>ERZ795059.4-NODE-4-length-671363-cov-25.727516_pt1 | contig 671363 bp, 528 predicted proteins | sample MGYA00375143_ERZ795059 | MGnify/ENA primary metagenome ERZ795059 (study PRJEB30188, sample SAMN05720168) | activated sludge metagenome | isolation source: Anaerobic digester | place: USA | collected 2015-01-07 ... | reverse complement strand
GGTCGCTTCCCATCCCACCGACACCAACAGGTTGTAACGCAGCTCGGTATGATTAAGCACGATATCCTGGCAACCCCCGGTAAGTCGATCAAAGTACACGTGGCCGTCGTCGCCAAAACGGGCATTGTCGAGGTGGACCGAGTACATCGTGCCCAATACACCGGTGTGCTTCGCCGCCGGCACACTTTGCACATGCTTGGCAATCTTGAGGCTGTCCCCGATGACAAGCTTCTTCGTACCCGTACTCAGACTTACCGCAAGCGTGTCTGCCCCTATCCTAGTCATCTTCAGTCTTCCGTCGCTATCTGTCGTGAATGAGCCGAGCGTGTCCTCCGTAAAGAAGGGAGGATCGTTGGCAACCTTGATGAGACTGAATGCGACGTTCGGAATGATGTCGTTCTTCGCATCGCGGATGACAAGTGCGGTATCGGGTACAAGAAGATACCAATAGCTATTTGAGCCGTTGTTTCCGTTACAGAGTATCTCTCCTTTGTTATTGATATCAAACCCAGAATAAAGATGTAGACCCAGGGCCGGATCGATCAAAGAATCGAGGATACGAGTGACGCCGTCTTGCCATACGGCGGCATATCTCCGCTCCAGGGTGTCTACATATCCTACAACGACATCAAAATCATTGAGGCCGCTGTTACCGAACTCACCCGTTGTCCGGCGCAACCCCACCGGTATTTTTGTTCCGTCATTCCACAGCCAGAATCCGCCCGACCCATCTTCACCGAGTACGTGATTGGAGTTGTTTATATCATATGCGTTGGAATTGGAGCCACTCAAGTAGGTGACTGTTCCGTTATCGTATACGCAGGCTCTCCCATACTGATTGCCTTGGAATCTGGCAGTGGCGGCCACGGCATTGGCGTCGTTTATGGCATGGAACTGGAAAAGTGGAAGGTCAACCAAAGGTGACACCAATCCGGACCCGCTGTAAATGAACGGATAGTTCGCAGCATAATTAGACGTGTCCACGATCTTCCCAATCATCGTTCCGGGAGTGTTGATGTCCATTACCCATATTGGCACACAGCACGTCCCTCCATCGAGGATGCTTAATTTGCCGTCCTGCCACACGCACGCATGGATTCCCCATGCCGAAGATGAATCATCGATCCATCCGACAACAGTTGAGCTGTTGTCGATGGCACCTACAGATGCCTGATATATTGAGCCGCCCATCGGCAGCCACGTTACCTCTCCGTCCTTCCATGACCACGTGCGCATGTCGGATGTTGTTCCAGCCACCAATGAACTGTCGTCACTCAAGTGCGCATCGTAAATTGGAACCGGTATCTCGATCACTCGATACTCCGGTGACTCAGCCGACAGAGTGGAAGAGAGAAGAAGAACAGTGCCCACCAGAATGAGGAGAATGAAATGGTGTCGCCACCTGGTGTCAGCCTGTCGAGGTATTTGATATTGAAACCACGAAATGAGCTTCTGCGCGGCCGAGTGTGCGAGCCACACGTGTGAGGAACGCATAGCACAACTCTCCTTTCATCCGCCCGGAATGGCGGAGAGATGGTCAGCGAGTTTACGTTAAGATAGTGTACGGGGGCTTTGAAATCGCGCGAAAAATACGGTCACCCTTCGGCCCTAATCGCGCGAAGGCTCACCTTCGGCGAAAGATCTCTTGGCTCGTGCTCGGGTGAATTGTTCACGGGATTACCTGAAACGCAGTGTGACCAAATTGTGACCATTTCCGTTTCAAGATATTCTATTTTATTGCAGGATATAGGGGGGTGGACGGGGGTTCGGGGGATTCGTCCGGCCCCAGTAGTCGTTGTACTCGATTGATTTGTATAGACTTAGAACTAATGGAGGTGGGGGAATCGAACCCCCGACTTGTGTGGTGGCACAAGGACTTACGGGTCATGGTGACCGAATTGTGACCGTCCCCTTGCGCAATAGTAGCTCAGAGACGTGTCTCCAACTCCGCCTGGGCTGAAGCGCTCAGCCGACCGCCAATCACCCATCGAAAGCTCGACCAGGAGATTCCGTGCGGTTATCGCAAGATCGTCCTAATCACTGCTAACCGGTGCTCGCACAGTCCTCATCTTCTCGTCGCCATCACCGGCCGCAGATTAGAACGACCGGCGTCGAAATGGCGGTCTGGAGGCCTTCGGCGTCGGCCAGGTCGTAGACGAGTAACATCCCCGCGACCAGAATCACGGTCGATACCAGAATTGGAGTTACGAAGTGCTCCAGGAAGAGCCACCCCATTGTGGCCATCCCATCGCTTTCATCAGAAGTGCACCCCGAGCGAGGTGACAATCTTGATGTCGTCCTTCTCCGGCGTCACCCCATTCTCATCCGGCTCGGGCTCGGCGACGCAGTCCCAGGTGAACGACAAGTCGAGAGTCAGCCGCTCGTGAACCTCGAACTGCAGCGTGGACACGGAATGGTGGATGTTGCTGCCCGAACCGCTGCCGGTGAACTGGCCGCGGTATTCGAAGGCGAAGTCAAGCTGCTTGATCAGATCAGTGCGGAATTCGGCGCCCCACAGCATAGCCGACGATTGCTCCGTCGCATCGGTACCGGACTCGACCGTCTCAAATCCGCTCTTCTAAAGCGCCGGTGCGACCGACACCTGTAATTCGGTGCGGGGGGTCTTGATCAAATCGTGCCCGGCGCCAGCGCCCACGGTTGCGCGGTACGAGAGGTTTTGCTCGGCATCGTGAAGATACTCGGCATCGGGCACGCGGAAGAATAGCCGGCACGTAAGGGAGATATCGGAACTGAGCGACAGACGCCAGTCATTTGCGTTGAAGAGATGCACCCTGCAGCCAGCAGACAGGCCAGGGCAAGGCAGCAAACGGGCAGTGGCACTTTCATGAAACCTCCTAACCTTCGGTTATGTAATCTCGCCGCGTACCGACCTGATGATACGTGAACCAGCATCAGGTCTATCCTTGAAGTCGGTCGACAATGCGTGTCGTTACCTCTGTGCATCCAGCTTGGACCGCGTTCCGATGTGAATTTCCAGCTCGCCGTCCTGACTGATCCCGAGGTCGAGGCGAATGCGCTCGATTCCCGGCACCATGGCATGTAACCCGATACCGAAGCCCGTCCTGGAGCGATCCATGTTCAGGTCTTCGGCGTCGGTCCAGGCGACACCGTAATCGATGAAGCCAACGATGTTTAATCCCGCGCGAAACGACAGGAATGACTTACCGAACAGCATGAATTGCCGGGGGCTCAAAATGCAGTAGCCGTACTCGGCCGTGGCCAGAAACTGGTTCTTGCCGTAGAGTACCTTGCCCAGTTCAGTGCGTGAGTAGCCGCGAACGCTGCTCCCGCCGCCGAGGAGATACACGAGGTACCCCGGGATGTCTTCATCGACGACACCGGTCTGGTGGTCGAAGACCGCTCCCACGGCGAGGACGCTTCTTTCCGTGATGGGTTGGTAGCGGGCGATGTCCACCTGCGTGCGCCAGGTGTCGCCATCGCCGCCGAGAAGCCCGCCCGTTGTCCTTTCCTGAAAACCGCCGACCCAGCCGCACCGGGGATCAAGCGGATCCTCTATGGAATTGATCCGCAGGAGCAATTCGGGGCGATACAAGTGGTCGTGATTGGTCGGGGAGAGCGTTATGCCGGGTTTGCTGCTCATCGTCCGCAGATACTGGAATCCGAGTCCGATGCTGAGGATGCGCCTTCGCCCCGGGTAGAACACGGCGCGAATGCTGGAGGACGATGTAATCTCCTGGCTCTCGCGGACCTTGTCTTCCCGCTCCTGATAAAATTGTCCTACCGAGACAGAGAGTTGATGGCGTGCGGGCAGAAGCCACGGACTGGTCGCTGAAAAGGAGTACTTTGTGATCCCGCCCCACTGGGCCGAGACGCTGGCAGTGATCGCCCGGCCGAGCCAGTTGGGCGTCGATATTATCGGCCCGGCATACCAGCCGTTTTCCTCGCTGTTGCCGGGCAGGATGGTAGGAATAAACCGGGCCGTTTCATCGACGGTAACGGCGTACACGACTCCGTCGCCTTCCCGCCTCGGCACTATCTGGACTGCGCTGAACGTCGGCAACTTCGTGAGTCGAACCAGGTCTGACTGCATGGTGGCCAGGTTCAGCGAGTCTCCCGCCTCTGTCAGCAGTTCGCGGCGAATGATTACTTCTTTAGTGTGCTGATTGCCTGAGATCTCGATCCTGATGATCGTGAGCCCCTCGAATGCCGAGTAGTCAGCCTGGACTACTTTCCCTGCGAGAGCTGGATCGCCGCGGAGACCTACAAGTATTGCCAGACCGAACAGCAACGCCGATAGCGCACTGCGGACCGCCAGGCCGGAGGCGTCGACCCGGTTATCGGGACTGGCTCCATTCGACAGCTCCATCGTCTTCAAATCTCCGGATGCGTTGCCTACCCCTCCAGTGTTCACCGTCTGTTGCCTCCTGAGCTGCTGCGGGATCGGGCCGATGAACCCCCCTTGGGGCTCCAGCTCCGTTGTTTGCTGTAGTTGCTGGTGCGCTTCGCGCCCTGCGATCGCGCCGCGCGGTCGCGTTCAAGTTGACTGAGCGTAGAAGCATGTCCGGCGTCGCTTGCCTCTGTCTGCGGTCGCGCCGGTGTCGGCGCGATCTTTGTCCCAGTACCGCCGCTGGGCTGGGTCGGGCGCGCGCCTGCACCCTGATCGCCCGTCGCCGGAGTTTTCCGCGCCTGATCCGCCGGCTGCGCCTTGGCGCCGGCCTTCTTGTCGGCGCCAGACTGAGTGGCCGTTGCCTCCGGCTGCCGCGTTCCGCCGCTCCGGGTCTGCTCAGTCGTCCCCACGTGCGCCCCGTCGTCGGCGTGAGAAGGTCTGTCTACGTCCGACCACTCCCCGTCATCGTACTTACTCCAACTGCCACTCTCGTCCTTCTTGTAGACTGTACGTCTTCAGCTAATTCGGACACGTTACACTTCAAGCTAAGATACACTTTGGCTGTTCGCAATGGCTTTTCCGATACTCGATTCTTCTCCGGTCAATAGTCTCCCGTTTCGTTCTCTCCCGCTGCTGCAGGATCGCGGCCGCACGGCCGGTATAAGCGTCCGCCGGGGTCACATTGCCCAGCGATTCATGGTACCGCCGGTGGTTGTAGTGATCCACAAACCGCGCAATCTCCGCTTTCAGATCATCCGGACAGTAGTAATTGTCCAGCAGCAGGATGTTCTTCAGCGAGCGGTGATACCGTTCGATCTTTCCCTGGGTCATGGGATGGTACGGTTTCCCCCGGGTGTGGGTGAACCCCCGCTCGGCCAGGTACGCCTGCAGGGCGCCGGAGACATAGGCCGACCCGTTGTCCGAGAGCACTCTCGGCCGGTGGTTGACATAGACATGGTCAACCCCGGTGACGGCAATCGCATCGTCGATGGTGGCCTTGACATCCTCGGTCGACATCCCCGAGCAGAGCCGCCAGGACAGAATATACCGGGAATAATCGTCCCGCACCGTCGACAAGTAGTACCAGCCCCAGTGGATGATCTTCAGGCAGGTGAAGTCGGTCTGCCAGAGCTGGTTGACCCGGGTGGTGGGCTGGTCGAACTTGTCCTTGGCCGAGAGGACCGTGTAGGCCGGACTGGTGATCAGGTCGTTGAGCTTCAGGATCCGGTACACGCTCGATTCCGAGAGGTAATACCCCTGGGTATCAGTCAGATACCAGGCCAGCTCCTGCGGAGACTTGTCCAGATGCTCCAGCGCGGTCTGGACCACCTTCTCCTTCACCCAGGGCGGGATCGCATTCCAGAACTGACGGCGGCGCGAGGTCCGGTCGACCAGAGCCTCGTCCCCCCGCTCCTGGTATCGCCGGTACCAGGCGGAGAAGGTACTCCGGTTCACGTCCAGCTCCCGCAGGGTCTGTTTCACCCCGAGTGATGACGTCTCCACCACCCGGATGATCTCAAGCTTCTCGGACTGACTGTGCCGCATGTGACGCCGTCGCCTCACTCCAGACCAGTCAGACTTTTTTTCGTCAAGCGGTACTTCAGCGACAGCTCCGCCACCAACTGCTTGAGCTGCTCGTTCTCAGCCCGAAGACCGATCACTTCGCTGCTGGTCGCTTCCCGAACCGTATCCCCCTGGAGCCGCTTCTTGCCCGCCTCCAGGAAGTCCTTGCTCCAGCGGTAGTACAGGTTGCTGACAATCCTTTCCCGACGGCACAACTCCGAGATGCTCGCTTCTCCCTTCAGCCCCTCCAGCACGATCCGGATCTTCTCCTCCGCCGTGAACTTCCGCCGCGTCTTCAGCCGAATCTCCTTCACCACGGCTTCCGGAGTTTGGCTCTGCGTGGCACTCATCGACAACTCCTTTCGTTAAGACCAAGTTACATTAACTGCGTCTTAACAAGAAGCCCCTCCGTGTCCAACTTCAGCTGAACCGCTGCAGTTTTACGACGAGCCCACCGACTGATCTTCAACGCTGTGCAAAATGTGTACGCCGAAGGAAAGGGAATCGACATTCAGACAGTCGCTAGCTAACTTGAACGCGTGGGTAGACTGGAGGAGGTGGGCGGTCGAACCGCCCTCGTCGAGATGGTCGAGGATGTCGCGACCACCTCCCACGTGGTGTCTTACGCCAGGAACGTGCAGGAGGACGCATCTCGACGTCGGATCATTGAACTGAGCGGGAGGCTGATTGCGGTGTGCCAGGATCGTACGCAACCGCTTGAGTCGGCCCAGCGAGTTACGGTACAACTGATGAGGGCGGTCGCCACGCCACGAACCGACGACCCCGGAATGGAACACCTGCTGTCGCAGGAGATCGACCTCATTCTGTCTCGCAAGACGAACACGAAGTCGGGTGAGTATCTGACGACCAGCATCCGGGAGCTGGACGAAAAGGTGGTCGGTCTTTTCAAGGGTGAAATGACAATCATCGGAGGCCCGCCGAGCATGGGGAAGACGTCCTTTGCGGTGGGCATCGCCATTCACAATTGTGTAAGGGGCGCCAGGATTCTTTTCCTGTCGCTGGATCAGCCCCCGAAGGATATCCATCAACGAATGATCACATTTGAGACGGGTATTGCTCGAGACCGGTTGGTTCACGGAGAACTCTCCGCGAAGCAGCGACGGGCCATAGAAGACTTTCACTCACTCAAGACGTGTTTCGGCGGGCTTTCTATACCGGACGATCCCCCGCGGAGTATTCTCGGCGCTGCGGCTCTGGCTCGGAGCCTGAAGCGTGCCAACGGCCTGGACTGCATCATCGTCGACTACGTACAGGCCATGCGGTCGGATAACCGGAACGACCAGCGCGCCGCCGAGATGGAGCGGGTCTCCAACGATCTGAAGGAGCTGGGGATTGAGCTGAACGTGGCGGTTGTTGCCCTGGCGCAGTTGAGTCGGAAGTATGAGAATCTTGGACCAAAAGACCTGCCGACGGCAACAATGCTCAAGGAGTCGCCAGCGCTGGAGCAGGATGCCAACCTGATTCTGTTCCCCTGGGTGCCGAAGATACTCATGAACAAGCAGGCGGGGCACTCCATTCAGGAGGACGACGGGAGAACGGGAGGTCGTGATGATGGCCGGGAGGAGTACTGGGGAGCAGTCTTCAAAATCGACAAGCACAAGACGGGACCCACGGGGTTGGTCAGAGCGCGGTTTCACCTGGCGCGGAGCGCCTTCTTCTCGATGACTGACCCGCACGAGGGCCGCATCCTGCCGTTGGTGAGAGTAATACGCCCTGCCCATCGGGAGAACTAGTATCGGCCTCGTGCAAGGGCCCCAGATTTGCGGGCGAGAGAAGTTCTTGCGGACGCGTAAGTCGTTGATTCTCAGCAGGCGGCATCCGGCGGCAGGGCCTCTGACTGCTGGGCAGAGGAACCGAGTTTGAGTCTCGCCCAGCCCGCATGGACATGAGAAAGCCCCAGTACGTTCCGGGGCTCTCGGTTTCCGACTAAAGCCATCATCACAAACGACTCAGACCCTCAAACAATTGCTCGGGCTGAACTGCGCGTGGCTGTTGACGGCGTCCTGGCTCGACAGATGCAGGTAATTTTGGGTCACCAGCAAGCTCGTGCGACCGAGGATGCCTTGCAACACGGCCGGATTACCGCCCTGGCGGATGTACCACGTCGCGGCCGAATGACGCAGAAGATGGGGATACAGGACAATGCCGTGCCGTTTGCCGAGGTCCTGAATGACCTTGTGGCAGTGGCGGCCAGTCAACGGCTCACCGTTGCGCATGCAGATCAAATGGTCGCCGGGATACTTCGACCGCCACCTGATGAGGTGCTGGTGGAGGACCTTGAGGGTCTTGACGCCGAGCGGCACCATGCGCTCCTTCCGACCCTTGCCAAACACCTTGGCCAGATGGTCATTGAGGTTGATGTCGGAGACCTTCAGCCCGAGCATTTCATTCTTGCGCATCATACCGTCCCACAGCAGGAGCACCATGAGGAGGTTGCGCATCCCCTCAAAGCTGTCCCGGCTGATGCCGGCGACGATCTTCTGCACGGTTTCGGGATCAACCACCGGCTTGACCTTCTTAGCGGTCTTGAGGAGCTTGACGCCGGTCATCGGGTTGTCGGACTCCCATAGCCCTTTATCGACGAGGAAGCCGAAGAACCGGCGATAGACCCGAATCCGGCCGTTGATGGTCTCGTCGGATACACGCCCCTTGAGCGAAAGCGCGTAGCCCTGAACCGTCGCCTTGTCGACTTCGGGGAGCGATTTGCCCTGCTCTTGGAGGCTCACGAACAGGTCGCCCAACCGCTCAAGGTAGCAGTCGAGCGTTTTGGGGGTGAGGTTTCTGACCTGGCTGTCGAACCGGAAGGCTGACAGATACGGCTCGAATACGGTACCCCGCCAGGTTTGTTCAACCTTGTCGGCCTTGCTCATCACACTGGTTCGCATGACTCCTCCGATCAGAGGCCCTTTTGGCCTCTCTGAGGTCAGCAGTCAGTGTGATTAGGAGTCGTAACCGATTGCTGTGCCCAAAGAAGAATGCGCCATCAGGGATTCGAACCCCGGACCCGCTGATTAAGAGTCAGCTGCTCTACCAACTGAGCTAATGGCGCAATTTTCAGCTTTCGGGGAAACCCGGTGGTTTCCGTCTCATTGTCGCACAGCGCCCGGCCCCAAGGCCAGGCAACAACGAGAATAACGGCCCACCCCGGCGAAATCAAGGTCTTTTTGCGCCCCCCGCTCGGAACGCCCCGCCCCCGCTGCCGCCCGGCGCGTCCCCATATCTTCGAACACCGCCTGCCCAATCGCGCACCGTCTCCCGATAGCGTTTGACTGGCCCGGCCCGGTCCCGAAGGACCGGGCGGACCGGATGGGAACACAACAACAGAGGGGTTCAGGCAGCGACCGCTTTCCCGCTCCTGCGCCGCTGAATCGCTTTCCACTGCATCGCTTGGTAGGCGGCGCTGAGTCCGACGACGACATAGATCAGGCGACTGAGCAGGGTCCCGTCGCCGAGCACCAGCGCGACTAAGTCGATATGGAACAGCCCGACCAGGCCCCAGTTGAGCCCGCCGATGACCAGCAGAGCGGCAGGGATGGCGTCAAATGTCCTCATGGTCTTCGTCTTCTCCTTTTCGTGTCCCTTGTCTCAGCGTACCGGCAATGGCTTGCTTCGACCTTGGCGTTGTGCTATTCTGTTGCATTATTGTCTAATCGTTGTAAAATATAACCGATAATCCCACGTGAGAGTTCCGGGTCGCGACGGCAACCGATGCTTTTCGCGTAAATGGCTGTATAACAATGTACAACATTGTTCTTGGCGTGACGGACGGCTCCCCGTACAGAGTACAATCGTAACGACCCACCCCATCACATTGAGTGTTTGTCTAATATAATTGATCGTCGAGACCCGGATTCCGTACCCTGCCAAGAAGAACGGGCAGGAGCTCAAACACCTGCCCGACCTGTCCTCACTCGACCGTGTTGTTTTGAACTGCTATTTCACCCGCAACTCTGAGCTGCAGGGAGGCTCATACTGCCGATACACCGCCAGCATCTGTTCGCGCGGAACCGAGGGCCCTTTCCGCGTGCAGTGTTCATTGAACGCCGGGATCAGCAGTTGGGCCACTTCGCTCTCGGTTTTCCCCTCGATTGCCCGCCGCGGCAGCACAAACACCAGCTTGCCGTCCCGGAACAGAGCGACCGAAGGTGACGAGCGCGGCACGCCGGGCATGAAGGTGCGCGCCCGTTCGGTGGCGGCCCGGTCGACCCCGGCGAAGACTGTGTAGAGCCGGTCCGGGATCCGCTCGTTTTGCAGCGCGAGGGCCAGGCCTGGGCGGGCGCTGCCGGCGGCGCACCCGCACACCGAATTGACCAGGACCAGGGTCGTCCCGGCCGTCTCCTCCATCGCGGCCTCCACCGCCTCCGGTGTGGTCAGCGGCTGCACGCCGATCTCCTGCAGCTCCTGCCACATCGGGGCCACCAGGCGGCGGTCATACATCGACTCCATAGCTTCCATCGACTCATCTCCTCAATTGTGTTCCCGCGCCTCGGCGCCGCGCCCCGCCCGGTGCGGGGCTGCGGACGGCCGGTTCGCGGCGGCCGGCGGGAACCGGCGGGCGCGCCGCGTGTTACCATAGTACTACGAAGGAAACGGAGACTTTATAGCTCCAATTAATGCAATTTAACGGAGGTTTGTTCGTATGGCAACCACAAAAACCGCCCCCCGCCTGCACACCGTCCCCGCCCTCGGGTACGCCTTCGATGCCCTCGAACCCTGCATCGACGCCAGGACGATGGAAATCCACCACGACAAGCACCACCAGGCCTATGTCGACAAGCTCAACGCCGCGCTCGCCGACCATCCGGACCTTCAGGCGCTGGCGGTCGACGATCTCCTGCGCGGTCTCGGCCGCGTTCCGGAGAATATCCGCACCGCGGTTCGCAACCACGGCGGCGGCCACGCCAACCACGCCCTCTTGTGGCCGCTGCTGAAGAAGGGGACGAAATTCGGCGGTCCGGTCGCCGAGGCGATCACGCAGAAGTTCGGCGGCTTCGCGCAGTTCAAGGAGCTCTTCGGCAACGCCGCCAAGAACCAGTTCGGCTCCGGCTGGGCCTGGCTTGTGCTCGGTCCCAACGGCCTTGAGGTTACCGCCACTCCCAACCAGGACAGCCCCCTCGTGAACGGCGCGACGCCGATCGTGGGGATCGATGTGTGGGAGCATGCCTATTACCTGAAGTACCAGAACCGCCGCCCCGACTACGTGGAGGCGTTTTTCGAAGTCCTCAACTGGGACCAGGCAAACAGGAACTACGAGAACGCGAAGAAGTAGGTTGGGGTCGAGGGCCGAAGGCCCGGGGCATCCGACCGTGCGGCCGGGTTTGCAGAATGAATGCGCCCGGGCGATATCCCTGATTTCCCGTGCTGTACCTCGTGACGACGCGCGGCCGCCGGCTTCACCGCCGGCGGCCGCGGTTGCTTGCAGACCCCCCTTCCCTCCCGGCTAATACGGCGGCCGGTTCAGATTCGGAATGATGCAGATGAACTCAAAATCCTCGTCATACGGATTCGAGAACTGGTGCATCGCTTCCCCCGGCACGAAGGCGAAGTCTTTCTCGGCCAGCTCGTGGACAGTCTCGCCGATCTGGAGCTGCCCCCGTCCCCGGATAACGTAGTTGACGTGCTCCCAGGCATGCTGGTGGCGCGGTGAGTGTCCTCCCGGCGCCAGTCGGAACACTCGCAGGACATTTTCTTTCCACCCCTGGTCCTCGCCGATCACCGGTCCCCCGGTCATCCCGTCGATGTCGGCCCCCTCGACCGGCGGGCGCGCGACCTGGCTGTATTTGATTACCGGCATAACAAGAATCTCCTTCTGTCCGGCAATATAGCATGTCGCCCGGCGGCGGGCAATCCCGCGGGAAGATCCCGTGCCGCGGCCGGGCGGGGGAAGCCTCCCCTCCAAAAAAAATGACCCGCGGAGCAGCGCCCGCGGGTCATCTATGAAAGGTACGTCGTATTCTGTTCGGCAGCGCCGTCGGCGTCCTTACCAGTTGCGGTTGCGGCGGCGCGGGGTGGAACGCCGGTTCTGGCGATGCCAGCCGGTCGCTTTCCACTGCCGGGTCCGCGGCGTGCGGCGGGTCCGCGTGGTCCGGCTCTGGGTCGGACGGCGGGTACCGGTCTTCGGCGCGAAGGAATTCCACGCGTTGTTGGTGCCCCGGTTCCCCTTCCACACGTTCGGGTTCGCCTTCTTGATGTTCAGGCTGCAGGCTTTGTAGCGAACCGAGTAGACAGTCCGATTCAGCTGACGGGCGATCCATGAGGTCTCGTACTGGCGGTAGTAGCGCCGCATGAATTGGATCTCCTGACGAGACCACGGACGGGTAACCTTGCGCTGATAAGCGCGACGACGCGGCACAGCACGACGGGCAGTGTTGGTTCTACGCGTAGCCATACCAGACTCCTTCTTAATGAATGCGTTTAAATTCACGAGCACCGAGCGAGACACTCAATGCCCGCCGTCGGTTTTTCTTTATTTAATTTTCGACCTATTCCTAAAATCCTTGACCCCAAGCGCTTATCTTTTCGCGAGGAACCGAAAAAAGAGAACCCCCGTCCATCTCCGGCCGATGCGGCCACAGCCGGCGCCCCGCTGCAGATCAATTCTCCCGGATCACTTCCTCGCCCGCCTAGCGATGAGACAAGATATTGCACAGCAGCAACTTGCGTAGCCGCCGCCAACCTCCGCGAACCCCCCGCCCCGCTTTTTACTTTGCTCCCCACCCGCAATTGCCGTAAACTGCTCCGGAGATACTCACGCCAATCGGATAGCGAATGATGAAACGGGAATACCTGCTCGGCCTGCTCTTTCTGATCTTCACCGCCGTCTTCGTCTACCTTTTCTACCGGCTCATCATCCCCTTCTTGGTCCCGATCGCCTGGGCGAGCGTGTTCGTGATCCTCTTCTACCCGCTCTACCAGCGGCTCCTGCGCCGCATCCACTCTCCCGGCGCCTGCGCGCTCATCATGTGCCTGTGCATCCTCCTGCTTATCATCGGCCCCCTCGGCTATCTGTTTGCGATGATTGTGAGCGAGGCGGCCGACGCGGTGGCGGCCGTGAACGAGATGTACGAGGCGGGGGAATTCGATGAAATCCTCAGGGCCACTCCCCCCTGGCTGGAGGCTGTCAAGCTCCGCCTCTCCCAGTACTTCGACATTTCAAAGCTCAACGTCGACGAGTTGATTCGCGACGGGTTGGACAATATCACGGGTATCATATTTGCGCAAACCTCCTGGCTCATTACCAACGCCACGCGCGCCATCTTTCACTTCGTCCTCATGCTCTTCACGATGTTCTACTTTTTCCGCGACGGCGCGGAGCTCGTCCGCAAGGTGAAGCGCCTGGTGCCGCTGCCGACCGAGCAGGTCGACCGGGTCACCGAGAAGCTGCGCGACGTGATCTATGCGACGATGTACGGCGGGCTGATCGTCGCCCTCATCCAGGGGACGCTCGGGGGGATCCTGTTCGCCGCGGTCGGCATTCCCTCGGCCCTTTTCTGGGCCGCTCTCATGTTCTTTCTGTCGATCATCCCGGTTTTCGGGGCCTTCATCGTGTATATCCCCGCCGGCATCATTCTCATTCTCGGTGGCTCGGTCGTCAAGGGCCTGCTCGTCATCGCGATCGGCACGGTGGTGATATCGCAGAGCGACAACATCATTCGCCCCTACCTCGTGGCCGGCCGCACCGAGATGCATCCGCTGCTGCTGTTTTTCGCCATCATGGGCGGGGTGGCGATGTTCGGCCTGCTGGGACTGGTGATCGGGCCGCTCATCGCCGCGGTTTTTGTCGCCCTCGTCCGGCTTCTCGAGATCCGCATGCACACGCCCGAGGACGGGCAGTCCGAGGCCGACAGCGCGGGCGCGGCTCCCCCTGCCCCGACTTCTCGGCCGTAAGGCGCCGCCGCCGCGCGGCGAGAAAATCCCTTTACACCCCCTGGCCCCGCCGGTTTCTTATCCCGAATGGACAAGCCACCTTCGCGCACTAGGAGATCGCGTATGACTCACGTGCTTCGCTCAGCCTTCCTCGGGGCGGCTCTCATGGCGTGGCAGGCCGTGTCGGCCGCCGGCGCCCACCCGTCCTACGACCCCGATCTGCCGCAGGACACCGTCCCCTTCTATGACGTCAGCGTGTATGACCGGGCCGTGCCCAACCCGAACGACTTCCTAGTCGAGCCGGTCGGCGTCTGGCCGGCCGGTTGGGACGAGATGGACGCGTATTTTAGGAAACTGGCCGACGCCTCCGACCGCGTTCTGCTGGAACCCCACGGCCTCACGCACGAGGGGCGCGAGCTCTACCACCTGATCATCTCGGCTCCCGAGAACCTCGCCCGTCTCGATGAGCTCCGCGCGGCGATGGACAAGGTCGCCGACCCGGAGGCGTTCGGCTCGGCCGCCGAACTCGACGCGCAGGTGCGCGACCTCCCGGCTTTCTGCTGGCTCGCCTACAGCATCCACGGCGACGAAATCTCCGGCTGCGATGCCGCGGTGCGCCTGGCGTGGCATCTGGCGGCGGCCGGCGACGAAGCGACGCTCCACCTGCTCAAAAACCTGGTCATCCTGATCGAACCGTCGGAGAATCCCGACGGCCGGGAGCGCTATCTCGCGATGCTGGAGACCTACCGCAGCGCCACGCCCAACTACGATCCCTGGTCACTCCAGCACTCCGGCGTCTGGCCGCGCGGCCGGGGCAACCACTACTGGTTCGACCTGAACCGCGACTGGATCCTCCTGACCCAGCCGGAGACCGAAGGCCGCGTGCGAAGCATCGTCAAATACCACCCGGTGCTCGTAATCGACGGGCACGAGATGGGCTCAGATGGCACCTTTCTGTTTTCGCCGCCGCGCGAGCCGATCAACCCCAACACTCCCGCGAACGTGCTGAAGTGGTACGAGGTGTACGGCCGCGAGCAGGCCGCGGCGCTCGACCGCCGCGGCTGGCCCTACTATACGGGCGAGTGGAACGACCAGTGGTACGTCGGCTACGGCTCCGCCTGGCCGACGTTTTTCGGCGCGGTCGGAATCCTCTACGAGCAGGCGGGCGTCGATGGCCGGTTCGTCCGCCAGAGCGGCGACTACCTGCTGACCTACCACGAGGCGGTCAACCACCAGTTCACCTCGTCGCTCGCCAACCTGAAAACGACCGCCGACCACCGCGCCGATATCCTGCGCGACTACCACCGCTCCCGGAAAGAGATCACCGAGGCCGGCCGCGCCGGCGGGCTCACGTTCCTCTTCCCCCCCGACCGGGACGAAATCAAGATGAGCCGCTTTATCCGCTCCCTCGTCGCCCAGGGCATTCAAGTGACGCGCGCGACTGATTCTTTCGCGGACCCGTCGGCGCTGAATGCGTACAATGAGCCGCGCGGCCGCACCGCGTTCCCAGCCGGCACTTTCATCGTGAGCACCGCCCAGCCCCACGGCGCCCTGGCCAAAGCCATCCTCGAGTTCGACCCGCATCTGAGCAAGTCGTTCCTCGAGGAGGAGCGGAGGGAACTGGAGAAGCACGGCGAAACCCGCATGTACGAGACCTCGGCCTGGTCGGTGCCTCTCCTGTACAATCTGGACGCCTACTTCACGACCGGCCGTCTCCCGGCAGCGGTCGAGCCGATCACCGAGGCCGCGCCCGCCGGCGGGGGGGTCCACAATGCCGACGCCTCCTACGGCTACGCCGTCGACATGGTCGGCGAGAAGACCTACCTTGTGCTCAATCGCCTGTTTGCTGAAGATGTGACCGTCCACGCGGCCGAGAAACCGTTTCGCCTGGAGGGGCGCGATTACGGGGCGGGAGCGCTCGTGCTTCGCCGGCGCGGCAATCCGGACAACCTCCCCGACATCGTCGCCCGCCTCGCGGCCGAGGTGGGAATTGACATCCGCGGCATCAGCACCGGGTACTCCGAGATCGGCTCGAAGCTTGGGGCGGGCACTTTCCGTCTGCTCCGCCAGCCCCGGGTGGCGCTCGCCGTGGGCATGCCGCTGAGCTCCGGCACCAGCGGCTCACTCTGGTTCACCATCGACAGGCAACTGGGGATGCCCCATTCGCTGGTGTCGTTCGACCGGATGGCCTGGTCCGACCTGTCGTCCTACAACGTGCTCATCATTCCCGATTCGTGGGGCGGACTCGGCGATCTCCTCGGCGGAGGAATTCCCGGCAAGATCGCGAAGTGGGTGGGCGACGGCGGGACGCTCATCCTCATAGGCTCGAGCGGCGACTGGGCCGCCGACACCGCCGGCAGCCTCTCCGCGGTGCGCCTCCGCAGCCAGGTGCTGTCGAGGCTGGGCGACTACGATGCCGCCCTGCAGCGGGAAATCGCCGCCGACGCGCCGGTCGTCGACACGATGGCGCTCTGGCATCCGGAGAAAGTGTCCGCCGCCAAAGAAGAGGACAAGGGCGAGCGGGAGGGCCGGGCGACGGGATCGGACGAGGAAGCCGACCGCTGGGCGCGCCGCTTCCACCCGCGCGGCGTAATCCTGCAGGCCGACCTCAATCCCGAACACTACCTCGCCTTCGGACTCGGCCGGCGCCTGCCGGTGTTCGTCTGGGCCGATGACTGCTGGCTGGCCAAATCCCCGGTCACCGCTGTCGCCCGGCTCACCCCCGACGAGATGAAACTGCGGTTGGCCGGTCTGCTCTGGCCGGAAGCCCGCCGCCGCTGGGCCGGCAGCGCGTACATTACTCACGAACGCCAGGGCCAGGGACAGATCATCATGTTCGCCGGCGACCCCACGTTCCGGGCTTACACCTACGGCACTCGACAACTCCTCCTGAACGCCGTCCTCTACGGCCCCGGATTCGCCGGCGGGTTCGAGTCGTACCAGCAGAAGTGACCGTTCGACGATGGTATCTTGCGGGCGGGGCCGGTACGGCTCCGCCCGCTTCTTGTGCCTGACGCCCCCGCACCCGCGGGCGGCAGAATCGACTTGCGTCCGCACGTAGACCGGACTATATTAGTCCTATATACTATCCCGATGTCATCGAAGCCCGCCCGCTCAGGAAAGGATCACTATGAAGGCTGGATTACTGCTGGTCTTGGTGGCGGTTGTGGTGGCGGCGGCCGGATCCGCACTCGCGGCCGATCCCCCCATCCCGGCCAACTACCCGATTTCCTCGCCCTACTATGAGCTGCAGAACGAGGAACAGATCTGGATCTCCCCGCTCGACAGCACGAGAGTGGTGGCGGTCTGGCGCGACTTCCGCCTCGGCTACCGCCAGGTCGCGATCGGCATCGCATTCGGCTCCCCCGACTTCTGGGTCGACTGGCTGATCCCGCCGACCCAGCAGGTGGGCGAACAGCAATCCGACCCCACCCTGACGGTGGACCGCAACGGCACGTTCTATATCAGCGTCCTCGACTACGTGCCCGCCTACCAGTTTACCGACTCTTCCTTCATCAGCTTCCTCAAATCCACTGACAACGGGATGACGTGGAGCGGACCGGTGACCGTCGAGGGAACGTCGGGACCATATTTCGAGGACAAGCAGTTCATTACGGTCGATCGCACCACCGGCCCCCACTCCGGAAACGTCTACGCGGCCTGGGCCCGCTTTCCCAACCCGACCCGGATCATGTTCGCGCGCTCGACCGACGGCGCCGCCGGTTTCGATCCCCCCGTCATCGTCGGCCAGCCCTGGGATTTCACCGACTGCGGCTGGACGGATGTCGACGCCGGTCAGTTTGCCAACCCGCTGGTGGGAGCGGACGGCAGCGTCTATGTGTTCTGGATTGGCGTGTGGGCCGACCCCGACTGCAACTTCTCCTATGCGCTCCATTGCGTGAAGTCCACCGACGGCGGTGCGACGTTCGGCCCGCCGCAGTTTATCCGCACCACCTTCGGCAACTGGGGCCAGGTCGACGGGTTCGTCGACGTCTACAACCAGCCGGTGGTGGCCGCCGACCTCTCCGCCTTCCCCCACGGCGGCAACCTCTATGTCGCCTACGCGAACATGGATACCGTCGGATCGTTTTTCGACTACGAGATCGACTTCCTCCGATCGCTCGACGGCGGCGCAACCTGGTCCGAACCGATCCGCATCAACGACGGCCTGGGGGGAGACACCGACAGCACTGACCAGTTTCACCCGTGGCTGGTGATTAATGACGAGGGCACGCTCGCCTGTATCTGGTACGACCAGCGCACCGATCCGGCCAATCACTACCTTTTCGATGTGTATGCGGCGTATTCGTTCGACGGCGGCGCATCCTTCACCCGCAACCACCGCGTGTCGGAAGTCTCCATCAATCCGAGTTCGCTCAAAAAATCGGACCGCGACCGCCCGGGTCCGGACGCTCCCGCCCCGGTCGCAAAATCCGCGCTCGCTCCCATGGCCGGCCTCATCGCCGAATACATCGGCGTCAGTATTCGGAACAACTACCTCCATGCCGCCTGGACCGACACGCGCAACGGCAACCAGGACGTCTACGGCGCCAACTGGGAGATTCCGTTTTTGGCTCCCCGGCTGATCAGCCCTCCGGATTCCGCGGTCGCACTCGGCCCGACCGATGATACCGTCGCTCTCCGCTGGTCGACGTGCTGGAGGGAGAACGACGACCACTACACGGTGCAGATCGCCGCCGATGCAGGCTTCAGCACCATCCTGGCCGTCCTGGACGTTTCCGCCGCCGACACCGTCGTCGACGCCGCCGCCTTCCCGGCGCTCTCCGCCTACCACTGGCGCGTTCGGGCGCATCGCTACGCGCTTGGCGATGCGACCGATTGGTCGGACGGGCGGGTGGTTCGCCGCGCGGCCACCTGCTGTGTGCTCCGCGGCGATTTCAACGACGACGGAGCCGTGAAAGTCTCGGACCTGACCGCCCTGATCAACTACCTGTTTCGCGGCGGTCCCGCTCCGGCGTGCGCGGAACACGGCGACGCGAACGCCGACGGAGCAATCAAGGTGTCGGATCTGACTCTCCTGATCGACTACCTGTTCCGCTCCGGACCGCTCCCGGCCGCCTGTTGAGAACAGGCCGGACGGACAACACACCCGGCGCCGCGCGATACGCGCCGCCCCCCCCCGCAGCGCCCGGACGGGGCGGCGCCATTTCCGCCTTGCCTTCTCCCATCTATGGACTATATTGCCTCCCGCTCCCTCGACGGGGCGGGCCGATCAGGACACGCTGTCCCGAACGCCGTTCCAGAGTGCCGGACCTTGATGGAGATCGGGCCTCCGAGCCCGCCGAAAGCGGGCGGGAGATCCGACTCGCCGCGTCGCGCGGAGTGCGGAGCGGGTCAATACCGGGGTGGTCCTGACCCCAACAGAGAGACTCCGGCGGCATCCCGGAGCACACCAACAGGTGGGAACATGAAAGGCAAACGCGTACTGATTACCGGCGGCGCCGGTTACCTTGGATATCATTTGGCGCAGAATCTCCCGCGGCGCGGCGTGGGGTTTCTCGCGCTCAACGACATCGCCCCCTTCTTCAAAGACGAATACCCTCCCGACGCCCTTCTGGTCAACCAGGATGTCCGCGATCCGGAGGGAATGTACCGTCTCATTCGCGACCACCGCATCGAGGTGATCATCCACTGCGCCGCCGCGCTCCCCCTCTGGAACCGCCAGGAGATCTTCTCGACCAACATCGGCGGCCTGCGCACCACGCTCGAGCAGGCCCGCAAGTGCAACATCGAACGCTTCATTTTCATCAGTTCCACGGCCGTCTACGGCGTCCCGGAGAAACACCCGTTGATCGAGGACGACCCCCTCGTCGGCGTCGGTGCCTATGGCGAGACGAAAATCGAAGGGGAGAAGATCTGCCGGGAGTTCCGCCGGGACGGCCTGTGCATCACGATTATCCGCCCCAAGACGTTCATCGGCACCGCCCGGCTCGGCGTGTTTCAGATTCTCTATGACTGGGTCGACTCCGGCAAGCGCATCCCCATCATCGGCCGGGGCGAGAACCTCTACCAGTTGCTCGAAGTGAGCGACCTCGTCGAGGCGATCTGGCTGGCCGGTGCGGCCGAACCGGAGCGGACCAACGATGTCTTCAACGTCGGCGCCCAGCATTTTGAGAAAGTCAAGACCGACGTCGGGGCGCTCTGTGAATTCGCCGGCACCGGCGCGCGCGTGCAGCCGACCCCCGCCAAACTCGTCAAAGGCACGCTCGCCTTCTTCGAGTTCCTCCGCATCTCCCCGCTCTACAAGTGGATCTACGGGACCGCCGACAAGGATTCCTACGTGTCCACCCGGAAAATCGAAGAGCGGCTCGGCTGGAAGTCGAGCTTCTCCAACCAGGACGCCCTCATCTCCTCGCACCGCTGGTACCTCGAGCACAAGGAGGAACTCAAGCATCTCAAGTCGGGCGTCACCCACCGCGTCGGCTGGAACCAGGGCGTGCTGAAACTGATAAAGAAGTTCATGTAGCCGGGGCGGCGCGGCCGGCCGGATCCGCGGGTCGGGCGCCGCTGCGGGCGCCCGCCCTTCTCAATCCTTCCCTGCCGCGACCAGGTCCCCCCGCGACTTGTGCAGTTTCCGGAAGCTGTCGTGGGAGATCACATAGTACCAGTCGGCGAAGCGCGTGTTCAGTTCCTGCGCTTTCTTCCGCCCGCGCTCCGCGTTCCCCTGCCACGCCCGCCACGCGTTGTAGAGACTCCGCTGCTGCCGGTCGGCGTCGCTGAGCAGGCTGTCCGGCTTGCCGACAAATGAGGTGTCCGACGGCCGCTTCGGCTCGGGGAGCCGTTTTGGATCGAACTCCGCGGTTACGAACAGGTACTGGTTCTGGGCGTTGCCCTGCGGCTCCGGCGACTGATCGTCCTCGGTCCCCGCCGTGACCTCCAGCCCCGATCCGTACACCACCTCGCCGAACCGGAGCGTGTACGCCACGCCGTCGCGCGTGTGCACGAGCAGCTCCCCTTCGTTCGACATGAGCTGCCCGTCGCGCGAGAGGTAGAACCCCTTCCCCTGGAGCGACAGCAGGTCGGCCTGGCTCATCGACACCTGTTGCTCGTCCTGGCGGAGCGAGGCCGACAGACCCTCCGGTTTGGGCCGCACGCCGACAATCTTGAGCGAGTCCAGGGTCGCCAGCATGGCCGCCACGGTCGCCGAATCCACCGTCTGCCCGGACGGCAGCCCGGCCATCTTCCACCCCCCGTCCTCGCCCTTCGTGAGCACGACCTGCCCGCGCCGGTCCACGCTGCGCGTCCGCTCGTTGATCGAGTAGTCGTTCACCTCGATCCGCTCGATATCGCTCCTCGTGAGCTGGAGGAGGTCCGGGTCGATCCAGTCCTGGAACCGCGTGGAGATGTCGATATTCACTTTCGCCGCGTAAACCCGTTTCTCCTCCGGGTGGCGGACGTAGCGGAACCCGTCGCGCCCCTCGACTTTCTTGCCGAAAATGAGGTCGGCGAGCACCTCGCCGTTCCGGCCGCGGATCGTCACGCGCTTGCCGCGCCCCGAGAGCGCAGCCCCTTCGCCGAGCGGGTCGACCACACCGAGCGCCTCGTAGTCGGCGGCGTTGTCGGAGCGGAAGTCATCGCGCGCAATCTCGATCACCCCCGCCGCCGTCTGGGCGAGCTGCGAGGCGGCATCGGCCGGGTAGTTGTGGTGCGAGGGGATCACCCACCGCCCGTTCTCGAACGTCACCTTGAACGGCTTCGTCGACCCGGTCGCTTCGTCGAATTCCACGACCTCGAGCGTGGTGGCCGTGTTCGGGTCGGTGAAATCGGGGAAGAATGGGGTTCCCTGGTCGGCGAATTCGTCGGGGGTGGGCGTCGACGGCGCCAGCAGAAACGCCAGCGCCGTGAGCACCGCCGCCGCGCCGACAAACACAAGCGTCTTTCGGTTCTCCGTCATGGCTAGCTCCTCAACCGTTGCGCGGCGGCCGCGCCTTCCTGTTCCCGCCGGCGCCGCCGGACGAAAATGAACACCCCGAACGCGAACACCGGGATCGGCGGAAGCAGCACCGCGAGCGTCCGGATGCGCGTCTGGATGCCCCGGATCGCCCCCTCGACGTCCTCCTTGGCGGCGGCGACCTGCGCCTGCTTCTGCGCCTCGATGTTGGCCTTCAGCACCTCGAACCGCCGGTTCTCGACTTCCTGCAGGTTCTGCGCCATGATCTGCTTGGTCTGCGCATCGAGATCGGTCCGGTTGCGCACCTCGTTGACCCGTTCGGTGAGGCGCTGCTGGGCCTCGGCGAGCGCCGCCTGGGCCTCCTCCTCGGCTTCTTTCTCGCGGGCGAGCCGCTCCCGCACGAACTCCTGCGTTTGCGCTTCAACCGTCTCCAGCGTCCGGTGCGCGACCCGCTTGTTGCGCAGCGCCACGAACGACGAGTCGCCGACGAGCATGTCCATGCAGTTGAGGAAAAACGTCACGTTGTCGAACGCCACCGTCCCCAGCCCCTGGCTGCGGATGGCGAAGAACTGCTCCGTGATGAAGTCGACGTCGGCCACCACGATCGCGTTCACCTGGGCGGCCCGCGCCGAGTCCCCCTCCCGGACTGTCCCCGACCCGAGCACGCGCCCGGCCATGACGTAGCTCTCCGGCGTGGCCACCCGCCGCGGGTTGCGATTGATGCTGAACCCCATGCCGAGGAACCCCCGCTGCACGAGCGCCTGGTAGGGCAACACGCCCGACTGCCGCCCGGTCCGGAGGAGTTCCTGGAACTCAAACGGCGAGTCCACCGCTTTGAACAGGAACCCGCCGAACAACATGACCAGTTCCTGCAGGCCGGCGGTGGCCGGGTACCGGTCGTTGAACGTTTCCGCCGTCTCGTTGTTGCGGCTCAGGAACACCACCTCGTACTGCAGCTCCTGCAGGTCCGGGTGCGGATTGTAGGTATCCCAGACGATCTGGCTGGGGTTCCAGGAGATTCCGATCTCTTTCATGAACGTCTGGATGTCCCCCTTGGGCTCGGGCGTCGGCTGCCCCTGGCTCGTAAACGGGTTGCGCGCCGCTTCGGCCGGCAGCAGCGGCGACAGGCCGATGTTGAACACCGGGAGCGGGTCATCCAGAAGCAGCGTCGGACCGCCCGAGAGGACGTACTCCTTGAGGTTGTCCAGCTGCGCCTGCGGCAGGGCGGAGGGCAGCACCGCGAGCACACCGTCGAGATCCTTCGGCAGCGGCTGCGACGCGTCGACCTCGACCACCTCGTACTGCTTCTTGAGTTCTTCGACAATCGGCCAGGGCGGCAGCGACCCCATGCTGGCGAAATCGAAACCGCCGAAGACGTTCGCCTCGGTATGGAGGACGCCGATCCGCTTGCGCTCAGTGTTCGCCGCCACCCGGATCGAGCGCACCAGCTCGTACTCGACCGGCAGGCCGCGGTCGAGGAACGGGATGACTTCCTCGCGCGGCCCGCTCGTGAAAGCCACGCCGAGGAATATGTCCTGGGTCGAGGTGCGCGCGCTCTCCGTGCTCAGCACGGTCCGCGGCCCGATGCCGAATTTCTCCCGCGCCTCGCGCGCCTCCCCCGAGAACGGCTCCGTCTCGTGGTACACCACTTTCACCTTGTCGCCGCCCACGGCATCGAGCTCGCGCAGTTTCCCCAGCAGGTTGGCGCGCGTTTCGACGTAGGCGCGCGGCACCTCCGGCGACACGAAGGCCTGGATAAACACCGGCCGCCCGTCGGGAATCTGGTCAATGAGCTCGTCGGTCTGGTCGGCCAGCGAGTGGAGCTGTTCGGCAGTGACGTCCAGGCGGACCCGGTCGCTGCCGATCAGGGCATTGAGCGCGATCACGGCCGCAACCAGCGAGGCTGCGCGCACCGCGTGGTGCAGCCCGAACCGGTACCCGCCCGCCTCCGCCGGCCAGTGCCGCCGGCCCAGCAGAATGACATTCAGGTAGAGCATCACGCCGACGATCGAGGCGAAATAGAGGATCGCCCGCCAGCTGATCACGCCGCCCGCGAATTCGGCGAGGTGTTCGAACACTCCGAGCGGCGCGAGGAAACCCTGCACCGCGTCGCTCACCACCCAGGTCGCCGAGTTCACGAACACGAAGAACGAGCAGAAGACGGCGCCGACAATGAACGCCACCGTGCTGTTGGCGGTCAGCAGCGAGGCCAGCATGCCGACCGCCAGCAGCGCCGCCCCGATGAACCAGTAGCCCGCGTAGTTCGCGCACATGAGGCCGATGTCCGGGCTGCCCAGCCAGAAGAGCACGAGCACGTGCGACACCGAGATCACCAGCGCCACCGTGTAGATCCCGAGCACGGCGGCGTACTTGCCGACCGTCACCTCGAGATCCGTCGCCGGAAGCGTCAGCAGCAGCTCGTCGGTCCCCCGCTGCCGCTCCTCCGCCCAGATCCCCATGGTGAGCGCCGGGACGAAGAACAGGAGGAGGTAGGGGAAGAACTGGTTGAGCTGGTCGAGATTGGCCAGGTTGTCGGCGAAGAACCGTTCCTGCCAGAAGGCGGCGGCCGCCGAGAGGAAAATGAACAGGGTGATGAACACGTAGCCGGTGGGGCTGGCGAAATAGGAGAGGAAATTGCGCCGGGCGATCGCGCCGACCGCCGTCCCGTTGATCCGGAAATCAGCCTTCATACGCGCCGCCTCCCTCTGCCGCCGCGGGGCCGCCCGCCGCCGCGTTCGCCCCGTTGGATCGGGTCAGCTCGTGGAACTTCTTCTCCATCGAGCCGACCGCGGCGAGCTCGGCCGGCGTCCCGTCGAATTTCAGCCGTCCGTTGTGCACCAGGAGCACCCGCTGGGCGACCGCCTCGACCTCCTGCAGGATGTGGGTCGACAGGAGAATCGTCGTGCCCTCCGCCAGCCGGCGGATGTTTGTCCGGAAATCGCGGATCTGGTTCGGGTCCAGCCCGGCCGTCGGCTCGTCCATAATCAGCACCTCCGGCTCGTGGAGCAGCGCCTGCGCCAGCCCCACCCGCTGGCGGTACCCCCGCGACAGCTTCCCGATCGGTTTCTCCAGCACCAGGTGGAGAGCGCAGATCTGGTTAACCGCCTCGATGCGGTCCGCCAGGCGCTGCGGCGCCAGGCCCCGCGCCTCGCCGAGAAACCTCAGCATCTCCAACGGCGTCATGTTGTCGTACAGCGGACCGTTCTCCGGAAGGTAGCCGAGCCGCCGCGCCACCTCCAGACGGTCCGTGCCCACGTCGAATCCCGCGATTGTCGCCCTTCCCTTGCTCGGGGCCATGAAGCCAGTCAGGATCTTCATGGTCGTCGACTTCCCCGCCCCGTTGGGACCGAGGAAAGCCACGATCTGGCCCCGGGGGATGGCGAACGACAGATCTTCGATCGCCACAAACGACCCAAAATACTTGGAGAGACCGCGGGCTTCGATCACGGCGGAATGCGCTGTGTCAGTCATTGTGTCTCCCTCATGTTTCTGCGGTCAGAGCGCGACCGCGCGATGGTCGCTTCTCTCCATTTTCCCGTCTCGGGAAATGGCTACAAAAATATGGCTCGCATCGCCGTCTGTCAAGACACCGGCGCCCCGCGAGCCACCAGATTATTGTAAAGACAACGCGCGGCGCAGTTCCCTTCGAAACCGCGCCGCGCGTCGCGGCAGTCTGCGCCCGACCCGCGCCTACCGGCAGCTCGGCGGCGCCGCGCCTCCCCGGAACAGATAGGTGATCAGCGCCGTCACATCCGAAACGGCCACTCCGCCGTCCCCGTTCACGTCGGCATGCTCCGGGCAGCCCGAGGCGGGACCACCGCGGAACAGGAAGTTGATGAGCATCGTCAGATCCGACACCTTCACCGCCCCGTCAAGATTCATATCCCCCCGCAGCAGGCAGCAACAGGCGTCGCCGATCCCGTCCTCGTTGGCATCCTCCTGGCCGGGGTTGTAGGCGTTCGGGCAGTTGTCCCCCTCCGCACACAGCGTGTCGCCGTCGGCATCGTTAAACGGATCGGCCGGACAGGCGTCGCACGCATCCCCGATCCCGTCTTCGTCATAGTCCGCCTGGTCGGCATTGGTGACCGTCGGGCAATTGTCGCAGACGTCGCCGAACTGGTCCCCGTCCGCGTTGGCCTGGTCGGGATTGTAGGTGTCCATGCAGTTGTCGGCGCCGTCGGCCGCACCGTCCCCGTCGGCATCGTAGAAGAACGGGTTGTGCACGTAGAGGTACATACGGTCGCCGACAATGGAATCGACCCGCACGATGATCCCCGACGGTCCTTCGTAGCCGTCGCTCGAGGGATACGTCGTCGGACTGAACAGATTCTGCCCCGGCACGTTCGGGGAGAAGGCCGCCCCCTTGCGCGTCTCGTAGGGATACCACCACTGGGCGCTGTCGGTGACGTAGCCCTCGGGGTTAGCGGACATGTTAATGGCGGGATTGTACCCGGCATCCTCGACCGCCACCGTGTAGTGGGGATACCAGGGCCAGCCGTAGTTGATGCGGAACCACCAGGCCCCCAGCGAATCATGCACGTGCGTGATGATCAGCCCCCCGTCGAGCGTGTCGCATCCATAGGCGAGGGTGTTGGGGAAATAGACGCTGAAATCCGAATCAAGTTTGTCGAATTTTCCCCCCGCACGGGGGTTTCGGAACTCCAACAGGAAATACTCCCCCTCCCACGGCCGGATCGGCAGCCGGTACAGGGAACTGTCGGTGTGTGTCTCGACATCGTAGAGGACCAGGTTTTCGCAGGTCCCGGTCACTTCGATCGGGTCTAGCCACCCGATCTGCATCTTGCTCCACCCGCACAGGTGCGAGGGAACGCGGCTCTTGATCGAGAAGATCCCGTACCCGCCGTACCCCATCAGGCACCAGTCGTAGACCGGGTGGTCGTTGCTGTCGGCCGGGGTGAAGTACGTGGTCGTGTCGGTCTTGGCGTCATAGTCGTAGAGGTCCGGCAGGCCGAAATTGTGGGCCAGCTCGTGGCAGAAGACCCGGATGTTGTTGAGGCTGTCGAGCCCGGAGAAGTAGGGGGGCCAGGCGGGATCGCGCAGCGGCCTTAGCTCCGGCGAGGTGTTCCAGTGGCTCACGTGAACGCCGTCAAACGGCCCCGGGCCGTGCCCGGTCGCGTACGACATCGCGTACGACCAGATGTCCTCCGACTCCCGGCTGTCCTCCTGCCCGGTGCCCGAGCGCAGGAAAATGACCGCATCCACGTCCCCGTCCCCGTTCCCGTCAAACTGCGAGAAATCCACCACCGGGTCGAGTTCCGCCAGGAGCGCCTCGAAATTGTACTGCACGTTTCCCATGTAATAGCCGGCGTTGTACCACTCCAGCACCTGTCCCACCACTACCCCCTGGCCGTAGGAGACCTCATCGAAGTAGTCCGCCAGCGAGCCGCCCCCGTACACGTCGCGCGAGAGCAGCATGCTGTCGAGCGTTTCCCGCGAGTAGGTGTGCGGCCGGTCCCACCACTCCACGCAGATCACGAGCACCTTGAGCGTATCCTCCGTGTAGCGATACTGCGAAATCGACCGGATCTCGTCGGCCGTCAGGGCCGAACCGGGCAGAGCGCCGAACTGTTTGACGGCGACATCGGTCGGAATGTCCCACACCACCGCTTTGGATACGTCCGCCTGCGCCCCCGGGACGAGCAGGAAAGCCGCGCCCGCAAGCGCCCATGTCTTCAGTACCATCTTGTGCTTCATAGGATTCCTCTCACCGGACCCGAGATGACAGATTCGTCCATTCTACCTTACCATACGGACAGCCGGGTCGGTCTCCCCGCCGATTTCCGGCCGGCGCAAAAAGAACGGGGACCGGCGTAGGAGAACCGGTCCCCATCTCTGATGGGTGTATGGTAGCAAAAGGCGACCCGGCAGTGAGTAGGCAGCTACCGGGTCTTAACTCATCACCAGCCGGGCGGCTGCATGAAGCCCCCAGTCACTCCCCACTTGCAAGTCCTCACAAGTCCCTGACCGAAATTGTCGTCCCCCTCATGACCCGACGTCTTGACGACTCTTCGATCTACCCCTGTCAACAATCCCACCCTTGCAATAGTGAGACGTCTTTTCTCTTCCGGACTGGCTCGGTTGGGCCGGAAGCCAAGTTCGGCTGCTTCGTAAGTGCAATGACAAAAAAATGACAATCAAAACGCGTGCCAAAACACGTTCTGATTGTCATTTTTAATACACTATCAGGCAACAACTTACGCGATCTTATCCTTCCCCAAGTCGGGCCGCGGGTAAATTCCACCTTTCCCGCTGCAATCGGCCAAGGTGAATTCTACTCTCAGCCCGGGGTTGAGGGTCCCGCCGGACATCACTCACACTCCAGCGGCCCGCCCGCACGGAAGAGGAAATCGATCAGCCGCGTCAGATCCGCCACCGTCAGATTCCCATCGCCGTTGACATCCGCCGCCTCCGCCACCGGGGGCATCGGCCCGCCCCGGAACAGGTGGTTGACGAGGAATGTCAGATCGGCCACATTGGGCGCCTCGCCGGAGTTGTCGACATCCCCGCACACGTAGGGGAGCTCGATCACGAAAGAGAACGACTCCTCGTCGAAGCCCCCGACCGCATCCTCCACGCGGGCCGTGAAGCCGATCGGGCCGGCCGCAGTCGGCGTCCCGCTCAGCAGGCCGTTGGCCGCAAGGGTCAGCCCGGTGCCCGCCAGGCCGCCGCCCGGCTCGCTCCACGTGCGGCCGCCCGTTCCGCCCACCGCCGTCAGCGTCTGGGCGTACGCCTCCCCCACCACTCCGTTCGGCAACGACCGCGTGGCGATCGACACCGGCGCATTCATCAGGAAGGAAAACGCCTTCTCAACCGTGCTGTCCGCCTCGTCCGTGCACGTCGCCGTGAAAGCGATCGTTCCCGACGCCGTGGGCGTGCCGCTTACCAGCCCGCCGGAGGACAGGCTCAGTCCGGTGCCGAGCAGGTCGCCGAATTTGTCCGCCCACGTCCGCGCGCCGACCCCGCCCCCCGCTTCGAGCTGCACGGAGTAGGGAACCCCCGCCGTCCAGTCCGGGAGATCCTCGGTCGTGATGACGAAGTACCCTTCCTCGCACGTGTACGCCGTCACGCTCACGGCGTCCACGGCCGCCTCGACCACCGACCCGCTGCCGAGATCCCCCACGGTGAAGCGCAGCCGCATCTGGTTTGTGGGCGCCGTGAAGTCCCCGATCTCAAACGAATGCTCGAACCACCCGCCCGAGACTTGCGTCCCGGAGGGTCCGACCCGTTCCACGAGCGTCCACGTGCTGCCGTTGTTGTTCGACACGTGGACGTCCATGTAGTCTTCATAGGGGCTGGCCCCGAAGTCATTGGAGTACCAGCGCGCGTAGTGCACGAGGGCATCATCCCCCCCGGTGGCGTCGAACGTCGGCGAGGTCAGGTAGGTCGTGCCCCCGTCGACGTCGGAATCCCCCGCGCTGTTGCCGGTGAGGTAGCACTGGCCCGAGCCGTCGAAATCGGTCGGGGGATCACCGCGCGATCCGCCGCCCGCCGGCACGCCCCGCGCCCACTGACCGGCGGTCGCGTTCCCCGTCACCGTCCACCCCTGCGCCGTTTCAAAATTGTCGGCCAGCGCGGTGGTGAATTGCGTCGCCGCCGCCGCCGACCACGGCGAGGCCGAGTCCGGATAGGTGTACATCCCGGTCGTTACCTCGGCCGCGCTCACATAGAACTGCACCCTTTCCCCGCAGAGCGGTCCAGGCAGCGGGACCGCGTACGTGCCGCCGCCGAGATCGGCCAGCGGTCCGGTCTGCCACGCCCCGGCGTCGTACCGGAAGTGCACCTGCGCGCTGCCGGGGGCAATCGCCCCGCCCGGACCGGGCGTGATGGAGATCAGAAACTCGGACGTGTCCACCGGCGGCACCATGAATGGGATCGGGTCGACTTCCGTGAAGAGCACCCCCGGCGTCGGCAGGTACGCGCCGTCCGCGTCGTACGCGGTCGCCAGCGACGCCTGCACGATCCGCCGCATGTACGGAAAACTCATATAGGTCGTGCTGTCCTGCTCCGAGTGGTACACGGTCGAGAAGTTGTACTCGATGAGGAAGACGACGTCATACCCTTCCTGCTGGAACGGGTAGTGGTCGGAGTTCGAGGCCGATCCGCTGAAGTACCCGATCAGGTTCGTCGACAGCGAGTCAGCGATGATCTTCCAGCGCGAGGCCCACACCGTGTCCTCGCCGTAGTGCACGCTCACGTTGTTCACGTTTCCGTTGTATCCGATCATATCCATGTTCAGCATCATGATAATGCTGTCGCCGTTGGCCGCCGCCGAGGCCGCGTAGTGGTAGGATCCGTTCAGCCCCTGCTCCTCGGAGTCGAACAGCGCGAACACCCACGTCATCTCCGTCGGTATGTCCGCCATCACCCGCGCCATCTCGAGCACGGCCGCCGTCCCGGAGCCGTTGTCGTCCGCTCCCGGCGAGCCCGACACCGCGTCCCGGTGCGCCCCGACCACAATGCGGTGGTCGGGGAGGGTCGTCCCCATCTTGACGCCGATGACGTTCTGGCAGTTTGTCGAGCCGTAGAGAAAGCTGTCCTGGTACGCAGAGTCAAGGCCGTAGCTGATGAGGCGGTTCTGGAGCCAGTCGCGCGACTGCCGGTTCCCCAGGGAACCGGTGACCCGGTTGGGGAAGGCCTGGAGCTGGAGTGTGTACGACTGCAGCGAGTCCTGCCGCACCAGGGCGATCAGCGTCTCGAGGTCCAGGCTCCCCGGCGCGCGCTGCTTCACCTCCCGAGGCGCCGGCTCGCGGTACACGATTCGCCGGCTCCCTGGGGGCAACGACGCGAGACCGTCCGCCTCCGCCCTGTCCCGCACGTCTCCCGGCTCCACCCGGTAGAGGCGCACGCCGTCCTCGGCATACACCGTCGGATATCCGCCCGGGTTGGCGCCGTCGTGGTGCGTGCCGAGCGCCAGCGTGCTGCGGTCGACAGTGGTCGCGATCAGGTCGTAGCGCAGCCCGCTCTCGGCGAGCGCCGGGAGAGCCCGGGCATCGACCAGGACGAGGTATCCCCCCCGCACCCGTACGGCCGCATCCACGCCGGCGGCGTTCAGCGCCCGCGCGTCGGCCGCGCTCTCCACGGCCACACGGTAGAGGTCGGCCGCACCGGCCGCCGGGGCGATCCCGCACAGGATCGCACAGATCACAAGACATATCCGGTAACGCATATGAGACATCTCCCATTCGGCCGCCGGTCGCGGCCTTGAAGAACACCCCCGGGGCAGGCGGCCCCGGGGGTGTCACGAGATTATGGTGCGCAGGTAGGCAGGGGACCGCTGCGGAACAGGTACGAAATCAACATGGTGAGATCGTTCACCTCGATCGCCCCGGTGGCGTTCAAATCGGCCGCCGCCATGATCGGCGGCGCCTCGCCGCCCCGGAACATGAACGCGACCAGGTAGGTGACGTCGGCCACCCCGATCGTTCCGTCGCCGTCGATGTCGCCGCAGATGAACGCGGGAGCCACGTGGAGCGACAGTTCGACCTGGTCGGTCGACCCGACCTGATCGGCCGCCTGGAGCGTGAGAGTGAACGTCCCGCTGTCGACCGGCGCGCCGGTAATGAGGCCGGCGTCCGAGATCGCCAGTCCGAGTCCCGCCAGCGTGCCGCCGGCGTCCGACCACACCAGCGCGCCGGTCCCGCCGGTTCCCTCCATAGCGTGCGTGTAGGCTTCCCCGGCCTTGCCGTCGGGGAGACTCGCGGTCGTGATACTCACGGCCGGATTAACCGTGAAACCGAACACCCGTTCCCCCGTCGCCCCGACCGCGTCGGTCGCGAGCGCCGTGAAACCGATCGACCCGGCCGCGGCCGGCGTCCCGGTCAGCGCGCCCGCGGCGTTCAGAGTCAGGCCCGTGCCCGCCAGGCTGTTGAGCTTGTCGCTGAATGTCCGGGCGCCCGTCCCGCCGCTCGCCGTGAGCTGCTGCGCGTACGCCACGCCGGCCGTCCAGTCGGGCAGCGTGGCGGCGTTGACCACCACCGCGCTGTTGATCGTGAAATTCAGGAGCTGCTGATCAGTCTGCGCATTTTCGTCCGTGACGAGCGCCGTGAACGTGATCGGTCCGGCCGCCGAGGGCGTACCGGTCAGGAGCCCGTCGGTGGTGAGGCTCAGCCCCGTCCCGACCAGGTCGCCGTTCAGATCGCTCCACGTCAGCGCGCCCGTCCCGCCCGTGGCCGCCAACTGCTGGCTGCAGGCCACGCCGATAGTCCAGTCGGGGACATCGGTCGTCTGAATCGCCGGCGCCGGGATGCCGCTGTTGCAAGTGAAGCGCGTCACCTTGAACGCGTCCACCCCCGCCTCGACCACCGAGCCGCTCCCGAGATCGCCGGCCACGAACCGCACTTTCATCTGCGCGCTCGGCGTGAGGAAGTTCCCCACCAGGAACGAGTGGGTGTACCAGCCGCCGCCGGCCTCATCGACCGGGCCGACCGTCTCCACCAGCACCCAGCTGTTGCCGTTATCGTTGGAGGCGAACACCTCCATCACGTCCTCATTCGGCGCCGAGCCGTATGTGTTGGAAAACCAGCGCGCGTAGCTCACCTCGGCGTCGCCGCCCGACAAATCGAAGGTGGGCGAGATCAGCGTCGTCGTGCCGCCGTCGATATCCGAGTCGCCGTCGGTGTTCCCCGTGAGGTAGCACTGGCCCGAGCCGTCGTAGTCGGTCGGCGGATCGCCGCGGTCGCCGCCGCCCACCGGCGTGCCGCGCTGCCACTGCCCGGCCGTCGCCGTGCTCGTCACCGTCCAGCCAAGGTTCGTCTGGAAATTGTCATCCATCACCTCCGTAACCTCCGTCATCGGAATCGCGGAGAGCGGATTGGCCATGCTCGCTTCTTCATAGGTCGTGCCGTCGCTCAGCCGGGCGCTGAAGTAGAACTCGACCGTGCTGCCGCACTCGGCCGGCGGGAGCATCGCCGTGAACGTATCCCCGGCCGCCGGCGCCATCACCTGGTGCTCCCACGCGCCGCCGTCGGTCCGGTAGTGCAGCCGCTGGCTCCCGGTCATCATCTCGCCGCCGTAGACGCCCGCGATCACCACCGGGAAACCGGTCGAGTCGGTCGGGGTGATTGTCGACGGCACACCGTCCGGGAATGAGAACGCGAGTCCCGGCAGGGGCACGGCGACATTCACCGCTGTCCACGCCCGCGCGGCCCGCTGCGACCACAGGCCGCTGGGATCGAGATCATCGGCCGCATCCAGGGTCGCAATGGCCGCCTCGTGGTAGGTCGTCTGGCTGTTCCAGTAGTAGGCGTTGGCCCGGTAGGCCACCCTGATCGCGTTGTGCACGCCGATGCCGGTGACCGTCACGCCGTTGTGCGTCCCGCCGTCCGACAGCAGGAAGAACCACTTGTTGCCGACGCCGCTGTTGGTGTGCACGCCGCAGTAGTCGTTCCAGGAGCTCGGCGTGCAGTTGACTACGTCAACCCAATACGGGTCGCCGGTGCCGTAGGTGTCCGGATCCCCGAACTCGTGCGGGTTGTCCATCGACCGGAACGCCACGCCCGTGGTCCGGCCGTTCTCGCCCATATCCCAGTCGGGGACGTCCAGCGTGTCGTAGTAGAACTCGAACGCCGCCCCGATCATGTCCGAAAACGATTCGTTGAGCGCCCCCGGCTCCTTCTGGTACACGAGGTTCGATTCATACTCGGTCACCGCGTGCCCCCACTCGTGGGCGATCACGTCGGGACAGCCGGCCAGCGAGCGCCACCCGGTCGACCAGCTCCAGACCACGATCCGCGAGCCGTCCCAGTACGCGTTGTCGTTGCCGTCGCCGCTGTAGTTGACGATCGTGAGCATGCTCGCCCCGGCGTTGTTGTAGCCGTTGCGCCCGAAATGGGCCAGCAGGTAGTCGTACATCAGCGCCGTGTACACCTGCCCGTCCACCGCCGGCCGCTGCGTCGCCGCCACATCCCAGTAGTTGTCGGCGTCCGTGGCGATCGACCCCGGAAGCGTGGAGCCGGCGATGTTCGTTTGAATATAGTTCCCCGCCGGCATCTGCCCGTCGTGCCCGTGCGGGTTGTTGGCCGCCTGCCGTGTGTAGTCCTTCATCTGGTAGGTCGAGCCGGTGTAGTCGACGTCGATATGGTCGCGGGCCGCGCCCATCACGCCGATCCCGGTTCCGATCGCGTCGCTGTTCATGATCCGGTTAGCCTTGTAGATCACCGCGCCGGACCGGGCGTCGATGAAGTACTCCCACCGCCCCATCGGCGTGTCGGAGTAGAGGAACAGCCGCCATGCGAGGTGCGTCGTCCCCTCCCAGGGGAACACCACCAGCTGCGGCTCGGCCGGCGTGCCTTGGCCGAAGAACGATGCGAGGTCGGTTTCCGCCAGCCGCACCGCCTCGGCCGCGGCCAGCTGCGGCGTGACCTCCAGAGAGATCCCGGGTACAAACGTCCCGTTGACCCCCCGGAGCTGATCCTGCGCCGTGAAATGCACGACCAGGTCGCCGCCGATCACCGGCAGCCCCCGGTACCGCTGCGTCATGCGTAGGTGCCGCATCCCCAGGTCATCCGTCACCAGCCGCTCGACCGCCAGCTCCGCGCGGGGATCGGTCATGCGGTACGATGCTTTGTATTCCTCAAAGAAGCTGTAGGCCGACGCGGCTTCGTTCCCGCGCGCCACCTTCTGCGCAAAAGTACCAGAAACATAAAGCGGAACCCCGTCCTCAGACTCCAGGTACCTGGTCACATTGGGGTCGAGGCGAAGCCGGTTGGATCCGGCCGGTCCCTCCTCGTCATTCGCTGCGAAGACAGCCCCGGCCACCAACAGGCAGAGCGTTACCGTTAGCACGAGCGCTTTCATTGATCCTCCAATTGCGGGCATATAGACGGTTCGTATGCTTCATCCGGAATGGCCAATTTCGCACATGTCAATCAGGCAAGGCCAAAAAACGCGGAGACTCGTCGGCGGACTAATCTCTATGTGGCACAAATCAAGATAACATATTACGGGGGGAGGTCAACCAAAGAATCGCCCGCCCACAGACTTCCGCGCGCCCGTCCCGTTCTACCGGATCGCCCGCCGCAGCCGCGTCGCCGCCACCACCGCAAGGTAGCTTCCCCCGGCCGCCATGATGATCATGGCTCCGGCCGGGAGATTCGGCCCGAAACTCGCCGCCAGCCCCGCGACCGTGAACAAAATTGACAGCCCGATCGATGCGGCCATGATCCGCCCCAGCGTCCGGGCGAAATACCCCGCCACCGCCACCGGCAGCGTGAGCAGCGCGATCACGAGCACGATCCCCACGACCGTCACCAGGATCACCACCGTCAGCGCCGTCAGCCCCAGCAGCAGCAGGTAGTAGGCCTCGACATTCAGGCCGCGGACGCGGGCGAATTCTTCGTCGAAACAGACAGCCTGCAACTGGTTGAAAAACAGCAGGGTCACGGCCATCACGCCAAGATCCAGCCCCCCGATGAGCCACAAATCAACCGGGCCGACCATCAGAATGTTGCCGAATAGGTAACTCATCAGGTCCTCATTGTAGCCGGGCGTCGCCGCAATGAAAAGGATCCCCACCGCCATCCCGATCGCCCAGATCGCCCCGATCACCGTGTCCTCCCGCTCGCGCGCTTTCAGGCTCACCACTCCGATCGTCAGGGCCGCCGCCAAGGCCGCCGCCACCGCCCCGTAGAGCGGCTTGACCGGCCAGCCGTGGACCAGCTCCAGCCACCGCGCCACCCCCATGCCTCCCAGCACGCTGTGCGCGATCCCGCCCGCGATATAGGTGATCCGTCGCGCCACCACGAACGACCCCACCATCCCGCACGCCACGCTCGCCAGGATCCCGGTGAGGAGAGCGTTCAGCACGAACGTATACTGCGTCACCGCGTGGAAAAAATCCAGCATCAGGCGGCGCCCTCCCCGGACCCCTGTTCGACGTCGTGCCGCACCACGCGGAACTCCGTGCCGTACAGCTCCCGCATGAACCCGCTGTCGAGCGTGGCGGTCGGGTGCGTGTGCACGCGCCGCTTCACGCACACGACGCGCTTGACCGACCCGGCCACAAACGCCGGGTCGTGCGACACCATGATGATCGTGAGGCGGTTGTTCAGCTCCTGCAGGAGCCGGGTGAGCTCGTTTTCTCCCCGGATGTCGAGGTTCGCCATCGGCTCGTCGAGCAGGAGCAGTTCGGGTTCGGCCGCGAGCGCGCGGGCGATCAGGAGCCGCCGCTGCTGCCCCCCCGAGAGCTCCGCGAGGTTGCGGTTGCGCATGTCCGCGAGCCCGACCTGGTCGAGCGCCCGAAGCGCCGCCTTGCGGTCGGCCCGGCGGTACCGCCCGATCCAGCGCCGCGGTCCCAGCCGCCCCATGAGGGCCACCTCGAAAACCGTCACCGGAAATTTCGGATCCAACCGCGCGTGCTGGGGCATGTACCCGATCCGGTGCCGCGCCTCCTCCGGCGGCGCCCCGAACACCCGCACCGTCCCGCGTCGCGGCTGCAGCAGCCCCAGAATCAGCTTCACCAGCGTCGTCTTTCCGCCCCCGTTCGGCCCCACGATCCAGACATACTCCCGCTCCCCGATCGCGAAACTGGCCTCTTCGACCGCCGGCTCGCTATCGTAGCCGAACGTCACCTGCTCCAGCACCACCGCCGCCCGCTCCGCCATGGTCACTTCACCTCCGGGGCCGTCCCGGCCGCAATCCGCCGGGCCATGTCGACCAGGTTGGGGAGGTAGTCGCGCGCGAGCGGATCGATCGTCACCAGCTCCGCCCCCACCGCGTGCGCCACCGCCGCCGCCGTCTTCCTGGCAAACTGCGGCTGGACGAACAGCGCCCGCACGCTGTCGGCGCGCGCCGCGTCGATCAGGTCCGCGAGATCCCGGGCCGCCGGCTCCTTCCCCTCCCGCTCAATCGCCGTCTGCCGCAGGCCGTAGCGGTCGAGGAAGTAGCCGTAGGAGGGATGAAACACGTACACGGCCCGGCCGGCGCAGGGCGCGAGGATTTCGCCGATGAGCGCGTGCACGGAGTCGAGATCGTGCTCGAACGCGGCCAGCCGCGCCCCGTAGTCCTCGCGGCGCCCCGGATCGAGGCGGCCCAGAGCCTCGGCGATTGTCCGCGCCTGCGTCTTCGCCGCCACCGGGTCCAGCCAGATGTGCGGATCGGGCGTCTTGCCATGCGCCGCTTCCTCCTCGTCCCCCTCCTCGTGGCTGTGCCCCTCGATCGACCGCAGCGCCACCCCGGCGCGCGTGTCGATTATTCGGTCCGCCCCCACAATTTCCGCCAGCCGTCCGATCCACCGGTTCTCGATCGGCATCCCCGCCCGGAAATACACGTCGGCCGCCTCCAGGCGCGCCATCTGCCGGGGCGTCGGCTCGTAGGTGTGCGGCGACTGACCCGGCGGCACGAGCACATCGACCGCCACGCAATCGCCGCCGACCCGCTCGACAAAGTACGCCTGCGGCGCCACCGTGACAAACGCCTGGATCGTACCCCCCGGGGCTTTGGCCCCGCTCCCGCACCCCGCGGGCGCCAGCCCGATCGCCACCGCGGCGCCCACCGCCCCGATCCCCCTGCCGGTCCACTTGATCAGTCTATTCTCTATCATCGTCAACCTGTTCCCAAGTATGCGGCCTCCGGCCGCCGCCGTCTATTTCCCTCGGCGCGTCCTCCCCCGCCGCCCAGCCTTCACCGCCCCGGCCGCCGGTTTCCGGCCCGCCGGCTTACGGCCTGGCCTCTGACCCGCCTCGTGTTCGCACACCAGGTAGAGCTCGTGGCAGTCGTCGCATTCGGTGACCGCGTGGTCATGCGCGAACCGATCCCAGTGGCGCTGCTGCGATGCCGAAAGAATCCCCGTCCCCTGGCACAGCGGGCAGGTTGCCCGAAGCGCGGACAGTACCGCCGTACGGATAAAGGCTGATCGATTGGGGACTTTCCGGAGTTCCTCCAGCAGCGCCCCGTCGACCTTGAACGTCACGATTTCCGATTTCTTTCTCATCGCGCCGACCGGACCATCCCGGTCCGGCGAAATCCTCCTGCCGGTCGGAGCCCATGTTAATACAAAGTAATACCCCGCGTCAAGCGCTTTTCCGCCCCCGTCGGATCAACGGCCGGAGCCGATTCTTTTGGTTCCGGCGCCCGGCCTCGCCCTCGACCCGCCTGGGCCGGAGGCGCGCCTGGCGCGGCGGATCATCCCGGATACGAGACTTTTTCGGTCGTCTTAGGCTTGCCCTGCCTGTTCGCCGTCAAAAATGCGCCTCTCATGTCCACAAATAGCTTGCCTAACGGGGGGCGACAAGATATACTAGGGCAACCTATCCGGACAACCCACATCATAGTGAGACACCACCGGCGTTCGGCCGTTCTGTGCGCAGAACGTGAGCAGGGATAACTGTACATCTTTCCCAGGAGAAGGCGTCATGAAGAGACCACGGTTCGTGTCAAAAAGGGGGGTCGGCCGGCGCACGGTGCAGAGGGATCGTTTGGTTTTTCGGGCGATGATCGTCGCCGCGTCCTTGGTCGCGGTCTTGCTGGTGGCCGCCGACGGCTGGAGTGCGTGCACGCAGCCGCCGCCGAAAATGGGGCTGTGGTTGCCGTTTGACGAAGCCTCCGGGACCGCGGCGCACAATGTGCGCGGTCTCGACGGCGCCCTCGTCGGCGGCCCGTCCTGGATCACGGGCAAGGTCGACAACGCATTGTTCTTCGACGGCGGCAACCAGCACGTCGCCGTTCCCCATTACTGGACGAATCCGTTCAGCGCGGCCCGCGGCCGCGGCATCGACATCCGTGAGAATGACTTCTCGATCGACGCCTGGATTCAGCGCGAGGGGCTGGCCGGCATTCGCACCATCATCGACAAGCGCCAGGACATCGGCGGGTACCTCAGCGGGTACAGCTTCTTCCTGCTGGATGGTCGGCTCGCCCTCCAGCTCGCCTGCGGCGCCGCCGGCTACAACAACTGGGCTGTGCCGGCGGGGAACGCGATTCCCGTCTCCGGCACGTGGCACCATGTCGCCGTGACGGTCGACCGCGACAGCCCGACCGGGCTCGTGTTCTGCCTTGATGGCGCGCCGGTCACGACCCTCAACCCCTCCGGCTACCAGGGCACGCTTCACAATACCTCGGAGCTCTGGGTCGGCGACCGGATTGTTTCGCCGCAGGGCGGCGCCTGCTTCGCGGGGGGTATCGATGAATTGGAGATCTTTCCGCGCGTTTTAAGTGCAGCGGAGATTCAGAAAATCTATGCGGCCGGGGCCGATGGGAAGTGCAAGGTGACCCTGGGCGCAGAAGTGTATGACGGCCCGTCGCCGACAGGATGGGCCAAATTAACCGGTCTGATTATCAATTCCGGCATCGAGCCGCTCACGGACGACTATTCATTCGCAGGAGTGCCGGACACATTTCCAATTGAGTTCACGCCGGCTTCGGGCAGCGTGACGGTGCCGGCTCGGGAAGTCACCATGATTGGATCTGAGGCCATAGTGGATACTCAGGACATTCAGCATTGCTGGCCGTACCAGATGTTCTTTAACGGCTTCGCCCCCGACGGCGACACCCTATGCATCGACTCCATGTGGTGCGCAGGATTCGAAAAGGGCTTCTTTGCCGCAGTGACCGATTGTGTCGATAATCTGGGTTCGCTGAAGATATTCAACGCCGGCTTTCCAGACACGTTCCCAATAGATTTTAGGATTGCAGCCGCAATCGATTACTCGTACCAAGGTGACACACTTATGATCGACAGCATGGGGTACGCCCCCTGCGTGAGTCTGAACGGGCTCAACCCCGGACAGCCTGTTTACGGCAACGCCAACGTCCTGCCCGGCGACAGCGTGACCATTACTCTGACCGCCAAGTTCGTCGACTACGCCTTGCTTGACCCGTACATGATTTTGCTCCAAGTCTACCGGAGCAGCCAGTGGCAGACGTTGGCGTCAATGTATTTCGTCAACGTGCTCACGCCCCCGAGCTGCTGCGTCGCGCGCGGCGATCTCACAGGGGACGGCAGCCTGAAGGTGTCCGACCTGACTTTCCTCGTGAACTTCCTCTTCCGGGGCGGTCCATCGCCCAACTGCCCGGATCATGGCGATGTCAACAATGACGGCGGCATAAAGGTCTCCGACCTGACCTATCTGGTGAACTTTTTGTTCCGCAGCGGACCCCCGCCGCCGCCGTGCGACTGACCGCGGCATGCCGTGGAGCAGAGCACGGGGGCAAGCGACAACCTCTGCGATTTTCATTCGCATCGTACGGCGGGAGCCCGCAGGCTCCCGCCGCCTCATGCAGCTCCAGTCCCCGTGAATCTTGAGCCCGCAAGGCGGCGCGCGACGAGGCCGTCCGACCACCGCTCACGTGACCCGTCCCCCAGTGGTTGGCCCTTCTCTAGGTCAGGATCCTTGTGGTCCTGACATTCTTACTATCGATGTGAGCGGTCCCGTCAGGACCATAAAGGTCCTGACCTACAAAACTACGCGCCGGCTCGGTGCCCGCCTGCGCAGACGGTCGCGCACAGTCTGTGGTTGACGCGGGGCGATCCCCGCCGTATCTTCGTCGATCAGATCTTCAACCGGATGCGCGAGAAATGATATCGGTCGAACACCTGCACAAGCGATTCGGAGACATCGCGGCCGTCAGCGACGTCTCATTCGACATCGCCGCCGGCGAGACCTTCGGCCTGCTCGGGCCGAACGGTGCCGGCAAGACCACCACGATCAGCATGATGGTCGGTGTGCTGGCGCCGGATTCCGGGCGGGTGCGTCTGGACGGGATCGATGATCCGACGCGGCCGGCGCTGCGCCGAAAGATCGGCAACGCCCCGCAGGCGCTCGCGCTCTACGGCGACCTCACCGCGGCCGAGAACCTGGCGTTTTTCGGCCGCCTCTACGGCCTCTCCCGGGCCCGGCTCGCCGCGCGGGTCGCGTGGGCGCTCGAGCTCGCCGGTTTGACGGACCGCCGCAGCCACCTGGTGAAGACGTTTTCCGGCGGCATGATGCGCCGCCTCAATCTCGCCTGCGCCGTCGTGCACGATCCGCCGCTCCTGCTTTTGGACGAGCCCACGGTCGGGGTCGACCCGCAATCGCGCAACCAGATCTTCGACACCATCGAGGCCCTCGGGCGCGAGGGACGCACCATCCTCTATACGACACACTACATGGAGGAGGCCCAGCGGCTGTGCGACCGCGTCGCCATACTCGATCACGGGCGTATTCTCGCGCTCGACACGGTCGACCGGCTGATCCACAAGCACGGCGGGAAGTCGGTCATCGAGGCCGAACTCGAACGCCCGCCGGATCCGGGGCAACCGCTGCCCGGCGACCTCACCGGCACCTCCCTGCGGCTGGAGACCGAGCGGCCGCTCGAAGAGATCGCGGCGCTGGCGGACGCGGGCGTGCGCTTTCTCCGCCTCGAGATTCACCGCGCCGACCTCGAAACGGTGTTCCTCAATCTCACGGGACGGAGGCTGCGCAACTGATGAAGACGCTTTTGACTCTGGCCCGCAAGGATCTCCGCCTGCTCTGGCGCGACCGCTTCGGCCTCTTCTGGGTGATCGTGTTTCCCCTGCTCATGGCGCTCTTTTTCGGTTCCATTTTCAGCACCGGCGGGGCGCGCGCGGGCAGCATGAAAATCGCCGCGGTCGACGAACTGCGGACCGAGCAGAGCCGGCAGATGATCGGCAAGCTCTCCGCCAAGCCCGTGCTCGCCGTCACCCCGCTGCCGCTCGATTCGGCGCGCCTGCTCGTGCAGAAGGGGAAGCTCACGGCGTACGTGCTCCTGAAGCGGGACTCGCTTGCGACCGGCGAGGGCAACCCCTTCGCCATGCCGCCGATCGAGATCGGTCTGGATCCGTCGCGCAAGGCCGAGGCCGGCTACCTGCAGGGGATGGTGACCGAGGCCTGGTTTTCGCTCATGCAGGACCGCCTGGCTGACCCGGCCGTCGCGAAAACCTGGGTCAACGAGGGCCTGGCGGGATTGCGCGCCGACACCGCCCTGCCCCCCGACCAGCGCGGCGTGCTGACCCGGCTGCTTGCGAGTTTCGACGACTATCTCACGACCTTCGATTCCGCCGAGGTGAGCCAATCCTCCCCGTTCGGGAAAACCGCCATCACGGTGGTGGAGGTGGCGGTGGAACGGGAGGGGCCGCGGTCACCGTTTGAGATCACGTTCCCCCAGGCGCTCACCTGGGCGCTGCTCGGGTGCGCGCTGACATTCGCGCAGTCCATCGTCAGCGAGCGGCAGCGCGGCACCTATCTGCGGTTGCGGCTCGCCCCGATCACGCGCGGACAAATTCTCGCGGGGAAAGGGCTGGCGTGTTTCGTCACCTCCGGCGCGGTCTCGGTGGCGCTGCTGGCGGTGGGAGTGCTCATCTTCGGCGTCCGCGTGGCGTTCCCGCTCGGCATGGCGATCGCCCTGGCGGCCGCGGGATGCTGCTTTGTCGGGCTCATGATGCTCATCTCCGTCCTCGGCCGCACGGAGCAGGCGGTCAGCGGGGCCGGCTGGGCGATCATGCTTGTTATGGCCATGGCGGGCGGCTCGATGGTCCCCCTCATGGTCATGCCGTCGTGGATGCTCACCGTGAGCAACTTCAGCGTCGTCAAATGGGCGATCTACGCGTACGAGGGAGCGATCTGGCGCGGGTTCACGCTCGGACAGATGCTCGTGCCGGCGGGCATTCTCACCGCGATCGGCGCGATCGCGTTCGCCCTCGGCGTCGCCATTCTGGCGCGCACTGACCGCTGATTCCGCCTAACCGCAAAAAAAGGACTCCTGCAGCAGGGCCGCAGGAGTCACAGCTTGTGCGCGGGTCGATCCGCTACTTGACGATCTTGAAGCAGTAGGGCCCGCCGAAGTCGGGCTCGTTCTCGACCTGATCCTCCAAAGACCAGAGCCAGTAGCCGCCGGGCGGGAAAAACGACTGGTCGAGGCAGACCGTCTTGCCGACCATCGACGCCGGAATGGGGCCGATCGTGATCGTCGCCGGCACGTCGCTCCAGCCGTCCGGCAAGCCGTCTTTCAGAATCCGGAAGCCGCCGAAACCGACGGTGTCGGCGCCCGAACCGCTGATGCCGAAAGTTGTGATGAACATGCCGCCGTCCATCAACCCCTTGGGCATCAGTCCGGTCGTGTCGGCCACGGTCGTCCCCCACGTCGCCCCGTCGGGCGAGTAGACGCGGAAACCGTTGGCGAATCCGGCGACCGGCAGGCCGGTCTTGTTCGTGAAGCGCAGGTGGAAAGTGATCTTCTTGCCTGCCTGGATCTGCCCATCCGCAACCAAGCCGTCGATCTTGTCGATGCTGATGCTGCCGCCGCCCACGGCGCGGTGGTCGAACGGGTTCTTCGACACCTTGCCGGCGGCCGTCTTTTCGGCCATGAGGGCGGGCGGTGCGAGGAGCATGCCGCAGAGGGTCAGAACAACGGTGAGTTTTCTGTGCATGTAAACTCTCTCACTTGATGAGTAACGTTCGCACGTATCGTGCTGCCATGATCCTTAACTTACAACGCCGGCGGCCCGATGTCAATGGCCCGGCCGTTTCCTTATACAGGCCAGGGACCGCGAATCGCCGGAAACTTTTTGCGGCGGCTCTCCGGCTGCATGCCGTGTCGGCAGCGGCCCGCCCCGGCGGCCGGCGGCGCCGCGGGCCCCTGCAAAGTCCCCATTGTGGCTCAGGTCGATCCGATCTTCGTCATCTTAATCGTCCCATATGCTGTCGGCATTGTCCCGGTTGGACTGCACCCGTCGCGCCGCCGCAAATCGCCGACCGGCGATTTCGCCCCGGCCAACCGGGACCGGGGGCCGCCGACGTCGGCTCCTGCCCTCGCCTCGCCGGCAGCGCGGATTGCAGGCCTGCCGGCGGCTTCGGGAAAGAAAGCCTGTTCCGACCCGGCGCGTGCGCCGCGGCCGTCCGCCGCCGAACAAAACGATGCGCGGCGGGCAGACCGCCCGCCGCGCGCGAATCTCTTCACCGGCGCCGCCGCAGGCTCACGGCGACGAGAGGATGAGGGCGACGTTTTCGGCCGTGCCGATATCGATCTCTCCCACCGTCACAAACCGGCCGGCGCCCCAGGCCACACCGTGCAATTCACCGGCGAAACCTGCGGCCCCCACACTCCAGGTCACGGCATCGGCGGAGTAGAGCGTCACGATGACATCCTCGGCGGCCGCTCCGGCATTGCGCGAGCCCGCGGCGACCCAGCGCGCGCCGCTGAAGGCGAGGTTGTTGATCGCGTACACGGCCGTGTCCCCCGGCCGCGCCTCGAATACGTTCCACGCCGACCCGGTCGTCGAGGTCAGGATGCGGCCGTTGCTGCTGGCCGCGACAAACTGGCCGTTGCCGAAGGCGACGGCGGTCAGGTTGAGCGGCGTGGCGGCGTCGACCGTATCGGCCGTCCACACGTTGCCGTCCGTCGAAGTCAGCACGACCGACGCCGTGCCGACCGCCACAAACAGGCCGTTCGCCCAGGTAACGCCGTGGAGCGGGTTCGTCACCGGGACATCGGCGGCGACCTGCCAAAGGGCCGCAGGATCCTCCGACCAGATTATCCGCCCCTGGTCGCCCACGGCCACGAACCGGCTGCCCGAAGCCGCCACCGAGTTGAGCTGCAGCTGCTCGCCGGCCGGCGGAACCGGCCGCTCCCAGTGCACGCCGTCCGTGGTGACCGCAATCACGCCGGCCGCCCCCACCGCGACAAACGTCGTACTGTCAGTCGCCACCGCGCCCAAGGGCTCGGTGGTCCCGGAAGGCCACAGCGTCCAGCGCGCAGCATCCCGGCTGACCAGCGCCGCCCCTCCGGCGCCGACCGCCACGTAGAGAGACTCGTTGGCCGCCACCGCAGAGAGGATCGCGTTCGGGCCGGAGGGCACAGCAGTCCACTCATGTCCGTCCACGGAACGGAGAATCGTTCCGGCGACCCCGACAGCCAGCGTCTGCGCGCCGTCCCAGTACAACCCGCGGATGTCATCATCCAGCGTCGCGATCAGTTCCCATCGGGCGGCATCGGCCGAAGTCAGAATTATCCCGTTTTCGCCGGCGGCGACGAACCGGTCGCCCACCCACTCAATGGCATACAAGTAAGCATTCAGTCCCGACACGCGGACCGCCCAGGTGGTGTCGTTGACAGCTTTGAGAATAGTGCCGTACTGGCCGACCGCCAGCATCCCCGAATCGCTGACCGCCGCGTCGTACAGGACGTACGGCGGCCGGGCGAGAACGTCGGCCGCGGTGAGCGAGTCCAGTCCGTCCAGCTCCGGCGGATCGAGCCGCAGGATGATTTTCTCCCCCACGGCGAGGAAGCGCGAACCCATCCACCGCACGCCGAGGAGGGTGTTGGCGACCGCGCTCGAATAGATCTCCCAGGTGAGGCCGTCGGCCGAGGCCGCCACCAGCCCCCCCTGCCCCACGGCCACGAACGCCTCGCCGGACCAGGCAACATCGAAGAAGAACCTGGCGGTGAACGTCGACTCGGCCGTTGTCCATGTGAGACCGTCGGTCGAGGTGACGATCCGTCCCTGGCCGCCGACCGCCACGAAGCGCTGCCCGTTGGAGGCGATACCGTACAGGTCTATGGTCAGGTCGGTCGGCTGCGTCGTCCACAACTGGCCGTCGGTCGAGGTCAACACAGTCCCGGCGCCGCCGACCGCCACCCACAGCGTGTCCCCTTTGGCCATGTCGAAGAGGGGCCGTTCGGTGCCGGTGGATCGAATTGTCCAATGCACACCGGGCGCCACGAACCCCGAGTTGGTCGACCCGTCATCGTCACCGCACGATGCCATGGTGAGAGTAATGAGGAGAGCCGCCGCCAGGCAGACGGCGCATCGCGGTATGGGCATCAAATCCTCCTTGTCCTGTGCCTTATACGGCAGGCCGGCCAGCGCGCGCCGCCGGCCGATCGCCGGCGACAATATAGACCTTTCCGCAAAGGGGGACAAACAAAATCGCGGCGTCGGAACCGTCCCGCTCGGCGCCCTGCGACCGCCGCCGGACTCCCCCCACCGCCCAAATGCCCTTGGCCCTGCCGGCCGAAATTCCGGCGCGGCAGGGAATCGCCTAGTCGGAGCGCAACGCCTCGAGAGCGTCGGCCCGGCTGTCGAAATGCTCGAACACGGTCGCCAGCCGCGACACCGCCAGAAGCGACCGGACGCGCTCGATATTGGTGAGCGCCAGTCGCCCGCCCGAGCCCTGGACCAGCCGCAACGCGGCGATCAACATCCCAAGGCCGCGGCTGTTGGTCCATTCCACCCCCGCCATGTCGATGAGAATCCGGTTGCGGTTGATGTTCACGTACTCGTTCACCCGTCCCTGGAAAAGCGTGGAATCGCGGCCGCCCATGATTTTCCCCGACAACTCGAAGACGGCGATCCGGCCGTCCAAATGGTCTCTAAATCTCATCGTAAACTCTCCTGAGTGCAGCCTCTCGTTCCGGGCGCCGCGGCCAATGTGGGGCGGCGCCGGTCTCCGCCCGAGGTGATCTTTCGCAGATGTACCATTCATACGGGAGTTTCCGGAGCAGGTTGCGCGGGGACCGACAAAAAGAATCGCGGACGCCGTGCGGGCATGACCGGCCGGCAAAAAAAAACGGCGGGGGTTCGGCCCCGCCGTCGCTTGCCGCCGGTTTGCCGGCCGGCTCATTTCACTCTCGTGTACTTGGCCTGGCCGCTGGCGTACCAGCTCTTGCCGCCGTCCAGCGAAGTCTCCATCAGCCAGTCGAAACCGGTCGGAGTCTCGTCGGACGCGGTGATCCGGGAGAGCATCTTCATCCCGTTCCACAAATCCTCGCCGGTCATCACCGTCTGCCCCTCCGTTCTCGGTCCCGTGTAGATCGTGGTGCGGCAGGTCATGTTGTCGGTCCAGGTCATCTGCCACTGGTTGGTCTCGCGATCCCACGTCTGGAGCCCCATCCCCCGGAACAGCATCGGCATCTCCGCCGACGGCGGAATCTCAAAGGTCATGAGCAGGGCCCCGCCGTCGAGCACCGTCTCGTAGTGGGCCGACCCTCTCGTTGCCACCCAGGGCGAGTCGGCCGCCATCCGCATCTTCATGTCCGCGGTCCAGTCGCCGACCAGCCAGGCGCACTCTTTCATCTCCTCGGGCGGCCCCATCGGGGGCATCCCTTGTTCCGACTGCGACGGAGCGTCCGACTGGGCCAGGACGAGCCCGGGGAGAACGGCCGCCGCGACGAGGCCGAGCACGAGCGTGCGTACGCGCATAAACTCCTCCGTGTGGTGTGGGTGCCATGTTTCGGGGCATTTTCTGAAATCCCGAACATGGAGAATATTCCTCCACAAGGATACATCAGGGGGAAGGACCGCGCAATCACATTTTTCGCCGCGGCGCCGCACGTAAGCACGTCCCCGCGACACCGCGATGGAACCGTCGCCAAAGACCATGCCGCCGATTGCTTTCCCCGGCGAGCGTGGGCAGACGGCGGCCGGCAGAAGGCGGGATGGAGCGGCAACTGCGGAGACTCTCGGCGGGCGGCGGCCCTACGTCCCCATGTCCCAGCTGGCCAGGTACTTGCGCTGTTCGGGGGTAAGCCGGTCGAGCGCGATGCCCATCGATTTCAGCTTCAGGGCCGCAATCTGCCGGTCGATCGCCTCGGGCACAGTGTAGACGCACCGGTCGAGCAGGGCGTGATTGTGTACCACATACTCGGCGGCCAGGGCCTGGTTGGCAAACGACATGTCCATCACCATCGCGGGGTGCCCCTCGGCCGCCGCCAGGTTGATCAGCCGCCCCTCGCCGAGCACATAAATGCGCCGCCGGTCGAGCACGTACTCGTCGACATTCGGCCGCACCCGGCGTTTCCTCCTGGCCGCCTTCGCGAGCGCCGCCAGGTCGAGCTCGACATTGAAGTGCCCCGAGTTGCACACGATCGCGCCGTCCTTCATCCGGCGAAAGTGCTCGAGCCGGATCACGTGCAGGTCGCCGGTCACGGTGATAAAGAGGTCCCCCTTGGGCGCCGCCTGCGCCATCGGCAGCACCGTGTAGCCGTCCATGGTCGCCTCGAGCGCCTTGAGCGCGTCGACCTCGGTCACAATCACCTGCGCGCCCATCCCCTTCGCCCGCATCGCCAGCCCCCGGCCGCACCAGCCGTAGCCGGCGATGACCACGGTGGACCCGGCGATGAGCATGTTGGTGGCGCGCAGGACGCCGTCGATCGTCGACTGGCCCGTACCGTAGCGGTTGTCGAAGAAGTGTTTGGTCCGGGAATCGTTGACCGCGATCACCGGGAACAGGAGCCGCTTCTCCTGGGCCATCGCCCGCAGCCGGATGACGCCGGTCGTGGTCTCCTCGGTCCCGGCGAGGATGTTGCCGATGAGTTCCTGGCGCTCGCTGTGAAGCGTCGACACCAGGTCCGCCCCGTCGTCCATCGTGATGTGCGGCCGGCCGTCGAGCGCCTGGTGAATGTGCCGGTAGTAGGTCTTGGTGTCCTCGCCGTGGATGGCGTAGACGGCGATGCCGAAATCTTTCACGAGCGAGGCCGCCGTGTCATCCTGGGTCGAAAGGGGGTTCGAGGCGCACAGGGCGACCGTCGCGCCGCCCGCCTGAAGCGTGCGCACGAGGTTCGCCGTCTCGGTCGTCACGTGCAGGCAGCAGGCCAGGCGGAGACCCTTCAGCGGCTGCTCCTTGCGGAACCGTTCCCGGATCAGCCGGAGCACCGGCATGCGCTGCTCGGCCCACTCGATGCGGTCGCGCCCCGGGCCGGCCAGCCTGGGATTATGAATGTCCGTCCGCTTGCCCATCGCTCACGCATCCTTCGCCAGGGCGGCCGCCATGTCCGTCCGCTCCCACGTGAACTCGCTCTCCTCGCGGCCGAAATGCCCGTAGGCCGCGGTGGCCGAATAGATCGGACGCAGCAGATTGAGCTTCTCGATGATTCCCCGGGGGGTGAGGTCGAAGTGCTTGCGGATCAGTTCGGCGATGCGCCGTTCCGGAATCTTCGCCGTCCCGTCGGCGAACACTGTCAGCGACACCGGCTCGGCGACGCCGATGGCGTAGGCCACCTGCAGCGTGCACTTCTCGGCGATCCCGGAGGCCACCACGTTCTTGGCGATGTAGCGGGCCATGTAGCTGGCCGAGCGGTCAACCTTCGTCGGATCCTTGCCCGAGAACGCTCCGCCGCCGTGCGCCGCCATGCCGCCGTAGGTGTCGACGATGATTTTCCGCCCGGTCATCCCCGTGTCGGAGCGCGGCCCGCCGATCACGAATCTGCCGGTCGGATTGACGTAGAACTTCGTCCGCGCGTCGATCATGTCGGCGGGAATGACGGGCGCGACGACGTTCTGGATTATTTCCGCGCGCGCCTGCTCGGTGATCTTCTTCCCCGTCGCGTCGAGAATCGACTCCCGGTGCTGGGTGGAGACGACGATCGCCTCGCACCGCCGGGGCCGGCCCTCTTCGTACTCGATCGTCACCTGGGCCTTGCCGTCGGGGCCGAGGTAGGGGAGGATCGCTTTTTTGCGCACCTCGGCGAGGCGGCGGCACAGCTTGTGCGCGAACTGGATTGGCATCGGCATGAGCTCCGCCGTCTCGCGGCTGGCGTAGCCGCACATGAGGCCCTGGTCGCCCGCCCCGCCCGTGTCGACGCCCTGCTTGATGTCCGGCGACTGCTGGCCGATGGCGTTGAGGATGGCGCAGGAATCATACGAGAACCCCAGCGTCGGATCGACATAGCCGATCCGTTTGACCACCCCGCGGACGAGTCTCTCGATGTCCACCCAGGCGTCGGTGGTGATCTCACCGCCGACAATCACCAGACCGACCGTCACGAACGTCTCGCAGGCGACCCGCCCGTGCGGGTCGCGGCGGAGCACCTCGTCGAGCACGCCGTCCGAAATCTGGTCGCACATTTTGTCGGGGTGGCCCTCGGTCACCGATTCCGATGTAAAGAGAAAATTGCCTCCGGGCATTCGTCAGTCTCCTTCACCTCAAGCCGGCTGTGCCTGCGCCGCCGCTGCGCTCACACGTCGCCGACCTGCGACTTGTCGCCGACATTCATGCGGCGCGGCGTTCCCTCGAGGAACACGTCGCGGCCGATCAGCGTGTGGTCGAGCACGGCATTCACTATCTGTGATCGTTCGCCGATAATGGCGTTGCTGACAACGGAACGTTCGATCCGCGCGGCCTCGCCGATCGATACGTTCGGACCGATAATGCTGTTGATGATGGTCGCGGTGGGAGCCGCGTAAACCGGCGGCACGAACACCGACCCGGCCGGCGCCGCGGGAGTCGCACGCTGCTTGAGGATCTCGCGGTTCGAAGAAATGAGCGTCTCCATCTTCCCGCAGTCGTACCAGCGCGCCACCTCGTAGGGCGCGAACCGCACGCCGGCCGCAATCATGGCGTGGAGGGCGTCGGTCAACTGAATCTCCCCGCCCGTCGTCTTACCCGTGCGCACCAGGTACTCCAGCTCCTTCCGCAGCTGTGCCGTATCGGAGAAGTAGTACAGCCCGATCAGCGCGAGGTTCGACCGGGGATCGGCCGGTTTCTCCTCGAGCCCGACAATCCGGCCGCCGTCAACCTCCGCGACGCCGAAGCGGTGCGGGTTGTCCACCGACCGCAGGCCCAAGACGTACTCGCCGGCCCCCAGGAACGCCCCGTAGTCGCACTCGACCACCGTGTCGCCGAGAATCACCAGCGTCGGACCGTCCGCCATCTCCCGCAGCGCGAGGTGCAGGGCATAGCCGAGGCCGAGCAGCTTCTCCTGGGCCGCGAAACGCGCCTTGATCCGGTAGTTCTCCCGGACGTAGTCGATGATCTGATCGCCGAGATGGCCGATGACAAACACCACTTCCTCGGGCTCCAGAGGCACCAGCGGCTCCAACACGTGCGCGAGCGCCGGCTTCCCGCCCACCGGGAGGAGGGCTTTGGGAAGGGTAAGGGTGTGCGGCTGCAGCCGGGTGCCGGCCCCGGCGACCGGAACTATGACGCGTATCCTCTTGCTCATGACAAACCTGCCCTATGGTAGATGCCGGCCAATCCTTCCGCAAGCACAATCTTGGAACCCCGGGGCGCTCCTCACAACGGCGGGTCCGGAGTCCCGCCCGACGCCCCCACCGGGACGCGGCAGAGCGTCGATCTGTCGCCGAGCGGAAGCGCCACCGTCCGCCCCTCGCGCATCTCGTGCAGACCGATCAGCACCGCCGAAACCGGATGGGGGAAGGTCCCCCGGTAGAGACCGACCGCGATGCGGCCGGGCGCCCACATCGAACTCGGCCGCACCGGCCGGAAATCGTACGGGAACCGCGGCTGCTGCTCCGCGCTCAGCACCGGATCGGGCGTCTCCAGCCGACAGGTGATATCCAGATCCGCCGATACCTTCGCGCGCGGGAGGAAGTACGCTTCCAGACAAAAGCTGTCCGCCGCCGCAGGGGTGAGGCGGACGGCGATGAGGTCGACGGCGGGTTGCCGGAAACTCGCCAGCGGCGGGTCGGCGGGACTCGGCCCCGCGCCGAGCGCGGCGCGCAGGGCGCGCTCGGCCGCCGTCGGCCCCGCCGCTTCCGCACGCCTCAGGCTGTCGAGCGTCGCCCGGTCAAACAGCGCGGCGGCGAGATACTGCTCCGCAAACCGGAATTGCCGGGCGCCGGCCAGCGCGAAACCGGTCAGAGCCTCGAGCTTCTCGGCCGCCCCGCCCCGACCCGGGGCCGCGAGACAAACCGGGTCCACCGCCCCGCGGCCGACCGCCTCCTGCCACGCGGCGAACAGCTCGGCGCGCTCGGACAGCAGGCTGTCTTTCGGCCGCGTCTGCGCGGCCAGCCGGTACAGGTCGGCCGCCGCGGCGTACTGGAGGAGCCCCTCCCGCACCAGTTGGTCCCCCCGCCAGGTCAGCCGGAGACCGAGCCGGTCAATCACCCCGGACCAGCCCGGGTCGCCCAAGAGCGCCGGGTGGGCCGTGTAGAGATCGGCGAACCGCTCTGTGGTCTCGTCGTAGCCGCGCAGCCGCCCCGCCTCGAGGTCGTCCAGGAGCGCCGTCGCCGGCGGCGGGAATTGGCCGGGATTGCGCGCCGTGTCGTACGCCGGTTTTGCGCCGTCGTACTCCCCGCTGCAGGCGAGGAAAATCACCGCCGCCGCGAGCACACCCGCGCCCGCCCGCGAAAACAAAGATTCTCTCGGTCTTGATCGCATAACCCGTGATATCAGAAGAGTGAAGTCAGCGTCCCGATCCAGTCCTCGAGGAGGAACTGGACCCGCCCGATCAGCAGCGACACGCGCCCCATGACGGTATAGCCGAAGTGCGCGCCGAAGCCGATCATGATAAACCAGATGCCGATCCGGGCCGCCACCCCGAGCGCGCCCGTGTGCTCCTTGGAAAAGTAGAAATAGATCAGCGTCGTGATCACACCCAGCAGCACGAGCAGGGTGAGCATGACCTCGTGGTCGACGCGGTACGCCTGAAATGAGATGTCGTAGGGGCCGGGGGCCCGGGTGGAGTCCGGACGGTAGACATAGCTGGCCGTGTACACGCCCCCGCCGCCCGCGGCGATCGTCACCCCCGGCGTCCGCGTGGTCGCGTTCACCACCAGCGCCTTCTGCGTCTTGTCGTCCGGGAGCCGCAGCTTCAGGGTGAACGCCACCCGCTCGACCGGCGGCTGCGCCGGGTCGCGAAACGTGGCGCTGATCACCACGCTGTCGGTCCCGGTCCGTGCGACCTCCGGCTTGCTCACCGTCACGCTGCCGGCCGTCGCCGGCGCTCCGGGCGCGGCGAGGCTGTCGGTGATCACGAGCCGGTCCGCCTGCTCCTCGTAGGCCGTCGAATCAACCAGAACCGCCTCGGTCTTGGGCAGCATGGTGTCCTGCACCTGCGGCAGCACGAGGCCGTGCAGTTGCGAGATCAGGAAAATCCCGGCCGTAACCGCCATCACAAACGCCAGCGGCGTCCGCGATATCCACGCCTTCTTGGACGAAAACCGGGCGAACATCAGCGCCCCGAGCAGACCCGGGATCACCAGCAGCCAGCGGCCGCCCAAAATCGGGTTCCACAACTGCTGGAGAATAACGGTGTGCCAGATCAGCCCCACGTAGTAGCCGGCCGACAGCCCGGCAAAAATGTGCTCGGCGAACCGGTAGATCGGGTTGTCCTTGTAGAGGAAGGAGAACAGCGCCAGCGTGAAGAAGGCGATGATCCAGATTTCGAAAACGTGCATCCCGCTCATCGCGCGCCCCTCCGGCGGCTCGCCCGGCCGGCGAAGAAGCCGACGTTGCCGACCACTACCAGCCCGATGATGACCAGGTGCACCAGCGACTGCGCGTCCATGCCGCGGTACGCCATGCCGGGGTGGCCCACGAGCATCTCGTACTCGGCCGCCCCCTTCATCCCGCCGAGCAACCCGACAAACTGCCCGGACGAGACGAAGGCGTAGTAGCGCGGGGCGCTCACCGCCGTCGTGCCGCACCCCATCGGCACCCCGAACTGAGCGTTGACGATCGAGGCCCAGTAGTCCGCGGTGGCGTTGTCCGCCACCTCAAAAATGAACGCCACGTCCCGGTAATTCTTCACCTTCCGCATGAGCGGCAGCGAATCGAGCGGCGTCCCGCTGTTGTCGGCGGGGAATATCCCCTTGATCGACTGGCCCATGCCGCGCAGAACGGCGACGTAGTCGGCCTTGTAGCCCAGGTTGACGAAATCGACGCCGTACACTTTCCCGTACAGCCGGGCCATCTCCCGCGTCACCGACTCCGCCATGGTCGGCCCGCCCAGTGGGATGTTGCTCAGGGTGACCACCTTGCAGTCCTTGCGGAACAGATGGTGCAGAGCCGTCCGCGTCATCGGCTCGCACTCCGCAATGGTCGAGGGGTAGTAGTCGAACACCAGCATCACTACGCTGCCGTTGGGCAGCTCCTCGACATAATTGTACAGCTGCTTGGCCTCGGGCGTGATGCTCACCGGGAACTTGGCCGGAAGGATGAACGGGATGATGACGGCGATGGCCACCAGGAGGTAGGTCCAGCGGCGGTCCAGTTTGTCGATTGCCTGCCACCACGCCATCGGCTCAGCCCTTCCCCATGTAGGTGCGTTCGATGCCGAGGATGATGCGCAGCGACATGGAGGCCGCCCCGAGCGCCGCGCCGATGAGAATGCCGCGCTGGACGGCCACGTTCACCCCGCGCATGACGTACGTGTTGAGCCATCCGGGGATGTCGCCGGGCAGCAGATTCAAAAACGCCTCCCCCATCGGCACCCGCCAGAGCATCACCACCACCGCCGTCAGCAGAAGGATCGTGGCCTCGATGTTGCGGGCGCGAAACGCCCGGTAGGCGGCCGAGGCGATGTAGAAGGCCAGCATTGCGAACATCGTCGCCATCATCGGCGAGTCGATATAGAGAAACAGCCAGTCGTAGACCGAGCCCTCGGCCCGCCCGAACAGCGGCGACCAGGAGGCCGGCAAGAGCGCCGGCAAAGCCATGACAAACACCGACACCAGCGTGCACAGACGATAGATCCACCCCGGGCGCCGGCGGGCCACCGCCGTCCAGTTCACCCGCACGATCGACACCACCCCCAGCAGCAGCGTGAATCCGCCGATGATCGACACCCACACGAGGAGCGTCTCCGACACCCGCCCGATCGGCGATGACTCGGCGAAGAAGAACGACACGACATAGAGCAGGCCGACCGCGAATGCCACGAAGATGGGGAAAGTCGTTCTCATAGGTGACCGCGGCGCCGAGGCCTACACGGAATCGAACCACCCGACAAATGTGTCGCCGAATCCGAGCGCGATCAGCACCGCGCCGACGACGATCACGATGATGATGATCAGCTTCACAAAATCCTGCCCCTTCAGGCCGCCGAGCATGACCGGCTCGTGCGACAGGTACGCCGAGGCCGCGTAGAGCTCCTCCCCCATCAGCGTGTAGTCGCACGCGGCCACGAAGAAAGGCAGCTGCGAGGCCTCCGCCGTGCCCGCAATCTGGATCGACCCGGCCGCGTTGCCGGTCTCCGCGAGGATGAGCGATTCGGCGAAAAACCCCCCCATGTAGATGTTGGTCGCCGGGTGCTCCCGGACCATGTACCCGTTCACGTTGGCGGTGAAGGCGAACTGCTCGCCCGCCACGTACCGCACCATGTCCCGGTCGTAGGCGTCGGGACGCCCCGCTTCCCGGTACGCCTGCTCCACCACCTCCTGCCCGGCCGCCAGCACCAGCGGGTAGCGAACGGGCACGTAGAGCGGCGTTTCGTACTGCGCCGTGATCTTGGCCACCCGGCCGAGGATAGAGATGCTCGCGATCGTCTGGATGTCGTCAAGCTCAAGGATCCCCGGGATGAACAGTACCGGCTTGCCCATCTCGGTCGCCCGGCCGACCGCCTCCTCCAGCGCGTCGAGACCGGCGATCTTCCGAAGAAACAGCGGTTTTCCCTGCCGCGCCCAGCGTGTGTAGAGGAGGATGGCGGTGGAGAAAAGTACGACGAAGATCAGCGCGTTGATCCGGTCGGCGCGAAACACGGAGGTGGAGGCGGCGCTCTCCTGGGCCGCCGCCGGCAGCCAATCGGCAAGAACGGCCGCGCCGATCAGCGCCGCCCCGCGCAGGGGAACCTGTAACCGCATTCGCCTCACGCCGGAATATACCGGTTCACCGGGGTTTGTCAACGAGAACGCTTCGGACCGGGACCGGGGAAGGCCCTGGAAACAAAAGCTGCGCTTGGCCCGGGACCGCGCCCCCCGCGCCCGGCGCCGCCGCCCCGACATCCCGCGTGACAACCCCCGAACCATTTCGTACATTGGGCGGCGAAACCGGGCCCCCAGCGGACGGATAACATGGAACCACAACGATGACTGTCCACGACAGTGCGCTCGAGGCGGTCTATGCCGCTCTCGACGACCTCGACCGCCGGCGTTCGGCCGACCAGCGCCTTCCCCGGCGGGCCGACGCCGCGCAAGGCGCCGGACGATGCGGACTATATCGATGGCTGTGAGAATCGAACCATACACCGACCGGCACACCTTTGAGGTGACGCAGTTCAACCGGCGCCTTCGCCACGGAGGCGTGCGCTCCCAATTCCCCGAAAATCCGGTCCCGGCCTGGCTACCCCCGCGCGCCGGTTCCGACCTCCGCCAGGAATGCTACGTTGCCGTTGACGACGGCGGCGCAGTCCGCGGCGGGTATATCCTCAAACACCAGCCGTTCCGGGCCGGCGGCGAGGTCGTGGCGGTCGGCAATTACCAGTTGCCGCTCTCGGAGGGGATGATCGACCGCACCTACGCAGCGGTGGGCCCGCAGCTGCTGGCGGATGCCCTCCGGCGCCGGCCGGTGCTCTACGCGCTCGGCCTGGGCGGGTTCGACCGCCCGCTGCCGCAGATGCTCGCCGCGACCGGCTGGCAGCTCAAAGCGGTGCCGTTCCATTTCCGCGTCTGCCACCCTCAGTCGTTCCTGCGGAACCTGAGCCTCCTGCGCGAGCGCCCCGCCTGGCGTATCCTGAGCGATGTGGCGGCGGCCACCGGCGTCGGCTCGATCGGGATCCTCTCGCTGCAGGCCTCGCGGAGGAAGAAGCGTGCGCGCCTCGGCCGGACCGCCGCGGAGATTGTCCCCGCGTTCGATCACTGGACCAACGGGCTGTGGGAGAGCGGCGCGGGCCACTACTCCTTCGCCGCCGTCCGCCGCGCTCCGGAACTGAACCTGCTGTATCCGGCCGAAGACCGGCGCATCCACCGCCTGCAGGTCGCTCTCGACGGTGCTCCGGTCGGCTGGGCGGTCGTGCTCCACACCCTTATGAAAAACCACAACTACTTCGGCAACATGCACGTCGGCACGATCGCCGACTGCTTCGCCGCGCCCGAGCAGGCCGACGCCGTGATCGCCGCCGCCACCGACTACCTCGAGGAGCGCGATGTCGACCTGATCGTCTCCAACCAGATGCACCCGTGGTGGTGCTCGGCCCTCGCCAACGGCGGCTTCCTCTCCGGGCCGTCGAATTTCATCCTCGCCACCGCGCCGGCCCTCACCCGGCGCCTCGCCGCGGCCGATCCCGCATGGGAACGACTCCATATCAATCGGGGCGACGGCGACGGACCGATCGACCTGTAGCAGGGGACAGCGAAGGACCGCGAGTGGAGTGCTCGATTAATAGCCGAAGGGGTCAGGTGACCACTCTCCTGACCCCTTCACAGCCTGACTCTTAGCGGTACGGGGATTCGAACCCCGGTTTCATGGCTGAGAACCACACGTCCTAACCCCTAGACGATACCGCCAAAACTCAACGCGCAATGCTAAAAAAGCAACGGCTCAGAATATAGAAAATCTAAAACCCCTGTCAAGTGAAGTGACTCCATTGCCGGACAACGAATTACAAGAATCATCTCGTGTAATACCAAGGGGCCGAACTAATTAGTCAGCGGCGAAATTTGACAAGTTTTTTTGCCTATTTTCCACCCGCCACCGCATCACACACCAATCACACACTCGCTCAAATGGCAGCACCATGTGTCATTGTGGCAGACAACTATGAGCCAACTACAGGAATTCTCCACAGCAATGACCGGTCGCACAACTCAAGTCGTTAGATCATAACCGGATATTTGTCTCCCCATGACCGTTCATCCAACCGCGCGGGCACATCGTACTATGTGACTGGACCAGCGACGTCGCATTTGAGGTTGTTTCAACACCCCTCAATTCTATATTGAGGTAGTAAACTCTCATACCCGTGGAGGATTTGGATCATGCCGCCGAAGACCAAGCGGACCCGCAAACACACCGAACTGACCGCCCGGCAACTCGATTACTCCGTCAACTTCCGGCCCCAGGGAGTGAAGTCGTCCGATGATGTGAAGCCCGCGGTCGGCGTGATCGGGCAGGATCGTGCGATTGAAGCGATCCGCACCGGCCTGAACATGACCTCGCCGGGTTACAACATCTTCGTCACCGGCAGCGTCGGCACCGGCCGCACCGATGCGACTCTCCACCTCCTCGAGCAGTTCACGCGCGCGAAGGAGCCCAAGCTGCCCGATATCTGCTACGTCAACAACTTCAAGAATGAAGACTGTCCCCGGGTGCTCACTTTCCGCGCCGGGCAGGGCAGCCGGTTCCGCAAGGACATGAGCTACCTGATCCAGTCGCTGCGCAAGGTCGTCCCCAAGGTATTCATGTCCGAGGACTACAAGGACCGCCAGAGCCGCATCATCCGGGAGTACGAGAACCGCCAGAAGGAACTGATCCACGCGTTTGAGGAGCGCCTCAGCAACGTCGGCTTCGTCATGGTTCAGATCCAGTCGGGGCTGGGGACGCGCAACGAGATCCAGCCGCTGATCGAGGACAACCCGGTCTCGCTGGAGCAGCTCGAGCGCCAGGCGCGGGACGGGAAGTTCCCGCTGTCGCGGCTCGACCAGCTCCGCCGGACCTGGGACAGCCTCCGCCGCGAGTTCGACACGATCACGATCGAGGCCAAGAAACTGACCGGCAAGATGGAGGACGCGCTTGAGAAGCTCAACCACTCGATGGTCGCGCCGCTGATCGCCGACAAAGTGAGCCTGCTGAAGCGCCGCTACCCCGGGGCCAAGGTCGTGGAGTACCTCGACGAGGTGGCGGAGGCGCTCCAGTCGGACCTGGAGCGGTTCCGCGAGTCGCAGGCGCGGCGGGGCGAGGACGAGGCGCCCCCCTACCGCAAGCGAGAGCCGTTTGAGGAATTCTCCGTCAACCTCATCCTCGACAACGCCGGGGCCCGGCGGGTGCCGGTGGTCTTCGAAAAGTCCCCCTCCTACAAGAACCTCTTCGGCTCCCTCGAGCGCGTCGTCGACCGGTTCGGCTACTGGCGCACCGACTTCACCCGGATTTTCGGCGGCTCGCTCCTGCGCGCCGCCGGCGGCTACCTGGTGCTCGACGCCCTCGACGCCCTCGTCGAACCGGGCGTGTGGACCCACCTCAAGCGCTCCCTCCGCAACGGCGAGATCGAGATCGCCGCCTACGATCCGTTCTACATGATGGCCGGCTCGGGGATCAAGCCCGAGCCCATCCCGATCGACGTCAAAGTCGTCCTCATCGGCGAGCCCCGCGTCCACCAGCTCCTCTGGCATCTCGACGAGGATTTCAAGAAGATTTTCAAGATCAAGGCCGAGTTCGACACCGAGGTGACCGCCGACCGCAGCAATTTCAAACGGTATTTCGAGTTCCTGCGCAAGGTGGTCGACGAGGAGTCGCTCCCCCCCTTCGACCTCTCGGGCATGCAGGCCGTGGTGGAGTACGGCATGCGCCTCTCCGGACGGCGCGACAAGCTCTCGTCGCGCTTCTCCGCCATCTCCGACATTATCCGCGAGGCCGCCTACTGCGCCCGCCAGCGCGGGGCCGCCGCCGCCAACCGCGACGACGTCCACTGCGCGATCACGCTCAAACGCCGGCGGGTCAACCTGACCGAAGAGAAGATCCAGGAGATGTTCGACCAGAATGTGCTCATGGTGGACACCACCGGCGCCGCGGTCGGGCGGATCAACGGTCTGTCGGTCTACCACATCGGCGACTACTCGTTCGGCCGGCCCAGCCGCATCACCGCCAGCACCTCGCTCGGCCGCTCCGGCATCATCAACATCGAACGCGAGGCCGACCTCTCCGGGCCGATCCACAACAAGGGCGTGCTCGTCATGTCGGGCTACCTCCGCCAGCTCTTCGCACAGGACAAACCGCTCGCCGTCTCGGCCTCCATCACGTTCGAGCAGGCCTACAGCGGCGTGGACGGCGACAGCGCCTCCTCGGCCGAGGTGTACGCCATCCTCTCCTCGCTCGGCGGTTTGCCTATCCGCCAGGGGATCGCCGTCACCGGTTCCGTCAACCAGCAGGGGGAGATCCAGCCGATCGGCGGCGTGAATCAGAAAGTGGAAGGCTGGTTCGACGTGTGCGCCGCCCGCGGCCTCACCGGCGACCAGGGCGTCATCATCCCCCACCAGAATGTCAACGATCTTCTCATCCGGCCCGACGTGATCGCGGCGGTGAAAGCTCGGCGCTTCCACATCTGGCCGATCAGGACGATCGCCGAGGCGATCGAGATTCTCACCGGTCTCCCCGCCGGCAAGCGCGGGGCGAACGGCCGGTTCCCGAAAGGGACCGTGTTCGGCATCGTCGACGAGAAGTTGATGGAGATGGCGCTTACGCTCCAGAATTTCGGCCGCGACGACGAGTCCTCCAACCGTACCGACAGCGCCGGCAAGAAGAGGGCCGGCGGCGCGAAGGAGTCGCCGCGGAAGCGCGGGCGGCGCAGAGCGGCTCATCCCCGGCGGCGGACGTAGCGCGGGGGATCCGGCGGCGCCGCGCGCGCGGCGCCGCACCCGCAGGCCACTTTTTCCCTTGACAAAATTTGTGATTGCCCTTCTATTCAGGTGTCTGTCACACGCGCGACAGACACCGCTCGAAGCGCAATGCTAAAAGAGCAACAACGAAAACGCGGCCGGACCACGGCCGCGTTTTTCATTCCCGTCCGATCGGGACCGCTAGAAATCCGCACCCAGCGAGAGGTATGAGCGCGAGCGCGCCGACACCTCCGCGAAATCGGTCGACCAAGCCAGATCATAGCGGAGCACCACGAATCCGAGATTCGCCCGCATCCCGAATCCGAACCCCGCTTTCGGATCCGCCAGCCGACGGTGGCCGTTCTCGCTCGTGCCGAACTTGAAATCGCTGTCCGTCCACGCCGCGCCGAAGTCGGTGAAGATCACGCCCTGGATGTTCGTCAGCGCCAGCCCGAGCGGGAAACGCATGACGAAATAATCGATGAGCGGGAAGCGGAACTCCCAGTTGACCAGCCCGTAGCGGTTGCCCGAGAGCTCGTAGTACTCCACCCCCCGCAGCGGCGTCACCACGTCGAGGAAATACAGGTTCTCGACATCGTACACCTTCGCATCCACCGTCCGGTTCCCGATCCAGTTGGTCGTCCCCCCGAGGAAATACAGCTTGGGCGTCTTTCCGAACGACGCTCCGCCGGTCAGCCGCAGCGCCATCGAATAGGTCTTCCGGAAGTGCCAGTAGCGGCGGTAGTCGAAGCTCGCCGCCTGGAAGGCGATGTCGTTTGCATCGAAGAGATTGACGCCCGCCTCGACCGCCAGGCGCGCCCGCGTCCCGTTCACCGGACCGGTGATCCCCCACACGATGTTGTCGGCCACGTAGGCCAGCTCCCCGGTGGTCACTTTCGAATTGCGGTTCGGGCGCAGATCATACTGGTCGTGGTACTCCCGGTCGATGAAGATCTGCGCTCCCGAGAGCTGCATCCGGGCGAAGGTGGAAAACGGGTAGGTCGTGAACAGCTGGATCCCGTAGAACCGGTCCGAGAAGAGGTAGTCGTTGGCGTCGAGGTAGAAATTCTTGGTGTGGAAAACGCCGCCGCCGAAACTCGTGCGGTGGACGCTGTTGAAGTAGTACGCCTGAATGAACGACTGGTCGATCGTGTTCACCAGTTCGGTGGCGACATAGAACTGGTGGTTGCCGAGGTAGTCGGAGAAAATGAAATAGGTCTGACCGCGCAGACCGAAATAGGTGTCGTAGGCCACTCCCCCGCCGACATAATCGGGCGTGAATTTCACCTTGTACTTCTTCACCGCGTAGTCGCCGTCGGAGGCGGCCGCCGGCCGCTCATCGAACTTCTCCGGTTCCACCTGCCCCTCCCGCAGCGCCCGGATCGAGTCGGGCGACACCTCCTCGAGAACCGAATCGAGCGGGTCGCGGCGTCCCTCGCTGACGAACACGTACTCGCCGCCGTACACGCCGGTCTTCTTCACCACGCCGGCGCTGTCGGCCCGGGCCGTGTCGGCGGCCGCCGTGTCGGGCGGGGCGGCGGCGGTGGCGCCGGAGGGCGCGCCTCCGGTTGGGACGGCGGCGGTGTCGGCGGCCTGCGTCGAATCCGGCGCCGCCCCCAGGGCGAGCGAGTCTCCGCGCCTCTCCCCCTCCGCAAAGGCGGTCGCGGTGTCGGCCGCCGCCGTGTCGGGGCGCGCCACCGCGGCGCTGTCGACCGCCTCCTGGTGCGAGGCCAGAGCCTGCCCGGCCCGCTGTTTCACCGCCCGGTTGTACGCCCCCTTCACGAAATCCGTCGCCGCCAGCAGGCCGTGGTCACCTGAAGGCTGCAGATCCTCGAGCACGAAGATGTCGAACGCCCCTTCGTGGAACGCCTCAAACGCGATCTTCTCGTTGTCCGGCGACCACGAGAGGGATTTGACCCCGCTCAGGATGTCGGTGACCGCGAAGCACTGCCCGGTCGCGAGCACCTGGACATAGATGTTGTCGATCCCGTTCCGGTTGGAAATGAAGGCCAGCCGCGATCCGTCGGACGACACTTCCGGCGTCTTGTTCTGTCCGGGGCCGACGTCGACGGGCGCCACGGTCCGGTCGCCCAGGTCCACCCGGAAGATGTTGTAGTACCCGTAGACGAAGTCGCCCGGCATGAAGGCGCCGGGGGAGGCATACGGGTTGACCTCGGCCCGCGCCTCCGGCGACTGCGGGTGGGGCCGGTCGGAGGAAAACATCAGCGCGTTCGCGCCCGGCACCCACGAGGGCGAATTGTCGTCAAACCGATCGTCCGTGATCTGCTCCACCTCGTCGGTCGCGATCGTGTAGACGAACAGGTCCCGCTTGTAGTCCTTGAGCGCCGCAAAAGCGATCCGGGAACCGTCCGGCGACCAGGCCGGCGAGACGACGTTGTAGTAGGGGAGCACCCGTTTCACTTTCACGTCCCCCGAGCGCACGTCGTACAGGAAGATCGCGTCTCGGCCGCCGGACTTGGCGACGAACGCGATGCTCCGGCCGTCCGGCGACCACGAGATGCCCGACACGTAGGAATGGAGCGACTCGAGGTCCCCGGACCGCTCTGCTTTCACCAGCGTCTTGACCCGGCGCCCGTCCGCGGCCGAGATGAGCACGATCTCGGTGTAGTCGGAGCGGTCGGTGAAAATGGCGATCTTGTCCCCCTCCGGCGAGTAGGCCGGTTCCTCGTTCATGTACGAGCCGTCCTTGCGCGCCTTGGTGAGCTGCCGCCCGATCTCATCGGCATTTTTGCGGGACGCAATCTCCGGCCAGTAGTGCCGCTTCATCTCGAGCGAAAACTCTTTCCACAGTTTCTCCTGGTCAATCCCGATCGCCTCTTTGAGCGCCCGGTCCATGGTCAGGTAGACCTTCCCCTTGCGCAGGATCTCCCCCAGCTTGTCCTCGCCGTATTTGTCGGCGATGTACTTGATCATGGCCTGCCCCTGCTTGTAGGCAAGGTAGCCGCCGACATAGTCGGGCGGGGCCAGGTAGCCGTTGATCGTCGCGTCGCGCACCACCATGTCGGCCCAGTAGTCCCAGCCGTGCCGCGAGGAGTACTCCGCATAGCCCTCGGCGAACCAGAGCGGGAGATTGAACAGCCGGTTGCGCGAGATGAGCGAGGACAGGGATTTGCCGAAAAGGAGATCGTAGATGACGGCGTGGGTCAGCTCGTGGTGGAGCACGTGCCGGAAATCCTCGTAGGATCCGGTGAACGGGATCACGATGCGGTTCTTGAAGGCCTCGGTGAAACCGCCCACCCCTTCGGGAATGAGACTGGAGATGATGTTGGTCTGCTGGAAATCGTTGTGGGAGTTGTACACGAAAATCGGCACCGGCTCCTGGAGGTGGTAGCCGAGCTCCTGGGTGATCTCCACGTAGGCCGACTCGAGCACGGCGGCGGCGAACTTGGCGGTCGGATACGCCCCTTCATAGAAATGGATATCGAAGTGGCGGGTCTGGATGTACTCCCAGTCGAAGTTCTTGTACCGGACCTTGTTCTTCCCGAAATACGTTTCCTGGGCCGGGGCGGTCCCGGAGACGACCAGGGCGGCGGCCAGGGCGAGCAACGGGGCGAGAATGTGGGATTTTCTCATGTCGGGCATCACCTTTTCGGTTTTGGGCCGCCGCGGCGCCGCCGGGGGAAACGACCGGCCCGCGGTCCGGTCACGGGAGAACCGGGCGTCTTACTCCGCTTCTCTGGTTATATCGGCGCCAAGAGCGCCGAGCTTTTCCTCTATCCGGTTATACCCCCGGTCGATATGATACACCCGGAGTATCTCCGACCGACCGGCGGCCGCCAGGGCCGCCAACACGATTCCCGCCCCCGCCCGAATGTCCGACGCCATCACGGTCGCCCCGCGCAGCGCGGAAACGCCGTTGATCACCGCCTCGTCGCTGGACACGCTGATGTCCGCCCCGAGGCGGCGCATCTCCATCGTATGGCTGAACCTGTCTTCAAAAACAGTTTCCCGGATATGCGAGGTTCCCTCGGCAATACAGGCCATCGCCATAATGCAGGCCTGCAGGTCGGTCGGGAAACCGGGATAGGGAAAAGTCGTCACCCGCACCGGCTGAAGCCGTTTCGGGCCGGCGACGGTCACGGTGGTGCGTGTGGCCTCCGATGTGCAGCCCATCTCCCCGAGCTTGTGGAGCACCACCCGGAGGTGCTCCGGGTCGCACCCGGCGACTTTCACCCGCCCACCGGTGATCGCCCCCGCCATCAGAAACGTGCCGGCGACCAGCCGGTCTCCGGACACGGTGTACTCCACCGCCTTCAGCCGCCTGACCGGCTCGATCACCACGTTCGGCGTGCCCGCGCCCGTGATTCGGGCTCCCGCCTTGTTCAGAAAATTGGCGACGTCGACCACCTCCGGGTCGCAGGCGGCGTTGGCGATGAAGGTCCGCCGTTTTGCGAAGACGGTGCCGAAGAGGAGGTTCTCGGTGCCGGTGTGGGAGGGCCGGTCGAAATACACCGACCCCCCCGCGAGCGGCTTGGCCTCGGCGATGACGTACCCGGCCTCCTCGGTGACTTTGGCCCCGAGTGCCCGGAACCCTTTGATGTGGAAATCCACCGGTCGGGCGCCCAGCACGCAGCCGCCCGGCAGCGACACGCGGGCCCGGCCGAGGCGGGCGAGAATCGGCCCGAGCACGAGGAACGACGCCCGCATCTGGCGCATCAGCTCGTACGGCGCGGTATTCTCCGTGATCTGCTCGGCATTGACCGTCATCACCTGCGCCTTCGGATCGTACGTGATCTTCGCCCCGAGGTGCTCCATCACCTTGATCGTGGTGAAGATATCGCGGAGCGGGGGGACGTTGCGAATGACGGTTTCCCCCTTGTCGATCAGGAGCGCGCCGAAAATGATCGGCAGCGCGGCGTTTTTCGAACCCTCGACCCTGATCTGCCCGGTAAGCGGCCGCGATCCGTTGATAACCAGCTTGTCCATCGACCCTCACATCCTTGGCGCCGACCGCCACTCCGGCGTCCGCCGGCCGCGGCCCTCCGCCAGGGCGCGCTCCCCTCCGCCCCCCGGCAGCGGCGCGATCGCGGGCGCCGCGTCGCGGCCTCCGCGCCTTCTTGACTGTTTTGAGGGCCAATCTGATTAATGGGGCCCGCAAAAGAAACAAAAAAGCCCGCCCGCCCCCTCAGGGGGCCCCGGATTTTAGCGTCCCCGCCCGCCGCAGCGGGCGGGGTGCTTCCGTTGGTCTAACAACGACGGCCGACTCGCAGCCGCTACTTTACCAAAAGCATCTTCCGGGCCGGCGACACGACATCCCCCTCGAGACGATAGAGGTAGCATCCCGAGGCCGCCGGCGCACCGTCCTCCGCCCGCCCGTCCCACATCACGGCGTGGTTCCCTGGGCCCAAGCGGCCGCAGCGCAGGAGCCGGACCAGTTGCCCCGCGGCGTTGTAGACGGCCACCGCAACGTCCCCGGCCTCGGCCAGACGGAACGCGATCGTCGTCGCGGGATTGAATGGATTCGGATAGTTCTGCGCGAGCGCGTACCCGGCCGGCAGCGGCGGTTCCGGTTCGGATACGCCCACCACCGGAAACGGGTCGACGTGTTCCTCGTTGAGGATCACGGTCTCGACCTCCAGCAGACCCGGCAGCGCACCGGGCTGCAGGATGACATTGCTGCTGCTGCAGTTGGTGAAAACCAGGAAGAGCAGGAAGCCGTTTTCCACGATGCTGTCTTTGGCCGTCGCCGCGGCCACGGCGATCTCGCCGAAGGCCGAGTCGCAGCCGACGAAGCGGATCCAGTTCTGCAGCAGGGTCCCGGTCCACTCCATCCGCTCCCAGTGCAGCCGGTCTTCATCGTAGGCCAGGTTGACCTGCACCCCCTGCAGCCAGCCGCCGATCGGGGCCTTCATGAGCGAGTCTACGTAGAGGCCGATCCGCAGCGTGTCGCCCGGGGGCAGGCTGGTGACCGGCTCGGGGTTGGTCGCCCACTGGAACGGCAGGCTCATGCCCCACGCGGGGGCGCCGGCGAGCCCGATTGCCGCGGCCAGGATGATTGCGAGTGTATTCTGAGTTCGTCGCATGGCAGTTCTTTCTGATCAAGGTGAACGCATCCTCACTTCACGAGGATCATCTTCTTCGACCGTGTGAAGTTGGCCGTCTCAAGCCGATACAGGTAGACGCCGCCCGCCACCGGCCGGCCGCGCTCGTCCGTCCCGTCCCAGACATAGACATGCGGTCCGGGCGGGAGCGGCCCGAGGTGATCGCGGCGCACTACCTGGCCGAGTTGATTGTATATGGAAACCACCGGCGCCTCCGCCCGCCCGAGCGCGAAGCGTATGGTCGTGCCCGGGTTGAACGGGTTCGGGTAGTTCTGCGCGAGGTCGTACCCGCGGGGCGTCTCTCCCCCGCCGGGCGGCGTCGAGACCAGCGAGGTCTCGTTGATGCGAAAACGAGTGACCCGGCCGACGGGCACGGGCGGCGGCAACCCGGCCGCCTTAGCCAGCGTCAGGCGAAACACCGTACCCGAATCGGCCGCCAGGGGGAGGGTGCCGGCGACCGCCAGGGCGAAGGTGCCGGCATCGGCATCCAGGCGATCCACAAACTGCTCCCCCCACCCCGCCACCAGTGACGCGGTATAGTCCACGTCGCGGATCCGCACGCAGGCGGGATCGAAACAGGCCTCAATTTCCAGGCTGTACACCGGTTCGGCAAAGTCGCTGATAGACCAGAGAATTGCTGATACGCCCAGGAGCGTATCGGCCAGCTCGTCGCACACCAAGGTGCCGTTCACCTCGCCCTGAACACCCGACACACCCGCCGCAAGCAGCAGCACCGGTAAGAAGGTGAGTCGTTTATGCATGGCTTTCCTCCGCCGGGAGCGGCCCTCGGCCGCTCCCGGCGTTCGCATGGAGCACCGTTACTTCAGAAGCATCATCTTGCGGCACTGCGTGAAACCGTCCGCCGTCAGCCGGTACAGGTAGACACCCGTCGCGACCGTCCGGCCCGAGCGATCCGTGCCGTCCCACGTGACATTGTGTTCGCCGGCATCCATGGCGCCGCTGGCGAGGATTTTCACCTCGCGGCCCAGGATGTCGTACACCGTCAGCGTCACCTGGCACGCCTGCGGCAGCGCGAACCCGATCGTCGTGGCCGGGTTGAACGGGTTCGGGTAGGCCTCGTGCAACGCGAACGAACGGGGCGCGGTCGGCTCGCCCTTGAGCGCCACCGTCACCGTGCCGTAGTTCGTTTCGTTCACCACCAGGCGCCGCAACTGCAGCGTCTCCCTGTCGGCCGCCACTTCCACCGTGCCGAGCACTGTGGTCGCGGAGACGCCGGCCGCGACGACGTGGCGGCTCTCCGCCTGCTCGGCGATCTGGGTGATCCAGTCCTCGCCCGGAGAGACAGAGACAAGCCGGGTCGAGGCCTCGACCGCGAAATCGAACGCAAAGGCCGGCTCACCCGGCACCGACAGCTCGTACGTCGCCAAGCCGTCGGCCTCGCCGATCAGTCGGACCGCCACCGGCGAACCGCTCTCCTTCGCCGGCGGGATCGTCATCCCGACACCCCAGTTGCCCGACACATCCCCCAGAACCACCGCCCAGAAGTTGTGCCCCGGGTGGTTGTCCTCCATCGGCTCGAACCAGTACTGCTCCTCGGGACAGAGGTACGGATCGGACTTGGTGAAGTAGTCGGTGACGAACAGCCAGTTAGTCTCCTCGTCCGCCTTCTTGGGGAAGTAGTCAAACTCGCCCACGAGGTACTGGAGGATCAGCGAGGCATCCATGCTGCTCACTTCGCAGCTGCCCGACACGTCGGCGGCAATGTAGTGGAACGGCTCGCGGAACTCGAAGGCGCCGACGATGTGCCGGAGGATGAGCGAGGCGTCGAAGGCCGTGATGGCGATCGGGTACGCATCCTCGTCGTCGTGCCACGCCCCGAGCGAGTAGTCGTAGCCGCCGGTGATGCCCGGAATGTAGTACGACCCCCGGCAGTCATCCTCGCACGGGATCACGCACTGGGTCTCGTAGGTCAGGTTGTCGATGACCGGCGCGATCACGAGCGTGGTGTCCGGATGGTAGTAGAGCGTGACGTCCGCACCGCAGATCGGCACGCCGTTGGCCATGTAGAGCACCTGGCCCGAGGCGCTCAGGAACTCGCAGACGAGGAAGTCGCCGATCGACTGGTTCCCGAGGTACACCTGCTCAGACCCGGGGATGCCCTCGTCCACGTCCTGGTAATACTGCTCATTATCGATGAACACGTAGTAAGGATCGGTCTCGTTGTACGTGAATTCCTCGACCATGAGATCGGCATTTTCGCCGGGGCTCCCGTTGATGTAGAAACCGATCCAGATGAGCGTCGTCGGATCGTCGAGGCCGGTGATGTCCTCGCAGTCGGCCGAGGCCGAGGCGATGTGGATGATGCCGCGCGCGTTGTCGATCTCGTAGAACACCGGTCCCCAGCCCCAGTCGTCGGTGAGCAACTCGCTGTTGGACACATTGACGGCCTGGAGGACGTCCTCGTCAAACGTCACCGTCATCTCGAAACCGCACATCGTCTCGTCCGGAGCGCCGAACGGATTGGCGGAATCGGGAAGATCCGTCGGCAGGTTGCAGTACGTCAGACCGGGATAGCCGATGGTCACGGTCGGCCGCACGAGCACGTCGTGCGACGGATGCACCCAGTACTCGGCGTCGTTGCAGCGGTAGGGAAAATCGACCGGGCCCGGGTCCGGGAACGCGGTCGGCGGGTGCTGCGTCCAGGTCGTCCATTCGATCGCGATCGGGAAGGCGATGAACCCCCGCTGGTACCAGCAGGTGTCCGGCGTCGACACGCGCACGCCCTCCACCATCGCCGAGGCGCTGCCCCACAGCAGCAGCAGGGCGGCGACGGCAAGAACGATTCCCTTAACCAAGTTTCTCATTTTTGTCCTCTGGTCATTCTGTGTTTCGGCTCTTTGTCCGGATTCCGGGGAGGGACGAACCCTCCCCGGAATCGACATTGCTGAAGGTTGTTTTGTCCGATAGCGAAGTCAGGATCGTTGCCGGCATCACCTCCTCCAACGTCTTTCAACGTTTCACTTTGTGGGCAAGTCCCTTTGGCAGTTGTGTGTGCGTGCGCGAATCCCTGCGCCGCTCGTCCGCTTCGGGCCGTTCGGCCCAATGATCGGCCGCCGGCCGCGGCGACGGGCGCTGAGGACAAGACTCCTCCCGTCGAATACACCCCGGCCTTCGGTCACCGGGCTGCAGCCGTAGTCAGCAGCACTCTTCCCGCATGAGAATAATCAAGCGTCGGAGACACACAACCCTGACGTCGCTCCGAACCTCTCCGATCAACCTTCAGCAAACACAGAACCTTGTTGAACAACCCTGCGATGTCAATGGCAGTGTAAGAAAAGGGCGCCGCGCTGTCAAGAGCTTTTTGCGGAGATGCTCATATATATTCTCACCCGCTCACCGGCTGCTCATACTCCGGCGCCGCCTCGAGGCTCTCTCTGACGCGCTGGAAGAACTCGATCGCCTCCCCCTCGCAGTAATCCGGTTTGGTCCAGGGGAGGCGGTGGAATTGGCCATGCGACCAGATCAGCTCGACCTGCGCGAATACGCCTTCCCGCAGGTAGAGCCGGTGGCTGAACTCGCGGTGCGAGGCGGTCGCCACCTGGTCGGGGGTGATAATGCCCGGATCGATATTGACGGTGCGGAATACGAAGTCGCCGACGACGTCGGCGAACTGCGGCTCCACCCGGTGGCACACCCCCTTGATCTCCGGAAGCGCGTCGCGGGGGAAGAGCCGTTCAAACGAGAAGAGACGGCGCTGGAGATTCTCGCCCATTTCCTCGCGGTAGAGTTCGCGGTCGGAGCAGGCGATCTCGACGGTTTCGTATTGCACGCGCCCGAACTTGCGTTCCAAAGCCCGCAGCCCGTCCGCCAGGGCATCCATGGAGGAGTAGATGATCGAGACGAAGAGCCGCCCCATCGGGGGTTTCTGTATACGCGCCATGCCGTACTATTTTGCCGCGGCGATTGGAAAATCAACCAAAAAAATCCGCCCCGCCCTCCGCCGCGGCGCCCCCCGCGCCGCGCGCCGATTCCCTCACCCGCCGGCCCCGCCGGGAAATAATTGTTGGCGGCCGGGTAAAAAGGTGTAAATTCCGGTTTGTTCGGACCCGGTCGGATGAAAACTGCCACGTTACCAGAAAGACAGACTATGCCCCGATTCCTCACCGCAACCCTCCTGTCCGCGCTTCTCCTGGCGGCTCTCGGCTGCTCCGAGTCGCCGCAGGAGAAAAAGCAGCGGTTGTTCGACGAGGTGATTGCGGCCGCCAACGCCTGCGATTTCCCGGCGGCGCAGAAATCGCTGCAGGGCCTTACGGATCTCGAGCCCACCGCGCCCTCGGCCCGCTTCGCCTCCGGCTATATTTTGGAGCGCCAGCTCCAGCACTACGATGCGCTCGGCGTCTATGTCGCCCTGACCAACACTTTTCCCTCCTTCACGGACGCTCACGCCGGCGCCTGGCGTCTCTACACCCGGCTCGGACTGCTGCCGGAAGCTCTGCGGGAGGCGGAGGCCCTCCGCGAATTGCTGCCGCATGACGCCGAGGCGGCGGTGATCCTGGCCCTGGCCCTCATCGATAGCAACCTTCCGCGGCGGGCGCACCCGTTTTTGGATTCGGCCGCCGCCGAGGGAGCCGACCCGGCCCGGGTAGCTATGATTCGGGCCCGCGCGTTCATCGCCGCCGACCAGCCCAACGCCGCCGACTCGGCTTATGAGGCCGCCCTGGTCGGAGCCGGATCCTCCCCCGAGGTCTACCTCCAGGCCGCCTCGTACCTGGAAACCGCCGGCCTGATCGACTCGGCCGTCACCCTCAGCCGCAAAGCTGTCGACCTCTCCAGAGGAGACGTCCCGACTCTCCAGCAGCACTTCGAACTGGCCGTTCGGCACAACTACTTCGCCGAGGCCGACCGGGTGCTCGCCCGGCTCCGCGGGGCGAAGATCCCCGAGACCGTGGTCTCGATGCTCGAGGCGTTCCGCTATGATGCCGCCCGCAGAGCCATGCCGGCCGGCGAGGCGATCGACCGGGTCATCGGCCTCGGCGGCGGACAACTGAGCATGCGCATGTACGAGTCGGCGATCAAGACGAAATACTCAAACGAGATCGTCCTCCTCCACAACATCCAGACCGTCTCGACCTTCCTGATCAACGAGGGGTATGACCGGGAATTTCAGGAAGCGGTCTTCTACCTCCTCGCGCTGCAGGCGGCTGACTGGCTCCGCGGCAAAGAGGCGCTCGTGCAGTGGGAGCAGATCCGGCCAATGTACTGGAGCCGCCCCCACATCGCCGCCCGGCACGCCTGGGCGCTGTTCGAATCGGGGCAATTCGACATCTTCGCAACCGAGGTCGAGCAGATTCACCGGCTCCACAGCAGCCAGCCGGAGTGGCTCGCGGAACTCGGCGACGTCTACGCCGACATCATCCTGCACCAGTACGACACCGCGGCCGCCCTGTACGAACGGGCGCTCGAACTCAATCCCTGGCACCGGCCGGCATTCACCGGATGGGTCGGCATGCTCCGCCGGCTTGACCGATTCGACGAAGCCGCGAAGCTGTTCGACCGCTACCCCCACTTCCCCGAGCGCTTCCCCGCCCTCGCCATGCTGGAGGGGATATGCCTGGCGGAAGCCGGGCAGCCCGAGCGCGGGCTCGAGGTGTACCTGATGAATGCCCCGCAGAATCTCGGCGACGAAGCGATGTTCCAGAACTTCTTCGAGGTCCTGACTTTCCGCGCCTACCGCGAGCCGATGCGCCGCGCGGCCGAATGGATCATGGAAACCGGCGCCGAGCACCCCCACATTCTGGCCCTGGCCGCCCAACTGCGACTGGAGCTCGGCGACTATCCGGGGGCAATCGCGGCGGCCGATGCCGCGCTGAAAGTTCTCCCGGACCTGCTGGACGCCAAGGCCTACCGCGCCCGCGCCCTCTGCGGCACGGGCGACGTGGACGGTGCAATCGCCACTCTCCGCGCCAATCTCGACCGCGACCAATTCCATGTCCCCTCGACCTACTGGCTCTCGCGCATCCTGGCCGAGCAGGGGCGCGAACCGGCGCAGGCGCAGGATTTCGCCCGCCGCGCCCTCTTCGACTCCAACCAGGGTATCCGCGAGTGGCTCAACCTCAGCTACGTGTACCAGGTGACCGGCCGGTACGACCTCGCCCGCGGCGAGGCGATCAAGATGACGCGGTCGTTTGCCGGCGAGCCCGGCCCGCTGTTCCGGCTGGGTATGGCGCTCTACCTTGAGAACAAGCCCGACGAGGCCCGGCTGCGACTGCAGGAAGCCATCGACCGGGGACTGGCGGGCGATGATCTCGCCGAGGCGCGCCGCGTGCTCAGCACGCTGAAATCATAGGCGGCGCCGCATGACGCACCGTCCGCAGACAGTCCTCGTCACCGGCGGGGCCGGCTACATCGGATCCGTCCTCGTCCGCGTGCTCCTGCGGGCCGGCCTGCGCGTCCGCACCATCGACAACCTGAGCTGGGGCGGCGAAGCTCTCCTGGGAGTGCTCGGCGATCCCTCCTTCGAGTTCGTCTTCGGCGACATCCGCAAACAGTCGGCCGTCGACGCCGCACTGCGCGGCGTGGACAGCCTCGTCCACCTCGCCGCCGTCGTCGGCGATCCCGCCTGCCGCCGGCAGCCGGAACTGGCCGCGGCCGTGAACGGCGAAGCCTCCGAACTCCTCCTCGCCCGCGCCCGTGCAGCCGGCGTCGGCCGCTTCGTCTTCGCCTCGACCTGCTCGAACTACGGGCGGGCGCCGGACGGCGCGGTGTGCGACGAGGATGCGCCGCTGAGGCCGATCTCGCTCTACGCCGAACTCAAAGTCGCTTTCGAGCGCCGCCTGCTGGCCCTTGAGGCCCCCGGCCTGACCACCGTCTGCCTGCGCTTCGCCACCGCCTACGGCCTCTCCGGCCGCCCCCGCTTCGATCTGACCGTCAACGAGTTCACCCGCGATCTCTTCCTCCGCAAGCCGCTCGAAATTTACGGGGAGCAGTTTTGGCGCCCGTACTGCCACGTCGCCGACCTCGCGGCCGCCTGCTGTCTCGCTCTCGCGGCGCCCCCGGAGGCGATCGACCGCCGGGCCTTCAACGTCGGCCACACCGACGAGAATTTCCGAAAGGCGGATCTCGTGGCGATGATCCTCGCGCATCTGCCCGACCGCGCCGGGCTGGTCACCTTCGTCCGCCGCGAGGAAGACCCCCGCGACTACCGCGTCAACTGCGACCGCATCCGCGACACCCTCGGATTCATTCCGCGGCGGCGCGTGGCCGACGGCATCCGCGAGATCGTCGCCGCGCTGACGGCCGGTCTCATCACCGATCCGGAAAACCCGCGCTACCGCAACGTGTGAGGCCGCCGATGTCTGAGTCTGTCGATATCGAAGCTATCATCCTCGCCGGCGGCCAGGGCACCCGGCTCTATCCCCACACGGCGGAGATTCCCAAGCCGCTCGTGACCGTCGGCGACCGCCCCATCATCGAGATCCTCATTCACACCCTCCGCCGGCGCGGCATCCGCCGCCTCCGCCTGGCCGTGAGCCACCTCGCCCACCTGATTGAAGCGGCGCTCGGCGACGGCCGCGGGCTCGGCGTCGAGATCACCTACTCCCGGGAGCCCCGTCCCCTGTCGACCATCGGCCCGCTCACGCTGATGGAGGATTTGCCCGAACATTTCCTGGTGGTCAACGGCGATATCCTCACCGACCTTGACTTCCGCCGCCTGTACGAAGGCCACCGCGAGCGCGGCGTCGTGGCGACGGTCGCGACCTGCCGCCGGGAGAACCGGGTCGACTACGGCGTCATCGAGACCGATGCGCAGGGGCGGCTCGCCGCCTTCCACGAGAAACCGGCGCGCACCGTGACCGTCTCGGCCGGCGTCTACGTCTTCTCGCGCGAGATCCTCCGCTATGTCCCGCGCGGCGAGCGATTCGGATTCGACGATCTCATGGCGACCCTGCTGGCGCGCGGCGAGCCGGTCGCCACGTATCCCATCGCGGGCTACTGGCTCGATGTCGGCCGCCTCGAGGATTACGCCGTCGCCAATCAGGAGTTCGATCGGATCAAGGCGCTGCTCCTCTCCGACCCCGGCTGAACCGTGTCCCCCGGCGCCAGCCTGAGGAGCGAGGCTGCCCGGCGGTACACCCGGTCCCGCCCGATCGGCACGTTCCAGTAGCGCCCGTTTCGCCACGACTCGTTGAAATCGAAAAAGTGCGGGCTGAGCGGATGGCCCGAGTTCCCGGCCGGAAGCACCATCAGCGCGCCCTCGACGTCGGCGAAATCCAGGATAAACCGCCAGCTCGGCCCCACGATCGTCTCGAACCGCCCCGGCTCCGGCTGCCGGCAGAAGGACGAGTTCAGCGTTCCCGAGGTCCCTCCCCAGGGCCAGGGACCGAACGCGAGATCGATCAGCCCTCCGATCACCGGGGCGTCCGCCATCGGATGCCGCATCTGCAGCGTCTGCATTTCCCCCCACGTCCGACCTCGGGCGATGTCCAGCGCCTCCCGGAGCGCGCGGCCGGCGATCTCGTAGCGGTTTTCGATCCGCCCGGCCGTCGTGCGGTCATCGAGCCACGTGCTGTCGCCGCCGAAAAATACCTGGTCGACGGCGGCAGTACCGAGACCCTCACTCCCCTCTCCCAGCTCGTCGGCGAACACGGCCGGCCCCAGGCGCATGAGAAACACCCGGACCAGACCCGCCGCGCGCGAGGCTGCGTCCGCCGAACCGTCCCACGACGCGACGGCCGCGAGCGCGCCGGTCGTGTCGCCGATCGCGGCGCCGACTGAGTCGATCAGCCCCTTCCACCGCAGCGCGTAGGCGTCGATGCGGTCAAGCTGGAATCGCCGCATGTCGTCGGCCGTGAACCGCTCCTGCGACCGCAGGAGCGCCTCGATCCGCACAATGCGATCGATCGCGTACGATCCGGGGATGTCCGGTCGCTCCGCGGTCCGGTTGTTGCAGTTGGCCAGCCATCCCTCGGGCGGGTTTTCGCACCACGGCCGTTCGTCGCCCGAGAGGTACCCCTTCCAGTCGTCTTCGGCCGCCCACCCCGCGAGCGGCGCGTAGGGCGACGCCTCGCCGCGGCGCGGCACCGGGCTGCCGAGCTGGTACCCAATCGTTCCACCCGCATCCGCATAGAGCCAATTGGCATTGAGCGCGCCCATCGCCGTCACCGCCCCGCGGAACTCCGCGAACGTGCGGGTCTGCATCAGCTCCCACCCGGCTGTCGCCGCCCGATCGAGGTCGGCCTCAAGCCCCGCCCACCGACAGACCACGAGCGAGTCGCGGCCCGACCACTCCGGGTCGACCGCCCCGTGCCGCGTGAACCGCAGCTGGATCACCGCTCCCGAGTCGGACCCGGCGATGGCGACCGTGTCCCGGACGACCTCGATCCGGCTCCAGACGAGCGAGTCGGCGCCCCGCGCGGGATCGATGCGCTCAAGGTACTCCTCCGGGTCGCCGGGGTTCACCCGCTCGACGTAGTAATCGACGAGGTCGACTCCTCCGGCGGTGAAGGCCCACGCCGCCTGACCGTTGTGACCCATGACGACGAACGGCAGCCCCGGGATCGTGACTCCCACCGCATCGAGCTGAGGCCGCCGGGTGTGCAGCCCAACCGCGTACCAGAACTGCGGCAGGCGCGTCAGTTCCAGGTGCGGGTCGCTGCAGAAGATCGCCTTGCCCGAGGCGCTCCGCGCCGGCGCCACGGCCCAGGCGTTGGACGACCGCGCCGGGGTGAACGCCTCCGCCCCCCCTCCGAGGTTCAACCGCCCCGCCGCCTCGGCCCGCTCCCCGCACCCCGGCGGCAGCGCCCCCGAGGGGTAACCCAGTGGCAGGCTGTCCAGCACGCCCGCGCGACCTTCCCGCACTAGTTCGGCGAAAAAGTGGTCGCGGTTCTGAAGGGCGTCCGAGTACCAGGTCATGAAACTCAGCACCGTCAGGCAGTCGTACACCCGCCATTCCTCGGCCTCGGTCCGGAGGAGGAGGTACTCGAGCGGCCGGCGGCCGCGCGCACGATAGGCGTTGATTCCGTCGGCATACGCCTGGAGGCGAGCCTGGTTCTCCGGCGAGAGTTTTGCGAGGGCCGCCCGGGCGAGGCGCGCGTGCCCGTCGCGCCGCCGCTCGCTGTCGAACGCCGCCGTGGCCGCGCCCAGCAGTTCCGACAGCCACCCCTGCGCCACGCGGCGCGTGAAATCGGCCTGGAAGAGCCGGTCCGCCGCGTGCAGCCAGCCCAACCCGAACAGACCGTCGTGGGCCGTCTCCGCCCAGACCTGGGCCACGCCCATGCTGTCGAATGTGATCTCGATCGGCCCGTCGAGTCCAGCCAGCCGGATTTCGCCGTCGCACGGCGGCAGCGTCCCGTCCAGCGTCGCCCAGACCGCAATCGCGAATCCGACCGCGAGCCCCGCGAACACCAGCGCCGCCCCGCCCAGCATCCGTCGCGTGCGCGGCGTCATGGGCCGCACCTCCGCCTGTCGCCCGGCCGCGGGGCCGGGATGCGCGGACTCTCCTCCCCGGAGGTGCGGAAATGTGGTTTGATGTCCACCCCCTGCCTGTCAGCGCGGTCCGATCATGAACCCGCCCGGCCGTCGACCGGCGAGGGTGCGAGGGAATCCAGAAGTTCGAGGATGCGATCGATCTCGAACGGCTTGCGGAGAAACCCGTCGGCCCGGGCGGCGGGCGTCGCCGGCCCGAGCTCCGCCTCGCTCATAAACGCCGTGATCAGCACCACCGGGAGCTCCGGGTGCCGCTCCTTGATCGCCTGCATGAGCGCGATCCCATCCATGCCGGGCATCTTGATGTCGGTGATCACCGCGTCAACCGGACCGTTCTCCAGCTCGGACAGCGCCTGCGGACCGTTCTGCACCGCGCACGCCGTGAACCCGTGGCCGGTGAGCGTGTCGGCGAGCATCTCCCGAAACAGATCGTCGTCGTCCACCACCATCACCCGGCGGATCGGATGCTCCACCCGCTCCTTCCGCCAGTGCAGCGCGTCCGAAATGAGCCTCTCGATGTGCGAGATTCGGAACGGCTTGGCCAGAAAACCGACCGGCGACGCCTGCCCGATCACCTCCGGAGAGGCGACCCCGGTGATGAACAGCACCGGGAGATCGGGGTAGAGGCGATTGACCCGCTTCAAAAGCGCGATCCCGTCCATGCCCGGCATCTTGATGTCGGTGATGACGAGATCGAACGACCCCTGGGCGAGCCGCTCGAGCGCCTCGATCCCGTCGGCCGCCGCCGTCACCCGGTACCCGAGCGTGTCGAGCGTGTCCTGCAGCAGCTCGCGCAGGAGCGGGTCGTCATCGACCACTAGTAACCGGATCGGCGTGTCCACCATACTCAGGAGCGAATCAGGCCCAGCAGTTTCGCTTTCTGCACCTCGAGGATCCTGGGGCTGTCGGCCTCGATATTCAGCCGCAGCAGGGGCTCGGTGTTGGACGGCCGGAGATTGAACCAGAAGGTGTCGTAGGCCACCGTGAGGCCGTCGATCCGGTCCTGCCGGCCGTCGCCGTAGGCCTCGGCGATCGCCTCGATTTTCGCCTTCTGGTCGGCCACCCGGCTGTTGATCTCGCCCGAGCGGACATACGGATCGAGGTCGCGCACCACCTCGTCCAGCGGTCGCCGCTCCTCGGAGAGCAGCTCGAGGCAGACGAGGAACGCGATGAGGCCGGAGTCGGCGAACCAGTTGTCGCGGAAATAGAAATGCCCGGAGTGTTCGCCCCCGAAAATCGCGTTGTGCTTCTTCATGAGCGGCTTGATGAGCGCGTGGCCGACCCGCGTCCGGATCGCCGTCCCCCCCATCCGCTCCACCAGTTCGGGAACCGCCCGCGAACAGATCAGGTTGTAGAGGATCGTCTCCCCCGGATGTCTCTTCAGCAGCGACTTGGCCACCATCGCCGTCACCATGTCCCCGCCGATCTGACGGCCCTTGCGGTCCACGAGGAACATGCGGTCCGCATCGCCGTCGAACGCGGCCCCGAAATCCGCCCCCGTCTCCGCAATCGCCCGGATCAGGTCGGCCAGGTTCTCCAACTCAATCGGCGAGGCGGGGTGGTTTGGGAAAGTCCCGTCCAGCTCGAAATAGAGCCGCGTCGTGCGGATCGGAAGGCGGTCGAGGACCGGCGGCACGGTCCGCCCGGCGATCCCGTTGCCCGCATCGATCACGACGTGGAACTCCCGGACGCGGGAAATGTCGATGAACGAAAGGCAATGGTCGGCGTATTCGGAGAGGATATCCTTGCGCGCCACCACCCCCGGAGAGGGGGAGCGGGGCATCTCCTCGCCGTCCTGGATAAACCTGAGCACCTGGTTGAGGCCCTCCTGGCCCGAGAGCGGCACAGCCTCTTTGCGGCAGACCTTGAACCCGTTGTATTCTTTCGGGTTGTGGCTGGCGGTCACCATCACCCCGCCGTCGTAACCGAATTTCCCGACGGCAAAATAGAGGGCGTCGGTGGAAATGAGACCGAGGTCGATCACGTCGGCGCCATAGTCGTTTATCCCCCGGGCGAGGTGCTCAAAGAGCAGGTCGGAGGATACGCGCATATCGCGACCGACCGCGATGGATCTCGGTTTCAGCACGCTGGCCAGCGCATAACCGATGCGGTAGGCCAGGTCTCCGTTGAGCTGGTCGGGGACGGTGCCCCGGATGTCGTAGGCTTTGAAGATCGACGGGTCAACTGCCATAGCGGGTCCTCACTTTTGCTCAAGATAGCCGCGCGCGCCGACCGGCGTCAACTTTTAATCCGATAACGCGGGGCGGGCCAAAGGGTTCGCCGAGGGCCGGACCGCCGCCGGGCGCGCCCGGTTTTTTTGACGTATCCGTTGCCGATAGCCCCTCTTTGCACTTGCATTTTCGCCGGCCTTCATTATACTATTGGGCCGTTGCCGATTCGCCTGCCCCTGGAGACAACGGGGAACAGAGCGAACCGCGATGGTCCTTGCGATGTTGCCGCAGGCGCCCGTAAGGGGAACCTGAGACCGGGCGGTTAGCTCAGCTGGTTAGAGCACCTGCCTTACACGCAGGGGGTCACAAGTTCGAATCTTGTACCGCCCAGAGAGACTTCGTCTGACGGTGCAGGATTGACTCACCCGCGCATGCGCGACTGATCGGCGCCGGCGCGGGGTGGTCGACTCCCCGAGTATGGGAGATGCCGGTGGCCCCCGGGCGATGCTGGACAGATGGGAATCGGCGGGCGAGGCCGATCGGTTCAAGCGAGGCCGATCGGTTCAGGCGAGACGCAAGGTGGATTGACCGAGCGATTGTTCGATGAGCCGGGGTTGTAGTTCAGTTGGTTAGAACGCCTGCCTGTCACGCAGGAGGCCGCGAGTTCGAGTCTCGTCAACCCCGCCATTCTCATATCTAATTGACCTCCACCACCTTAGCCGCTCCAATAGTGTTGCGCCTGCTTGCTCCAGAGTGGATTTGATCTCGGATTTTGTTACCTTATACTGTGGGATCAATGAAAGATTGCCCCAAGAGCCTTAAACACGAAGCGGAGCGATCAGCAAGAAAGAGACTGCTCAAGCACGAGCATATCGCCCCTCTCACACGATATGTGGATGCTATCATTTCCCAACATCCAGACAAGAGCATTCCGTACTTCGATCCTCTGGACGGTGGCACCAGAGCGCAATGCCTGTTCGTATTGGAGGCACCGGGGCAAAATGCGGTAAGGTCCGGTTTCATTTCTCGGAATAACGACGATGAGTCGGCGAAGAACTTCTTTGAAATCAACGTGGAGGCCGGTATCCCAAGAGAGAAAACGATTACTTGGAATGTTGTGCCCTGGTATATCGGTACCGGCAAGAAGATACGACCGGCCACAGCAGATGACATCCGTGCGGGGCTGCCTTATTTGAATAGCCTTATAGATCTCTTGCCGAACCTACAGATTATTGTGCTCGTTGGTAAGAAAGCCCAGAGAGTGAAAAGGAAACTCGAAAGTCAATATGACTACATCAGGATATTCGAATGCTATCATCCGAGTCCGCTGGTTGTTAATACCAATCCACGGAACAAACAGAAGATCATAGAAGCGCTTAGACCCGTGAGTCACATCCTCAGTCAGGCAGCCAGAGCTTGATTGGCGCATTCCCTGAGAATCGCCAGCTGCCGAACACGCGCTACGCCGCACTGCCTATCACCCAGTTGCGGAACGCGTCTACGAGGGCCCGCCTTATCTATCCCCTTAACTCGCAATCGGTTATACGCTTACAAAAATAGCCAACCTTACTCTCCGTAAACTCGTGTTATCTCAAGTTGCCTGACGGCACTAATCCTGCCCGTAAGATCGGGCTACACCTGCACTCGCATCCGATACGCCACCCCGGGGCCACAGCATTCGTCCGCGCAGGTGGGCCACTGCGAGTCCTGCAGCGTGCGCTCGGCCACTCGACCCTGCGTGTGCGGAACGATACGTTCACGTAGACGACACTGACTTGCGAAACGCCTACGAGCAGTGCAGTCCGGCGGCAGAGATCAGAATAATATAGTCAATCCATTCAATCCGGACAGTAGACTGGTCATTCGAGTTGCCCATGCCATAGGACTTTAGCACGCTTGACTGCTTGGCGCAGGAGGCCAGATCGAAGACAGTTTCTTGTGTAATAGGAACCCTGTGTTCAAGGTTTGCCAGGCCGAAGCAACGACGATAGATGACCTTGCCCTGCTGAGTGACCACCACTGCCGCACCCGGCTCGTCAGGTACTATCTCAGGGGCGAGCAGGGTGACAACTTTGCAGGCAAACCGATCGTAGTCGTCATTCTCACCGCAGGACGTGGTCGGGGCTAGTGGGACAAGCAATATGGCGGCTAACAGATACGAACGGACAAATGGAAGACGCACAATGGAACCTTTACAACCACGGCTTTTGTGGACAGAACGGCATACCAGTATCCTGGGTATCGGGTTCAGCCTGTCGGTACACGCATCAGGGTGAAGGCCTCGCACTACAAGGGCATGGGTGGCAATCTGCCTACTGTTCTTCAAGTGCCTGCTTTACTTTTTCCAAGAGCGGTTTCTCCCACGAATACATGGCCTTGATTCGCTCTCCTTCGGCGACAACCGTCCTTGCGGCCTCCTGGTTTTCGGAGTTCAAATAGGCGGCTGCCAGCAACCCATACGTGTGGGCAAACCGCGGATATTCTGCCCGCAAGATTTCCAGTAGTTCGATAGCCTGCTTGAATTCATCTCTGCTAACGTATTCTCGCGACAACTCCAGCATTTCCACGACGCTGAAAAAGTAGCGCTGGTCCCCGCCCTTAATCTTGCTTCTGAGGTCGTTTACGGCGAATTCGAATCCGGACTTATCAAGGTTCATCTTGAATTCCTGCACGAGGGAGGTCCGGATTCCATCGAGACTGGCTGGTTCCATTTGTGGTTCCGGCCTGCCCGTTTCAAGGAAGAGGAGAGCAAACTGCAGAACGCGATCCTGACCTGAATCAATGTCGGCCTGGGTGTTTGTGATCCGCACGTCAGGAGGAATCCCCACCCCATCCCAGCAGACCCCCTCAAGATCAATGGTGTACTTGTGAGCGACCCATAGCGTCCAGCCATTCGGCAGCCTTTCCGGATACTGAGCCGCTAAGGCGCCCTCAGTAAGGTCGCCGACAATAGTGACATGCGGCAGGACCCGCATAGCCAGGACAAACTCCTCAGCAGCGCTCGCCGTGTGGCGGTCGGTCAACACTACCATGGGGCCAGTGAACTGAATCGGGCCGGCCGGCTCGATATTCCGGTATGTAGGCGGTAGATAATCGTCGTGTTTTTCGCCGTAGCGATCGAAACTCGTCGCGAAATGCCGTTTACGATCGGCGAATCGGTCAGCCACCAGCTCGCTGTTCTCTGACTTGCCTCCCGTGTTATCGCGAACATCGACAATCAGCGCGGAGGCAGCAGCAAATCCTTTCATGCAGCCGTCTATCGCGGCGCTCAACTCGTCGGGCTTGCTCTTGAAGTTGCGAAGATACATGTAGCCGATCTGATCAGTCAGCCAGCCGCTCAACAGACGGCCGTCGAGCGCCGTGTCCGCTGTTCCCTTCAGGTAGTGGGACTCGATCAATTCCCGGGAGAAGCCGACACGCGGCAGACCCTCGGTCAAACCGCAGCAGGTGCGACTCGTGTCGGTCTGAATGCACACGTGGGCATCGTTCAAATGTCCAAGCATCTCCAGCAAGATCCGGTGCAGGTCGCCGTCGCTTGTTTCGGCAGTGATCTGTGGACGATAGACCCTATAGAGGGCCGCCCAGTCGACGTGTTTACTACCAAACTGGCCGTAAGTACGATCCACTGTTTGCCACACGTGGTCAAACACCGTCTCGGGGCTGGCAACCGTTCCGGTCTCCTGCGCATGCATCAGCAAAGGGAGCATTAGCAGTGCCAACGACAGGCAGCTGGTCTTGAGCATTCGCGTCTTCACATGAACTCCTCGGTTAGGCGGCTCAATCCCTCATCGTGGACTCCGTGGTAAGCGTTACGTAAGCAGTTACTCAAATGTTTCAGGAAGACGAGGAGAGCACACTTCGAGGCTCCGCATTGCATGCGTTTGGCAGTTAGTAGTGCCCCGCTATTCTATTGTTTTCCAGCGTGTTCCGCTTGCCGTCGAGTACCTGATGTGCACCCGCAAAGAGAATACTACAGAAGTTTGGGGGGAGTGATACTGGGCCCGCTTTTTATCCCGATTGCTTAACCCGGCCGCAGTTTTGGTGCTCATATTATAGCTTTTGCACTCGCGCAACTTTCAAGAGAGAATGTGATCAACGTTGATACCATAATTCACGCTGCAGGAGTGCTCAATTCGACGATCGATTTTGAAGAAGTCATTCGCTAGTGAACGCCTGAACCCTACCTGCTATTGCTGTTGTAGCCGCCACCTCGATTGATCATTTTACCAAGCGCAACCGTCGTGTTTCGGCGCAGCCGGTATCCAGCTTTCGTTGCGGATCAGCAAAAAACTGGTGCGCCAGCCGCAAGGCACACAGCCAATAGTCACGGTCCTCCGAATTGGGTAGCTCTGTCGGGAACTGGCCGTGGTAGCCATTCTTGAAGACGACGTTTAGTGCATTGGCATAGAGCATCTCGATTTTATAGCCGGCAAGGCCCGACGAGGATGCATCCAGCTCGCCCGTAAAGGCAAGCTGCGGCCCGTCATAATATACGCGAGTGTTTTCAATTGAATCAGCTTCGCCGGAGGGCCACAAAGTGCAGTCTGAAGGAGCTCCAAAATCCGCGAGAAGAGAACGAACGATCTCGGAGCTTGCCACCGCTTTCTGATATTCATCCATGGACTCGAACGGTTTCTTCTCGTTGCAGTAAACAGAGAGGTTCTGTGCGATACTCTGTCGGGCGTAAATCGGCTCGGGCGGCCGAACCTTATCAAGCCCTTCCTCCTTTCTCATCCTTTGTATAGTTTCGTCCATGAGTGGGCCATCGTCGCGAGCAGCCGCATCCATGAAAATCAGGAGGTTCTGTAGGCGATGTTCATACGTCGAATAACCCCTGGGGTAGAACCAGTGGCGAAAGAACTGAACCACCGCATGGTCGTCAAACCGCTTCTCGCCGACCAATAATGGCTGCTGCCTGAGGCGGAGAAGCGCCGCTGTGAATCGGCTCCGCAGTTCTGGAAACTTGGACGAGCACGCTGAATCCATCGCACACTTCGAGAATATCTTATTCAGCGCGACGTCCGTTCCGAGAGCATCGTCGACGAGTTCCTGACCCCCAGGCAAGCCAGGGGCGTCATGAACGATCGAGCGGACGCTCGAGGGGTAGTAGCGCGCCATTGTCATTGCCAGTCTGCTGCCGTAGGAGATCCCCCAGAGATTCCACTGATTCACGCCAAGTGCTTTTCTAAGCGCTTCCATGTCACTGGCACTTCGTGCGCTGTTGTACTGGGAAAGGTCTATCCCTTGCTTTATTAGACCATCTCTGCACTTTTTCAAATCAAAAGGACTGTCTTGATCGTCGGGGCAATATAGCTGCGGAATCGACCTGCCAGTTCCTCGTTGGTCGAAAAACACCCAATCTCTATCAACCACAACATCATAGATGAGGGGAGTTGTTACGAGAGTCTCTGCGAAGAACAGGCTTGTCTGCCCGGGGCCTCCGTTTAGGAAAAGGACTGGGTTTTCTGGATCTATGTTCTTTCGAGCCTTAACTACCATGAATGCAATCTCTATCGATCGACCTTTAGGTTCATCGTAGTTTTCAGGCACTTTCAGTCGGCCGCAGGTGACAGCAAGCAGCGCTTTACTCGAATCGAATGGGCAGGCGACCTTCACCCATGAACCCTCTACTTGAGCGGAGGGCGGTGGAGTCTGCGCGTAAAGTAGGGCAGATAGAAGGCAGGCAGCTAAAGCAGCAGTAAATGTGGTTCTCATAGATTATCCTCGTAAGAAGACATGCTGCGTGGCGTATAACATTAACGAGGTGCTACACAGTGGTCGTCGCTTCATGACTAACTCCTTCCCTCCATCGGCGGATGCATGTGAGGTCAGCCACAAGTAACTCTCTTACAACCAACAACGCAATGACGATAAGCAGTGTCCGCGTATTTGACTGTTTTCTAGCGAGTTCCGTTGATTCAAGCATAGCGTAACTGGAACGGAAACCAGAGGCTCACAGAAGTTTGGGGAGAGTGATACCGCGGGCCGCCATTGAATAACCATTTTCCCTTACTAGGCCAAGGCTGCATAATCGGCCTACCCATTAGTCTCCAAGACGCCGGTGACTTCCGAGGTGTTATACGCGGGGTACCTCCGACCTTGTTTTTTTCGTATATTCCAGAGTAATGGTACACAACTCGTCAGAAGGGTCATAATCAGTGAGAGTTGCGGCGAGTCAGGCAGGCAGGACTCCGATGGCGAGCCTGTGGATTCACGGGAGCTCCATCCGATACGTCAGACCGGAGGGCGCAATATATGTGTCCGGGTAATCTGGCACCCAATCGTTTCTTTTCATCATCCCACTTCGTTCGAGACGGCAGTGCAATCCTGCTGACGATTGCCCTCGTGAAGCTTTGTCTTCATCTGGTCGTCAATATCACTGGTGGTTATGGGATGTTCCGCGATGAATTTTACTATATCGCCTGCAGCGATCACATGGCGTGGGGTTATGTCGATCAGCCACCGTTATCCATCGCGATATTATGGTTGAATCGTCTGCTTCTAGGAGACTCGCTATTTGCCCTGCGGCTACTTCCGGCTGTCACCGGCGCAGTTGTCGTCCTCCTGGCTGGTCTGATGACACGCGAACTCGGCGGCGGCAAATACTCTCAAATCCTCGCGTCAATCTGTGCGCTCCTTGCACCTTTGACACTTGCGATCAATGCACACTTCTCAATGAACTCCTTCGATACCCTCCTTTGGACCCTCGCGTTCTATCTCCTTATCCTCATAGCCAAACACGATCTGTCGCGGCATTGGATTCTGCTCGGAATTGTACTCGGCCTGGGATTGATGAACAAGATCAGCGTTCTATGGCTCGGCACTGGACTGCTGATCGCGCTGCTCGCAACTCCGTATCGAGCCCTTCTGCTGACACGAAGAGTGTGGTTTGCAGTTGCCCTTTCTGTCATTCTTTTCCTCCCGCATATAATATGGCAGATAGCGAATAACTTCCCCACTCTCGAATTCATGAGCAATGCGCTCGCCGATAAGTACGTGTCGGTGTCACCGTGGGACATGTTCAGCCAGCAAGTACTGAACATGAGTCCGGTCTCATTCCCCATCTGGTTCGCGGGACTGACATATTTCCTGGTGTCAAGATCAACAAGGCAATTCCGCGTTCTACCGATCATCTTCTTAGCGGTCTTCCTGATTCTTATAGTTAGCAAGAATAGTAAGTCGGAGTACTTGGGGCCGATGTCCCCTATGCTCTTTGCTCTGGGATCGTTTACTGTCGAGAAGTTCGTTCTCTGGCTGAAGTGGCGATGGCTCAGGCCTGTTATTCTTGCTTCAGTAATCTTGGGCGGCCTAGTGCCACTACCGTTGACGCTTGCCCTGTTACCGGTCGATACCTTCATCGCGTATTCGCGGGCACTCGGTATCGGCCCCTCCACGCCGGAGAAGAAAGAGCTCAGTGAACTCCCGCAGTATTATGCGGATATGTTTGGTTGGAAGGAGATGACGGCGGCCGTCGCGGAGGCTTATGCCCGGCTCACGCCGGAAGAGCAGTCCAAATGCGTCATCCTCTGCAACAACTACGGAGAAGCCGGGGCAATCGACTATTTTGGCGGAGAGTACCATCTGCCCAGGGCTATCAGCGGGCATAATAATTACTGGCTGTGGGGATGTCAGAATTCTGACGGCGAGGTAGTCATCCGCTTGGGCGGATCCGAAGATGCCATGAAAGAATGCTACGGCGAGGTCATTCCTGCCGGCATTTTCACGCATCGCTATTGCATGCCATATGAGAACAACCAGACGATCTGGATTTGTAAGAACAGACGGGCTTCACTGATTACCGATTGGCCAGATTTCAAGAACTTTGAATGAATGTGCGTGCTGAGAAAGACAAGCGACTGTGAGGACGGATTCGACCTGGCGATAATGGGCAGATCAAATCAGCATGACCGCAATCTTGAGCCTCAATTACTGTCAATTGCGGCGGCCCTGTTCTTTGTACTCGATTGGTTTCCAGCGATTTCCGTCGATCAGAGCATAGCGTAATCGGAACTGGAAGCTAAAGCTCACGAAAGTTTGGGGAGAGTGAGGTCGGGCCCGCTTTGATTGCCCTCCAATCCCTTTGGCAACTATGCCAAAGGGTCTTTTGTAGACGGGGCATAATACCGCATATAGGGCCTCCGCCAGATCCGGAACCACTCTGGAGTCACTTCCCAGTTGACAAAATGGTTCCTCCTGTTGTGATTGCTATATCGATACAAATGTGGAGTGACTGTGGATACCTGGAAGTTCTACAATATCACGCACCGGAAGCACTTGGTCTGCAATCCGACAAGCGAGGCCAAACTAGCCCACCTCGTCGGACTTCTGGACCTTCCCAGAGGGGCCGGAGTGGTCGATATCGCCTGCGGCAAGGGAGAGTTTCTGATTCGATTGGCTGAGAAATATGAAGTCAGAGGACTCGGAGTAGATATTTCCCCTTACTGCGTTGAAGATTGTAAGAAAAGAGCCGCCGATAGACTGTCCACCCCCAACGTCACATTCACGCAGATGGATGGCGCCGAGTTCAGGCCGGAACAGCCTGCGAGTCTGCATTTGGTCTCCTGCATTGGGGCCAGCTGGGTGTTCAAAGACCACAGTGAAACGCTGAGAACATTGAAGAGCTGGGCTGCCCCGGGCGGCCTGGTGGTCGTAGGGGAGCCCTTCTGGCTCCATGATCCATCACCGCAGTATCTGGATGCGTCCGGCCTTCAAAAGGAGAGCTTCGGGACGCATGCCGACAACGTGGAGGCTGGAGAGAAACACGGGCTCCGATTCGTTTATACCATTGTCAGCGACCAGAATGACTGGGATCAATACGAGGGCCTGCAGTGGTTGGCGGCCGATGAATACGCCCGTCAGAACCCCGACGATCCGGACATCACCGAACTCATGAACCGGGTTACGTCGAGCAGGAACATGTACCTCAAGTGGGGCAGAGATACTGTGGGATGGGCGACTTACGTTTTCCGACGTGATGAATGAGGTTACTCTCCTCGCCCCCTTTTCGTTTTCTTTGGCCCTTTGGTACTATCCGTCAAGAATCGCGTAGTCAGGCTGCACATCGAAACCGAATTGCACAGAGGGTTGAGGAGCGCGAGACCGGGGCCGCCATTATGTAGGTAGTCGCCAGGTAATAGACTGCGCCGTAATTCAAGCAGATGCTTCGCACAATTTGACGGCTCGCCAGAGTGGAGTTCCCTCATTGGAGGTGCCTCTCCTATTTGTCAGAAACTCATCCACATCAGGAGAATGTTGACATGCGCAGCCGTGACTGTCTTCGCAGCCTGGCTGCCATCAGGCACGTAGACGTTACCTGAAGGAAAACCGATTGCGCCGTACACTACAAGTTGGAATTGAGTACTCAATTCACGACCCACACCGCCGATCAGACCAAACCCCCAATCTTCCGGCATTCTCGCGGTAGGCATGTCTTCGAAAGGGCAGTCCCAGCAGATCGAGATATCGACCCCCGAGAACGAGCGGGCGAAGTATGCACCCGGCCCCGCCAGTACTAGATATGACTTGCCCGGTTTGCCGAAGTACCTTGTCCATGTGAGGGCAACGATTCCCTGGGCGATATCGGCGTTCTCGCCGGTGTAATCGCTTCTGTACCCCGCCCAGTTCATTCCGACCGCAAGAACATCATGTTTGCTTATGCCATATCCCATGATCGCGTTCATGCCCACTCCCGTACCGCTCCCGCTGAAGCTGTGCCCCATGTAAGATGAAGACAGCGTTGATATGGCTGACAGGCCGACACCTGCGCCCAGGACGAACCCATTGCGCTGGCCATCAAAAGCGAGGACTCCCGACGTCGTGACCTGCACGATAACCAGACAAATCATGATCTTCTGGGCATTGGAAAGTAGCTTGGGACGTACCATTGATCCTCCTTATGTCAGAATACGAGGATCAGTTGTCGATCTGGTCCACAGAAGGTGAGATAGGCGAGTTGTTGATCCGAGTACTCAGCCTGCAAACCGGATCGTCACTGCCTCTCGACTAAACTCACTGAGTGCTGCATCGATGTCAAGCCAAATCGTCTCCAGACAAATGTCACGTCGTTGCATTTGGTTGTGTTCCAATGCGTTCCGCCGATGAAGGCATCGTGCGGCCGCATTGCGAATGAAATGCCACCAAGGTCCGGGGAGAGTCAGGTCGGGGCCGCACCATTCCTAATCAGCCGCTGCAAGGCGTCGGCTCAGGTGTTTACGGGACGCCACTTCCTGAGAATGGCGCCCGGCTTCCATGACGATCGATCGAACCTCGGCCTATCGTCTTAATCTCCATGTCTCCATGACCCGGAATGGGGGCTGGCCGAGGCGCGCAAAGAGCGCCAGCGCGCCTGCGTTCCCCGATGCGGTTCCATCATGATAGATCCTCCCGCCCATGGCCTTCAGAGAATGTAACGCCTGAAGCATGGCGGCGGCACCGAATCCGCGCCCGCGGAAAACCGGCAGCACGCCAAGGTAGTAGATCGTCGACCATCCGTCGCTGGGATAGACCTTGAGCGCGAGAACTGCGGCGGGATCATTCCCGCACATCCCGATCTGGAGGCGTTCGGGGGCTTGGACCGTTTCTTTCTCCTCGATCAGGGCCTTCACAAATCCTACTGCATCTTCGCCAGGATTCGATGCAGGGTCGCCCTCACTTGCCTGAGAGAACAAATCGGCCGCCCGCGCGAGAGCCGACGCGCATTCCGTGTTGACGCATTCCCAGACAAGACTAGGTTCGATCTCGTCCGCCTCAAGCATACTGAGCGCAACGGCGAGATCCATTTGGTACTCAACGCGATCCTCGCCTCTCACGAAACCGCGGGCGGAGAGGAAATCGCGGTGAAGCGCAGCGCGCGAGGATGTCAGCGCGTCATCGACGCCTGTGCTTGCAGTAATCACGCGGCTGTCGAGATAGAGCGCGCCCATCCTCACGCACTCCCCGATGCTTGACTCGAGCGCTTCATGGAAGGCGCGTCGGTCCGGGAGGCCGTCGACTCCCTTCTTCCAGGAAACGACGATCGCCCAGGCCTCGCGATCCTCTTGCAGGACCATGAGGCTGGCGCAGGTGATTCCGTCTTCATTAGTAAGGCTGATCATTCATGACTCCTTTGTGCCGTGTTCAGGAACCCGGAGTCATGGGGGAAGAATCGGGGTTGCACCTAACCGAGGCCGGCGAGGGTGATCCGAATCGCACTCACAGCATGACTCCGCGCAAGATTCATACGCATGACTCGAACCACCTCCTTCCCGGTTAACCGCACAGATCCCGACTGAGGGCCGGTACGGTGCACAGGCTATCGGAAATGAATCACAGTTTCTCCAGCGTGTCAAGCTTGAAACTTTCCTGGGCAACTGCGACTCTGATGTCGAAATTGCCTGGTCTCCGGGGTCACGCTGCGGTCTCGATCACCCGGTTGCGGATCGCGTCGGCCGGCGGCCGCGTTGACTGATGTGCCGCTGCGGCACCGCTGCTGCTGCCGCGATATGAAACCCGCGCCCGCGTGGCCCGCCCCTTCTGGGATTCCCGGCGCCCCGCTTACTGCTCGCATTCGTAACTGTCGAGAATCGCGCGCATCGCCTGCAGCTGCTCGTCGCTCATCGGGATCTCCCGTCGTGCGATGGCGTTCTTGAGGAACGCGAAATTCCGATCGGAGGAAAAGACCGTCATCGCCTCGGCAATGTGTCCCTCCAGCTTCTCGTGGATATCGAGCATCAGGTCCGGCGCCTGACACGAGAGGTCGAAATCGTTCAGCGAGAGGTACCTGATCGCCCGGTGCGACTTGGTGCGGAAGTAGACTGTCAGGTCATGCGTGTCGAAGACGATGCTCCACAGCGTCGCGTCTCCACCCACCTTGTCGAGAATGTCGAACGCATATGTCACTGCGTCCTCCGCACCGGCCGGCTCAAACGCTTGCACCCTTTCTGCGGCGATCCCGAAGCGGCGGAGCGAACCGTTAATGGGCTGGGGATCGCGCCGCTTGCCGGATTCCCCCCCGGAGCCGTCCAACAAGGCCGCCGACTCTGCGTACGTGCTGTTGGTCAGGACTGCCGCGGGAAGCCCCTGGCCGGTGTGCATGACCGTCTTGCCATCGAGGAACTCGATCACCGCGCAGTCGCCGGCCGCATCAGAAACCAGGTAATGATCGACCGTCTCGAATATTCTGACCTGAGAGTCGGCCGCAAGGATCTCGTTCACGGAGCTGCAGTTGTCCAGCAGGTACTGCATCCAGTGCGGGGAGTGCAGGGGCGCGCGTTCGTCCGGCTCCGGGTTCTGCGTTTCGCCGAGAGCCATGGTGCTCATCACCAAACCCTGTTCGTTCATCCCGGCCCAGGCCAACTGGTGGCCGACCACCGTGAATGTGACGCTGGCATACTTCGATGTCCACGTGGCAACCTGCCCGGTGGTGCCGGGCATGAGACCGGATTTGGAGACTCCCCGCTTGTTGATGAAGACCATCCCCTCGGGGATGTCGTTGTCGTAATTTGACCCGAAGACGGCCTCACCCTTGTTGTCGAGGCAAAACGATGTACATGACCGTCCCTCGACCCGCATCGGGAGTTTCGCAACAGACCCGCACTGAGCGGTCCTGCTCGGCGTTTCATGTCCGAGATCGGGGCCATTTGGCACAAGGTAATTGGCCTGCCGGCCGTCGACACCGGCGAATGAAACGGCGGAAAGAAGAGCTACGGCGCAAACCGTAACAACTCGCATAACCTACTCCTTCCTGCTGGTGTCTCAAGCGAGATTACGCGGGTCAGGGCGCCCAGGTTGCAGTTCGGCCTATTGCTTCCCCACGACCTCCGTTGAACCCGGCGTAGTGGAACGGGACTACTGACTGGAGGCCCACAAGAGTCTGTGGCGATCACGGGATGATCCCCCAGGCAACCCAGATCACGACATCAGCCGAGGCGATCAGCGCGAGGAGAGTATAGTGCGCCCGTCCGACCAGGCGCCACGCTCGCGTCTTCCACACGGCCCAACCATAGTAGATCGATGCACCAAGCAGCGCCGCGCCCAGCCAGGGCGCTCCCAGCAGGACAAACCGCAGGAACGGGGAGTGGCCGCTCGCGTTTTCCTGTGAGTATGGAATCATCTCCGGGTATCCAAGGAGAACCACGAGGTAGGCCCCAATGACGGCGCACAGGACGCCCGCGATCAGCCCAGCGGCAGCTCCGGGCGAGCGTTGCGCCAGGGAGCCTGTCGGCTTCACGCGCACGATTCTGCGGAACAGAACGCGTCCCGCCCACACAATCAGCGAGGCAGCGAAAAACACCATGCTGAAACTCAGATAACAGGCCTTCCCCTGCTCAGCCAACAGCGTAACACCCAGCTTCCTGGGGAAGCGGGGCAACATGTCGATATAGTGCGGCCCCGCGGTAAGTTCCTCAACCAGATTCACCTGCACAACCTGGGAGTAATCGTGAAAGTGGTAGAAGTAGATCTGTCCTGAGTTCGGATCAAGAATGTAGGAATACTGGGTAATCTTCAGATGGACTGCGTCGAGTATGTCGCGGCAGTACGCCACCGACAACGCCGGCATGTTTTCCAGCAGGCTGTCCGCCGTTCGGTATCGCCAGCAGGGAGCGATGTCGCCTTGCAGCTCGGATTGGCGGAAATTGGTGCAGATCTGATAGCGGCCATCGCCCGCGACTGCCTTCTCCCCTTCAATGATTATGGAATTGCCGTACCGGTCCCCGAACATCCACATGGCGTGATGGAGCGGCAGGTGGAATTGCGACGCGAGCGCCGTCACCTCCTCAACGCTCCCACACTCCGCCAGGGCCTTGTCGGGAAAACCGACCGAATCCTGATAGAGCGGCTTGTTCAGAGGGTTGCTGTCCCCTATGGCGGGAGCACCGAAACCGTCGAAAAACAGCCCCTCGTCATTCATCCCCCCTTCTCGGGATTCGCCACCGGGAGTATCTGCAAAACCGAAGTAGACGGCGCCGTGCCGCCCTGGTGATCCGGGGACAAACCACACGCGGACATTCGTCTCGGTCCAATCTTCATTGTTGGCCACCAGCACCTGGTGCCCCTGCCTGACGATAAAAGCGGTGCACGCGTCCAGATCGGCGGCGAGGAGCGCCGCCATTATCGCAGTTGCAGCGAGGATGCACGGTTGCGAGAAGCGCGCTTCTCTCATACTGCTCCCTCGGATGAAACGGCCGACGTTCCAATCGCACGCAGCGAGTTTCCAGAAGACTGCCCGGCGCCTTGCCATGTGGAAGCATACGTAGACCCGGCCCTTCATGTTCCCCGGCATGAGTCACGGGCCGTGCAAGACCGGTCCCCCCCCGCGGCGGCTCACCCGGCTCGCTTTCTAAGATCCCCCGGCTGCTGCCAGCCCTCTGTCGGTCTCATCCGGATTCGCTTCGCGCCGCACCTCATCGGCCGGCGCCTCCGGCCCTTCCCGGCCGGCGCCTGCCGCTCGGCCGGTTCCCGCAGCCTGGTCAAGTGCTGATGGCGTCGCCTGCGCGCAGCGGATGCATCAAGGCGGCCATCGGACCTGCCTTCAGCCGGTTGTGTGTGAGGCGGCGATGAGGTTTGCTAAAGCCGGGGAAGATTCATTACCATAGGGCGTAGCCAACCGCGATAGGAGACAGAAACCGCAGGTGAAAGAATCCTGAGGCAAGACGAGGCATGACATGGGCGAACCGACGCCGCGTTTCTGGGAGATATTCTTCGAGGTCTTCGAGTCGCTTCCCCGGCAGGGGCCGGGCAACCGCGCCTGTGCCGCCCGGGCGCTGGCCCTGTGCCGAGACCTGCCGCCGTCCCCCGCCGTGCTCGACCTCGGGTGCGGTGTCGGAGGGCAAACGCTCCACCTCGCCGAACTGACCTCCGGCCCGATCGTCGCTCTCGACCGCCACGCGCCGAGCATCGAGCGGCTCGCCGCCGCGGTGTCCCGGCTGGGGCTCTCCGCACGAGTATTCCCGGTGGTCGGCGACATGGCCGATCCCGGCCTTCCCCCGGCCGGCTTTGACCTGGTCTGGTCCGAGGGCGCGCTCTACAACATCGGCATCGCCCACGCGCTGCGTGTCTGCCACGGGCTCCTCCGCTCAGGCGGTTACCTCGCGTTCACCGATGCCGTCTGGCGCAAGGCGAACCCTCCGCCGGAGGTCAAAGAGAGCTTCGACGTCGACTACCCGGCCATGGGCGCCGTCCCCGATATTCTGGCGATCATCGCCGGCTCCGGGTTCTCGCTCCTGGGACATTTCACTCTGCCCGATGAGGCCTGGTGGGAAGACTTCTACACGCCGATGGAACGCCGCATCGAACACCTGCGCGCCGCCTACGCGGCCGAGCCCGAGGCGCTGGCGGTCCTCGACCAGCTCGCGCAGGAGCCGGACATGCACCGCCGGTACTCCGACTACTATGCCTATGAGTTCTTCGTGGCGCGCCGCGGCAAGCAAATGGATCGGTGCCGACAGTAGTGAGAAGCCGGGTTCGGGCCAAGAGAAATAACGCGCAGAACCATAATCACGGCGGACAGGCGTCCCGATCGCCGCGTCACCCGCGCCCGGAGGAAGCCTGCCGGGCCCGCGCGATTCGGCGGCGAGGGTGTCCGCGTGGCCGGTTTATGATCGCGCTTTTCGCGGATTGCCCCACATCCGACTGATCGGCCAATCATGCAAGAGTCCGGCCAAGAAAAAGGAGGTTGACCGAGCCAACCTCCTTTCTGTCCGATCCGCTCGCTCCGTTTAGGCGAGGTCGAAGCGGTCAAGGTTCATCACCTTGTCCCACGCCGCGACAAAGTCCTGCACGAACTTCTCCAGGGAATCCGAACAGGCGTAGACCTCCGCGAGAGCCCGGAGCTGGGAGTTCGAGCCGAAGACGAGATCGACGCGGGTCCCCGTCCACTTGAGCGCGCCCGTCGCCCGGTCGCGCCCCTCAAAGAGCTCCTCGTCCGGCGCGGTCGGTTTCCACACGGTGTTCAGGTCGAGCAGGTTCACAAAGAAGTCGTTGGTGAGAGTTTCCGGGCGCGCGGTGAACACGCCGTGGGGGGATCCCCCGAAGTTGGCGCCCAGGACGCGCAGGCCGCCGAGGAGAACGGTCATCTCGGGTGCGGTCAGCGTGAGCAACTGCGCCCTGTCGACCAGCAGTTCCTCGACCCGCACGCTGTACCGGGCTTTCACGTAATTGCGGAAACCGTCGGCCTTGGGCTCGAGGACTGCGAAGGAGGCCGCGTCGGTCTGCTTCTGCGAGGCGTCCATGCGTCCCGGCGTGAAAGGAACCGTGACCTTGAACCCGGCCTTTTTCGCCGCCAGTTCGACGCCCGCACAGCCGCCCAGGACGATCAGATCGGCCAGCGACACCTTCTTGCCGTCGGACTGCGACTTGTTGAACGCTTTTTGGATGCGCTCGAGAGTCCGAAGGACCTTGGCGAGCAGGGCCGGCTGGTTGACCTCCCAGTCCTTCTGCGGTGCGAGGCGAATGCGCGCGCCGTTGGCCCCGCCGCGTTTGTCGGAACCGCGGAACGTGGAAGCCGATGCCCAGGCGGTCGATACGAGCTCGGCCACCGACAAACCGGATGCCAGAATCTCGGCCCTGAGAGCGGCGGCGTCCCGCTTGGTGATCAGCCTGTGATTGACAGCCGGGATGGGATCCTGCCAGATGAGCTCTTCCGCGGGGACCTCCGGGCCGAGGTACCGGGAGCGGGGACCCATGTCGCGGTGGGTCAGTTTGAACCACGCCCGCGCAAAGGCATCCGCAAACTTCCTGGGATTCTCGAGATAACTCCGCGCGATCGGCTCGTAGATCGGGTCGAACTTCAGGGACAAGTCGGCGGTGGTCATCATGGGCCGGTGCTTTTTGGAGGGGTCGTGCGCATCGACGACCATGTCCTCTTCCGCGACGTCCTTGGCCAGCCACTGGTTCGCGCCGGCCGGACTCTTCACCAACTCCCAGTCGTACTTGAACAGCACCTTGAGATAGCCCATGTCCCATTTCGTCGGGTGCGGTTTCCACGCCCCTTCGATGCCGCTGGTGATCGTGTCGCCGCCTTTGCCGCTGCGGAAACTGCTCTTCCAGCCGAGGCCCTGCTCCGCGAGGCCGGCGGCCTCGGGCTCGGGCCCCACGTGCGAGGCCGGGCCCGCGCCGTGGCACTTGCCGAAGGTGTGCCCCCCGGCGACGAGCGCGACTGTCTCCTCATCGTTCATGGCCATGCGCGCAAAGGTCTCCCGGACGTCGCGCCCGGAAGCCACCGGGTCCGGGTTGCCGTTCGGACCTTCCGGGTTCACGTAGATCAGACCCATCTCGACCGCGGCGAGCGGATTCTCCAGCTCCCGGTCCCCCGAATAGCGCGTGCTGCCGCGCCACTCAGCCTCGGGGCCCCAGTAGATATCCTCCTCGGGCTCCCAGACATCGGTGCGGCCCCCGGCGAAACCGAACGTCTTCAGTCCCATCGATTCCAGCGCGCAGTTGCCGGCGAGGATCATGAGGTCCGCCCAGGAAATGGCCCTGCCGTATTTCTGCTTGATCGGCCAGAGCAGCCGCCGCGCCTTGTCGAGATTCACGTTGTCCGGCCAGCTGTTGAGAGGGGCCAGACGCTGGTTCCCCGTCCCTCCGCCCCCGCGGCCGTCGGCGACACGGTAGGTCCCCGCGCTGTGCCACGCCATGCGGATAAAGAGCGGACCGTAGTGGCCGTAGTCGGCCGGCCACCAGTCCTGAGAGTCGGTCATCAGCGCGTAGAGGTCCTGCTTCAGCGCCGCGTAGTCGAGTTTCTTGAACTCTGCGGCGTAGTTGAAATCCTCACCCATCGGATTGGATACGGGGGGGTGCTGGTGCAGAATCTTCAGGTTCAGCTGATTCGGCCACCATTCCCGGTTGGAGGTGCCGCCGCCCGCTGTCGGGCTGCCGCCCCGCCCCGTCACCGGACACTTCCCCGCGCCGTCCTTGTTCTGGTTGCTCATAACATCTCCTCTATTTCAAGCCATACTCCTGAGTCCGTTCTCACGTGCGGAGGGCCGCATCGCCCGCGGGCCCAAAAAAGGAATCACCCTCTCTTCCGCCGTCCCCGCAGGATCACCTGGCACTCGACGATCTCGAATTCCCTGAGTCGCTCCGTCCCTCTGACCTCGAGCTGTTCCCACGGGATGTCATAGATTTCCCCCGTGTCGTTGTCAACAAAGTGATGGTGCCGCTCCACGTTGGGGTCAAAAACAACCGCGCCTTCCCTGATCGTCTGCATGCCGAGAAGCCCCTTCTCGACCAGCAGGTGGAGCGTGTTGTAGACCGTCGCCCGCGAGACCGTCGGGCACTTCTTCCGCGCATAGCTCAGGACATCCTCCGCCGATGGGTGTGTTCTGCACTTCAGTACGTATTCCACCACGGCAATTCTCTGGGGGGTGGGTTGGATATCGCACTCCCGCAAAATGACGAGGGCGTCCTTCATGGAATTAGATTATGTATCGTTTTAGACAGTGTCAAGAACAAAGTGCGGGGCCCAGCCGAAATATGCCCGTTCCGAACCCAGGGACGAGAAGATCGCGACTCGAGCTCCGAAAAATCGGGGTGCCGTCCCGGCCCGGCTTGCGCGTTGGAATGGATTGGCGGCCAGCGACTTTCAGTCGATTGGACGCGGCCCGTGGGAACACTGCGAGAGGTAGGCAGCACCGGGTATGGGAGTGTGAAGTCCGGGCCGGGGTCGGCGCCGCCTCCCGACAAATGTTGCCATCGAGAGGCAGCCGGGAGTCGCGTCGTATTACACTGCAGATGACCGACGACTGTGGCCTCGCTCCCCGCCGACATCATCCCCCGCCGAGTGCCGGGCCTCGTGCGATTATCCAGGACTGCCGGAACGTGATCGGAGGCATTCCTCCGCCAGGGCCACCAGCTCCGCGCATCCCCACTCACCCTGGTCGTGCAGCAAGACGGCGAGGCGGCGCGGAAGGGCCTCGATTCCGAGGTAGGCCCCGCTGATCGCTCGCCTCCCCCGCGCACTCTGGCGCTCGTCCTCGCCCGCAGTCGCAGCTCTCAGCCAACAGCTCGTCGTCGCCGGCCGCAAGATCAAGCTTGCCGGAGCCCGGCGCTTTGGTCGTTATTTCCGAAGTGAGGAGGTCACAACATGTCCGAATTCCGACAGAACAAAGCCACCAAAGAGTGGGTGGTCGTCGCTCCGGGACGGGGACGGCGGCCCTCCGACTTCGCCAAAGAAACCGCCGCGCCGCGGCCGCTTCCGGAATATAGGGATGATTGCCCGTTCTGCCCCGGGCACGAGGATCAGACTCCGGCCACCGTTCTGCAATTGCCGCCGCATGGTCCATGGCGCGTACGGGTCGCCCCCAACAAGTTCGCCGCGCTCTCCCCGTCGCTGCCGGCCGCTCGGACGGCGGTGGGCTCGTTTCTTTCGGCCAACGGCTTCGGCATCGCGGAGGTGATCGTCGAGAGCCCCCGCCACAACCAGACGCTGGCCACGATGTCGGTGGCGGAGGTGACCGAAGTGCTCACCGCGTATCGCGAGCGCCAGCGCGCCGCCTCGCGCAATCCCCACGTCAACCTGGTGACCGTCTTCCGCAATCACGGCCGGCGGGCCGGCACTTCGCTGGAACATCCCCACTCCCAGCTCATCGCCACGCCCATTGTCCCCCCCCACGTCCGCGATCCTCTTCGCCAGGCTGTCCTCCACTACGACAGCTACGGCACGTGCGTCTACTGCGACATGGTTGCCGAAGAGATCCGGCAGGAAGAACGCCTCCTTGACCAGACCCCCGGCTTTGTCGCCTTCTGCCCCTTCGCCGCCCGCTCCCCCTTTGAGGCGCGCATTTACCCGAAGGGCCACGCCGCCAGCTTCACGGCCATCGGCGACGACGCCATCGCGGAGCTTGCCGCTGTGCTGCGGTCCACCCTCCGCCGGCTCTACTTCCTGCTCGGAAACCCCGACTACAATTACATCATCCGCTCCTCCCCGGTCGGCGATGAGGACACCCGCCACCTGCACTGGTACATTGTCATTATCCCGAAAATCTCCACGCCGGCGGGATTCGAGATCGGCTCCGGCATCTACATCAATTCGGTCGCCCCCGAGAGCGCCGCCCGGGCGCTGCGCGAGGTAGACATCGACGGCGCGCGGGAGGAGCCGGCGTGAGCGCCGCCCCCGCCGGGCCGCCCGAGAGCGCCGCGCCCTACCGCCGGACAGCCGAAGAGGTGCTGGCCGAGCTCGGTGTGGACGCGCGGAGCGGACTGGCCGAGAGCGAGGCGGGCGCGCGATTGGCGCGCTGGGGCCGCAACGAACTGGCCGCCGAAGGACCCGTGCCCGGGTGGCGGAAGTTCTTCGCCCAGTTCCAGGATCCCCTGGTCATCCTCCTGCTCATCGCCACCGCCGTCTCGGCCGCCCTGTGGCTCTCGGAGGGGGATACCGCGCTGCCGTACGAAGCGATTGCGATCTTCGCGGTCGTCCTGCTCAACGCCGTCATGGGCTACGTCCAGCAGGCGCGCGCGGAAAACGCCGTCGCCGCCCTCCGCCGGATGGCGGCGGCCCGGGCGACCGTGGTGCGCGGCGGCGAACGCCGCATCATCCCGGTCGAGGAACTCGTCCCGGGCGACATCATCATCCTCGAGGAGGGGGACACGGTGCCCGCCGACGCCCGGCTGATCCAGGAGGCCGCGCTGCAGACGGCCGAGGCAGCGCTCACCGGCGAGAGCCTCCCGGTCGCCAAAGACGTCCTCCCTCTCGCGCAGGACGTCGGTCTCGGCGATCGCACGAACATGGTCTTCAGCGGCACCGCCGTCGCCTCCGGGCACGGTCGGGCGGTCGTCGTCGCCACCGGCATGCAGACGCAGATGGGCCGTATCGCCGGCCTCCTCCGAGCCGCTCCCGCCGAGACCACCCCCTTCCAGCGCGAGCTCGACCGCATCGGGCGGCTGCTCGGTCTGATCGTCCTCGCCATTGCCGTCATCATGGTCGCCACCATTGTCATCGTCGAGGACGTGCGCAGACTCTCCGCCCTGTTTGACGTCCTCATCCTGGGCGTCGCGCTCGCCGTGGCCGCGGTGCCGGAAGGCCTGCCCGCCGTCATGACCGCCGTTCTTTCGCTCGGCGTCCAGCGCATGGCGGCGCGCAATGCCGTCGTCCGCCGTCTCGCCGCCGTCGAAACACTCGGCTCGGCCGATGTCATCGCGTCCGACAAGACCGGCACGCTCACCCGGAACGAAATGACCGTGCGGGTCGTGGTGACCGCCAGCGGCCGGGCGCACTTCGACGGCACCGGGTACGCGCCCGAGGGCGAACTGCGGCTGGAACCAACCGCGCCGTCCGACTCCGGGGCGCCCGCGGCCGCTTTGCGCTCCGAACTGGTGCGCGCACTCGCTGCCGCCGACCGCGCCAACAACGCCGTGCTGCTCGAGCGCGCGGGGCGCTGGACTGTGCAGGGCGACCCAACCGAGGGCGCCCTCATCGTCGCCGCCCGCAAGGCCGGCCTCGAAGACGAGGTTCTCGATGCCCGGCTGGAGCGCATCGGCGAAGTCCCGTTCTCCTCCGAACGCAAACTGATGTCCACCATCCACACCGACGCTGAACAGCGGGACTTCCTGCTCGTCTTCACCAAGGGTGCGCCGGATGTGCTCCTCGCCCGCTGTCTGAGCGAACTGGCCGGCGACATGCCCCGGCCCCTCACCCCCGAGCGGCGCGCCGGAATCACCGCCGCCAACGAGGAACTCGCGGGCGGCGCGCTCCGCACTCTCGGGGTGGCCGTGCGGACGCTGCCCAAGGACGCCCTCCTGCAGGACGAGCCCGATGAGCGCCTGGAGCGGGAACTCATTTTCCTCGGCCTCATCGGGATGATCGACCCGCCGCGCGCGGAGGCGCAGGAGGCGGTCGCGCGGGCCGTGGGCGCCGGCATCCGCCCCATCATGATCACCGGCGACCACCCCAGAACCGCCGCCGTGATCGCCCGCGAGCTCGGCATCGCGTGCGACGGCCGCGCCGTCACGGGCGCCGAAATCGAGAGCACCGAGGACGCGGCTTTCGACCGCCTCGTTCAGGAAGTCTCCGTCTATGCCCGCGTCAACCCCGAACACAAGCTGCGCATTGTCCGGGCCCTCCAGCGCGGCGGCGCCACCGTGGCCATGACCGGCGACGGCGTCAACGATGCCCCCGCTCTCAAAACCGCCGACATCGGCGTCGCCATGGGCATTACCGGCACCGACGTCTCGAAAGAAGCCGCCGACATGGTGCTGGCCGACGACAACTTCGCCACCATCGTCGCCGCGGTCGAGGAGGGCCGCGCCATCTTCTCCAACATCCGCAAATTCCTCCGCTACCTCCTGTCGTCGAATATCGGCGAAGTCATGACCATGTTCCTCGGCGTGGTGGGCGCCGACCTCCTCGGCCTCAGGTCGGACGGCGGCGGCGCGATCGTGCTGCCCCTGCTGGCCACGCAGATCCTGTGGGTCAACCTGGTTACCGACGGCGCGCCCGCTCTCGCCCTCGGCGTCGATCCGGCGAGCCGCGGCCTCATGAACCGTCCGCCCCGCCCCCGCCGCGAGCGGGTCATCACCCGCCGCATGTGGTCAGGGATCCTCTTCGTTGGCGCCGTCATCGCCGTCGGCACGCTCTTCGCCGTCGACGCCTGCCTCCCCGGCGGGCTGGTCGAAGGCGCCGGCAGTCTCCGCTACGCTCAGACCATGGCCTTCACCACCCTCGTCCTCTTCTCGCTGTTCAACGTCTTCAACGCCCGGTCGGACGAGCGCAGCGCCTTCCGCGGGCTGTTTGCCAACCGCTGGCTCTGGGGGTCGGTCCTGCTGTCGCTCGCCCTGCAGGCAGCCGTTATCTACCTGCCTTTTCTGCAGCAGACCTTCTCGACCGTGCCGTTGTCGCTGGGCGACTGGCTCTTCTGCGCCGCGGTCGCCAGTTCCGTGCTGTGGCTGCGCGAACTGACCAAGGCTGCCGTGCGCGGCCGCCGGCGGCCTGCGAATCGCCCTTGACACCGCGTCCGCCCGGCCCTACTCTGGACGGAGACAAATCACTCTTTGTTCGGACACCGGAACCATGCTGATGGACACCCTTCGCTTAACCGCCCGCTGGGCGTTGCCGGCGCTCGCCGTGATCGTCGCCGGCTGCAGCAAATCTGTCGACGTTGAAGACGAGGAAACAGACGGCACGCCGCCGCTCGCCGTGGCCAATTTGGCCGTGATGGCGTCGACCTCCCAGAGCGCCGTGCTCCGCTGGACGACGCCGGCGGACCGCCGCGACGATCAGTCGCCCGGCGCTATCGCCGCGTACGATCTCCGCTTCTCTTTCGACAGCATCACCGACGAGAACTTCGCGGCCGCGGTTCCGGTCGAGCCGGTGCCGGCGCCGCTCCCGGCCGGACACGTTCAGCAGTGGACTGTCTTCGGCCTGACCCCCGACAGCGGCCATTATTTCGCCCTGAAGTCGCGCGACCGCCGCGGCAACTGGAGCGCCGTGTCCAACTGCCCGTGGGTGCACTGCGCCGCTGTCCGCCCGGCGGCCTTCGCCGATGGCGCGCTCGAGCAGGCGGTCCGCTCCCACATCCACAAACCTTCCGGCGATATCCTGACGTCCGACATCGATACCATCGGCCAGCTCGTCGTCCGGGACGCCGGCATCGCCTCGCTCGCGGGTCTGGAGGACTGCCGGTCTCTGGCGGCCGTGGACTTCGCCCGCAATGATATCACCAGCCTGGCGCCGCTCTCCGGCCTTCCTCTGCTGAGCGGCCTCTATCTCGCCGAAAACAACGTCAGCGATCTCAACCCCCTGGCGGGTATGGCAAGCCTCCGCCAGATTCAGCTTCAGGATAACCCCGTCAGCGACCTGGGCCCGCTGGCGACCATTGACTCCCTCCAGCAGCTCATCCTCTGGGGGACCCCGGTGACTGATTTCTCCGCTCTCTACGAACTCCGTTTTCTCAGCGACGTCGGCTTCGACCGCATGAACCTTGCCGACATCAGCTTCATGAGCCACCTGAAGCGGCCGCAGATCTGCGGGCTCGCTTTCAACAACATCACCTCCCTCGAACCGCTCCGCCCGCTGTACATGCTCGAGTCGCTGAACCTCATGCAGAATCACATCACCGATCTCGCCGGGTTGACGCCCCTGACCGGCCTGCGGGAACTCAATCTCGCCAATAACCAGATCGTTGATCTGTTGCCCCTGATCTACAACACCGGCCTTGATTCGGGCGACGTCATCCGGCTGGAGGGAAACCCGCTCTCCGACTATGCGCGAGCGATCCAGATACCGACCCTCCGGTTGCGGAAAGTGACTGTCATTTTCTGAATCGTGCGGTCGGCCTTTCGGAGCGGATCGCGGCCGGCAAACACTCCAAAAAAATACCGGCCGGGCTGCAGCCCGGCCGGCATCATTGTCATACCGACCGCCCTTGCGGCCAAGGTCACGCCCGCGGCATGCCGAGCTTCACCTGCGCATCGTGCAGCTTGATCCGCCGCGCGACAATGTCTTTCTGGCGGGAAGCCAGCTTCTGCGTCACGCCCGCCTGTTCCTGCTGCAGCTTCAGCAGCTTCACTTCAATTTCTCCGAGCACCTGTTGCGCCGCCGTCTGCGAAAGCGGGCTGGCGCCTGCCGTGCTCAGCGAATCGTACTCGATCCGTTTCCGCTGGAGCTCGGCCTCCAGTTGGAGGACGCCGATACGGCGCTCCGCCAACTCCCCCTCCACCTGCGCCTGCTCGATCTCCGCCTTCCGCAAATCCTTCAGCCGCTTGAGCAGGTCGATCGCCTGCTGTTCGACTTTTTTCTCGATATCGAGGGCAATCACCTCGGACTGCCGCTGCCCCTTCTTGGCCTCTCCCTTGCGCCGGTCGACGTCCTTGAGCGCCGTCTGTTTCTGCTCGATCGTGAGCTCGATCTCTTTCAGACGCCCTTCGGCCTGCGCCTTCTGGGCGGCCGCCATTTCCTTCACCATCGTGGCGTTGTCGATGTCGGCCGTCACTTCCGCCACACTGCGCATGGGAATGACGACCATGCGCGAATCCACTGCGCCCGACCGAGCCGGCTCCTGCGCGGAGCCGGTGGCCGCCGCCAGGATCACCACACCCAGTGCGAGAAGTCCCTTCTTCAGCTTCATGTAAACAACCTCCGGCCGGCCTCGACCGGCCCGTTTGAGAACATACCTCCGGGGCCGCCGTAACATAAGGCCCGCGCCGCCGGTGTCAACGGCCTTTATACCGAATTCCTGTCTTCGCGGACGGCCTGGTCCGACGGCGGCTGTCAGCGGGGGATTTTTCTTTGTCGATCCCCGGCAGCATTGTATACTGCCGTGCGAGGCGAAGGAGGTACGCATGGATGCTCTTTTGATTGCGAAAGCCGGCCGCGATCTGCACCTGTTGCCGCGCATGGCGAATCGCCACGGCATGATCGCGGGCGCCACCGGGACCGGCAAGACCGTCACCCTCCAAGTCATGGCCGAGCAGTTCAGCCGCCTCGGCGTGCCCGTTTTTCTCGCCGATGTCAAGGGGGACCTCGCCGGTCTCAGTCAGCCCGGCGGAGGCAACGCCCGGGTCGACGAACGCCTGAAGGCGCTCGGCGTCAACGACTGGATCTGGCAGGGTTGCCCGGTGCGATTCTGGGATGTCTACGGCGAGCAGGGCCATCCCGTCCGCACTACCGTCTCCGACATGGGCCCTCTGTTGCTGAGCCGCCTCCTCGACCTCAACGACACCCAGGCCGGGGTGCTCAGCCTCGTGTTTCGCCTCGCCGACGACAACGGCCTGCTGCTCGTGGACATGAAGGATCTCCGCGCCATGCTCCAGTACGCCGCCGACAATAGCCGGCGCATTCAGACTGCGTACGGCAACATCTCCCCCGCCTCGGTCGGCGCCATTCAGCGCGCTCTGCTCGCGCTGGAGGAGCAGGGAGGCGACCGGCTTCTGGGCGAACCGGCGCTCGACATCGATGATCTCCGGCAGACCGACGGCGACGGCCGCGGGGTGGTCAACATCCTCGCCGCCGACCGGCTCCTGCAGACCCCCCGCGTCTATACCACCTTTCTCCTTTGGCTGCTCTCCGAGTTGTTCGAGCAGCTCCCCGAGGCCGGCGACCTGGACAAGCCGAAACTGGTCTTCTTCTTCGACGAGGCGCACTTGCTCTTCGACGAAGCGCCCAAAGTGCTGGTGGAGAAAATCGAGCAGGTCGTGCGGCTCATCCGCTCCCGGGGGGTGGGCGTCTACTTCATCAGCCAGAACCCGCTGGATGTGCCGGACGACGTCCTCGGACAGCTCGGCAACCGGGTCCAGCACGCGCTGCGCGCCTTCACCCCCAAAGACCAGAAAGCGGTGCGCTCGGCCGCCGAGACTTTCCGCGCCAACCCGGCCCTGGATGTAGAGCGAGCGATCACCGAACTGGCCACGGGCGAGGCGCTCGTGTCGCTGCTGGACGCCCAGGGCAGCCCATCGCCGGTCGAGCGGGCGCTGATCTATCCGCCCCACAGCCGCATCGGCGCCATCGCGCCGGAGACCCGCCGCGACCTCATCGGGCAATCGCCGCTGCGGGGCCGCTACGAGACCCTCCTCGACCGCGAGTCTGCTTACGAAATGCTCAGAGCGCGCGCCGATCGGGCGGCCGCGGACGGCGCCTCTCCCTCCCCGCGGCCGGGCCGGCCGTCGTCCGGGGCGTCGGGCAACGCCGCCAAAATCGCCACTTCCATCGCGCGCTCGGCCGGCAGCCAGCTCGGTCGCGAATTGGTGCGCGGGGTGCTCGGGTCGCTCTTCGGCCGCCGCCGACGCTAGTAGAGCGCGGGTGGACTCCGCCCTCCGTAGCCGGGGCGCGCCCTCCTCGCCGCCCGCTCAGCCGGAGAACCGCACTTCGCGGTACGCGTCCAATCTTTTAACTTGCCCCATCATCGACAGGTGGGTTCATTATTCAGTAGGGGCGACTTTCATTTACCGCGTCTGTGCCGGAGTGGAGCACAGATGCACTCACTGCCCGAGCCCCAACTGTGGTCGAAGTGAAAGGAGCAACGACATGGGAAACCTCTTATCAATCATTATCCAGCTCATCTGCGGCGCCGTCGGCGGCAACGTCGCCGGGTCGCTGATGAAAAAATCTTCGTTGGGCACGATCGGAAATTCCATCGCCGGCATTCTGGGCGGCGGCATCGGCGGCCAGATTCTCGGCGCGCTCGGCGTCGGCGCGGCAGGGGGCGGGACGGATGTCGGGAGCATTGTCGGCAGCATCCTCGGCGGCGGTGTCGGCGGCGGCCTGCTCATGGCCATCGTCGGTGTGATCAAGAAAGCGATGTCGGGCCAGAAATCCTAAACACGCGCCCGCCGGCCGGGCCCTGACGCTCGGAGACTTCCTGCACCACGGCAGCCCCGCTAACGGCTGCCGTTGTGCGTATTGAAGACTGGCAGCCGGGGGCGCCTCTCCTCCGCTCTGCGCTCGATCGCATTCCTGCAAGCTGCCCCTCGTGACCCATGCATTCCACCCCGCACCCGGTGTACGCCTGACCCTGCCTGCGTGCGCCGCCGTTGCCGTTGGCACGATCTCTTCAACTCTCCGTCTTCAGCTAAAGAAACGCCGCGCTCCGACTGCCCCCTCCCCCTTAACCCTATGTTGCGCCTTAAGATAGACTGTTTGCGCCTTCGGCTGACTTGACTGCTTGCCGTTCAGCCAGGATTCAATAATACTATCACCAGCGGCAAAAACCTGCGAACGAAGGTGATAACCCCGATGAGCGAGCTGATCGACAACGCCAAGGCCCGTCAGGCGGTCCTCAAACACCTGATCCTCCAACTCCACGAGGGAAAAGCCCCGCAGGAGGTCAAACCTCAATTGCTCCGGCTCCTCGGCCGGGTCCCTTACCACGAAGTCGTCGCCGTCGAACAGGAACTCATCAAGGACGGCGTCCCGGTGGAGGACATCCTGCGGCTGTGCGACCTGCACTCGGCCGCCATGAAGGGAGCGCTCGATTCATCGGGACCGCCCGAGCTTCCGCCCGGCCATCCGGTCGACACTTTCCGGAAGGAGAACCAGGCCCTCATCGGCGAGCTGGAACTCGCGGACAGGCTCTTCGCCGAAATCGAGGCGCTCCCCGAGGAGGCCGATGCGGAGGAACCTCTCGGGCACCTCCGGGTCCGTTTCAGCCGTCTGGCCGATGTCGGCAAGCACTATAGCCGCAAGGAAAACCTCGTCTTCCCCTATCTCGAACAGAAAGGCATCACCGGACCGCCGACCGTGATGTGGGGGAAGGACGACGAGGTCCGCGCCGCCGTGAAGGGCGCTCTCGAAGCGCTCGCCTACTCCGGCCGGGTGTCCGTCGGCGACGCGAAAGGGGTGATCGATCTGGTCCTCCGTCCGGCGGTCGAGGCGATCAGGGAGATGATCTTCAAGGAAGAGGAGATCCTCTTTCCCATGTGCCTGGAGAAACTCACCGATGCCGAGTGGTACGCCATCGCCCGCCAGAGCCCCGCGATCGGCTTCTGCATCTATGATCCGGTCGAGGACTGGCAGCCGGAGGGTCCGGCCGCGGAAACCGAGACGGCGTCTCCGGCCGCGCCCGACCGCCTCCAGTTCCCCAGCGGCAGCCTGAGCCCGGTCGAGATCCAAACCATCCTCAACACCATCCCCTTCGATCTCACCTTCGTCGGCGCCGATGACACGGTCAGGTATTTCACCCAAGGTCGGGAACGCATCTTCGAGCGCAACCGCGCGATCATCGGCCGGAAAGTGCAGATGTGCCACCCGCCGGGCAGCGTGCATATCGTGCAGAGGATCATCGACGACTTCAAAGCCGGCCGCGCCGATCGCGCGCCCTTCTGGATCGAGCTCCACGGCAAGTTCATTCACATTGAATACTTCGCCGTCCGCGACGAGCACGGAACCTACCTCGGCACGCTCGAGGTGAGCCAGGACCTGACCGGCAAGCGCGCCCTGACCGGCCAGAAACGGCTCCTCTCCTACGAGTAGGCGGGCGCCATGGCCGAGACGCCCCGACCGCTCATCACGCCGCAGACCAAAGTCGGCGATTTGCTCGATGCTTACCCGGAGCTGGAACCGCTGCTGATCGAAATCGCGCTACCTTTCCGGAAGCTCCGCAACCCGGTCCTGCGCCGCACGGTCGCGCGGGTGACCAGCCTCGCGCAGGCCGCCCGCGTCGGTAACGTCTCTGTCGTCGAATTGGTGCGCCGCCTGCGCCGGGCCGCCGGCCAACCCGATTTCGTCGCCGACGTCTCCACCGCTCCGGCGGCTTCTCCCGGCTCCGCGCCGCCGTTCTGGATGGATCCGTCGGCGGTCATCGAGACGCTCGATGCGCGGCCGATGATTGACGCCGGCGAGCAGCCGCTGGGCGCGGTGATGCGGGCCCTCGCCCGGCTCCAAGCCGGACAGATCTGCGAGGTGATCACCCCCTTCGAACCGGCGCCGCTGATCGACAAAGCTGCCGCCCGCGGCTACCGGGTGTGGACCGCCGCGCCCGCCGCCGGCGAATTCCGCACCTATTTCACCCCCGAATGACCGCACCGAGGCCGCGGCCGGTCAGTGCGCCGCCCGGCTCCCGTCGGCCCGGCCGAGCGCGGCCGGCGTCTCCGCGGTTTCCCTGGGCCGCGCGCCGCGCCGCAGATGGATCGCCAGTCCCGCCAGCGAGACGATGAGGACCGCCCCGCCCGCGGCCGCGATCAGGTGCGCCGGCTGCGTCCCGCGGGCGTACTCGTGAAACGCCCGCGGCGCCCCCTGCGCTCCGACGACGGCCAGCGGGAGGAAAGTCAGGAGCAGCCCCGCTGTCATGCCGTAGATCCACCGCGCCGCCGCCCGCCCGGCGCACCGCGGGTCGCCGCTCCGGCTGCGCGCGTGAATCGTCCCGGCGACAAACGCCATCACCCCGATCCCCAGCGCGCCGAAATGGAGGTGCCCCACGGTCGCATATGTGTCCTGCAGATGCACGCCGAGTCCCGGCGCCGCCAGCGCGCTCCCGCTCGCCGCCAGCGCCGCAAAAGCGGCCGCCTGTCCGAACAGCGCGGCGTTGAGCGCCGGTTCCGCGAGCCTCGCCCTCAGCCACGCCCGCAGGAGGAGCCCGAATATCACCGTGGCCGGCACGATCGCCAGAAGGCCGTAGAGACTCCCGGCCGCCGCCATCCGCGAACCCTCGGCCGCCGTGAGCAGGTGCTGCCCCCACGAGACGAGACTGAGCAGCGCCACCGCCATGCCGGCCGTGATCAGGGTGCGCCGGGGCAGACGCACCGGCCGGCCGGCGCCGCCGAGTAGATCGAGAGCAATCCCGGCCGCCGGCAGCACCACCGCGAGGATCGCCGGGTTCGCGTACATCCAGAACAGCGTCTGCTGAAACGACACCGGGTCCGCCGCCCCGAACCACGCGGCGGCCGATTCCGCCAGTCCGGCGCTGCTTTGAAGGAGAAGAAAGAACAGCCGAATCGGAACCACCGCCGTCTGGACCAGCGACCCCAACAGAAAGAACCAGGCCAAAAGCGGCATCTCCGCCATTGGCACGGTCCGGTGCCGCCGGCTGAGAATCGTCCACGCCAGCGCCACATTCACCAGCGTGGTCGCTATCGCCGCCGCGGCCAGCCCGGCCGCCAGCACACCGTAAGCTCGCTCGGTCCCCACTTCCGGCGGCAGGATCATTCTCCATCCCCCCTGGTACCCGCTCAGTTCCGCTCCCGCAATCACTCCCGCCGCCCCCAGCACATATGCACCCCACCCGGCCAGAGTCAGGCGGGGCAGCGCCGTCTGCGCCGCTCCCACGGCCTGCGGCACGAGCAGATTGCCGATCACGGCGGGCAGCATCGGGATCAGCACGAGAAACACCATCACCGTCCCGTGCAGCGTGAGGACCGCTCCGAACCGCGTGTTGTCGAGCAGATCGGGCCGCGGCGTGGCCAGCTCCGCCAGCAGCGCCGCCGCCGCCGCCAGCCCGATCGCAAACGCGATGCCGATGCCGGCGGCGTAGAGGCGGGCAATCCCCGCCGCCCGCGCCGCCGCGTAGACCCGGCGCGGGCGCAGGCGATCGATTCTCCCGCGAAAGACCTCACGCATGCTCAAAAATCCTTCCGGGCGAAGCGGCGGATTCCATACCACACGGGCGCCGCCGCCCAGAGCGTCAGCACCGCCGCCGCCAGCCCCAGCCCGCTCGCGCGGTCGAAAAAGCGCATGAACACCGCCCCCGTGTACCCCATCAGCGCCGCCATATCCGAATGAATGAGCAGCAGCACGCGGGCGAGATCGACCGGGTTGCCCAGCGCGGCCGCCAAAAGAGGCGTCTCCAGCGGATAGGCCGCGAAAGCAGTCGCCGCCGCCAGCACCGCTCCGTCGTAGCCGATCGCCGCCGTCAGCCAGATTCCCAGGACCACCGCCAGCCCCTTGCCGCGGTCGTCGAAGCGCACGGCCGCCACCAGCGCCAGCCCCGTGAAGATCGCGCCGAGCGCCGTGCCGACCAACAGCACCGCCGCCAGCGCTGTCATCCCCGCCGCGTTCACACCCCCCAGGACGAGGTAGGGCACGCCGATCCCCAGGGCGAACCCGAGCCAGAGCGAGGCGAATATCCCGGCGAACAGCCCGAGATACACCGCGCGCCGGCCCACCGGCTGGGTGAGGATCAGCTCCACGAACTCCCGCGCGCTGTAGTAGTACATCGCCGGGTAGAGCAGACTGATCAGCGGCACAAACACCAGACAGAGACTGCTCAGACTTACGGCCGCTTTCCCGGCGTCCGCCTGGAGATAGAACAGCCCCGCCGTGGCCGCGGCGAAAAAGAGCGTGTTCACAAGGCTCCAGCGGCTCCGGACAATATCTTTCACCACGAACCAGGTGACGTTCCGCAGCGCCGTCATGCCGCCCCCCGCGCCAGCATCTGCGCCACCGCCGCCTCCAGGTACGGACTCCCCGTGGCCAGCTTCAACTCCCGCACCGATCCGGCAAACTGCACCGCGCCGTCGAGCAGCAGCACCACGTCGTCCGCAAGTTCCTCGAGGTCGCCGATGATGTGGGTCGTCAGCAGCACCGCCCGGCCCTCCCCTTTTCGCTCGAGGACATGCTCCTTGAGCACCCGGCTGGCTCCCGGATCGAGACCGGCCGTCGGTTCATCCAGAATGAGCACCGCCGGATCATACAGGGCGGCCACCGCCGCGCTCAGCTTCTGCCGGGTCCCGCCCGAGAGCGTCCGCACCCGCTTGTCGAGGTGGGCGTGCAGGCCGAACCGCTCGAGGAGCGCGCCGCCGGATGCCGGCCGCTCCCCGCGGAGGCGCACCACCAGGTCAATCACCTCGCGCCCCGTCAGATCCTGGGGAAAGGTCGCCGCCTGCGGCATGTACCCGATCCGCCTCCGGTACTGCCCGGCCGCGTCCGGCAGCCGTCCGTCGTAGAGAATCACTCCCTCGCTCGGCCGCGCCAGTCCGACCAGGCACTTGATCAGCGTCGACTTCCCCGACCCGTTCGGCCCGATCACCCCCGTGATCCGGCCGGGAGTTACGTCGAACGACACGTCGCGCAGCGCGACAAAGCGGCGGAATCGTTTGGTCAACCCGCGCGTTTCAATCATAGGTTCGGCCTCATTCGCGGGCGGCGGTCCACGAGCGTTTCCGGCGTCAGCGTCGGCATCGCCCGCTCCGCCAGGTCGAGGACTTCCACCAGCAGACTGCGCAGGAGCACCAACGTCGGCGGATGCGACTCCACCAGGAGCGAAAACAGGCTCACCGGACGAAAGGGCAGATCGCCGTAACCGTCGCGATCCAAATCCACCCCCCGGTAGCCGCTCCAGTAGTTCCCCTCGAAACGGCTGTTGTTCTGACGGCTGTTGGTGGCTACGGCGAACGAATTGTCGACAAAGTCATTCGCGCTCACCGTATTGTCGAGGCAGTTCGCCATCAGCTTGAGCGCCCAGCCGTTGCCGGCAAAGAGATTCCCCGCGACATACACGCGGTCCGATCCCTCCATGTGTACGCCGGTCGAGTTGTCGCAGAACCGGTTCCCCGTCACCCGGCTGTCGCGGATATCCTTTAGCAGCACGCCGTAGGACGCCCCGCCCCAGCTTTGCTCGAACGTATTGTTCTCCATCAAAACATTGCTCGTGTACATCACCGCCACCCCGGCGCCGTTCCGGCGAAACAGGTTGTCGGCGTACTGACAGCTGTCGGAGAACATGAAATGCAGCCCGTAGCGGAGGTTCTCCTCGCAGCGGTTGCGGTCGACCGTGCCGGCGCGCACGAACTCCATGTAGATCCCGTCCCGATGCCCCGCGATCGTGTTCTCCAGAATCGTGATATCGCGGCAGTACCAGAGGTGGATGCCGTTCCCCGATGAGGTCAGGCGCGTCTGCGCTCCCCGGATGATGTTGCCCTGCAGCCGGCAGGTGTGGGAGTTCGCCGCGTAAATGCCGAAAAAGCACGCCTCGATCGAGTTGTTCTCGATCGTCGCCCGTACCGCCCCTTCCAGCTGGATCGCCGCGTGCTCGGCCGTGAAACTCGTCGGCACCCCGCGCAGCCGGAGATTCCGGATCTCCACGTCCGGCGCGGTGACCGTGAATATGCCCCCCGCCCCGTCCGCATCGACCACCGCGCCCTCCCCGCCGGCCAGCGTGAGCGGACGATCGATCGTGATCCCGTGCTCGCGGTAGACCCCTGCTTTCACCGCCACCGTATCGTGCGCGCGTGCCGCGGCCACGCCCGCAGCGACCGTGGCGTGCTCGCCGCCGGGCTGCACCGTGACCACCCGCGCCGACGCCAGGCCCGTCACAGTCAGCGCGGCGCCCAGCGCCGCCGCGAGCTTTCGGCCGAATCTCCGCCCGCCCGCGGGCCACCCGCGCCGCCGCTTACTTGATATCCCACGCATCCGCCACATACGCCCGCACCTCTTCCCAGGTGACTGTCCGTCCGCCACTCTCGGCGGCGAGCCGTTGGCCGGCCTCCTCCGACGCGGTGGCCGCCAGTCCCAGTCCCATCGGACTGCGCAGCCGCTCCCCCGCCACCACGACCGCTTTCGCCCCGGCCAGAAAAGTCCCCGGATCGTTGACGTCGGCCAGCCAGCGCGCCGAGGCGTCGATGTCCGCCTGGTGGGCCAACTCGTAGGCCGCCAGGCATTCGATCGAATCGAACCGGAACACCTTTCCTTTCCCGGAGATGAGCTGGGTCCCGAACGCGGGATCGGCGATGTTCATCCGGCAGTAGTCGCACCGGTCCTCGCCGTAGTGCATGGCGGCGGGACCCTTTCCGCCGCATCCGGCCAGCGCCACCGCGGCGGCTACCGCTGCCGCCGGAATCAGCCTAACCCGCATCGCCCGCCTCCCCGGAGATTCCCTTTCGACGCGCGCGAATCACCTCCGCGCCGTAGACCGCGGTGCCGACCGCGAACACACCGAGCGCCACCCACCCGGCCGGTCCCGGCCACGAGTGCGCCTCGAAATTGAGCAGCCGCTTCGACCCGATCAGCGGCGGCTGGTAGGTCATCCCCGGCACCTTGATAATCGCCTGCTCGGTATCGAGGTTGTGTCCGTAGTCGTACCCCCACCGGTAGAAATCGATCATCCCCCCCGCCGCGACGGCGGCGAACAGCACCAACCATACGAGCACCCAGGTCCGCCGTCCGACCGCCGCGGCGGCCAGCCCGAGCAGCATCAGGCCGCGCATCACCCAGGGCATAATCCGCAGCTCCTTGATCGACTCCGGGTGAATGGCCTTCATACCGATATAATGGTTGAGGGTGTTGATCTTCTCGATGTCCCCCGCGTTCTGCCCCTCCATCCGGTTGATCCAGATCTCCAGCCCCAGCCCCTCCGGGTACTGCGGCGCCTCCAGGGCGATTTCCCACAGCGGGAGGAAATAGGTCAGGGCCAACAGCAGGGCCGCGGCCGCCAGCGCGATCCGTCCGGCCGGGTGCATCCGGCCTCGCTTCCCCGTCGCCTCGGACCGCCAGGCGGCCCGGTCGTCCGCCTCGCGGAGAATCGCGGGACTCATCGCCGGGCCCGCCCTGTGGTTTCAGATCGGGTCATTTCGACACCCGGATGTACCCTTGCATCTCCTGGTGCAGAGCCGAGCAGAAATCCGTGCAGTAGAACGGATACACGCCCGGCGCCTGCGGTTTCCACGCCAGCGTCCGCGTCTCCCCCGGCATAATCAGCAATTCGGCGTTGTTCGCCCCCATCACCGCGAAGCCGTGCGGGGCGTCCCAGTCCTGCTCGAGGTTGGTCACATGGAACAGCACCGAGTCCCCCGCCTTGATCCCCTCGATATTGTCCGGCGCGAAATGCGTCCGGATTGTCGACATGTACACACGCACGAGCTTCCCGCTCCGCTCGATGCGCGCCTGGTTCTCCGCCGTGATCGCGTGCGGATTCCGGTTCTCGGCGATCGGGAAGTACTTCACCGATTTGTCCTTGATCAGCGCGGCCGGCAGCGCCTGCGCGTAGTGCGGCTCCCCGATCGTCGGGAAATCCAGCAGGAGCTTCATCTTGTCGCCGGTGATGTCGTAGAGCTGGGCTGACTGCGAGAGCTCCGGACCGGTCGGTAGGTACCGGTCCTTGGTGATCTTGTTCAGCGCCACCACGTACTTGCCGAAAGGCGCCCGGCTGTCCCCGCCCGGTATCATCAGGTGCCCGATTGAGTAGTACGCCGGCGCCCGGTCAACCACCTCCCACGTCCCGAGCTTCCACTTCACGATCTCCGAGGAAATGAACATCGAGGTGTAGGCGTACCCCTGGCCGTCGAACTCCGTATGGAGCGGGCCGAGACCCGGGTTCTGCACCTCCCCCGCGAGCACCGCCTCGTACTTGAGCACCGGGATGCCGTCGACCTCCCCCTCGAACTCCCGGTTCTCGATCGCTTTGATCATCCGGGAGAACGAGTGCACCGGGATCACCGTCGCCAGCTTCCCCCCGCCGACAATGTACTCCCCGGTCGGGTCGACGTCCGCCCCGTGCGGCGACTTCGGCGTCGGAATGTAGTAGATCATCCCCGGACAATCCCGGGGGTCCAGGATTTTGACCGAGCCGACCACCTCGCTCTGCGCCACGCGGGCCTCGTCGAGAAAATTGTGCCGGTACGAGGCGGGCACGTCTTTAGCCTTCCCCTCCGCGGCGTACCGCTCGGCCAGCTTCCAGTTGACGGCCGCCATGTAGTCCTTGTCGTTGCGGGAGGCATTCACCTCCAGCAGCGTGTTCGCCTGCTCCGTGTTGTACGTGGAGAAGAACGCCCAGCCGTGCGATGGTCCTTTTCCGGCGTGCGAGAGGTCGTAGTCGAACCCGGGCACGAGAATCTGGAACGCCAGCGACATCCGCCCCGTCGCCGAGTCCACCTTGATGAACGACAGCGTCCCCTTGAAATTCTCCTTGTAGGTGCTCACCGGCACGTCCTGCTGCGGGATTGGCACGCTGAACCGCGTCCCCGCCATGACATATTCGGTGTTGGGCGTGAGAAAGGGGGAGGCATGGTTGCCGCCGGAATGCGGCAATTCGATGATCTCCGTCGTCTCGAACGTGGTCAGATCCAGCCGCGCCACCCGCGGCGTGTTGTTCCCGTTGATGAACAGCCACCGCCCGTCTGGAACCCCGTCCGTCTGGGAGAGTTGCGGATGGTGCGCGTCATCCCACGGCACAAACCCGAACGACGTCATCAGCATGTTCTTCGTCTCTTCGCTGTAGCCGTAGCCATTCTCGGCGTACTGCGAAAACACCGGCACGTGCCGCAGCAGACGCCCCGAGGGCAGTCCGTAGACGCTCACTTGCCCCGAAAATCCCCCCGACATGAACGCGTAGAACTCATCGTACGTCCCGGGCGCCACATAAACCCGCGCCGCGGCATCGCCGGTACCGGCGACACCTTCGTTGCCGCCGGTACCGCATCCGCCAAGTAGGACTAACGCAACCAGCCCGGCCAGGCCGGAAAGGATTTTCCCAGATAACCTCCGAACCATACTTCTCTCTCCTCTCACCACATCACGAAACGTGCTCGGTTTCTTCGCTCCACTCAGTTGGCCGGCGGCGGCGGCGGGACATTCGCCCCCGGCTGCTGCTCAAGCGGCACCGGCGGCTTGTCGGCCTCCGACCGAAGGAAATCCAGGAGCGCCCGCGCGTCATCCGGCGTAATCCCCTGGATCGTCATGAATTGTGCGTACTGCGCCACCAGCTTCTTCCCTTCCGGATGAAGCTTCCCCATCTGCTCCGGGTTGAGTACTTGGTTCAGCACATACTCCGGACTACGGCGCTTGGTTACATCGCGCAGTCCCGGACCGGTTTTCCGGTCATCCAGATAGTGGCAAGTCGCGCACTTGGCGATAAAGAGCTCCCGCCCCTGCGCCGCTCGCGCTGCATCGACCGGACCGATCTCGAGTGCGTCCGTGATCGGGCCGATCCCGTGTTCGAGCTCCCAGCCGGTCAGCTTCCCCTGCTGCCAGCGGGTCTGGCGCTCCGCCTCCGTTTCCGGCCCCGAGGAACATCCCATCAACCACAGAGTTAGAGCAAACCCCGCGACCCCGATCAACTTCCTGAACTCTACCGTCATGACAAACTACCTCTTCTGTCGGTTACCGGCTGGACCCCGATTCACACCCGGAGTCTGACCGCCTATAACAAGATTTCGGAGTATGAAATCCGTAATATTGCCGTGCTCAGACCGCTCGCGCGGCCTGCGCGATTATCTCCTTTTTCCCTCCGCCGATCCTTTCGGCACAAGGTCGGCCAGCGTCGTCCGGGTCAGCATGGCCCGCAGATCCTCCCGCCGCTTCCGCCAGGCCTCGTGCAGCGGGCAGGGCGTCTTGTCGCTGCACTGCGGGAGTCCCAGTGCGCACCCCTCGAACAACCCCATCCCGTCGATTGCAGCGATCACCTCGATCACCCGAATTTGCCTGGCCGGCCGCACCAAGCCCACCCCTCCGTTCGGTCCGCGAAAGGACTCCATGATCTCGACCTCCGTCAACTTGCGGAGGATCTTGGTGAGAAAGTGGAACGAGACGCCGACCTCATCGGCCAGCTCGCGGATCGGGATAAACGCCCGCCGCCCGTCGGGATCTTTGGCCGCGGCGAGCACGGCGGCGCGGATCGCGTAGCTGCACGCTTTGGAAAACAGCATCTTTTCGGTTCACATTCCAGTTTTAGGACTCTTTTATCTGAAATATTATATCGCCGTTCATTTCTGTCAAGCCCATTTTGCTGTTTCACGGCACAAAATTCGCCCGGTGGACGCCTCTGTCGTTTGCGTCCCTGCCCGGCATCCTTGTGCGCAGGATGTTCTCGGCAGCCAACAACTCTTACATCAATGACTTATGGTGTACTTGCAGGAGTAGCCGATAGTCCCCTCAAATCTGCCTGCCTCTTTCCCAGCCTCGCCGCGCGCTTCATTATATGTCGTCAGCTTCCGCCACCCGCCGAGTCAAACCCCTCCTTCGGTCGTTCCAGGCCGGGCGCCGCTACGGTACCGCACGTCAATCGGGCGGCGAGCCGGCCACCACCGACCCGTCGTTCATATCGATAATCCACGCCGTCCACCGCCGGTAACCCGCTGATGCTTTGACCTGGTAGAGATGTCCGGCCTGCGCCTCAAACGACAGCGTCATGGGCTCATCGGAGGTCCCCTTCCACGAGGAGTAGTTCAGGACCAGCGTGTGTTCTCCCGGAAGTACCTCGATGTGCTCTTCCGAGAGCGCTCGGTAGCGGTGGACCAGCGTGTCGATCCCCATCACGTACAGCGACTTGTGACTGACATCGAGAACCGCGACCTGCTCCGCCGGCCGACGCTCGCCCTCGTAGAGCACCAGCGTCCGGCTCCCTCCGCACGAGAGGAGAGCGAGTGCGGTCAGCGCCAAAGTTAAAAGCAGTCCCGTTCGCTTGTTCATGGCCGATTTCCTCATGCCTCATGGTCGTCGCTGTTCGGGTGGGAAGCAAGCGGAAGTTTTGCCAGACACGGTTGATTCTGACCGTGCACAATGTGACACTCACCGGCCGATTGGTGATTTACTTTCTCCGCCGATTGACCGTATTCATTGGGGCGGGACACAATCGGGAGGAAAGCGCGAGGGCCGGCGCCCCCCTTTCGTGGCGACCGACTCGGGGGATAACCGGGATCTCGTGAAGATTGATCAAACGAACGAACCGCTCCGTCCTACCGGGCGGGTCACAAGAGGCGTGTCGCTTCTTGCCGATGGCGGCGAGACAGCGCCGGTGCCGCCGCTCACACCGTGCGGCCGTCCTCAGGCAGGCGTACTTCCGGGCACCGCCTGTCCCTCGGGCTCGCGGTCGCTGGTGGCGACCAGTTCGGCCAGTTGCGCGGCCGGCGCCGCCGCCAACTGCTGCGCCGTCAACCGCCAGGTCCAGTTGCCGTTTCGGGTCGAGGGCGTGTTCATGCGCGCGGACCCCGGCAAGCCGAGCACATCTTGCATCGGGATCACCGCCAGCCGCGCCCGCGACTGCAGGGCCAGTTCGATCATGGCCCAGTGCACCCGGTCTCTCGGCACGGCCCGGCTCAAGTGCGCGAACAACCGTTTCTTCTCGGCCGGCTTCGCCTCCTCCTCGAACCACCCCTGCACCGTGTTGTTGTCGTGCGTCCCGGTATACACCACCGCGTTCTCATCGTAGTTGCGCGGCAGGTACGGATGGGTTGGATCATCCGCTCCGAAAGCGAACAGGAGCACCTTCATGCCGGGGAATCCGTACCGCTTCATCGTGGCTGTCACATCGTCGGTGATCAGTCCGAGATCCTCCGCCACCACGGGCAGGCGCCCGAAGTGCCGTTGCAGCGTCTGCAGGAAATCATCGGTCGGTACTTCGCGCCATTTCCCCTTCTGCGCGGTCTTGTGTCCCGCCGGCACCTCCCAGTAGGCGACGAGGCCACGGAAATGGTCGATGCGCACGATGTCGTAGAGACGGAAAACGTGAGCCAGCCGGTCGATCCACCACCGGTACCCTTCCCTTTTGAGCGCCTCCCAGTCGTACACCGGGTTTCCCCAGAGCTGTCCGATCGTGCTGAAGTAGTCCGGCGGGACGCCCGCCACCACTTCCGGCCGCTTGCCGCCGTTCAGTTTGAACAGGTGGGTGTCGCGCCAGGTGTCGGCGCTGTCGTAGTTGACGTAAATGGGGATGTCGCCGAACATCCGTATCCCGCGGGCATTGGCCTCCCGCTTGAGGGCGAGCCACTGGCGGAAGAACAGCCACTGGGCGAACTGCTCGCGCCCGAGCTCATCGGCATGAACCTTCCGTACCTCGTCCAGCGCGCGGGGGTTGCGGTCGCGCAGCCCGACCGGCCACCGGCTCCAGTCCGCCCCCTGCTGGGCCCGTTTGATCACGACGAAGAGCGCGTAGTCTTCCAGCCAGCCCGCTTCTTCCCGGCAGAACTCCCGGAACTCCTCCTGGTGCGGGCGGTCCCGGAAGGCCTGCCAGGCCCGGTCCAAAAGCCGCGTCTTGTACGCGGTCGCTTGTTCATAATCCGCGCGGTCATCCGGCGCCGCCGGGATCGGCTGCAGCTCCTCCGCCCCCAGAAAACCGTCCTCCACCATCCGGTCCGGGCTGATCAGGAGAGGGTTGCCCGCGAAGGATGAACTGCTGCTGTAGGGGGAATTGGCATGCGCCGGATCGGTTGGATTCAGCGGCAGCACCTGCCATACACCCTGCCGGGCGCGGGCGAGAAAATCGAGGAACCGGGAAGCTCCCGGCCCGAAATCGCCGATCCCGTACACTGAGGGCAGCGCCGTGATGGGCAGCAGGATACCGCTCGTCCGTCTATACTCGGTCATCATCTCTCCTCGCGCGGCGGCGAACCGCCGCTGTCCCGCACCTCGTAGACGCGGCCCGGAAAGCGCCGTGGCGCGCTCGATAGTCCGCCTTGCGCATCATTGACTCCGACCAGCCTCGGCGCCGCACCATGCGAACGCAATTATAGTATCGGCGCGCCGGGCGCGAATCCCAAGGGGAGAAAAGACCCATACCCGCGCAGCCGACCGCACCCTGTCGGTCGGAGGTCGCACCCCGTTGTACAGCCGAACCCGGCCGTTCGCCATCAACGGAACCGGCTTACCCCGCGCGACCGCCCACACTTCGGGGCGAGCGACAACCGGTTGTCCTGTCAAGCTCTGTCTGGGTAATTGCGCTGCCGGCCGGCCGAATCCACAGATTCGGCCGGCCGGGACACATGCTTGTCGCGAGTGCAGAGAGGAGATGGGTGGCGGAACGTGCTGCAGAGAAGCGGCCGGTGTCGCTGCTCAGGCCCGGCGCTCGGTGGGAGCGAGCGTCACGTACGTCGTCTTCCCTTCCACCTGGAACTCGATCTTGTTTTCGCGGGCCAGCCAGCCCACCGCCTGAAAGGCGAGCGACTCTTTTTCCTTGACCGCCCTCGGGACCTGCGACAGGGCCAGCTTATCCTTCTTCTGAAGCACCTGCCAAATCGCCCCCGCGGTCGCTCCGATCTGCTCCTTCATACTCCGTAACCCTAACCTTTCCTATTCTGAGGACGCGCTATCATTTTGAAAGTACGCTGCTCGCGAATCGAGGAGCAACTAATATTCGTACCGGCTGCGCCGAAAACTCGCTAATCCAAGTCCTGTTTCTCCAATACAACCACCGCAAGGGGCGGAAGGTTCAGGGCGAGCGACTGGGGGAAACCGTGCATGGGTACCGGCCGGGTGTCGCATCCGCCGGCATTTCCCTGGCCGCCGCCGCCGTACTCCTGTGCGTCGCTGTTGAGAACCTCTTGCCAGTAGCCGGGATAGGGCGCTCCGATGAGATAGCCGGAGCGCACCACCGGCGTGAAATTGCACACTACCAGAATACTCGCCCGCCCCTGGCGGTCTCTCCGCAGGAAACTGATGACGCTGTTGGCGTAGTCGCTGCCGTCCACCCACTGGAAACCCTCCCAGTTGAAGTCAACTTCGTAGAGGGCGGGCGTCCCCCGGTAGAACCGGTTCAGGTCTTCCACCCACCGCTGGATTCCGCGGTGCTTGGGAAACTCGGTGAGATGCCAGCTGAGGCTCTCCTCGTGGTGCCACTCGTCCCACTGCCCGAACTCCCCCCCCATGAAGAGGAGTTTCTTGCCGGGGTGCATCCACATGTAGCCGAGCATGAGGCGGAGGTTGGCCTGCTTCTGCCAGGTGTCCCCGCTCATCTTGCCCAGCAGCGACCCCTTGCCGTGAACCACCTCGTCGTGCGACAGCGGGAGTTGGAAGTTTTCGTGGAAAGCGTAGAGCAGGCTGAATGTCAGCGTGTCGTGATGGTACTTCCGGTGGATGGGATCTTTGGACATGTACAGGAGGGTATCGTGCATCCAGCCCATGTTCCATTTGAGGCCGAAGCCCAGGCCGCCGAGCCAAGTCGGCCGCGTGACCATCGGCCAGGCCGTCGACTCCTCGGCCACCATCTGCACGTCCGGATACCGCTCGTACACCACCTCGTTCATCCGTTTGAGAAAACTGATGGCCTCGAGATTTTCCCGGCCGCCGTACTGATTGGGGATCCACTCCCCTTCGTTCCGGGAGTAGTCGAGGTAGAGCATGGAGGCCACCGCATCGACCCGCAGACCGTCGACGTGGTACTTATCGAGCCAGAAGAGCGAGCTGGAGATGAGGAAATTGCGCACCTCGTTGCGGCCGTAGTTGAAGATGTAGCTCTTCCAGTCCGGGTGAAATCCCTTCCGCGGGTCCTCGTGCTCGTACAGGTGCGTGCCGTCGAAATACACCAACCCGTGTTCGTCGGAGGGGAAGTGCGAGGGGACGATGTCGAGGATGACGCCGATGTCGTTCTGGTGGAGGTAGTCCACGAGGTACATGAAGTCCTGCGGCGAGCCGTAGCGGCTGGTCGGCGCGAAATAGCCGACTGTCTGGTAACCCCACGAACCGTAAAACGGGTGCTCCATCACGGGCAGGAGCTCGACGTGGGTGAAGCCCATCCGCGCGACGTACTCCGCCAGAAGCGGCGCCAGCTCGCGATAGGTGAGGAACCGGTTTCCCTCTTCGGGGACGCGCCGCCACGAGCCGAGATGCACCTCGTACACCGCGATCGGCGCCTCGAGGGCGTTCCGGCGCCGCCGCCCGTGCATCCAGGCGCGGTCGTTCCAGGTGTACGCCAGGTTCCGCACCACCGAGGCCGTGCGGGGGGCAAGCTCGCATTCGAACGCGAACGGGTCGCCCTTCTCGACCGTGTAGCCGTTGTGCCGCGAATGAATGAAATACTTGTAGATGGCGCCGTCGCCGAGCCGGGGAATGAACCCCTCCCAGATCCCGGAACCGTCCCACCGCACGCCCAGCGGATGCGCGGTGCGGTTCCAGCCGTTGAAATCCCCGATCACGCTGATCGCCTCGGCGTTGGGCGCCCAGACCGCGAAATACGTCCCCTTGATCCCGTCCACCTCCATCGGGTGCGCCCCCAGCTTGTCGTACAGCTGGTAGTGGCTTCCTTCTTTAAAAAGGTAGACGTCGTGTTCCGTGAGCCGGGTCGGCCCGTGTATGACGGAGGTCTCGCGGGCGGTCATCGCTGCATTCGCCGTTGTCCGATTCCGGGAGTGTTGTTCGGTCACAAAGACTGTCTCCTGTGTCTATTATCGATCACGCGGGGGAAATGTTTATCCCCTCGCACGCCTTTCGGCCGCCGGCCGGGCGCCGGTCGACTTCATAACCGCACTTGGCCGCGCCTTTGTCAAGAAGAAAGGCCCCCCCGTCGGCCAAGGGCGGCGCGGCCGGGAGCGCGCATCCCGCGGAGCCGTCTCAGGTCCCGGCCAGGAAGCCATCGACATCGGAACGCAGCGAGTAGGCCAGAAGTTCATGTCCCGGCGGGAATTGCAGCACGCCGATCTCCCGCGCCAGGCAGTAGACCGGCAGCCGCGTCTGCTGGCAGATTTCCATGGCCCGCGGCACCACCTCACACCCGATCCCGTCGGCGAGCGTGCAGTGGGGAACCCAGTGCCCGGGGCGATAGTAGGTGCGGATACCCTCCCCGAATTCGGCGAACGAGCGTGTGAAATCGTCGTGCACCCGGAGCAGTTGCGGCGAGGGCGTCACGCCAAAAAACACCGCCCCCTTCGTGTCCAGCGGAAACACGCCGAGGCTCGACAGGATGATCGGGAACACCATGTGCGTGCCTGCGAATCCGGCCAGGAAGCGGCGGAAGGGTTCGACCCGAAGGTCCTCGCAGATGCCGAGCGTGATGTGGGGACGGAAGTTGGCCTTGATCATGCTCTCGGAGACCTCCATGTCGGCCAGCCGCCGCCAGACGTCGGTGACGATCGCGGAGGCTTCTTTGTCCAGAAACAGACTTACCGCAAAGGGCATGGCACAGCTCCCCTCACAGGTTCTTGCCGAAAAACTCTTTCAGGATGAATCGGGCGGCCGGCACCCGCCGCCGGGCATACTCGGCTCTGAGGACGCTATCGTCGTACGGCGCCGCCTTGTAGGTGACCCCTAATCCCCCCGGGCGAAACTCCAGCACGCAGTAGCGCGCAAGCGGACGGCAGAAACAGCCGAGAGCGCCGGGGTTGATGTACCGGGCCCGGCCCTGGACATCCGAGAAGGGATGGCTGTGGCCGTAGAACAGCAGATCGGTGTCAAAAGCGCCGAAGATGCGGTCGAGGTCGGCCGGGGTCGGATCGGCGATTGCGGCCGGGACGAAACCGTCCAAGGTCGCCGACAAACCGTAGTGGACGAAGGTCACCCGCAGGCCGTTGAACTCGTGCGGGATTACGTACGGCCAGTGACGCAGGCGCTCGCGGAAGTCCTCGCCCAGCTGGCGGGCGGTCCAGGCGCAGTGTTCCGCCTCGTTGCCGTCGATCACGCCCGCGAGCGGGTCGGGAATGCCGTGGACAAACATCGCATCGTGGTTGCCCATGACGCATTCCACCCGCGGGATGCTCAGCAGTTCGGCCAGACTCTCGGCCGGGTACGGGCCGATATCCACCGCGTCGCCGGTGTGCACGGCCAGATCGTAGCCCTCTCTCTCGATCGCCCGGCGGAAGGCCCGCAGCGCCGGCAGGTTGGCGTGGGTATCAGTGAACACGATGATCTTCATGGCCGCTCCACCGACATTCTACGGCAGCCCGGCCCGCCGGACAAGCAATTCATCGGCCCTCCCTCTTGTCCCCCGCCCGTTTTCCTCGTACCTTGCAGCAACACCCGGCACAGTGCGCCGTCCTGTGGAGAAATGAGCCGCCTATGGAAGCCTTCAAGTACCACGTCTACATCTGCAATCAGGAGAAGCCCGAGGGCGTGCCGTGCTGCCGCGCCCGCGGGGCCGAAAAACTGATCGACGCTCTTCGCCGCGAGGTGGCGGCGCAAGGGCTGGGCGACGATGTGCACATTACGACCTGCGGCTCGCTCGGCCTGTGCGCCTGGGGCCCCAACATGATCGTCTATCCCGAGGGGGTCTGGTACACCGGCGTAGGGGCCGAGGACGTTCCCGAGATTGTCCGCGAGCACTTCGGGCGCGGCCGTCCGGTCGAGCGACTGGCGCGGCGCGACGCCGCCGCCGTGCGCGCCGAAATCGAAACCAACCGGGCGAAAATGCTCGCCGGGCTTAAGGCCCGCGACGCGGCCGGCGTCCTCCCGGACGAGCTGATGGCCGATTTCCGGGGCTTTCAGACCAGCCGTATGCTCCTGACCGCCGTCGAGCTCGACCTCTTCACGGCCGTGGGCGGCTCCGCCTCGGCCGGCGAGATCGCCGCCCGGCTCGAGGTCGATGAGCGGGGGGCGGAGCAGTTGCTCGACGCTCTCACCGCCTACGGCCTCCTGGAGAAGCACGGGCGCCGCTACGCCAACTCCGCCGCCGCGCGCCGCTACCTGGCGGCGGGCGGGCCCGATGATTCCCGGTTGAGCCTCCTGCACCTCGTCGGGCTGTGGAACCGGTGGCACACGCTGACCGAGTGCATCCGCAAGGGAACGTCGGTGACCTACACGGAGGCGAAAGATCGCGACCCCGGCTGGACCGAGGCTTTCATCGCCGCCATGCACAAGAATGCGGCGCTGCGCGCCGACCAGGTGGTGGGCGCGCTGGGGGTGGCGGGGTTCGAGCGGATGCTCGATGTCGGCGGCGGCTCGGGGGCCTACGCGATTTCATTCGCCAAGGCCAATCCGCGCCTGCGCGCCGAGGTGTTCGACCTCGAACCGGTCACCGCAATCGCCCGGCGGCACATCGACCGGGCCGGCCTCGCCGAGCGCGTCACCACGCGCGTCGGCGACCTGCACACCACCGAGTTCGGCTCCCCCTTCGATCTCGTGTTCATCTCGGCCATCTGCCACATGAACAGCCCGGAGGAGAACCGGCAGTTGTGCCACAAGGCTTTCGCCGCCCTCCGCCCCGGCGGCACCGTCGCCATCCAGGATTTCATTCTCAACGCCGACAAGACCGGCCCGTTCACGGCGGCGCTCTTTTCGCTCAACATGCTCGTCGGCACACCCGCGGGAGCTTCCTACAGCATCAGCGAGTATACCGAGTGGCTGACCGGCGCCGGTTTTGCCGACCTGCGCGTCGTGGCCCTGCCGGGTCCGACCGGGCTCGTGGTCGCCTGCCGTCCGGAGGTCGGTCCTCATGGATGACGCCGAATTCCGCCGCCGCGCCCACGAACTGGTCGACTGGATGGCCGACTACCTCGCCAACGTGCGCGCCTATCCGGTCAAGTCCCCCGCCGCCCCGGGCGACATCCGGCGGCAGCTGCCCGACCTTCCTCCCGAGACCCCGGAGGCGTTCGACGATATCATGGCCGATTTCCGACGGATCATCATGCCGGGCATCACGCACTGGCAGCACCCCCGGTTCATGGGGTATTTTCCCGCCAACAGCAGCCCGGCCTCGGTGCTGGCCGAGATGCTCACCGCCACTCTCGGCGTGCAGGGGATGCTCTGGCAGACTTCGCCGGCCGCCGCCGAACTCGAGGAACAGATGATGCTATGGCTGGGCGCCATGATCGGCATCCCGGCCGGCTGGGATGGCGTCATCCAGGATACCGCCTCCACCGCCACCCTCACCTCGATCCTCACCGCCCGCGAACAGGCGTCCGACTACGGTGTCAACCAGACCGGCCTCCAGGACCGGCCGCGCTATGCCGTGTACGGCTCGTCGGAAACGCACTCGTCGATCGAGAAGGCGGTCAAGATCGCGGGGCTCGGCAGGGAGAACCTCCGCAAAGTGGCGGTCGATGCGGGGTTTGCGCTGCGGCCGGAGGTCCTCGAAGAGGCGGTCTGCCGCGATGAGGACAGCGGAATTCGCCCGCTCTGCGCGGTGGCCACGCTCGGCACGACCGGCTCCACGGCGGTCGATCCCCTCCGCCGGATCGGTGAGATCTGCCGCCGCCACCGCCTCTGGCTCCATGTCGACGCCGCCTATGCCGGGACGGCCCTCGTGCTCCCGGAGATGCGGTGGATGATCGACGGGATTGAGGAGGCCGACACGTTCGTGTTCAACCCGCACAAGTGGATGTTCACCAACTTCGACTGCTCCGCGTACTTCGTGAAAGACCGGGGCGCTCTCATCCGGACGTTCGAGATCCTCCCGGAGTATCTGAAGACGCGCGAGACGGCGGCGGTCAACAACTACCGCGACTGGGGGATCCCGCTGGGCCGGCGCTTCCGCGCGCTGAAGTTGTGGTTCGTCATCCGCACCTATGGCCTGTCCGGGATACGGGAAAAACTCCGCCTCCAGATCGGGCTCGCCCGCGGTGTGGCGGACCGCATCATGGAATCGGACGATTTCGAACTGCTCGCCCCGGCGCCGCTCAACGTCCTCTGTTTCCGCTACCGGCCGACCGGGGCGGCCGACAGCGAGGCGCTCAACCGACTGAACGAGCGCCTGCTGGAGGAGGTCAACCGCACGGGCCGGGTGTTCATCACCCACACGAAACTCAACGGGGCCTTCACGCTCCGCATGGTGATCGGCCAGACGCAGGTGACCGCCGATGATGTCGACCTCGCCTGGGAGACGATCGCCGGCACGGCGCGGGCCCTCGGCCGCGGTTAGGTGAGACGCCTGACCCGGCGAAGGAGATGAGCATGGCTGACCAGTCCTTCCCCGAGAACGCCCCCGAGGCCCCGGCTGTGTCGGCCATTCCGCTGCCGCTGGCGCCGGTGGCCGATGCGGAACGTGTGCCCTCGCTGGATGTGCTCCGCGGGTTCGCCGTACTCGGCATTCTCGCGATCAACATCCAGCAGATGGGCCTCCCGCAGGCGGCGCTCCTGAACCCGCACCTTCAGGGAGAGGCCGGCCTGCTGCACACTATCGCCTGGGGAGGGGTGATAGTTCTTTTCCTGCAGAAGTTCATGACGATTTTCAGCCTGCTCTTCGGCGCGGGCCTGGTGGTCATGACCCAGCGGGCCCAGGCCGCCGGAGGCGACGCCGCCTCCCTCCACTACCGCCGGATGGGCTGGTTGCTGGTGATCGGCCTGCTCCACGCCTACCTGCTCTGGTGGGGAGACATCCTCTTCTCCTACGCCCTGTGCGGCATGCTCGTCTACCTCCTGCGGCGGTTGTCGCCGCGCCGGCTGCTGATTATCGGCGCTCTCGTCTTCCTGGCGCCAGCGCCGTTTGCGGCCGGCTTCTCCGGGCTCATCGGCCACCTGCAGTCGAAAGGTGAGGCGGCGTCGCTGAAACTTGAAGCCGGGGAGACGCTTTCCAGCGATGAACGAGCGTCTCTGGACGCCTGGACGAACGTTGCTGTGGCGCTGAGCCCGGCTCCAGACCAGATTTCAAAGGAAGTCGATGCCCACCTGGGCAGCTACGGCGGCCTGTTCGCGCAGCGCGCTCTGACGGCGCTGCTGTTTCAAACGCTCATCCTGGTGCTCTTCGCCGGGTGGCGCATCTGCGGGCTCATGCTGATCGGCATGGCGCTCATGAAGTGGCGCGTCTTCGCCGCCGAACGGTCCAAGGCGTTCTACCTGCGCCTGGCGCTCTTCGGACTGGGGATCGGGCTGCCGCTCGATCTGTTCGGCGCATCGCTCTTGGTCAGCCGCGACTTCGGCGCTGCCGTCCAGATGCTTGTCTCGGGGACGGTCAACTACACGGCGAGCGCGGGCAGCGCGCTCGGCTACATCGGCATCGTCATGCTCCTCTGCCGGTCCGGGGCCGCGCGGCGGCTCAGAACCGGGCTCGAGGCGGTCGGACGGACGGCCCTGTCGAACTACCTGCTGCACACCGTGGTCTTCACGACCGTGTTCTACGGCTACGGCCTGGGGTTGTTCGGGAAACTCGGTCTCATCCCGCTCTTGGCTCTCATGACTCTCATGTGGCTGGTCCAGTTGTCCGTCAGTCCGCGGTGGCTGCGGCATTTCCGGTTCGGCCCGATCGAGTGGCTGTGGCGGTCCCTTGCCTACCGGAAGAGGCAGCCGTTCCGGCGCGTGCCGATTGTGACGGCGCGGGCCGCCGGGTGACGGGCGACGGCCGGTCGTCGGAGGGGCTTTCCGTCCCGCCGCACGGTCAGCCGCACAGGACCGCCCCGCCGTTCACGTTGAGAATCTCGCCGGTGATGAAAGTCGCGAGGTCGGACGCCATGAAAAGGATCGGCCCGGCCACCTCCTCGGGTTGCGCCACCCGCCGCATCGGAATGGCCGCCAACACCTTCTCCCCCTCCGCTCCGCCCAGCGAGGGGATCGACATATCGGTGTACACCCACCCCGGAGCCACGCAGTTGACCCGGATGTTGTACTCGACCAGCTCGGGCGCGAGCGACTTGGTCAGGCTGATAACCGCCCCCTTGGTCGCCGCATAAGGGGAGTGGAACGCCTCGCCCCGCTGCCCGGCGGTGGAGGCGATGTTGATGATGACGCCGGAGCGCTGCCGCTTCATGTGCGGCGTGACCGCCATGCACACGTGGAACGTCCCGAGGAGGTTGATGTCGACCGTTTCGCGCAGTTGCGCCTCGGTCATTTCGTCGATCGGGTGATGGAGCCACACGCCGGCATTGTTGACCGCCGCGTCGATCCGCCCGAACCGGTCGATGGTCTCCGCCACCATGCGGTCGACCGCCGCTTTGTCGGCCACGTCGGCCTGGATTGCGGCCGCCTTGACGCCGTGCCGCGCGCAGGCCGCCTGCACCTCCAGAGCCGCCGCCCGGTCGCGGCGGTAGTTGATGATGACATGGCTGCCGGCCCGGGCAAACAACTCGGCCGCCGCCCGGCCGATCCCCCGCGACCCCCCCGTTATGAGCGTCACGCGGTCCTTCATTTCAATCATCTGGGTCTCCATCGGTTGGACGGTTCTTTCCTTTTGCTCCCGGAAACTACCGGGGGAGGGGGGTTCTGCCAAGAGGATTCCGCGGGCGGGCCGGAGACGGGCGCCGGCTCCGAGGAACCTCGGCCCGAAAAAAAGGTGGACAAAAACGTGCCATTTCTGGTATATTGGGGTCAACCGTATCGGATTTCCGCGCCGGTCTTCGACCCGGCGCATCGCCATCGAAAGAGGAAAAGTGGATTCTCTGTCGATTGAGTGCGAAAGGAGGTTCTGGGCGTCCTCCTGTCCGGGCTGACCCCCCGCCGATCGGAAAGCATCGCACGAAACTCTTACGAGGAGCAAGATTCATGAAGAGGCTGTTATTACTGCTCGGCCTGTGCGGTTCCCTGATGCTGCTCTTCGGGTGCAGTCAGGATACTTCGGTCACCGGACCGTCGGGTGATCAAAGTCAGCTCGGACAACTGGTGCAGCGCCCGGAGTTCGTCGACCACCGCACTGATGCACAAATCGCCCTCACGCTCAAGAACGCCCCCACCAACTGGAGCGCCTACAAGCCGCCGAAACCGCCGCCCGACACAGGCGGGGACCCGAACCCGAACCCGGCCCACAAGTATGCCTATGTCGTCGGCATCTCCGACTATGAGGGGACGGCGAACGACCTGAACTACTGCGACGATGACGCCCGGAGCATGGCGCAGTACTTCCAGAGCCAGGGCTTCACCGTGCACAGCGACATCGATCGGAGCGCCACGGCGGCCGCGATCGAGGCCAATCTGACCTGGTTGATGAACGCCGCGGTGGCGGGCGACGAGATCGCGTTCTACTACTCAGGCCACGGCACCACCTACCAGGGGTATGGATCCTGCCTCATCTCCACCGACTTGTACTACCTGACCTGGGGATGGGTGATGCAGTTCATCAACGGCGCCAACTGCACGAAGAAGATGATCCCGATGGATGCCTGCAAACTCGGCAGCTTCCACACCGGCGTCCCGAGCGGGATGATCATGGCCACGGCGTCGACCAGCGGCTATTCCTATGACGCCCCCGACCTGGGCCACGGCGCCTGGACGTACTACTTCCTGGAAGCCACGGAAACGATGGTCTACGGCGAGGAGATCTGCACGTATGCCAACAGCGGCATGAAGGCCTGGGCGGCCCTCTACCGTCTGAAGGTAGCGCCGAAGATGACCGATGCGTACAGCGGCAAGCTCGACATCTAGAGTTTCAAGTCTCTGACCGCCAACACAAAGCCCATCTCGCAGGAGATGGGCTTTCTCATATCAGCTTGGGCGGGCAGGGTCAACCGCGTCCCGGCTGGACCAGCCGCGCCCGGGCCTGCACCGCGATCTCCGACACTGCCTCGATCGCCCGGTCGATGTGGGCCTCGGTGTTGAACGGCCCAATGGCGAACCGGACACTCCCGTGGCGCGCCATCGTCCCGAGTTGCTTGTGGACGAGCGGCGCGCAGTGGAGGCCCGTCCGCGTGGCGATGCCGAAATCGACGTCGAGCATGATCCCCACGTCCCCCGCCTCGAACCCCTCCACGTTCATCGACACGGTCGACAGGTGGTTCTCCAGGCTCGCGCCGCAGTAGACGGTCACGCCCTCGATCTCGCGGAAGCCGTCGACCAATTTCTGCGCCAGCTTCATCTCGCGGGCATGGATGGCCTCGACGCCCCCCTGCTCGGCGATCCAGTCCTGCCCCGCCCAGAGCGAAGCCACGCCGACCATGTTCGGCGTGCCGTACTCCATGCGGTAGGGGTATTCGTCCAAATGGTAGGGGTACGCCGACCGCACGCCGGTCCCGCCGCTCCGGGTGTGGCGGATGTCGACGTGGCTGCGCACGCACATACCGCCGATGCCGGTTGACCCCATGAGACCCTTGTGGCCGGTGAACGCGAGGACATCGACATTCATGCGCCGCATGTCGATCGGCACCACGCCGGCGGTCTGGGAGACGTCGATCGCCAACAGCACGCCGGCGTCCTTGCACACGCGCCCGATCTCGGCGACCGGCTGGATCGTGCCGATGACGTTCGATCCGTGGTTGACTATCACCAGCCGGGTGTTGGCGCGGATCGCCTCCCGGATCGCATCCGGCTCCACGAACCCCTCCGCGTTGAACTCGACGAAGGTAGCCTCGACCCCGTGATCCCGCACCAAGTGGTTGACCGGCCGGATGACCGAATTGTGCTCGAGATTGGTCGTGACCACGTGGTCGCCCGGCGCGAGCAGCCCCTGGATGATGAGGTTGAGGGCGTCGGTCGCGTTGTAGCCGAAGCACAGCCGCTGCGGCGTCTCGGGGTCGCCGCCGAAGAATGCAGTCAGGCGCTTGCGAAGATCCTCGAGAATGTTCCCCGCTTCGATCGCCTTGTCGAAACCGGACCGTCCCGGGTTGACTCCGCAACTGCGGTAGAAATCGACCATGAATTTGTACACATTGTCCGGTTTGGGCCACGAGGTTGCCGCATTATCGAGGTAAATCAAGTCGTCCACTGGGGGCCTCTTACATCACGGGTTTCTGGCGGGCCTCTCCACGGCCGGCCAATTTGTACAAAAGACTCCGATTTGTCCTCTCCAGTATACTACATTGCCCGTCTTTGTCAACCGCGAGCTTCCCCCCGCCCGTCCGGCTGTCCGGTCACCCGCTGCACGAGCGCCGCACCGCTTCCTCCAGCCGGTCAAGCTGTGCGTCGCGCGCCTCCGGGGTAACTGTCCAGACCCGCACCGCGGGATGAGCTTTGACCCCAGCGATGAACGCCGACCCGGCCAGAGCGACCGTCGCCACCAGCGGGCGCGAGGAGTCAAGGAGCGTGGTCACCAGAGAGCGGAACGCGGGCGAGAGACACTCCATCTTGCCGATTTCATCGATCAAGACCGGGGTGTGCAGGTCGTGCGGAAATTCCATGGCGGCCAGGAAACGCTCCAGTGCGGCAATGTCAACTCCATATTTCCCAACGCGATATGGTGACGAAACATCGACCGTGGCCAGCCGGCTCCGCTGCCGTCCATCGAGCGTCGCCAGCGCGAAGCCGACCCGCACCCCGCGCTCGCGGATCTCCTCCGTGACAAACCCCGCCGGGTGAAGATCCGCCAGCCGCTCCGCCAGGCGCATGATGAGGGTCGTCTTGCCGACTCCCGGCCGGCCGGTAACGAGAATCTTGCCACTTGCTTCGTGAGTATCCATATCCGTATGGTACGTGGACGGTTGTGACGACGGAACAACTCTGGCGCCGCCGCCCCGGCGGTAGTCTACGACCCCCCGCCGGCTCCGGCAATCGAATTGTGCGAGAAAAGGACTCATCGACCGTGCACAAGAGGTTTCTTCAAGAGTGCCGAAAAGCCGTTCACAGTCTCGAGGCGGTTCTGCCGGAACATCTTTCGCCCGAAACCAGGACCCGCGTGGCGCTCGATCTGGTGCTCCGCATGCTGTTTCTCCGCTTGGCCGAAACCGCCGGCCACCGGACTGAACGGCCGGACCGCTTCACGGAGGTCCTCTACGGATCCGCCGAGGTCCGGGGTCCGCTGTCCGTGGTGCGACGGCTTCTTCCTCTTCCAACTCAGGTAGCCTGTCCGGGCGCGCCACCGGTATCGGATGAGGCTCTGCGGCCGCTGCTGGGGGAAACCGGCTTTCTGGACCGCTATGCGTTCTCGGCCCAGGAGGACCCCGGCCACGACTCGGTGATACTCGGCCCGGCGGTGTTGGCCGAGCTGATCGAGACCCTTGCCCCCGGCCGGCGCGATCGGGGAGCGTTTTTCACGCCGCCCGAGGTTGTCGACTTCGTCGTCCGAGCGGCGCTCATGGAGTGGCTTGGGGACCATCCCGAGCTGATCATCGACAGCGACGGATCCCGCATCCCTCCCGCGCGGCGAGCGGAGATCATCGGGCGCCTCGCCGATTTGACCGTGCTTGATCCGGCCTGTGGGGGCGGAGCCTTTCTCCTTGGGACGCAGCGTATCCTTCGCAGCCTGGGTTCCGCTCTGGATGCCCCCGAGCTGCCCACTGCGCGCAGGCTGTACGGCGCCGACATTGACCCCCAGGCAGTCGGGGTCGCGCGACTCCGTCTCTGGCTCTCCTCTCCCCGGCCCACGCCCGGCCCGGACGTTGACCTTCTGATCTCGCAGGCAGTGGTGGCCGACACGCTCTCCGCTGATCCTCCTTACCGAGATCGTCGCTGCTGGCACTTGGTGCTGACCAACCCGCCGTACGGGGTGAAAGTACCTCCGGCGACCCGCGACCGGATCATCGATCCGCGACGAGAGGGGGCGCAGTCCCGCGATGCGTACGGGTTGTTCCTCGCGAACGCTCCGCGCTTGCTGACCGAGGGCGGGGTGGCGGGCTTGGTGGTCGCCGACACCTGGCGAACGATCGCCAGCCATCTGCCGCTCCGGCGGCGGTTACTGGCCCAGGTTCAGATTCGCCGCATAGTCGACCTCCCGGCCGGCACCTTCAAAGCGACCGTGGGAGCCGAGATCGTGATTTTGCGGAACGCGCCGCCGGATCCCCGCACGCCGCTGCAGGCAGTCGACCTTCGCGCCGGGGCCGAGACCGGACTGGCGGAGAGGTTGCGGGATCTCTTGCGAGCGCCCCATCCTTCCGGCGCCCCCGCAGCGACCGGCCGGTATGTCTACCCGCAGTCCCGGTGCCGTGCGCACCGTCGCCATCCGGTGTTTATCGCGTCTCCCGCTCTCTTTCGATTCCTGATGGATCCGTCGATGATGCGGATCGGGGAGATCGCCGACGTACGCCACGGCCTCACCACCGGCGACACGCGCCGCTTCATTTACCGGCGGCCGGGCGCCCCCGGCCGGTACCCGATCGCCGACCCGGAGCGGATTGTCGAAGGCGAGGACTTGGCGGAATGGCTGACCGAGGACGAACGGCAGAACGGATTCAATCCCGACCGGCTGGACGGGCGCTACCTGGTCCCCTGCGACAAGGGGGGGGCGAGCCGGACCGCCGATGGTTGGCTTCCCTGCTACCAGGTGCCCACGGATTACTACATTGACTGGCGGGCCGAGAGTGTCGCCGCGATGAAACGGTTGCCGGGATTTCGGCATGACGGACGGGAGTACTATTTTCGGCGCGGCGTCACTTTCTCCCACACCGGCCAGTATGCGCCCACCTTTCGGTTCGGCGCGGGCGGCGTCTTCGACACAGCCGGGTCCACTCTCTTCCCCCGCGGGCACGACCTCCGCCTCCTGTTGGCCCTCCTGAATTCCAGTATGGTGCGTTACCTGTTCAAGAACTATCTCAACCACTCGGTCAACGCGGCCGAGAACCCGCTCAAAGAGATTCCCCTCCCGCGCCCCGATGCGGGCGCCGAGCGGGATTTGATCCTGCTGGTCGACCGGATCGCCGCCCGGCAACGGACCGACCGCTACTACCCTTTCCACCGACACGAGCAGCGGGAGATCGACGCCCTCGTTTTCGGGCTATACGGTTTGGCGGAGGAGGAGATCGAAGAGGTCGAGCGCTGGTGTGTGCGCCGGTATCCGGCCCTGCAGGGACCCCGCCGCCGTGCGCGGTCCAGGCAGTAACCCCTTGACAGAAACACAATTCCGGTGCTAATTGGGGAAGAAGCAGGGATCCAGGTTTTGCGGGCGACCCCCGACCACTTCGCCGTCTGCTTCGCAGTCATTGAGGAACGACCACACGAATCGGAACTCCGGAGTGTGCGATCCCGCAACAGGCCTTTTCGTCACGACAGGCGTTCGCCGGAATCCCCCTCCGGTCGCGGGTGAATCAGCGCATGATTATCCAAGACAGCTATACACCAAGCAACGGAGTCGTCTCATGAACAAGCTTCATTTCGTCCTCCTTATGATCCTGGCGACGGCCGGGGTCACACCGGCCGCCGTTCCCACCCAGGTCAGCTTTCAGGGGGTCCTGACGAATGCCTCGGGCAATCCCGTGGCGGATGGATCCTACGGCGTCGTGTTCCGCATCTATGCGACGGATGTCACGCCGGTGGCGCTCTGGACCGAGGGGCAGACGGTCACGACATCGGGGGGCCGCTTTACGGCTCGGCTGGGATCGGTGACACCGCTCACGGCGAGCATATTCCAGTCTTCATCGCGGTATCTCGGGCTCACGGTCGGCGCCGACCCGGAGATTTCGCCGCGGACGAGGTTCCTGACCGTCCCGTACGCCTTCAGCGTCGCGACTGTCGACAGCGCCGCGGGCGGCCAGATCACATCCGGCGTCGGCATCGGCGTCGCTTCCGGCCCATACCGGCTGCACGTGAATTCCTCCGATTCGGTGGTCAGCCGCATAACCGGCGACTTTGACGGTCCATCGGGCGCGATTTTCAAGGCCGAATATCTCGGCCCCACTTCGTCGGACTATGACGCCTATGCGGTCCGCGGGCTTGCCCTGCAGAACACGTCGTCCGAGTACGGCGTGGGCGGGCGCTTTGAGGGTGGCTACAACGGTGTGGTCGGCGTCGGGTACAGCGCCGGCGTCATCGGCACCGGCGCCGATGCCAACGGTTCATGTATGGGGGTCTCCGGCAGCACCGTGTCCACCAACATCGGCGATGCCTACGGCGTCCGGGGCACAGCCAGCGTCACCGGCGACGCCAACGGCTACGGCGTGTACGGCATCGTCACCGGCACCACTACCGGCGTTCGCTATGCCGGGTACTTCGCGGGCAACGTTCACGTCAACGGCACGCTCTCCAAGGCAGCCGGCTCGTTCAAGATCGACCACCCGCTCGATCCGGCGAACAAGTACCTCTACCATTCGTTTGTCGAATCCCCCGACATGATGAACGTCTACAACGGCAATGTCGTGTTGGACGGCGCCGGGGAAGCCACGGTGAGTCTGCCGGACTATTTTGAGGTTCTCAACCGCGATTTCCGCTACCAGCTCACCGCCATCGGCGCCCCCGCGCCGAACCTCCATGTGGCCGAGAAAATCAACGGCGGCCGGTTCCGGATCGCCGGCGGCGCGCCGGGGATGGAGGTCTCGTGGATGGTGACCGGCATTCGACAGGATGCGTTCGCCAACGCCCACCGCATCCCGGTCGAGGAGAACAAGGGCGCGGAGGAACGCGGGCGGTATCTCTATCCGGAGGCGCTCGGCAAGACCGCGGCCGAGGGTATCGACTCCGCCCGCGAGCGCGCCGTGGACCAGCGCGGCGACCAGGCAGAAGACTAACTCGGCTCTCCCCCGGGTCCGGGCCGATCGGGAGACCATCGTTCTTCGAGGGGCATCCGTTTCCATCGGATGCCCTTCGCGCATTACGAAGGCGAGTCGGCCTCGTGCGCCCGCTGCCCCAGGGCGCGGGAACTCTGCGCCGGCCGACGCAGGGTCAGACGGAGGGCGGTGAACCCGAAGACCGCGCTGAGCGTCGACGCGATCAGAATCCCCGACTTCGCGTCGATCAGCAGTTGCCCCTCCAGGCTGAGCGAAGCCACAAAGAGCGACATCGTGAAGCCGATCCCGGCGAGACAGCCCGCCCCGATCAGCGCTCCCCAACCGACGCCGCTCGGCGGTTCGGCCACTCTGAGAAGCGTAACCAGTCCCAGGGCGGCCAGCACCCCGGCCGGTTTACCGAGCACCAGTCCGACCGCAATGGCCGAGGCAATCGGGCTGGTGAGCGATTCGATGGCGAAGGGGACGCCGGCATTCGCCAGCGCAAACACCGGCATGATCAAGAAGGCCGACCACGGGTGAACCGCCGTTTCGAGACGTTCCAGCGGCGAGACGGCCTCGCGCGAGGCAAAGGCCGCCTCTTCCAGCGCGTCGTGCAATTCGGGGCCTTCCGGCGATCCCCTCAGCCGGTTGCGGATGCGGTCAAACATCGCCGCCAGCGATTCCGCCGACAGCAGCGGCCGGGCCGGCGTGAGAAACCCGAGCGCGGCCCCGGAGACGGTGGGGTGGATTCCCGATTTGAGAGTGCACAGCCAGACGCCCACGCCTGCCAATCCATAGGCGGCCACGGCCCGCACGCCCGCCTGTTTCATGGCCGCCACGACGCCGAACCCGGCCAGCGCTCCCAGGAGCCAGCCGAATTTGATCGCCGATGAATAGAAGAGGGCGATCACCAGCACGGCGATGAGATCGTCGATAATCGCCAGCGTCAGGAGAAACACTTTCAGGCTGCGGGGAACCCGGTCGCCGAGGAGGGCGAGGAGGCCGACGACGAAGGCGATGTCGGTGGCCATTGGGATCGCCCATCCGGACTGGCCCGGCTGGCCGTGCTGCAGGGCGAAGAACAAAATGGCCGGGGCTGCCGCTCCCCCCACCGCCGCGGCCGTCGGCGCGATCACCCGCCGCGCCTCGCGCAACTCGCCGCTCACCAGCTCCCGCTTGATCTCCAGCCCCACGAGGAAAAAGAAGACCGTCATCAGCCCGTCGTTAACCCAGTACCAGAGCGGATAGGAGAGAGAGAAGCGGCCGGCGCCGACCGTGAGGACGGTGTTCCAGAAGCGCATCCACGAATCGGCCAGGGGCGAGTTGGCGGCGGCCACGGCTGCCGCCGTGCACACCAGGAGCACGATCCCGCTTGAGGATTCGGTGTGGAGGAAGCGCGCCAGCGGGCGGGTGAGCCGCGACAGCGGCCGGTCGGTCGTCTCTCTCATGGATCCTCTCCTCTGAGGGTTCGTACCGATAATACCGCACGATCCCGGCGCGGGCAAGCCGGTTCGGCGCCCGGCCGGGAGAATCGTCACCGGCCCGGCGCGAACGGGAAGGGAGTTGACGAGCGGGCACAAAAAAACCGGGGCGGCTGGCCGCCCCGGCGCATAATCTCTGCCGACAACCCGCACCTAGAAGAACTTCAGGCCAAGGGTCACCGGGATGAACGACGACGACTCGCCATCGGTGTCTACCGTGACGTAGCGGACCTGCCCGAAGAAGCTGAACATCGGACCGGTTTTCAGCTCGACGCCGCCGCCGAGGTTCAGGTAGAGGTTTGTCTCGGCGTCGGGGTTGAGCTCGTTGAGGCCGGCGACCAGGTCACCCGTGCCTTCAAGATCGGAGGCTGAGATGCGGGCAAAACCGACGCCGCCCAGGAGGAACGGCTTGATCGGCGCCGCCGGCAGACCGAACGAGTACCGCGCATCGGCGCCGTACATCCACATATTATTGTGGCCGCCGGTCACCCCCATGTCCTCCATGTCCTGTGTCACATCGAGCCCGAACCGGTGGTACTCAACCTTGCCGACCACCTGCAAGCTCGGCATCACGGCCAGACCCAGACCGACCGAGCCGTGGAAACCGGTGTTGTAGGCCTCCGAGAACTCCTCCGGCGAATTCGGGATGGAGATGGCGCCGCCGACATACAGGCTGATCGGGTTCTCGACCTGAGCCGAGACGCCGGCCGACATAAGCAGGAGAGCCGCAACTGTAATCAACGCTTTCTTCATGTCCTACTCCTTACGCTTTGTTGCCTTTAGTGTGGTCATTGCATAGATCGGCCGATTCGTTCCGGAACTTGACTCCCGGCCGAGAAATTTCTCCCCCCGCAAGTCACTGCCGCAGAACATATTATCGGTAAGACGAGGGGCCGCCACTGACCGGGAAAGCGGGGGAAAGGGGATGCGCGCACCTTGGCTACGGGGAATCGGGTTGAGGTCTTGCGGACGGATCGGCGCCGCGGGCGCGCCTCACGGCAGGGTGGCGTAGGCGGTGGTGTCCATCCGGTTGGCGACGAACCGATAGCCCGCGGCCGAAAGTTTCCGGATTGCGGCGGCGTAGAATGCACCGGTCATGTGGAGATTCTCGAAGCGAATGATCCGCGGATGATGGCGCGCAAGATCGAGGCTGTCGAGGAGTTCGAAGTCGTAACCTTCCACGTCGATTTTCAGCACGTCGGGCGGGCCGTCGACAAGCGCCAGCACTTCGTCCAGGCTCACGCATTCCACGGCCAGCTCCTGAACCGCCTCCGGGCCGAGCCGGAGCTTGCGGGCGTGGTTGAGAACATGCCGGCGGCTGAAACTGGCCATGCCGTTCGTGGTCGCCCAGAGCGGCAGATCGCTTCTTTGGCGCAGCACGTCCGGGGCGAATCGGTAGAGCGTCATCGATTTCCGCTCGCGGTGCACGGCCTTGTTGAGCAGCGCCACCCCCGGATATGCGGCGAAATTGTGGGCCAGACTCGCGAAGACATCGGGCTGCGGTTCGACCACCACGCCTGCCGCCTGGAACTCCCGCACGTAGGCGATGAGGTCATCAGGGCGGCTGACGCCATCGTTGGCGCCGATTTGCACGAACCTGAAACTCCCGGCGCGGCCGTCGATTTGGGCGCGCACGAGGAAGTCGAAGTCGAGGGCGAGCCGCGTGTGCGAGGCAAGAACCGCCGGCATCGACCGCTCCACTACCAGTCCCCGCGAGGCGAGAAACCTGTTTGCTGCGCTGCGAAAACTCACATGGCCTCTTTGCGTCGAGAGCGATCAGAGAGTCACCCTGCGCTTTCCCGTATGGTACGTCGGCGCCGGCCGATTTTCAACTCAAATTCTCCCGGAAGGCCATCTCCGGCGGCCCGGAGCCTGCGGCCTGAACGGGGAGCGGCTAGGCCTGCGACGTGTACGGGAATATGAACGGCGCGCCGGCGAATGGGAGATCGCCCATGACGTGCGTCCCGTTACCCTCCACTTCCACCAAGTCGACATCCCCCAGATGCAGCTTGTCGGTCATGAAAAGAAACTCGACAGTCTCTCCGTCCGCCGCGCCGAGGTACCGGTAGATGTCCTCGAACGGGCGCATTGATGGCGCCACGATGTCGAACACAGTCAGGATGCCGCCGGCCCGCCGGGCCAGGACGGCCGCCCCCAGATCGGGGAGGTATAAGATGTAACGCCGGAGACCATACAGACAATGGTACATGAACAGGCGGGCGTTCAGGACGCCGAGTTCATCCGACACCGGCGTCCGGGCGGCGGCCAGACGGTACAGCAGCGCGAGGTGCTCGGGATCCTGCGGGTCCAGCGGGACAGCGCCGGGGCGCGCCCGCAGGCCTGGCAGAAAGACGCGCGCCTTGTATTCCGCCGCCGGCCGAAAACCGCAGGAGGCATAGAGCGGGAAAGCTTCGGCATCCGCAAACAGAAAGAAGAAGTCGTGGTCCCGGCGCGCCCACGCGACCGCCGTCTGCAGCAACTGCCGGCTCAGACCTCTCCGGCGAAACTCCGGGAGCGTCCCCACCGCGGAGATCTGCGCCACCCGGCGCCGTGTTCCCCGGACGATCATGTCCAGGGAGTAGACGCAGACGTTGGAGACCAGCGTGCCGCCGTGGAAATACGAAAACGGCCGGTACCGCGCATCCCAGAATCCCAACCGGTCCCAGAGGGACAAATCGAGGCCGAACAGCCCGGCCAAGAAGCGTCGGTACTCTTCCTTCAGTTCGGGGGCGTCCCAGTAATCCTCGCAGTACGACAGATCCATATTTGTCTCCGCGGTTTGCGCTGCCGACGGCAAAACATCCGGACCGATATAACTACATGCCCAGAAGCACAAACGCTCCCCACAGCGCCGGGTCGATGGCGGTCGCCGCGATTTCGGCCTGCGCCGTGCGGTAGGACGCAACCACGTCATCGGTCGCCCGCAGGCGGGCGTAGAACCGGCTCATGAACGCATGGCTCACCTGGTCGGACACCGGCCACAGGGTCGCCAGGACATAGCGGGCGCCCGCCTGGTAGAATGCTTTGGCGAGGCTGAAGCTGTTGCCGTAGTAGAGGCCGGTCGCGGCCGTCTGACAGCCGGAGAGGGCCACCAGGTCGGCGCGGATGCCGGCCGCGAACAGGTCAAACGGGAAGAACGGCCCGTCGGCCAGTACCACCCGCGAAAACAGCGGGTTCTCCGACGACCGCGCGGCGTGGGTGGCGATGTGGATGAACCCATCGCACACACCCAGCGCCTCCTTGAAAGCCGTCGAATCCGCCCGCTCGTCGACATAGAGACCGGCGGCCTCAAACTCCCGCCGCACGGCGCCGGCCTCGAGTTCCACCGCCGGCAGACGGTCGGAGAGGAGGGCGAAGACGGCATTGCGCCGAGCCGCGAAAGGAACCCTCCCCCGCCCCGCCCGCGCTCCCGGCGGTACGCCATCGCGGGCGAGATCGTCCGGGTTGACAATGAGCCGAAGGTCGCGCCGCCGACAGAGCGGCAGATGCGCCCGGTCCAGCAGCGCCCCGAAGGGTACCTGCGCAAAGATGCCGTCGGTCAAAATGATGACGCGGCTCTGGTCGTGGTCCCGCAGGAGAGGGGCGACCAGGGTTTCGTGGAGATCGGCGAGATAGAAATCGGCCGCCCCGGGGAACCGTCGTTCGCCGCGGCCGCTGATGACGGCCCGCTCGAGGACGAAATAGAGTTCCCAGACCTGGCGGCGGAGACGCTCGGCGTCGATCGCCAGGGGGATGAAGTCAACCGTCCCGCGCGTCGCGCGGAAGGCGCCCGGCGGACCGCCGGGAGGCGCGACGAAACTGACCAGGAGATCGTCGCCGCCCAGCCGTTCCTGCACGTCCTCGCGCGGGCCCGCGGCGCGGCCGCGGCCCCGGGCCGGGTAGAGATGGGCGCGGATGCGCTGTTCGGCCGACCACAGCCGCTGCTCTACGGCGGACTGCTGTGCGAGGCTGTCGGATCCCCGGTGCGTCTTCTCCGGGAAACGCCCGAACCGCTTGAGGGTCGCCCGGAGGCGCTCCCGTTCCGCCAGCAGCGCCGCGGGCACGCGGGCATGCACCTCGGCCGCCAGCGGATTGCGCCGGTTGAGCACCTCCAGAGCCCGCAGGTTGGCCCGAAAGGATTCATCGGGGCGGTCCATCTGCAGGAGGCACTCCACCGCCCCGGCGTAGGCCGTGAGCTTGTCGGCGACAAAGAAGAACCGGATCTCGTCCGGGTACAGCCCGGCCAGCATCGTCTCGACCATGTCGATGGCCCGGCGGTAGGCGTCGAGAGCGCCGGCGGCGTCGCCGCCGGCGCGGCGGAGGCGGCCGACGGCCGTCTGCACGAGGTAGGACTGGTAGCTCACGAGCGGGCGGCGCAGCAGGCGGCGGGCCAGCGCCGCCGCCTCTTTTCGGCGGCCGGCCGCGCAAAGGGCCTCGAGGTGGACGATCTCGGCGTCGGTCCCCCGGCGCCGGTCGCCGCTGCGCGTGAAGAGGCGGCGCGATTCCGCCGCGGCTCTCAGCGCCGCGCCCGAACGGCCCAGTTGCGAACTCAGCTTGCTGCGCGCCAACAGCACCATCCCCAGCCAGAGATCGTTCCGCTCCCGGCGGAACAGCCGGGCCGCCTCGTTCAGCGCCTCGGCGGCGAGACGGAAATCGCCGAGGCTGAGCCGCGAGAGCGCCACGAAGTAGTTCGCCTTCGCCTGCTCATAGCGGAGACCGAGGCGGCGAAACTGGGCGATCACCTCCTCCCCCGCGGCGATCGCGGTCCCGAACTGATTGAGGTGGATGTTGAGTTCCACCAGATCGAGGCGTGTGACCGCCATGGAGCGCGTGTCCCCGAGGCGCTCGAACGCGACGTACACGTTTTCGAATTCGCGGAGCGCCTCGGTGAACCGGTCGCCCAGAAAGAGCAGGTAGGCGAGCGAGTATTGGGCTTTGCGGTAGAGGACCTCCAGACCGGAGGCGCGATAGATCTCCGCGGCCCGCCGATAGAGCGGCGCCGCGAGGTGCGGTTCATTCCGGTTGGCGTAGATGTTGGCCCGGTTGTACTCGACGGTGGCGAGCGGCGCGCCGCCGCGGGTCTCGAAGATGGCGCGGGCCTTATCGTAGTAGACCAGCGCGAGGCGGTTCTGATCGAGACGGTGGTAGACGTTGCCCATGTTGACCAGAACGCCCGCGGCCGCCGCCGCCATCCCGCGGCGCCGGAAATATCCGAGCGAGCGCCGCCCCGCCGCCAGGGCCGAGCGGTAACGCCCGAGGTACATCAGCACTTCCGTCATCCCCTGCCCCAGGCGGGCGGAGGCCAGGTAGTTGCGCTCCCGGCGATAGCGGCGGTCAGCCTCGCGGTACCGGGCCAGCGCCGCCCGGTACCGGCCGCGATGGTGCGACAGGCGCGCGTCGAGGGCCACAATGTGCGGACGGTGCTTCGCCGGCATGTGCTCGTACAGCGGCTCGATTCGCCGGAGGAACTCCTCGGCCGCGCGGAGGTCGGTCCCGAGGAGCGTATTCAGTTGTCGGCTGAGGGCGGCCAGGAGTTTCTCATAGTCGGCCTCAAACTCCCCCTCCACGAGCCGGCGGAGATCCTCGGCCGACCTGACGGCCGGCAATGTGGAATCATCGTACATAGCAGCGTCGCCCAAGAGACCGTTGCCCTAAGTTAACGCCTGGAAGTGGCGGGGCAAGGAGTTTGTCGGCCGGTCGGGCGCGGCCGCGCGGCCCCCCGGCACAAGAGTGCTTGACAAAAGGCGTCTCCGTGGGTCTTTTTGCAGCATGATGCGGCGGGGACAACATGGCGGATGGTAAGCGGGCCTCTGTCGAAGAACTCGTCGGCGCCTGCCGGGAGGGAGCGGAGTGGGCATGGCGGGAGCTGCTCGGCCGGGTGTCTCCGCTGGTGCTCGCCCTGTGCCGGGACAGCCGCCTCTCCGCGGAGGAGTCCTTGGACATTTTCGGCCAGGTCTGCTATCTTCTGGTGCGCAACATCGACCGCATCCGCAACCCCCGCAGGACGTACGCGTTCGTCGCCACGATCACCCGCCGCCAGATCTACAACCGGTTCCACGAGGACCGCGGACTGGAGTTTGTCGACACCGATCGGCTGGGGGAGACAGTCGAGGACCCGGCCGGCGGCCCGGACCGGAAGTTCGAGGAGACGGAGCAGCGCCTGCTGCTGACAGAGGCCATTGCCATGCTGCCGCCGCGGGACTACGAATTGCTCACGGCGCTGTTCTTCGACGAGGACAAGCCGAGCTACGAGGAGATCGGGGCGCGCCTGGGGATGCCGGTCCCGTCGATCGGACCGACGCGGGCACGCGCGCTACAGCGGCTCGAGCGGCTGCTCGTCCGGATGGGGTATAAATTCGACGTATTTTAGGCGCGGAAAAGCGGGACTATGGGATGAGGAACTGGAACCATGTCATCGAAGCGCGATAAAGTCGAACGCCTGCAGCAGTATCTGGACGGACGCCTGGATCCGGAGGAGGCGGTGCGCCTGGAGGAACACCTCGCCGCCGATCCCCGGCTCCGCCGGATGCTCGATCTGCTTCGGGCGATGCGCCGGACACAGCCTGGTGACGGCGCTCTCGAATCCGCTGCCCGGGGACTCATCGACCGCGTGGTGACCGACCTGCACCGCCGGAAAGACAGCCCGCACCGCGGCCTCCTGACTTTTGACTCGGGGCTTCTCCCCCTGCCGGCCGGGATACGCCCGGCCACCCTCGACAGCCGCCGCCTCCGGTATGCGGCGGAAGGCCTCCGGCTCGAACTGTCGGTCTACCCGGCCTCTCCCGGGACATTTGAAGTCATCGGCCAGATCGAGGGGTCCCGTCGGGGTGCGGCGCTGGAGGTCTCTCTGCGCCAGGGCCGGCAGACCCTCAGGGAGCGGACCAACCCCGTTCACGTGTTCCACTTCGCCCGGGTTCCGGAAGGCGCCCACGACATGACCGTCGAAGATCCCGACGGCGGGCGGTTCGAGTTCCTTCTGGAGTTGTAGCCGGGCGGACAGGTTCTCGCCGCAACGAGATCTCTCCGCCGCGTAACCGGCCGGCTCACCGGCCCTGACATCCGCCGATCTCCCTGTACTGCAGCGGATCCTGTCAAGGAACCATGGAACGCTCACCGCCTCTGGACAACCCGCCTCTTTGCCTCCATGTGAGACACCGACACCGGTCGGGTACCGCCCGTACTCGCATGCGGATCCCGACTGTCCCTCGTGAAACGTGCAACAATGAAACAGGGGGTAGGTCCCGTGACAACTCGAAACCGTCTTCTCGCGTTCGTTCTCCTCTTGCTGGTCGGATCGGCCTGTCCGCGGGGCGCCGCCGTGGCCGAGGCGCTTCCCGGCCAGGCTCTCGTCCGCGTCGACCCGGACCAGAACCTCGGCTGCATTCTGACCGGGACAGGCATCGTCATCGCCGACAGCATTCCCGGCTCGCGGCTGTACCTGGTGCGGTTCTCACCGACCGTGTCCTTCGACACCAAGCGGCAGGATCTCGCGGGCCGGCCGGGAATCAGCGCCGTCTGGGCCAATGAGCCGATGCACCTGGTGGAGACCCACCAGATGAGCATCGGCGTTCCGGAAGACGAAGTTCCCGTTTTCGTGCGGGGGGTAGAACCGCAGAACTACTATGCCCAGCCGGCCGCCTATTCGATCGGGCTCGACTCGGCCCTCCTCGTCTCGCGGGGCGCGGGCGTGCGCATCGCGGTCATCGACGGCGGCGTGGACTGCAGCCATCCGCTTTTCGCCGACCTGAACGACTCTCTGGCCCGCGATTTTGTGGACAACGACGCCGACCCCAGCGAGGGTCCGGGGACGCTGCGCGGGCACGGCACGTTTGTGGCCGGTCTCATCCGGCTGGCCGCCCCGGAGGCCGAGTTAATGGTGGTGCGGGCGTTCACCGGCGATGGCGTGAGCACGACGTTCCAGGTGGCGCAGGCGCTGGATTGGGCCGTGAGCCATGGCGCGGGCGTCGTCAACATGAGTTTCGGCACCGCCGCCGACAACGGCGTCCTCGCCCAGGCCTGCGCGCGGGCGGTCCAGGCCGGCGCCGTCCTCGCCGCCTCGGTGGGCAACGACGGCATCGTGACCCCCATGTATCCCGCCTCGTACCCGTACGTCCTGGCGGTGACGGCGATTGATACGCTCGACCTCGCTGCCTCGTTTTCCAACGGCAGCCCCGAGGCCGACGTGTGCGCCCCGGGAGTCGACATCTACAGCGCCCTTCCGGCTCCCTATTACTGGGGGACCTGGAGCGGGACGTCGTTCTCGACGCCGCTGGTGACGGCGGTCGCCGGGTTGGTGCGCGCGGTCCGCCCGACCCTCACGCCCCAGGAAATGGAGACGCACATTCGGAGCACGGCGGCCCGCGAACTGGCCTGGGGGACGGTCGCGCCCCCCGACTTGTTCTACGGGTACGGCCGCCTCGATGCCTTCACGGCGGTGCTCCTGTTCCGGCTCGGCGACATGGATAACTCCGGGGTGGTGGACGTGGTGGACCTGAACACGGTGACCGCCATGGCGACCACCGGAGCCACGCCGCCGAACAGCATCCGGCGGCAGGGGGACATCAACAGCGACGGCACGGTCGACGCCGAGGACGTGGTGGAGCTCTCCGATGAGCTCTTCGGCGGCGACCAGTAGGCCATCCGCTTGCCGGCCCAAGGGGATCTCGAAACGGCGTCGTTCGCACGGCGCTGTTTTCGTGCGATAGACCGGGGGCGCCGCTTTTTTGATGTATTTTTCGTCCCCCTTGCGCGCTCTATCTATCAGCAGCAAGACATCGCCCGTTACGGCAGGTGGCTCCCTCTCTTTCGGCGGATGTATCCATAGCCACCTGTCGAGGGCGATAAAGCAATGCGGGGGAGGGGGGGTTTTTTTTGCGGGGAGGGCGCGCCGGCTCAGGAACAGACCAGCGGTCGGGGGGGCGACGGGCACCGCCCCCGGATCGGAACGCGACGCAGTTCCGGCCGTCGCGTGGCTGTCGCAGCCTTCGATGCCCTGCCCCCAGGGCTTCTATACCCTGTCAGTACCCGGTGCGGGCCGCTCGGTCCCACCGGGGATTTTTTGCCCCTTCGCGAAACCTTACCTACATAGATTCGTTTTATCTATATTCAGACAACGTGTGGCGCCGCCGGGGGCGCCGGGCCGCCCGGACGGAGGCTATTCGGACAAGGACATTCTATATCGGCCGCCGGGGTGGCGGTTAAACCAACAAGGGTGCGTAAGACTTTATGAAAAAACGGCTTATCGGGCGGGCGCTGGTGTCGACAGCGGTCCTCATGCTCCCCGTCCTGACATCGGCGCAGGGGGCGCCGCCGACTCTGGTCGTCACCGACTCGGTGCGGCAGATGGAGTTCCACGACCAAATCTCGCTTACCGGCCGGACCGAAGCGTGGGTCACCAGCCGGGTCGTCGCCGAGGTGAGCGGCCGGGTCGAGGCGATCGCGGCCGGCGAAGGGGCGGCGGTTCAGAAAGACCAGACGCTGGTCATGATCGATGGCGAGCGCATGGGGCTGGCGCTGCAGGCCAAGGCCGCGGAAGCGGAGCAGGCCCGCGTGCGGGCCGCGCTGGCGGCCGACAACCTGCGCCGCGCGGAGGATCTCTTCAGCCGCACTCTGATCTCCACGGCCGCTATTGACTCGGCCCGCGCCGGGGCCACCATGGCCGAGCAAAGCCACCGGCAACTCGAGGCGGAGCGACGGCGGCTCGAAGTCGAGCACGACAACTGCACGATCCGGGCGCCGTTCTCCGGCTATACGGGCCGCAAGCTGGTCGACGTCGGCGAGTGGGTGAGCCCGGGAACGCCGGTGTTCGAACTGGTCGACGTCTCAACCATCCGCGTTCGGGTCGATCTGCCCGAGCGTTACTTCGGCCTGCTCTCGGTCGGCAGTCCAGCGACCATCGGCCTGAGCGAGCGCGGCGGCGAGGCGGTGGCCGGGCGTGTGGTCGGGATTTCCCCGAATGCGTCGGAAGATACTCACACGTTCCCGGTTATCGTTGAGGTGCCCAACCGCGAGGGGCAGCTCGCCGGCGGCATGCTGGTGCGGGCCACCCTCTCGCTGGACAACAAGTTCACCGGACTGGCCGTCTCCAAAGACGCCATCATCCGCCAGGGGGCACAGACTCTCGTCTACACCGTGCACGAAGGGAAGGCGGCGCCGATCCCGGTCGTCACTACCTCGACCAATGGCAAGATGGTGGCGGTGCGGAGCGAGGCTCTCCGGGCGGGGACACCGGTGGTCGTGCGGGGGAACGAGCGCATTTACCCGGGCGCGGCGGTTATGATAGCGGACGGCAGCCGTCAGGCGAATCCGCCCAAAGCCGCGCCCCAAACCAACCAGTAAGCGCCGCCCGGCGGCAGGAGTCATACCCCCGTGAGCCTGATTACCTCCTCGATCCGATTCCCGGTCACCGTCATCGTCGGCGTGCTCATCGTTCTCATCGGCGGCATCGTGGCGCTGACCCGCGTCCCGGTGCAACTCACGCCCGAGGTGGAACGCCCCGTCGTAACCGTCACCACCACCTGGGTCGGTGCGTCGCCGGGCGAAATTGAAAAAGAGATCATCGAGAAGCAGGAGGAGTATCTCAAATCGGTCGAGGGGCTGCTCGAGATGAGTTCGGAATCGCAGGACAGCCGGGGGACGATCACGCTGGAGTTCCCGGCGGGCACCGACCTGACGGGCGCGGTCATCCGCGTGACCAACAAATTGAACGAGGTGCCGTCCTACCCGGCCACCGCCGATCGGCCGGTGGTGACCACCTCGGGGCAGTTGGAGGGGGCCATCGCCTGGTTCGCCGTCAAGCCCGATTCGGCCGGCGTCTATGTCCCGCATCAGCAGGCGGTGATCGAGGACATGGTCAAGCCGCGCCTGGAGCGCGTCGAAGGAGTGGCGTCGATCAACATCTTCGGCGGACTCGAGCGGGAACTGCACGTGACGTTCGACCCCGACCGCCTGGCCTCGACCGGAATTGCGATCGACCAGTTGGCCGAGGCGCTCCGCGCGGACAACCGGGACATCTCCGGCGGCGACTTCGCGGAGGGCAAGCGCCGCTACGTCGTCCGGACCATCTCGCGCTACGAGACCCCGGAGCAGGTGGAGCAGACGGTGGTGACGGTGCGCAACGGCGTGCCGATCCGCGTCGGCGACCTGGCGGGGGTGGAGCTGACGTATCAGAAGCCTGCCGCCATGGTGCGCCACCTGGGCGTGCCCTCGATCGCTTTCAACGCCCAGCGCCGTGTCGGCGCCAACGTGATGGAGGTGATGGACGGGCTCATGGCGCAGATCGACATCATCAACCGCGAGATTCTGCACCCGCGCGGCATGCACATCGAAAACGTCTACCGCGAAACCGTCTACATCGACTCGGCCATCGACCTCGTCCTCTCGAACATCTACGTCGGCGGGTTGCTCGCCATACTCACGCTGTTCATCTTCCTGCGCTCCGCCTCGGCCGTGCTGGTGATTGCGCTGTCCATTCCCATTTCGATCATCTCGACCTTCCTCGCCATGGCGCTCTTCGGCCGGACCATGAACGTGATTTCGCTCGCGGGCATGGCGTTCGCGGTCGGGATGGTGGTCGACAGCGCCATTGTCGTGCTCGAGAATATCTACCGCCACATGCAGCTCGGCAAGTCGCGGTGGCGGGCCGCCTCCGATGCCGCCCGCGAGGTCTGGGGCGCCCTGCTCGCCTCGACCGTCACGACCGTCGCCGTCTTCATCCCCATCATGTTCGTCAAGGAGCAGGCCGGCCAGTTGTTCCAGGATATCGCGATCGCCATTTCCACGGCTATCATCGTGTCGCTCGCGGTCTCGGTCACCGTCATCCCCTCGCTGTCGGCTCGGATGCTGAGGGTGTCGACCAAACTGACCGCGGGGGATGAGACGCAAGGGTGGCTGGCGCGCCTGGCCGCGAGAGTCGCGAGTTTCGTGGACTACGTCAACGCCCGGGGCCGCCGCCGGCTGGTGACCATCGGCGCCATCCTGACGGTGGCCATGGGGCTCACGGTGGCGCTCATACCGCCGAGCGAATACCTCCCCACGGGAAACCAGAATCTCGTCTTCGGCGTCATGCTCCCCCCGCCCGGCTACAACCTCGACGAGATGGTCCAGGCCGGCCAGACCATCGAGGCGCAGATTCGTCCCCTCTGGGAGGCCGACGCGGAGACGGCCGACACTCTGCCGGGCGGCGGCATCGACAACTTCTTCTTCGTGGCGCTGCCGAACCAGGCGTTCATGGGCATGCGCGGGCGGGCGCCGCAGCGCGGAGCGGAACTGGTCCCGGTGGCCAACCAGGCCCTGTGGTCCATCCCCGGCGCGATCGGCTTCGCCGCCCAGGCCTCGCTCTTCGGCGGTGGGTTCGCGGGCACCCGGTCGGTGCGCATCGACGTGACCGGTCCGGACCTCCCCAAAGTCCTCCAGATCGCCCAGCAGGTTTTTGTCCAGGTCCCGCAGGTGCTGCCGGGAGCGAACGCCCGCCCCATCCCGGGGCTCGACCTCGGCAACCCGGAGGTCCGCATCTACCCCGACCGCGTCCGGGCCGCCGACGTCGGCTTTGACGCCTCCGCGATCGGCCGCTCCGTCAATGCCCTCGTCGACGGAGCCATTGTCAGCGAGTATTTCCTCGACGGACGCGAGATCGACCTGCTCGTGAAGGGACGCGACGATTGGAGCCGCCACACGCAGGACATCGCCTTGCTGCCGCTCGCCACTCCCACCGGGCGGGTGGTGACGGTCGGCGACGTCGCCGAGGTGCGTCAGGAACAGGGTCCGGTCCAGATCAACCATGTCGAGCGACAGCGGACCGTGTCGATCGAAACGGTGCTCCCCGACGGCATCGCTCTGGAGGACGCCGTGCGCCGGCTGGAGGAACAGGTGGTGCAGCCGATGCGCGCGCAGGGGCAGATCGGCGGCCTGTTCGACATCAATCTCTCCGGGACGGCCGATGATCTGAGCCGGCTGCGCGACGAAATGATGACCGACTTCCACATCGCCATCATCCTCACCTACCTCCTCTTGGTGGCCCTCTTCCAGTCGTTCACGTACCCGTTCGTAGTCATGCTGACGGTGCCCCTGGCGACCTTCGGCGGCGTGCTGGGCCTCGACATCGTGCAGATGGTCGATCCCTCCCAGCAGCTTGACATCCTGACCATGCTCGGCTTCGTGATTCTCGTGGGCACGGTCGTGAACAACTCGATCCTCATCGTGCACCAGGGCCTCAACTTCATGCGCGAAGGGTGGGATCAGCGGGCCGCGATCAAGGAGTCGGTGCGCGTGCGCGTGCGGCCGATCTTCATGACCACCGGCACGACCGTGCTCGGCATGATGCCGCTCATCATCATGCCCGGCGCCGGATCGGAACTGTACCGGGGGATCGGCGCCGTGGTCGTCGGCGGCCTCGCCGTCTCCACCCTGGTGACGCTCGTGCTGACGCCGCTCGTATTCTCGTACGCCATCGAGCTCGTGGTGAAGGTGCGGAGCCTGCTCGGGTTGTCGGAGCGGGCGGTCGGCGCGGTTCCGAGCCTTGAGGGCGAGTGAGGCGGTGGGCGCGGCGCCCGGCTGCGCGCTCGGTCAGGTGAGCAGTTGTTTGCGGGCCAGCTCGCCGTAGAGCGGCGAACTCTCCAGCAGCGCCTCGTGCGTCCCCTCGCCGACAATCCGGCCGTTGTCGAGCACGATGATGCGGTCGGCGTGGCGGACCGTCGCGAGACGGTGGGCGATGATGATCGAGGTTTTCCCCTGCAGCGCTTTCTCGAGCGCCTGCTGAATCAACTCTTCGCTGCGCGTGTCGAGCGCCGAGGTGGCCTCGTCGAGGAGCATGATCGGCGGGTTGAGGAGGATCGCGCGGGCGAGGCAGACGCGCTGGCGCTCGCCCCCCGAGAGTGTCACCCCCCGCTCCCCGACTTCCGTCTCGTACCCGAGCGGGAGTTTTTCGATGAAGTCGTGAATGTTGGCCACCCGGGCGGCCTCGATGACCCGGTCCATCGACGCCTCCGCCCGCCCGTACGCGATGTTGTCGCGCAGGCTCGCTTTGAACAGCACCGGGTCCTGGTCGACCAGGCCCATGTGGGAGCGGAGCTCTTTGAGCGCGAGGCGGCGCAGGTCGACCCTGTCGAGCAGGATGCGCCCGCCCTCGGGATCGTAAAAGCGCAGGAGCAGATTGATGAGGGTGGTCTTCCCCGCCCCCGAGGGTCCGACGATCGCCACCTTCTCGCCCGGCTCGATCGTAAGCGAGAGCGCGCGGATGGCGAAACCGTTGTCGCCGCCGTAGTGGAAATCGACGTCCTCGAACGCCAGCCGGCCGCGCACCTCGGCGAGACGGACCGGCTGGGGATCCTCGGCCACCGCCTGCGGGAGATCGAAGTACTCGAAAATCCGGTACACGGAAGCCATCGCCGACTGCACCTCGACATTCACCTGGGACAGCTCCTGGATGGGCGAGTAGAGGTAGCCGAGGTAGATGTAGAACATGAAGAGCGCCCCCAGCGGGAAGGATCCGGCGGCCACCAGGTATGCCCCCCAGGAGAGCACGATCACCGGGACGAGCGAGGCCACGAGCTGGACGAGGTTCACCGCCAGCGACGTCATGACGCTGTTCCTGATGTAGAGGCCGGTCATGGCCGACAGCACGCCCACCACCCGGGTCTTCTCGCGCCGTTCCTGGGCGAAGGCCCGGACCGTGCGGATCGTCGAAAACACCTCCTGAAGGCGGCCGGACAGCTGGGCGATCGACTCCTGCAGCCGGTAGTTGATGGCGTGGAGCGAAATCCCGTAGCGGTGGGACAGCCAGACGATGATCGGCACCGGGATGAGCGCCAGCGCCGCCCAGATCCAGTTGAAGACGAAGAGGGTGACGAGGATGCCGAGGAGCATGAGAATGTTGGTCAGAAACATCAGCAGCGTCGTCGTCAGCAGGCTCTGCACCCGCTGGACGTCGGCCAAAAGCCGCGACATGATCTCCCCGACGTTGTTCGTCTGGTAGAAGCGGAGCGGCACCTGGGCGAGGTGGTCGAAGAGCGCGGCGCGCAGGTCGGCGATGATCGAGGCCCCCACTTTGCCGGCCAGGTAGTCGCGCCCGATGGAGAAGACGAAGCTGCTGAGGTACAGCCCGATGAGCGCGAGGCCGAACCAGACCGCCGGGGCCATGTCCACCGACCCGTCCGTATCCGCCCGGAGCGACGGTATCAGGTCGTCGATCATGTATCGGATCGCCTGCGGCAGCATCAGCGCGAGCGCCGTCATCACCAGCATGATGACGAACATGAGGGCCTCGAGCCGCCAGTACGGGCGAAGCCAGGACCAGAGACGCCGGCGGGTGCGGGGATCGGGGATCATCCGGGCACCCCTGACCACGCCCGTGCGCCGCGGGATTCCCGGCCCGCGGCGGGCCGGCGCACCGGGCGGGCTTTTCGCGCAGCCGCCGGCCGGTCACACCCGCCGCCGGCGACGCACCCGAGGCCGAAGCCGCGGTCCTGCGGTGTCCGGCCCAGGACGGCCGACCCCTCCCCCGGCGCCCGGGGGGCCGCGGGACAGGACCGCACGGCCTTTTGAGCGCCGCTGCCGACACCGAACTGCATCTCCACCGTCGCCTCCGAATCCAAGGTTACCTCGTCGCCGTCAAGATACTCCGGGCGCGCCCCCGCAACAACCCGGAATTACAGCTTCCCGGCGGCCGGCCTGCGGCGGCTTCACCTCTCCGTCCTTCCGGCGGGCCGAGGGACAATCGTGCAGGACCAAGGGGCGGGCGCGGGAGATCGTGCGGGGAGTGCAGACGCCGAAGGTCCGGCCTGAACAGACCTGTCCTCCGGTCGTCCCGCTCCATCCCCGTCGGGCGGCTGCAGCGGGACGGGCGGACCGGCGGTTTGCGCGGCGCAGAAGTGCGGCCCAACGCGCTTACTTCTTCTCAGCCGGCTGCGGCTCCTGGAACCGGGAGAGCAACTCCACGATCAGGTCGTTCTCGATCGGCTGGACGCCGCGTTTCTGCTCGACCTGCCAGATGCAGAACGGGTTGTTGGCCCGCTCGCCGGAGGCCGACACCGAGGTGGTCGTACAGCCGCCGCGGCACAGCGGTAGGTAGCGGCAGTCGTGACAGGCGCCGGTCGCGGTCGCCTTCGTGAACTCCCGGTTGTAGAGAAACTTGGTCGGGTCGTTCCAGATCTCGGTGAAGGAGCGCTCACGGATGTTGCCTTCGACAAACTCCGGCTGCTGCGACAGGCAGCCCTTGACGTCGCCGTTGGAGCAGATGCCGGCCACCCGGACGCCCGCGTAGCAGCCCAGGTAGGGCATGCCGTCGAGGAGCTGCGTCCCCTTGCAGCCGTAGTAGCCGATGTTCTCGCCGACGTCGACCATCATGCGGGTGTCTTTCTTGAACTCGAGAATCTTGTCGATCAACTGCTCGTACTCGGCCAGGCCCATGACCATCTCTTTCTCCATGCGGCCGGTGACGGTGGTCATCTGAATACGCCACTCGGGGCATCCGATGGAGACGAGGTCCTTGTGGATGCTGTCCATGTCCTTCAAATTGACCTTGGAGATCTGGCTGACGGCCTCGAAGCGCATCTTTCTTTCGGCCATGAGGCGCATGGCGTGGAGCGCTTTGTCGTAGCTGGTTTTGCGCTGGCGGATGTAGTTGTGCACCTCTTTGGAGCCGTCGAACGACACGCCGACGTTGCGCAGGCCGACCTCTTGGAACAGATCGACGGCCTGTTCGTCGACGGCGAAACCGTTGGTGATGAGGTAGGCGCCCGCGCCGTTGGCGACGATACGCTTGCCGAGCACCGGCCAGTCTTTGCGCAGAAGCGGTTCGCCGCCGGAGAGGGTGATGCCGCGCGCCCCGAGGCCGGTCAGTTCGTCGATCAGCCGCAGGGCCTCATCGGTCGTCAGCTCGTCGCTGCGCGGGACACCCGCCGAGGTGCCGCAGTGGATGCAGCGCATGTTGCAGGCGAACGTGATCTCCCAGACCACCTGTTCGGGGAAAAAATGAAAATCGCTCATGTTGTCGACTCCTTCTCGGCCGCTTGCGCTTCCGCTTCTTGCTGCTGCCGGCGCGCCATCTCCTGCTGCTTGGAGCGGGCGATAATCTCGAGCATCGGCTGCAGGTTGTGTTTCCAGGCCTCGCACATCTGCGTGCCCGCGAGCTGGCGGTCGGCCCGCCGGGCCGGACACCCGCCCATGCAGATCGGGAGCAGTTCGCATTCCACACACAGGGCGTGGTCAAACGGATCTGCGGAAAACAGACGCTGGAAATTGGGATGCAGATAATTGATCTCGTCGGTAATCGTGCCGTACGCCTTGGGGGCATCGCCGGCGTGGTTCCAGCACCGGTACAGATTCCCGTCGGGATCGACCAGGTGCGCGTTCGTCGACTGGGCCATGCAGAACACCGCCACCGGCGACGGCAGCTTGTCGATCCGGAACCCCCGGGCGAGCAGCAACCGGTAGTAGTCCACCTCGATCGCCGAGAAATCGGCCGTCTCGTAGCATGATTCGGCGATATTCGCGCAGACCTGCGAGGACGGCTCGACCATGCCGAAGTAGACGCCGGCCCGCTCCCGGAGACCGGCCGCCGTCAGCTCCGCGAGGAGCTCTTCGATCATGTCGATCGTGAAGGACTTGTCGACATTCACCCGGATGCCGACGCTCAGTTTGGTGGAGGCGTATTTCAGGTTCTCGAGAATCCGGTAGAAACTTTCCTTCTTGTTCTTCAGCGGGCGCTTGACGTTGTGAATCCGGGCAGGGCCGTCAAGCGTGATCTGCACGTGGCGGATCTTCAAGGCCACGAGCCGGTCGACCGTCTCCGCCGTCAACAGGTAGCCGTTGCTGATCATGGACGAGCTGTACTCGAATTGGTGCTTCTCGCCCATTTCCACAAACGACGCGGTGAGGCTCTCAATCACATCGAGAGCCAGCAGCGGCTCGCCGCCGTACCAGTCGATCTGGAGACCGCTGATCGAGCGGGCCCGCTTTTCGACGTAGCTGACGATCGCCGCCATCACCTCGGGGGACATTTTCCGGGCGGTCTTGTTCTCGAAGCAGTACACGCACGCCATGTTGCAGGCCATGGTCGGGGCGATGACGAACCCGAGCGTGGTCCGGTCGTAGCGGGCAATGTTGTGATTGAACCGCAGGAGCGCCCGTTCGTCGACTCCGTCGGAGCGGACAAACGCGCCGTACTCCAGCTGCTTGAGCAGACCGGCCTCCTCCTCGCTCAGGTCGGGGGTCGCCGCGCCGTTGAGCTTCCCGACGAGCCGGCGGTAGACGGCGTAGTTCTCCTCGGTCATCAGCGCCACAGCTCCGGACAGGGCGTTGTAGGCGATGTAGTAGCCATCCTGCCACGGTTGGAAGTGATTATAGCGCGAGAGTGTCGGCATCTTCCGTTTCCATCATTTGCGTCTCCGCGCGATGGGGCAGTGCCCGGTTCTGCCCCACAGGCGGTTGTTCCGGCCGCAGCTGTTCAGCCCGCGGCCGCACCTCATGTCGGCGTCTGTTCCGCGACGCCCTCTGCCCCGCAGCCCGGAAACCCGGGCTGCGGGCAATTCGGTCGTGCGATCAAATCGGGACCGGGTCAATACCGTAAAGCGGCTTAATTCTGCACCGCGTGCACGGCGGGCGATTACCCATTTCCTGGGGGTCAAGCAGGTAGACCATGAGTTCACCTCCCTTCGGTCGGTTGCGGTACCACGAGACCTCGCACAGCCATTAACTCAAGCTGCGCCTTCCTGTCTTCTCAAGACACCGGGGACGGCCCCGGCCTTTCTTCTCGACCGCATCCGGGAAAGCAGCTCCCTCTCCCGGATGCGAATTCGGCATTACGGCTCGATTCCGTAGAGCGGCTTGATCGCGCAAAACACCGGATAGCACAGTGTCTTGCAGGGCGGTTTCTTCCCCAGCCCTTGCGGGTCGATGAGATAGACCATGCCGACACCTCCATACGCGTGAAAGGTTATGGCCGGGCTCCCAGTCCCCTCGAACGGGCGCTGTGAACCCTGAGTAACGCCTCATCTTGCTGCTCGCCCCGGACTGCCTGGCCGCGTCCTCGGCCGGCAAAGAGCCGATCAGGGGCGCCTGAGAACCTCCCGCCACGCCCGATGGCACTTACCTGGTGCACACTTTCCGGTGCTGCGGTATTCGCGGGAGCTGCGGTTTGTTCGTGTGGGCCGTGCCACCCCCTCCTTGACCGGTCACGACGGCGTCCGACTCAACTGCGAGCAATGCCGGAAGGGCTCTGCGAGCCCTCCCGGCCTGAGTCACTTCTCCGACCTTTAGATGGTCGGATCGATACCGTACAGCGGCTTGATGCCGCAGTAAGTCGTGCAGCCTTTGCCATCGCACAGCACCTTGCACTTCGCAAAGCACGGCGGGCGATTCGCATTGGCGGGATCGACCAAGTAGATCATGCCAAAGACCTCCTGTTGTTGGCCTGCCGTTCGGGCGTCCGCTCCGCCCCGGATCAACTCGCCAGTATATCAGTCCGCACACAAGCGACCAGGGGCAGCGCGTCACCTCCCGTCAGCAAGCGGTGAATACATTTCGACCTGTCCGAACACCGATGAATTTCGACTATTCGACTGCATTCGGCAGGCATGGAATATCCGAGTTTACTAATCAATGCAGTATGCAGGCGATAATCTCAGACACTCATGCGGCGATGCCACACCGCCAGGTCCAAGAAAACGGTTTGTCCGAATTCTCCTCCGCGATGGAGGCGGAGCCACCAGAGCGAGCCTCTTTCTGTCAAAATTATGCAACGAGGACAATTCTGTCAAGGACAAACCGGTCGAGTATGGCACATAAATAGGATAATGTTTGTAGCGAATAAGATGCGCATCTCCGCTCTGCGCGAAACAGCTTGAATGCGAACGGGTAATACCTTACCTTTCGGCGGGAAATCACGCGCCGGAATGCTGACAGATCACGGCACGACAATGGAGTTGATAGCTCATGAAGGCGATGGTTTTGAGACAACCGCACGAGCCCCTTGTTTTGACCGATCTTCCCGACCCGAAACCGGGTCCGGGGAGAATCCTGCTGAAAGTGCATGCGTGCGGCGTCTGTCGGACCGACCTGCACGTATTCGACGCCGATTTGACCGAGCCGGTCCTTCCGCTGATAATGGGGCATCAGATTGTGGGATCGGTACTTGCCGTGGGCGAGGGCGTTTCGGGCGTTGAGCCCGGCGACCGCCTCGGCGTCCCCTGGCTGGGCGGGAGTTGCGGGCATTGCGACTACTGCCGCAGCGGTCGGGAAAATCTCTGTCCCACAGCCCGTTACACCGGGTACCAAATCAACGGCGGCTTCGCGGAAAAGACCGTTGCCGATGCCCGCTTCTGTTTTCCCATCCCCCCCGGCTATCCTGACCTCCAGGCGGCTCCCCTGCTGTGCGCCGGCCTGATCGGGTACCGCTCTTTGCGCATGACCGGCTCTGCCCGGCGGCTCGGTCTGTACGGGTTCGGGGCGGCCGCGCACATCGTTATCCAGGTCGCCCGGCATCAGGGCCGGCGCGTGTATGCGTTCGCTCGCCGCGGGGACACCGCAAGCCAGGATTTTGCCCGCTCGCTCGGGGCCGATTGGGCGGGGCCGTCGGACGAACTCCCTCCGGAACCCCTTGACGCGGCGATTATCTTCGCTCCCGTCGGCGCGCTTGTGCCGCTGGCCCTGCAGGCAGTCGCCCCCGGCGGCGTAGTCGTGTGCGCCGGCATCCACATGACCGACATCCCCTCGTTCCCCTACCGCTGGCTGTGGGGGGAGCGGGTCGTGCGCTCGGTTGCCAATCTCACCCGCCGCGACGGCGAGGAGTTTCTGGAGCTGGCCCCGCGCGTGCCGATCCGGACCGAGGTGCATCCGTACCCGCTCAACCGGGCCAACGAGGCCCTCAGCGACCTGCGCGAGGGGAACTTCACCGGCGCGGCGGTCGTCGTCGTGGATGAAGACGCCTCGGGGTGAGCGCTCTCGGAACTGGCGGGGAATGGACAGGCGGAGTATCGGCGGGGAGGTCCATACGCGAACCTCCCCGGACGACACACAGGAATCACCATGGGTCAGGATCGACGCCGTAGCACGGCTTGATCCCGCAGTTTGTGACGCAGAGCCAGGTGCACACCTTGGCCTTGCACACGCACTCCGGGCTGATCAGGTATACCATAGGCACCTCCCATATCAGGACGTTTCGGTAACTCCTGTCCGGATGGCCGGCGCCGCAGCCGCCGGCTGGCGGTTCCGGATCTCCGGCAGGTGTGGACGTTCCCATTTTTGCCGACCGGTCGGCGGGATAAATGTCCGCGCCGTCGGCGACCGTCATGCGACAATCGGCGGGTTTGTCGCAGGGGACACTTCGCCGCGCGTATCCCGTCCGCAAGGCGATGCGACTAAATGGGGTCGACGCCGTAGCAGGGCTTGACCCGGCACAACGTGCTGCACACCCACGTGCAGACTTTCGGTGTGCCCGCACTGTCCGGGCAGATCAGAAAGAGCATGCGCACCTCCCATACGATAATGGAGTTACAGGGCATCCCGTCCGGTCGCGGCGGCGCCCCAGAGCGTCCGTGCGCTTATCGGGCGGGTGTGAGCCTCATCCTCTGCCGGTCACTGTCGTGGGTTCCCGCGGGCGGCCCCAGAATCTCCGTCGGCGCTGCCATACCGTCCGCGGTGAGGCTGCTCGAGCGTCGCCGTACACTTATCGGTGCCACCCGGCACCCACGGCGGCGCGGCGCCCCATAAGAAAGAAGAAAGATGGGAATGCGGTGTCAAGGACAAACTAGTCGATGACCGGCCGGCCTGTCGGGCGGCCTTGACAAAGACCGCCGGTTCTGCTATATACCCGTGATTCGTTTCCCGAATGCCCGGGCTCCGCGCGGCGGCGATCCGGATGGCGCCCGGCGAGGTACATCGATGTCCACCTTCATCGCGTCGTTCATCGGCGAATTGCGCAACACTCACCCCGGCCAGCCCGAATTTCACCAAGCGGTGTACGACACCCTGCTGTCGGCCGCCCCGGCGCTCGAGCGCACGCCGGCGTACCAGGGCGCCAACATCCTCGGGCGGATCGTGGAACCCGAGCGCGTCGTCATTTTCCGCGTGCCGTGGGTGGACGACGGCGGGCGCGTTCGGGTCAACCGCGGGTACCGCGTGGAATTCTCCAGCGCTCTGGGTCCCTACAAAGGCGGGCTGCGCTTCCACCCGGGTGTCAACCTCGGCGTCATGAAATTCCTCGCCTTCGAGCAGACTCTCAAGAACAGCCTCACCACGTTGCCGCTCGGAGGGGCCAAGGGGGGATCGGATTTTGACACGAAAGGCCGCTCCGAGGGCGAGGTGATGCGGTTCTGCCAGAGCTTCATGAACGAGCTTTTCCGCCACCTCGGGCCCCGGATCGACATCATCGCCGGCGACATCGGCGTGGAACGCCGGGAGATCGGCTTCCTCTTCGGCCAGTACAAGCGGCTGCGCAACGCGTTCGACGGCGCGGTGATGGGAAAGGCGGTGGGATGGGGCGGCACCGTCCTCCGCCCGGAGGCCACCGGCTACGGCTGCGCGTATTTCGCCGCCGAAATGCTCGCCACCCGGGACGAATCGTTTGCGGGCAAGCGGGTGGCCATCTCGGGGGCGGGCACGGTGGCTCTCCACGCCGCGGAGAAGGTCGTCGCCCTCGGCGGCCGCGTCGTGGCCATGTCCGACTCCCACGGTTTCGTAGTCGACGAGGCCGGCATCGAGGGAGAGAAACTCGCTTTCCTTGCCGCCGAGCGCGAGGGGCGCCGGGGGACGATCCGCGAGTACGCCGACCGCTTCAGCGGGGTGAGTTACTCCCAGGGACCGCACATCTGGCACGTGCCGGTGGATATCGCCATGCCCTGCGCGACGCAGAACGAGATGAACACTCAGGACGCCGCGGCCCTCATCGCCAATGGCTGCCGGTGCGTCTGCGAGGGCGCGACCATGCCGGTGACGGCCGACGCCTCGCGGGTTCTGCAGGAAGCGGGGATTCTCTATGGTCCGGGCAAAGCGGCCAACGCCGGGGCCGCCGTGGTCTCCGCTTTTGAGACGGCGCAGAACGCTTCCGGGCTCGTGTGGTCGGCGGCCGCGATCGACCGCCGGCTGCGCGCCATGATGGCCCAGATTCACCGTACCTGCCTGGATACGGCGGCGGCGTACGGGAGCCCCGGCAACTACGTCAACGGCGCCAATCTCGCCGCCTTCGTGCGGCTGGCCGACGCCGTGCTCGCGCAGGGCGTGGTGTAGACACCCCCTCACTCCTCCCCCTCCGGGCCCGGTTTCCGCACGGCTTTCTGTCGCAGTCCGATATGTCTCCCCTCGATCGCGGCTCAGGCCTCGGGCCGGCGACGCGGGCGAATCATGCTCTCCGGGGCCAGCAAACGGTCCAGTTCTTCCTTCGAGAGAAGGCCTTTCTCGAGCGCCAGATCGTACACCCCCCGGTTGGTCTCCTCGGCTTCCTGGGCCAGCGCCGTCGAGGTGTCGTAGCCAAGCACCGGGTTGAGAGCGGTGATGACCCCGATCGACTGCGCGACGTGGCGGCGGCAGACTTCCTCGTTGGCCGTGATCCCTTTGACACAGCGGAAAGTCAGCGTGTCCATGCCGTTCTTGAGCATCTCGACCGATTCGAAAATCGACTGGGCGATGACCGGTTCGAACACGTTCAGTTCGAGCTGACCCGCCTCGGCCGCCATCGTCACCGTCAGGTCGTTGCCGATGACCTTGAACGCGATCTGGTTGACGACCTCGGGGATGACCGGGTTGACCTTGCCGGGCATGATCGAGGAGCCCGGCTGCATCTTGGGCAGGTTGATTTCATTGAGGCCGGCGCGGGGACCGCTGGACAGCAGTCGAAGGTCGTTGCAAATCTTCGAGAGCTTCACGGCCAGCCGTTTCAGGGCCGAGGAGTACATGACATAGGCGCCGGTGTCGGAGGTAGCCTCGATCAGGTCCGGGGCGATGACCAGGTCGAGGCCGGAGATGTCGCGCAGGCGGGCGACCGCTCTGTCGGCGTAGTCGGGGTGGGCGTTGATCCCCGTCCCGATCGCCGTCCCGCCGAGATTGACCTCGAGAAACAGGGCCGCGTTCTGGTCCAGGCGGGTGACCTCCTCGGACAGAGTCTCGGCGAACGCCTGGAACGACTGGCCGAGGGTCATGGGGACGGCATCCTGCAGCTGCGTGCGGCCCATCTTGATGACATGGTGGAACTCGTCCGCTTTCGCCTGGAACGCGTCGATGAGCCGGCGCAGCACTTTCGCCAGTTTGCGGTTGCTGAAGATCAGCGCCAGGTGGAGCGCGGTGGGATAAGCGTCGTTGGTCGACTGCGACAGGTTGATGTGGTTGTTCGGGTGGACGTACTGGTACTCCCCCTTTTCGTGGCCGAGGATCTCCAAAGCGCGGTTGGCGATCACCTCGTTGGCGTTCATGTTGGTCGAGGTGCCGGCGCCGCCCTGGATCATGTCGACGACGAACTGGGTGTGCCAGCGGCCGTCGATGATCTCGCGGCAGGCCTGGTTGATGGCGTCGGTGACGTCGTCCGGCAGGAGGCCGAGATCATGGTTGGCCTGGGTCGCCGCCATTTTCACCATGGCGAGCGACTCGATCAGCACCGGAAAGTGCATGAGGGAGATGCCGCTGATGTTGAAATTTTCGAGCGCCCGCAGGGTCTGGATGCCGTAGTAGAACTCGTGCGGCACCTCGCGCGGCCCGAGCAAATCATGTTCCGCCCGGGTGCGGCCGGAGACATACTGGGCGCCGGCATTGACCACCCGCGTGCTCGCCTGCCGCATACGGCGGGAGATCACCCGCGCCACCCGCGAAAGCACTTTCACCGCAATCTCCGGCTGCCGGGTCACGAGGGCGGCGAAGTTCGCCCGGCTGACGACGAGGACGGTGCCGGGAGTCACGGCGCGGGCCGATGTCGAGTGCGGGTAATCGTCCATGAGCGCCCCCTCGCCGAGGAAATCCCCCGGGCCGAAGCGCGCCAGCCGCTTCTCCCCGCCCCAGGCGGTCGTCATGTACAGTTCCACCGTTCCCTCGGCGATGATCCAGAGGTTCTGCCGGGGCGTGTTCTGCCGAAAAAGTCCTTCCCCGGCCGCGAGCGGCCGGGCGACGGTGATGGCCACCAGCGCCTCGAGCTCATCGACGTCGATCTCGCGAAACAGCTCGGTGCGGCGCAGGGCGGCGGTGATGGCGGTCGGTTCCATATGTCGGACCTCATTCTCTTAGGGTTTGCGGGCGAGGAGCGCGAAGAGCATCGGGTACGGGGGCGGGCCCTCCGGCGGATACCAGTAGCCGTCGCGCTCGACCCACCCCTCCCGGTAAGGGTAGCAAAATCCATCGAATTCTTCAAGCCGGTCGATCGCCAGCCCCGCCCCGGCGAGCGCTGTCACCACCTCCCCGAGCGTGTGCGCCCACTGCACCGACTCTTCGGCCGGCCGGTAGTCCTTGTCGGCGTAGTCGGGGTCGCGGCGCCGCCGCGCCCCGCGGGCAAAGTACCGCGCGCCCTCCAGGCACACGGGGGCGAGCGGGTGAATGTCGACCAGGCACAACACCCCGCCCGGTCCCAGATAGTGCGCGACGGTCCGGGCCCAGAGGTCCAGGTCGCTGATCCAGTGGTGCGTGCCGTAGGACTGGAAGACGATATCGAATGTCCGGTCGAGCCGGCCGATGAGTTCGAGGACATCGGCCTGGACGAACTCGGCCCGCAAACCGGTCTGCCGCCGGAGTTCGCCGGCCAGCGCGATCGAGCGGCCGGAAATGTCGACCCCGGTGGCGTCGGCACCGAGGCGCGCCCACGAGAGCGTGTCAAGGCCGAACTGACAGAACAGGTGGAGGAGCGTCCGGCCGCCCACCTCGCCGAGAAGACGGCGTTCGATCGGCCTCAGCGTGCTGCGGCCGGCCAGGAACTCTGCGACGCGGTAGTCGGGATGGCGGTAGTGAATGTCGGCGATTTCATCCCAGAAGCGGCGGTTCTGTTCGTGGTCGGGACGGCCCATCACTTCCTCGCCCGGAGCATCAGGACGACCCCCACGAGGAAAAACAGGGCGTTGACCCCCCAGACCGAAACCTCCAGAGGAATCTTCTGGTTGTAGCCGGCCGACTGGAGCACGCGGAAGGTCACGAAATAGACCAGCGAGATGAGCGCCCCGGCCGAGATCGACACCGCCACCCCCCCGCGCCGCGGGTTCGAGGCCAGCGGCAGACTGATGAGCACGACAATGAACGAGGCCACCGGATACGCATACTTGAACCCGAGATCCACCTCCTCGCGGTGGTACGGTCCGCCCGTGCGCTTCATCAGATCAATGTACCCCCGCAGTTCGACCAGCCCCATGTCCGCCGGGTCGCCGATCTTCTTGGCAAAGTCCTCCGGTTTCTCCCGGATGTCCGGATACGGCAGGTCGGCGAATTCCCGGTACGTTTCGCCGAGGGAGTCGCTGAACGTCCGCTCAACCCCGTCGTGGAGCACCCACGTCTGATTGTCGTAGGTGAGACGCTCGGCCGTGATGATTTTGCGGAGACGGTCGTCGGCCGTCCTGTAGACGCGCACGGACAGGCCGGCGCGGCGGTCGACGTTGAACCCCTCGATTGTATAGATGTGGCCGGGTTCGATCTGCCGGTAGATGTTGCCGACCTGGCTGGTGGCCTGCCGGGACCGCTTCTCGATCGTGAACTCCTTGATCTCGAGGCGCCGCTGGTTGGCCGGCGGGTAGACGTACTCGTTGTAGTAGAAGTGGCCGACCGACAGGGCGGCAGCCGCCGCCAGGTACGGCAGCGCGATGCGATAGAGCGAGATGCCCGAGGCCTTCATCGCCAGAATCTCGTTGCGGCGGGCGAACATGGACACCGAAAAGAGGCTGGCGATCAGCACGAACATCGGCAAAAACGATTTCACCACCCACCCGCCGAAATACAGGTAGTACTCGGCGATCGACGCCACCGGCACGTCGTTGTCGATGAAATCGCGGAGTTCTTCGATGATGTTGATGACGTTGATGGTCAGTCCGACGGCCACGGTGACGACCACCAGGGCGAGGAGAAACGACTTGAGCAGGTAGCGATCGAGCTTCTTAACGGGCACCATAGTCCGACACCTTCAGGCGCTTCCCCGGCGGAACCACGCGAATACGGGCCGCTCGCTGATGACCTTGTACAGGAGGTAGACGCCGATCGCGCCGATGAGAATGTTGGCCGACCACATGGCCAGAAACGGACTCACCAGGCCGCGGTCGGCGAGATCCTCGCCGCCGATGAGAAAGGCCCAGTAGACCACATAGAGGATGATGGAGATGGCGATCGCCATGCCCATTCCGCTCCGCCGCGTCATGACCGCCAGCGGCACGCCGATGAGGATGAAGGCCAGCGAGGCCACCGGGATCGAATACTTCTTGTAGATCTCGATCAAGTACTTGTTGCGCACCCGGCGCTGGCCCTCGATCTGGTCGATCGTGCGCTGCAGCGACCGATACTGCGCCTCGGCATCGCGCTGGACCGCAAGAAAGGCCGCCGAGTCGGTCTTGATGTCGGCCGCGGCGAACCGGAAAGTATCGCTCAGGAGATAAGTCGTCCGGTTGTCCACCGCCTGACCCACCTTTTCCATGAACGGCTGTATGGCCGCCTCCGCCACGCTGACGCTCTCCCGCATCTGTTCGAGCCCCATCTCCCGGTCGGTCCGGTACTCGCTGTCGGTGCGCTTGAGCTCCGACTGTCCCGATTCGGCGATGTTGATCACCTGCGATTCAAAGTCGAGGCGCCGGTAGTTCTCCCGCTTCTGCGTGTCGAGCTGGTGGACCTCCCCGTTGTAGAGCGTGAACTGCATGGTGAGGTTGTTGTCCAGCATCTTCAGGTAACCGTACTCGGCCACGATAATCTGCGGCCGCGCGGGATTCTTGTTGTCGGTAATCCGGACGCCCTCGACCCGCGACGTGGCGTGGTCGATCCGGTCGATGAGGACGAGGTAGCCCGGGATATCGGTGATGAAAATGCCGGAGCGGAACACCAGCGTCGGCCGCATGGCCGAGATGTCCCCCCAGAGGTGGCGCGCCTTCTTGTTCACATCGGGCAGAACCTTGTCGTTGAACTCGACCATCCCGTAGGCGATCACCCCGCCGGCGATCAGAAGCGGGATGGTCGCGCGCAGGAGGTTGATGCCGGAGGCCTTCATGGCCGTCACCTCAAAATCCGCGGTGAGCCGCCCGAACGCCATCAGCACCGCCACCAGCACCGACATCGGCACCGAAAGCGCGAGCATCCACGCCAGGTTGAGCCCGACCAGCTCCAGGGCCACCCAGATCGAAAGATCCTTGTCGATGACGTGGTCGATGATTTTCGGCACGTACTCGATCACCAGCAGGAAGGTGATGGTGAAAAAGGCGAACAGGAACGGCCCGATGTGCTCGGCCAGTATGTAGCGCGTCAGTATCTTCATAAGTGCAAGCAAATATATTGGTTATACAATGGACCGCCAAGTATGAATTCGCCCGCGACGGCTTTACTTCCCCCCGTCGGTTGCGTACTATGCCTCCCGTGAGTCTCGGAGTTCTCAACCGCTTTCGGCGCCAGGAACCGCGCCCCGACCGGGCGCTGCGGAGGGCGGTCGAAGCCTGCGATCCGCTCGCGTTCCACCGCACCCTGCCCGGTTACTGTCCGACACCCCTCGTGTCCCTGCCCGGCCAGGCGCGCCGCCTCGGCCTGCGCGAAGTGCTGGTCAAGGATGAGGCCCATCGCCTGGGGCTGAACGCTTTCAAAGTCCTCGGCGCATCCTACGCCGTCTACCGCTTCCTCCGCCGGCAGTGGGAGGACCGGCAGAGCGCGCCCTTCGGCGATACGCTGGCCCTCACGCCGGAGCAGCGGCGATTCTTCGAGGGGGCGACGCTGTGCACGGCGACCGATGGCAACCACGGCCGCGCGGTGGCCTGGTCAGCCCGGGTCGTCGGGCTCCCGGCGGTTATCTACCTCCCCGCCGGCAGCGCGACCGCCCGGGTGGAAAACATCCGCCGCGAGGGGGCGCGGGCGGAGGTGATCGACGGCGGGTACGATGACGCGGTCCGGCAGATCCGGAACGACGCCGCCGCCCGCGGCTGGCAGATTATTTCCGATACCGCCTGGCCGGGGTATACCGAAATCCCGGCCTGGATTCAGGCCGCCTACACGACCCTTTTTCGCGAGCTCGAGCAGACCCTCGCCCGGCCGGGTGAGCCGGGCGTGGACGCCGTGATCGTGCAGGGGGGCGTCGGCGCCCTCGCCGCCGGAGCCGCCTGGCACTACGCGGAGCAGTACGGCGCCCGGCGGCCCCGACTCATCTGTGTCGAACCGGTCGGCGCCGCCTGCCTGCTCGCCTCGGCCCGCTCGCCGAAGGGGACTCCCGTGCCGGCCGGCAACCCCGCGCCCACGATCATGGCCGGACTCAACTGCCGGGAAGTTTCGGTAGCGGCCTGGCCGCTCATCCGCGACACCTTCGATGCCTTCGTCGCCATCGAGGACGACTACGCGGTGGAGGCGATGAACCGGTACTACCGTCCCGAGCCGGGCGACCCGAGGATCATCGCCGGCGAGTCCGGCGCCGCGGGCCTGGCCGCGCTCCTCGCCCTGTGCGCCGACCCCGCCCTGGCCGATCTCCGCTCTGCGCTCGGCCTCGGCCCCGCCTCGCGGGTGCTGCTGCTCAATACCGAGGGCGCGACCGACCCGGTCGGGTTCGCGCGCGCCGTGGGCGCCCAACCATGAGGGAGATCTTCACCATCGGGCACTCGCGCCTCCCGTTCGCGACGTTTCTGGGCCTGCTCTCCCCCCATGGCATCGCCGCCATCGTCGACGTCCGCACCCGCCCCTACTCCCGATTTGCGCCGCAGTTCAACAAGTCGCGCCTGGAGGCCGGCCTGAAAGCCGCCGGCCTTGACTACCTCTATTTCGGGGACCGCCTCGGCGGCCTGCCCGAGGACGATCGGTTCTACGACGACGAAGGGTATGTGCGGTACGACCGGCTGGCGGCGTCGCCTGCGTTCCAGGCCGGCATCGCCGATCTCCTTGAAGCCGCCGGCCGAACGCGATTGGTGCTTATGTGTGCGGAGGAAGACCCCGACCGGTGCCATCGGCGGCTCCTGATCGCCCCGGAGCTGGCTGCCCGGGGGGTCGCGGTGCGCCATCTTCGGGCGGACGGACGCGCGCAGGCGGACGAAAGCGGGGGCGCGCCGTTGTTGCTCTTTCCGGTCTCACCCGCTCCCGTGCGCCGCTCGCCGGCGCCGGTGCGCCCGCGGCGGGTTTGAACGGCCGGCCGGTCGCCGCCGCTTGCGCGGCGCGCGCCGCGCGCGTATCTTGGCGCCATGGAGGCCAAGCGGATCAGCGAATTCGCGGTTGACGACACGATCACCGCCTTCTTCTCCGTACGCAAGCGCGAGGTGCGCGAGTTCACCCGCGGGAAATTCCTCTCCCTCGAACTCGGCGACGCCAGCGGCCGGATCCCCGCCGTCGTCTGGGAACCCGACCAGTTCGCTCTGGAGGAACTCGCGGAGGGGATGGTGGTCAAGGCGGCCGGGAAAGTCACCGAGTACAACGGCCGCCTCCAGCTCACTATCGCCCGCATCCGCCTGGCGGCGGAGGACGAGTACCGGCTCGAGGATATCCTCCCGCATTCGAAACAGCCGCTCGAGCAGCGCCGGGCCCGGATCCTCACCCTGACCCGGCAGATCGACAACAGCCACATCCGCCGGCTGGTCGAGTCGTTCTGGGAGGACCAGGCGTTCTTCGCCCGGTTCCTCGCCGCGGCCGCCGGCAAACTCTGGCACCACGCCTGCGTGGGCGGGCTCTCGGAACACTCCGCCAACGTCGGCGAACTCGCCCTCCGCGTGGCCGCGGGGTACGATTTCCTCAACCGCGACTACCTCATCTTCGGCGGCCTGCTCCACGATCTCGGCAAGGTGAACACTTACGCCGGGGCGGCCGCAATCGACTACACCGATGAGGGACGCCTGGTCGGGCACATCTGCATCGCTGACGTCTGGGTGTGCGAGCGGGCTGCCCGCATCGAGGGATTCCCCCCGGCCCTGCTGACCAAGCTCCGCCACCTCCTCCTGTCGCACCAGGGAGAATTCGAGACGCCGGTGAGGCCGATGATGCCGGAGGCGTTTGTGCTCTACTACTGCGATGAAATCGACTCCAAACTCGGCGCGATGAGCCGCATCCGCGAACGGCAGGGGAAACCGGGCTGGTCGGAGTATGTGAAACTGATCGACCGATTCCTGTATTTCGACGATACCGCCCAGGAGCCCCGGTGAGCGATAACGGCGTCATTCTGGAACTGCGCCGCGTCGTTCGCCGCGTTGAGGCAAAGACGATCATCGATGACCTCTCGGCGCAGTTCCGGAAAGGGCGGATCTACTCGGTCATCGGCCCCTCGGGGGCGGGAAAATCCTCGCTCCTGCGGCTGGTCAACCGCCTCGACGAAATCGGCAGCGGCGAAATACGCTTCCACGGCCTCGACATCCGGGAGTTGCCCCCCACCCGCCTTCGCTGCCGCATCGGCTACCTCTTCCAGACGCCGTATCTCTTTCCGGGCACGGTCCGCGACAATTTCTTTTCGGCGGCGTGCGCCCGCACCGAGGAGACGGCCGCGCGGCTGGCCGATCTCGTGCAGCTCGAGGCGGCGCTGATCGATGCCGACACAGAGCCGCTCTCGCTCGGACAGAAGCAGCGTGTGGCGCTGGGGAGGCTGCTGGCCACCGAACCCGAGATTGCGCTGCTGGACGAGCCGACCTCGGCGCTCGATCCCACCATCACCGAGGCTATCGAGCGCACGGTCATGGACATCGTGCGCCGCACCGGCCTGACCGTTATCTGGGTCACCCACCACCCGGACCAGGCCCTCCGGCTTGGCGGCGAGACGCTCCTGCTGGTCCAGGGACGGTTGGTGGAGTCCGGACCGAGCGACGAGGTGATCAACCGGCCGCAAACCGACCTGGGCCGGCGCTACCGCGCGAGGGAACTGCGATGAGCGGGGCCAACGGACCGGGATTCGTGCAGGTGGCGCTGGCGCTCGTGCTGGTCGCCATCGCCGTCATCGTCTCCCGCTACTGGAAGCTGAACCTGGCCAAAGAAATGACCCTCGGCACGATCCGCTCGTTCGTGCAGCTCATCGCCGTCGGTTATGCCCTGGAGTTCATCTTCGGCCTCAACACCTGGTGGCTGATCGTCCTCACCATCCTCGTCATGCTGACCACCGGCGCGTACACCTCGGGCGGACGGATCAGGGGAGTCGACGGCGCGCTCGCGATCGCCTGGGTCTCGATCGCCGCCGGCTCCCTGGTCACCATCGCCGTCATGGTGGCCGTCGACATCATCCCGTTCACGGCGCGCTACGTCATCCCGCTCGGCGGCATGATCATCAGCAATGCCATGAACGCCGCGGCCCTCGCCATGACCCGGCTGATCTCCGATCTGCGCGCCCACACCCTCGCCATCGAAACCGCCCTCGCGCTCGGCAAGCCGTGGCGGGAGGCCTCGCGGGGACTGCAGCGGGACGCGGCCACCGCCGGCATGCTCTCCACGCTGAATTTTATGAAGACCGTGGGGATCGTCGCCCTGCCGGGGGCGATGACCGGGATGATCCTCGGCGGCGCCGACCCGCTCGAGGCCGTGCTCCTCCAGATTATAGTCGCCTACATGCTGCTGTCGGCGGTGACGATCACGTCGATCGTGGCGGTCGACCTGACCGTACGCAAGTTCTTCACCCCCCACCACCAGTTGCGCCGGCTTCCGGCGCTCAAGTGAGGCCGGGCGCCGCGGGCCGCCGCCGATCGAGGAGCGCGGCAGGGAAAACCTGCCCGCAGGTTCTTCGTGGAAGCGCAGCCGACCCGCGCGCCGGGGCTGAGAATACGCGGGGGCGGGGACTTCAGTCACTACCACGGAGCGAGCACGCGCGCGGGGGCCGAAAAAGCTTGTCTTTTGGAGCGATTCCCCTACCTTACGGCAGCCCCGCCCCGGCTGGTGCAGCCGGCGGTGGGCGCTCGTTGTGCGACGGAGAGGTGGCCGAGCGGCTGAAGGCGCACGCCTGGAACGCGTGTATAGGGAAACCTATCCAGGGTTCGAATCCCTGCCTCTCCGCCATTTGTCGAGGTCTCCCCGGTTTGTCTGTCGACAACCACCCGGTCGGGTCGGACCACGAGATCAAGGATTACACCCGCGAGGCGGTCCGGGCGCAAGGCGAGACCGGGGGCGGCCGTGTCGCCGGAAGTAGTCGCGGATCCGCGGGACGGAGGGGCCGGCCGATCAGCGACTATCGGTTTGAAGAGGACCGCGGTACACGCACGCGGCCGGCATCCGTCAAGACATATGAAGAGGTGGCGCAGACTCATCCTCGGTGCACCTGAAGGCAGCCTGCTTGGAGTGCAACCAAGAGAATCCGGCCCCGACTTCCACCTTCCGCAAAAGCCGGTCGGGTAGCGCCCACCTCGACACGGGTGGCGTCGAGCCTAATTGAGCCCGGTCAGTAAATCGAGGCCGGCGTTGCCGCCGGCCCTCGGTGAGTTCCCCCACTGTCTCTTACCTGCTGCTTATCTGCAGCGCTTGTTGTCGGGCATCTCCCCTCTGGTCGCTCGGCTCCCTGCGTTTCGGCCCGCGACCTCGGGGTAAGCTGCCTCCCTCCTCTGACTATTTGAGCAGCAGCATCTTGCGCGTCTGGCTGAACCCGGACACGTCAAGAAGGTAGAGGTACACACCGGAGGACTGCGCCGATGCATCCCAGGTGACACTGTGGTCGCCCGCTTCGTACTGGCCATCGGCCAGCACCGCCACCTGCTGCCCCATGATGTTGTAGACGACGAGCGTAACGTGCGACGCCGCCGGCAGCGAGAACCCGATCTGGGTGGCCGGGTTGAACGGGTTGGGGTAGTTGCCCAGCAGGACGGGCGTTTGATCGTCGGCGGCCAACGGGGGTTCCGGCGGCTCGGGGCCGTTGATGATGTGCACGCAGTCGGTCCCCTCGATCGGCGTGCCGTCGAGCAGATTGCCGGTCAGAGCCAGCGCTACCGTGTCGCCGGCGTACACCTGGCCGAGCGCGGCGATGATCTGGTCGCGGTAGAACTTGAGCGTCATATCAGTGTAGCCGTCGGGGCCGGCGGTGGTGCACTGGCACTGCACCGCATCGGCCGGCACCGGCGTCGCGACATCGTCGAGGCTGAAGCGGATCGGCGAGACGCCTGCCAGCATGACCGTCGTCCAGTCGATCATCGTCGGATCGAACTCGGCGGTTCCGAGGATAGCGACCGGGAGGACGGCGCGCGGCGGGCGGGGGCCTTGTTTGTCCAACCGGCCGGTCGCGCCAGACTCATTGTCGGCCGGCTCCGGGATTTCCTCGCGATAAGGCCGCAGGTTGAGCGGGTTGGGACAGGAGCCGGGTTTGATGTCGACAGCGACGGCGACGGAGCTGATCTCATACGCTTCGACGGTATTCAGCACGGAAGGGTCGTATCCCAGACCTCCGCCAACGACATACAGCGTTCCATTCAAGCTCGCCCCGCCGCAGGCGTGCCGCGGGGTCGGCAATGAAGCGGACGATTGGCTCCACGTATTGGTCATCGGGTCATAGAACCAAAGATCAGGATACAGGTCGTAGGGCAGATACCCGCCCACAATGGCAACCTGTCCGTCGAGTGTATCACAGGCAGACCAGGATCGCTTCTTTGGGATGGGCGCGATGTATGTCCAGGTATCGGTGTCCGGATCGTACACTTCGCTAGTCTCAGTTGCACCCCCGGTGCCGTCCAATCCGCTGATCGCGTATATCTTGTCATTGACGACGGCGCAGTTGAACGCACAACGCGTCATCTGCATGGGCGTTCCCGGAGACCACGTGTTTGTGGCGGGATCATATACCTCAACGATATTCATCACCTGAGGGCTATGTCCTTCCTGATAGCCGCCGATCGCATAGATCTTCCCGCGGAGTGCAACTACCGCCAGGCCGGTTCTTCGGGTTGTCATAGGAGCGAGGGCAGACCAGGAGTTGGTCAGAGGATCGTACACTTCAATATCATCTGAGAAGTTTGCCGGGTTGGGACCCCCGCGAAATTGGCCGCCGACCGCATAGATCTTGCCGTCGTAGACCGTGGCCGACAGGCCCCCTCGGGCGGTGGGAAGCGGCGCAACGTTTTCCCATGAATTGGTAGTTGGGTCATAGCGCTCCACCTGCGGTGTCTGAACATTGGCCGCAACATCCCCCGAAATCGCATAGATTCGCCCGCCGAGCGCGACCGCCGGGAGCGCCGCCCTGGCCGTTGGCATGGGAGCCCTCTCGGACCATGTTCCGGACGGTTGAGCATCCGTGGAGGCAAAGGGCAGAAGGACGAGTAGGAGAATCAGGATCGTCGTGCCGATGCGCACCTCAGTTTGCCGGCCGATTTGTGACGCGTACATGTCAATTCCTCCTATGGAATCGCCGTAGGTTTGAAGGGTGAAGACTCTTTCATCGCAGTAGCAGTAGACAAACGCCGTGCCGGCGGAATGACGAGGCGAGGCTTCCGTAATTCCATAGGGAGGAACAAGATGCGACTTGGCGGGAGCGCGAGGGCTGCGCCCGCAAGGTCACGTTGACTCCAACGGAGCGGCCAGCGGCAAGTCAGACTACCCCAGCCGAATGTCCAGATCCTGGATGTCGCGGCGCAGGTTGGACCGGTCCACACCGAGGATGCGCGCAGCCTCGCTGATGTTGCCGCCGGCGGCCGCGAGCGCTTCAATGATGCAGTTCCTGCGGTACTCCCTCACCCGCTGAGTCAAAGTCGGGCGGCCGGACTCGGCCGGCGGCCCGGCGGCGTTTTCCCCCGCGCCCAACTGCCGCGCAATATCGGCGCGCGTGATCAGCTCGGAGTCGGTGAGCACCAGCAGCGATTCTATCGTGCTGAGGAGCTGTCTCACGTTGCCGGGCCAGTCGTAGGCGATGAGCATTTCCATGGCGGCGCGATCGATGACACGGGGGAAGCCGTCCCGCTCAACCGTCAGCCGGTCAAGGAACCGCGCGGCCAGCAGGGGAATGTCCTCCCGGCGCTCACGCAAAGGTGGGATGCGGATTTCGACGCCGCGGAGACGATAGTACAGGTCCTCGCGGAATTTGGATTCTCTCACCATGCCCGCCAGGTCGCGGTGGGTCGCACAGAGCACCCGCACATCGCACGCCTGAATCCGGGGCGAGCCGATGGGATGGAACTCCCCGGACTCGAGAACGCGGAGCAACTTCGCCTGCGTCGTGATGTCGAGATCGCCGATTTCATCGAGAAAAACCGTGCCGCCGTCGGCGTATCTGAACAGCCCGATGCGGTCGGCGATCGCCCCGGTGAAAGCCCCTTTCAGATGGCCGAACAGCTCGGACTCCACGAGATCGGTCGACTTGTGATTGCAGTTGAACACGGCCAGCGGTTTTCCGGCGCGCGGGCTCAGCGCATGGAGGGCCTTGGCCACCAGCTCTTTGCCCGTGCCGGTCTCGCCTAGAATCATGACCTTGCTGTTCGACGGGCCGGCCCGGTGAATGAGCCGGAACACCTCCAGCATGCCCGCCGACCGCCCTAGGATACCCAGGCAGTCGGCGGCGTGTCCCCGGAGTCGCTCAACATCTCCCTTCAGCCGGCTGCGCTCCGCCGCATGCCGAACCGATCGGAGGAGGCGAAGCCCGGAGACTCCTTTCTCGACATAGTCGTAGGGTGCCTCGCGCTCATCGATCTCGTGCTCGTCATAGTCGCCCGGATAGCCGGTGTGGAATATGACCGCCAGTTCCGGCTCCATGCGGGCGATTGCGCGGGCGGCGGCGATCCCGTCCATCCCCGGCATGCGGATGTCCATGACCACGACGCAGATGTCGCGGTGCCCCTCCACGATGCGGACGGCCTCCTCGCCGGACCGGGCGCTCAGCGGAGTGTAGTCGTCGGAGAACAGATCGCGCAGGGCCTCGAGCACCAGCGGATCGTCATCAACCAGAAGAATCGTGTCCTTTGCCATACCTGTCGCCGCCCTGTGGTTGCACCAGCCTGTTTTCTCGTTTAACCGGATTGCTCCGGAATCATGGGCAAGACCAGATGAAAAGCCGTTCCCTTCCCCGGCCGGCTCTCGGCCGCGATGCTTCCCCCATACAACTCGACTATCCTCTTCACCAGCGAGAGGCCCAGCCCTGTCCCGGTCGTCGGCTTGGTCGAGAAGAAAGCGTCGAAGATCCGCGGCAGGTCGGATTCCGCAATCCCGCACCCGTTGTCGGTCCACTCCAACAGGATGCGGCGGTCGCGGACCGTCCAGGCGATCGTAATGCGGGGGGTGTCCCGGCCCTCGAGCGCCTCCATGCTGTTCATGAGGAGATTGGTGAAGGCGCTCCGCAGGTGGCCGGCCCGCACGGCCGCGACCGCGGCCGCCTCGCCCTCCGCGGCCACCCCGATCGCCCGCTCCTCGACCGGGGCGGCGTTGGCCGCGAGGACTTCCCCGAGAATCGCGCGGACGTCTGCCGGTTCCGGTCGGATCTCTGCCTCGAGCCGGGAGTATTCGGTGATCTGGCGGGTGAGGTTTACCGCCCGCGTGATCGCACTGCGGATCGTCGCGTGCGTCGATCTCAGCCGCGCGCTGTCCGGGGCCGGCTCCCGAAGGAGCTTCTCCTGCCGGAGCAGGGCGCCATCCACCGGGAAGAGCGCGTTCTTGATCTCGTGGGCGAAACCGCCAGCAATGTCTTTCGCCTGCCGGTACTTCTCCTGGGCGACGATCTTTTCCTGGGCCGCCCTGAGGTCCGCATACGCCTGCGCGAGTTTCCGGTGGGCCGATTCCAGCTCCTGCTTGCGGCGCGACAGCCTGTGGCGGAAGGCGCCGAGGACGGCGACCCCGACCAGCAGCGACGAGAGCGCCGCGAGTACCCACGCCTGGTAGTCCACGTAGAACGCCGTCGCCGCCTCCATGAAGGTGCTCTTCCTCACGTAGCCGATGAAGTGGCGGTCCCGATCGGCGCCCAGAATGGCGGCCACCCGACGCCGATCATCATAGGCGAAAACATCGCGGTAGTCGCTCGTCGGGACCGCCGCCAGTTTCTCAAACTGCGGCGTGTAAACACCGCCGGTGTCCCGCTCCTGAAAGAAGAGCACTGTGTCGGCGCCGGGCCACCCGGTCATCTGACCGCGATACTGGAGATAGCTGGAGTCGGACTCGGCTTTCAATGTCAGATCCGCGCCGAAGATCCGTATCACTCCCTCGTGCGACACCGCATAGAGGTCCGCCGCCCCGTCGCGGTCGTAGTCGGCCGGAAAGATGTACTGGACGCGGTCGGGCATGGCGATGCTCTTGACCACCCGAAAGTCGCGGTCAATCCGCGAGATCACACTGGGCCCCGGCCGGAGATCGCCCGACGCCACGCTGTCGACCAGGGGGAGCGTGTGCAGGATATACCAGCCCGAGGCATCGGCGGCCGGGACTAATCCCGTCGCTTCCGAATAGCGCGAGACGATTTTCCGATACCGGACTGCTCCCGCCCGGTCGAGGCGGACGAGATACCCGAAAGAGTCGCTGAAAAGCGAATCCGAGGCCCCCTGGCCCGGCGCGTAGGTGATCGCGAGGATTCCCGCATCGGCGCTGTCCCCGCACGGGACGATACACACGAGCGGCAGCGGGCTGGATACTCGCGCGCCCCACTCGATCCGGCGGGCGGCCGGCTCCACGCAGTATAAGTACCGGGGTCGGAGGCCGCGTTCGGGATCCAGGTAGAAGAAGTGCTCGACCGCGCCGTCAAAGTCATAGTCAAACGCCCCTACCTCCTGGAGGGCGCATCGCCACACCGCATCCCCCGTCGAGTCGGTACCCGCGGCCAGGAACAACCGGCCGCCGGGCTCGGCCGCTCCGTTCACCAGGCACACCCAGGCGCTGTCCTGCGCGTAGCCTGCAAACCAGAGCCCCTTCGGCGGCTCTCCATTGCGCTCCCAGACCCCGGCATCGGTGACGGTCAGCCAGATGGGATGTTCCTCCAGGGGGAGCCGTCCCGGGTAGCGCAGCAGTTCCACCATCGACGGCAAGTCGCTCGATTCCGGCTGGTTGGATGTCGCGAGGATCACCACGGAGTCGCTCGCCGACTCCGCGGCGCTGAAGACTCTCCAGGGGTGGCACACCAGCGGGGCGCCCGGGCTAACCCCGCCGGAGAAAATCAGGTCGACCCGATAGGGCAGCAGGCGCACATCGCGCGTCACCGGAACGGCGAAATGGGAGACCGATGCCGCGCCCATCGCGGGGGGAGGATTCACGAGCAGGAAAAGCACGCACAGGAAGGAACTCACGCCAGAAACCTCCGCCGGACAGGAGACACTTTTCTGCTCTCACCCGGATGCCGCTGCCGGAGAAGGGAAGGATCCGCAGCACCCGCCGGGAAGATACAATACTGCAATATACGCAAGCGGGTCCCGAATGGAAAGACCCATTGCGCCCGTCCCCGGAGGATCTTGGCCGAGCCTCGCCGGAGGCCGCCACTGCGGTGGCGGACCAGCTACGCCGAGGACGCCTTGCCGCTGTACCGCGCCAGCAGGCTGTAGACGTGCCCGCACACCAGGTCGCACAGTTCGAAAATGCGCGGATCCGCCACCCGGTACAGGACGTACGGACCCTGCTTGTTTTTGGCCACCAGCCCGGCCGCGGTGAGGATTGAGAGGTGCCGCGAAATGTTGGGCTGGGAGCAAGTAAACTGGGCCACCAGATCCTGCACCGACTGCTCGCCCGATTCGAGCGCCTTGAGCATTTTCAGCCGCGTCGGGTCGCCCAGCGCCCGGAAGGCGCGGGCGACCAGATCCACCTGCTGGTTGCTCGCCTGGAAAAAGTACTTGGTTCGCTTGGCTGCCATGTTCCGGGTACTCCCGTCTCGTCTTGATTCCGTCACTGCACAATGCCGGGCGCGATCCTGCCTCCGCCTGCCGCCCGCCCGGGCCGGGCGGGTGGGTTTGGCTTCCGGCTCTGCGCCGGCCGGTCGCGTCACAGCGTCTCCGGCGCCCCCTCGGTCGGCGCCGTCTGGGATTCCGATCCTCCGCCCGCCGCCGCCTTCGTGCGGTTGACCAGGTAGTACAGGAGCGGCACGGCGACCGGGCTGATGACGAGCGAGGCGACCTCGCCGGCGATGAGCGCGATGGCCAGGCCCTGGAAGATCGGGTCGAAGAGGATGATGCCGGCGCCCACGACCACCGCGCCCGCCGTGAGCAGAATGGGGCGGAATCGCACCGCGCCGGCGTCGATCACCGCCTCGGCCAGGGTGCTGCCCTCACGCAGGCGAAGCTCGGCGAAGTCGATCAGGATAATTGAATTGCGGATCACAATCCCGGCCCCCGCCATGAAACCGATCATCGAGGTCGCCGTGAAAAATGCATCCATCGCCCCGTGGGCCGGCAGAATGCCGATGAGCGAGAGCGGGATCACCACCATCAGAATGATCGGCGTGACCATCGACCGGAACCATCCCACCAGCAGGACATAGATGAGCACGAGGACCGCGGCGAACGCGATGCCCAGGTCGCGGAACACCTCGAGCGTGATGTGCCACTCGCCGTCCCACTTCAGCGAGGGCTCGAGGTCGGTGAACGGCATCGACGCGTTGTACACCTTCAGCGCCGGGAGCGTCCCCCCGAAATCGCGGGCGTTGAGGGCGGCGATCTTCCGGTTCATCTCCCCGATCGCGTAGACGGGGGACTCGATCGCGCCGGCGACGTCGCCGATGACGTAGGTCACCGGCATCAGGTTCTTGCGGTAGATCGTCTTGTCGACGATCGCCTCCCGCACCGTCACGAGCTCGGCGAGCGGCACCAGCACCCCGGTCCGGGGCGACTGCACGCGGAGATTAAGAACGTCGGCGGCGCTGGTTTTCCGCGCCCGCGGCAGCTCGAGCACCAGGGCGATGTCCTCGCGCTCGTGCCGGCGATGCGCGATATCCACCTGCATCCCCGACACCGCCACCCGGAGCGTCCGGGCGATCTGGTCGGCGCTGATGCCGTGGAGCGCCGCCTTCTCGTGGTCGATCTCAAACGTCAGCTTCCGCTGATCGTCCTCGATGTACGTGTCCACGTCCACCACGCCCGGCGTCGAATCAAAGATGGCCTTGACTGCGTGGGCGAGCATGGTGCGGCTGGAGTCGGTCGGCCCGTAGATCTCCGCGACCAGCGTCTGCAGCACGGGCGGGCCGGGCGGCACCTCGGCCACCGCCACCCGGGCCGCGAAGCGCCGGGCGATTTCCTGCACCCGGGGACGCACGCGGGTGGCGATGTCGTGGCTCTGCGCCGAGCGCTCCCCCTTGGGCAGCAGATTCACCTGGATGTCGGCGACGTGCTCCCCCCGCCGCAGGAAATAGTGCCGCACTAGGCCGTTGAAGTTGAAGGGGGACGACGTCCCGGCGTAAATCTGGTAATTGGTGACCTCCGGCTCCCGGCTCACCGCCTGGGCAATCTCGCGCGCCGCCTCCACGGTGCGCTCCAGCGACGATCCCTCGGGCATGTTGATGATGACCTGGAATTCATTCTTGTTGTCAAACGGCAGCATCTTGACCTTGACCCATCCGAGGCCGACCAGGCCGATCGAACCGACCAGCAGCAGTCCCACGACGGCGAAGAAGACGGTGCTGCGCGCGGGCGAGGCCACCAGGCGCCCCATCCACCGACGGTAGAGCCGCGTCGCGCGGTCCTCCTTCCCCTCGGGGTGATGGCCGGCGGTGTGGCCGGCCCCCCGCTTCCAGGCGAGCACGCGCACCGCCGCCCAGGGCGTGACGATGAACGCGACAAAGAGCGAAAACAGCATCGCCGCCGTCGCCCCCACCGGGATCGGCCGCATGTACGGCCCCATCAGCCCGCCCACCGTGGCCATCGGCAGAACCGCCGCAATCACCGCCCAGGTGGCCAGGACCGTGGGATTGCCCACCTCCGAGACCGCCTCGATGGCGATGGTCTTCCACGGCCGCCGCTGGTTCCTGGGAAGGTGCAGGTGCCGGGTGATGTTCTCGACCACCACGATCGCATCGTCGACCAGAATGCCGATCGAGAAGATGAGAGCGAACAGGGTGATGCGGTTGAGTGTGAAGCCGGTGAGGAAGAACACCAGGAGGGTGAGCGCGAGGGTGGACGGAATCGCCAGGGCGACAATGATCGACTCGCGCCAGCCCAGGCTGATGAGGATCAGAATCGACACCGACACGATCGCAATCAGCATGTGCAGCAAGAGTTCGTTGGACTTCTCCTCGGCCGTCTCGCCGTAGTGGCGCGTGATCGTCATCTGCACATCCGAGGGCACAAGCCGCGGGCGGATGTGCTCCACCTTCTCGAGCACCGCGTTGGCCACCTCGATCGCGTTCGTGCCGGCCCGCTTGGCCACCGAGAGGGTGACGGCGGCCTCATCGTCGTGCCGCCGCCCCGACGCCTCCGCGGATCCGTACACCACAACCTGGGTGAGTTCCTCCGGACCGTCGACCACCGTCGCCACGTCGCGCACGTACACGGGCGCGCCGTTGAAGACGCCGATGACGACCCGGTTGATGTCCTCGACGTCGCGCAGGAACCCGCCGGTCTCGACGATGACCTCGCGGTTGTTGCGGACGATGCCGCCCGCCCGCATCTGCCGGTTGGCCGCCTGGAGCGCCGGGATGACGCTGAGCGGATCGAGGTTGCGGGCCGCCAGGGCGTCCGGGTCAAGCTGCACCCGGTACTGCCGCCGCAGGCCGCCGATCATGTGCGTCTCCGACACGTTCGGCACCTGCTTGATCTGCTCTTCGATCTCCGCCACCACGCGGCGGAGGAAGTAGTGGTCCTCGGTGGGGCTGTGGAAGGTGAGGGCCAGGATCGCCACGTCGTCAATCGACCGCGGCTTGAGCAGCGGGAACGACACGCCCGGCGGGATGCGGTCGAAATTCGACTGCAGCTTCTGGTTCAGCTTGACCAGCGATTTCTCGACATCCTCCCCGACCCTGAACCGCACTATCACCAGCGCCTGCTCCGGGTTGGAGATGGAGTAGAGGTATTCGACGCCGGGAATCTCCCAGATCAGCTTCTCCATCGGAGCCGCCACCCGCTTCTCGACTTCCTCCGCGCTGAAACCGGGCACGCCGACCATGACGTCGATCATCGGCACCTTGATCTGCGGTTCCTCCTCGCGCGGCAGGAGCGAGACGGCGAAGAGGCCCAGCAGAATGGAGGCTATGATAAACAGCGGCGTGAGCTTCGAGTCGACAAACATCCGGGCCAGGCGGCCCGCCAGTCCCTCGCCGCCGCGGCCGGCGGTATCGTGACGCGTCATGAGACCTCCTCAACGACGTCGCCGTCGAGCAGGTCGCGCTGGTCGCTGACCACCACCGTCTCCCCCACCTCCAGGCCGGAGAGGATCTCCACCCGGTCGGGGAACTGCCGGCCGATGCGGATGAGGCGGAGCATCGCCCGCTTGTCCGGCGTGACCACGTACACGAGATCCAGCTGGCCGCGGTGGACGCAGGCGGACCGGGGCACCGCCAGCGTGGCATCGTCCCCCTCCGCCTGCAGCTGCAGGCGGCCGAACTGCCCCGGCCGCAGGTCGGCCAGCGCGGGCAATTCAATTTTCGCGGTAAACGTCCGGCTCATGGGATCGGCCGAGGGGGAGATATCCACCACGCGGCCGGTGACGGCGGTGTCGATCACCGGGATCGAGACCCGCACCGACTGGCCGGCGGCGATGCGGCGGCGGTACGATTCCGGAATAGTCGCCTCGAACCGCGGCGGACCGGACTCCTCGAGCGTGAATGTCGGCATGCCAGGCGCGGTCAGGTCGCCGACGTCGATCATCTTGCGGGTGACGGCTCCTGCGAAGGGCGCGGTGATGCGCGTGTAGCTGAGAAAGGTCTCCGCTTCGTCGAGCGCCGCCCGGGCCACCGCCGCGCGCGCCTTGATGCCGTCGTACTCCTGCCGCGTCGCCGCGTTCTGGGCGAGCAGCTTCTCGAACCGCTCGAGATCCTGCGCCGCCTGCTCGTGCATCGCCTGCGCCTGCCGCACCTTGGCCTCGAATTCGCGGGCGTCGAGCTCCGCCAGCACTGCCCCCTTGTTGACGCGGCTGCCGATATCGACCAGCACCCGCTCCACGCGCGCCTGGACTTTGGAGCCGATGTCGGCGGTGTTGCGGGCCACCACTGTCCCCATGATCTCATCGGCCGCCTGGTCGGCGAGCCGCTCCACTTTGGCCACGGAGACGGGCTTGGGGCTCGCCGCCGCGCGCGCCGGCGTCCTGTCGCCCGGGGTGCTGCAGCCGGCCAGGGCCGCCAGAGCCACGAGCGCGGAAAAGTAATGGATCGTCTTCATGGTCACCTTTCTCCCAGTATGGGCACGCTGAGCGCCCGGCGCAGTTGCGCCAGCGCCAGGATTCTATCTGCTTTCGCCTGGGCCAGACCGACCGCCGTCTGCGCCAGATTGTTCTGAGCATCGATCACCTGCGAGGTCAGGGCGAGCCCCTGCGCAAACCGCGCCTCCGTGAGCCGGACCGCCTCCGCGGCCAGATCGAATGCCCGCTGCATCACCTCAACCCGGCCCGCCGCTTCCTCCACGCCGTGGGCAGCCGAGGTCAATTCGACCGAGGTCTGCAGCCGGGCCAGACGCGCCCCCTCGTCGGCCGCCCGCAGGCGGGCCCGCTTCTCCCGGATCGCCGCGCCCGTGAACAGACCGTCGAACACCGTCCAGTTCAGCATCACCCCCGCCGTCCAGCTCTGGTTGTCATGCTCATAAGTGAGCCCGCGGAAATAGTCCACGGCGGCAAAGGCGGAAATGGAGGGCAGATATCCCGCCCAGGCCGCCCGGTACTCGTGGAAGGCGGCGCGGGCGAACGAGGTCTGCGCCTGCACTTCCGGACGCACGCCGGCCTGGACCGCGGCCGGCGCGGCCGGCGCAATCTCATCGAGCGACTGAAACTCATCGAACCCCAGCGTGTCCAGCCCGATCGCGAGCCGGAGCCCCTCTTTGGCCAGTGCGAGACCGTTGCGCGCCTGGAGGAGCCGCTCCTCGGCCCGCGCCTTCTCCACCTGAATGCCGAGCAGATCCGTCCGCAGCGCCGTGCCGTTCTCCACCCGGCTCGCCATGACCTGCTCCGCCGAGGCGTACGCCTCGACCGCCAAGCGCGCAGCCTCCTCCGCCTCCTGCGCAGTCAGCACCGCGAGGTACATCCGGGTGACTCCCAGCACCATCTCCTGATCGGCGGCGCTCCGGGCGAACTCGGCGCCCGCCCGGGCCGCCCGGGCGGCCCGAAGGTTGGCCAGATCGCGGCCCCCGTTGAAGAGGTTCAGGCCGACCTGGGCCGAGAGCTGGAAATTGTCCCAGCGCGGCGGGTTGTTCAGATCGCCGGCCAGCGCAAACTGCCCTTGATTGAGTGCGAACATGAAGGCGTTGACGGCATTGTCGCTGGCCGTGTAGCCGGAGGCCACCCGCACCATCGGCAGAAACGCCGCCCGCGCTTCGGCCGCCCGCGCGGCCGCCTCGCTCACTCCAAGCGCGGCGATCCGGGCCTGCGGCGACTGCTCCCGCGCCAGGCCGACCGCCTGCTCCAGCGTCAACTCCCCGGCGGCCGCCGGCCGCACCGCCACCACCAGGGCGGTCAGAACTGTGACCACAAGCTTCATACGACTCCTCGGACTCTGTCCATTCTGGGCCTCCCGGGGGCGGCGCCTCCCGGATCCGCCATATATAACGATATAAACATATAGTTATATATATTTGTGCCGAGAAAAGTGCAAGGGTTTTTTCCTTTTTTGGGGGCTGTCCCGACAGAAAAAACCGGCCCGCCGGCTCCCCGCTCGAATCAGGTCGGGTCGGGAGGGCCGCTGTCAGGAAAGTCGCGCTGAGGGAGAAGGCCCCCGGCCGGCCGCGGCGCCCGTTTTAGAGGGCGATGCTGCTTGCGTCCACCAGCGCGAGCAGGCGCTTTCGCTCGTCCGGGCCCGGCGGGAGAATCGGACGGCGGGCCGGTCCGCCGTAGAGGCCGAGGTGATCCATGGCCGCTTTGAGCGCCGCCACCCCGCCGCCGCTAGTGACGGCCGCGTTGAGCGGGATGAGGCGGAACTGGGCGGCGCGCGCCTTCTCCGGGTCGCCGCTGCGATAGTGCTCGTAGACCGCCAGGCACTCGCGCGGGGCGATATTGGCCAGAGCCAGGATACCGCCGGCCGCCCCGATCGACAGGGCGGGCAGCAGGAAACCGGCCGACCCGGCCAGCACCTGGAACGCCGGTCCCGTGCCGCGCACGATGTCCGCCATTTTCGTGATGTTCCCCCCCGAGTCCTTGAGCCCGATTATGTTGGGGTGGGCCGCCAGCTCGATGACGAGCTCGGCGCCGAGATCCGCGCCGGTGCAGGCCGGCATGTTATAGATGACGACCGGGACGGGCGAACTCTCCGCCACCGTCCGGTAATGGCCGAGCAGCGCCTCCCGCCTCATCAGCCCCTTGTAGTAGCCGGGATTGAGCACCAGCACGGCGTCGGCGCCGGCCTCGGCCGCCCACCGCGTCATCCGCACCGTCGCCCGCGTCGTCTCCTCCCCCGCGCCGGCGAGCATGAGTTTGTCGCGCGGGATGGCGGCCCGGGCTGCCTCGTACACCCGGCGCTTCTCGTCGTCGGTCAGCATCACCTTCTCGCCGTTCGACCCGAGCACGAGAAAGCCGGCCAGACCGAACCGGCTCAGGTGCGCGAGATTCTCCTGGAGCCTGCCCGGCAGAAGATTCTCCTCCGCATCGAAAGCAGTCGGGATCGGGGGGAAGATTCCGTTCAGTTGAAGCACGTCCGCGTCCTCCGGCATCACTTGTTCTTCGGACCAAATGATAACCTCCCGGGGACAGCGCGGCAACTGCTCCTTCGCGCCGCCCTCGGACAAGCCCGCTGGCCGGCCCGGAGGCCGGAGGCGGCCGTGGGGATCAAAACAGCCGGGGAAATCGCAGGCGCGGGGGAAGGTCGGTTTCGTGGTAGGAGAGTTCGCAGCCGTAGCCATAGGGATCGTAGCGGTCGGATTCGAAGTCGGTGACCGCCGCCAGCCGCCAGGTGCCCTTGATCCGTTTGTACAGCAGGAACGTGTAGCGCACCCGCTCCCGGTGCGCTCCGAACGATGTGCCGGGGCCGGCATAAGTCAGACGGATATAGTCGCCCGACTCCTTGATTTCGTAGAGCTGCAGGGTGTCGAGATTGGGCCACCGGGCAAACTGGCGCTCGATATACGACCGAAGCGACAGGTAGCCGTGCTTGCGAATCAACTTCTCCAGCGTATCCGCCTGGGCCGGGTCGAGGAGCGCGGAGAACCGCTCCGGCTGGCCCTGAAGGACGGCTTGCTGCAACTCGTCGAACAGCCCGCGCAGCGTGTCGATCACGGGCGGAAGCTCCGAGTGGGGAGCCGCGGTGCGGTTTTCGGCGACACTGCACGCCAAAGCGCTGCCCAACAAGAGGATCACCCATGCCGAGAATATCCGGAGGCTCTTCATAGGCAAAATCCTCCCTCTGTACGTAACTATCGGCGCCGCGGATGGGGAAACTTGAACAAAATCGAAGCCCGCCACCGGGGGCGGGACACGCGGGAGATGAAACCCTCGAGCAGGCCGCAGGGGCGGCCGGCCGGGCTCAGCCGACCTTCTTCTCCGCCTTGGTGCGGAGCCGCGGCGGCTTTCCTTCGGTGATCGTCTCCTCCGAGATGATCACTTCCAGAACGTCGGACTGGGACGGGAGCGAGTACATGGTGTCGAGCATGGCCCGTTCGAAAATGGAGCGCAGCGCCCGGGCCCCGGTCTTGCGCTGCTGGGCAATCCTGACCGCGGCGCGGAGCGCCCCGGTTTCGAACACGACGTTGACGCCCTCCATTTCCAGGAGCTTGGCGTACTGCTTGGTCAGCGCGTTCTTCGGCTCGGTGAGGATATTCATGAGCGCCGCCTCATCGAGCGCATGCAAGGCGGCGGTCACCGGCAGACGGCCGACCATCTCCGGAATCAGCCCGTACTCCATGAGGTCGGCCGGGATCACGTGCTCGAACAGATCCGGGGCGTCTTCCCGGATATGCGTCGACTCGGCATCAAAACCCACCTGCTTCTTGCCCAGCCGGCGGGCGATGATCCGCTCCAGACCGTCGAACGCCCCGCCGCAGATGAACAGGATGTTCGTGGTGTTGATCTGCACGAACGCCTGCTCGGGGTGTTTGCGCCCCCCCTTCGGCGGAATGTTGGCCACCGTCCCCTCCAGAATCTTCAAGAGCCCCTGCTGCACACCCTCCCCCGACACGTCGCGGGTGATCGACGGATTGCCGTCCTTGCGCGCAATCTTGTCGATCTCGTCGATATACACGATCCCCCGCTCCGTCTTCTGCTGGTTGAAATTGGCCGCCTGGTAGAGCCGGACGAGGATGTTCTCCACATCCTCCCCGACATAGCCCGCTTCGGTGAGCACGGTGGCGTCGGCGATCGTGAAGGGAACCTTGAGAAACTTCGCCAGCGTCCGCGCGATGAGCGTCTTGCCGGTCCCGGTCGGGCCGAGCAGCAGAATGTTGGACTTCTCCAGCTCGACATTGTCGCTGTCCTTCGCGAGGCTGCTGTTCAGGCGGTGGGAGAGCTCCCAGTTGATCCGCTTGTAGTGGTTGTAGACCGCGACCGCGACCGTCCGCTTGGCCTTCTCCTGGCCGATCACGTAGCCGTCGAGATAGCTCTTGATCTCCGCGGGCGCGGGCACGTCGCGGATCTCTTCCGGAAGAGCAACATCCGGGGCCGATTGGAGAAGGTCGTTGCAGAGCTCGACGCACTCGTTGCAGATGTACGACTCGTAGCCCGAAAAGAGCCGTTTCGCCTGGCTGGCCGGCTTGCCGCAAAATGAGCAGCGCTGCGGCCGACGGGGTTTCTCGGAGTCCGCTGACATATCCTATATCCGTTTCCCGACCGGCGATTCCCTCGCCCGGTCTAGCTCCTACTTGCGCTCCGACCGCTTGAAATCGTAGACCTTGTCGATCAGGCCGTAGTCCTTGGCCTCCGAGGCCGACATGAAGAAGTTCCGGTCGGTATCTTTCTCGATCCGTTCGAGCGGCTGCCCGGTATGCTGGGCCAAAAGATCGTTGAGGCGCTCTTTGGTCCGGGTGAACTCTTTGGTCATGATCACGATGTCCGAGATCTGCCCCTGGGTGCCGGCGAGCGGCTGGTGGATCATCACCCGGCTGTTGGGCAGCGCCGCCCGCTTGCCGTGGGTGCCGGCGGCCAGCAGGAACGCCCCCATCGAGGCGCAAATCCCCATGCACGTCGTCACCACGTCGGGCTTGATGAACTGCATCGTATCGTAGATGGCCAGCCCCGCCGTCACCGACCCGCCCGGCGAGTTCAGATAGACAAAGATGTCCTTGTCCGGATCCTCCGCCTCGAGGAAGAGCATCTGGGCGATGACCAGGTTGGCCACGTTGTCGTCGATCGGCGTCCCGATGAAGATGATGCGGTCCTTCAGCAAACGCGAGAAGATATCGTACGCCCGCTCCCCGCGGCCGGTCTGCTCGACCACCATCGGCACCAGGTATTGCGCCTGTATCTTTTCGTCCATAATCTCCTGCATAACTCCTTGGACCTCAGTCCGTTTTCGTCGTCGCGGCTATTCCTTCTTCACAACCTCGGCCTTGGAAATGAGGAAATCAAGCACTTTTTCCTCGCGCAAGGTGTCCGTGATGTTGTCGTACTTGCCCGACCGCCGGAGCCCCTCGCGCGCCTCCGCTTCGGTGATCTCATAGTTCTCCGCGAACCGCTTTATTACTTTGTCGGTATCTTCCCGCGTAACCTGTATGTTTTCCTGCCGGGCAATATGGTCAGAGAGCAGGTTCCACTGCAGCGCCGCCGTCGCCATCCCGTGGTACGCGCCGCGCAGTTCCGCTTCGTCCGCCGTGCTGTCCTGGCGCCGGAGGTCCTTGACCATCGCGTCGAGGTACTCCTTCACCAGTCCGGCGGGGACCGAGACCTTGTTCCGCTCAATCACCTGCTGGACGATTTCGTTCCGGTGGTACCGGCGCAACTCCCGCTCCTTCTGGGCCTTCAGATCCTCCCGGATCTTCATCCGCAACTCCAGAGCCGTCTGGGCGTGTCCCGTCCTCTTGGCCAGGTAGTCGTCGAACGCCGGCTGAATCTCCTCGCGCACCTCTTTCACCGTTGTCCGGTAGCGCACGGTCGCTCCCGCAAACTCCTCATCCGGGTAATCCGCGGCGTAGTGCACTTCAATTTCCCTGGTGTCGCCGGCCGTGAGCCCTGGAAGTTGCTCGCGAAATTCCTTGACCGTCAACGGATTAGAGAGCTCTATGACCGAATCGGGGTAGGCCTTCTCCGGCTCCTCCTTGGGGGAATCGAACGTCTGCACGAGGTCAACGACCACAATGTCCCCCTCACCGACCGCGCGGGTGACCGTACGGCGTTCGGCGTACGCCTTCCGAACCTGCTCCGCGGCCCGATCAACCTCCTCATCGGTCACCGTCAGATCGTAGAACGAGACTTTCAGATTGTCGAACGCGATCGGCGGAATAGTCGGGAAGACCTCCACGCGCGCCGTGTAATTGAACCCGCCGTTGTCGGTGTAGTTCAGGTCGGTGACCGTGGGGGGCGTAGCGACCGGGAGAGCGCGCTCGCGGAGCGCCTCCGATATCGTCGCCTTAATCAGTTCATCCGCCACGTCGGCTTTGACCTCGTCGGCAAACTGCGATTTGATGATGTTCAACGGGGCGTGCCCCTTCCGAAAACCCTTGAGCGTCACGTCCCGCTGGACCTCGCTGAACTTGGACTCCAGCTTTTTGTTCACCTCGGCCGGCTCGATCTCGATCGACACCTCGCGCACCAGTTCTTCGAGTTCCCTGATTTCGACCTTCACGTTCGTCTGACCTTTCCGCGGTTGCCCGGCTGTCGTGGCCGGCGGCGGCCGTCGCGGTTGCGCTTTCGGTCCGCCGGCGAGAACATCCGTGCCGGTTAAGGATGTCCGTTCCTGTAATGTCCGGGGCGTTCCTCCCGTTCCGGCAAATCGGCTGAGGGGACGCCGCGGCTGGTGCGAAAGGGGGGATTCGAACCCCCACTCCGGATGGAACTGGATCCTAAGTCCAGTGCGTCTACCAATTCCGCCACTTTCGCCTGCAATAACTTACGTTGGCTCCGGCCGAAGCGCAACCGGCTTTCTGGACAATTCCCGCGCCGCCGGAAGCTCGCGCCGGGAGTTCGCCAGTTAAGCCGCCGTGTCCTCGAACCGCCGCCTACGCCGCCCGCGCGTCGGCCCCCGGCCGTCGGCCCACCGGGCTTCTCCCGCGCCCTCGCCGCATGAACTCCACCCCGAGAAACACAGCCGTCAACGCCAGGTGGAGGGCGAAATACAGCCGGTTGCCATCCTGCCAGCGCCGGTATTCGAAGCTCGGAAAGAGCCCATGGGCCGCCAACAGCGAGCCGGCCAGGAGCAGTCCGAGCGCAATCGCCGTGCGGAGGGGGCCTGGAGCCGCCACTGCCCGCAGTTCTCCCAACCGGCGCCCGTTTTCCTCAATATATACGAGCACGAGCGGAATGAACAGCAACGCCGGCGGCAGCAGCAGGCGACTCTCCCTTATATGGCCAAAGAGAAGACCCGACACCAGGTACGCGCCGGCCGTCAACAGCGCCCCGAATCGCACCGCGTCGTACCAAGCGGGGCTCTCCTCCGGCCGGCGGAACGCCTGAGTCAGCCCCACCGGCCACAGGAAACCCAGCGACACGATCAGCGAGAACAGGGAGTCGCGCGTCCGCGCCCAGCTTTCGAAATTGAAGGCCAGCGACCACACGGGCGAGCCGCTGACCGCGCCGAGCACAGCCGCCCGGAACACGACCAGCACCGCGACCGGCGCCAGCGTCGCCAGAAGCGGGCGGGCAATCCCGACTTTCGGGTTGGTGCGGAACAGGAGGAACAGCACCGGCAGAAAGGCCGCGCTTGTCTCGCGGGCAATCATGGCTCCCGCAATGCAGGCCGCCGCCGGCCAGTACCGGCGACCCAGGGCAAAGGCCATCGCCGACGGGAGCAGGATGTAGCACCAGAAATCATCCCATGTCCACACCGGCTCGAAGTGGGCCAGGAACAATGGAAGCGACAGCAGCAGAATCACCATACCCGCCCGACTCCGTGCCGGGCTGAACTGCAGCGACCGAAGGAAATGGTAGAACGCCGGACCGGTGACGAAGAAGAGCGCGAACTGCAGAAGGAAAAACGCGCTCCGCACCGACAGCCCCGTCTGCTCCGCCAGGAAACCGACCACCGCCGTGGTCACCGGCCGCACCCGGAACACGTCAAAATCCCGGTGGTAGGCGAGCAAATCGTCCCAGGCCTCGGCGGAGAGATGGAACGAACTGGGACTGATCAGGTGGTTCAGCAGACTCAGTCCGGTCAGCAGCCCGGCAATCAACCAGACCGCGCGCGTTTCCGATGAACCTGACACCCGGATAGACCTCGTTCCCCTGTGATTTCGGCCCGACTCGCCGCCGCACCGCCACATGCCTGCAGCCGTACGGGCGAGTGATGATAGAGAGCGCCGGGCGCGCGCCGCAAGCAAAAACGGCGCAATCGGCCCGGCGCCGCCGCCCCCCCCGGCCTATCCGCCCGCCCGATCTCCTTGCCCCGCGCCGCCCCGTCGATTATCTTCCCTCTGAAATGGCGGTTCAACCGGCCGGGCAATCCCCCTTCGTAGTCAGGCCGACCGGTCCCCCCGCCTCAGGCGGAGCGCTGACGTGCACGAGCTTGGCATTGCCCAGTCAATTGTCGACAAGGTGCTGGCGAAAATGACGGCCGAGGGCTACCCGGAGATCGTCGCCATCGGACTCCGGATCGGCGCCCTGACCGACGTGGTCCCCGATGCCCTCACGTTCGGATTCGAATCGTCGGTCGTCGGCACCCCGCTGGCCCGAACCCGCCTGGCCATCGAAACCGTCCCGGTCGCCGGAGTCTGCGAGACCTGCGGCCGGACCTGCGCCGTCGAAGAGTTCCTGTTCGTCTGCCCGCACTGCGGCAGCCGCGACATACGGATGACGCAGGGAGACGAACTGGAAATCGCGTATATTGAAATACCGGAGCCGTCCCCGGAGATCCCGGGCGACAAGAAACCAGGCGGGCGGGAAAGCTGCCGCCCCGCACCGCAGGAGTGACGATGACGGAACGCGTTGAGGTCAAAGAGAAGGTGCTCTCCGAAAACGACCGGCTGGCCGCCGACCTGCGGCGGCAGCTGCGGGACCGGCGGGTGTTCGCCCTGAACCTCGTGAGTTCGCCGGGATCGGGCAAAACCAGCCTCCTGGAACGTACGCTGGCCGAGTTCAACGATACCATCCGGATTGCGGTGGTCGCCGGCGATGTGCAGACCGAGAACGACGCCAACCGCCTGAAAGCGGCCGGCGGGCGTATCGTCCGCCCTATCGTCACCGGCGGGCTGTGCCATCTCGATGCCCGCATGGTCACGAAAGCGGTCGCCGAAATCGACCTCGCCGCCCTCGACCTGCTTGTCGTCGAAAACGTCGGCAACCTGGTCTGCCCTTCGAGCTATGACCTCGGCGAGGACATGAAAGTTGTCGTCATCAGCACCACCGAAGGGGACGATAAGCCGCTGAAGTACCCCGGCATGTTCCGGCGGTCATCGGTGATGGTCGTGAACAAGATCGATCTCCTCGGCAGCTCCGATTTCACCCTGGCGAAAGTCAAGGAGAACGCCCTCTCGATCAACGGCAACCTGAAGATATTCGAGGTCTCCTGCCGGACCGGCGAGGGGTTGGACAAGTGGTACCAGTGGCTGCGGGATCAGGTGGCGGCCAGCAAGGCGTCTCCCTGAACCAAGCGGACTCGTCCGCGGGCCACTCATGCTGTCGGCGCAAGACATACAGAGACAACGGCTGACTGTGAACGGAGTCGTGCAGGGAGTCGGATTCCGCCCCTTCATTTACCGCCTGGCCCACCGGCTGGCGCTCGCCGGTTCGATCCGCAACGATGCGCGCGGCGTCCACATCGAGGTCGAGGGCCCCGCGGCGAAGCTCGACCAGTTCCGCCGGCTCCTGCGCGCCGAGGCCCCGGCGCTGGCCCGCATCGATTCCCTCCGCGTCGAGCCGCTGCCCCCGCGCGGGCAGAACGGCTTCTCGATCGAGCCGAGTCGGCACGGGGAGACGGCAGCCGCGCTCATCCCTCCGGATATCGCGGTGTGCGCCGACTGCCTGCGCGAGATGCATGATCCCTCCGACCGGCGCTACCGCTACCCGTTCACCAACTGCACCAACTGCGGTCCGCGCTTCACCATTGTCGAAGGCATCCCCTACGACCGGCCGAAAACGTCGATGAAGCGTTTCCCCATGTGCCCTGCCTGCGAGCGGGAATACCACGATCCGCTCGACCGGCGGTTTCACGCGCAGCCGGTCGCCTGCCCGGCCTGCGGCCCGCGACTGATCGCGCACGACGGCGCCCGCGAGCTGGCGGTCGCCGACCCGGTCGCCTGGGCCGTCGATCTGCTCGCCTCGGGCCGCATCCTCGCCCTGCGCGGCCTCGGCGGGTTCCACCTGGCGGTCGATGCGGCCAGCGAAGAGGCGGTCCGGCGCCTCCGCGACCGCAAGCAGCGGCAGCAGAAACCGTTCGCCCTGATGGCGCCCGATGTCGCGCGCGTGCGGAAATTCTGCGAGGTCTCGCCGGAAGAAGAGCAGCTCCTGACCGACGTGAGCCGCCCGATCGTGCTCCTGCGGCGGCGCCCCGGCGAAACCGCCATCGCCCCCTCGGTCGTTGACGACAACATGTACTACGGGTTCATGCTCCCCTACACACCTCTCCACCACCTCCTCCTGCACGATACTTTCGATGCCCTCGTCATGACGAGCGGCAACCGGGCCGAGGAACCGATAGTGACCGAGAACGCCGAGGCGCTCGCGCGGCTGGGGAATATCGCCGACGGATTCCTGCTGCACGACCGCGACATCCTCCAGCGCTGCGACGATTCCATTGTCCGGCGCCTGGCCGGCGGCACCCGCATCGTGCGCCGCGCCCGCGGGTACGTCCCCCTGTCGGTCCCTCTCCCGGTGCGGCTGGAGCGGCCGATCCTCGCGGTCGGCGGAGAATTGAAGAGCACGGTGGCGCTGGGCCGCGCCGACCAGGTCGTGCTCAGCCAGCACATCGGCGACCTCGATAACCCGGCCGCGCTCGCGTTTTTCGAGCACGCCCTCTCCCACCTGCAAAAACTGCTCGAGTGCGAACCCGAACTGATTGCCTGCGATCTCCACCCGGAGTACCTGTCGACCAAGTGGGCACACACCCAGCAGGCGCTCCCGGTGATCGGGGTCCAGCACCACCACGCCCACCTCGTGTCGGTCCTGGCAGATAACGGCTGCACCGAGCCGGCAATCGGGCTGATCCTCGACGGCAGCGGTTACGGGACCGACGGCACCATCTGGGGTGGCGAGGTCCTCATCGGCGACGCCGCCGCATTCCGGCGCTTTGCCTGGCTCGAACCGGTGCCGCTGCCGGGCGGCACGGTCGCCATCGAGCAGCCCTGGCGCATGGCGCTGAGCTATCTCAGCTATGCCTACGGGGGCGAGGCCCGGCGTTTCCCGCTCCCGCTGTTCGACCGCCTCGACAGCCTGCAGATCGACATCATCCTCGCGATGATCGACAAGGGCCTGAACAGCCCCCTGACCTCGAGTTGCGGGCGGTTATTTGACGGCGTCGCCGCCCTGGCGGGCCTGGCGCTCGAGAACACCTACGAGGCGCAGGCGGCGATCGCGCTGGAGATGGCCGCCACCCGGGCGGGCGGGGCGCTGCCCGATGTCGAACCGGCCGCGCCGCCGGCCGGCGGGGGTCCGCTCTCCTTCGCCCACCTGATCCGCGAGGTCGTCCGCCGCGTCCGCTCCGGCGATCCGGTCGAGCAGATCGCGGCGCAGTTTCACGCCGCGCTCGCGGAGCTGTTCGCCGGTGCCGCCCTCGCCGCCCGGGCCGCGACCGGCCTGACGACCGTCGCTCTCAGCGGCGGTGTCTGCCAGAACGCGCTCTTTTTCACCCGCCTCGCGCACCGGCTGGAAAACGCCGGCTTCCGCGTGCTCGCCCACCGCGAGGTACCCACCAACGACGGCGGCCTGGCGCTCGGACAGGCCGTGATCGCCGACGCCGTCCACCGTCGCACGAGCTGAGGAGTCGCCATGTGTCTCGCCATTCCCGGAAAAGTGATTGAGATTTTCGATGAAGACGGCCTGACGATGGGCCGGATCGACTACGCCGGGACGGTGCGCACCGCCTGTCTCGATTCGGTGCCCGAGGTGCGGGTGGGGCAGTACGTGCTCGTCCATGCCGGCTTCGCCCTCAACGTGCTCGACGAAGACGAGGCGCGCCGGACGCTCGATCTCTTCGATGAGATCGCCCGGCAGAACGCCGAGGAGGGGCTCGATCCGTTCGGGGAGCCCCTGCCGCCGGAGGCGCCGTGACCGGCCTGAAGTATCTCGATGAATTTCGGGATCCCCGGCGGGCCGCGGCCCTGCTCGGCGAGATCCGGCGCACCGTCACCCGACCCTGGGTGATCATGGAGATCTGCGGCGGCCAGACGCACTCGATCATCCGCAACGGCCTCGACCAGCTTTTGCCGCCGACGATCCGGCTCGTCCACGGTCCGGGGTGCCCGGTGTGCGTGACCTCGCTCGAGCTCATCGACCGCGCTCTGGCCATCGCCGCCCGCCCCGATGTGATCTTCGCCTCCTTCGGTGACATGTTGCGCGTGCCGGGATCGTCGAAAGACCTCCTGACCGTGAAATCCGAGGGTGGCGATGTTCGCATGGTGTATTCGCCGCTGGACGCCCTCCGTCTCGCCCGCGCGCACCGCGACCGACGGGTGGTGTTTTTCGCCGTGGGTTTCGAGACCACCGCCCCGGCGACCGCCACCGCCATCCGCCAGGCGCGCCGCGAGGGGCTGGACAACTTCCTGTTGCTGGTCGCCCACGTCCTCGTGCCGCCGGCGATGCGGGCGCTCCTCGAGGCGCCCGGCAACCGCGTGCAGGCGTACCTGGCCGCCGGCCACGTCTGCGCCGTCACCGGCTGGGAGGAGTACTGCCCGATCGCGGAGGGCTACCGCGTGCCGGTCGTGGTCACCGGCTTCGAGCCGGCGGACATTCTCGACGGCATCCTGGCCGCCGTGCGCCAGCTCGAGACCGGGCAGGCCCGGGTCGAGAACCGCTACGCGCGGGCTGTCCGGGAGCAGGGCAACCCGCACGCGCGCGCCGCCGTCGAGGCTGTGTACGAAGTGTGCGACCGGAAGTGGCGCGGGATCGGAACCATCCCGCAGAGCGGCTACCGCCTCCGCCCCGAATTCGCCGCCCATGACGCCGAGCGCATATTCCGGCTGGCCGATCTCGAGGTGCTCGAGCCCCCCGAATGCATCAGCGGCCTCGTTCTCCAGGGCCTGCGGCGGCCGGTCGATTGCCCGGCGTTCGCCCGGCGCTGCACACCGCAGACGCCGCTCGGCGCCACCATGGTGTCCTCCGAGGGCGCCTGCGCCGCCTACTACCGCTACCACCGCCGCGCGGCGGAAAGCTGAAGGGTTACCCGCTATGCCCGATGAACCTCTCCCCGAGCCGTCCTTCTCCTGCCCGCTGCCCCTCTCGGCCCCCGCGACCATCCAGTTGGCCCACGGCAGCGGCGGCCGGCTCGCCAACGACCTGATCGCGCGGCTCTTTGTCGAGGCTTTCGACAATCCGATGCTGCGGCGGCAGGATGACCAGGCCACGGTGGAAATCGACGGCCTGCGCCTCTCCTTCTCGACCGATTCCTTCGTCGTTGACCCGCTCTTCTTTCCCGGCGGCGACATCGGCGACCTGGCCGTGAACGGCACCGTCAACGACCTCTCCATGAACGGCGCGCGCCCGCTCTTTTTGAGCGCCGGGTTCATCATCGAGGAGGGGCTGCCGATCGCGGACCTGGCCCGCGTCGTGCAGTCCATGCGGAAGGCGGCGGCCGCCGCCGGCGTGCAGATCGTCACCGGCGACACCAAGGTCGTCAACCGGGGCAAAGGGGACAAGCTGTTCATCAACACGGCCGGGATCGGAGTCATTTCCCACCCCTACGACATCGGCGTCGACCGGCTCCGGCCGGGGGATCGCGTGTTGATCAGCGGGCCGCTCGGCAACCACGGCCTGGCGGTCCTCTCCCGGCGCGAGGGTCTCGCTTTCGAAAGCCCCATTGTCAGCGACACGGCCCCCCTCAACGGGCTCGTGGCCGCGCTGGTCGCCGGGGTTGGCGGCGCGCTCCACGCCATGCGCGATCCGACCCGCGGCGGGCTGGCCGCCACCCTCAACGAATTCGCCCGCGCCTCCCGGGTCGGCATCCGCCTGGTCGGGGCGCAGGTGCCGATCGACCCGCCCGTCGCCGGCGCCTGCGAGCTGCTCGGCCTCGACCCCCTCTACGTCGCCAACGAGGGCAAGCTGACGGCGGTGGTGAGCGCCGAGGCGGCCGATCGCGCCCTCGCCCTCATGCGCGCCCATCCGCTCGGCGCCAGGGCGGCGGTCATCGGCGAGGTCCACGCCGACCGGCCCGGAGAGGTGACCCTGCGGACCGTGCTCGGCACGGAGCGGATCGTCGACATGCCCGTGGGCGAGCAATTGCCGCGCATTTGCTGACGTCTCTTTCCGGAATTCCGTGCCCCGTTTTCGGATGCGCGAACGGCCCGCCCCCGTTACCTTGGGACAAAAAGCTTAACCGGAGATACGAACCACCGACCATGAGCCACCTGCCGCCTCCCGCCATCATGTACCGGGCGCTTCGCGACCGTGACGCCACCTTCGAGGGCGTCTTCTACGTCGGCGTCCGCACCACCGGCATCTTCTGCCGGCCCACCTGCCCGGCCCGCAAACCCAAAGAGGAGAACGTCCAGTTCTTCGCCTTCCCGCGGGAGGCGCTCCAGGCCGGGTATCGCCCCTGCGCCCGGTGCGCTCCGCTCGAGGTCGAGCGGCCCGCCCCGGCGCTGGTCCGCGCCCTGCGCAACCTGGTCGATGAGTCCCCCGGCGGGAAGATTTCCGGCGCCCTACTCCGCGCGCGCGGGATCGATCCTTCGACCGCCCGGCGGCAGTTCCAGCGCTACTACGGCATGACCTTCCACGCCTACCAGCGCGCCCGGCGCCTGGGCCTGGCGCTCCACGAAATCCGCCGGGGGGAATCGGTCATCGGGGCCCAGATCGACCACGGGTACGAGTCCGCCAGCGGCTTCTTCGAGGCCTTCCGGAACGCCTTCGGCGCACCGCCGAGCCGCCTCGAGACGGTGGCTTGCCTGTTCGCGCAGGCGATCGAGACGCCGCTCGGTCCGATGGTCGCGGTGGCCGACGACTCCGGGCTGCATCTGCTCGATTTTGTCGACCGCGGCGGGTGGCAGCAAACCGTCGGGAAGCTCCGGGAACGGTCGGCGACCGCGGTCGTCCCCGGTCCCCATCCGCACCTCGCCGCGGTGGCGGAGCAACTGAAGAGTTATTTCGAGGGGCGTTCGCTGGACTTCTCGGTCCCGCTCGTTCCGGACGGCACTCCCTTCGAACTGGCGGTCTGGTCGCTTCTGCAGACTATCCCGCCGGGGGCCGCCTGGTCATATGCGCAGATGGCCGCGCGGCTCGGCCGTCCGGCCGCCGTGCGCGCAGTCGGGCGGGCCAACAGCCGCAATCGCCTGGCCCTCGTGATCCCCTGCCATCGGGTGATTCGTGCGGACGGAACCCTGTGCGGGTACGGCGGCGGGATATGGCGCAAGCAGTGGCTGCTGGCCCATGAGCGGCGGGTGCTGTCGCGCCGGGAAACGAGTCCGGTTACTCCGGGCCCGACAGGATGAAGTCGCGAACCTTCAGGCCGTAGCGCTCCGGGTCGATCAGCCGGACGATGCGGCGGTTGATCTGATCGGCGCGGGCCAGATCGACCCACTCCGGTTCCGGCAGGAGGCCCTCCCGGTTGCCCACGATCTGGACATAGGGCCGGTCGTACAGCTCCGCATTAGCGGCCATGATCACCGCGATCTCATCCGTGCTCAACAGCGCCATGCTCCCGGCCGGGTAGATGCCCATCACCTCGTTGAACAGGGCGATCAGGATCGGATTGAATTTGGCCGTCATCTGGAACCGCATCTTCCGGATCACTTGATCCGGCGCCATCGCTTTCCGGAAATACACCCGGTCGGAGGTGAGGGCATCGAACGTGTCGGCGATCGTGATAATCTGCGAGTACAGGTTCAGCGGCCGGATGTCGTGGAGCAGGGGGTAGCCGGTGTAATCGGCGTTGATGTGGTGTTCGAACGCCCCGCGCGCCGCCCGCGCCGTGTGCTGGTCGAGCTTCATGCTGCGCAGGATCGTCTTGGCCCCCAGCGCCGGGTGCATCTGCATCTGGATCCAGTCGTTCTCATCGAACGAGTCCGGCTTGTTGATCAGGTCGCGGTCCAGCCGCACCTTCCCCGCGTCGTGGAAGAGCGCGGCAAAGCCGAGCTGTGACAGGCGCGGACGGTCGAGGCCCAGGCGGATCCCCAGAGTCAGCGAGTACACCGACACGTTGACCGAGTGGGCGTAGGTGTAGTCGTCGAAATCCTTGATGGCCGACAGCTCCACCAGCGAATCCTTGTCCTTCGACAGGTGGTCGATGAGCGCGTGCACGACCCTCCGGGTCTTGGCCAGATTGACATCGCGCTCCACGGCCGTGCGGGCGAGCAGTTCCGAGACTGCGGAGACGGCGCGGAAAAACGTCGTCCGCGCCTGGAGCCGGAGCTGGCGGCGCCGCTCCGCTTCGTCTTCGTCGTCTTCGTTTTCGTCCGGCAGCGCGAGGAGGAAGACGGTGGCGGGGATGTGGCGGTCGAGTTCCTCCTGCAGTTCCGCGAGACTCCGCCCGCGGGGCGTCAGCGCGGCCATGAAACTGAAAAACCCGCGCAGATGATCCTCGGTGACCTCCGGCAGGAAACGGACCCCGCCGATTCCGAGGGCCTCCCAGTCGGCGGTGACGGCGGCGGCCGCGCCGCTGGGGTCGGAGAAAATGGGCGCACTGCTTCACGAACGCCTTGTTGGCCGGCTCCATGATTCGGGCGTTCCGGTACAGCACGAAGAAGGCGTTGACGAGCTTTTCGTCCCGTTCCGTTTCCGCCACCCGGGTTTTGCCGGTATCGACTGCGGTCGTCATGCCTCACCTCCGGTCGGCGCTTTGCGGCGGCTCAGACAGCGGGTCGCGCGCCGGCGGATATCCGGGCGCCACGAGCCGGTCAGGCGTTGCAGGAGCGCGCCCGCTTTCTCGCTCGGGTTCTGCTCGAGGGCATCGAATGCGGCCGCTCGGAAAAACGTCCGGATCGGATTCCGCGTCGGGTTGAAGCGGGCGATCAGCCGGGCCAGGTGCGGCACCGCCCGCTCTTTCCCCCGGCGCGAGTACGCCACCAGCAGCGCGATCTGGTCCTGGGGATCGAGTTGGCCGAACGATTCGGCCGTGACCGCTCCGGCGAGCGCCTCGAACGCGCCCGCCCCGGAACTCCCCATCAGCGCGGCCATCGCCTCCCGGTGAACTTCTTCGTCCGGGTCGAATACCAGCCGGCCGAGAATCTCGAGGGCTCCGGCGTGCTCTTTCCCCCGCACCGCCTCCACCAGCTCGATCCGCACCCGCCGGTCCTCGTGGGCGACCGCCTGTTTCAGGTGCTGGAGCGCCCGGTCGTCGCCGATGTGGCCGAGGATCATCACCGAATTCCGCACCACGTACCACCGTTTGTCGTACACACCCTTGGCGAGGATTTCCTCCTTGCCGCGGCCGTGATCCACCAGGTACCGGCAGAGCGTCTCGCGGTGGGGGCGGTGCTCCAGTTCGCCGAGTAGATCGGTCAGCGCGCTCAGGGCCTGCCAGTCGAACAGGTCGAGGTACCGCCGGAGGTCGCTCTCGGTGATCTCGGTGTGCTCGTTCAGCGCTTTGGCCAGGAGGCGCAGGCGCTCCCGGCTCCCGGCGGTCATGTAGATCCCTTCCAGCCGGTCGGCCCAGCGCGGCTTGGCTCCCCGGATGCGCTCTCCGAGATTCCTCAGGGACCGCAGCAGGAAGGCCGCATGCGCCACCTGGCCCTGGGCCACGAACTCGTTCAACATTTTCTCGCAGATGATCGCCGTCTCGTCGAATCCCTTGAGCGTGGTCTCCTGCATGAGCAGCTCGATGAGGAGGTGCGACGTTGACTCGTACAGGTTGAAGGCGGCATCCTGCGCCAGCAGTTGCTCCATCCGGGCCTGCTCGTCGGCGCTGAGGCTGTTCTCGCGGGAGAGGATGTCGCGCACGCTGGGCACCGGCACCGGGGGCAGATTGGACAGCCCCATGGCTTCCGCCGCCGCCTGCGCCCGGAGGCGGGCGGCCTCCTCCGGCTCAACCTCGAACACGCCGCCGGGTGTCAGGTGCCCGTCCACCGTCTCCGGCGCCGCTCTCCCCTCGAGCGCGTCTTCGCTCAGGAATATCGCTTCATACCCGTCGGGCGTATCGCCCCCTGCCCGGCGCCGCTCGTCCTCCCGGTGGAAGTACTCCTGGACGCGGAAACCGGCGTCATACTCGGCCAGGGCCACATCCTCCGCCGACTGGAACGAGAAACCCTCGGGCGCCGCTTCCCACAGAAGCGACGGGAGATCGCCGTGGCCCGCGGGCGCCGTGAGATAAGTCCGGATCGCTCCGAGCAGACGGTCGATGCTCGCCGCCGTCAGCCCCCGCTTGAAACTGAGTTCCGTGATGCCGGCGCTGAAAAAGATGGCGGCGAGATTGTCCTCCCGCGACTTGTCGCGGTGCACGATTTCCCCGTTGCGCAGAATGACCCCGTTGTCGACCCCCAGCCGGATCTCCCCCTGCTCCTCGAGCAGGTCGAGCAGCCGGCTGGCGAATGACTGCCGGAGCGACTGCGGGAGCGAATTCGTCTCCGGGTACATGCAGACAGCTTTGATCGTCCGCAGGAGATCCCGCAGGAGAACGGCGATTTCCTGATCCGGAGGGCGGTCGGTATTCGGTGTTTCCATCATCCTGCCGTTGGTTTTCTGATCACAGTATCGGCAGAATGCCCCGCCCGATTGACCGGCCGCCGGGCCGGTCAACGAAAAACCCGGCGGCGCCGGGTTTTCCGTCAAAGCCTCCGGTCGGTCAAGCGCTTACAGCACTTCGATCTTCTTCCGCCCGTTCCGCACTTTCCGGGTCGCGTTGCGGGTGTCGAATACCGCCTTGGCGTTGTCCACTATCCACTGGTAGTCGTACTGGGCGTGGTTGGTCACGATCACCACCAGGTCGGTCTTGCGCAGCAGCGCGGCCGTCAGCCGGGTGGACCGCCGGGCCGTCCCCTCCCACTGAATCGACGGGACGTGCGGGTCATTGAACACCACCCGCGCGCCGCGGTCCTCCAGCAGCTTGATGACGTCCAGCGCCGGCGACTCCCGCACATCCTTGATGTTCGCCTTGTAGGCGATCCCCAGCACGAGCACCGAGGACTTGTTGAGCGCCTTGGCGAACCGCTCGTTGAGCATCCTCATCACCCGGTCGACCACGTAGTGGGGCATCGAGGAGTTGATGTCCCCCGCCAGCTCGATGAACCGGGCATAGTAGTTCAGCGACTTCAGCTTCCACGCCAGGTAGTGGGGATCGATCGGGATGCAGTGCCCGCCGAGCCCCGGACCGGGATAGAACGGCATGAACCCGAAGGGCTTGGTCGCCGCCGCGTCGATGATCTCCCACACGTTCAGCCCGAGCCGGTCGCACATCAGCGCCACCTCGTTCACCAGGCCGATATTCACCGAGCGGAAAGTGTTCTCCAGCAGCTTGACCATCTCCGCCGCCTGGGTCGACGACACGGCGTAGATGTCCGGGATCGACTGCTCGTAGAATGTCTTGGCCACCTGGGTGCACTTGGGCGTGATCCCCCCGACCACCCGCGGCGTGTTTTTCGTCGTGAACCGCTGGTTCCCCGGATCCACCCGCTCGGGCGAGAAGGCGAGGAAGAAATCCTCCCCCGCTTTCATCCCCTTCTCCTGAAGCAGCGGCAGGATTAGGTCCTCCGTCGTGCCCGGATAAGTGGTCGATTCGAGCACGACGAGCGTCCCTTTGCGCATGAACTGCTTGACCGAGCCGACCGCGGCCAGGATAAACGACACGTCGGGATCTTTCGTCTTCGACAGCGGGGTCGGCACGCAGATCGAAATGGTGTCCATCTCGCCGAGAGCGCGGAAGTCGGTGGTGGCGCGGAACTTTTTGGCCGCCACCATGTCGGCCACCACGGCATCGGGCACGTCGTCGATGTCCGACCGTCCGCTGTTGAGCAGCCTGACTTTCGGCTCGGCAATGTCAAAACCGGTGACCTCAAACCCGGCGTGCACCAGCTCCACCGCCAGGGGCAGTCCGACGTAGCCCAGACCGATCACACCGGCCTTGGCTTTCTTGCTCGTGATCTTCTCCATAAGCTGCCGGTGACCGGACACGCCGGACTGCTTGGGAGCTGATTTCTTGGCCATACAGGATTACTCCATCACCTTATTCATTCTCGGCGGACAGACGTTCTTTCCAGTACGCGAACGTCTCCCGCAGCGTTTGCTTCAGACTGTATCGGTTGGCAAATCCGAGTTCTTCAACGGCCCGGCGGTTGGATCCGCGCAGGACGGGGATGTCGGCGGCGCGCCACTTTCCCCGGTCCACCGCGATGGCGACGGGTTTCGCCGTGAACCCGAGCAGGAGGCGGAGGACGGTCTCGATCGAGGTCGCCCGTCCGGAGCACAACTGGTAGACTTCGCCCGGGGCGCCGCGTTCGGCCAACAGGCGGTAACCGCGGACGATGTCGCGGACATCGCTGAAATCCCGCCGGGCCGCGAGATTCCCCACGCGCACCCGCGGGGGCTGCAGCCCCAGGTCAATGGCCGCCGCCTGACGGGCGAAATCGGCGATCACGAAAATCGGCGCCTGCCGCGGACCGCTGTGGTTGAACGACCGCGCCACCGTGACCGGAAGGCCGTAGCGGCGGAAATGCGAGCGGCAGAGATGCTCCCCGGCCGCCTTCGAAATGCCGTACGGCGAAGTGGGCGCGAGCGGATCCTTCTCGGTGAGCGTCTTGTCCCGAACCACTCCGTAGGCGTCGCAGGAACCCGCCCACACGAACTTCCGCAGCCGGCGGACCCGTCGCGCCGCCTCCAGCATGTTGAGCGTCCCCTCTACGTTCACCCGCAGCGTGAGGCGCTCCTGCTGCAGCGACTGGCTCACGCTGGCGAGCGCCGCCAGGTGAAAGATGTACTCCGGGCGGATCCGGCCGATTGTCCGGGCCGCCTGGTCCGCATCCGCGACGTCGAACGGCACCAGCCCCAGCTGCCCGCGGCAGCCCGCCAGATTGTCCAGCGGTTCGTCGGCATACACTCCCCCGGTCACCCGGTACCCGTGGGCCAGCAGTTCCTCCGCCAGCCAGGAGCCCGCAAACCCGGCGATTCCGGTTATGAACGCGGTCGGCTTGTTCATCGTCTATCGAAGAGTCTTTCGCAGCCGTTCCAGATCGGCCTCCACCATCATGCTCACGAGCCCGGCGAAAGTCACGCTCGGCTCCCACTTCAGTTCCCGGTGCGCCTTGCCCGCATCCCCGAGCAGCAGATCCACCTCGGCGGGGCGAACCAGGGCCGGATCCACCGAAACGTAGTCGCGGTAATCGAGGTCGGCGTGGGCGAAAGCCTGGGCGACAAAGTCGCGCACCGAGTGGGTCTGACCGGTGGCGATGACGTAGTCCGAGGCTTCCTCCTGCTGGAGCATCAGCCACATCGCCTTCACATAGTCCCCGGCGAATCCCCAGTCCCGCTTCGCCTCCAGATTCCCCAACGCCAGCTTGTCGGCCAGGCCGAGTTTGATGCGGGCCACCCCGTCGGTGATCTTCCGCGTCACGAACTCCAGCCCGCGGCGGGGCGACTCGTGGTTGAAGAGGATGCCTGAGGAGGCGTGAATGCCGTAACTCTCCCGGTAGTTCACCGTGATGAAGTGTCCGTAAACCTTGGCCACGCCATAGGGCGAGCGCGGATAAAACGGCGTCGTCTCCTTCTGCGGAACCTCCCGCACCTTGCCGAACATTTCCGATGACGACGCCTGGTAGAAGCGGATGCCCCGGTCCACCAGCCGGATGGCCTCGAGCACTTTGGTCACCCCGAGGGCGTCGAATTCCCCCGTCAACACCGGCTGGTCCCAGCTTGTCGGCACAAACGATTGGGCGGCAAGATTATAGACTTCGTTCGGGCGCTCCTCGGCAATGATCGATATGATCGACAACTGGTCCAGCAGATCCGCCTGGGCCAGCCGGATCCGGTCTTTGATGTGATTGATCCGCTCGAATGACTCGGTCGACGACCGGCGGACCATCCCGATCACCTCGTAGCCTTTGTCCAGGAGCAATTCGGCGAGGTAAGATCCGTCCTGCCCGGTAATGCCTGTAATGAGTGCTTTCATTCAGTCTGTCCCTTCTCGATGGCCGGCGCGTCTCGGTAGTGCGCGTGAATATAGGGGGGCGGTCCGGCCGCGTCAAATGGAAATGCCCGGCGCCCGATTTGCGGTGGCGGCGCCCGCTCCGGTCGATTATATTCCGTCCGCCACCGGATGCAAACCGAGGAGACGGCATGAAACACCTCGCCGCACTGACCGTGCTGTTCCTGGCGGCCTCCGCCGCCGCTGTCGAGATCAAACCACAAGGAGTACCCGTGACCTCTGGCGATGACATCACTGCCGACTCCCTGCTCCGCCAGGGGGACGCCGAGTTTCAGGCCCGCGACTATGCGGCCGCCCTGCGCACCTACCTGTCGGCCGTCGACCAGGCCCGCCGGGAGTTCAACCGCTCCGTCGAGACCGAGGCTCTCGCCCAGACGGCCCGCATGTGCCTCGTGCAGGACCGGAAAGAGGAGGGGCGGCCCTACCTCGAACAGGCTGCCGCCATCGCCGTGGATTCCGACCCCATGGGCTGGTCGCGTTACCTCGGCGTCCGGGGGCGGTACCAGTGGCAGGATTCCGAGCTCGCGGCCGCCCGCGAAACATTCGAACTCATGTTTGACTACTGCTCGGTCAACGCCCTGTTCGGCCGGGCCGTGGACGCCGCCCACATGGTCGCGATCGTCGCCGCGTCGCCCGAGGACCAGATCGCCTGGAACCGGCGGGGGATCGCCGCCGCCGAGGCGGCCGATGAAGAGCGCTGGCTCGGCCCCCTGTGGAACAACCTCGGCGGCACCTACTGGGACAACGGGCAGTTCGACAGCGCCCTGGCCTGCTATCTCAAAGCCCGCGACTACCACTGGCGCTTCTCCGATGAGACCGCCAAACTCTTCGCCGACTACCACGTCGGCATGACCTACCGCCACCTGGGAGACTACCGGGAGGCGCAGCAGTGGCTGCGCCCGGTGCTCGCCTGGGCCGAACGCCTTGACAACCGCGAAGCCATCGGACAGGCGTGCGAGGACCTCGGCGAGGCCCTGCTCGCCGAGGGCAAGCGCGCCGAAGGAACCGCGCTTTTGCGCCGCGCCCGCGACGCCTACCGCGCCGCCGGGTACGACCGCACCCGGCCGGAAATCTGGGACAACATCACCAGGCGCCTCAAGGAGCTGGGGGAGTAATTCGTGCCCGCGGCTTCCCCTCGCAAACCACACCGCCGTCCCCCCGCCGCCTCCCTCCGGCCCTTTCTCCTCGCCTACGCGTTCACCGTGATGGCCTTCTTCCTCCTCTCGTTCGTGCCCCACGGGCGCGTGTGGGGATTGAATTCGTGGGCCTGGCTGCCGCTGTGGGGACGGTTGCTGCTGCTGATCGCGGCCGCTGCCGCGCCTCTGGGAGCGCTCCGCCTTTCCGAACCGTCTGCGCCCGCGCCGGGCAGGCGGGGTGCATACGCGCTCGCCGCCGGCCTCGCCGGGATCGTCCTCTTCGCCGCGTTCCTGATTCTCCGCCAGCAAACCCACTTTCTCGGCGACGGCTACACGCTGCTGAAGTGGCTCGAGGAGGGGGGCGCCATCAACAAGATGAGGAACTTCGGCGCCCAGTTCACTCTCCTGCTGGCCGACCGCGTACTTCCGGGCGGCGCCCTCGAGGCCTTCCGCATCGTCGCCTGGACCTCCGGCGCCGTCGCCGTCGCCGCCGCGCTCACCGCGTCGGCGGCCCTCTTCTCCGAACTCCCGCGGCGGCTTCTGTTCGCGTGCGGCGTCCTCTCCGGCGGGTATGCGCTGCTCTTTTTCGGGTACGTCGAGAACTACGCCCTCTTTGTCCTCATGGTCCTCCTGTTCTGCTGGGCCGGGCTGCTGGCGGTGCGGGGCCGGATAAGTCCCTGGTGGATCCTCCTCCCGCAGGCGGGCGCGGTGTTCTTCCACGTCTTCGGCGTGACCCTCCTCCCGGCCGCCGCTTACGCGGTGCTACGGACCACTCCCCTCGGCCGCCGGGTTGCCCGTCTGCCTCTCGGCACGCGCGGCCTGATGATCGCCGGACTGGCCGCGGCCGGGCTGGCCGCCTTCGTCTGGTTCTACACCCACAGCTACTTCTTCCGGTTCACCTTCGTCCCGATCCTGCCGAACCGGTTCACCATCCGCGGTTACACCATGTTCTCGCTCTCCCACCTCGTCGACGTCGCCAACCTCCTGCTCATCCTGGCGCCGGCGCTGGGCCTTTTTGCGGTGGCCAAATTCCGCACCGGCGTGCGGCGCATCATCGCCGAGCCGTCGTTCCGGTTCCTCGGGCTCGCCGCCCTCGGCGCCCTGGGAGCGGCGTTCATCTTTGATCCCAAACTCGGGATGCCCCGCGACTGGGATCTCTTTTCGTACGGCGGCGTCCCCCTCACCATGGCCGGGATGCTCCTCCTGCTGGAGGGGCCGAAACCGCTGCCGAAACCCCAGGGACTCGCCGCCCTCGCCGTTGCGCTCGCCCTGCTGGCGCTTGTCCCCCGGGTGATCGTGCAGCACACGCCGCCGCTGGCCATTGCCCAGTTCGAGGCTTATCGCGACCTCGACCCGGTCCAGAACCGCAACGGCGCCATCTTCCTCGTCGACTACTACGAACGGCGCGGCGACACCGCCCGGGCGGAAGAATTGCGGACCGCCTGGCACAAGGCGCAGACCGACGAACCCCTCCTGATGCAGGGAAACGCCGCGCTTCAGTCGGGGGCCTTTCGCCGGGCGCTCGACCTCTACCGCGCCGCGCTCCGAGAAAACCCGGTCTACTGGGTCGCCTGGGCGAACCTCGGCGACGCCTACCTCCGCATGGGAAGGCGCGACAGCGCTCTGGAGATGTACCGCATTGCCGACGGCCTCAACCCGAGCAGCCCGATCATCCTGAGCAACCTCGGCCAGGCCTGGTACTTGAACGGACAGGCCGAGAAGGGCGTCGAACTGTGGCAACGCAGCGCGAGCCTCGATCCCGAATTCCTCCCCCCGCTCCGTTTCCTGGTCAACCACTACCGCACGAGCCGCGACCGGGACAACTACCTCGCCGTACTCGAGCGCATCGCCCGCCTCGACGGGGCGCCGGCCGACAACCTCGCCGCCCTCGCCGACTGGTACGTGCAGAGTAATCGCTTCGCCGACGCCGGCCGACTCTATGAACGGGCGCTGGCCGCCGGCCTCGACAGCGCCTACGTGTCCGAGATGATGGCCAAATACCCGGTTCTGCGGGAGGAGTTTCCGGCATGGCACACGACGAGCACCGCATTCTGACCTGGTCCCTGATCATTTTCGTGCTGACTCTTGCGGCGCACCTTGTCGCCGCGTCGCTTCCCGAAATGCGCCTCTGGGGGGCGGCGGCCTGGGCGCGCGTCGCTCCGGCCCTGTGGGCCGCGGCCGTTCTGTCCGCCCTCGTGCTCCTCGCCGCGTCGTTTCGTCTGCCCGCCGCCGGGCGCGCCCCGGCGGGCCGGCGCTACGTTCTCGCCGCCGCCGCCGCGGGACTGGCAACCGTCGCCCTGTTCTATCTCCTGCGCACCAAGGCGCACTTCCTCGGCGACGGCTACACCGCCCTGAGCCTCCTTGCCGACGACAGCCCGCTGATCAAGACGCGGGAAATCGGCGAATCGCTGGCGCACGCCTGGGTCAAGCGCCTGTCCGGTGCGGAGGGCGAGGCGGGGGCGTTGTTCAGTTTCCGGTTCATCTCGATCGCCGCCGGCGCGCTCCTCTTCGGCGCCGCCGCCTGGAGCGCCGCCCGCCTCTTCGACAGCGCCGCGCGGCGGGCGCTCTTTGTGGCCGGCGTCATGACCGGCGGCTACGCCCTCCTCTTTTTCGGCTACGTCGAGAACTACTCCCTCTTTGTCGCCTCGACCGGCATCTATGCCCTCGTCGGTCTGCTGGTGGTGCGCGGGCAGGTTGCCCGATGGTGGCTGCTGATCCCGCTCGCCGCCTCGGCGGCCTGCCATGTGCTCGGCGTCACCCTCCTGCCCAGCGCCGTCTACCTGCTGCTCGCCCCCACCCGCGCGGGCAAGCGTCTCCGCACGTGGCGGGTATCGCAACGCCTGACGGTGGGCGGTCTGCTTCTCCTGGTCGCTGGCTGGGCTGTCGTCGGCGTGCGGCAGTCGCACCTGTTTTTCCGCTACTCGCTCGTCCCGCCGTTCGAGGATGCCTTCACAATCGGCGGGTATACTCTCTTTTCACCCGCCCACCTGGCCGACCTGCTGAACCTGCTGGTGCTTCTGCTGCCTCCGGTGGGTCTGCTCGTCCTCGTCATCGTGAGCGCCGCCCGCTCCCGCCGCCTGGCCGCGCGCGACGCCGTCTTCCTCATCGTGCTCTCCCTCTCGGCGCTCGGCGCAGCCTTCATTTTTGACCCGAAACTCGGCATGCCCCGTGACTGGGACCTCTTCGCTTTCGCCGGAATCGCCCCCGCCGTGCTGCTCTATGTCCTGACTCTGGATCCCCAATCCCCCCTGCCGGGCGGCCTGCGTGTCGCCGCGATGGCTGTCGTCCTTTCGCTCTTTGCGCTGGGCGGCCGGCTGGTCGCCGCCAACGATCCTCCCATCCAGATCGCCCGTTTCAACGACTACCTGACGGTCGACCCGGAACGCGATCGCAACGCCCGCTATCTCCTGTTGACCTACTACAAAGACCGCGGCGACAGCGCCGCCGCCGACCGGGTGCGCGCCGAGTGGCGCGCCGCTTTCCCCCTCCGCGACAAACTGGACGAGGCGCAGCGCCTCCACCGTGAGGAGAAGCTGCCGGAAGCGACCGCCCTGTTCGAGCAGATTGTCCGCGAGGATCCGACGTATGCCGATGCCTGGGCCGGGCTGGGGTGGATGATGGTGCGCTACCGCGATTGGGACAGCGCCATTGCCTGTCTCGACATGTCGCTCGGTCTCAATCCCTACCACGCCGCCGCCTGTAGTAACCGCGGCCTGGCTCATCTGCAGCTCGGCCATGCCCAACAGGCGGCCCGGGATTTCGAGCGGTCCCTGTCGATCGACCCCAACGTCCCCGCCGTCATGTACAACCTCGCCGTCGCCTACCTGCGCTGCCGCCGCTACGAGGACGCCGGCAGAGTGATCGCCCGCATGGCGGCGATGCCGGACATGCTGGCCGGCGAACACCTGAAACTGTTCGAATGGTATGCCACCTATGGTCCTCTCCCGGCGGCGGTCGCGCAGCTCCGCTTCGCGATCGACAAGGGAGCCGATTCCGCGTACGTCCAGTACCTGCTGCAGCGTTTTCCGGACGCCGCGAAGGCCTTCCGGCGGTAGCCGCGGCCCCCGAATCCGGTTGACCGGAGCCGGTTGCGGTGCTACCTTTCGCCCCTATGACCAGTCCTGCCGACCATACCCGGACCGAAAAACTCCTCCTTGAGGCGGCCCGGATCTTCAACAGCACGCTCGAATACGAGAGCCTGATTGCCGAGGTGCTCCGCCTGGTCAACACGGCGCTCAATTCGGAGGGGGCGCTCCTGTTCCGGGTCGACCACGACCGGACCGACATCAAAATCCGGCTCGTGCGCGCCCGCGACAACGAGATGTTCCTGTTTCACCGCGACTTCGGCACCGGCATCATCGGCTGGGTCGCCCGCCACCGCGAACCGGAACTCGTCTACGATGCCACCGCCGACCCGCGCGTCGATCCGGAAATCGAAAGCCGCTTCGGCTCCCCGATCCGCTCCGTCGTGGTCGTCCCCCTGATCGGCCGCGGCCACATGATCGGCGTCGTCGAGGCGCTCAACAAGGTTGACGGCGTCTTCACGCCCGCCGACCTCGATATCCTCGTCGGCCTGGCCAACCAGATCGCCGTGGCCATCGACAACGCCCACCTCTACCGCGTCGCCCGCCGCGAAGCGCTCGAGAAGGAACTCCTCTTCGAGATCGGGAAAAAACTCTCCAGCTCGATCAGCCAGAAAGAGGTCATGCGGGAGATTCTCCACTCGGTCAAGCGGGCGATCGATTTCGACGCCGGCGGCGTGTTTGTCATCGAGCCGGCCAAAGACATCATCGGCGAGGTGTACACCGAGGGTTACGATGATCCCGGTTCGGAGGAGCGCGTCCTCGTCAAGACCGGCGAGGGGCTGATCGGCCATGTGACCGCTACCGGCGAGCCGGTGATTGTCCCCGATGTGTCGGTCGACCCGCGCTACATGAGCGCCCGCGAGACCACCCGGAGCGAGATTGTCGTCCCCATGCTCCTGAACAACCGCGTCGTCGGCGTCCTCAACCTCGAGAGCGACACCCCCGGCGCCTACCGGGTCGACAACCTCTCGCTTCTCCAGGCGTTTGCCGCCCAGGCCGCCGTCTCCCTCGACCGCGCCCGCCTGCACGAAGAAATCCTCGCCGCCAAGCGGCTCGAGGAGCAGCTCAAAATCGCCCGCGAAATCCAGCAGACCTTCCTGCCCGAGGACGACCCCACCATCCCCGGCTACGACGTTTCCGGCCGCAACGTCCCTTCCGGCCAGGTCGGCGGCGACTACTACGACTTCATCCACATCGTCGACTACCAGACCGGAATCGCCATCGCCGACGTGTCCGGCAAGGGGATCCCGGCCGCCCTCATCATGGCCTCGTTCCGCGCCTCGCTCATCGCCGAGATCCGCAACAACTACTCTATCCGCACGATCGCCGCCAAGGTCAACAACCTTGTCTACGAGTCGGTGAAAGCCGGCAGTTTCGTAACCGGCGTCTACGGCGTGCTCGACTCCCGCAACCACATTTTCACGTTCACCAACTGCGGCCACAACCTCCCCTTCCTGGTGCGCGCCGGAGGAGCCGTCGAGTACCTCCGCGAGGGGGGGCAGATCCTCGGGGTGTCGCCTAACGCGCAGTATGAGGAGCGCCCGATCTGGATCGGACCCGGCGACATCATCCTGCTCTATACCGACGGCGTGACCGAGGTTTTCACCGAGACCGGCGAGGAGTACGGGCTCCAGCGCCTGGTCAACCTCGTCCGCGACCACCGCGAGAAGACGTCGCAGGAACTTGTGGACATCATCCATGAGGCCGTCTCCCGGTGGGCGGGACCGAAAAAGCTGCCCGATGATTTCACCATGATCGTCCTTCGGCGGCGGGAGTAAACTTTTCGCTTTTCGGGCGTCCCCGCATGGGGTATCTTGGGACATTGACTATCCGACGACGATAACTGCTTCCTGAAGGAGGAGATCGTGAAAAAGTACACTCCGGTCGTGGGACTGCTCGCGCTCGGACTGCTGCTGTGCGCCGGGTGCGGCAGCGATGATGACGACGGGGGGGCGAACGGGCCGGCCCCGCTCCCGCGCATCGAGGCATTCACCCTGGTCAGCGATTCGCCGGTCCGCCGGCTGATCGATTCGCTCGGCACCGATTCCTGGACCGGCGTCGACAGCGTCATCGCCACGGTCGCGCCCACCAACGCCCCCAAGCTCACTCCGGGCGCGGGCGCCTCGCTGCCGACAACCGCCAAAGTCCAGGCGGTGCGGACATCCACCCACCTGTTCCTGCGCCTGCAGTGGGTCGACAACTCGTTTAGTTCCTACCCCGCCTACTGGACCGTCACCACCACCGGCCCCGGCGTCATCTTCAGCGGGCCCGCCCTCGACGAGGAAGATCAGGCGGTCGTGCTGTTCCAGTCGCCCACCGCCGGGCAGTATGACGTGTGGAACTGGAAGGTGCTCACGACCGGCGCGGCTCACATGGGCGAAGGCTACTCGCTCGCCGGCACGGTCTGGACCGAGGACGTGGTCGGCAGCGCACCGAGTGTTGAGCCGGCCATGCTGAACCGCCAAACCCAATTCACTGCGCCGGAGTGGCTGAGCAAGGACACCTGCGAGTTTGAGGGCCCCGTGCTGTATCTTGCCGACGCGTCAAATGACCCCGACTTGCGGCTTACCACCAACTGGACAATCGGCGACACGCTCCCCGGCTGGGTGATTGACTCTTCGATCGCCGCCGATTTCCGCACCGATGAGCAGCGGGGAAGCCGCTGGGACATTTTCGCCGGCGGCGCCTATGACCCGGATGGCGACATGTACTCGGTGGTGCTGGGACGCAAACTGAATACGACTTTCGAGGACGACCTCGATCTGTCCACCCTCGATTCCGTTCAGGTCATGCTCGGCTTCTACGACAACCAGAATGACCTCGCCCTCGGCGGGAGCCACCGCTCCTTCAGCCAGCGCTTCTGGTTGGTCCTCCCCCATTAGCGCGGCCATTCGGAGTTTTGGACAAGGCCGGTTTTCGCTTTCGGAAACCGGCCTTCCTGTTGCTCCGCGCGCTTTCTTCTTGTGCTCTTTTTCACAATCTCCTATATTCGGATCAGCATTGATAACTTTAGCCTATTCTGGAGGAGCCATGGCCCTGAAGACCTACGAGCAGTACCTCGCATCCCTCCGCCGGATGCGCCCGAACATATACAAGTTTGACGAACTGATCAGCGACGTCACGGCCCACCCGGCCACCAAGCGGACAGTCGAGGGCCACGGCTGGACTTTCAAAGCCGCGGCCGACCCGGAACTCGCCCCGTTGGTCACCGCGACCTCGCATCTGACCGGCGAGCCCATCAGCCGCTATCTCTCGATCATCCAGACACCCGAGGACATGTGGGCAAATTCGGCCATGAAGCGCCTCATGTTCCAGCTCACCGGCACCTGCACGGGCGGCCGGTGCGCCGGCTGGTGCGCGCTCAACACTATGTTCATCACCACCTGGGAGATGGACCGCGACCTCGGCACGAATTACCACGCGCGCCTCCTCGCCTGGCTCAAAGACGCCCAGGCCCGCGACATCACCATTTCCGGCGCCCTGACCGATGCGAAGGGGGACCGCACCCTCAAACCGCACGAGCAGGATGACCCCGACGTGTTCCTGCGCGTCGTCGAGAAACGCCCCGACGGCATCGTCGTCCGCGGCGCCAAAGTCATGATCTGCGGCGTCGCCGCCGCCAACGAAATCTTCATCCTCCCCGGCTCCGCTTACAAGGAAGAAGATGCCGACTACTGCCTCTCGTTCGTCATCCCGCGCGACATCGCGGGCCTCACCATCGTGGAGACCCGCCATCCCTCCGACGGCCGCGATCTCGAAGAGGGCTGGGACAACCCGATCACCGAGGGCGGCATCACCCAGGCGTTCCTGCTGTTCGAGGATGTTTTCGTTCCCAGTGAGCGCGTCTTTATGCTCGGCGAACACCCGTACACGGGGAAGACGGTCGCCAACTTCATCATGCCTTACCGCTCGGCGATCGGCGGTTGCGTCGCCGGACAGGGGGACATCAAAATCGGATCGGCGATCCTCACCGCCCGCACCAACGGCCTCTCGGCCAAGGTGTTCAGCGACAAACTCGTCCAGATGCACATCAACAACGAGACCACCTACGGTCTCGGCATCGCCGCCGCCGCCCTGGGAAAGAAACACCCCTCCGGCGCCTGGCTGTGCGACCCGCTTCTGTCCAACGTCAACAAGGTCCACGTGGCGACCCTGCCCTATGAAACCTCCGTGCTCGCCCAGGATATCGCCGGCGGCATCGCGGAAACCGGCTGCATGCCGAGCTGGAAAGACTTCCAGTCGAAGAAGTACGGGCACCTGATCAAGAAGTACATGAAAGCGAAACACTCGGCCGAGGCCCGGGCCCGGGCGGCGCGCCTGGTCGAATGGTGCACCATCGGCGGCGGCGTCCCCGGCTGCATGCACGGCGGCGGTTCCCCCGACGGGGCCAAGCTCGTCATCCGCGCCTCGGCCGACCTCGAAAAGAAAGTCGAAATCGCCCGCCGCCTCGCCGGCATCGCCGAGGAAGTCCCCGACCCGGGCGCTAAAAAGAAGTAAGCCGAGAGCTCTCGGCCCCCCTGTGATCGCTCCGCAACGCGGGAGCCTCCCGGCTCCCGCCCTCCGGTCCCGTGCGCTCCACCGGACCGTCATTTCCATTGCCCCCGGCCCACGCCGCGCCTATCATTGAACACACGCGTTACCGTTGCAGAAGGAGTCTCCCATGACCGCCCGCGAAGCCTACACCCGGCTCAAAGCCCGCATGAAAGAGATCGCCGTCATTGAATCCACCGGCGGCGTGCTCTACTGGGATCGCAAATCGTACATGCCCCCGAAAGGGATTGCCCATCGCTCGGAACAGCTCGCCCAACTGACGCGGCTCAGCCATGACTGGTTCACCGCCCCGGAGGTCGGGGACTGGCTCGCCGCGGTGGAGCAGTCGGACCTCGTGCGCGATCCGGCATCGGAAGCGGCGGTCAATGTTCGCGAGTGGCGGCGTCTCCGCGATCGGGAGGAGAAACTGCCCGCCGCCTTTGTCGAGCAGTTCGCCCGGACGACGGCGCTGGCCGGCCAGGTGTGGGCGGAGGCGCGGAAAAAGTCGAATTTCGCGCTGTTCGAGCCGCACCTGGGCGGGATTGTCGAACTCGTCCGCCGCAAGGCGGACTACTACGGGTACACCGCCGAGAAATACGACGCGCTGCTGGAGGGCTACGAGCCGGGGGCGAGGACGGCCGAGGTCGAACGGGCGTTCGCCGGTCTTCGCACCGACCTCGTCGAACTGGTGGAGAAAATCGCCGACGCACCCCGGCGGCCGGACATCGGCGTGCTCAAACGCCCCTGGGATGTGGACAAGCAGCGCACTTTCTCCCGCATGCTCGCCGCTCAGATCGGCTACGATTTCGGAGCCGGGCGGATCGACGAAACCGTCCACCCCTGCTGCAACGACCTCGGCCCCCTCGACGTGCGGATCCTCACCCGGTTCTATGCCGAAGACCTCGCCGAAGGGCTCACCGGCACCATCCACGAGGCCGGACACGCTTTCTACACGCAGAGCCAGAGAGGTTCGGAACACTGGGGGACGCCGATGGGCATGACTCCCTCGCTGGCTATCCACGAGTCGCAGTCCCGAACCTGGGAGAACATCGTCGGCCGCTCGCGCCACTTCTGGACGTATTTCTTCCCCCAGCTCAGAGCGCTGTTCCCCGAAGAAACCCGGGATATCACGCTGGACGACTTCTACGCCGCGATGAACTACGTCGCCCCGTCGTACATCCGCGTCGAGGCCGACGAAGCCACCTACAACCTCCACATCATGCTGCGGTTCGAGCTGGAACGCGCGATCGTCGAGGGGGATCTGGCGGTCAAAGACATCCCCGGCGAGTGGAACAGCCGCTTCCGCCAGTACCTCGGCCTCGCTGTCGACACGGACGCCCACGGCTGCCTGCAGGATGTCCACTGGTCGGACGGCTCGTTCGGATATTTCCCGACCTACGCCCTCGGCAATCTCTACGCCGCGCAGTTCTGGTCGCGGGCGAAGGCCGATCTGCCCGGCCTCATGGAGGACTTCGCGGCCGGGCAATTCGACCGGCTCATGACCTGGCTCAGCGAGAACATCCACCGGCAGGGATTCAAGGTGTACCCGAACGAGCTGTGCCGCCGCCTCACCGGGTCGGATCTGTCCCACCGCCCGCTGCTGGATTACCTGTACGCCAAGTACGAGGAGATCTACGGGATCCGGCGGAACTGAGCGCCCCGGGCGCAATCCAAGTGCCGGCGCCGGGAGAGATCAGGGCCGCCGGCGGCCCCGACCTTTCCTCCGCTCAGAAGTCGTCTCCGTCGCAGTCGTCCTCCTCTTCGGCTTCCAGGCGGCGAGCGCGCGACTCGAGAACGTCGGCGGCAACGTCACGCCCCAGGGCGCGGTAGACGGTTGCGAGGAGGCGCAGGTCATCCTCATCCGCCTCGCCGCGGCGATTGACGAACCGCAGGTGTTCAAGCGCTTCGCCGAAGCGGTGCTGGTCCACCAGGGCGTAGGCGAGAGCGATCCGCGCCCGAGGATCCTGCGGGTCAAGATGAATCGCCCGGTAGGCGGTCGCCGACGCGCGCTCGGGCATCCGGTTCGCAAGATAAACGATCGTGAGCCTGAGGAAACCGCTCATATCGTCCGGGTTTCGACGCACCCATTCCTCACAGCCCTCGATGACCGCATTGTGGGGCTCCGGAACGCTCCGATCGACGCGCCCGCGGACGCGCATAAGGATCCGGCCGAACATGTTGTGCCCGGCTCCGCTGGCGCCAACCCCGTAGTACGAATCATCCGCATTTCCGTAGACCAGGGGATGGTCGCCCGTGCTGCGAAGAAGCGCCTCGAGGTCGAGGTGCTGCGAGAACTTCGCCCGGAGAACCCGTTCGAGGTAATCGTCGCGCACCACATCCCATTTCACCCGCTCGACAGCGCCCTCCGTCTGCACCAGTTTCACAGCCTCAGCGTATGACGCCGTCTGCCGCAGACGGAGAGGGTTCACGCCGGGGTACTTCATACCGAGCAGGTAGTGGCGGTCGGTCGGCCACGATACATCATCGATGCGGATGACGTAGGGGGCACCAAGGCAAAACGCGCCGTAGCGGCGGTGGTCCTCGGTGAACACGATCGTGTCTTCGCGCTTGCGATCCATCTGGTTCTCAACCTCCATGGTCCACGAACATCATACCGTGACTTGGGCACACGCGACCCTCTGCGGGCGAGAACAACCCGAACACACGGGTCGACCTCGGCCACTAGCGAGCCATGTCATTGTGCCGACGGTAACCTGTCGGGGCGGGGCTGAGAACTGCAGGCCTTCACGGGCATCCCCGTGCAGGCGCGAAGCGGATTCGAGCGGAAAAAAACCTCAGCCCGACCGTCAGGCCACCTTACCTAGCGGAATTCGCCAGGCTGGTCTATCAGTTGCGTGGAGACTCATGTGGCAACCTCTGGTCCCGGACCATGGGCCCGGTGAGTAAGAGTTTACGGTCATTCCCCCGGCACACGGCCGAGGGCAGGCTTTCCCCGCACAGAAAAGTAATGCTACGTGGTGAGCATAGTACGCTTCTCTGGTGGCGGAGTTTCCTATTTTATACGCGCGGCCGCGCGTGTCAAGCGAAATTTCCAGAAAAGTTGCGGTGCGGGATGGGTCGCCGGGAGCGGTCCTGCCGGTCGATTCTCCGCCGACGGACTGAAGGAGGTTCCGAAAGTGCTCGGCCCGGGACGCTCCCGGCGGCCCGACTGCAGGCGCATGATCCGAGGGTCCGCGGAGTGTGCGAAGGTGCGGTCACTCCCCCCGCACCTTCTCCAGTTTCTCCAGGAACTCCCGCGCCTCCCGTTTCGACAATCCCCCGGATGCCAACTCATCTTCGGACGGGCAGAAATCAGTCAGACGCGGGCGCAGGATCGCCAGCTCCGGCCCCGTGAAATGCACCGCCTGGAGCTGGTAATCCAGGAACGCCTCGTACGCCAGCGGGCAGACCGCCTGGACCATCTCCGCCATCACCGCCGCATACGCCCGGATTTCCTGCTGGGCATGCCGGTCGAGCCGCAGCCCGAGGAAATGAAACAGGTTGTGCAGGTCGATCTTCCAGTACCACTCGGTATACAGCGACAGCGGCAATCCGACCCGGGCCAGCTCCCGGGCCAGCCCCGCCTCGACCAACGCCGCATACTCGGCGTACGAATCCGCCTGGATCTTCCGGAGAAACTCGACAAAGCGCCGTTTCAGCTCCGGCGGCACTTCCTCCTCCGCCCGCCCCTGCTTGTTCACCGCCGACTGAAACCGGATCTCCTCTTCGGGCGGAATGTAGAACTCCTCTTTCATGACCGAGTACCGCCCCGAGTACTCGTTGACATTGGCGGTGCGGTGGCGGATCCACTGCCGGGCCACGAAAATCGGCAGTTTCACATGGAATTTGAACTCGACCATCTCGAACGGCGTCGTGTGGCGGTGCCGCAGGAGATAGCGGATCAGCCCCCGGTCCTCCGAGACTTTCTTGGTCCCCTTGCCGTAGGACACCCGCGCCGCCTGCACGATAGATTCATCCCCGCCCATGTAATCGATCAGCCGCACGAAGCCGTGGTCGAGCACCCGGAATTCCCTGTCGAGCAGGTCATCGGCGGCTTTGTTCTCGGTATGCGCCATGTGATTCTCCGGAGTTTGCCCCCGAATATAGCGCGGCCGCCGGGGCGGGGCAAACGGTTTGCACGAGGGCCCGGCAAAATGTGATTGCCCCCCGCCTCCCCGCCCGCTATCGTCAGCCCGGACGCACGACCAAGGCCCGACCACGAACTTGTCCCGGGGAGGAACATGATCGCACTTCGGCGCCCGCCTGAAGGCCGCACGAGGCTGGCCTGGCACGAACTCGAGCAGATACAGACCAACGAGTGGGTCCTCAAGCTCCGCCCCCCGTACTACGGCGCCGTGTTCGCCGACCGCGAGCCGGACCTGGCCGCCAAATCCCCCGCCGGATTCCATATCGCCCGGACGGGCGCGGTCGCCTGGGCGGTGTTTCGCGGGCTCACCCCGCGCGACCTCGCCCGCATCAACGACTTCGCCGGCGCCTACCGCCGGTTCGTCCTCCTTGGCGACAACCCGAACCTCAAGGGGCAGTTCTCCGATGAGCTCGACGGCTGCCTGGCCCTTGACTACAATTTCGCCGAAAGCCGCAGCCGCAGCTATACCGAGATCGGCGAACTCGTCTACCACGCCAAGTACCGCCGGTCGGTGGCCGCGGCCGAGGAACTCGGGCGGCGGCTGGCCGAGGCGGCCGGCCGCGTACCGACCATGAGGTGCGTCTCCCGCCCCTGCCTCTCGTACGTGCCGCCGGGACCGCACAAGCGGTTCGATCTCCCCCGGATTCTCGCCCGGCTGTTGGTCGATTACGGCTGGTGCACCATGCCTCTGCGTGAATTCGAGCCGCTCGTCCACCCCGAGCTGAGCCTGGCCAAGCCCGATTTCAAACGTCTGACCATCGACGAGAAAATCCGCGCCTGGACCCGGCTCCTTGCCCGCGGAGTGCGCCTCTCGGGCAATGTCGCCGGCGCCGCCGTCTATGTGATCGATGACCTCTACCAGTCGGGCGCGACCCTATGGTCATATGCCCGGTACCTCAAGGCGGCCGGGGCTGCCGCCGTCTTCGGGCTGGTCTGCGAGAAATCGCGAGGCGACCGGGATAACCGATGAACCGCGAAACCGCCCTCCTGCGCTTGCTCGCCGCCCCCGGCCTCGGGGCGCGCTCGGTCGCTCGCCTCCTGCTCCGGCTCGCGGCGGAACAGCTCCCGCTTGAGGATTTCGTCGCCCTCCCCGCCGACCACCTCGTGCGGGAGTATGCGCTTGCGCCGGCGTCGGCCGACGCCCTCGCGAGCGCCGGGGAGGAGGCGCGGGAACTGGCCGAGCATCTCCCGGCCCACCGGATCCGGATGGTGACGATCGTGGACGACGGCTACCCGGAGCTTTTGGCCCGCCGCCTCGGCCGCACCGCGCCGCCCGTGCTTTTCACCCGGGGCGACCTCGGCCTGCTGCGGGTGCCGATGGTCGCCTGTGCGGGCGCCCGCGAGTGCTCCGCGCCCGGCCTGGCCTTTGCCCGCGCGCTTGCCGCCGCGCTCGTCCGCCACGGCGCCAATATCGTCAGCGGCTACGCCCCGGGCATCGACACCGCCGCTCACGGCGGCGCCCTCGCCGCCGGTGGCGTCACCACCGCCGTCCTGGCCTCGGGAATTCTCCATTTCACCCCGCGGCCCGGCCTGGCGTCCCTCGGCGACGAGACCAACACCCTGGTCGTGTCGGAGTTTTTCCCGACCATGCCGTGGCGGAGCCACAGCGCAATGCAGCGCAACAGGACAATTTGCGCGATGGCCCATGCTATGGTGATTGTGGAATCGGGAGTTTCAGGGGGGACTTTCGCCGCCGGCCGGGCCGCGCTCGAAGTCGGCTGCCCCCTCTGCGTCGTCGACTGGCAAGATCCGCCGCCGAGCGCCGAAGGCAACCGCCTCCTCATCCGGCGCGGAGGAGTGCCGGTCGCCGACTTATCGGGCGCCCTGAGAGAGCTGACCCGCCGCCTTCACTCGGAAGGTCCCGGCCCGGTCACTCCCGAGTTGTTCGGCTAGCCGTCCGTGGGCGCGCTTTTCTCGCCGCCCCGGTTGCCTTGCCGGCCGATTCTCCGTATCTTGGGCCTTCAAATTGCGATGGAACCATGCCGCGCCGGCTGCGCCGGCTGCCCATGAAGGAGGATCTTATGTCCGCCCAGGCCGTTTACGACGAACTCACCAGAAAACTCAGGGAAATGGCGCTCTTGAGTTCTGCCGGAAGTGTCCTGCACTGGGACCAGCAGACCTACATGCCGCCCGAGGCCGCGCAGTTCCGCGCCGACCAGCTCGGTACGATCTCCGGGCTCGTCCACCGCATGTTCACCGACCCGAAAATCGGCGACATGATCGGGACGGTCGAGAACTCCGATCTCGCCAAGGGGGATACGCCCGAAGCCGCCAACATTCGCGAACTGCGCCATGACTACGACAAAATGACCAAGCTCCCCAACAGCCTGGTCGAGGAACTCACCCGCACCACCGCCATGGCCCAGCAGGTCTGGGCCGAGGCCCGGCGCAAATCCGATTTCGCCATGTTCCTCCCCCACCTCGAAAAGGTGCTCGCGCTCACCCGCCGGAAAGCGGACGCCTACGGCTGGAAGGACGAGCCCTACAACGCCCTCATTGATGATTACGAGCCGGGGGCGAACGTCCGTGAGGTCGGCGAGGTGTTCGAAAGCCTCCGCAAAGAACTCGTGGTCCTGAACGAGAAGATCCGCAATGCCCCGCGGAAGCCGGACCACACCATCGTGGAACGCGAGTACGAGGTCGAGCGGCAGAAAGTGTTCGGGGAGTCGGTGGCCACGGCCATGGGCTTCAACTTCCGCGCCGGGCGCCTCGATATCACCACGCATCCCTTCTGCACCGGTATCGGCTACGGCGACACCCGCATCCTCACCCGCTACAATCCCAACCGGCTCAACGATGCCCTTTTCGGGATCATGCACGAGGCCGGCCACGGCCTGTACGAGGCGGGACTCCTCAAGAGCGAGTACTACGGCACGCCGATGGCCGAGTCGGTGTCGCTCGGCATCCACGAATCCCAGTCGCGCATGTGGGAAAACCAGGTCGGCCGCTCCAAATCTTTCTGGAAGTACTTCTTCCCGCAGGCTCAGCGGCTGTTCCGGAAATCCCTCGGCGACGTCACCCTCGACCGGTTTTACGGGGCGATCAACTATGTGACCCCGTCGTACATCCGGGTCGAGGCCGACGAGGCGACCTACAACCTTCACATCCTGCTGCGCTTCGAAATCGAACGGGCCCTGCTCACCGGCGACATGAAACCGGCCGATGCCGCCTCTGAGTGGAACGCCCGCTTCGAGAAGTACTTCGGTCTGAAGGTCGATAAAGACGCTCACGGCGTCCTCCAGGATGTCCACTGGTCGGCCGGCCTGGTCGGCTACTTCCCGACCTACACGCTCGGGAACCTCTACTCGGCCATGTTCTTCGCCCAGGCCCGCAAGGAGATGCCCGACCTCGACCTCCAGTTCGAACGCGGCGAATTGCTCCCGCTCCGGGAGTGGCTGCGGGAGAAAATCCACCGCCACGGCCGCCGCTACCGGGCCAACGAGCTGTGCCGGAAGATCACGGGGAAATCCCTTGACTACAAGCCGCTCGTGGTGTATATGACAGAAAAGTATTCGGAAATTTACGGTTTCTAACCCAGCCAAAGAGACCGAACGAAAAGCCGGCAACCTCCGTGTCGCCGGCTTTCTTTTGCCCGCTCGCCTCGATTCAGTCGAATATCCCTTTGTACGCCAGGTAGGGAAAAACGATGTACAGGAGCGTGTCCCGGATCAGGTAGAAGAAGATGAAGGCGACGATCATCCGCCAGCCCAGCGCACGGACCTCCTTCCACGACCGGGGAAACCGCAGCAGGTTCCAGCGCGCTTTGCCGACCGCGGGCTTCGCCGGGCCCGCCGATTCCACCGCTCGTCCGTCGTCACTCATACGAGCGTATAACAGACCGCTCCCGGCCGGGTTCCGCGGCCTCGGCCGCCTGCGCATAAACTATTTGATTCCCCGCCCCTTCGCATGCATGTTGCGGGTGGCCCGGCGGGGTCGGCGGACCCCCCGAACACAAACAATGGAATCGTCATGCGAATTGTAATCATCGGCGGCGGGGTCGTCGGATTCAGCCTGGCCGAACACCTGCTCCGCGACGGCCACACTCTGTCGTTGGTCGAACTCGACCCGCACCTGTGCCGGATGATCGAGGAGAAACTCGACCTCCAGGTGGTCAGCGGATCGGGCGCCTCCCCCGTGACGCTCCGGGAGGCGGGGATTGAGGGTGCCGACATGATGCTCGCCGTGACCCCGAGCAACGAGGTCAACATCGTCGCCTGCTCCATCGCCGCTCTGCACGAGGTTCCCAGCCGGATCGCCCGCCTCCGCGGCCAGGAATTCTCGGCCCGCGGCGGCCTGGTCGATCTCACACGGATGGGGATCACCGCCCTCATCCAGCCCGAGCAGGCGGTGGCCGACCATATCCTGCAGTTCATGGAGACCCCCCACGCCGTCGAATCGGCCAATTTCGAGGGCGGCCGGATCCTCCTCCGCGGCTACGCCGTTAAAGACACCATGCCCCTGGCCGGAAAAACCCTCCGCGAAATCCGCGCCCACATCGACCCCGCGGTCGTCCTCTTCGCCGCTATCGTCCGGGCCGGGAAGGGGATGATCCCCGATGGCAACACCCGCATCGAACCCGGGGACATCGTCTACGCTCTCTTCCCCCGCGAATCGCTCGGCGTCTTCCTCGACCTCGTGGCGATCGAGCGCAAGGAGAGCCGCAAAGTGATCGTCACCGGCGACGCTTTCTTCACCCTCGAGCTGGCCGAGGCGCTCGAGCGGACACCGCACAAGGTGACCCTCGTCGACCCGTCGCGCGAGCATGCTGAGAAGGCCGCCGCGATGTTCAACCGCACCGAGGTGATCCATGGCGACTGCACCGAAACCGACCTCCTGCGCGAACTGAACGTCGCCGCCGCCTCCTTCTTCATCGCCGCATCCGACGAAGCCGACTATAACGTCTTCTCGTCGCTGCTGGCCAAGGCCGAGGGGGCCCGCGAGGTCATCGCCGTGTCCACCGAGTCGCGCCACGACCGGCTCTTCAATTCCATCGGGATCGACCACGTGGTCAACCCCCGCCTCATCACCGCCCGCGAGATCCTCGAGATCATATCCCGCGGCCACATCGGCGCCGTCGTGAAACTCTCCGACGTCGACATCGAGGCCGTCCGCTTTACCGTTGAAGAGCCCAGCGAAATTGCCGGCCAGCAGGTCAAGCGTATCGCCCGCCGCCTCAAGAAAGGCTCCATCATCGGCGTCATCATCCGGGGCAGTTCCATGATCCTTCCCGGCGGCGACACCGTCATCGAGGCGGGCGACCATGTCATCATGATCTCCAGCCACAAAAACCTGAAAATGCTCGACCGGCTCTTCTCGGGCCGGTGACCCTCATGCCGGAGCCGTCGCCATGAATGTCGCCGCCGTCCTCTACGCACTGGGCAAGCTGATGCAGGTGATGGGCGGCTTCCTGCTGGCCCCTCTGGCCATCGCGCTGTGGGACGGCCGCGTACAGGGGCTGCCCCGGCTGTTCGCGGCCGCCGATGCCTCCGGCCTCCTGGTCGCGGCCGTCTTCGGCCTCGCCGTCGGCACCCTCCTGGCCGCGCTCTTCCGGAGGGGCCGCGGGCGCCAGGGCCTCCGCGAGGGATACGCCATCGTCACCATCGGCTGGCTCACCCTCACCTTTGTCGCCGCCCTCCCCCTCTTCCTCTATTTCTGGCGCGTGGGCATGCCCGACGGCTCGGTGAGCGGGCTGCGGGCGTTCACCGACGCCTATTTCGAGATCATGTCCGGCTTCTCCACCACCGGCGCCACCATCCTCAGCAACATCGAGGCCGTCCCCCGCTCCCTCCTCTTCCTCCGCTCGCTCACGCACTGGCTGGGCGGCATGGGGATCATCACCCTGGCGATCGTCATCTTCCCCGCCATGGGGGTCAGCGCGTACAGCATGTACCGCGGGGAGGTCCCCGGCCCCTCGCACGACAAGCTCCGCCCCCGTCTCGCCCAGACCGCCCAGGTGCTCTGGGGAGTCTACGTGCTGCTCACCGCCCTGCAGACGGTGCTGCTGATCTTCGGGGGGATGACCTGGTTCGACGCCGTCAACCACTCCTTCGCCACCATGGCCACGGGCGGCTTCTCCACCCGCAACGCCTCGGTCGCCGCCTACAATTCCCCATACATCGAATGGGTCATCATCGTGTTCATGTACCTCGCCGGCGTCAACTTTCTCCTGCACTTCAAGGCCCTCCGGGGCGACCTCCGGTCGCTGACGCACAACAGCGAGTTCATCTTCTATTCCGCCGTCATCGCCCTCGCAGCCCTGGCGGCCACCATTGTGCTCTACCTTCAGGGACTGGAGCCGATGGCGGAGGCGGCGCGCAGCTTCCGCGCCCATCCGCCGACCGAGACCGCTTTCCTCGAGCGCTATCTCACGGAGCAGTCCAGACTCGAGGGCCTCGCCGACTGCTTCCGCGCCGCCCTGTTCCAGGTCGTCTCGGTCACCACCACCACCGGGTTCTCGACCGCCGATTTCGACATGTGGCCGGATTTCGTGCGCTTCCTCCTCATGGTGCTCATGTTTTTCGGGAGCATGGCCGGTTCCACCGGCGGCGGCATCAAGATGATCCGCGTCATGGTCGTCGCCAAGGCGGCCGCCAACGTCGTGCGCAAACTCACCCAGCCGCGCCTGGTCGCCCCCGTCAAAGTGGGCGGCCAGCCGCTGGACAACGACAAGATCATCAGCATCGCCGCCCTGTTCGTCTTCTTCACCGGGCTCTTCGTCCTGACCAGCATGCTCCTGATGCTCTTCATCCCCGACATGATCACCGCGGCCTCCGCCTCGATCGCCACCCTCGGCAACGTCGGCCCCGGCCTGGCCGGCGTCGGCGCGGTCGAAAACTACGGCTGGATTCCCGCCCCGGCCAAGTGGCTCCTGGTGCTCTCGATGCTGCTGGGACGGCTCGAAATCTTCACCGTCCTCATCGTCCTGCGCCCGGCTATCTGGCGCAAATGAGCGGAGGGAACCTCCGGCCGCGCGCATCGTTATGATCGAGGCAAGCTGTGCTGTCGGTGATCCCGGCGCGGCGCCCGCCGCCGGGAACCGGGCAACTCAAAGGATACTATGCGTTCGTTCTTTCCGCTCATCTTCGCCACCGCCGTGATCCTCGTCTTCGGCTCCGTCGAGATCCTCCTCCTGCGCCTCTTCAACCCTTCCTGGTGGCGCGTGCGGTGGATCCGGCGGACCGGGCTTCTGCTGCCGCTTGTCGGCACACTCTGCGCCGGGCTGTGGGGGCTGGGCGAGTACTACGCCGCCTCCTGGCTGGCCGCGCCGGGCGCCGCCGCCACCGCCCTCGCTTTCGTCCTGCTGGTCGCCCTCATGCTCTCGCTCCCCGTCTCCGGGATCGTCCACTTCCTCCGCTGGACGTTCGACAAGCTGCGCTCGCGCCGGGCAACCGCCCCCGACCTCCCCGATCACAACCGCCGCCTGGTTTTCAAAGCGGTCGCCGCCGCCATCCCCGCGGCGACCCTGGGGGCCGGCCTCGGCGGCGTGGCCCGCGCCTTCACCGGCGTCGCCGTGGCGCCCCGCGAATTCCCCCTCCCCGGCCTTCCCGCGCCGCTCGACGGCCTGCGCATCTTCCACCTCTCCGACCTGCATCTCCGCCACTATGTCACGCTCGACGATCTCGAGGAGGTGCTGCGGAAAGCGGAACCGCTCCGTCCCGACCTGGTCCTCGTGACCGGCGATGTGGCCGACGATCTCGCGCTGCTGTTCGATGCCCTGCGGATGATCGACGGCTTCCGGGCCCCGCTCGGCGCCTTCGCCTCCCTCGGCAACCACGAGTATTTCCGGGGCATCGAGGAGGTCCGCGCGATCTTCGACCGCTCGCCGGTCCCCCTGCTGGTCGACCGGGGCGTACCGCTCGCGGTCGGCGGCCGCCGCCTGTACGTCGCCGGCATCGACGATCCGCGCCGCATGGGCGCCAAGGAGCATGAGTTCTACCGGCGCACGATCGACGCCGCGCTCCAGGACGCCGCTTCCGACGATACCGTCGTCCTCATGAGCCATCGCCCCGATGCCTTCGACTACGCGGCGCAGACGGGAGTCTCGCTCACGCTCGCCGGCCACACGCACGGCGGGCAGATCGGACTCATGGGCCGCTCCGCCTTCGAACCCCTCTGGCCCGATCGCTACCTCTGGGGCGAATACGCTCTCAGTGAGAGTCGTCTCTACACCACCGCGGGCGTCGGACACTGGTTCCCATTCCGCCTCGGCTGTCCGCAGGAAGCTCCCGTGCTCGTGCTGCGGCGGGGATGAACGCGGCGCGCGCGGCTGCCGATGCGCCGATTCTCCTATGAAAACCGGCGCAAAAAAAAACCCGCGCGCAACCGGAAATGTGCACTTTTTCCTTGCAAAAAAATTTCAAACAAACGTATGTTAACCCGAATGCAACAGTGGCCCAGAGGAAGCAACGCCGTCGATGACCAGGAGTCCTTTAGAAAGAAAGCAACTCGCAACGCGCAATAGACCATTAGAGAACCACTCAAACCCTCCATGCTAAAGGAGCAACAGATGGCAGTAGCAAAGAAGAAAGCCACTGCGAAGAAGGCGGCCAAGAAGACCACGAAGAAGGCTGCCAAGAAGACCAAGAAGGCCGCCCCGAAGAAGAAGGTGGCGAAGAAGTCCGTGAAGAAGGCGCCCGCCGCCAAGAAGCCGCTCAAGAAGAAAGCCGCCCCCAAGAAGAAAAAAGCGGCCAAGAAGCCGGCCAAGAAGGCCGCGCCGAAGAAGAAAGCGGCGCCCAAGAGGAAGACGGCGAAGAAGGCGACCAAGAAGGCCGTCCGCAAGACGGCCAAGAAGGCGACGCCGAAGAAGAAGACGGCCAAGAAGACCGCCAAAAGGGCCACCAAGAAGGCGGCAAAGAAGAAAGCGTCTAAGCGAGCGCCGAACCCGGCATTCATGAAACCGCTCACCCCTTCGCCGGAACTCGCCGATGTCGTCGGCAGCAAGCCGATGCCCCGGACCGAGGTCACCAAGAAGCTCTGGGCGTACATCAAGAAGAACAACTTGCAGGATGCCAAGAACAAGCGCATGATCAACGCCGACGACAAGCTGAGAAAGGTCTTTGGCGGCAGAGGTCAGGTCTCGATGTTTGACATGACCAAGCACGTCTCCAAGCACCTCAAGTAGTCGTCGCCGATTCCGTAGCATGTTCCCGGGCCGGTCTCGCGCCGGCCCGTTTTCTTTGCCCGCGCCGCTCCGCCAAAACCATTGCCGCCCCCGCCCGCCGGCGATATATTCTTCCCAATCGTCGAACGCTCGCGACTATCGAGAGGAGACCCCGTATGCCTGCCCCGCTCACCGCCTCCATGCTGCGCCTCGCCGTTCTGATCGCCGCCGCCCTGGCGATCGCCGCCGCCCCGTCCGTTCCCGCCGCGCCCCCGCCCACCCCGGTGCACACCGTCATCGACACCCTCCACGGCGTCGCGCTGGCGGATCCGTACCGCTGGCTCGAAGGCGGCGACTCGGCCGCCATCGCCGGCTGGACCGAGGCCCAGTGGACCTACCTGCGCGAGTACGTGGACACCTACCCGGACCGCGCCAAACTCCACGACCGCATCGCCGCACTCATGTCGATGGGCAGTATCTCGACTCCCGAAGTGCGCGACAGCCTGTACTTCTTCAAACGGCGCGACGGCAGCCAGAACCAGCCCGTGCTCTACGTCCAGCGCGGCCTCGCCGGTCAGCCCGCGGTTCTGCTCGACCCCAACACCCTGTCGGCCGACGGCACCGCCGCCCTGGACTGGTCGCACCTGACCGATGACGGTTCGCTTCTGGCCTACGGCGTCTCCGCCTCCGGCTCCGAGCAATCCGTCCTCTACATCATGCGCACCGCCGACCGCACCCGCCTCCCCGACACGATTCCCTATACCACCTCGGTGAGCCTCGCCTGGTTGCCCGACAATAGTGGCTTCTACTACACCCGCTTCCCCGAGCCGGGGACGGTGCCGCCGGGGGACGAACGCTACCACCGCTGGGTCTACCTGCACCGCCTCGGCGACGACTGGCGTGCGGACTCCCTCATCTTCGGCTCCGAACTCGACAAGGCGGCCTGGCCGGGCGTGGGGCTGTCGCCGGACGGCCGCCGGCTCCTCGTCGCCGTCTACCGGGGATGGTCCGACATCGACACCTACGTCCGCGACCGCACCGATCCCGCCTCCTCCTTCACCCGGCTCTATGACGATGTGGAGGCGACCGTGAACGTCACGCCCCTCGACGACTGCTTCCTCGCCTTCACCAATCTCAACGCCCCGCGGTTTCGCCTGATGCGGGGGCAGTATGAGAAGCCCGGCATCGAGAACTGGGTGGAGATCATCCCCGAGCGCGAGGCCATCCTCGAGAGCGCGGCCCCGGTCGGCGGCCGCCTGGTCACCCGCTCGCTCCAGAACGCCTACTCGGTGGTGGAAGTGTTCACGATGGAGGGCCGCCTCTTGCGCACTCTGCCCACCCCGTCGCCGGGAACCGTCTACAGCGTCTCCGGCGAACTGGACGGCCGCGAGCTGTTCTACTACTTCAGCTCGTTTGACACGCCCTCGGCCATCTACCGCTACGACTTTGCCGCCGACACCGTCGCCCTGTGGGCGCAGCTCGACGCCGGGGTCGACCTCTCCAACCTGGTCGTCAAGCAGGTCTGGTACAAGTCGCACGACGGCACTCCGGTCTCTATGTTCCTCGTGCACCGCGAGGGGATCCCTCTCGACGGCTCCAACCCGGCTTTCCTCTATGGCTACGGCGGCTTCAACGTCACCATGACCCCGTATTTCTCGCGCACCCTGGCGGTCTGGTACGACCAGGGAGGCATCTACGCCCTTCCCAACATCCGGGGAGGCGGCGAATACGGGGAAGCGTGGCACGACGCCGGCAAGCTCGGGAACAAGCAGAACAGCTTCGACGACTTCATTGCCGCCGCCGAGTACCTCATCGCCGAGGGCTACACGAGTCCCGCCCGGCTGTGCATCTCCGGCGGCTCCAACGGCGGCCTGTTGACCGGCGCCGTGCTGGTCCAGCGGCCCGACCTCTTCCGCGCCGCCATCGTCGCCGTACCGCTCCTCGACATGATCCGCTACCACCGGTTCCTCGCCGCCCGCATCTGGGTGCCCGAGTACGGCTCGAGCGAGGATCCCGAGCAGTTCGCCTACCTGCTTGCCTACTCCCCTTACCACCATGTGACAGAGAGCGCGGACTACCCCGCCGTGCTGTTGACCGCCGGGCTGTCCGACAGCCGGGTCGATCCGATGCACGCCCGCAAAATGACGGCCCGGCTCCAGGCCGCCGACGCCACCCCCGAAACCCCCGTTCTCCTGCGCATCGAGCCGAAGGCGGGCCACGGCCAGGGCAAACCGATCAGCAAGCAGATTGAAGAACAGACCGACCAGTGGTCGTTCGTCTTCAGAGCCCTCAACGTGCGCATGAAATAGAATTTCCCCCGCGGGTCACCGGGGTCAGGCGCCTCCTGGCGCCTGACGGCGACCGGTTGGCGCAATGCGACCGGCGGCTCATACAGTCCCCCGGCGCGCCATCGCCTGTCAGCCGGAGCACGCCGCGCGGTCGGGCAACCGCCCGGAGCGCGGCCGGCAACCCGCCTCAGTCCCCTTTCGAGGAGTCCGCTGCGGCGTCGGCGCTGTCCGCAGCGGCCGTGTCTTTCGTGAAATCGAGCGCCACCGAGTTGATGCAGTAGCGCAGCCCGGTCGGCCGCGGCCCGTCGGGGAAAACATGCCCGAGGTGGGCCCCGCACTTTCCGCACACAACCTCTGTCCGCGCCATGCCGTGGCTCCGGTCGGTCTTCTGCTCAATCGCTTGCGGCGACGCCGGCTGCCAGAAACTCGGCCAGCCCGACCCGGATTCGTACTTGGTCCCCGAGGTGAACAGCGCATTGCCGCAGCCGATGCAGCGGTAGGTGCCGTCCTCGCGGTGGTAGTAGTACTTGCCGCTGAAGGGCGGTTCCGTGCCGCACTCCCGGGTGATCCGGTACTGCTCAGGCGTCAATTGTGCCCGCCACTCTTCGTCGGTCTTCTGTATCTTCTCGCCCATCGCGTTCCCCTTGGCTTTCGCCTGTCCGGCCTTGGCCGCTGTCTCCTTCGCCGGCGCGCCAGCCTGTGTGCCGGCAATCGCCGAGAAGAGGCCGAGCGCCGCCGCGCATGCGATCATTGCCAGTCCGGTTCTTGCCATCGGTTTTTCCTTGCCGCCGGCGGCTGCTGCGGCCGCCGCACTGCTGTAACACTCCCCGCTGCCGGCGGTTTCCGAAAACGCGCCCCATCTTCCCCCTTGCCCCCGCGCGGCCCCCGGCGTATCATACCCGCACGGACAGCACTCTCTGCGCCGCAACGACTGAAACGAGGACGCCATGACCAACAGCGAGAATCTGCTCTACATGATGCGCATAAACCAGCGCGCTCTCAAAGCTCTGCTCGACGATATCACCGAGGAGGAATCCATGGTCCGCGGACGCGACAGCCTCCTGCACATCCGCTGGCTCACCGGCCACCTCGTCTACAACGTCAACCACGTCCTGGCCATGATCGGCTCGCTGCCGGTGATGCTCCCGTCCTCCTACAAGCAGCTCTTTGACCGGGGCAGCGCCATCACCAATGATCCCAAAGCCTATCCGTCGCTGGCCGCCTTGCGCAGCGAACTGCTCGATCTGCACGACCGCCTGATCGACGTTCTCCCCGGCGTGTCCGATGACGACCTCGACGAGCCGCTGCCGAAAGACGCCGGTTTCAACGCTGTTCGCCTGAACGCCGCCTCCTTCATGTGCATGCACACGTTCTACCACTGCGGCCAGATCGCCATGATCCGCCGCGTCCTCGGGCGCGAGCGGTCTTTCGGATGAGGGTCGCGGCCGCGGGCCGCCCCCGCTCCCGCCCCGCCCGCCGCGAGCACCCTCGGCCGCGCTGTGCAAATCCCGGCCGCTTTCTGCCGCACCGGCGCCGGGTGTGCGCATGACTGCGCACCGCGATGCAGGAGATCGGACGCCCGGGGTGAAGTCCGGTTCTCTGTGCAATCTCTGATCTCGCCTCCAACCAACCTGCGGTCAACCACTTGGCCCCCCTGGCCCCTCCCTTTCCGACTTGGCACCGCGTTTGCCCTCATGGCCCCCACGTAGGCCATAGCTCAACCGCAGTGAAAGGGAGTTTGAGAAATGATGAACCGCACGCAAAGCAACAGTCAGAGAGGCAGCGCACTCTTAATCGCGCTGGTGCTCACCGGGATGCTCTCGCTGATCGCCCTGATGGCGATCGACAACTCGCAGACCGAGATCGACCTGTCCTTCAACAAGATCAATTCCGACCGCTCCTTCTATATTGCGGAAGCAGGCGTGCAGCACGCCCACACCGTGATCAACGCCACCCCCGGCTGGAATGCCGGGCTGGCCGGCGTCGCCTTCGCCGGCGGCGCGTACTCGGTGTCGGTCCGCGACAGCCTGAGCGAACCCGCCCTGGCCGACAGCGTCGTCCTGCTCTCCCAGGGGGAGGTCAACGGCGCCCGCTCCACCATCGAAGCCACCCTCGCCCCCGAGCCGTTCTACCCGTTCCGCTATGGCCTCTTTGCCGACAGCGGCGTGGCGATCGGCAACAGCGTCAGCACCGACTCCTGGAACTCCGATTCGGCCAGCTACGCCGGTTCGGCGGTCAACGCCTACGGATCGGTCGGATCCAACGGCCCCATTGTGATCGAGAATAACCCGACCATCAGCGGCGATGTCTACACGGCCCAGGCCGGCGCCATCACCATCACCGGCACCGGCCGCGTGCTCGGCGACACCTCCTCCCAGGCGCCGGAACTTGATTTCAGCAAGCTCATCAGCCCGACCCAGTTCGCCGACGCCGAAGCCGTCAACCGCGCCCCCCTCGGCATGTCGGGCAGCTTCACCTACAACAACGGCAGCCGCGACCTCCGCATCGGCGCCGGCCAGACCATGGTCCTCGAGAGCGGCACCTACGTCCTTGATGACATTCTGCTGGAGCAGTCGGCCAAGCTGGTGCTCGCCCCGGGCGCGCAGGTTGAGCTCTACGTGACCGGCAACATCGACCTGCGCAACAAAGCCACCGTCAACTCGGGCGGCAAGCCGGGCAACTTCCGCGTCTACTCCAGGGGCACCCGTTTCACGATGGGCCAGAGCTCGGAATTCACGGGCGCCGTCATCGCCCCCAACGTCAACTTCAACCTCGCCCAGTACACCGACTTCTACGGCTCGCTCATGTCGAACCGGATCGACCTCAGCAACAACCCCCGCTTCCACTACGACCGCAGCCTCGGCCTGATTATCAACGGCACCACCGGCCGCATGATTCAGGTCGCCTGGCGGGAGCTGGAGTAAAATATGCCCTTCTTCCTCTAAAAGGGAACTTCCTGTAAGCGGTTCAGCAACGACCCTTCAACGCGGCGAAGCCGGGCGGACCACCCGCCCGGCTTCTCATTTCTCTCCCTTACCCCCGCCCGCTAGAACGCGCTCACGAATCCCGCCAAAAGCGAGTTCTCCTCGGCCTCCAGATCGTAGCTGTTCTCCAGTGTCAGGCGCAGATTCGTCTGCAGGAGGTAGCCGACGTGCCCGGTGACGACCCGGTACATTTTCTGCGCGAACGGCTCCATGCTCAGCCCCGATTCCACATAGTTGAACATCGCCGCCCCGTACCACCTCGACCGGTCGCCCTTCGGCCAGACGATCAGTTCGGCGAATCCGCCGCGCGTCTCGACCTCGTTGGCATCCGCCGGCAGCGAGAACCCGGGATTGTCGTCCCGCCGCTCCACATACTGAAGGTTGAGCTCGGCCGGACCCCACCCGACCGTCGCGTCCCCGCCCGCCATCCAGACCTCGTTGCGGCGGTCGTACTCGTCCGCCTCCTTGCCGTAGAATCCGAATATGCCGGCGCGCAGGTACTCGTTGAGATTCTGCGACACCCGCGCGAGCAGGTTCTTGTACTTGTCGCGGTCGTACACGTGCCGGTTCCCCTCGCCTTCCGCCAGCCCGCTCCCGTTGACCAGCTCGACCGCGACGTCGGTGCCGGTCGGCGCCCCGTAGGTGACCATTAGCCCCCGGTCGTATTTCAGGTTGATGCCCGAAGCGCCGGGGCTGGCGACGTACACCGCGTAATCGTCGAACGTCAACCGCAGCTCGCGCTTGAAGAGCGGATCCGAGATCTGGAACTGCCCGACATAGAGATCGAGATCCTGCCCGAACAGGTCGTTGAACATCAGGTAGGCGTCTTCCACCCCCGCGACCTCGCCCCGTTCGCTGAGCAGGAAGTAGAAATAGTAGGCGAGGTGGTCCCCGAGCGCCCCCCCGGACATCAGCTTCACGTTGTACGGCGTCGAGAAGTCGGTTTCGCGCCGCGTGCCGGTCTCATGCCGCGCCCACCCCTCAATGCGGGCCGAGAGCGGAAAATCCCGGATGAGTGACAGGTTCGGATCCCCGGTCTCGACGAAATACCCCGGCGCCTCTTTGTCGGCCAGCCGGAACCCGTTGCCGGCGAAGTCGTCGCCGTACGCCTTCAGCCGCGCGAACGGCTGGTGGCAGGTCGTGCAGGACATCCGGTACTTCCGGGCGAACGCCGGGATCGCCGCCGCCTCGCCGGCGGGAAACAGCGCCGCCAGCGCCAGCGCCCCGGCAGCGCCGATTAACAGGACGGGAAGCAGCCGTCGCATGGCGCTCTCCTTACGGTATCACCGTGATGTGGGTTGAGTATTCGCTGACCACGATCGGCTCGGCCTCCTCCGCCGGAACCTCCAGAAAATCTGCCACCGGCTTCACCAGCCGCTGGTAGTACAGAGTTGCCGTGACCGTCAGCTCTCCCTCCGCCGCCTCGTACGGCACAGTGAACGTGAAGGTCTCGATCTTCGTCTCGCGCGGGCCGATCCGGTAGTCCACGCCCAGCGAGGCGGTGTTCCACTGCTGAATCGTCATCCGCCCCTGCGGATCGAAATAGGGCATGCGGAAAATCCGGTCGCCCGCCGGGACCCCGTCCCGCGCCACGCCCGGAAAATCCGGCTGCCCGAGCGCAATGCCCATGTCCTGATAGGCGCGCACGTCCGCCCCGATCGTGTACTCCTCCCCGGCGAACCCTTTCTCGTCGACCGGAAGATGGTACGCCGTGCCCGCCGCATCGACCGCCTCCACGTGCAGCCAGACAATCCGGTCCTCGACCGAGCCGCTCGGGAATTTGTGTCCCGTCTTCTGGTTGAACAGCGCCACTTTGAACTCCACCGGGTCGCCCATCACCGCCTCGCGCACGCTCGGGAAGACGGTGAGCTCGATCGTCCCCTTCACCTTGGCCGGCACGTGCGCGCCGGCAAACAGGTGCTGCGCAACATTCGAGTGCTCGTTGCCCATTGCGGCGGCCTGCCCCGGCGCGTAGGTCATGTGGCAGTCCTGGCAGCGCACTCCCTGCGCGGCGTACGGGCCCGCCGCCCACTCCAGGTGGGTCGACTTCACCCACACCCCATACGGGCTCATCTCGTTGTGGCAGGTTCCGCAGAACTCCGCGGTGCGGATGAATTCCGACGGCGCCATCTTGTGCGCCGGCGACTCCGCCACCTGGTCGGCCGGCCGCGGACCGTATTTGCGGTCGCCCGGGTCGGTGATCCAGTTGAAGTTGTAGGGCGTGTCCCCGGCATAACCGCGAATCGAATGGCACACCTCACAGGAGACCGCCTCGTTCGCCCGGCTGCCTGCCTCCGGCCGGGGCGGCGGCACGTCGCCCGCCAGAAACGCCAGCGGCGCATGGCAGCCGTTGCACCCCGCCTTCACCCCCGCCACCTTCGCATCCTTCTCCGCGTGCGGCACCGCCAGCTTGAAATACTCGATTTCGTCCCAGTGGTGCACATACGCCTGCGCCATCATCGCCTGCTCCCACTGGCGATAGAAGTCGACGTGGCAGGAAGTGCCGCAGTAGTCCGGTGTCGCGTAGTCATCGTAGCTCCGCGTCCCCAGCGCGTGGTCCCCCCACACCGCCGACTCCTGGCTCCACCCGCCCGTCGCCGACACCAGGGCGCCGAGCACGATTCCCGGCGGCAGGGCCGTCCGTAGCAGCCGACGTAACGATCGCCTCATGTAGCCTCCTTTTCCTCCCCGCTTCGGGTGATGAGTATCGGTATTGTTGGTGGTCCCGCCTGATTTTTCAGTTCCGGGCCGGCCGATCCCTGTGATCAGTGAATCCGCGCGAACCGCGTGCGGCGCAGAGAGCGGGGGAAAGTGACAACCGCTGCGTGGCCGGCGAACATCCCCGCTGCCCCCCGGAATCAGCCCTGCTTGCTCGCCTTCTTCGGCGGGTTGTTCACCAGCGCAAACGAGAGGTACTCCAGTTCCATCGACATGTTCTCGTTGCGCAGGTAGACATCCGGCGGCACCCGCAGATTGACCGGGGCGAAATTCAAGACCGCCCGCACCCCCGCCCGCACCACGTCGTCCACAATGTACTGCGCCACCGTCGCCGGCACCGCCAGCACCACGATCTCGATGCCCGCCTCTTTCAGCTCTTTCTCGAGATTGGCGATATCCGAAACGATGATTCCCTTGTGGTTCGAACCGATCTTCCGCTGGTCGTTGTCGAACAGTTTGACTATGTGGAATCCCTGCCTCATGAACTCCTTGTAACTGACCAGCGCCGACCCGATATTCCCCACCCCGACCAGGGCCACCCGCCAGACCCGGTCAATCCCCAGAATCGATGCAATCCGCTGCTTCAGCTCATTCACCGGATACCCGAGCCCCCGCGTCCCGAACGACCCGAAGAACGACAGGTCCTTGCGCACTTGCGCCGGCGTCAGCTTCTCCCGCTTCGCCAGCTCCTTGGACGAAACGGTCTCGTAGTTCTCCTTCTCCAGGAGGCTCAGCGCCCGGCAGTAGAGCGACAGCCGATGGATTGTTGATTCCGAAATCTTCTTCTTGAGACCGGTCTTGCTGGAGACATTCATCTGTGCACTCGCCGCTGTAAGTTACAGTCGTTCACAATCTATGTGAAATGAATCACAAGAGATTATAGCATCGGCCCAATCGGCTGTCAACACTTTTCTCTGGCCCGCACCGCAGATTTAACCGTGTATCTTACAACTTGGTAATAGGTTTCGTTATCACAAAGACCCCCAGCAATGCCCCCGGTCCTGAAGGCGGCTCACCCGCCTAATCCACTATGAGACGTGGAGTAGACAGTGACAGGCGCGCCAGAACCTCGTAATTGATCGTCCCCGCCCAGTCTCCGATCTGTTCGGCCGACACCCGCTCCTCGCCCGCCCGACCGATCAGCACGACCTCGTCGTGCAGCCGCACCCCGCTTATATCCGTGACATCCACCATCATCAGGTTCATGCAGATGCGCCCCCGCACCGGCGCCCGCCGCCCGTGCACCAGCACGTACGCCCGGTTCGACAGGCTCCGATCATATCCGTCGTAGTACCCAATCGGCAGCACCGCCAGCCGCGTCGGCGCCGTCGTCCGATAGGTGCAGCCGTATCCGACAAAGCTGTCCGCCGCCACCTTCTTCAACTGCGTGATCCGCGTCTTCCAGGTGAGGACCGGCTCGAAGAGACGGTTCCCGCCCCCCTGGAGGCGGTAGGAGAGGTAGGTTTCCTTCGATGGCCAGTGGCCGTAGACCGATATCCCCGGTCGTACCAGGTCGTAGCGGGTTTTCTCAAAGAGGATGGTTGCCGCCGACGAGGCCGTGTGCCGGAGGCGCGGGCTGATCCCGAGCCGCCGCAACCGCGCCAGCAGATCGCGGTAGGCGCGCAACTGCTGCTCCGCGTACTCGTGCACCGTGGTGTCTTCGATGTTGGCGAAGTGCATCGACGCCCCGTGGGGGCGCCCGAGCGAGCGAAAACGTTTGTACAGCCCGGCCACGGCGGGGAGATCCTGGGCTGCAAACCCCTGGCGGTTCGTCCCCGTCTCGAGCTTGAGGTGCGTCCGGATCGCCGCCCCCTTCCGGTCCCCCAGCTTGCCGAGTTCCCGCAGCGTCACCAGATCGAAAACCGCCGGCTCCAGATCCTGCTCGATCACCTGGCCGTACTCCCCCGGCGGGAGCGGGCCGAGCACCATGATCCCCTCCGTCCACCCCGCCCGGCGGCAGGTGAGCGCCTCCTCCAGTGAGTGCACGGTCACATATTCGCACCCGCCGCTGCGGCGAAGCATGGTGATGATTTCGGTCAGCCCGTGCCCGTAGGCGTTGCTCTTGACCGACGGCGCCACCATGCGCGCCCCCGCCAGCCGCCGCAGCGACTCGATGTTCCGTCTCAGCGCGCTCTGCGACAGCTCGATCCAACTCAGCAGTTTCGGGGCGGTCATAGGGATAGTTTATACAGACGCCGCGCCGGGCGCGACAACAAAAAGTTTCCCCTCCCCCGCCCGCCGACCGACTCCCGCGGCCCCGTTTTCCGCCCGCGATGATCCCCCCGTTCTCCTTCGCCGTTGCCCCCCGCCGGCCTTTCCGTTATATTCGCCCCATGCTGCTCGCCATCGACATCGGCAACACCAACGTGGTTTTCGGCCTCTTCCGCGGCGCCGACCTGGTCGGCGACTACCGCATCGCCACCCCGCCCCGCAGCACGCCCGATGAGGCCGGCCTGTCGATCACCCATTTCCTCATGCGCCACCGCATCGAGCCCGCCAGGGTGGAGAAAGTCGTGATCGCCTCGGTCGTCCCGCACCTGACCCCCGTGTTCGAGCGCACCAGCCGCCGCTACCTCAGCCGCGAGCCGCTCACCGTCTCCTGCCGCCTGAAACTGCCCATCGCGATCCGCATCGAGTCCCCCGACCAGGTCGGCGCCGACCGCATCGCCAACGCTGTCGCCGCCCTCGCCCGCTGGGGCGGCCCCGCCATCGTCGTCGACCTGGGAACCGCGACCACCTTCGACGTCCTCGACGCCGCCCAGGCCTACATCGGCGGCGTCATCATCGCCGGTCCGGAGGCGGCGATGGCGGAGCTGGCGCGCCGCGCCGCCCGCCTCTTCGAGGTCCGCATCGAGAAGCCCGACACGGTCGTGGGGAAATCGACCGCCGGCGCGCTCAAATCCGGCGCCTTCTACGGCCTGATCGGCCAGGTCGATTTTATCATCGACCGCATCATCGAGGAGTGCGGCTTCGACCGCTGCAAGGTGGCCGCGACCGGCGGCCTGGCCTTCGAGATCGAGGGCCACTCCCGCCACATCACCGAGGTGGTCCCCTCGCTCACGCTCGAGGGCTTGCGAATCATCGGCGAGGGGAACTAGGCGCCCGCTGTTCGTCGATCTGCCCTTCCAGAGCCGTGATGATTCCGGCGTAGTGCCGATGGATTTCTGCAGCCTCCCACTCATCCCCGCAATCAGCCACGCAGCCTTCGTCCGAATCGAGGTAGTCTTCTCGCAGATATCGAGCGGTTCGCTCCCACAACTCCTCCTGCATCCGAAGAGCGTCCAGCACCCGCCGTGCATCAGCCTCCAGAAGCGTTAACCTGAACGTCCGGTACATCTTTTCCCTCCTATCCGCCGGTGAAAATGTTCTCTCGGTGGTACTCCAGCGCCGCTTCATCCGGCGCGAATCTCGACGGCGCTGCGGCCCGAGCGCCGGCTAGTTCGATCAAGCCAACTCTGTGCATAGCGACCCGCGACTTCGTCGGCACTTCTCTCGATACCACGATGCGCCTATCGCCGTCGAGGGTGATCAACCCTCTGTCGAACGCCCGATCGTGAAACGCGCACATGGCAATGCCGTTGGTCGGGTCGGCCCGCCGTTGTTTGTCAACCCGCCACGGAATGATGTGGCTTGCATTCAGCATCTGCTGAATGGACAATCTACAACAGGCGCATCGGTACTCATAAGCCGCAAGAACCGTTCGTCGGAAAAACCCCTGCACCACCCGTACCCGGGTGGACATGACCTTCTCGGTCACTCCCTCCGGCGCTTCCCACTCTTCACCTTCCCGCCCGTGATCCTGCCCGGTCAGCAGCGCTCGCCAGGCTGTCTCGCTCTCATACGCAAGCGCCTCCCAGTTTCCCGAAAACTCCCGCCACATATCCCGATCGGCCCGGCTGACGTTGTTCAGTCCCCGGACCCCGCGTGCTACATGCTGCGGATCAAGACTTGCGAAGTTGACCAGTTTCATCGCAAGCGCGTCGGGGGACCGACCGATCAATTCGGCGGCGCGTATCACATCCGGGTGTCTGCTGTGAAGCCGCCCGAACGGCAGGCGGCAGTAAAGATTAAACGCAATCAACAGCTGATCTCTGGACCAGCGTTCCCGCTTTGATGTCGGCACACCCGTCCTCCTCCCCGGGCAGATTGCATCTTTAAGCGTGCTCCGCCCTCTTGATGGAACAGAAGCCCCCCCTACTCCCCGCCCCCCTCGTCCGCCTCCGCGACTCCCTCCGCGGGCAACCCGTGTTTCGCCCGCTGCACCGCCAGCCAGTCCGCCGTCCCCACGATCGCCCGGCACCGCAGGTTCTCGATGTGGTACCCGCGCGGATGTCCCGGCCGGTCATCCGGCACAAACGCCGACAGTCTCGTGCACGGAAACTCCGCGCACACCCCGCAGTGCACCGCTTGGTGCTGCCGGCAGCAGGCGATGAACGGACACTCCTCTTTGTACTTCGGATCGCAGCCCGAGCAGGTCTTCAGGTACTGCTCGCAGCCGCCGCAGAAATCGCCGCAGTACGCGGCTTCGTGGTACTTCATGTGGCCTCCGGCGTTGGAGACCGGACACCCCTCGATCCGGTGGCCCCGGTCTGCCGTAAGATAGCACGCCCTCGCCCGTTGCGCCACCGCAAACATGCGCGGCCGTCGCCGCTGTCCGCCGCGTCGCCCCCCGCCGCTTTCCCTTGCCCGGCGCGGCGAGGGAGGCGCTTCCCACGGAAAAACTCGGTTTTCCAATTGTCGAAAACGCCCCCGGCCGACCCGCGCGGCGCTTTCGCCCGGCGCCGCCGCCCTCCGCGGCCCCCGCGCCTGCCTTCCCGGCCGCCTCGAATAATGGATTGAATTGATCTGTTCTTAATCCGGCCCCGGCCGCGAGCCCGCGTCCCGCAGCGGTTTGAGCGCCCTCCCGTCCGAAAACCGGCGCTTTCGAATTTTCGAAAGCGCGCCCTTCGCCCCGCCGCCCGCGCGCCCCCCGCCCGGCGCCCCGCGGCCGGCCACCCGCGGCTCGTGGACTTGCTGAGTCTTCAACCTTTTCGCAAATGTCGGCCGCCCGTTTGCCCGCGCCGCACAAGGGAAAACAGCCCCCGTCGAAAATCAATTCGCGTTTTCTAATTTTCGAAAACGGCCCTGCTGTGCAAACGTTGAACAGCCCGGCCGGCGCGCCCCGACCCCGTTTTCGAATATTCGAAACCCGCTCTTCGCCAAAACCGTGTATATTTCCGCCGTATGCAACCGAACCGCGCCGAGCGGTGTCGTAACGGCAGAACCATGGAACACGAACGCTTCTGGCAGCTGCTGGAACCGGAACACGCCAAAGCCCAGCGCTTTTGCCGACGGTTGACCGGCTCGATTGACGACGGCGACGACCTGTACCAGGACGGCCTCCTGGCCGCCCTGCGCCGGTTCGATTCGCTGCGCGACCCCGGCGCCTTCCGAGCTTGGCTGTACCGGATCCTGGTCAACCGCTACCGCAACCGCCACCGCTGGCGGCGGCGGCAGCGGACCGAGGCGCTCGATGACGAGGTCATGACCGGGCCCGCACACGATCCCGCCGGCGAACTCGCCGCGCGGCGCTGGCTGGATCGCGCGCTGGCCGCCCTCCGACCCGAGGAACGCGCCCTTGTCGTGCTCTTCGAGCTCGAGGGCTGGACCATCACTGAACTCGCGGCGAACCTGGGCCGACCCGAAGGTACCATCAAGGCCCGGCTCGCCCGTGCGCGGCGGAAGATGCGCCGGCGAATCCAGACGTACCTCCCGCCGAAAACGACCAACCCGTTACCAGGAAAGGCCGGATATGCGTTATCGCAAGACCAGGATTGACGCCGACTCTGCCGAGCGAATCCTCGACCGGGCGCTCGCCGCCCGGCGGGAGGCGCCCGACGGTTTGCCGACGCCGCTCGCTTTTGTGCGGACACGGGTCGAGGCGCGTCTGGCCGATTCCCGCAAGGAGACACTCATGGCTCGGACTCTGCATACCCTCGGCGCTCACCCGAGACTCAGTTTCGGCGTCGCGGTTGGGCTTGCTTTCATCCTCTTCGGCGCCCTTGTCCCGCTGCCCTACAGCAGCGTGATCGGCTACTCCGTCCGCATCACCGCGCCTGCGGACATCAACCTCGCCCCGCAGGCCTACGCCGACGCTCTGCATGCCGCCGGCATCGCGAATCCCTCAGTGAACGTCACCATCGACGACGCTGCGGCAAAATACACGATCGCCGGCCTCTCGTCGGAAAGCGACGCCCGGGCCGCCGCCCGCACCTACACGGAGCTGACCGGCGCCGACCCCGACTACGCCGTCATCCCCATCGTCCAGCGCACGTCGGGCACGCTCTATGCCCAGGCGATCCAGAGGCTCTTCCGGGTCGAGGTGGCTGCCGACGGCAAGTCCGATGAGGAGATCGCCGCTGAAATCGCGGCCCAGATCGCCGCCCAGGGAGGCGAGGTCAAACAGGTAACCATCAACCGCGGTCCCGACGGCCGCATCGACATCAGCATCGACATCGATACCCAGTAGGTCAAGCACCGCCGCCGAGAGTTCGACAGCGCCGTCCGCGCAGCAGAACGGGGCGGACTTCGAGGTCCGCCCTGTCCCGAAAACCTCATTTTCGAAAAAGCGAAAGACGCCCCTGCACGCTCCCCATCGACCCGAGGATTCGTCGTGAGAGTTTTCGCCGAAGAGAATGCCCCCTCAGCCGCCCGCCGCGCTGCTGGACCGAACGGGCGATGTCGAACAACCGCCCCGCGTTTCGCCGCGCGGCTCTAGGCGAAACGGATCATCGACCGCGCCAACCCCCGTTTTCCAATTTTCGAAAAACACCCCCGCCGCTTTCGAATTTTCGAAAACGCCCTTTCCCGCCAAAGCCGGTTTTCGAAATTTCGAAAACCGGCCCTCGCGCCGCCCCGCACCGTCGGCTCACAAATCGAAATAGCGCGCGAACTCCGGCGCCAGGTCCGGATGCGCGTACTCCCCCTTCTCCCGGTTGAGCACGTACCCCGCGGCGTACTCCCCCCGCGCGATCCGCGCCACCGCCTCCGCCAGCCGGTCCACCTCGGCGGTCGTGTTGTACAGCCCGAACGACACCCGCACCGCCCCCGGCAGCTGCGACCGGTCCCGCGCCAGGATCTGGTACTCCAGCTCCCGGGCCGCCTCCGGCGACACGTGGAGGAGCTCCTTGACATACGTGTGCGCGCAGAAGCACCCGGAGCGCACCCCGATCCCCGCCTCCGAACCGAGAATGGCCGCGGTCAGCGCGTGGGGGACGCCCTGCACGTTGAACGACACCACCCCGAGCCGCGCCCGCGCCCGCTCCGGCTCCCGGTCGCCGTAGAGCACCACTCCCGGAATCGCCCCGAGCCGGCGCAGGGCATGGGCCGTCAGCTCGGCCTCGTGCGCAATGATCGCTTCCCACCCCAGCGCCTCGTACATCCGGATCGCTTTCGCCAGCGCCACCACGCCAACGATGTTCGGCGTCCCCGCCTCCTCCTTTTCCGGAAGGTCAGTCCAGTAGGCCTCCTCGAGTGTCACGATGTCGACCATGCCGCCGCCGACCGTGTCGGGGTCGCCGCGCTCGAACACGTCGCGGTGCCCCACCAGCACTCCGATCCCGAACGGCGCATACATCTTGTGCGCCGAAAACACCGCGTAGTCCAGCGCGCACGCCGGATCGCCTGGCTTCATGTCGAGCGGGCGGTGCGGGGCGAGCTGCGCGGCATCGACCAAAATCGAGGCCCCCGCCCGGTGCGTCTCGCGCGCAAAGAAATCCAGGTCGTTGATGTACCCCGTCACGTTCGACGCCCCGCTGATCGCCACGATCCGCACCCGGTCGCCGAACTGCCCCAGCTTGGCCAGGAAATCCTCCCGGCTGATCGTCCCGTCGGCGTTCAGCCCCACATGCACTACCGTCCCCACCCGCCGCCACGGCAGCTCGTTGGAGTGGTGCTCCATGAGGGTGGTGAGGATGACGTCGTGCTTGCTCGTCGACAGCCGTCGGGCCAGTTTGTTGATCGCCTCGGTCGTGTTCTTGGTGAAAATGACCACCTGCCGCTGCAGGTCGGCCCGGATGAAGCCTGCGATGATGTCCCGCGCTTCCTCGAACGCCCAGCTCGCCAATTGCGATTTGAACCCCGTGCCCCGGTGCACGTTGGCGTACCACTGCAGAAACTCCATCACCGCCTCGGCCACCGGCCGAAACGTCGGCGTTGAGGCCGCGTTGTCGAAATTGACATACCGCTGCGGCCCCCGCAAAGTCGGCGCGACCGTCTCCCCCCCGATCAACAGCCCGGGAAGGTCGGCGACCGTCAGCCGTTGCGCCGGCGCGGCCGCCGGACGGGAACTAAGCCCCATGGTGTGCATCCTCTGATAAAAATAGGTCCGATTAGTTCATTATACCGCGACGGAACGGGGAGAGAATTCGCTACCGGACGGGAAATGTCAGGAGAGACTGCGGATCACCTCAAGGTAGCGGTCCGCCCACACCTCGCGGCGGTGATACCGGTCGACATGGGCCTGGTAGGCCGCCCCGAGCCGGCCGCCGTCGATCTCCCCCCCCTTGATCTGGAGGATCAACTCGGACAACCGCTCCGGACGATCCGTGGAGAACCAGAGCGCCCCGCCCGCCTTCTCCAGCTCCGACACCGCCTCCCCCCCGCTCGAGCCGAAAATGATCGGGCGGCCCGACGCCATGTATTCGAACAGCTTGCACGGGAACGTCCCCTTCGTGATCGGCACCTCCTTGAGGCTCTCCACGAGCACGTCCGAGGCCCGCAGGAAATAGGGGATCGTCTCCAGCGACTGCAAACCGATAAAGGTCACGTTCTTCAAGCCGTAGTCCCGCACCATCCCCTCGAGCGCCTGCCGCTTCTGCCCCTCCCCGGCGAACACGAAATGAATGTCGGGCTGGTCGACCAGGTGCCGGGCCGCCTCGATCACCGTCTCCAGCGAATGCGCCCAGCCCAGCGTCCCCGCGTAGAGCACAAGAAACTTCTCATCCCACCCGAACTTCCGCCGGATACCGTTCGAGTCGCTGCTCAGGAACTCGCGCCCAACCCCCGACTTGATCGTGGTCACCCGCTCTTTGGCAAAACCCAGCCCGGTCAGGTAGTTGGCAATCCCGTCCGTGGCCGTCACCACATGGTCCGCCCGACGGTAGAGCATATGCATGAACTTCTTGAGCATCCGCGTGAAGAGCGACGGCCGCAGATTGCCGAACTCCTCGCTCGACTCCGGCTGCAGGTCCCGGATCTCGATGATCAGTTTCGCCCGCCGCACCCGCGAGAGCACCCACCCGATCACCGGCGTGGTCACAGGCGGCGTCGAGGCCAGGATCAGGTCGAAATTCCCCTTGATCCGGAAGCTGTTGATCAGGGCGGTGATGAGGAAAATGACAAATCCCACCATCCGCCGGCCCGGAAACCGGTTTGAGGCCGGCATCACGTAGCTCCGGTAGACCTTGACCCCGTCGACGGTCTCCCGGTAGAAAAACTTCCCCCGGTACTTCTCGGGGACGATGCCGTCCGGATAATTCGGGACGGCCGTGAGCACGGACACGTCCATCCCCGCCTTGACAAACTGCCGGGCAAACTCCGCCAACCGTCGCACAGCCCCGCGTTCGGGCGGATAGTGTTGTGTGACAATCAGGACTTTCATAGACTAACCCGGCGCAGTCTACAGCTTTTTGGAGAACCTGGCAAGTTTTTTTTCTCCACCAGCTTGGCCCTTCGGCACAGGAACCCCCCTCCAACCCCGGCCGCCGCCCCCGTCATGTATCGGAAATTCCCCGACCAAATTCATCCGAAAAACTTGACAGCATGACATTCACATGATATTTTCGCCCATGTGACAAAAATCACGATCCGAATAGTATTGATTGGTGTATAAACTGGGAAACGGAACCCAACCAAGGGAGAAGCACAAATGCGTAAGGTCTCTGTTAGCGCTCTGATCCTGGTGTCTTTCATGATGCTCGCCTTCCTGGCCTATGCCCAGGAAACCGCCGAAAAGAAAGCCTTCGAGTACATCGGCCCGGCCAAGTGCAAGATGTGCCACAAGGACGTCCACGCCGCCTGGGAAACGACCGCCCACGCCAAAGCCTTTGCCTCCCTCTCCGCTGAGGAGCAGAAGAAGGCCGAGTGCAACGTCTGCCACATGACCGGCGCCAACGCCAAGGGCGAGGCGATCGAAAACGTCACCTGCGAGTCCTGCCACGGCCCGGGCTCGGCCTACTCCAAACCGACCATCATGACCAAGAAGTGGAGCGAGGACCCGGCCACCTATAAGGCCAAGGCGATCGAAGCCGGCCTCGTCTACCCGGACTCCGCCCTCTGCGCCACCAAGTGTCACAAGAAGGAAGGCAACCCGAACTTCAAGCCGTTCAGCTGGGATAAGATGTCCAAGCTGGTTCACCCGGTGGCCGCCACGCCGGCTGAAGAGAAGAAGTAATCCGCTTCCGATCGGCTGTTGAGTTAACGATGAAGGCGACTCGCCCCCCGGCGAGTCGCCTTCTCATTGCCTTTCTCCCGGGCCTCGCCCCGGCGCCTCACGCCCCGGCCAGCGGAAAAGTCCGCACCGAGACCCACCGGTTCCCCGGCAGCGGCGTCACCAGCTCGATACTCCGGGCGACGAACTGCTCCTCCGACAGGTACGGCACGATCTTCTCCTTCACCAGCATCACCCGGTGATCCGAGATTTCCCGCGCCACCGTCACGTGCGGCTGATACTCTTTGAACGGAATCGGCATCCCCAGCCGCGCGTACATGCGGTAGTAAATGCCGGTGAGCTGCTCGTTCTTCTGGATCTTCCAGCAGATCACCGGATACCGCGGGTAGAAATCGTGGATCGTCCCCAGCCGGATCGGAATCACCGGCTCGTGCGCCAGCTCCTCCTGGATCAAGCCGGTCAGTCCGTCCAGCGAGTGGCGCGACTCGAACGGAAAGACGATCGTCGCGTGCGCGGGGATCAGGCTCCACAGCGGATCGTACCGCTCCCGCAGCGGGGCGAGATGGTCGTCCAGCTCCGGGGGGAGGAACACGACCAGGGCGAACCGCGCGCTGCGTCGGTCTTCGATGTTCTGCTCAAGGTAATGATCGTACATACCGTCTACTTGTAGAAGACAATCTCAATTCTCCGGTTCAACGCCCGCCCCTCGGCCGTCTCGTTCGAGGCGACAAAGCCGGTCTCCCCCCGGCCGTTGACGCTCATGCGACTCTCCGCCACCCCCTGGGCCGCGAGAAAATCCCGCACCCGGTTGGCCCGCTTCTCCGACAGGCTCCGGTTCGCCTCGTCGGTTCCGATGTTGTCCGTGTACCCGTTGATCTCCAGCCGGACATTCGGCGCCACCAGGAGTGCCCGGGCGAGGCTCCGCAGCCGCTCCTGGCTCGAAGGATCGATCTCAAACGACCCCGAGGGATAATCGATATTCAACACCATCGGCTCATCGAACAGCGCCAGGTCGAGACAGCCGAATTTGTCCACCGGTACTCCGTAGAGCGTGTGCGGGCAGTCGTCGAGGCCGTTCGGCACTCCGTCCCCGTCATCATCCACCGGACACCCCCGGCGGTCGACCTCCGCCCCCACCCGGTTGCCGGGGCATTCGTCCAGGAAGTCCGCCACCCCGTCAAAATCCGCATCGACCGCGCAGCCGTGGATATCCACCCGCCCCCGGGCCCGCGCCTCGGTGCCGGGACAGTCATCCTCGCTGTCCACCACCCCATCCCCGTCGGTGTCCAGCGGACAGCCGTACGGATCCACCGCCACCTTTGCCGGCGTGCCCGCGCAGCGGTCTTCCCGGTCGGGAATTCCGTCGCCATCGCTGTCGAGATCCCGGGGCGGTGCGGGCGCCGCCGCCGCGGACCACGGCTCGTGCGACGCCCATGCCTTGCGTTCTCCCCCGAACGTCAGCCGCAGGCTCGCCCCGACTCCCCCCAGCCAGCGGTCCCGGCGCGCGTTCACCGCATCGGCGAAATCCGTTCCCGCCCCGGTCAGGTAGTCGACATGCGCCGTGATCGCCGTCGACAGATGGGCCGCCAGCTGCACTTCGATCCCCAGCCGCCCCGATACGAAGATTTCGGTCGAGGCGAAATCGATCGTCTCGCCCCGCCCGCCGACCGCCTTCAAAACGGTGTCGCCGTCCGGATCGCGCATCTTCCAGATGAGCAGGCCCCCACCGGGGCCGCCCCGGACGCTCAGCCAGGAGGCGGGCGCGAACAGGGTCGCCACCGCATCCACGCCCAGCCGCGTGCCCGAGAACCGCGCTGTCGCAGCCTCCCGGTCGCCGTTCAGGGTTACGCTCCCCGCGATCGTCGTGTCGTTGTAGAGGTCGTAGCGGCTGAGACTTGCCTCCAGCGACCAGCGCGGCGACAGGTCCAGGCCCGCCTCGAGGCCGTACGCCCCGCGCACGTAGAAGTGCGGCGCGTGTCCGCCTGTGAGCGTCGCCAGCTCCCCCCGGGCCCCGATGAAATACGGCCGCGCCGCCCCGGCTGCCGGCAGCGCCAGCAAAAGCATCGTCACCAGCCACCGCGTTCGCCGCGGCCGCGCCCTCTGGTCAAGTCCGCTCGTCATCAGTACAACTGCTTGAGTTCACAACCGGCATAGTAGCGCTTGAGAATCTGTTCGTACGTATACCCTGTGCGGGACATGCCGATCGCCCCGCATTGGCACATGCCGACCCCATGGCCGTAGCCGCTGCCCTCGAAATTGATCCGGCTGATTCGGCCCTCCCCGGTCCGCTCGAGTATAACGTCGAAGCGATCCGACGGCAAGATCAAATCGGGATTCGAGGTGCGCCCGATCACCCAGCGGATCCGGTCCTTGTGGAAACGGTACGTGTCCATCTCCGTCTCGATCACCAGGGTCGAGACCCGCCCCCCCGGTGTCCGCTCCGCCACCGCCACGTTCCGGATTTCTCCGACCCGAAGGTCCCGGCCGCGGTCCCCCGAGAGGTACTGCTCCACCCGGCCGCGCAGTTGCCCCTCCGTGTACACCTCGCGCCACCGGTAGTACTTCGACCACCCGCACGCCCCGCTGTCGGCCACCGCCCGCAGGTAGGGAATGCTCGGGCGGTCCCAGATGTGGGCGATGTCGTCGGTCATTCCGCCGCACGTCGAATGGTAGTAGGCGTTGATCATCTTGCCCTCGAAAGTGGCCACGACACCCGCCGTCGCGTCGACCGCCCGGTTCACCAGCCGGTTCTCCACGCCGTAGCCCTCGTACACCTGGTCATAGACGCTGGCTTTCAGATCGTACGGCTCCCCGCCGTACTGCTCGAGGTGGGACATGGCGTAGGTCCGGGCCGCCACCGCCTGCGCTTTCACCGCCTCGATCTCCCCGTCCGCCCGCTCTCCCAGCTCCGGCGGCACCACCCCCCGGAGGTAGTCCTCGACGTACACGATGTTGATGATGCGCAGGTTGTTGGCGTAGGGGAGTAGGTGGATGATTCCCCGGTACGGCCGACCGTCGACCATCGTCCGATTCCCCGTCCCGCGCGGAATGATGTTCACTTCCCCCGCGCGGTCCTGGATTATCTGCCCGTCCCGCGTCAGCACCCGCACCTCGCGGCCCAGGCTCTGTATCCTCACCGGACGCGAGGAGTAAAAGACATGCTGCTCCCCGGCCGTGAGGCACTCGATAGCGAAAGCGTGGTCCGCCGAAACCGTTGCCTCCGGGCGGTCCTCCCCCAGCAGCACCCGGACAAAGGGAACGCGGATAAATGAGCCCGGCTCCTCATCCTTGAGCCCCGGCACCCGTCCGCAGCTCCACACGAGCACCATGAGGCAGAGAGCGGTCCCGACGCGGGCCGTGAGGCGGATGAGTCTTTTGATCCTGAGGTTGTCCCGGTCAATCATTCGTCACCCCGCCGGCGGCTGCACGATGCGCCCCGCGATTGCCCGAGCGACACCGAATGTCCTCGCTCCGGAGAGAGGCTCCCCGCGTACGCACGCCGCCGCCATCACCGCATAGGCCGCCGCCTCCACCAAGTCGCCGTCCACTCCCAACTGATCTATCGCCTCAACTGACCACCCGGGGAGATGCTCCCCCAGGCGTTCGACCATGAACTGGTTGTGCCGTCCCCCGCCCATGAGATACACCCGCCGCGGCGGCGGATCGGAGGCGGGAAGGCGGTGCAGGGCGCGGGCGATCCCGAGGGCCGTCAACTCCCCCGCCGTGGCCAGCAGATCCTCCGGCCGAAGCCGGCGCCGCCGCCCCAGCCGGACCACCTCATCGGCGAGATCCGCCCCGAAGAGCTCTCTCCCGGTCGACCGGCGGCGCCGTGCAAACCCCAGACTTTCCATCAGCGCCGCCAGCAGGCGCGGGTCGATCCGCCCCCGCCTGGCCATGCGCCCGTCCCGGTCGAACTGCCGCCCGAACGACCGCGCCATGAGCGCATCGGAGAGGCTGTTGCCCGGACCGCAGTCGCGCGCCGTGGGCGCCTCGCCCGACGCCGTCGGCGGGAGATAGAAATAATTGGCTATCCCCCCGATGTTCACGATCAGGCGCGGCTCGCGCGGCGATGCGAAGAGCCAGTGCATCGCCCCCGTGGTGATCGGCGCCCCTTCGCCGCCGAGCGCGACCTCCGCCTGGCGGAAGTCCCCCACCGTCACGCACCCGGTCGCCGCCGCCACCTGGTCGGGCGATCCGATCTGCAGCGTCCCGCGCACCGCCATTCCCCCCATGCGCACCGGCTCCGGGACATGCCGCACCGTCTGCCCGTGCGAACCGATCAGATCGACCGCGATCCCCCGGCGCGAAAGCGTCTTCAGAAACCCGGCGGCCGCTCTCCCCATGACCTGTCCCAGGTAGTTGTCCAAGCGAACCAGCTCGGCCGGTTCCACCGTGCGGCTGTCGGCGGTCGCCAGGATCGCGGCCCGCAGCGGCCGCGGGAACCGCACGGCCCCGCCGCCCCGCATGAGGATCTTCTCCCGGCCGCGGCCCACCTGCACCACCGCCAGATCCAGTCCGTCGGCCGAGGTGCCCGAGTTCAATCCGAGCACGGTCAGCCGCGCTCGCGATATGAGGCGCCGCAGCGACATCCCTTCAAGAAAGTCACGGCTGCACCCAGGTGTCCAGTTTGAACTTCACGCCGGCAACCCGGCCGAGCGCCGAGTGCACCCGCTCATTCGCGATCTCCCCGCGCCGGTAGGCGTCGACAAACCGCTCGTAGGCCCCCATGGCCGCCTCGTAGTCCCGCCCGAACAGGAGCAGATCGTGGCCGGCGTTGAAGGCCGCTGTCGCCCGCTCGCCCGCCTCGCCGAGCTCCGCCGCCCCGGCCATCAGCAGGTCGTCCGTGATCACCGGTCCGTCGAACCCCAGCCGCTTCCGCAGCAGATCCTCCACCACCCGCGACGACCCCGTCGCGATCGTCTCATCGGCCCCTCTCAGCCGCACATGGGTGGTCATGACCATGTCCGCCCCCGCGGCCACGCCGGCGGCGAAGGGGAGACGTTCCCGCTGCTCCCACACGACCTCGTCCCACGCGATCACCGGCGTCTTGCGGTGCGGATCCGCGGCCGTCGCCCCGAGGCCGGGGAAGTGTTTCAGACAACTGAGCAGACCCGCCCCCCGGGCCGTCAGCACCGCCGTCTCGACAAACGGCACCACCTCCTGGGGCGTCCGCCCGAAGCAGCGCCCGGCCAGGCACGCGTTGTTCGGATCAAGGAAGAGATCGCACACCGGGGCGAGGTTGAGATTGATCCCGAGCGATTCCATGAACACCACCGATCGGCGGTACTCTTCGGCGAACCGCTCCACCGACCTCTCGCGGCCGTACTCGGCGGCGGCCCGGAACTCCGCCGGCGCGCCGCGGAGGCGGCTGACCCGGCCGCCTTCCTGGTCGATCGCCACGAACGGCGACCTTCCGCCGCAGGCCTCGCGGATGCGGTGAATCGCATCGCGCGCCACGCTGTGCACGGGACAGTTCTCCTCGAACAGGATCACCCCCCCGATCCGCTCTGTCGCGAGAAAGCTCATGAACGGGCGGGGCGGCTCCGGCCCGGGGTATCCGATCACGAACAACTGGCCCAACTGCTTTGACAAATCCGCCATGGCTCATCCCTGCTATCGGTCATTGGTTCCTTGTTTCCGTTTCCTCTCACAACACGCACACCTGGTTGCGCCCTTCCCCTTTCGCCCGGTAGAGCGCCTGGTCGGCTACCGACACCAATTCTTCCTGCGACCGCCCGTTCTCGGGATACGAACTCACCCCGACCGAGACGGTGATCTGCACCTCTCCCCAGTTGCCGGCATCCATCCCGGTCTTCTCGACCCGTTCCCGGATGCGCTCCCCGAGCACCAGCGCCTCGCTCCGCGTGGTTTGCGGCAGAATGATGGCGAACTCCTCGCCGCCGTACCGTGCGAAAATATCGACATCGCGGATGCACCCCGCAATGACTTTCGCCAGCGTCGCCAGCACCCGGTTCCCCGCCTCGTGCCCGTAGGTGTCGTTCAGCCGCTTGAACCAGTCGATATCGACCATGATCAGCGACAGCGGCAGATCGTACCGGCTCGCCCGCCGCTTCTCCTCCTGCAGCTTCTGCACGAAGTACCGGTAGTTGTACGCGCCCGTCAGCCCGTCAATGATCGTCAGCTCCTCAGTCCGCTTGTGCAGCTCAGCGTTCTCCAGCGCCAGCGCCGCCGAGCGCGCCACGATCGACGCCATCTGGAGGTCCCGCTCCTGGAACTGGTCGGCCTGCGACGCCTCCACCGTGAGCGCCCCGTTCACCCACCCGTGCGAATTCATCGGCACCACCATCACCGACCGCGTGCCGGCCGACAGCGGCTCGAACGTGTGCCGACCCCGGATATCCTTCACCCGGATCGGCTCGTCGAGATCGCACACTTTCTTGACCAGCGGCATGCGCTCCGCGTCGATCGCCAGCGGCTGGAATACCACCTGCCCGGCCACCGACCGCGCCCGGTAGACGTACTGGTCCTTGCGGTCCCGCAGGATGATGCCGTAGCTGGAATAACCCATGACCGTGCCGAGGATCCGCACCACCTCTTTCACCACCCCGTCCCGGTCGAGAATCGAGGCCAGGTTGCGGGAGTTCTCGTAGATCATCTCCAGCTGCGCCTGCGACTTCTCCAGCTCCGACGTCCGCATGTTGAGGGTGTCGAACAGGCTGAGCAGGCGCCTCTCCGAACGCCGCATGTGCTGCGACACGTAGGAGAGCGCCAGGTAGTACACGACGAAGAACCCGATCCGGATCACCACGTCGTGGAGCGACTGCAGCGTGAGATCCCCCCGGATCGCCGCCAGATACAGAAGGCTCACCAGGGCGACCACCGTGGCGGCGATCCAGAACCGAAGCATGTACGCGGCTACCGAAATCGTCAGGAAAAACAGAAGATAGAAGCTGCTCTGCAGCCCGCCGGTGTACAGGATGACGATCGGAATGACGAGGAGATCATAAGCGATCGACGAGAGGTAGCCGAGCTTCAGATCCAGCCGTCCCCGGATTCCCCCGTAGAACACCGCCAGGTGCGCGACATATGTGCCGAGGACCCCCCACGCCAGCAGCGTGTCGGTGTGGAAGAAATGCTCGGTCCACCCGAACCAGCCGACCGCCAGCATCACGCCCAGTCGGGTGGCCAGGTAGAAAGCATCCAGCCGCGGCAGAATGGTTTTGTTCTGGTAGAGGAATACGCGCATTTATTTCCATCCGCTTCTTCCGTTATATCGGCTGAATCGGATGAACGTTAATGCGCCCGAACAGCTTATGACGGCGCCGCGCGGCCGGCGGCGGCCAATCGCTCCCGTGCGAATTCGCGAAGCGACAGCCCCAGCACGCCCAGCGCCAAAAGCAGCAAAACGATATCGGTCCCCGCGAGCACCACGTTCCCCGTCGGAAGGTAGGTGGTCACCAGGTAGTAACTTAACGAAGCTATTGTTGTGCAGATCATTACAGCCGCCGGGATGAGCGTGTACCAACTGCTCCGACCGGCCCGATGTAACCAGACCGTGACCGCAATCAAGGTCAAAGCGGCCAGAAGCTGGTTCGTCGACCCGAACAAAGGCCATATCAGCTTGTATCCATTGGACATAGCAAGCGCAAGCATCAGCACCACGGCCACCGCCGAGTTGAACCAAAATTCTGTTAAGAGCTTGGGAGGATTGGGAATAACCGTGCGCCAAAACTCCTCCAACAGGTACCGGTTCAACCTCACCGCCACATCCAGCGTCGTGATCAGGAACCCCTCCACCGTCAGAATCCCGAACACCACCCCGTAGGCCAAGGGAATCCCGAACGCCCCCTCCAGAAGATGCCCCATCGACAACGAGAAGGCCAGGATCGGATTGCCCGCCCCGACCTCGGGCCACGTTACCCGCATGTATTCGGGAAACGACAGCGATGAGCCGATCGTGATGAGCACGAGGACCGCAAGCAATCCCTCCAGCAGCATCCCGCCGTAGCCGATGGTCCGCACCTGACCCTCGCGGGCGATCTGTTTCGACGAGGTCCCGCCGCAGACGAGCGCGTGAAAACCCGAGATCGCCCCGCAGGCGATCGTGATGAAAAGGAACGGCCATACCGGCCCGAGCTTCGCGCTCCCCTCCGCGAGGTTGAGCGCCGGTGCGCTCACCGCGAGACCCTGCAGTCCCATGACCAGCACCCCCAGCATCATCGCCCCCATCCCCGCGTAGAGGATCTGCACGTTGACGAAATCCCTCGGCTGTAGGATCAGCCACACCGGCAGACCGCAGGCGAAAAGCGTGTAGACTGCGATCACGTACATCCACGTGGTCGGCGCGAAACCGACCGGGATGCGGAACCCCACCCAGACCGAGAGCGCCCCCACCGCCAGCGCGATCAGGTAGGCCAGCCAGGTCGCGATCTGCTTCCGGGTCACCAGGTAACCGAGCACCGGCGCTGCGAGGGTGATCACGATCACGGAGGTCGACGCAATCCCCCCGATCACGCCCATCGCCACCCCGTTCTCATGCCGCACCCGCAGCAGCGTCTGGCTCTCATCGAGCCCGAGGCTATCCAGCGGCCAGAGCGACGTCAGAGACACCGCCGTCAGCGAGAGGAAAGCCGAGGTGACCAGGACGATCAAGACGACGGTGAACAGAATGAACAGCAGAAATCCGGTCGGCCCCAGCGCCCTCCGGGCGATCTCCGCCATCGACGATCCCCGCTCGCGAATGGAGGCGAACAGCGACGCGAAATCATGGACCGCTCCGAAGAATATGGCCCCGAGCACCACCCACAGCCACACCGGGCCGACCCCGTACAGGATGCCGAGGGTCGGGCCGATGATCGGCCCCGCCCCGGCGATCGCCGAGTAGTGGTGGGCGAACAGCACCGAGGGCCGGGTCGGCACGAAATCCCGGCCGTCGTTGAACTCCACCGCGGGCGTCGGCCGCTCCGGCTGCAGCCCCACCTGCCGCCCAAGGTACCGCCCGTAGTATCGAAACGCCAGCATGTAGAGAAGGATTGCCCCGAACAGATAGACCAGTACGTTCATGTACGCTCCCTCGCGCCGCCCCCGGCGCGCGGGTCGGGCCGGGCAGCGGCTCTGACCGCAATATGCCGGTTTTTTCCTCTCCCGCAAGGCCTCATTTTTCGGCGCCGAGCACTCGCGCCCCTGCCCATTGGCCGCTTTTTTTGCTTTTATTGCCCCCCGCCGTTTCCTATACATTCAGCAACTTACGCCGCCTCCCGGCGTAGACACAGTGGTATGCCGAGAACCGCCCACCATACACCCGGCCGGGCGACGCGCCTCCTGCTGCGTGCCGTCTTCACTATCGTCCTCCTGACCGTGTCCCTGGCCGGCGCCGCCTCCGGCATGGTCTTCCTCCGCCAGGAAAACCTCCACATCTCCAACCTGCACCGCATCGAGGAAGACGTCTACGCCTACTCCCAGAACATGACGGTCGACGGGTTCGTCGACGGCGAGCTGACCGCGTTCGTCTACAGCCTCCAGATCAACGGCGATGTGACCGGGTCGGCCAACGTCCTGGCCTACCAACTGACCCACCGCGGACACATCGAGCGGAGCCTCCGCGGGTTCGCCAGCACCGTCATCATCGACGGCTCCGTAGGCCGGTCGCTGCTGCTCGCCGCTAACGAAGTGACTATCAACCGCGCGGCGGTGGTCGGGCGCGACGCCCGCATCTACGGCAACAATGTGCGCCTCTACGGCACCATCACCGGCAACACCTACGTCTCCGGGTCGTCCCTCATCATCGAAGGGACGATCGAGGGGGATCTCGATCTGCGCGCCGCCAAACGCGCCGAGATCGCCTCCACCGCCGTCATCACCGGCAATCTCACCTACCGGTCTCCCTCCGAGGGGGATCTCGTCATTGCCGACGGGGCGACTGTCGCCGGCACCGTGACCTGGGTGCCGCCGGCGGAAGAGGCGAAAGACGGAGAGCCGTCGCCGTGGACCGCCGGGCCGATTCTCTGCGTCGCGAAACTGCTCGCCGCGTTCCTCTTCGGCATCATCCTCGTCGCCGTCTTCCGGCGCCATGCCGAGGAGTCGCTCAACCAGCTGCGCGCGCGCCTGGTCGTCTCCATCGCCGTCGGCTTCCTCGTGCTCATCGGCTTTACCCTGGCCGCTCTGACATTCATCATCGCCCTGGTCCTCGTCATCACCGGCCTGATCCTGGTCTCGGGCCAGGGAGTCGTCCTCGGCGCTTTTTTGGTGATTTTCTCCACGCTCGCCCTGCCCATCGCCAGCTTCGCCTCCGTCTCTGCCGCCATCATGCTCTATTCCGGCAAGATCGTGGTCGCATACCTGGCGGGGGCGCTGCTGCTGAAACGGGCGCGCCCGGCTCTCCTGAGCTGGTGGAACCTCCTGCTGGGATTGGTGCTGTTGTTCGTGATCTTCGAGGTGCCCTACCTGGGGAATCTCGTGTACCTGCTGGTCGGCGTGACCGGCGCCGGCGCCATCGCCCTGGGCGTGCGCAACTGCCGCCGCCCGGTCGAATCGCCCGCCCCCGCGGCCCCGTCGTATCCGCCTCCGCCGACCCCTCCGCCGCCGCCGCCGAGTTATCCCGCCTGATTCGCGCCGGCCCGCTGTCGGTGTGCCGCTGCTTAAAGCCCCCCGGCTGTTCCCCGGCCCCGCGGGTCGGACGCCCCGCTCATATATCCGCGGTCGTCGATAAATATCGCCTGCACGTCGCCGAACGCCTCCCGCTCCTTCACGGCGTGCCCGTAACCGGCCAGCGCCCGCACCGTGGCCGCATCATACCCTCCCGTTTCCACATATAGCGTGTCCGGCAGCCACTGGTGGTGAAACCGCGCCTGCGCCAACGCCTCCGTCAGGGGGAACTTGAACCGAGTGAAGTTGAGAAGCGTCTGCGCCACGGTCGTGATGATCCGCGAGCCGCCCGGCGACCCGAGAATGAGAAACGGCCGCCCATCGACAAGCACGAGCAGCGGGGCCATCGACGACAGCATCCGCTTCCCCGGCTCGATCCGGTTGGCCGCCCCCCCGACCAGCCCGTAGGTGTTCGGCACGCCCGGGGCGATCGCGAAATCATCCATCTCGTTGTTCAGCAGAAACCCCGCCCCGCCCACCACCAGCGCCGAACCGTACGACGTGTTGATCGTGTAGGTGACCGCCACCATGTTTCCCTCGGCATCGCAGACGCTGTAGTGCGTCGTCTGGTCCGACTCCGGGGCCGGCGCCAGGCCGGGGGAGACCGACTCCGAGGGCGTCGCGTGGAGTGTGTCGATCTGCAGCCGCCGCTGCGCCAGATAGCCCGGGTCGAGCAGATTCCCCGGCGCCTTGGTAAACGCCGGATCGCCGAGATACTCCGCCCGGTCGGCGTAGGCCAGCCGGGCCGCCTCAGCGAACAGGTGCATGTAGGCCGGCGAGTCCGGCCTCCAACCGGAAAATGAGTGCGGCTCCAGAAGCTTCAGAATCTGCCCGACCATCAGCCCGCCCGAGGAGGGCGGAGCCATCGAATAGCAGTCCAGCGAGTCGAAACGAAAGTACACCGGGTCCCGCCACGCCGCCCGGTACTCCGCGAGATCCTCGCGCGTGATCAGGCCGCCGTACTTCTGCATCGTCGCCGCGATGCTGTCCGCCACCTGTCCCGCGTAGAAACCTTCCGGCCCCTGGGCCGCGATGAGGTAGAGGGTCTGGGCGAGATCCGGCTGGACCAGCGTGTCGCCGGCCGCCGGGAGCCGCCCGTCGGAGAAGAACACCTCCCGCGTCTCGTCGAACCGGGACAACTGGTGTTCGTAGGCGCGCAGCGAATTCGCCAGAAACGCATCGACCGGGAACCCCTTGTCCGCCAGCAGGGCCGCCGGCCGCACGAGCTCTTCCCAGGGCATCGAGCCGTAGGCCTGCCACAGCGCGTAGAGCCCGGCGACCGTGCCGGGCACGCCCGCGGCGAGCGCCCCGACGGTCGACGCTTCCGCGATCACCGTCACGCTGTCGGCCAGGTACATGCCGCCGGTGGCCGCCCGGGGCGCCGTCTCGCGAAAATCAAGCGTCCGCACCGTATCCGCCTGCGCCGACCGGATCACGGCAAAACCGCCGCCGCCGAGATTCCCCGCCTGTGGGTGGACGACCGCGAGAGCGAACCCGATCGCTACCGCCGCGTCGAACGCATTCCCCCCCCGGCGGAAAATCTCCTCCCCCACCTGCGTCGCCAGAGGCGCCGCGGTCACGGCCGCCCCCTCCTGATACAGGCGGGTCACCCGGATACCGTCGCAGGCCGGACCGACAACCCCGAAGAGCAGCACCGCCGCGAGCCCGAGCCGGCGCCGCATTCCACCTCGCCGCATGAGTGATTCCCCGCTATCGTTTCTCGACCAGGAACACCAGCCCGTCCGGAAAACTGAGGCGGAGCGGCAGTCCCTCCTGCAGTTCCTTGGCCGACGACTTCAGAACCGTCGGATTCTCCGGATCGCCGAACAGGTCGGTGAGCTTGACTTTCACCGCACCGAACCCCAGCCCCTTCAGGTCCGCCCGGATTATGACCTCCTTCGTCTTCGCCTCAAACCCGTCCGACAGCTCCCCGGCCGGCGGCGCCACCACGTACAGCAGCGACTTCTTCGACCCCAGGTGGAACGCCACGTCGACCGAGGGATCGGAGCAGTACAGGTGCGACACCTGCTTTTCCGACTCGAGCACCGCCTCGATAAAGGCCAGCTTCTTGTGGTTGCCGCCCGAGGCGATGTCGAAAGCGAAGAAGATGAAGTTCCCTTTCGACCGGGCCGAGGTCACCCCCACGACCTTCGCCCCGCACTTGGCCGTCTTGCGCGTCTTGGCGTCGTCCCCGGCCGCGATGCTCCCGTAGAGGTACGCCGGGAACTCCGCGCCGTCTTTGCAGGTGATCGTCCCGATCCGCGTGTCCACGGTCGTCTTGATTCGGAAATGATTCGACAAGATTTTGCAGTCCCGGAAATGCTCGTCGTACTTCGGCATCAGCCCGCACATGATGACCGTCTGGCCGTTTTTCACCAGCTCGACAATCGCTTCCTGGTCCCGCTGCGCCATGACCTCGGCCGAGGGAATGAAGAGTACCTTATAGTCCCTCATCGTCGACCAGTCTCTGTTTTCGCGCACGCCGAAATTCAGCTTCAGCCGGGTCAGGTCCCGGCAAAAACCAACCGTCGACTCGTTGAGCAGGCGGGGGAGATAGGCGAACGATTTCGACGTATCGGTCAGTTGCAGCCAGGAATACAGGCGGTTGCCGACGACCGCGATCTGGGGCCGGGATTCCATTTCCTCCAGACCGATCTCGGTGATCGCCGTGTTGAACCGCTGGATCACCCGGTATCCGTCCGAGACCGTGCCGTCGTGGTGGAGCGGCGCGCCGTACCAGTGTTCGCGGTCCACGAACATGTAGTGGTTCATGCCCTTGAACCCGGCTGCGAACCCGGCCGCGAGGTAGAACCGCCGTTCGTTGTTGCACACCGGGGCGATGCGCTGCTCCCGCTCCGGATCGGCCGCCGCCCGCCCCGAGACGAACGACGAGGCGAATGCGAAACCGTACTCCTCTTTCAGAAAACGCGCCTTGATCACCAGATCGAAGTAGTTCCCCTCGGGAAAAACATTGCTCCCCAGAAACGGCGCCATCTCCTCGGGCACGAGATTGTAGGCGGGGAGGAGATCCCCCGGCCGGATATAGAGCGAACGGAAAATCAGCGGCTCGACCGTGTACGCCGTGAACAAGTCCTCCACCGTCTGCAAATACGTCCGCAGGATGTACTCCCGGAACCGGAGCCAGTCGAGCACCGGCGGGTAGTCCTTCATCTCCAGCTCGGCGAACTTCCGCGGCGGCTCGACCGCCTCGAACTCCGCGTACTTCGTCCGGTACTGGGCGTTGAGCTTCTTGATGTCGTCCTGATACAGCTCCCGCAGAAACCGGGGGTAGTGGGCCGCCAGCACATCCGGATTGTAGTCGGCGCTCGCCGGGTCCAGCAGGCGGCCGAACGAGGTTTCGTAATCAAGCTCCACCATGAACACCGGCCCGCGCGGGTGGACATAGTTTTTCGTCGTCTCGATCAGGGCCTTGAAATACGTCTTCAGATGAAACTGAAAATTCGGGTGCAGGTAGCTCGGGAGATAACCCGCCTTGACCCCGTGGTCGGCCGGCAACTCCCGCTCCTGCCCCTGTGCGTCACGCGCAAACACTTTCAGATCATTGAACAGGTGCTTGGGCAGACCGCCATAGGGCAACTGGCCCGCCACCCACGGCCCCGGTCGAAGAATCACCTTGAACCCAAACTCCCGGGCCAGCTCCAGGAAAACGATCAGATCCTTCCGCGGATCCGTCATCCCCGCAAAATCAAACGCCTTGGTCTGGTCCTGGTGGATATTCCAGGGCACGGCGGTTGCGATAATGCGGAATCCCGCCCGCTTGATCCGCTCAAAACAGATGGACCAGTGTCGCTTGTCAATTCGGAAATAATGGAGCTCGGCCGAGAACGGCGGATAAGTTTCTTTACCAATTGAGAAACGATTCCCGATTACTCCTAACATTGTAACGCCTTATATATCAACAGCTTAACGTGAATTTTCCAGCTACCGCAAAAAAGCAAAATATCACATGCCTGAGACAAAGTCAACATGAAAGATTTAACTGATTGCACAACAATAACTTAAACGAGAGGTGGCAAAAACTGACAGGTCGGGCCATTTTGCCAAGAAAAAGCCCCCGTCGAAACGGGGGCTTCAAGTAGCCTTGTGAAGCTATGGACCGTCAGAGGTCACTTCAGCAGCAACATCTTACGGGTCTCGGTGAAACTGCCCGCCTCGAGCCGATAGAAATACACCCCCGAGGCCTGCTTTGAGGCATCCCAGCTCACCGAATGCTGATCAGCATCCATCTCCCGGTCGATCAGGGTTATCACCTCCTGACCGAGGACGTTGTACACCGTCAACCGGACATTCGATTTGCTCGGCAAATCAAACGAAATCGTCGTCGCCGGGTTGAACGGGTTAGGGTAGTTCTGCTTCAGCGCGAACGACACCGGTAGGTTTTCCTGGACCGTGCCCGTCACATCCGTGAGCGCTCCCAGGAACGCCGGGTAAAACTCAGTATTGAGGTCGAATTCCACGAAGGAGTAATCGGTACCGAGCCCCCAGGCCGTTTCATCAAACGTGACCGCATCGACATCGGTCCAGCCCGTGGTGTTGAAGTAGTACGTCGCCCACAGGCGGCGCCCCGAGCCGTCTCCGGCCAGTGGTGACGTGAAGGCCAGACCGCCGAAAAGGAAGCGCAGATTCGTGTTCGTCAGGGTGATGTTGGCCTGCTCATAGAAGAACGTCCCGAGCGTGAACGCCCCGCTTGTCAGCGCCGACGCCTTGGCGCTGTCCATTTGCACCTTCGGGTTGTTCCAGACGAAACCGATCGTGACCCCGGAGAGACCTTCATCCGAGTACACCCACAGCTCCACTTGGAAATGACCGGATGCCGGGTCGCCTTGCGGCACCAGGATCACCGTGTCCATTAAGCCAAACGGATCCTGCGGGTCCGGGCGCGCCCACGCCGAACCGGCGACCAACATCCCGATCAGCAGGGAAAGAATCAGTAATCTCGCCTTCATATATCAGCCTCCATGCGTAGCTGCTGTTGTCGAAACTCTCAACTTATCGCTATCTAGGACAATATCCGTCGTTATCGATTCCTCTTAGATCGCACACCTCCTGGAGCATGAACTCCTGTTTCTCCACGCTTCGCTTTTCGCTACACGTATTTCGCCTTTCTCACTGTCCGACAAGATAGGCCCCGGCCGAAGGGGCGTCAATAAAAAATGTCGATCCGTCAAGATTTGCCCAAAAGAAAGCGGCGGGCGCTCAAGGCCGCCCGCCGCATACAGTTGCAGTCGTCCCAGGTCAGTCCTCGATCGGCGGCGGACCCCCTCGGAACAGGTAGTTCACGAGGTAGGTGACATCGGCGATCGCGATCGTCCCGTCCCCGTTCACATCCCCGCCCCGCGGATCGGGTTCGGGCCCTCCCTGGAAGAGGTACGCAATAATAACGGTCAGGTCCGAAATCTTGATCTGGCCGTCGCAGTTGGCGTCCCCGCGCAGACACGCCCGGACCGCCACTTTCCCGACCGTAAGGACCGGCCAGTAGTTGCCGTAGGGGGTCACGATCACCGGCGAGTGGCCGGCGGCGGTCGCCGTGTCGATCGTCACCAACTGGTTGGGGGTCGCCGTGGTGTGCACGGTGAGATACAGCTTCACGATCGCCCCGGTGTCCGGCGGAAGATAGTCGGGCGTGCCCACCAGCGTCGGCCGCAACGAGATGGCGAACTGCTGGGTGTTCCGGTTTTCACCCACCAGGCTCTTGTAGGCGAAATAGGAGGTGCGCAGCCCGGCCACCGAGAACGAATCGTACTCCACCTTCCGCTCGTCGTGATTCTCCAACTGGAAAGCGAACTTGATGTCGCTGATGTAGCCGGTGTTGTGCAGGTAAACCGGGATCACGACCTGTTCGCCCAGGCCGACCTGCACCGAATCCATCTTCAGGCTGTCGGCCCGCGCCCAGATGTACTTGCGAAGGTGTTCCTCGCCCGGCCCTATCGATGAGGAGTCGTCGACAATGAGCGACACGTCGTAGAATCCCGGGGCGGTGTACTCATAGGCCGGGTTCTGCTCGGTCGACTGGTCGCCGGTGCCGAATTTCCACAGCCACGAGGTCGGCGAGTAGGGGGACAAATCGGTGAACTGCACGGTGAAGGGCACGTTGGCGCTGGTCACGTCGGCGGTGAACTTCGCGCTTGCCAAGCCGCGGAGCGCCTTCCACGCGTTGATCCGCCCCGATCCGAGCTTGAAGTGGTACTGGGGCTGGTTGGCGTACTCCACCGGGTCGGCGGTGCCGATGATCAGCGAGTCCACCTGCGCCTTGCTCAGCGACGGCATGGCCGACCGAATCAGCAGCGCCTGACCCGCCACCATCGGCGAGGCCATCGAGGTCCCCCACAGGTAAGCGGTTGTCGCGGTGTACTCGTCCGAATAGGTGGAGAGGATCTGCTCGCCCGGAGCGCAGACGTCGATCCAGTACCCATAGTTGGAGCTGGACGCCTTAATGTCCGAACTCGGCCCGACGTTGGCCACCGAAAGCACTCCCGTCTGATAATCGATTTCGTCCGGGTTGTCCAAACCGTCGTTGCCGGCCGCGTGGCAGAACGTCACCCCGGCCGCGATCGCATTCGCCGCCGCCGTCGCGGTGATGCTGGCGCCGCCCCAGCTGGCGTTGATCACATCGGCCCCCATCATCACGGCGTAGTCAATGGCGGCTGCGCAGTCGTTGGAATTCACGTACCCGTTGCCGTCGGTAGAAGTGTACCCGGCCCGGAGGCACATGATCCGGGCGCCCCGGAAGGCGCGATTGCCGCCGAACCAGCCGCCGGCCGCCCCGGTTACGGCGATGCCGTTATTGTTGGCGGCCGCCGCGATGCCCGCCACGTGCGTCCCGTGCCCGGTGAAATCGTTCGGGTTGGGATCCCGGACCGAGCCGTCCTCTCCCGCCGGGACTGATCCGGCGTAGGTGAGGAAGTCGTATCCGATCAGGTCGTCGACAATCCCGTTGCCGTCGTCGTCCACCCCGTTGAGGTCATCCGCGTCGTACACCGCCTCGTCGCCGTCCAGATCCTCGCCCGGATTCACCCAGATGTTCGGCGCCAGGTCGGTATGGGTGTAGTTCACGCCGGAATCGACACACCCGAAAAGCACCGAATCGGACCCGGTCTCGATATCCCAGGCGGTGTAGAAATTCGGATCAGGGGGGCCCGGTTCCATGGCCCACTGGTTGGACCACATCGGATCGTTGGGGGTCGCCCGCAGCGGCATGTCCCAGACCGGGTAGGCTGTGCGGACATTCGGGTTCTGCAGCAGGGCCGCGACCACATCGCGAACGTCGACATTCTCCGGGAAGAAGAACTCGTAGAATCGGGTGAGGTCGTGCATACCGGAATTGACCGGCGGTTTTTCCGTCCGCCACGGGAAAATCGCGCGGTAATCGCTCACGCGCAGGTCGGCCAGGACAGCATCGAGGCTCGGGATGCCGAACGACACGCGGCCGAACGACTTGGCCGCCGCCGTCACCGCCACGTTGTCCTCGAACTGCACCGTGACCCGGCCCGGCACGAGCAGCGGTTTCGGGGGCTCGCCGCCCGGTACCGTTACCGCCGGCGCCGTAACCGTAAGCGCGCCAACCGAAATCAGCACCAGCAGCGGAAGCAGACTTACCTTTCGCATCATCTTACAGGACTCCCATCACTCTATGTTAGAACTTCAAGCATAATCCGGAACACAGCCCGGCCGCCGCGCCTGCCCGCCCGTCGACCGGCAGCCGCCGGCGGCGCGAACCGAACTCGTTGCCACGCTATCTCTATCGACCATCTGGATCGCCTGCCCCAGTACGGTTCCATCGGGCATCGGTGAGGATATTTGCGGTCACAGTACTGGTATGACTCGAATCTCCGGCGGACACATATCGCCACCTACAATATACGGCATCCTCCCGTTCTGACAAGACAAAAAAGGCCGCCCCGCACAGGCGGGGCGGCCTCATATGGTCAGTAGATGCGTTGCTCTACTGCTGTTCCCTCAGGCCTTAGCAGGCCGCCGGCGCAGGACCGCCGCGGAACAGGTAGTTGATCAGGAGCGTCAGGTCGGCCACCTTGATCGTCCCGTCACCATTCGTGTCGCCGTGGGCGAGACAGCTCGGGGCCGCGCCGCCACGGAACAGGTAGTTGATCAGGGCCGTCAGGTCAGCCACCTTCACCGCACCGTCATTGTTGAAGTCGCCGCGCAGCTTGCAGCAACCCATCGGGATCATCACGTGGCCTTCCGCCCACTTCTGCGCCTTGTTGGCGACAGTGGTGAGGTTGGCCAGCGTCCCGTTCTGGACCGTCATGTACGCCGTGTAGATGTACAGGGCGCCGGTCGCGGCCAGATCGTAGTCGTCGTCGAACGTCATGGCCATGTGGAGGTCGGTATACAGCGACTCAGGAGCCGTCGACGTGTACTTCGACCAACCGCCGGCCTTCATGTTCTCCCACAACTGGCTCTTGTTGAACCCGTAGGTGTTGCCGTACACGTAGGTCGGATTGTCCTTCGTGTAGGCGCCGAACGGGGCCGTCGAGTTGAGCACGGTGGTGGTCGGGCCGTTCACGTACGCCATGCCGAGGAACTTCATCGCGCCGAACCGCGCGTCGTTGTTCTGGCACTCCAGCGTATCGTTGTACTCCGCACCCTGCTGCCAGATCAGCTTCAACGTCGAGTTGAAGTCGGAGGCGTTCCGCGAGCCGGTATCGGACGGGATATCCCAGTCCACCGCCTCGCCGATCAGCAGGTCATTGTGAGCCAGGCCGTCATTCGAGTAGATTTTCAGGCGCTGGACCACAAAGTTGCAGCTGTCGGCAACCTGCGGCGCAAACCACGTCTTCTCGATGGCGATCGAGGAGTCGCGGACGAGGAACGTGCTCGTGAACACCTGGCCGGAGTCGCCGGCGGCATGTGCGGCGACATGGCTGACCGGGTAGAAACCGAACGGCGTGACATAGTCGTTGTCAAACGCGGTCCAGTTGGCCACCGTGTCGGAGCCATCCAGCCACATGACGACCGGCGAGCCGCTGTAAATGTACGGACCGGCAGTCGTGTCGCAGTCCACCCCGTAGTAGTCCAGGCCCATGCCCTTGTACCACTGGATATTCTCATCCGAACCGCCGAAGAGACCGTCGCTGCGAACCATCAGCGCCAGCGGCGTGCAGGCCGTCGCGATCGTATCAAACACCGGCGGCACAACCGTGTCGGCCACGATGAAGTCGATCTCGTAGTCCCGGTTGCCGATCTGGGCATTGACGAACCGCAGACGCCCGGTCAGATGGTAGATCTGGCCGGCCACCGCCCCGGTCGGGGTGACAATCACCGTACCGGTGGTCGTGTTGTTCAGACCGGAGTTCACCGGGCTGGTGAAACCGGTGTAGCTCAACCAGCCGGAGAGCGGACCAGCATCCATGATGGGGGTGATGGTGAAGGAGTATGCGGTGTTACCAATGTTCGTGAGGGTCACGACCGAATCAAAGATCACACCAGCCTTCGTCCAGGCCGGGAAGCCGATTTCAGGCGGGCTCCAGACCGGGTTCGGGGCCACCACCGGGTCGATACACTGCATCCGGAACCACTTCACGTCGGAGTTCTGCCAGGTACCTTCGTCCTGGACAATACCGCCCGCGGAGTGGTCGTTGATGTACTGCACATCGAGGTAGAAGCCGGAACCGCCCGAGGCGCCGGCCGGGAGAACCACCGGCACGCCCGCGCCGGCATTGTGGGTGTCGCCGAAGCGAGCCATGGTCGCCCACATGTCGTTGTCGCACGGACCGCCCGCGCCGTTCGCCGAGTCACAGCCCGGCGTGCGCGAGTTGGTCAGGTTGCGGGCACGGTCCCAAGTCAGACCGCTGTCGTTCGAAATGCTGACGTACAGATCGGCGTTCGCCGCGCCGTCCGGATAACCCGGGTTCGACTCGGTGGCGCAGTCCGTCAACACGCCGTTCGGCCGGTCGTTAAACTGGCTGAACAGCACATAGAACTTGTTGCGGCACTCGGAGATCGACATCTTCGCAACCGTCAGGTTCCACACGCCCGGGAAGCAGTCGCCCGGCTCCCAGGTCGCATCGACCACCGTCCGAATGTACGGCACGTCCTGCGACCAGTGGAGAATGGCGCTGCGGCTGAACACGTACAGCGTCGAACCGGTCGGCCAGTAGGCCGCGCCCCAGATGATGTGGAGGTCGCCCTGGGTGTCCAGCAGAATCCCGAGGTCGGTGTACGGCTGGAAGTGCGGGATGTCGGCGGCCTGGGCGATCCGGCTCTTGGTCACGTTCACCCGCGGCTGCCAAGTGACGCCGTAGTCCAGCGAGATCTGATAATAGAGGTCGTTGTTCCACTGGGTCGCCCCGGCGATTTCATCGCAGGAGGCGGTGTCCGGATCGGCGTCGGTGCAGGGTACGTTCGCAATCCACACCAGAGCCGTCTTCCCAGCGTCATTCCCGTCGACCGTCTGCGCGATGTCATGCACCGTGTCGACCACCTTCGGCGGGAAGTCCCAGGTCGCGGCCGGGTCGTCCATCGCGCCCACGCGACGGAAGTAGTAGATCGCCTGGGGGTCGCCGGCTTCCGGCAGCGAAGCCTGGCCGAACACATGGGTCACGGTGTCGCCCGGGGTCGGGCCTTCCACATACGCCATCGAGGGCCAGTTCACTTCGTTGTAGTCCGTGCCGACCTGCGGCTGCTTCGCATACTGCGAGAGCGCCGCCGGGACGGAGTCGCGGTACCCGAAGGTCACGAACCCTTCCATGAAGTCCCAGTAGACTTCGATGTCGTAGTGAGCGTCGACCGCTTCCTGGTTGTGGCAGGTCACGACCGCCCGGTTGTCATTGGTCACATCCAGGTTGACGTAGCCGGCATAGTCGCCCGTCGCCTGCAGCGTCGCAAACGGCGAGTACAACTGCTGCGTCGAGAAGTCGTACTGCGTGTACGCCGCCGCCCGGTCAACGAGGGCCGCGCTCGGCAGGAACATCCACGAGAAGTGAGCAATGGTCTTACCGCCCGTCCGGGTCTCGTTCATACGACCGACGCGGCCGTTGTGCTGGTAGTCGTAGAACGTGTTACCCACGGCCAAGCCCGGGGACGCGGTCGGAGAGGCAATCCCCAGCTGCTGGCCGGGTTGTACCCGCACCGAACCCGGAATCGACTGCTCGTCCGGATACGGGAAGGCATACTGCATCGAGGCATTGATCTGTTTGTCCACCGTCCGCTTCGTCTGTTGCGGCGCGCTGGCGGCAAACACCGTTACCCCGAGAAACGCAACCAGAAGCAAGGAGAGGATTGCTACTGAGGTAATCTTCCTTGTCATCGCAACTCCTTTCGAGAGTTTGAGAGTGTTCCCAACTTATTCCTCTACGTCACCAAATACATGGTTAACCACTCAGGACCCGAAGACGCGGGCCGGAGCGAGACCCCGGGCGTGCGCCTCCGGTTGCAAGCGCAAAAGCTATTGACTCTCTGTGTGGATCCACCTCCCTTCCTGTGCACCCGGGCAACTGCCCCGCAAGCAGACATCGCCCGCAGCGCTCACCAAAGGTTCATTCGTCCCACGAAATTCTGAAGCAAGCGTACGTCTACGGCAAAGTTCTACGTATCCAAGCAGCATGGCGAATCAAAAACTGAACTGAAAGTCTGTTAGCCTTCGAGAATAACGGCAATGCGTCAAGAGAGAATTCAGCAAGACCTTCCTGTTTTGCCAACCATACCACTTCCGCGAAAGCTATCACATATATAAGGTTATAATAGGTTCCTGTCAAGCGTTTTTCCCGCTTCACATACTAAAATCACCCCCCCTTCGCAAGCATAAAAACGACAACAAAAAGCCGCCCGAGAGGGCGGCTCTTTGTGGCAAAAGTCGCTGCCGACAACGCAGTTATTGCGGCGGACGCGGTCCCGACTTGTACAGGAAATTGATCATGTACACCAGATCGGCCACCTCAATCCGCCCGTTCATGTCAACGTCACCCGACTCCAACGGCGCCGGCGCCTGGCCGCCCCGGAAGAGGTAATTCGCCAGGAAGACCACGTCGTTCAGCGAGTACTGGCTGTTCGCATCCGCGTCTCCGCGGAGGAACGACAGCACTCTGTATGTTATTTGCATCTCGTCGGTTAGCCCGCCGGAATCGGTCACCGTGAATGTCACCGTCGACACCGTCCCGACCTGCAGTGCATCGGCCAGGATAATGTACCGGCCCGTCCCGTTGTTGTCGTCCACGAAGTTGGCCCCGGCAATCAGCGGCCCCGCCGTCAGCACCAGCGGCAACCCGTCCGGGTCAACCGCCGTCACCGTCGTCGTATGCTGAATATCCGGGTACACGTCGACCGTCGCCGGATACGTCCCGCTCCAGTACGGCGCCTGGTTGCCCATGTCCACCACCGTGATCGTCACGATCTCGGTGTCGGACAGCCGCGGGACCGCCGCCGTCGCATCGTCGGCGATGATCCGCACCTCGTAGGTGCCGGCCTGGGCGTAATTGGGCCGGAAGGTGAAGCGGAGGCTGTTGGGCGGCGACACCACGACCGTGGCATTCACCGGCACATTCTCCGCCCGCATCACCGGTTGGAGACCGTCCGGATCCATCGACAGCACCGAGAAGCGCACCGAATCCCCTTCGTTGACCGTGAATGGCCCCGTACTCGGCGTGAACGACATGACCGGAGGCTGGGGCACGTTGAAGACCCGGAATGTCTGGGTTGCCGACTCCACCTGGAGCGCCGGATTGTCCGCATCCGTGGCCCGGAACACGAAGTAGTAGAAACTCGGGTTGCTGTTGCCCTGGGCGTAGTCGGGCGTGAAGAAGATCGCCCCGTGCCCGTTGCCCGAGTCGACGAAGGTCATGTTGCGCGCCAGCGTGTCCGCGCCGCTCAGATGCGCCGACAAAACCGGTGTGGTCCCGTCGGGATCGGTCGCCTGGAACCAGCGCGTGATCAACAGCCCCTCGTTCACGTCCGTGGGCGCCGCCGGCTGAACCAGCGTCAGCGGCACCCGGTTCGTGTCGGCCACCGTGATCGTCACCTTCTGCGAATCGATGTCGTCCGGGTACGCCGGATTCCCGTCGGCCGCATAGAACGTGATCTCGTAGACCCCGGCGTCCTGGTCCGACGGCAGCCAGCGGAACCCCCCCTTGCCGTTGAGGCTGTCGACAAAGGTTGCCGCGCCCGGGAGCGGACTGGTGGACAGGATCGGGATATCGCCGTCGATGTCCCCGCCCTGGACCGAGAACGTCAGCAGCCGCAGTTCGGTCGTAAACTGGTTCTGGATGAAGGCGAGCGCCGGGGGATGGTTCCCGAACTCGATCACCTCGATCAGGAGGTCGGTCGTGTCGGCCCGCTCGTTGGCTGTCGCCACCACCTGGATCACGTGGATCCCGGACTGGGTGAAGTCCGGTGCGAAGGTGTAGGTGCCGAGTCCGCCGCCCACGTTCGTGAACGTGAAGTGCGCCGGCGTGGTGCCCTCGACCACGCTCAGCGTCACCGGGTCGAGATCCGGATCAGTCGCCCGAATCGAGTCGGTCAGCGTCTCCCCTTCGACCACGCTCGGCGTCGGCACATAGGTGAAGTAGGGGGCCTGATCGCCCGCTTCCGTCACCTGGATGAGCACGACTTCCTTGTCGAACGACTGGCCGTCGGAGGCGCGGAACTCGACATAATACAGCCCGGCCTGAGTGAAGCTCGGCGTGAACGTCCAGGACGCCGTGCCGTCCCCGTGATCGACCAGGGCCGAGTTCGGGGGCGCATTCTTGACCGAGAAGGCCGGCACCGCCCCTTCCGGATCGGTCGCGGCGAGATCGATGATGAGCGTGCCGCCCTCGGCCACCTTCCGGGTGCCGATCGGGCTGAGCACCGGCGCCTGGTTCACCTGGCGCACCGTCACCACCACGCTCAGGTAGCCGGTCTGCGCCGGCACGTCGTCATCGACCCCGATGAAGTGGATGGTATCGACCCCGACCTGGGCCAGCGTCGGGGCAAACCAGAACCGTCCGGTGTTGTTGCCGTTGTCCGTGAAGCGGGCGTTTGCGGGCAGGTCGACCACCGAGAGGAAGATCCGCCCGTCCTGGGCGTCGGTCGAATCGTAGGCCGTGATCGTGAACTGGAGCGTGTCGAGCGCGTCGACCGCGTACGGGCCGGCCGGGAGGAACTGCGGCGGCTGGTTCCGATCGAGCGTCGTCACCGCCACCCGCATCACGCTCGAGAGCGGCGGCGCCGCATTGTCGGTCGCGATGAACCGGATTGAATCCAGCCCGGCGTCGAGATAGTCCGGCGTGTAGGTAAGCACGCCGGTCCCGTCGCCGTTGTCGACAAACGTGTAGTTGGCCGCGTCCAGCGTCGCGCTGACCGTCAGCGCGATGAGGTTCCCTTCGAAGTCGGCCGCACTCACCGTGAGCACCAGCGTCGCACCTTCCGCGACCGTGGTGTCGTTGATCTCCGTCCACTGCGGGGGCTGATTCCCCGCCTCGCCCACTATGATCGTCACCACCTCGGAGTCCACTTCCGCCGGGTAGAACGCATCGGTCGCGTAGAACGTCACCGTGTAGGTCCCGGCGTCGGCGAACGTGGTCGCCCACAGGAAGAGCGCCGTGCCGTTGCCGTTATCCGTAAACGCCGCCGTGCCGGGCAGCACCGAAGTGGTCAGCAGGGGGAAAGCCCCGTCGGGATCGGCCGCCGTGACCAGGAACGACAAGGTCGAACCCTCGGCAATCGCCCGCGTCCCTATCGGCTGAAGCACCGGCGGGCGGTTGACGTTGAGAACGTTGATGGTCACCATTTCCGAATCCACCGCCGTCGAGAGCAGGGCGTCGGTCGCGTAGAACGTCACCGTGTACACGCCCGCCTGCACGTACGTCGGCGTCCAGGTCAGCGCCCCCGTGCCGTCGCCGTTGTCCGCGAACACGGCTCCGGTCGGAAGCACGCTCGTGGAGAGGAGGGGGAAATCCCCGTCAGGGTCGCTTGCCGACACCGGCAGGTTAAGGATCACTCCCTCGTTGACGGTGTGCGCCCCGATCGGACTGAGAACCGGCGGCTGGTTGACGGCGAAGACCGTGATGGCCACCGCCTCGCTGTCGATTGCCGCTCCGTCGGAGGCGTAGAACGTCACCGCGTAGGATCCGGCGGCGGTCGGCCCGGGCGTCCAGTCGAACGTCCCCGTCCCGTCGCCGTGGTCCGTAAACAGCGCTCCCCCCGGCAGCGCCGAGCTCGTCAGCGTCGGGATTGTCCCGTCCGCGTCGCTCGCCGTCACCGCAAAGAGCAGCTGGATCCCCTCCTGCGTATCCTGCGGGCCGATGGGGGCCAGGATCGGCGCCTGGTTGCCCGCGTCGGCGATCGTTATCGTCACTATCTCGTCGTCCGTCAGCGAACCGTCGGACGCGGTGAATACCACGTTGTAGATGCCGGCCTGGGCAAACGTCGGCGTCCAACTGAACGTCCCCGTCCCGTTGGCGTGGTCGGTGAACACCGCTCCCGTCGGGAGGCTCCCGGCCAGCAGCGACGGCGTGGTGCCGTCCGGATCGCTCGCGGACACCGCAAACGTCAGGAGGACCGCCTCCGTCCCGGCCTGCGCCCCGATCGGGTCGAGCACCGGCGCCTGGTTGCCCGACTCCACCACCGTGATCGCGACAACTTCGCTGTCCACCACGAGACCGTCAATCGCCCGGAACGTGACGCTGTACGCGCCCGCGTCCGCAAATCCCGGCGTCCAGTCGAATGTCCCGGTACCGTCCCCGTGGTCCGTGAACGTCGCCCCCGTCGGCAGGTCCGACGTCGTCAGAGTCGGGGTTGTGCCGTCCGGATCGGAGGCGCTCACCGCGAACAGCAGTTGGACCCCCTCCGTGGTCGCTTTCGGCCCGATCGCCGCCAGCACCGGCGGCTGGTTGCCGGCCTCGAGGACCGTGATCGCGACGACCTCCTCATCGGTCAGCGAACCGTCGGACGCCGTAAACGTCACGTTGTAGGCCCCCGCCTGCGTGTACGTGGGCGTCCAGTCAAACGTTCCGGTCCCGTCCCCGTTGTCGGTGAATACCGCGCCGCTCGGCAGGCCGGTCGCGGTCAGGGCGGGTGTCGTCCCATCCGGGTCGCCGGCCGACACTGTGAACTGCAGCAGCACATTCTCGGTCGTGCTCTTCGATCCGATCGCGGCCAGCACCGGGCTCTGATTCCCGGCGTCGAGCACCGTGATCGCCACCGTCTCGCTGTCGGTCGCCACCCCGTCGGTCGCCCGGAACGTCACGTTGTAAACGCCCGCCTGGGTATAATCCGGCGTCCAGTCGAACGACCCCGTCCCGTCGCCGTTGTCGATAAAGGTCGCCCCCGCCGGCAGCGTCGAGGTCGTGAATGTCGGTGTCGTGCCGTCGGCGTCGGCCGCGCTCACGTCAAAGAGCAGCGGCACCGCTTCGGTCGTGCTCTTGGGGCCGATCGCCGCCAGCACCGGCGCCTGGTTGCCCGCGTCGACAACCGTAATCTCCACGATCTCCTCATCGGTCAGCAGACCGTCGGACGCGGTGAATGTCACGTTGTAGATGCCGGCCTGGGCAAACGTCGGCGTCCAGGTGAACGTCCCCGTGCCGTTGCCGTTATCCGTGAAATTCGCCCCGCTTGGGAGATCCGTCGCCGACAGGGCGGGCGTCGTGCCGTCCGCATCCGTCGCCGACACCCCGAACGTCAGGAGCGCTTCTTCGGCCGTCGCTTTCGGCCCGATCTCCGCCAGCACCGGCGGCTGGTTCCCCGCCTCGTTCACGGTGATCGCGACGATCTCCTCATCGGTCAGCGAACCGTCGGACGCCGTAAACGTCACGTTGTACGATCCGGCCTCGGTGAACGTCGGCGTCCAACTGAATGTGCCGGTCCCGTTGCCGTTGTCGGTGAAGCTCGCGCCGGCGGGGAGATTGGTCGCCGACAGGACAGGGGTCGTCCCGTCCGGGTCGCTCGCGCTCACCCCGAACGTGAGCAGGACATTCTCGGTCGTGCTCTGCGGACCGATCGCCGCCAAAATCGGGGCCTGGTTGCCGGCCTCATTGACCGTTATCGCGACCTCCTCCTGGTCGACCAGAACACCGTCCGACGCCGTGAATGTCACGTTGTAGACTCCGGCCTGGGCGAACGAGGGCGTCCAGGTAAACGTTCCCGTCCCGTTCCCGTTGTCGGTGAAGCTCGCCCCGGTGGGGAGTCCGGTCGCCGAGAGGGCGGGGGTTGTCCCGTCCGGATCGCTCGCGTTGACCGCGAACGTGAGGAGGATATTTTCAGTAGTGCTCTGCGGCCCGATCGCCGCCAGCACCGGCGCCTGGTTGCCGGATTCGTTCACCGTGATGGTCACGATCTCCTGGTCGGTCAGCGAGCCGTCGGAGGCCGTGAATGTCACGTTGTAGACCCCGGCCTGGGCGAACGTCGGCGTCCAGGTGAACGTCCCGGTCCCGTCCCCGTTGTCGGTGAAGCTCGCCCCGGCGGGGAGATTGGTTGCCGACAGCGAAGGCGTCGTCTCGTCCGGGTCGCTCGCGCTTACCCCGAACGTCAAGAGGACATCTTCAGTGGTGCTCTTTGGACCGATCGCCGCCAGCACCGGTGCCTGGTTGCCCGCGTCATTGACCGTTATGGCTACAACCTCGTCATCGGTCAGCGAACCGTCGGACGCCGTGAACGTCACGTTGTAGGCCCCCGCCTGCGTGTACGTCGGCGTCCAGTCGAACGTCCCGGTCCCGTTCCCGTTGTCGGTGAATGTCGCGCCGCTCGGCAGTCCGGTGGCCGTCAGGGTCGGGGTCGTCAGATCCGGGTCGGAGGCCGACACCACAAACAGCAGCCGCACCTGCTCGGTCGTCGTCTGCGGACCGATCGCCGCCAGAATCGGGGCCTGGTTGCCCGATTCGCTGACCGTGATGCTCACGATCTCCTGGTCGGTCAGCGAGCCGTCGGAGGCCGCAAACGTCACGCTGTAAACCCCGGCCTGGGTGAAAGAGGGCGTCCAGGAGAACGTTCCCGTCCCGTCCCCGTTGTCGGTGAAGCTCGCCCCGGTGGGGAGACCAGTCGCCGTGAGGGCGGGGGTCGTCCCGTCGGGATCGCTTGCGCTTACCCCGAACGTCAGGAGGACATCTTCAGTGGTGCTCTTCGGACCGATCGCCGCCAGCACCGGCGCCTGGTTGCCCGCCTCGGTGACCGTGATGTTCACGATCTCCTGATCGGTCAGCGAGCCGTCGGAGGCGGTGAACGTCACGTCGTAGGCGCCGGCCTGGGCGAACGTCGGCGTCCAGGTGAACGTCCCGGTCCCGTCCCCGTTATCGGTGAAGCTCGCCCCGGTGGGGAGATTGGCCGCCGAGAGGGCAGGCGTCGTCTCGTCCGGGTCGCTCGCGCTCACCCCGAACGTGAGAAGGATATTTTCAGTTGTGCTTTTCGGGCCGATCGCCGCCAGCACCGGCGCCTGGTTGCCTGCGTCGATGACTGTAATCGCCACCACCTCGCTGTCCAGCAGCGCACCGTCGGCAGCGTAGAAAGTCACGTTGTGGGCACCCGCCTGGGTAAACGTCGGCGTCCAGCTAAACGTCCCGGTCCCGTTCCCGTTGTCGACAAACGTCGCCCCGGTGGGGAGCGTCGAGGTCGTCAGTACCGGCGTTTGGCCGTCCGGATCGCCGGCGCTCACACCGAACGTCAGCAGGATATTCTCCGTCGTGCTCTTCGGACCGATCGCCGCCAGCACCGGGGCCTGGTTGCCCGATTCGAGCACCGTGATCGCCACCACCTCGTCGTCGATCAGCGTCCCGTCCGAGGCCCGGAACGTCACGTTGTAGACTCCCGCATCGGTGAATCCCGGCGTCCAGTCAAACGTCCCGGTTCCGTCGCCGTGGTTCGTAAACGTCGCCCCGGTCGGAAGGCCCGTCGCCGTGAGATTCGGAGTGGTTCCGTCGGGATCGCTCGCGCTCACGGCGAAATTCAGATTAACGTCCTCTGTTGTCGTCTTCGGACCGATCGCCGCCAGCACCGGCGCCTGATTTCCGGCCTCGAGGACGAAAACCTGTACCAGCTCGCTGTCCACCGCGAGAGAATCATCACGCGCGTAGAACATCACAAGGTAGGTGCCCGACTGCGTATAACCCGGCGTCCAGCTGAACGCCCCGGTGCCGTTGCCGTTGTCCGTGAACGCAGCCCCGGTCGGCAACAACGACGTTGTCAGCACCGGCGTGCTCTCCGCGTCGGTCGCCGAGACTCCGAAATTCAGCGGAATCCCTTCCGTGATGCTCTTGTTGCCGATCGCCGCCAGCACCGGCTGCTGGTTGCCGACCTCATTGACCGTGATCGCGACGATTTCGCTGTCGATCGCGGTCCCATCCGAGGCCCGGAATGTCACGTTGTACACGCCGGACTGAGTGTAATCGGGCGTCCAGTCAAACGTCCCCGTCCCGTTGCCGTTATCGGTAAACGTCGCTCCGAGAGGCAGAGTGGACGTAGTCAGAGTCAGCGCCTGCCCATCGGCGTCGCTGGCCGACACCCCGAAATTCAGGTTCGCGTTCTCGGCCACACTTCTTGGCCCGATCGCCGCCAGCACCGGCTCCTGGTTGACATTGTTGACAGTAATTGACACGATCTCCGAGTCGATATCGGCGGTGACCGCATCGGCCGCATAGAACGTCACGGAGTATTCGCTGGCCTGCGTGAAATCCGGGGTCCACGCGAAACTCCCGGTGCCGTCGAGGTTGTCCGTGAAGGTTGCCCCCGTCGGAAGCGCCGAAGTGCTCAGGACGGGGATAGTGGCATCGGCATCGCTCGCGGAGACGCCGAAATTCAGACTCACGTTCTCGTTGACCGACTGGGCGCCGATCGGATCGAGCACCGGCGGCGCCGTCTGGGCCGCCGCGCCGGCGGCCAGCAGGAGAACTCCCGTGAGGATCAGTGCATGTATTCTGGACATCTACCTTCTTCCTCCCTGATGCTACTTCAGCAGGAGCATTTTCTTTGTATCCGATTGGTCGCCCACCTGCAAACGATAGAGGTAGACGCCCGTAGCTACTTTACTTCCATTATCGGTTGTGGCATCCCAGACCACACTGTGTTCTCCGGGCGCCACCGTCTCGTCCAGCAGCCGGCGAACCTGCTGGCCGAGGACGTTGAAGACATCCAGCTGCACCCGCCGGCTGGTCCCGGACAACTCGAACCGGATTGTCGTCATCGGGTTGAACGGGTTCGGGTAGTTCTGGTAGAGGGTGAACGCCGCCGGCAGTGTCGGGCCGAACCCCTTGACTTCCAAAGCCTTAGCGGTCGGCGTCGCCAGTTTCACCGACGTCAGTTTCAACTGGGCGGGGTTGCCGTACTCGACGTCATTCTGCGCCGTGATCGGGATCTGCACCAGATCCGCCAGACCGCGCTGAATGAGCTGCTGCTGATCCCCCGGCCGCGTGAAATGCATCAGCACAAGCATTTCGCCGGGTCCGGTATTCTTGTACAGGAGTTTCAGGCCCGAGGCGTCGTCGGCCGCCTTCGGCTGCCCGAGCACCACCGCCGCGGGATCGTAGGTGATGTTCAACTGGACTCCGGCAATCTCTTCCGGAAGCTCGGAGCTGACCACCAGCTCGTCTATCGAGCCCGCGAACATGTCGTGGTACTCCAGGCTGACTGTCGCAAACAGCTCGCCTCCGCTCGGCGCGACCGGCTGCGGCTGCTCGACCGGCAGCCCGAACGCTGTGTTGATCACGCCGACCAGGTCGAACACATCGACCGTGCCGTCGATCACGATATCAGCCACGTCGAACTGGCGTTCCACCAGGGTGATATTCCCGAGGATGGCCGCCACGATATTCACCGCGTCGGCGACGTCGATCCGCTTGTCCAGGTTGACATCGCCGCGCCGGTCGACCTGAATGATCGCCGAATCGGTGACCAGCTGCAGCGAGGGGTAGGCCGGATCGGGATTGTTCGACTCCCACCCGTTCTCCAGATAGATCGGGTAGTCTCCCCAGGTCGCCGAGGAGTCGATCGACATGGCAATGAAGAGAATGGTCGTGCTGTTCGTCGAATCGATCGCCAGCGGGTTCGTCTCCATTCCGAACGTCATGATCCGGATCTCGCCCGCGGGAGTGCCCGGCTGGCCGATGTTGTCGTAAATCACCCAGCCCTCGGTCCGGGTCGTCGTGAATATCGAATCGATCTCGAAAAACATGTCGTCATAGAAGAAATCGAACTGGACGCCATAGACATCCTGCGAGGTGACCAGGTCGATGGGGAAGAGGATCGAGCGCTTCCCCGGCAGTCCGCCGACCGGCGATCCGCCCTCCCGCGATTTCGAGAAGAGGATGTCGAACTGGATCTTCTCCACCGTGATGCTCACGTTCACCACGGTCGAGGCCCCGCCCCGGTCGTCAGTCGCCCGAAAACCGACCACGAAAGTCCCCTCCTGCGTCGTGTTCGGCGTGAAACTGAAATTCCCCGTCGCCGTCCCCGTCCCCGTCACCTGGCCGCCTGTCCCGAAAGTCGCGTTGGCGGGGAGATTCTGCGCGGACAGGGTGATGAAGTCGTCGTCCACGTCGGTCGCGGTCACCGAGAACGACACGTTCTCCCCCTGCGTGATCGTGTAGCTCGAGGGGGAGATCGGACTCACCACCGGGTTGTTGTTGCTCACCGTCCCCTCCACCGTCACCGTCGCCTGCGCAGTGGGCCGCTGCGAGCTGGCAATCTTCGCCGCCGTCAGCGTATACGTGGTCGTGGAACTGAGGCCGACCAGCACCGATCCGGAGAGGGCCGCGGATCCGCTCCGGGTGATGTTTCCGGGGCTGATATAGATCGTGTCGGCGTTGGTCACCGTCCACGACAGGGTCGTCGATCCGCCGCCCGACGGCAGCGAGGTCGGATTGGCCGCGAACGAGTTGATGACCGGCCCCTGGACCGCCGCCGTGTCCACCCGCACCGCCCCCGAGATCGTCGCCAACTTGCCCGTGTAGGTCCCGGTGTCGTTGGTGTAGTTCGAATACTGGCACCCGTAGATGATGGTCGGGTTGATCGGGTCGACGATGTCGGCATAGTACCAGGTCAGCGACGTCTGCGTGTTGTGGGGCGTTCCCTCCGTGATCACCATCGGCATGCTGATGATCGACCCGCGCCCGGAGTCAATGGCCGCCCGGATCCCCGTCGACTTGGGCAGCCCGAGGATTTTCAGGCGGAGATGATCGGCGATCGAGGGATAGTCCTTTTCGTTGTTGGCCGTGAACCGGTCAAGGGCGGTCGTGTCCACCCGGCCCGTCGGGAGGATTTTGTACTCGTACGCATCCTCGATCGGGTCGTACTGGTTCAGAATCGGCTTCAGCCAGGTCGTATCCACATCGAGATAGAGCGCCCAGGCGGCCGCCTTCTTGGTGTTCCGCATGCCGATCTGCACGTTGATCGTATCCCCGGGCCGTCCGGTTGCCGGAAGCACCCGGATGCTGTCGGGGAACAGGTTCATGTTGGCCAGCTGATTGGCGCAACTCAGCGGACTGCTCTGGGCGTTCGCCTGATCGGCCGCACCGATCAGCACCAGGCCACAGACCGCCGCCAGTACCGTCAAGAGCCTTGTCATATACGATCCTCCACGGGACTCAAACGATTATCTTTCCGTATCAGGTACGCACCGGGCCGCCGGGCGGGCTGCCGCCCGCGGGTTTTCCCGGGATCTCTGAGACCAGCAGAAACACCCTGGCCCCGACATGGATTCGGTTCGCGGTCGCCAACCGTACCCAGATCGAGAACATGGCGTCGATCGGACCGGCACTCCATCGCCCACCGGATCACCCCAATATACATCACAATCCCGAAAAGTGCGCGTGAACCACAATTAATATATGTAGCGAGACGGAACATACCGCTCCTCACTAAGCAAACTCCGGACCGAACAGCGGCCCGACCTGCCGGCGCACCGGGTCTGTCCCTGACGGTGGCGGACCTGATGAAGACGTTTTGGGGGGTCCTTCTTAACTCCCTGTAAGAACCCACACCTCAAGTACTTAACATCAAATCTCGGCGTTCTGCCGGGTCTTAGTATCTAATCTCCGATGGAGCCCCCTGTAATTCTCCGGGCGAGTTTTCGGGCGAGGGAAAGTCGCAGTTCCACGTTGGCGGTTGAATGAGCGTGCACTCCCGCAACCTCGTGCACATCATCCTTTCGGGTAGGACCTGTCAGCCCTGGACAAAAAAAGATGACCGATGTTGGAGATCCCCCATTGCTAAGGCACCACATACGCGCGGTCATCTCGTCTCTTTCCTTCGGCTCCCTGTCACTGCTGCTTCGCTATCAAGTGCGCTGTGGCGTCTCCTTTCGGGTAAAAGGCCCCGGGAAGGCTTGAACCTTCCCGGGGACATGTGATCCAAGCTAATGCTCAGATTACTTAATCAGGACCATCTTCTTGGTGGCGCTGTTGTCACCGGCGGCCACGTTGTAGAAGTAGATCCCCGAGCTCAGTTTGCTCGCATCGAACGTCCAGTCGATCTGGCCCTGGCCGTTGCCGCTGTGGCTGGCCACCACCTGGCCCGTCACGTTGTACACCGTGATGGTGTAGTCCGACGTCGTGGGCAGCGTGAAGCTGATCGTCGTCGTCGGGTTGAACGGGTTCGGGTAGTTCTGGAGCAGCTCGAAGGTGGACGGCAGCTTCGCAGTGACCGGCGCACCGTAGTACGTGGCCATCTCGATGCTGCGGACGGTGCCGTTGACCTGGAGGAAGTCGCCCTGGAAGGCCGCGCCCTGCGCCATGCCGACAACCAGCACGCGCGTGACGTTCTCGGTCGCATCGTAGGCATACTTCATGTCAACGCCCGAAGCCAACAGGGTCGGGTTCGCCTGGCCCTCAACCACGACATAGGCCGCGCCCATGCTCTGGTCGACGGACAGCACGCCGCCCACGTTGCTGATCTGCGCCGTCACCGGCGACAGCTTCGCATACGGCAGCGCATCACCCACGACCACACGGATCAGGTACACCAGGTCGGCCACGCTCAGCGCAATACCATCGGCATTGACGTCGGTCGCGGCAATCTGGCCCTGCACGTTGACCGTGAACACGCCCAGACCATACACGAAGTAGTTGCTGAAGAGCACTGCGTCGGCAATGGTGTTCGCCTGGCCGTCGAGGTTGATGTCGCCGCGCGCGTCGATCGAGTCAGCGCAGGCGATGTCGATACCGCCGTTGTAGAAGTCCACAAAGCGGATCGGCGCCGGCTTGTCCGGATTGTAAATGTCGTCGCACTCGTCGATCGCGCCGCCCCACGACGGGAACGTCAGCGCCATCGGAATCAACATACCGTTCGCCGGAACGAAATTGCCGGCCGCATCGAACGCATTGTCATAGACAAAGCGGCTGATGCCGAGGACCTGGCTATAGGGCTCCGGAGCCGCAATCTCGTGGTACGACAGGGCGTTGTCGCCGCAGTCGAGCCAGAAGAAGCGGATCGGCGCATACTGGCACTCGTAGGTCCGGTTGTCCGAAACCAGGAAGTCCAGCGTGAACAGCGAGTACGGATACGCCATACCGAAGCAGGTCGGGTGGTTGGCGCCGTTGTTGGTCTCGGCAAAACCGACCACGCGCAGCAGCCCGCTCGGGCAGGCATTCCCGCAGTTACCATTCGCACCGTAACGGTACGTGAAGTACTCCCAGCCGCACTCCTCGTAGATGTCGCCCGGAATCGCCGCCTGGAACGACAGCACCGAGGCGTCGTACGCGATCAGCAGGTCAAAGCCCCAGAGCTGCTCGGAACCCTGGAACATCGACACGTCGACAAACTCGTGCTGACCCTGGAACGACATGTGCGTCTTCTCGATGTAGATGCCGAACGGCTCGGTCTGCAGAACTTCGATCTGCTGCGTGCAGGTCGCCGTCTCCAAACCGTCGCTGTAACCGACCACGATGTCATACAGGATGCCGCCATCGGTGATGTCGGTCACGAACGTCAACAGACCCGTGTTCGGATCAATCGAAACCGCGCCCACCGGAGCCGGCGTCACGCTCACGATCGAGAACGTGCCCGGATCGCAGTCGACATTGTTCTTCGTGATCTGAACCGTGATCGTGTTGCCCTTCCCAACCTGCTTCAGACCCTGGCAGGTCACGGTCGGGGCCGCATTCGTGAAGACCACGTCGAACGACACGATCGGGCAGTCGCCCACATTGTGGAAACCGTCGATCGCCGTCACTTCGACCGTGAACACCGTGCCGACATCAGCAATCGTCGGCGAGTACGACCACACGCCCGAGACCGGGTCGATGTTGCCGATGCCGCTCACCTTGTGGAAGGTGATCGCATCCGCTTCCGGATCGGTCGCGTTGAAGTCGTAGCTGATCGCCGTGCAGTGGCTGCCGCCCAGCTGCACCGCCGGCGGATTCGTGATCGTCGGGCACAGGTTCGGGATCTTCTCGATCGTGTAGCAGTACGGACCGCCCCACGCCGGCACCCGGTCGACCGGGTCAGCCGCGTCGGCCCACAGCCAGTAACCACCCGGCGGGTAGAAGGCCGAGTCGATACAGAGCTGTCCGCCCGCCCACGCCTCGTCCATCGGGCTGGTCGTGATGGTCACGTAAGGATTCACCGAGAAACCTTCCGGAAGACCATCCTTGAAGAAGCTGAAGCCCGCCACACCGACCATCTCAGGGCTCGTGCCATCGAGGAACGGGGTAATCGGCTGACCGCCGTCCCACAGCGCGCTCAGATCAGCCACCGCGGTCGTCAGGGTCAGCGCGCCGCCCGCGCCCGGACCGGTCATATAGACCGTCCAGCCGTTCGTGGCGCCCATGATGTTGTCCGGATTCGCCGCATCGACGGCCAGCCGGATGTTGAACACGATCGGAACGCCTGTGTTGACCTTTGTGCCGCCGTCCCAGGAACCGGCCGGCGGAGCCGCCAAGTCACAGACATCCTGAGCACTAGCGAGCCCAAATGAAAGGATCATCAACGCAGCGGTAAACAAAGCGATGCGTTTCATGTTTTACTCCTACTTACTTCGTTAACAGTTGTTGATGATAAGAACGTACGTGCACTCCACGCGTCTCCCGGAACCCCCTCAATGACCGTAATGGAACCGGCCGCAGGTGAGAGCCACCAAACCCGCAATCCGTTCTCTCCGGCAAGCGCGGGGAAACGGTCGAGCGTCCCGTTCATTCTATTCATTTGAGCGCGTGTCATAACGTAACCTCTTTACGTGCGTCCTCCTTCCCATCTATTTTCGGGTTGTTGGTTGCGCCGCGCCCGCCGAAGCAGACCCGGCAGTTCTCTCCTAATCAACGTTCAGTTCTTGTGTTCTACGCCAATTCTGCAAGTAACCGGTAAGTACATCTCTTCGTCTTCGGCGTCCTGTCTCAATCGGCGGGGCCGCGAGCGGCCCCGCCGCGTTGTTGTCCCAACCGCGCTATTTGCTGCACAGCGGTCCCTGGCACGGCAACGGACCGCCCCGGAACAGCGCCGAAACCATGTAGGTGAGGTCCGCCACGTTCGGCTGCGGATTGGCCGAGCAGTCGACGTTGCCCACCCACAGCGGAACCGGCGCCGGACCGCCCCGGAACAGGAACTGGATCATGTACGTCAGGTCCGAAATCCGCACCACCGGGTTCCCGTCCCCGTTCGCATCCCCGCAGATCCCCTCCAGAACATGCAACGACCCGCCGGTAATAAACACCTTCGAATAGTCGATCACCACGGTCGTGTCGTAGACGACAGAGAAGGAATCGGCCGGCGGGAGACTCACCCGCTGCCAGTTCAGACAGACATCCCCCGCCCACGCTGTGCAAATGTACCAATTCGTATCCTGGACCACCGTGTCTTTCAGCCCGATCGCCGACCCGTCGGGCCGCGAGAAGCTGAAGTGGTCGATGAACTGATGCTGCACGAGAATATTCACGTCCCGGTTCGTCCCCGTCGCCGTGTCCGGAATCTGCAGCACATCGGCCAGCACCTTGATCAGCAACCCTTCCGACTGCGGCGGGATCCCGGGGGTCACCCCGCCCGTGTAGTAGTCGGCCAGACCGACGATGTTCAGGTCCGTGCCGACGGAGGAGAGGGACCGCGCCTGCACCGCCTCCCACCCCGAAATCAGGGTGCCGCTGGTGTCGAAATTCCCGGTCTCCACTATGTACGAATCGAGCGTAACCCACTCCCAATTCAGCGTGTCAACCACCGAGTCGATGCAGTCCGAACCGCTGTACTGCGTGCACCGCCAGTGGAGTGTGTCCACCACCGTATCCGTGTTGGTCTGGAAAATCATGATATCGGGGCGGTCGAGCTGCAGCCAGATGTTAAATCCCGCCACCGTATCATTATAGTTGCTCAAAAAGACCGGGATAACCGTGTTCATCGCCCCGGGCGAGGCCGTCGTGTCCCCGACATCTATCACCAAATCGGGCAATTGCGCCGAGGCCGACGGACACAGAGCCGCCCCGGCCACAATGACGCCACATGCGAGCACCCAACCAAAGTTCCCCGGGGACTTCGCGCCGAAGGTCATACCTTCCTCCTTAATCCAGGTTCGATGTTACGACCGTAGCAAAGCAACCCTTAGCCTAGATCCGATAAGGCATTCCCCAGACCACTAAGTGTTACGTGTCGCGCGTCTCCCGATCATGTACTTCTCGGAAATCCGCTTCAACTCGTCTTACCTTTGCTGTTCGCTTGCAGCAGCGTTCTGCAATAGTAACCTGTCAGTGTTCCCGTAAGACGGCTCCCTCACCGTCCAGGGAAGGAAGTATCAGACGTTCTGCTCGGAAGGACGGACTCTTCGAAAGTCTCGCTGTGTAATCTTCATGTGGAGAACTTACCCATCATCCGAGGCTAATATAGGGCTAAGGGCGAATCTTGTCAACAGGAAATCGCAAACAAAATCGCCGCCGGGGTAACCGGCCAAGGTGCGCTCGTGACCGGCCTCCGGCCGCTGCACGCCCGAGGCCGCCGCGAATTTCCTGTACCGATGTTTTCACTCCTCATTATGTGCGCCATGTGCGCCCGACCCGGCGGTCAGGCCGAGTTCGAGACTTCTTTCGCACCTGCAAGCTCAGCAATTCGTGTGCCGCCCCCCATGAGTCGCGGCCCCCGACGCGGGTCGAACGACGGACTCGTAAGTCATTGTAAATTAGTCAGTTAAGTTTCTTTCGGACGTGCCCTCGAAGGCTCTCGTGAAATTCCGTTCAGCCTCGGCCGCCCGCTATGCAACGACATGCACCGGCGGCGGTCGACGGCCACGCCGAGGCGAACTGCCGCGCCCGCCTGCGCGGCCGCGCCGCCGCGGGACCGCATAGTGGACAGCGTGGTCCTCGCTTCCTCCCACAGGCAACTTTCCCGTTGACTATCCTGGGCCCCCCGACGATCTTTCGCGATTGAAAAGCTGTTACCGGATGAGGACGCACTCCGTGGCGAAAAAAAAGAAAAAAATATCCCAGACCACGAGGGAGGTCATTAAGACCGCAGCCGTCCTGATTGTCGTCGGCATTCTTGTGGTCGTCTACGCCATCTACCCGCTCACTCGGGCCAAGGCGGTGATGGGCCGGCCGAACCCGGACGCGTTCCGAAATCTCGATTCCCTTCCGGTTAACGACCCCGCGGCCTGCCTCGGCGCCGACCTTGTCTGTGATACGTTTCGCGTCGAAGTCGACGCGCTGACCAACCTGGCCGGGTTGTTTGTCGAGGTGTCGTCCGACACGGCCGCGCCGGTCGCCGGCACGGTGATCCTGCTGCACGAGGAGAGCGCCGACCGCACCGCCCTGCTTCCCTGGGCGCGGCAGTTCGTCGCCCGCGGCTACAACGTCGTGCTCTATGATCAGCGCGCCTCGGGCCTCTCCAGCGGGCAGTACCACGGGGAAGGCCGTCTCGAGGCCGATGATCTCGAAGAGGTGCTCGCCTGGCTGCACATCCGCGACCGCCTCCGTCCCCCGGTCGCGGTCGTCGGCCGCGGCCTCGGCGCCGAGGCTGCCTACCTCGCGGCGCTCGAGGAGGCGCGCCTCGACGGCATCGTGGCGATCGAACCGTACCTCTCGACCGACCGCCTGTGGGACGTCAAACGGCACGCCCGCGGCCTCTGGAACTTCCCCTTCTTCAAGACCACGATGTGGTGGTGGTACAAGATTCGCTCCGGTTACGCCTCCCCGCGCCGCGGCCTGGACAACCTCGAGGCGGTTCCGATCCCCGCGCTCGTCTTCCTGCCCGCGGACGCAGTCGACTGCCCGGAAATCGCCGCCCTCCGCGAGCTGTCCGAACCGAATCTGCTCACGGTGCGGCCGACTCCCCCGGAAGGGCAGCTGCTGGAATCGGTCCTGGCTTTTGTCGACGGGCTGAGAGCGGCCGCGGCCGAGAGCTCGCCGGCGCGCTGACGGCCGCCGTCATTCGGTGCGGCCGTCGCCGTAGTCCTTGCCTTCGCCCGGCCGCCGCCTATATTACCGCCGGAATCCAACCCCGAACGGAACCGTCCCCCTCGGCGAAGGCGGAGGCGACGGCCGCGTTCTAACAGCGAGACACAAGCATGCAGCCACCGCAAATTTCCGACAACGTCTGGTGGGTCGGCGTCCGCGACCGCGACCTGCGCATTTTTGACATTATTATGGCCACCCAGCACGGGACCACCTACAACGCCTACCTGGTGAAGGGGACCGAGCGCGTCGCACTCATCGACACGGTCAAGGCCGCCTTCACCGAGGAGTACTTCGCCAACATCGCCGCGGTCGTCCCGCTCGACCGCGTCAACCTGCTGGTCGTCAACCATACCGAACCCGATCACTCCGGCGCCATGCACGCGCTGCTCGACCGCCTGCCCAACCTGGAGATCGTCTGCGCCACCGCCGCTCTGCCCTTTGTGAAGAACGTCCTCAACCGCGAGGCCAAGATCACTCCGGTCAAGGACAACTCCGAAATCGACCTCGGCGGCAAGCGGCTCATTTTCAAGCTGACCCCCTACATGCACTGGCCCGATACCATGATGGAGTTCCTCGCGGAGGACGGGATTCTCTTTTCGTGCGACGGGTTCGCCGCCCACATCGCGTTCGATGATCTCTGGGCGGACCAGAGCGCGGTCGATTTCGACTCCGAGATGCACTACTACTACGACGCCATCATGCGCCCGTTCGCGCCCTATATCCGCAAGAACCTCCCCAAGCTGGCCGACTTCGCCATCCGCATGATCGCCCCGTCCCACGGCCCCCTCATCCGGCGGGACGTCGCCGCCCACCTCGACAAGTACCGGCGGTGGTCGGCCGACAAGACCGAGGGCAAAAACCAGGTCGCCATCGTCTACGTCAGTTCGTACGGAAACACCGCCCGCATCGCCGGCGCCGTCGAGGCCAACCTGCGGGGGAGAGGCTACACGACGGTGATGGTCAACGCCGCCGATTGCCGGCCCGGCGACCTCCGCGATACCCTCGAGGCTTCCCGCGCCGTCGCCTTCGGCACCCCGACCTTCGCCGGCGACGCTGTCCGGCCGACCTGGGACGCCGTCAACCTGCTCTCCACCGTCCCGACCCGCGGCCTGAAAGCGGCCGTTTTCGGCTCCTACGGCTGGGGCGGGGAAGGGGTCAAACTCGTGCAGCAGCGCCTTGAGGGCATGAAGATCAAGACCCTCGACGAGATCTTCAAAGCCCGTCTCGTGCCGTCGTCCGAAGACATGGCCAGTCTCGACGAGTGGGTGGGCAAGTTCGCCGCGCTGATCGAAGAGAAGGCGGCCGGCGGCGAGTGACCGCGGAACTCTCGAACCGGCCCGGCCGGCGGATGCCCGCCCGCCGGGGCCGAACCCGGTCGGGGTAGCGGCGCTCAGCGGAACGGTTCGCCGTAGTGCCGGCTCGGCTTGAGGTACAGCACGCCGTGCGCCAGGTCGAATATCACGTTGAACCGCATCACCAGGCCGCAGCCCAGGATCCCGTCCGCCTTCTTCTGCTTTGATCGCACCTCGGCCGGCGCGAACACCGCCGCCACGTCCGACAGCTCATACGGCCCGATGCGCAGCTTGGCCACCCGACCCCGATAGCCGGAGATGTCGCCGCTGAGACCGGTCCCGAGGTAGGAGGATTCCGCGCTGTCCGGCATCGTCCACCGCTGGCCCGGCCGCATCAGCAGCTCGAGCGCATCCCTCGACGCGAGATCCACATAGACCGTGACCGGAACGACCTCCCCCGGGACGGTCTCGATCTCCCCCTGCAGAAAGGGAAGTTCATTCGAGGCGGTGACCGGCACGGCGTACCACGAACTGTCGGCCGCGGCGACCGCTGTGTCGTGGAGGATGATGACCTCGCGGTCGAAATCAACCTCGAGCGTGTGGCGGCCGAACAGGCTCCGGCCGATCACTCCGTCCGAACCGAACCCCTGCGTGTGCGCGCTGCGCGACACGATGATTCGCTGGCCGGTGACCGTGTACCCGCCGCAGGCGATCACCCCGTCCTCGACCATCAGCGCGGTCGAGGCTTCTCCCGCGCCCGCGCCCGGAACCCGGACCACCGCCGCCCGAGCGGTGTCGATCTCCGAGACAAATTCCTCGTGGAACAGGTACGCCCCCTCGATCGGCATCCCGGTATCGAGGATCAGCGCCAGCGGGCGAGAACCGTTGACGCTCGAGGGAATGATGATCCGGGAATGCTCGAGCCGGAAGGGAATGGTCAGGGAATCCCCGCCGCCGTCGGGCGCAGCCTCGGCCGCCGGTTCCCCCAGGAGGAGCGCAGCCGCGAGAACGATCGCGCCGGATGTCGTGTTCATATCACCGCCTTCGTTTGGACCGTCTGGACTTTCTCCGGGACGTTCGGGATCCTCTCAATGTGCAGCGCCGCCGCGCCCCGAACCACCGTAATCTTTCCCGCGGAAACTTTCCCCGGGCCCCCCGGTTCACTATAATACTGAGCGGCGCCGCAAGCCGGAGGACCTGTGACCGACGACAAACTCAAAGCCTACCGCGAGAAACGCGATTTTCGCAAGACCGCCGAACCATCGGGCGGCCCGGCCGCCGGCCGCGGCCAACCCCTTTTCGTCATCCAGAAACACCGCGCCTCCCACCTCCATTTTGACTTCCGCCTCGAGATCGACGGCGTCCTGAAATCGTGGGCGGTGCCGAAAGGCCCCTCGGCCAACCCGTCCGACAAGCGCCTCGCCGTCGAAACCGAGGACCACCCGATCGAGTACGCCGACTTCGAAGGGACCATCCCCGAGGGGGAGTATGGCGGCGGCACGGTCATGATCTGGGACGCCGGCCGGTACGCCAATCTTACGCAGGACCGGGAGGGCGGTGAAATTCCCCTCGCCGAGGCCTACGCGCGGGGCGCGATCGAGATCGAACTCCACGGCGCCCGGCTCCGGGGCGGCTACGCCCTGCGCCGCTTCAAGAAGGAGCGCGACCGCGGGCAGTGGCTCCTGATCAAGATGAGGGACGCGCACGCCGACCCCGACCGCGACCCCGTCGCCGAACATGCCACCTCGGTCAAGACCGGCCGCACGATGGAGGAAATCGAGCACGCCGAGGGCGGGGGAGAGGGATGACCGTCCCGCACGCCGCCGCCACGAGTCGCGGAGGGGCCAGGGGGGGGACGAGCGCTGCTCCCACCCGCTTTCTCTGTTGCCAAATCCGCCGTTGCGCATATAATTGATAAAGGACGAAATCAGTCAACAACGCCCGGAGACCGTAACAACCCTTAGTGGCATTCGACGTCGCAAAGAATAATTCCGAGAAGGCGGTCCTCGTCGGGGTCGCCGCCACCTCCCGCGACCGGGTGGCGGTTGAGGAATCGCTCGATGAGCTCGCCGCCTTGACGGTCTCCGCGGGCGCCCGGGTTGTCGGACGGCGCATTCAGGTCCGTCCCGCCCCCGATCCCGCCACCTACATCGGTAAAGGCCTTGTCGAGGAGCTCAAGAACCTCCTTACCGACCTCGGCGGCAATTGCCTGATTTTCGATGAACCTCTCTCGCCGGCGCAGCAGCGCAACCTCGAGGAGCGCCTGGAGGCGAAAGTCATCGACCGGCCCATCCTCATCCTCGACCTGTTTGCTACCCGCGCCCGCACGGCGGCCGCGCGCCTCCAGGTCGAACTCGCCCAGTTGGAATACACCCTCCCGCGTCTCACCGGCGCCTGGGTGCACTTCTCGCGCCAGTACGGCGGGATCGGCGCCAAGGGCCCCGGCGAGACCCAGCTCGAGATCGACCGCCGCCAGATCCGGACCAAGATCGCCCACCTCAAACAGCGCCTCGAGAAACTCGGCACCCAGCGCGCCGAACAGCGCAAGGGCCGCCGCGAGCTCTTCAAAGTGGCTCTGGTCGGCTATACCAACGCCGGCAAATCGACTCTCTTCAACCGGCTGACCAAGGCCGATGTCCGCACCGCCGACATGCTCTTCACCACTCTCGACTCCACCACCCGCGTCATGTCCGCCGGTTATCCCTGCCGCATCGTCTTCTCCGACACCGTCGGCTTCATCAAGAAACTTCCGCATCAGCTCGTGGCCTCGTTCAAGTCGACGCTAGAGGAGGTGGCCACCGCCGACCTCCTGCTGCACGTGGTCGACGTGGCCGACCCCCACGTGGACGAGCACATTGAGCACACCCGGCGGGTGCTGGCCGAGATCGGCGCCGAAAAGATTCCTTACCTTATGGTATACAACAAGATAGACGCAAAGCCCGACAGCTGTGCCGCCAACGGCAACCATGATCGGACCTTTTTTATCTCCGCTCTGGAAGGCCGCGGGCTGGCCGCCCTGCAGGCCGAACTCATCGCCCGCTCCTCCGGCCGCCCCCGCGAATCTTCGACAGATTAGGTCAAGGCTTACATAACTCCTGCCGATACTGTGCCTAAGGAGTAGGCACCGTATGGCAAAACCAATTCTCATTGTCGATGACAACCCGAATATGTCATCGCTCCTGTCGGACATGCTCGAAGTCTTCGACTATCCCTCGGAGCGCGCCGGCGATGGGCAAGAGGCGCTGGACAAGCTCACCGCCCAGCCGTTTTCCATGGTCATCACCGACATGCGCATGCCGAACATGACCGGACTCGAACTTGTCGGGCGGATCAAACAGATGTATCCGAAACTTCCGGTTGTGCTGATTTCGGGCTATGCGATGAGCGAGCTCGACCATTTGGACGGTCCCAGGCCGGACGGGTTTCTGGCCAAACCGTTCATGATGTCGGATGTCGAGCGGCTCATCAATTCCCTGCTTTAGATCCACGCGATTCTGGATACCATCCGCCACTAGTAATCCCGGGCCCCGCACCACTCGGTGTGGGGTTTTTATTGGCCGCACGGGGTCCGCCCGGCCCCGCCCTTTTCGGTTTACAGACACCCCTGCACTAGCTACCTTGCTTGCGCCCCTTCATGTGGAGAATTGGAGCCGCCCGTGCGTGCGTTACTGAAAATGTCCCAGCTCTTTGCCGGTCTCGACGACGCCTCGCTGGCCGAGGTCGAGACCGCCACCTCCCTCCGCCGCGCCGTCAAGGGGGAAATACTCTTCAGCGAGGGGGATCCGGCCGCCTCGTTTTTCGTGGTGGGGGAAGGCAAGGTCAAGGTGTTCAAGCTCTCGCCCGACGGCAAGGAGCAGATCCTCATGATCGCCAAGCCCGGGGATACCTTTGCCGAGGCGGCCATCTTCAACGACGGCCGCTACCCGGCCGACGCCGAGGCGATCGAGGACACCGAGCTGCTGGTGGTCAACCGCGACCGCTTCATCGCGCTGCTCGGCCGCAACCCGAACCTCGCGTTCAGTCTCATCGCCCGCCTGTGCGCCCTGCTCCGGAAAATGGCCACCCTGGTTGAGGGCCTTGCCCTGACCGACGTCACCACCCGGATCGCCCACTACCTCGCCCGTCAGGCCGACCGCGTCCTGAAAAAACAGCCCGACCGCGCGGGCGCCAACGCCGTCACCGTCACCCTCCCCGAAAAGAAGGCCGTCCTCGCCGCCCAGCTCGGGACCATCCCCGAGACGCTCTCCCGATCGCTGGCCAAGCTCACGCGCGAGGGCATAATCGAGGTCGACGGGCCGCGCATCCACATCAAGGACCTCTCGCGCCTCCGCGGGACGTTCGAGTAGGCTGCGCCCCCGCCCGCCCCGTCACCCGGTCCCCGTCTTCGCCTCCCGCCGCTCCCGGTAGAGCTGCCCGATTTCCGCTCCCAGGATGAACACAATTGAGGAGTAGTAAATCCAGAAGGCGGCGACGATGATGAACAGGTAGGTCCCGTAAATGACCGGGAGCGTCGCCGCGTTGCTCAAATACACCGAGAACGCCTGTTTCGCCACCTCCCACAGGAGCGCCGCCCAGAACGCGCTCACCGCCACCACCCGCCGCTCCATCCGCGCGTACGGGATGAAGTGGTAGAGGCTCCAGAAAGCCACATAGATCACCGCAAACGACAGCACCGTCACCAGCACCTGATCCAGCGTGCTCAGGTTCAGCGACTTCAGCATGCCGATACCGCTCGCCTCCCGGGCCAGCACGTCCAGAATCGGCAGGGTGAGCATCGACAAGAGAAAATAGCCGATCACCAGCACGATCATCCCGAGGTCCCGCAGCTTGCCGATCAGCACGTGCTTGGACACCGACGTGTGGAAGATCTGGTTGAGCACCGTGCGCATCGAAGAGAACAGCCCGCTCGCCGCAAACAGCAGCCCCAGCGCGCCCACCACCCCCGCCACCTTCCGATACGCCCGGAACTCGTCGAGCCGCGAAAAGATGAACTGCTTCGGCTCCTCCGTATACTTCTCGTATGGAATCACGCGGTCGATCCAGGCCGCCAGCTCCCGCTCCACCTGCTTCCGCTCGAGCACAGTCCCCAGCACGTAGAACAGAATCAGCACCATCGGCACCACGCAGACGAAGAGCGAGAAGGCCAGCCCGCTCGCGTTAAGGAAGAGGTGGTGGCTGTCGCTGCGATCGTACAACCCCCCGAAATAGTGGCGCAGCCACTGCCACACCGACCGGCCGCTCGGCAGCCACGGGGGACGGTGGAAGAGGCCGCGGCGGGGGGTCGGCGGTCTGTCTGTATCGGTCGCCATCAGCCGGTAATTAGCCGCCTCGCCGCCCCGCTGTCAACAACCCCCGCGCGCGGCGCCGGTCAGATCAGGCGCGCGAAGTTCTCCCCGAACACCCGCGCCTCCGGAAAGAACCGCCTCAGCACCCGGTAGTTGACGCCGCTGGCGTTCCCCGCCGGAACCACCGCTTTCGCGAAATCCCCCTTGAGCACCCCCCGGAACCCCTCCCACACCGCCCCGGGATCGGCCCCGAGGTCAAATACCGGCGTCGGCGCGTCGCTCCCGAACAGCAGATACTCCTGCGGGAGCCGCGCCGCCTGGGCGAAGTACCCCTGCCGAAAGGGCGTGCAGAACGCCGCGAGGTCGGCGTATGCTTTCCCCCTGCGCCCGGGCGCGCCGTTCTCCGCGAGATAGCCCTTCACGGTTTCGAACTCCGACTTTTCGAACCACCGCTGCGCGAACTTCGGCGACCAGTAGGGGAGACCGCAGTGGGCGAAAATGATCACCGCCCCCGCGTCGAGCGCCCGCGCCAGATGCCGGCGGATCTTCGCCCCGTCCCGGTCGCGCCAGCGCGGCCGCACTCCCAGCCGGCTCAGCACCCGGTTCCAGAAGCGGTCGCCCGCCGTCCAGGTGAGGAAGTCATACGACGTCCCCGCGGGATCGGCCGGGGGGATCGCATACTCGGGCCCGACGTGCAAAAGAAGCGGCAGCGGCTTGCCGTTGGGCTTGCGAAACGCCGCGAGGAACTCCAGCCGCTCCGCCACCGTCTCGCTCGCCAGGTCGATATCCTGCGCCGACGGCACCCACTTCAGGAGCACCGCTCCCTTGTCGGCGCACTCCCGCACCCGCTCGGCGAAATCGGTGCGGTAGGGATGCACGGAGGCCCCGAACAGCACTTTTCCCGGCTGTCCCCGCCGCGCCACCTCCGCGCGCAGGTACAGGATGTAGTCGTTGTGGACCCACAGGTGGGAACGCTCCGGCTTGGGCCGTCCGTCGCGCTCGTACACATGGTCGAGCGCCAGCATCACTACGCTTCGCACCGGCGCGCTCAGGGCGTAGTCGATCGCCGCCGCCACGAGCCGCTCGTCGGTGATCGCCTCCCCCGCCAATCCCGCATAGAGCGCAAAGATCCGAAAGGTCAGGTTCGCCTCCGAGGCGTAGGCGGCCGACATCCGCCCCCACCCGTTCCAGCCGTCGCGCAGGCCGACGTGCACGTGGGCGTCGATGACGCCGTCGCCGTCCGGCACTCTGTTCGCGCTCACGATCCCTCCGGCCCGTCCGAAGCGCCGGGACCGTCCGCAATCATCTCCGGCCCCGGCCCCGCCTCCGCCTCGATCGCCACCGAGGTCATCCCGCCGGGAATGTCCGAGTCGTACAGGAACACCTCCGCCCCCGAGAACACCTGCCCGCGGCCCTCCCGCTCCCGGTTGATCCACGCTCCGGCGTTGAACAGCCGGACCGTCCGGCCCCGATAGGGGTAGTCATAGTCCGCGTTCGGCACGCGCGTCGGCTCCCACCGCAGGGGCCGGTGGGTGTGGCCGAAAATCACGGCGCCCGGCGACTCCGGCAGCGCGCACGCGTGCCGCTCGTTGAGGGCCGCAATCTCCCTGGCGCCGGCCGCGAAATACGCCCCGAACCGCTCCCGCGTCCCCTTGTTGCGGAGAAAGGGGACGCGGCGGCGCGCCGCTTCGTACGCCCGCAGCTTCCGCATCAGTCGCGCCTTGATCGCCTCCATCACCCGCTCGTCGAGATCGAGCCGGTCGAACAGGTCGCCGCCGATCCGCGTATACGCATCGACATAGGCGATGGCGTTGTCCAGGTAGCGGCTAGTCGCCGCCAGCGACCGGTGGCGGCTCTCCACTTTGACCTCCGCCACCACTTCATTGATCACCCGGCTCAGCAGCCCCGCCTGCCCGATCCCCGAGCACGACAACTGGCAGGCGGTCGAGTTCACCGCCACCATCTGCTCCAGCGTCGGGTCCGCCGGTTCCGCCTCCCCGGCGCCCGGCGGATGCCCGGCGACAATCCCCGTGACCGCCTCATAGAGGGCGCTCCAGTACCACTCGAAATAGTGCCCGTGGGTCATCATGATGAGTTCCCCGTCCGCGGTCGCCAGGTAGGCATTGGGGTAGGCGAAAATGAACCGGCTTCGTCCGCCGCCGCCCGTTCCCAGCGCGTCGAGGAACAGCCCGCCGTAGGGCGGACCCTCCGGACTCGGGTCCACCGTCGGCAACACCTGGCGGTCGCGCCGCCCGGGCCGGTCGTCGAACACCGCCGGCACCGTCCACCGAAACGGCCGCACCGGCTTCCCGCGGTCGAGCCGATTGATGATGTTCACCTGGTACTCGACCGTCGTCCAGACGTCGAAGTCGTGGTTGCCCGGCACGTAGACGAAGTACTCCGCCGTCCCGGCCAGGGCGCCGAAAAACACCTCCGCCGCCTCGTAGACTTCTTCGTAGGTCGCGAGCGAAAAATCCAGGATGTCGCCGATCAGGACGAGATAGGTGAGGCCCGGCGCGAGCGCCGCCTGCAATTGCTCGAGCCGCGGCCCCGGCCGGCAGCGCCCCCCCTCCCTGACCACCACCTGGCACATCGGGTCGCCCAGGTGGACATCGGAAATGACCGCGAGGCGCATCCCACACCTCCATCCGTCATGTTTGCGGCGGCGGAACCGACGGAAAAACCGGCGGCCCCCCGCGCGAACGCATCCCCGTGAATTCTCCCCCCACAATAACTCCGCTTCTCCGGATGCGTCAATACCATGTTTCTCCCGGCGGGCGGCGGGCGGAAGATTGTGATTTTTGTCGGCGGTCGCCCGCCCTCTGGGGCGCGCCTTTCCGCTTGGCGGTGCGACTCCGGCGCGCTATCATGCGCTGATATGATCGCTGTACGAGAGAGCCGTCAGTGACGCCCGGGGCCCCCTATGCCGGCCTGGCCGCCGTCTGGGATCTGATGGGTCAGGACCGCCACTCCGCCCGCATGGTCGACTACACCCTGGCGCTCATGAAACGCCATCGCATCCGGGCCGTCACCGGTCTCGACCTCTGTTGCGGCACCGGCACCGCTCTCGCCCGCTTCCTCGACCGGGGGTTCATCATGGCCGGGCTTGACGGCTCTCCCGAGATGATCGCCCAGGCGGCCCGCAAACTCCGCGGCCGGGGTGTCCGTCTCTACCAGAAAACTCTCCCCGCTTTCCGCCTCATCCCCGATGACCGCCCGCGCGGCACGGTTCGCGTCGACTTCATCACCTGCTTCTACGATTCGCTCAACCACCTGTTGACCGAACGCGACCTCGGCGCGGCATTTCGGTCGGTCCACGACCACCTCAACGACCGCGGCTGGTTCATCTTCGACATGAACACGGCTGCCGCCCTGTCCGACATCTGGAGCGGCCACGTCTTCGCCGATGCCCGCGAAGAACTTGCCTGGGTGTGGAAAAGCGAGTACCAGGCCCGGTCCCGCACGGCCTGCCTCACCGCCGCCACCTTCGTCAAACGCGGCGACCGCTGGGACCGTTTCGACGAGATCCACTACGAACGCGCCTACAGCAACACCCGGATTCGACAGCTCCTGCGTTCCGCGGGTTTCACCGTCCGTGGCTTCTACGATTGCTACCGATTCACGCCCGCCGACCGGTCGACCCTGCGCGTGTGTGTCGTGGCCCGGAGGCGGACCTGACCGCCTCGGGCGGGGGCCCTCAGTACCCGGCCGGCCCGCTTCCCTGACGGCTCGCCAGCTCCCGGTTGAGTTTCTCGGCCGAGGAATACGCGTCGTACATTCCCCAGATCCACAGAACCGGGGTGGTGAGAAAGCCGATCAGGATCAGCATCATGAGCACCGACACCGCGTACAGGACGATGAAAAACACGCCCTTGGCGATCTGGCCGTTGTAGATCTGCCCCAGCCCCATCCAGAAGAACGACAGCACCGCCGCCAGCCCCGGATTCTTGTAGAACACGGGTGTTGTTCCGTTCGCCATACCTGTCCTCTCTTTGATCAGCCGCTCGGATTCCTGCCCATATTATCTACAATCCAGCGGTTTATTCAACCCTTTTTCCCGCCCCCGCTCAGGCGTCACGCCGGCCGCGCCGATATTTCGACCTATGCTCCCCAGGAGGACAAAGTCAATGCGCCAGCCTGCCCTCACCCGCTTGTACGCCGCCGCGACTCTCGTGTTGGTCCTGGGCGGCTGCAGCGGCGGCATGGTCACGACCAAGGCCGTCCGCGTCGACGGCCCGCCGACCGCCGCCGATTCCGCCGATTCCGCCGCCGTCCTCCCGGCCGATACCGACGAGCAGTTTCGGTCGCTCGTCAGCGACGGTTTCATGCTCTACCGCCAGCAGCGCTACCCGGAGGCGGTGGCGGTCCTCCGCCGGGCGGTGGCCCGGCATCCCGACCACTGGGAACCGTTCTACGCTCTCGGTCTGATCCGCTGCGCGGCCGAGGACTACGCCACGGCCGAGGCGTTTCTGTCCGAGAGCCTCGACCTGGCGCCCCCCGACAGCCGCATCCGCAGCCAGATACACCTTGCGCGGGCGCGCAATTTCGAAGCCCAGGCCCGCTACGGCCGCGCCGAACAGAGCTACCGGGCCGCGCTGGCGCTGCACCCGGAGTCGTCGGATGCCCGCGACGGTCTCCGCCGGCTGACGGAGCGCCCGGCCCGCTAGGCCCCCCTCATATTTCTCGCGCCCGGCCGCCGTCAGTCCGTATATTGACTGGCGATGACGCGCCGTTACCCAACCTACCGCCTCGGGCCGGACTTCCGAAAAAGACTGGCCCTCTTTCGCCGCCGCATTGTCGACCAAGGTTTCGCCGAATTCGCCGCCGAGTTCGCCGGCCTCGACGAATTCATCTGCCGCGCCTGGGCGGAGGACTCTCCCGAAAAGGACCTCCGCCGCACGCCCAAGGAGAAGTACCTCCTCGAGGCTCTCGCCTTCTCGTTCTACGACGACCTCAACCGTGAAGCCTTCAACCGGACCGGCGACACGCTCATCATCGTGCCCGACTGTCTCTCGCTGAACAACCCCGACTGCCGGAAGGTCGAGGGGGAGTACGGCGACACGTGCCAGCAGTGCGAGCCGGCCTGCCAGTCGTACTGGGTGATGGAGCTGGCCGGGGAGTACGGCGCCCGGGTGGCGTTCTCGAAACGCAAGCTCTCGAACCAGATCGAACACTACGCCGAGCGGCTGAGCAACGTCGGCGTCGTCGGCGTCGCCTGCATGATCATGCTCACCTCCGGCCTGCGCACCTGCGCCGAACTCGATATCCCCGCCCGCGGCGTCCTCCTCAGCTTCACCGGCTGCGAACACTGGAACGACGTCCCCTTCGGCTCCCGTTTTCCCATGTCCTGGCTGAGAGAGATCCTCGAGGAAAAGCGGGCCGCCCGGCTGTCGCCGTAACCGCCCCCGGCCGCATTCTCACTTTCGCCTTCCCGCCCTCGGGCCTATCTTGCTCCGGTTGACCTGTCACGATGGAGAAGTCTCATGACCCGTCACCTGGTGAAACTGACGATCGCCGATTACGACGCCCTCATCAACCTGTGGGGGGATGCCGGCCTGCCCTACCGGCCTCTCGGCCGCGACTCCCGCGAAAGAATCGAAATCGAGATGCGCCGCCCCGACACCGCGTTTTTCGGCGTTTTCGACCGCGACCGGCTGGTCGCCGCCGGGCTGGCCACGTTCGACGGCCGCAAGGGCTGGATCAACCGGCTGGCGGTCCACCCCGACTTCCGGCGCCAGGGTCTGGCCGCCCGGATCGTCCGCGCCTGCGAAGAATTCCTGCACGAGCGCGGAGCCGAGATCATCGCCTGCCTGATCGAAGACTGGAACGAACCTTCCATGGAGCTCGTGGCCCGTCTCGGCTATGACCACGCCCCCGATATCGAGTATTTTTCGAAACGGAAATCGGCCGACACCTAGCCGCGGGGAGCTGCCCTGGCCGGGCCTTGCGGGAAATATAGTTGATTCTTCCGGTCCGTTTTGTTATTTATTTCACAAGATTGTCCGGTGCCCTTGCGGAGGTAACGCATGAATTATCCCTTCTGGGATACGACCCTGGGTTACGGCGTGCTCATGGCCGTGATCGCGGTCGTCCACGTCTTCGTCTCTCACTTCGCCATCGGCGGCGGCTTGTACCTGGTCGTGGCCGAGCGTGCGGCCCGCCGCCGCGGCGACGATGACCACCTCGGATTCCTGCGGCGGCTGAGCCGGTTCTTCGTCCTCACCACGGTGGTCTTCGGCGCCCTCACCGGGGTCGGCATCTGGTTCATCATCGGTCTGCTCAACCCGGCCGCCACCGCGGTCCTCATCCGCAATTTCGTCTGGGGCTGGGCCGCCGAGTGGTGCTTCTTCATCATCGAGATCCTCGCCGCCCTGCTCTACTACTACGGCTGGGACTGCCTCACCCCGCGCCGCCACCTGATCATTGGGTGGATCTATTTCGGCGCCGCCTGGCTCTCCCTGGTCATCATCAACGGCATCGTGACCTTCATGCTCACCCCGGGCGACTGGCTGGCCACCGGCCGATTCTGGGACGGTTTCTTCAACCCGACCTACTGGTCCTCGCTCGTGCTGCGCACGGGGATCTGCATCATGCTCGCCGGCCTCTGCGCCCTCGCGGTGGCCGCCCGCCTTCCCGCGCCCGGCGCGCGAGTGCGCCTGGTGCGCTACAATGCGGTCTGGGGCCTCGTCGGGCTCGCGGTCGTCATCCCCTCCCTCTTCTGGTATGTCGGCGACATCCCCGCCGATCTCATGGCGGCCGCCCGCCAGACGATGAACATCCCGTTTGCCGCCCTCGATCTCCTCTATCTTCTGACCGCCGCGATCGCGGCCCTGCTGGCCATCCTCGGACTCCTCGCTCCCCGGGCCTGGCGCACAGAAGTCGCGGCGGTTGCTCTGGCCCTCGGGTTGGTCTGGTTCGGCTCGTACGAATGGTTCCGCGAAGCCCTCCGCAAGCCCTACGTGATCACCGGCTACATGTACGCGAGCGGGGTAGAGGTCGCCCGGGCGGCCGACTATCGCGCCGACGGCATGCTCGCGCACATGGCTTATCGCACCGGCGACGAAGGCGCCGATCTTTTCCGCCGCGCCTGCCGGAGCTGCCACTCGCTGGAGAACTACAACGCGCTGAAGCCGTTTTTCGACGGCGCCGATGAGGAGTTCATCACCGCCATGGTGCAGGGGATCGGCGCCATGCGCGGCAACATGCCACCCTGGACGGGCACGCCCGAGGAGGCCCGGCTGCTGGCCGCCCACCTCGCCGCCCGCACCGACCGCCGGCCCTTCGCCGAGGTCTGCGGGCTCTCCGGCGTCGACCTCGGCCGCCGCGTCTACGAGGTCCGCTGCGGTTCCTGTCACGTCCTCGGCGGCTTCAACGACAAGACTCAGTCGCTGGCCGGTCTGAGCGAAGAGGAGTATCGGACACTCCTGGACATGTCCGATGATCTCGGCGAGGAAATGCCCCCCTTCACCGGCGGCGAACCCGAGCGCGTCGCGCTCATTCAGTTTCTGCAGACACTGAGCGCGCCCGCCGGCACGCCGGCGGCCGCAACGCGAGGAGGCGCCCGATGAACCCGCTGCCCGATCCCAATTTTCTCCCGGCCCCGCTGTGGCTGGTCACTGTCCTGCACCTCCTCACCCTCACCCTCCACTTCGCCGCCATGAACTTCCTGGTCGGCGGTCTCCTCATCGTCGTTTTCGGCCGCCTCGCCGACAAGTGGCGCCACCCCGTCGTCGCGCAGTTCGTCAAACTGTTTCCCACCGCCATGGCCGCCACCGTCACCCTCGGCGTCGCTCCCCTGCTGTTCGTGCAGTTGGTGTACCCCGTGCCCGTGTACAGCGCCGCGATCGTGACCGCCTGGTTCTTCCTCGGCATCGTCGGCGCCGTCATGGTTGCCTACTATCTCCTCTACGCGGCGGCCTTCGGGGCGCCCGGCTCCCCCCGGCGTCCCGCCTTTCTGACCGCCGCGCTCCTCTTGCTCGCGTATGTGGCGTTTGCCTACAGCAACCTCTTCTCGATCGCCGAGCGTCCCGGCCTCGCCGCCGTCCTTTACGCCGGCGACCCTTCCGGTCTCCGGGTCAACCCGCACCTCGGCCAGTGGCTCTGGCGCTGGCTCCACATGCTCCTCGGCGCCGTCACCATCGGCGGATTCTTCATCGGTCTCCTCGGGCGGCGGCACGAGGATGCTTTCGCGCTCGGCCGAAACTTCTTCCTCTGGGGCATGGTGGGGGCGATGGCGGTCGGGCTCGTCTACCTGTTGTCGCTCGCGGACATCCTCAAGCCTTTCATGCACACGCCGGCGATCTGGTGGCTCTCCGCATCGATCATTCTCTCGCTCGGGTCGCTCCATTTCTTCTTCACGAGGAAATTCTTCGGCGCCGGGGCGATGCTGTTTGTGTCGCTGCTCGGGATGGTCGTGGTCCGCCACAATGTCCGCCTCCTCCAGCTTGAGGGGCATTTCGACCCCGCGGCCTGGCCCATCCGGCCGCAGTGGGATGTATTCCTCGTTTTCCTGGTCTGTTTCGTGCTGGCGCTGGGCTTGGTGTGGTATATGCTGCGCCTCTTCTTCGCCCGGCCGTCCCCCGGCGCCTCCGCACGGGACGCCTGAAGCGCTTGCGCGCCCGAATTGGCCTGCTGCGCCCTGCCCCGATCGCCCAGAACGCCGTGCGCTCAGCCAGGTCTGTGGTGTCCGGAGTGCTCATCCGCAGCGGCGGGGTCTGTCTGCGTCGCCGATCCCCCCTGCCTCCTACCCCCGCGCCAGCGCCGCCATCAATCCCGCCGCCGCCGCCAGCACCAAGCCCGCCGTAATCCCGCCGGGAAAATACTCCTTCCGGTAAATCATCACGCCGATATGCACGATGCCGTTGAGTGCCATCGCAACCGCCAGAACCCATGCCATAAGCGTTCCCGCCGGACGTGCAAGCAGCACGAGGGTAAAGGTCGCGGCGCAAAACCCGTACACGGCGACATTGCCCATTACAAAGACCCACATCGGCATCTCACCAAGCGGAAATTTCCGGCGGAATCCCGTTGCCGCTTCCTCCACCAGGTGCCCGATAAGCACCGCCGCCAGAATGAGCACCGACCAGGCCGCCGTACTCATACAGCCGTCACTTTTTCGTCCCCGCCGTTGAAAGGATGATCAAGCTCCTATCTTCCCCGCGCATTTTCAGCAACCCTGATCACGGTCTCCTTGCGCCCGATCCTGGTTCCCCACCCGCTCCCCTCGCCGTGCGCTCAGTACAGCCGTTCCCGCTTGCTCAAGAACGCATAGAGCGCCTTGTCGAACGGCATCGCCGTGTCGATCGGGTGATAGTCGATCGCGGCCTGGCGGCAGGCGGAGGCGATTTCGGACGAAAACGCCGCCACCGCCTTCGCATAATCCTTCTTGATCTGGTAGGGCAGCGTCGTCAGTTCCTCGCCCGTCTCCATATCCTTGAACACCGCCTCGCGCGGGAACGCAAAATCCCGCTCGCGGGGATCGAGAATGTGGAAGACGATCACCTCGTGGTTGTTGTAGCGAAAATGCTTGAGTCCCGAGATGAGCTTGTCCGCCTCGTCGATCAGGTCGGACAGAATGATCACCAGCCCGCGCCGCTTGATCCGATCCGCCATCTCGTGCAGCGTCGAACTGATATCGGTGGTATCCGAGGGCGCCTGCGCGGCGATTTCGTTCAGGAGCACGTGCAGATGGCCCGACCGCGACCGCGGCGGAATGTACCGCCGGATTTTCCGGTCGTACGTCACCAGCCCGACCGCGTCCCGCTGGCGCAGCATCAGGTACGACAGCGCCCCGCACAGCAACCCCGCGTAGTCGAGCTTGCGGATCCGCTCCCCCGAATGGTAGGCCATCGAGGCCGAGCAGTCCAGCAGCAGGTACGCCTTGAGGTTGGTCTCCTCCTCGTACTGCTTGATATAGAACCGGTCGCTCTTGGCGTACACCTTCCAGTCGATAGCCCGAATGTTGTCCCCCGGCATGTACTGCCGGTGCTCGGCGAATTCCACCGAGAACCCGTGGTAGGGGGACTTGTGCAGCCCCGCGATAAACCCCTCCACCACCATCCGGGCCCGCATCTCCATCCCCTTCAGTTTGGAGACCGTCTCGGGGTCAAGGTACTTTCGATAGTCCGTCGTCACGTGATTCTCCTCGCTCGGCCCGGCGTCACGACCCGGCTCGCTGGCCCGTTCAAGATAGCCGGGTCCCGCCGCTTATACAAGCCGGCCTGTCCGATGGTTGGTCCCCGCGGACGCGGTTACCGGAGGACGGCGAGCTTCCCCATCTGCACCTTGCCGTCCGGCGTCTCCACCGTCCAGTAATACAACCCGGTCTCCACCAACTGCTGGTTCTTGTTGATCAGCCCCCACTTGGCCCGTTTCCCCTCCGGATCGTCCCCCGCGTATTCATGCCTCAGCTCGCGCACCAGGTCGCCATCGAGCGTAAACACTTTGATCACGCAGACCGGCGGCAGGTTCGCAAACCACACCGCCCGCACCCGCTCATCCCACCGGTCGTTCTGGTTCCGCCCCTCCAGTCCCTGCTCCCGATAGCCCGCATCGGTCCGGTACGGATTCGGGTACACATACACTTTGCCGTTCTGCCCGAGCGGGCTATCCCAGACAGTGGTCGGGTAGACGATCTTCAGCCCCGCCGTCTTGTCGGACTCCAGCGGGTAGACCCCCGCGCCGGGACTCCCGACATCGTACGCCGTCACATTCACCCAGTACGCCACGGTCGGCAGCAAGTGTTCGATCGTGAACTCGTACTCGTAAAACTTGAAATACCCCTCGGCCGTGAACATCTCCGGAGTGATCGAATCCACCGGCAACGTCCGCGGATCGGGCATCTCCGGATACACTTTCCGCACGGCAGTGCAGAGCGTGTCGCTCCCGCAGGTAGTGTCGAACTCCGAGGCGTTGTAGCCGTGGGGCTCAAACCGGAAAATGGAATCGTTGGGGAAGAGCGGGTGGCGGTAATTCGACAGGATTGTGTAGTCCTCGGGGTGGAAACTCGTGTCGTGACAGGGGTCGGGGCCGAAGGCGTAGAGGCAGCGGAGTTCCTCCTGCGAGTACGGCATCCCCTCGAGGTCCCAGATGTGTCCCCCCCAGCCATCAGGCTTCTTCACCCACTTGTCGTAGTTGCGCCGGTCGAACGAGCCGACCACGGTGAGCGCTTCCGCTCGCTCGTCGCGGCCGAGGTAGATGCGATAGCCCTCGAAATCCGGCGCCTGCAGGAGCGGATCGACCTGGGTCTCGGACACCTGGCCGTTGAACCGGACATGGACGCCGCCCGGGACGGGGGTGAGCCAGAACGGGGGGGGCGGAGGCGGGTAGGCGACCCGGAAATCCGGGATGCCGTCCCCCTTATACCACTGGGTGTCGGCTTTCTGGGCGACCCACTGGCCGCCCACCAGGGCGGAATCCTGGACACAGACGCGGAATTCGCCGGCATACCCGTCGCCATCCGTGTCGAAACCGGGGTTGTCGAACACGCGCTGGGCCCAGCGGGCGTTCGCGATCAGGTCCGAGAAATCCAGCCGTTGTTCGTACTCGGCCGGCCGCCGCGGGATGTAGGCGAGGATCCACGGATCCTTGTGGATCAGTTCTCCGCCGACCACGGCAAACGAGAGCGTCACCTTGTGCCCGGCCGCCAGCGTCAGCGGTCCCCACGAGACCAGGTAGTCGGGCGTCGTGTTCGAGGCGATCGCATTCGCCTCGGTCAGCGGCACCGGATTCCAGGGGGGCGTCAGGGCGCGCGCAATCTCCCCCGTCCAGTAGTTCGGGTGGTCCTGTTCGTGCGTGGAGAGCCGCCGGTACTCCGACTCGAGCGAATAGAACCAGTCCTGATTGTACCACCAGCTTCCCCGGCCGAATGACCTCACCGACGGATCGGCGGAGGGCTCCATGAAGATCGGCCCGAGACTGGGCGCCCACCGGCTCGTCCACCAGTTGTAGTAGACGCCCCCGCGGTCCACCGGCCCGCGGAGGGGGACTATCCCCAGACCGCTGCGCACCGAGGCCAGCATGCACATGGTGTCGGCGATATCCACCTGTGTTCCCACCGGCCTGTCATAGAACACCCCCCCGTAGGCGTTGCCGTCGCGGTCGGCGTGCCAGGCTAGGTTGAGCGTGTCCCGGAAACCGCAGCCGATCGGCGCCTCGTACGTCTCAAAAAACCCCACCACCTCGCCCGAGTCATTGCACGGCCGCGTGTTGTTGTAGCGCGCGGTCGGGATCACGTGCAGACCGATGTATACCTCCCGAAGCCCGTCGCGGCCGATATTCTCGACCCGCAGGTTGAAAAAGACCACGTCCCGCACCGATTCGTAGGTCCAGGCGTACGACTCCTGCGTCACCTTGACATTCAGCGGCTCGGGGTTGCGCACGATATCCTCGTCCCCGCCGGCCCCCTCCCGGTACATCAGCGTGTCGGTGTACTCGCAGATGAAATCCTCCTCCGAGACTGCGTCCGGATGCGGGCCTCCGTGCCGGTCAGTGGTCGAGCGGGCGATAATCTCCCCCGGGGGGTTGGAGGGAAGGAAAACGCCGGCCTGCGATCCCCCCGACAGCCGCAACCCGTAACGCGTCCGCCCCCCGATCCACAACTCCAGGCCCTCGAGGTAAATGCGCCACGATTGGGCGGGGAACTCACAACTTGTGCGGATATCCCAACCGGTGAATGCGTCCCGGGGAGGTTCGTTGTTGTATTCGACCGCCCCGATAAACCCCCGGTTGGTGACCGCCAGGGCCAGGTTGTTGTCGCGGTGGACGGCGGTCAGGTAGATCCGGTTGACAGCGGCGGTCTGTCTTGGCCCCCGCGGTCGAACCTGCCGGGTCGTGTCGCTCTGCCCGTGCGCTGTTGCGATCGTCAAAACGATGCCGAGGGCCGCCAGGGCCCGCCGGCAAAGCAAGCGGTGTCCATCCGTCACGAAGCATCTCCTCGGCCGCAATAACGCACCCCCCGCCGGATCGTGCAACAGGAAAACGTCTGCGGGCAGACCGCGCGCCGCGTCAGTCCTCCCCGGCGATCACCTCAAACGCCGTGCGACCCGTCGCCAACATCAGCTTCACATACGGATGGCACCGCCGGCAGTTCAGCCCGAACCGAACGTGTTGCTGGAGCTCCTCGATCGTTCGCGCGCGGCGGCGGCGCGCAATCCGCTTGAGGCGGGTAAAGGGCTGATTGAAGCAGGCGCAGCGGGTAACCATGGTGTCGCTGTAACAGCAACGCCGCGCGCGGGTTCCGCGGAAACCGGAGACGCCGATCACGCCCCCGCCGCCCGGGGACCGCGATTGACTTAAGTCATATCGCCCTCCGCCGCTGCCCCCTTTCTTTATCTTATGAATGATCCCACAACACCGGATGGAGACCTGACCATGTCACAACCCTCGCCCACTTGCCCGGGCAGCGCCCCGCAGCGGTTCACCCCGGCCGCGGACCGGCCGCAGGCGGTCCTGCCGAAAGTTGACAACAACACCACGCTCGGCGCCCGCCCCGAACCGCAATCGCACCTCGGCCAGTGGCCGGTGCAGCTCATGCTCGTGCCCACCCACGCCGGCTATTTCACCGGGGCCGACCTGGCGCTCACCGCCGACTGCGTCCCCTTTGCCTTCGCCGACTTCCACGAGCGTTTCCTCAAAGGCCGGCCGCTGGCGGTGGGCTGCCCGAAGCTCGACAACGCCCATGTTTACATCGACAAGCTCGCCGAGATTTTCGCCCTGCATAATCTCAAGTCAATGGAAGTCATCGTGATGGAAGTGCCGTGTTGCAGCGGCCTGGTGCAGATTGCGCTGGCCGCCCGCGACCAGGCCGGCGTGCGGACCCCGATCCGGGTCACGACAATCGGCATTCGCGGCGAACAACTGGGCACCGAGGAGATCGCCGGCCGCTAGCCGCCGCGACAGCGGGGCGGCCGCCCCGCCCGGTCAGGATCTTCGATCCACGATCGCGCCGTTGCCGGAACTTTCGGCGGCGTGGAGTGTCTAAGACAACGGAAGACAGAATGACCTGAAAGCTATACTTTCCTCCCTTTGCGTTCGTGCAAGAAAGAGCGCCGGGCCGCATGACCCGGCGCTTTTCTTTTGCGCCCAATCTTACCCGCCCCGGCCGGAGCCGGGCCCGCCTTACTTCCGGGACACCGTCTCCCACCCGAGCGTGGAGAGAAACTCGTTGAACACGAAATCCCTCGGTTCCTGGCTGAACGGCCCGAGTTCGAACTCCGCCGACGGGGCGGTGATCACCGGCCGCGAGAACGCGTCCCGGCCGTCCCCTTCCACCACCCGTACGATCACCGGCATTTGGAATGACGGAGGAACCTTCCCGGTCTGCACTGTCACCGCGACGTACCACGACCCGTCGCGCTGCACTTTTGTCCAGGTCGCGTTGTACTCCGGCAGGTACGCCCCGTAGAGCCACTGCCGGAAAAACCAGTCGAGCGGCGCGCCGTAGTGTTTCTCCGCGAGGCGGACGAAATCGGCGTTGCTGAACGTGCGGTTGGTGATCTGCAGGAACAGCTCGCGCGAGAAACCGGCGAACTTGGCGTCCGACCCGGCCTCGTAGTCATACATCAGGAACCGCAGCATGTGGAGCAGCCAGACCCCTTTGTTGTTCAGGATCGTCCGGTAGAAGTCGAACTTCCCGTTGGCGTCCCAGTAATCATTGACCCGGTAGCCGGCCGACAGCGGGATCTCGTGGCCCATCTGGATCTGGGTGTAGAGGGAGTCGCGGCGGGTCAGCAGATTGGAGAAATACGGCGCGGAGGAGCGGTGGGATTCGATGAAGCGCAGCCCCTGGTAGGCCGGGAGCGCCCAGGAGAGCCAATCCTCGCGCCCGGACTGCGGACGCATGAGCGGCCCGAACCACTGGTGGGCGACGCTGTTCCCGACCGGACCGTCGAACCCCCCCACCACCTGCCAGGGATCGCTCGTCACGCAGGCCACCTGCGGCACCTTGATCATCCCCGGCGCGCTCTGGAAACCGGTCGATATCACATACTCCGCAAACGTCTGCGGCGGCGGACCAAAATTCTTCGACAGGTAGTTGAACGCCGCCGTCACCGCCTCCTGATACTGATCGCGCGGGATGTAGCAGGGATCCCGCCGGAGATCCCGGTCGGCGATGACGAAATTGAGCGCGACCCCCACGTCCGATATCACCTGCACCGTGTCTTCCACGCCGGTCGGGAAACAGTGGAAGTACAGCTCGCCCAGCGGCGCCGGAAGAGCCGAGGTGAACTCCTGCCGCCCGCCCCCGACGTCCACCGGCTCGCTCATCCCCGCCGTGTAGTAGTTGTAGCCCTTGGGGACGTTGAACGTCACCTCTGTCGGGCTCGGAACGGGATTGCTCAGGTAGGGCAGGAAGTGGTCGAAGTTCGTGCCGCGGTACCACACCGTCAGGCTGAGCGTATCCCCCTGGTGGTAGTAGCGGGGGAGGATAATGCCCGTGTAGTCGAACGTCTTCCGCCGCACATAGTCGATGCGCTCGTCCCCGACCAGCACGGAATCCACGTCGAGTGAGTATTTGAGGAACAACCAGGTGAAGCGGAGGCTGTCGGCGTTGACCGCCAGGTCGAGCGTCGCTTTCGCCTGCTCGATGCGGCGGCCGTCGGTCCCCGACAGCCGCACCTCGGCCGTGCGGCGGAGCGCCGTCGTCTGGTACGCGATCTGCGACAGCAGCGAGTCGTCGTACCGGCCCGCCTCCCGGCGCTGGAAGCTCGCCCCCACGGTCGACACCTGGTCGCCCCCCTCCACCTCGTACCCGATCTGCACCTGCTCCGGCCAGTTGGGGTCAAAGGTGAACGTGTAGCGGTTGAAATCGGCATAGAAGAACCCGTCGGGGCCCCGTTCATAGATCGATGCGGCGAGGCGGAAATAATTGTCGTAGGTGTGCATGATCACCGGTTTGAAGAAGAACTCGCCCTGGCCAAGCTTGTTCACGACGCGGAAATCAATGACCGCCGGCTCAAACTGGAATCTCTCCCGCAGCCGCAGATCGAGATCATCCGCCATCCGGATCGCCACCACCTCGACCGGCTGGTCCACCGTGCTGTCCTTGGTCACGGCCCACAGCCCCTGTCGTTCCGAATGCACCGGAACGTCGATCGTGACGCGTCCCTGGCCCACAAACACGGCCGTGGTCGGGCGGTCTTTCACATACCGCTGGAGATACACCGTCCCTTTCTCGAATGTGAACGTGGCGACGTCTTTCTGATAGACGAAATTGCTGACCTCGGCCTTCTCGCCGGCGTTATTGAGCAGCTCCACGTGGAGGAGGTCGTAGGTGGATTCGAACTCCTTGAAGAACTCCCGGTCGGCGGCGGGCGCGCCGGACCACAGCAGCAGAGCGGCCATCACGAGCGGTAATCTCATAGCTCCCTCGACATTTTAGTCCCTGTCTTTCAGTATCTTATAAACGCCAGGATCCCCCCCGCTGTCAAATTAAACCGGTGTTTTTCCGGCCAGCCGGCACACGATCTCCACGAAAACCGCGTATTTTTCGTCCACCGATTCCCGCGCCGGGACAAATTGGTAACCCGGGTGCCGCTCCCAGACCGACCGGATCTGCCGCTCGAGAGCCAGCACCGCCGCGATCGGCTCGATGCGGACTTCGTCCGCCTGGTAGTACTCCGGCCCCAGCGCGGCGGCCGTGCCGAGCTGGATGACCCCGGTGTACCGCCGGTACTCGGCGGCCGGCGTCGTGCCGACCTCCGCAGCCGTCTCCGGGTGGAAGGCGAAGGCGTCGGCCGTGCCGCGGTCGGTGATGAACGACCGTCTCGGCGCGGCGTCCTCGCGGGCCCGCTGGCGGCGATAGATCTCGCGGTGGAAATCGGCCGGGCGTTCGCGGTAGCCGGCATCCTCGACCAGCAGTCGCCGGGCGAGCTCCTCGAAAAAGAGGAAATCGCTCAGCGAGGGGTGCCCGCGCAGCCGCTCGAAAAACTTGGTCTTGCCGGAGGCCGGCGCCCCGGTGATGACGATCCGCACTGGTTCGGACATACGTGACAGCCCCCGCTGTCACCGGCAAGGTAGATCGCTCGGCCCGACGCGTCAAGAGCGGCGGCCAAATAACGGTCGACAACCCCACCCCCCATGCATTATACTGGCACCCAACAACCGCTCACGCTGCGAAAGGTCTGACCCATGGACATCGAGGCTATTCAAACCTACCTCGGCAACCACGAACTCGATGGATGGCTCCTGGCCGACTTCCACGGCCGCAACACCATCGCGATTGAGATGCTCGGCCTGAAGGGGATGATTACGCGCCGCTCCTTCTACTTCATCCCCGCCATCGGAGAACCGACGGCGCTCGTCCACGCCATCGAACAGGATCGCTTCGCCGCCCTCCCCGGCCGCAAGATCGTCTTCTCCGGCTACAAGGCGCTGGAGAAAGAACTCGCCCGCGTGCTCTCCAGCGTCTCCCGGGTCGCCATGGAGTATGCTCCCAAAGGGCGGCTGCCGTATATCGGCCTGGTCGACGCCGGTACCGTCGAATTGGTGCGCGACCTGGGGATCGAGGTGCTCTCGTCGGCCAACCTGGTGGCCCATTTCCAGGCCGCCCTCGGCGTCGAGCAGATCGCCACCCACCGCATGGCCGCCCGCAACCTGCTGGAGATCAAGGAAAAGACGCTCGCTCACATCCGCGCGAGCCTGGCCGAGGGAACGCCCCTGACCGAATACGACGTCGTCCAGTTCATGCTCCGGCAGTTCCGCGCCTATGATATGACCACCGACAGCTCCCCGATTTGCGCCGTCCACGCCAACGCGGGCAACCCCCACTACGAGCCGACCCCGGAGCACTGCGCCCCCGTCCGGAAAGGACAGCTGATCCTCCTTGATCTCTGGGCGAAGTTGAACCGGGAGGATGGCGTGTACGGCGACATCACCTGGATGGCCTTTGCGGGAACGGCCGCCGAGATTCCGCAGACCTACCGCGACATGTTCGCGGTGCTGGCGGAGGCCCGGGACGCCGCCGTCGACTACGTTCGGCGCAACATCGAAACCAAGCCGGTCCGCGGCGCGGATGTCGACGATGTCTGCCGGGGGGTCATCGACAAGGCCGGCTACGGCCAGTATTTCACCCACCGCACCGGCCACTCGATCACCTCGTCCGAGCACGGCCCGGGACCGAATATCGACAATCTCGAAACCGAGGACAGCCGCAAGCTCCGCAAGGGACACCTCTTCTCGATCGAGCCGGGAATCTACACCGACGCCTGCGGCCTGCGCACCGAAATCGATGTACTCATCGGCCATGAGGGAGCCGAGGTCACGACGCTGCCGCTGCAGAAGGAGATTATCCCTCTGTTTTCGTAGCCGGCGAGCCGCAAGGAACTCGCCGACCGGACAACCGCATGTACGTCACCCCCGCGATGGTCGAGGCCATGGCCGCCCGCTACGGGCGGCCCGGCGAAACCGCGTTCACCTTTCCCGTGTCCGCCCGCGAGCACGCCTTCATCCGCTCCTCCCAGCGGTTCCAGCGCGAGCACGATGCGACGATGTACATCGTCAAAGACGGGCGGATCGTGGTGATCGCCAAACACCACTACCCGCCCGGTTTGTACCGCGCCCCCTCCGGCGGCCTGCACCCCGGCGAGTCGTTCGAAGAGGGGATCGCCCGCGAGGCGATGGAGGAGACCGGCGCGGCTCTCGCGCTGGAACGCTTCCTCCTCATATCGCGCGTCACCTTCACCCACACCGATGGCGACATTCCCTGGCGGTCGTACGTGTTCCAGGCCCGCTTCGAAAGCGGCGATTTCCGGTTCACCGACACCCGCGAAATTCGGGAGGTCCGCCTGGCGCAACCGGCGGAATTTGAAACCTTCGGCCGCATCATGCGCTCGCTGGAGGTCGGTGGCCTGCACTACCGGGCGGCCCTGCACGAGGCGGTCGCCCCGCTGCTCATTCTCTGAAAGTGCGCGGCCCTACGGCTTGTCCGGCGCGGCCGCGGCTTCTCCGGGCGCCGGGCGGGTGCGCTCCCGCCGCACCGCGGCCACGATCAGCGGAATCAGCAGTATCTGGACGGCCATCCCCGGCAGACCCGTGACGATCGCCCCGCCGGCGGAGAAGAACTGGGCCGCGTTGTAGGGGAGATTCATGAACAGACCGAGCACGAGCAACCCCAGCCCGAACATCAGCCGCCCCACGATCATCGCCGCAACGAGCGCGATGTAGATATTCAGGTGAAGCCGGCGGTAGGCAATCCCCGCCGCCAGACCGTACATGGGCAGTTCCAGCGACATGAGCGGCACCGCGTAGGTCGGCGGCATGCCGGTGAGCAGGTGCGACAACCCCGGCGCCAGCAGCCCCACCACCACGCCGGCCGCCGGCCCGGCCAGAAACCCGGCCAGCAGAATGGGAAAGTGCATCGGCAGGAAAATCCGCCCGGCCACCCCCAGCGCGTGGAACCCGATCGGCAAAAGCACCGCCAGCGCAAGGTAGAGCGCCGAGTGCGCCACGAATCGGGTCCTGGCGGTAGTTGGTGACACCGATAGACTACTTCAGATTCATCGCCGTCGCGAGGTACAGGCCCGGATGGTCCTCGATGGTCACCTCGACAAACTTGCTCGTGCTGAACATCTCCCGCAACCGCTCCCCCGGCGGAATCAGGTCGGACGCCACCGCCCCGCCGATCCGCTGGTGGAGCTGGTTCAAATCCCGGGAGGACTCCAGGTGAATAATGTAGAAACGGGCTCTCGGCTTGAGCACCCGATGGGTCTCCAGGAGCGCTTTCTGCTGGTCGGAGAAATGCGGAAAGGCCGAAAACGCGACGGCCATGTCGAAGGCACTGTCCCGAAACGGCAGCATCTGCGCGTCGGCATCAACCACCGCGACATTGGGAAAGGGGAAATTAAGGTTCGCCCGCTGAGCCATCTGAAACGAAAAATCCACCCCTGTGACAGATCCGGTCTCGCCCACCCGACGCCGCAGCATGTCGAACAATACTCCGGTGCCGCAACCGAGATCCAGGATGTCCCAGCCCTGCCTAATATCAAGCTGGTCAACAATATGCTGGAGGAACTCAAGATCCACCGCGGTGAACATGAGGTCCCATTCCGCCGCCAGCCGGTCGAAGAATTCCTGATGCTTATCGTGCGACATGACCCGAATTTAGCACACCGCCCGCGCCCGGTCAAGGAGCTTTCCTCCCCTCGCTCCGGCGTCCTTGCGCTTGGCCGGGCCAGGCGGGCTCTGGTAGCGGCGGCCCGCATAATGTGATGGCGAAATCGAAGTCGCCGTTGGCGGCGGGGAACCGGTGTAGTATATTACGGGTTGACACAAAATCGGAGATGCCGATGGCGACCAGCGTGAAACCCGACAACCGCACCCGGATCAACAACAAGGCCCGTAACAAGCGCAACCAGGAATACCTGCATGTCAAAGGGGCGCGCGAACATAACCTCCAGAATATCGACGTCAAAATCCCCCGCAACACCCTGACCGTCATTACCGGGCTCTCCGGATCCGGCAAATCCTCCCTCGCCTTCGACACCATCTACGCCGAGGGGCAGCGGCGCTATGTCGAGTCCCTCTCCGCCTACGCCCGCCAGTTCCTCGGCCTGATGGAGAAGCCGGACGTCGATTTCATCGAGGGACTCTCCCCGGCCATTTCGATCGAACAGCGCAGCGCGGCCAAGAACCCCCGCTCCACCGTCGGCACCGTCACCGAAATCTACGACTACCTCCGTCTGCTCTTCGCGCGCGTCGGCGTTCCCCACTGCGTCTCCTGCGGCCAGCCGATTTCGCAGCAGACGGTCGAGCAAATCGTCGACAGCGTCCTCGGTTTCGAGGAGGGGACGCGCCTGATGGTGCTCGCGCCGCTGGTCCGCGGCAAGAAGGGGGAGCACAAGGACGTGATCGACGAGGCCCGGGGCGAGGGTTTTGTCCGCCTGCGCATCAACGGCGAGATCGTCGAATCCGAGGCCGACATCAGCCTGGACAAAAACAAGAAGCATACGATCGAGGCGGTGGTCGACCGCCTGGTCGTGAAAGAAAGCTCGCGCACCCGGTTGGCCGATTCGGTGGAGACGGCCCTCAAGGTGGGGCAGGGAACCGTCCTCATCAACATCAAGGGACAGGACCTCCTCTATTCCGAGCAGTTCGCCTGCCTCAACTGCAACATCAGCTACGAGGAGCCCACCCCCCGGCTGTTCTCGTTCAATTCCCCGTTCGGCGCCTGCCCGGTGTGCGACGGTCTGGGGCAGAAGATGGAGATCGACCCGCGGTTGGTGATCCCCGACCCTTCGCTTTCGATTTCCGACGGCGCGATCCGCCCCTGGGGCGGGCACGATCTCGCCAACTGGTACCGCTACATGCTCAAGGGGCTCGCCCGCCACTTCGATTTCAAACTCTCCACCCCGTTCCAGAAGCTGCCCGAGAAAGTCCGGAAAGTGGTGCTCTACGGCTCCGGGCGCGAGGAAATCGAATTCTCGTACGAGCACATGACGGGCCGCGGGCACGGCGGCGGCATCTACCGGGCGCCCTTCGAAGGCGTCATTCCGCACCTCGAACGCCGCTACCGCCAGACCGAATCGAACAACGTCCGGATGTGGATCGAGAATTTCATGTCGGTGAGCGACTGCCCGGCCTGCCGCGGCGCCCGCCTCAAGCCGGAGGCGCTCGCCGTCATCCTCGACCGCGAGACGATCGACAGCATCACGTCCATGTCGATCAAGCAGGCGGCCGCCTTCTTCCGCCGCATCACCCTGACCAAGCGCCAGGAGACGATCGCCCGCCAGATCCTCAAAGAGATCCGCGAGCGGCTCCAGTTCCTGTGCGACGTGGGCCTCGATTACCTGACTTTGAACCGGGCGGCCCAGACGCTCTCGGGCGGCGAGGCCCAGCGCATCCGGCTCGCCACCCAGATCGGCTCGCGCCTGGTCGGCGTGCTCTACATCCTCGACGAGCCCTCGATCGGCCTGCACCAGCGCGACAACCGCAAACTCCTCGCCACCCTGACCGAGCTGCGCGACATCGGCAACACCGTCCTGGTGGTCGAGCACGACCGCGAGACCATCGAGGCCGCCGACCACATCATCGACCTCGGCCCCCGCGCCGGCATTCACGGCGGGCAGGTGGTCGCCCAGGGTACCCTCCGCGACATCACGCGGTCGCGCGAGTCGCTCACCGGCCAGTACCTCAAGGGAGAACGGAAGATTGAAATCCCCGGCCAGCGCCGCCGCCCCAACGGGAAAACCATCGCCCTCACCGGCTGCCGCGGCAACAACCTGAAAGCGGCCGACGTCGAGTTCCCCCTCGGCCTCTTCATCGCCGTCACCGGCGTCTCCGGCTCCGGCAAATCAACCCTGGTGAACGAGACGCTCTACCCGATCCTCGCCCGGCACTTTTTCGGCTCTCGGCGCCCGCCCCTGCCGTACGGCGCCATCGCCGGGCTCGAACACATCGATAAAGTCATCGACATCGACCAGTCCCCGATCGGCCGCACCCCCCGCTCCAACCCGGCCACCTACACCGGCGTGTTCACCCACATCCGCGACCTCTTCGCCGCCATCCCCGAGTCCAAGGCCCGCGGGTATCAGCCCGGACGGTTCTCGTTCAACGTCAAGGGGGGCCGGTGCGAGGCCTGCGAGGGGGACGGCATCATCAAGATCGAAATGCACTTCCTCCCCGACGTCTACGTCCCCTGCGAGGTCTGCAAGGGAAAGCGGTACAACCGCGAGACGCTCGAAATCGCCTGGAAAGGGCGCAACATCGCCGAGATCCTCGACATGACCGTCGACGAGGCCCTCGCCTTCTTCGAAAATATCCCCCGCATCAAGAACAAGCTCCTCACGCTCCGCGAGGTCGGCCTCGGCTACATCCACCTCGGCCAGCAGGCGACCACTCTCTCCGGCGGCGAAGCCCAGCGGGTCAAACTGGCCGCCGAACTGTCCAAGGTCGCCACCGGCCGCACCCTCTACATCCTCGACGAACCCACCACCGGGCTCCACTTCGAGGACATCCGCATGCTCCTGGGCGTCCTCAACGAGCTGGTCGACCGCGGCAACACGGTGATCGTGATCGAGCACAACCTCGACGTCATCAAGACGGCCGACTGGATCATCGACATCGGACCGGAGGGGGGCGACGAGGGCGGACGGATCATCAGCGTCGGCCCCCCCGAGGTCGTCGCCCGCGACAAGCACTCCTATACCGGCGTCTTCCTCAACGCCGTCCTGAACGGGAAAGCGCTGTAAGTCGGACGGCCTCCGGCGCCGCCCCGAGGTGAACCATGCCCGAACTCCCCGAGGTTGAAGTCGTCTGCCGCGGCCTGCGCCGCGTCGTGGTCGGCCGCACCATCGGCCGGGTGACCGTCCGCGCGCCTAAATCCTCCGTCACCGTCAGCCCCTCGCTCGGCGCGCGGTTTCTGGACGAGGCCCTGAGAGGCCGGCGGATCGAGTCCGTCGACCGGCGCGGCAAGAACATCCTCATCCGCCTCGCCGGCCGCCGCACCCTCTGGGTCCACCTGAAAATGACCGGCCGCTTCCTCTGGCTGCCCCGGACCGAACCGATCGCCGCGCACGACCTCGTTATCGTCGACTTCCTCCCCGAAGCCGGCGCCGACGACGGACACCACCTGCGCTTCAACGACTACCGCCGGTTCGGCCGGTGGCGGCTGTACCCCGACGACGAGCTCGACCTCCAGGAGGGACTGCGCGCGCTCGGCCCCGAGCCGTCGGCGCTGTCGGCGGACGACTTCGCCGCCCTCTGCCGCCGCCGCCCCCGCCGGATCAAAGCCGCCCTCCTCGACCAGTCGTTCCTCGCCGGGATCGGCAACATCTACGCCGACGAGGCGCTCTACGCCGCCCGCCTCCACCCGCTCCGCCTGACCACCGCCGTGTCGCGGCGCAAACTGCGCGAGCTTCACACCCACATCGTGCGGCTCCTGCGCCGCGCCATCCACCTCATGGGTACCTCGGTGGACAGCTACTCCGGGGTGAACGGCCGGCCCGGCCGCTTCCAGAGCCGCCTCCAGGTCTACGGGCGCGAGGGGAAACCGTGCGGGCGGTGCGGGGCGGCGATTGTGCGGCGGAAGATCGGCGCCCGGTCGGCCCACTTCTGCCCGCGGTGCCAGCGGGCGGGTGAGGCCGCCCCGGGGCTGCCAAGAAAAAACCCGCCGGCCTGACGCCGGCGGGTTGTGACTCGCGCTTTACGCGACAAGTCTTACTGGTGCTTCAACATCGGACCGCCGCGGAACATGTAGCCGATCATGTAGGTCAGATCAGCCACGTTCGGGGTCTGATTCGGTGAAGCATCGACGTTCGCCACGGCCGGCTCCAGCGGAGCGTCGCCGCCGCGGAACAGGTACGAAACGAACATCGTCAGGTCAGTCACATTGACGTTGCCGTCGAGATTCAGGTCGCCCGACCGGTGTCCCCGCACAACAACCTGCAGGTTCAACGTTCCCGGCACCCCGTCGATCTCGTAGAACACGTCAAAGAACGAGTCGATGTCGTCCCAGATCAGGCCGCCCTGGCGCGCCTCCTCGCAGAGGACATACTCCTTCAGCGAGAACTTCACGTCCATGACGTCGCCCGGGATTTCGCCGACACCGCCCGGAATAACCTGCGTCACGCCAACCGTGACCGGGCAGCCGCCGAGCGCCACGGTGATGTTCTCCATGGCGGCCGCGGCGCCGTCCGGAAGCGCACCGTCGCCGATGTACACGTCGCCCCAGGTCGGGTTCAACGCGAATTTCTCGAGCACGAGAATCGGGTCTGGCGCCACCATGAATGTCGGCGCAGCGCCGCCGACGTTCAGCGTGTAGTCCTCGACCTCGCCATAGCTCGTCGTCCCACACGGCGCGAGCGTCCCGGTGTACATGATGCGGACACGCATCGTCACACCGCCCTCAACGGCCCCTTCCGGAACCACCACCGTGCCGGTGTACGGACCGACGCCGGTGGAAACATCCAGAGTGACCATCTCGGAGGCGTCAAAGACCACGTCGTCGTTCCAGTCGATCCAGACGCCGCACTGGTCGGACGAGTACCCGCTGCCGTTGGTGACGGTGATCGCGTAGCTGCCGCCCACTTCGACGTCGGTCGAGATGGCGGTGTAGTCGCCGTACTCGGTGCAATCGGACGAATTGTCGATCGTCCCGATCTGCACCTGCGAGATGTACTCATCGCATCCGCCGCTGGCCGCGCACGGAGTCGGCTCGGCCGGCACGGAGGTCGCCGTCAGCGCGTACTCCCACGGACCCATCGAGCACGGGAAGCCGGTGTACGTCTGGCCGGAGACGAAGATGAGGTAATCGCCGGGGGCGAGCGTGAGCGGCTCAAGAGCGCTCGGCTCGCAATCGCCCACCGCGAGGTACGGCGCAATGTACCCGGTGATGTTGTCGCACGAGGCAATGCCCGGCGTGATCTGCTCGATCCAGCCGAACACCGCATCGAAGTTCGTCTCGATGCTCAGCGTCACGCTGTACCAGTCATCCAGCGACAGGATGTACCAGTCGGTGTCGCGGTACTGCGCCGACCCGTCGGGCGTGTACGTGCTGAACGTGCCGCAGATCTTCTCGTTCGGACCGATCGATCCGAACACCGGCACATCCATATTGCACCCGCCGTTGGTTACATCGTCGGCGTAGTCCTCAATGCAGTCCTCACCTTCCGGCGTGCCGCCCGTGCAGGTGAATTCGCAGGGCGGAGCCAGCGTGATGTTCAGAATGCCGTTGCCGACATTCGTCGAATAACCGCCGACCTCGACGTAGTAGGTCATGGCCGGATCCACCGGTATGTCGTAGAGGACCGACTGCAGACCCGGATCGCAAGCATCGTCGTCGCATCCGATCTGTGTCAGCGCACCGCACGTGCCGGTGTAGACCCCCAGCCTCGTGTCGTATTCCGACCCGCAGAGGCTGATCGTGGCAAGACCGGCCGCCGACGGCTTGTAGGCGAACCAGATGTTCGGCGACGTCATACAGCCCGTCGGACCATCGTGCGATGTCCCCACGGTCGAGAACGGCAGGTCGGTCACCTCGCCCACCTCGGTGGCATCCTCGCACAGGTCATTCTCGATCGCCGCGCACGTCGTGTCGGTGATTGTCAGAATGAACGACGGGATACAGTTGGGCGACGGCCAGGTGTCGACGATCAGGTAGTACGTCGAACCCGCCGTCAGATTGACGCAGGTCAGGCGCTTGACCGTCGTGGCCGAACCGGTGACGAACCCGATGCAGGTCGTGAACGCGCAGTCGCCCGCCAGGGCGAAACCGGTGTAGGTCGTGCCCTGCGGATCCATCGCGATGTTCACCGTGACATCAGCCAGCGCGGTGATCTCATAGATGATGTCCTCACCGCCGTCATACGACCCGAGGCAGGTGTTGGCGTAGTCGTTGATGCGGCCGCAGGTGGTGTTGGTGTCCACAAACGGCAGAACCGGGATATCAACCTTCACCGGGTTTGCGCAGTTGTCGCCCGGATTGGGCGGCGGCGCTTCCTCGAAGATGATGTCGAGTTCGGGGATACAGTCGGGGGTCGGCCAGGTGTCGACCATGATGTAGTAGCTGCCCGGATCCAGCTGGACGTTGTAGATCGTCTTCGCCGTTCCGTCGCCCGTGCCCACAAACCCCAGGCAGGTCGCAAAGGTGCAATCCTGCGAAATGCCCATGCCCGACCACGTCGTCCCCTTCGGATCCAGCGTGATGTTCACGAACATGGCGTCGGCCACGTCGACCCGAACGATCAGGTCTTCGCCGCCGTCGTAGTAGCCCATGCACACGGTCGCATCGTAATCATTGATGCGGCCGCACGTGTACTGGCCTGCGACGGTGTACGGCAGGTCCGCCGAACTCAGCGCGACCACGAACGGGTCTTCGCAGTTGTCGCCGGGGGTGACCGGCGGACAGGCTTCGGCCGTCACGTCGACGACGTAGTCGCCGATCGCGCCGTTCGTCGGATCAAGCATGATCGGGTAGTAATAGGTGCCGGCCGCCAGGTGACTGAAGTAGATGTTGGCATTGCCGTTAGGGCAGCCGAAGTCATAGGTCGCGCCGCTGATCAGCGAGCCCTCCGGACAGGCACAGTCGGTGACCAGGTTCAGCCAGCCGTTGAGCCAACCCGAGGCCGTGTTGCAGTAGCTGATCGTGATATCCGAGCATTCCGTGATCGTGAACGCGATCCAGACGTTCGGGTAGTCGCCGAAATACTGGCAGTAGTCGTCGAACGTCGCCGCCTCGTTGTTGCCCATGAACGTATACGGCAGCGTCATCGGCGTGACTTCCGCGCAGTTGTCGTTCGGGCCGGCCACCGGGCACGGATTGTCCGTGCAGTTCAAACCGGCGCTCCAGTTGCCGCCTAACGCCGTGCACTCGACTTCGGTGACATCCTGGCAGTTCGGAGCTGTCGGCTCCCCGTAGCAGCACCGACCGGCCGGCGGAGCATCGTCCGTCACGACCACATTGTCCAGACCGAACAGGTCCGCATCCATCCCGTAATACTGGAATCCCAGCCAAATCGGGGCGCCGCCGGCGTAAGCCGACAGATCCACCGTCACGCCGTACCACGTGAAGGTCGGGTACGCAACGTCGTAGGAATCCCAGATTTCGGTGAACGCCGTGCCGTCGAACGACACGTAGACCTTGAAGTCGTGCGGGTAGTCATACCCCTTCAACATGTCGAATTCCAGCCGCAGCAGGCTGCCGGCGCCCGACACGTCCATCATCGGCGTGATCAACCACTCGTCCTGCTGGTAGCCGGCGGCATGCCAGGTCACCAGCGCGCACTGCGTACCTCCGCCTGAGTACGTCCCGAGAAACCAGCCGTATCCGGGATCCGTGTTGATGGAATCCCAGCCGGTCGGCGGGAAGATCTCGGTTTCAAAGTCTTCCTGCAGGAAGATGGTGCGCGGCTCGTAATTGACCGCGGGCCGCAGGATCGTGTTCGGGCCCGCCATCCGGTTACGATCGGACTCGCGCGACGGTCTCGTCGGACGGACCGGCTCTTCGCCCTTCGCCTGGTCCATCGCCGCGCTCTCAGCCGCTTCCCGAGCCGTCAGGTCGGCTTCCATCTGGGCCTTCTCGACCTCAAACGGATCGAGCGCCGCCGGCCGGGCCGCGTTGATTGCCGCTTTCAGATTGACCGGATCCGCCGCCCGCCGCTCTTTGTCGAGATCACGTGGATTACCAATCCCGGAGAGGGCCACCGCCCCAAGGACGAGAACGGCGACGAGGGCGACGAAAACAGGGCTATACTTTCCCCATTTGATCATAGCTATACCTCTTGATTGCTGGACGGTTAATGTGTGATGCCTCGGCTAGCACGAGCACCACAACGGTTCCAGAGGCCGGAAAGTGTTACTGATAGACACCACCTCCTGAATAGGGGTTGACGGTTGCGGACTGAATCGTCTCTTTTATCCCAGACAGACAGCTATGTTCTTCTCGTGCGAACATAACACCGGACAAGTACTATATATACCCCGCTTGCCATATGGGCGAGTAACCCTGAGAAGATAGTGGGCCGCTCTCACCGGTCGGCGGAATGTATCGTGGTTGCTGTTAACAAATTAGCCCCTGATCCCCGCTAAGTCAAGACTTTTTTCCCGCAAACTTCCCATTCACTCCCGGTCAGAGATACGTAGACCCGCTTACCGATAAACCTCCCCGTCGCTCCACTGCCGATGGCAGCTGCGCCCGCCGCCGTGAGCAATCCCCCGGCCCGCCCGAATCGGAGTCCGAAGCTCCGCAAGTCCGCTGCACTTTCCGCCAATTGTGTATGCAATGTGTTGCAGGTAGAGGTCGCCAGAATAACCGGCGCCCGTCTCCCTTTTGCGACCCGAGTCCCCAATCGATCTCCCCCATTTACGCCGTATCACGCAGTGCGGGCGAATGTAAAGCGCGCTTCTTCATACTCGAAAGCGGTCTCGAAACCGAGCTTCTCATAACATCGGCGCGCCGGCAGGTTGTCGACCATCACGTTCAGGCACACCAGAAGCTGCTCGTCTGCCAGTTCCTGTGCCAGTCTGGCTGTGAGGCGGGAGGCAATGCCCTGGTTGCGCTCACTGGGGTCGGTGGCGACGTTGCCGATCACCGCGACCCCGTGGTCGGGACAATAGACGTGCACGCCGGCCGCGCCCACCAGCCGACCGTCGACGCTCCACCCGAAATACTTGCCCGTCGCGACCATCGTCTCGTCGAACCGGCAATCGGGATACGCCTCGCGGTAGAACCGTTGCAGATCGGCTGCATCGGCGGCGCCCAGCCGACGGATCGAGTGCTCGTCCCCCGACGGCCCGCTCCGCAGCGCCGTCAGACGCATCCGGATTCCCCTCCCCACCGGCTCCTCGTCGTACCGGCGGGCGAACACCGGCCGGCAGGAGGACGCGAAGTGCGCGGTGAAACGCGGCGGCAGCAGGTCGAGCGCTTCCGCCAGGAGCTGCTCCAGCCGCTCGCTCAGTCCGAACGCCAGCACGGTCGGGCCGGACGGGGCGCGGTAGATCAGGATGCACTCGTCGATGCGCGTGCTCTTGTGGTGGCTCACCGCCCACTGGCAGCGCGAAAACAGCGCGTCGTCCAGATCGCCCAGGTGGTAGGCAAAACGCACCGGGTCGCGGCGGAAGTGCTCCGCGAGGCGCAGCTTGTCGTGCGTGAACAGCAGCATCGGCGGACGGCGACGGGCGGCGCCGCATCAGCCCCCGGCTTTGATCTTCTGCAGCGCGTCGATCACCTCGTCGAGTTGATCGCGGCGGAAAGAAACTCCCTTCTTGGTCGGCAGCCACTGGCTGTCGTCGGCCAGGAAGTAAATACGGAGCTGCACCAGGTGGTGTCCCTTGTACTCGCTGTCTTCGATCACCACCCGTTCGGTCGCATTCTTATCGAGCTCGAATCGCATGTTTGTCGTCCTGTCCGCCCGCCCGCCGTGGCCCGGAACGGGGCCGCCGTTACCGTTTGTAGCCGATCCGGCGGAGAAACTCCCGCCGCTCAGCCCTGTCTGCTTCCGTTTCGATCCCCAGCGGGGGCTGCCCGTCGATCACCCCGAGCACGCCGCGCCCGAGATCGGTCTCGGCCACCAGCACTTCGAGCGGGTTGGCGGTCGCACAGAAGACCCGGCACACTTCGCTGGTGCTCTTCACCCGGTTGAGCACGTTGACCGGGAAACCGTCCTTGAGGTAAATGAAAAAGGTGTGGCCGCAGCCGACGTCGAACGCCGCCTTCGCCGCCCGCTCGATCAGGTCCCCCGCGTTCCCCTCGGTCCGGATCGCCCGCTTCTGGGACGCCTCGCAGAAGGCCACCCCGAATTTGATCGTGGGCGAGGCCTCGATCAGCGCTTCGTAGAGATCCTCGGCTGTCTTGATGAAGTGCGCCATCCCGAAAATCACGTTGAGTCCCTCCGGGATCTCGACCTTCACCACGTGGGTCTTGAACTTCTCACTCGCCATTGTCCGCGTCCTCCGATTTGAACAGCGTGTCGGACTGGCCGACGTTGATCTGGGGATTCCGGTAGTATTCAGTGCCGGCGAAATTGACTCCGAAAAACAGGGCCGCTTTGCCCCGCCCCGCCACGTCGAACTGCTTCGGCAGCCAGAATCCCTCCGGCGCCGGACCATAGACGATCGACATGTCCAGACGATCCAGCTTGAACATCGCTTTCTTCACCAGCCGGGCCGGGGAGAAATCCACCCGCACCAGGTGAAACCCGTCGGTCTCGAAATAGTAGTCCCCGGCGATGTGCTCGTCCGTCTTGACCTTCGGCGTCACCCGAAAATGGTAGCAGGTCGTGTCCTCGACTTCGTCGAGGCCGACATAAGCGATCTCGTAATCCTTCCGGTTCTCGGGCCGGAACGGGCGGAGCATCGGATAGGCGATGTTGCGGGCGTTGCGCTTGCGGTTCTTCTCCAACCGGTCGCGCGCCTGCTTGGCGGTCTCCTCCGGCGACTGCTGCACCCCGTCCCGGTAGTACTCGCGGTACTCCTCGCGGTACAGGGCGGTGTCCTTCGCGAACTTGATGAAGACTCGCTTGAGGAAACGGGCCTCCGCCTGGAACTCCCCCTCGCTGATCCGGCCCTCGTAGTACTCCGCATCCAGCACGAGATCGTGAAGCTGGGCCCGCTGGCGGCCGTCGACCGCCAGGAACTGCTCAATCAGAGCCTCCTTATCGATCAGCGGCGATTCCGGCGGAGCCGCCGAGAGGCCGGCCGCGGTCACCAACAGTGCGAGCAGCGCGCCACGCGTGGCGTTCATGGTGCGTCCTTTACGATTCGTACAGTCCTGAGCGTATCGCCGATCGTTATCCGATCGGCCGTCTCCATCCCCTCCCGCACCCGGCCGAAGAGCGTGTAGCGCCCCTCGAGGTGCGGCTGCGGCGAGAGCGTGATGAAAAACTGCGAGCCCCCGGTGTCCTTGCCCGAGGTCGCGATGCCGACCGCCCCGCGCTCAAAGGTTTCCGCGGAGTACTCGTCCCGGATATAGTACCCGGGACCGCCCCAGCCGTCACCCCGCGGGTCGCCGCCCTGGACGACGAAATTCGGCACCACGCGGTGGAAGATCAGGCCGTCGTAAAACCCCGCCTCCGCCAGTTCAATGAAATTCATCACCGTCAACGGCGCGACGTCAAAGCGCAGCTCGATCGCCAGGTTCCCCCGGCTGGTGCTGATCAGGGCCCGCGGATTGGCCGCGTATCCGGCGAGCGCCCGCGCGATCGCCCGTTCGCTCAGCCTTGTGTCGGCCAGCAGCGACACCGCCGGCTTCGGCGCCGTCACGAGCGAGTCCCACACCTGCGAAGCATCCCGCCGGACAGCCGCCTCCGCATCGCGAAGGGCGAGCCGCAGGAGTTCCCGGGCCGCCGAATCCGCCCGGGAGGACAAAAACGGCGGGAGCGCGCCGACCACCGACCGCCGCACGTCCGCCGCGGTCCCCGCCGCCGGCTCCATCAGCGTGCGGAACAGAGGCAGGTACTGCGGATCTCCCCGCTTCCCCGCGGCCTCGACGCCGAGCGCCTGCAGGACGAAATCGCTGTCGTGGAGCGCCTGGTCGATATAGAAATCGCCGTTGGCGCTGTCGGTCTCCATGAGCATTCCGAACGCGGCCGCCCGGACCTGCGGCGACCGATCCGCCAGCAGCGTGGTCAGGCGCGGCAGCACTGTCCGCTCGCGGATCAGCCCCAGCGCTTCGGCCGCCGCGGCCCGCTCGAACGGACTGTCGCCGCGCAGCAGCGAATCGATCAGGTCCATCGCCCGCCCCCCGCGCGCGGCGGCGGCGTACTTCACCGTCGCGGCCGCGATCGACGGCGTCGCGTAGGCCGCCAGCGCCTCCTCCGCCGTCGCGATTCCCTCGCTGCTGCCCAGCCGGCGGAGAGCCTCGATGAGTTCGACGATGAGCTTGGGATCCTCCTCCACCGCGAGCTTCTTCTGGAGCAGGCGACTGACCCGGTCGGGGTCGCGCCCGGCCAGTTCGGCGATCGCCTGCGCCACCACCCGGTCCGTATTGTCGTTCAGGGCGATGCTCACGTAGCGCTCGGCCTCTTCGCCGGCGACCGCGCCCATCCCGCGCACCGCCAGCCCCCGCAGGTTCGGGTCGGGGTCGGCGAGGTAGGACGCGAAGATCTCCTTGCCGGCGGCAATGTCGAAGCGGGCCAGGAAGTACAGGCAGGCTTGCCGCACCGGCTCGTCGAAATCTTCCCCATACAGGCCGATCACCTCGGCCGCAGCCGACCGGGCCCCCGCCCGAAAGAGCCCCCGCACGGCCCGCTCCCGGACCTCGGGCGCGGGATGCGACAGGTAGGCCAGCAGCGCATCGATCACCTCCGCCTTGCCGGTGTCGGCCAGCCGCCCGGCCGACTCGACCGCCCGGGCTGTGATCCGCGGGGGCAAGTTGTCGGCCGTTTCCAACAGGCGAAGAGCGAACTCCGGCTGTCCGCAGAATCCGATCGCGGTGGCCGCCGCCCCCGCCACCTCCCAACTGCTGTCGGCCAGCAGGTCCAGGAGCGGCTCCGCCGATCCCGGCCCGCCGATGCGGCCGACCGCCAGGGCCGCCCGCGCGCGCACCGCCGGGTCGCTGTCGCCCAAGTAGCTCTTCAGCCGCCCCGACAGCTCGCGGCGGTCTTCCAGGTGGATGATCTGCGCCAATTTGTCGATGCGGGTGGGCGGGGTGAGCCGGTCGTAGGCGTAGTACCCGGCCACCGCCAGCAGCACGGCGATCGCCCCCAGCCGGAGCCTCTTCACATTGTCGTTCATAGAGGGAGAAGGTACGGCCGGGCTTCCCCCCCGTCAATCGTTTAGACACCAGCCACGTGTGCCGCCCGGCAGCGCGGCCGCGGTTCGCCGGCGTTCCGCCCTCCCGCGCTTGTCCCCTTGCCCGCAGCGCCCCCCGGCCGTATTATGCAGCATGTACAACCCGACGGTCATGGACCACTTCCAGAATCCCCGCAACACCGGCGACCTCGACCGCCCCGACGGCATCGGGCAGGTCGGCAACCCGGCGTGCGGCGACGTCATGCGCATCTTCATCAGAGTCGAGGCCGGCCGCATCGCCGACATCCGCTCCCAGACGTTCGGCTGCGCCGCGGCGATCGCCTGCAGCTCGATGGCGTCCGAGATGGTGCTTGGGAAAACGCTCGACGAGGCCTTCGCGCTGACGCGCGACGACGTCGCCCAGGCGCTCGGCGGGCTGCCGGAAAAGAAAATGGCGTGCAGCAACCTCGCCCCCGATGCGATCCGGGCGGCCATTGAGGACTACCGCGCGCGGCGGTGAGCGCGCCGCCCCGCCCCCGGCTACCCCTTGAACTTCCGCGCCGCCTGCTCCAGCTTCTCATCCGTGAGCCGGGCCAGGTCGGCGCCGAGCTCGTCGATCTGCGCCTCGCTGAGCCGGGTGAGCCGCGAGACGAATTCGCCGGAGGCAATACGGTCGTACACCTGCTGCATGCGGGCCTTCACCACCTCGTCGATCAGAAACGGACCGGTCTCGAGCGAGCCGTAGCGGGCGGTCAGCGAGATGCGCTCGAACATCCCCCTGATCCCGTGCTTCTTGATGAGCGCGACAATCAGATCGAGCTGGTAGGCCACTTCGAGGTAGGCGGCGTCGGGCGGAATGCCGTTTTTCACCAGCACCTCGAATCCGCCGGTGATCAGCGCGGCCAGCCCCCCGCACAGGACCGCCTGCTCGCCGAACATGTCGCCGACCGCCTCGGCCTCGAACGTCGTCGGTACCAGGCGGGTCAGGTCAAACCCCATCCCCGCCGCCAACCCGAACATAGTGGGGCCGGCCTGGCCGGAACTGTCCCGGTGGACCGAGACGAAAGCCGACATGCTGCGGTCGCCGGCGAGGTAGTTCGCCCGCACCGCCACTCCCGGCCCGTGCGGGGCGATCAGGATCACGTCGGCGTCCTCCGGCGGTTCCACCAGACCGAAATGCACCGAGAGGCCGTGGAGAAAGACCAGGGCCGCGCCGGGGCGCAGGCGGTCGCGGATCTCGCGGCGATACACGACGCCGTGGCGGTGGTCGGGAAAGGCGAAAACCACGCCCCCCGCTTGCCCGACCGCCGCCCCGATCCCGTCGATCCGGGGCATCCCGTCGCGGCGTGCATCCGCGCGCCGGGGGGAGTCGGGGCGGAGACCCACAATGACGTCAAAGCCGGAGTCGCGAAGGTTCTGGGCCACCGCGTGACCCTGAGATCCATAGCCGATGACGGCCACCGGGCCGCCGGTCGAAAGATCCTTCATGGCGCCAATATAGCCCGCCGTTTGATCGTTGACAATTGCCCGCCGCCATATTGTTTTCCCAGTATGCGCGATCAATCGCTCTGGCTCGTCGAACTGGTGAAAGCGGCCCTGGGCGAGGATGTCGGGCCGGGGGACCTCACCTCCATGGGGTGCCTCGAGCCCAATCCTGCCAAGGCCAGGATCGTCGCCAAGCAGGACGGCGTCCTGTCGGGGCTCCGCCCCATGCTCCTGGTCTTCGGCATCGTCGACTCCGCCAACACGGTCCGCGTGTTCAAAAACGACGGCGACCGGTTTGCCAAGGGGGAGACGCTGGTCGAAATCGAGGGCTTCAACCAATCCATGCTCGCCGGCGAACGGGTGGCCCTCAACTTTCTGTCGCACCTGAGCGGGATCGCGACCCTGACCGCCAAATTCGTCGCCGCCGTCGCGGGTACGGGCGCCCGTATTCTGGACACGCGCAAGACCACGCCGGGGATGCGGGTCCTGGAAAAGCAGGCGGTGGCGCACGGCGGCGGCTGCAACCACCGCATGGGCCTCCATGACATGGTCCTCATCAAGGACAACCACATCGCCTCGGCCGGCTCGATCACGGCGGCGGTCAACCGCATGCGCGACTTCCTCCTCAGCCCCGACTTCCGGGCCCAGTTCCGACGCCCGGCCCGCGAAATCGAGCTCGAGGTCGAAGTCGTCAACGAGAGACAGGTGGCCGAAGCGATCGGGCTGGGGGTCAAACGCCTCCTGTTGGATAACCAGTCGGTCGACTCGCTGAGAGCGCTGGTGGCGAAGGCCCGGGCGATGGACCCCGAGGTCAAACTGGAAGCCTCGGGCAACGTCGCGCTCGACACCGTGCGGGCCATCGCCGAAACCGGCGTGGATTACATCTCCATCGGCCAGCTCACCCACTCGGCCCCGGTCGCCGACCTGAGCATGCAAATTGTCGAGCAGCCTCTCGATGAACCGGCGTGAGGTGGAGCGGCTGGCCGACCGGCTGCTTCTGCTCATCCGCAGGCGGCCGGGGGGGACAGTCGGGATGGCGCAGCTAACCGAGGAGTTAGGAGCGCCCCGGACCGAACTGGAGGCGGCCATCGCCCAACTCGAAACCTGGGGCTACACCTTCAAGACCGCCAGGAATCGTCTGCACCTGACCGCAACGCCGGACAGCCTCACCGCCACCGAACTAAAGTGGGGGTTGAACACCGGGTTCATCGGACAACGGTTGTTGGCGTACAACAAGGTCAAGTCCACTAATGACATAGTATCGCGAGAAGGGGCCGCGGGGGGGGTCGAAGGGACCGTCGCGGTGGCCGAGCAACAGACCGGGGGGCGGGGGCGTCTGGGGCGGGGATGGCACTCACCCAAACGCAAAGGCATCTACCTCTCAATCTTGTTGCGGCCAGAATTTCTGCCTGAGCACGCTCCGGGGCTTTCGCTTATGACGGCGCTGGCGCTCGCGAAGACGATCGAAGCGACAGAAAAGATACGAATCAAGATAAAATGGCCCAACGACTTAATATTGAACGACCGAAAGGTTGCGGGAATCCTCACAGAACTCGCGGCAGAACGTCGCAGAATTAATTATGTTGTTATCGGCGTGGGCATTAACGCCAATCAAGACGAGCAGGATTTCCCCGAAGAGCTGAGACAATCCGCAACCTCGATCCGGATGGCGGTCGGACACGAAATCTCCCGCGTCCGGCTGGTGCAGAACTTCTTCCGCGAATTTGAGCGGGAATACCAACTCTACTGTCGGGAATTCCTCGCGCCATCGCTGCCGCGCTTGCGCCGGTATTCGACCCTCCTGGGCGAAAAAGTGCGGTTGGCGTCGGGACTCCAGATACTCGAAGGAGTGGCTGTGGACATCGAGCCGGGCGGGGGGCTGGTGATCGAGCGGGGGGGAAAGCGCCACGTGGTCACGGCCGGGGATGTGACGGTGGTAAAGGAGTAGGGGGGAGGCGACGCCCGTCGGGACCGCGGCCGGCGGGGAGATGATGGTGGGGAGGGGGGTCGGGGATGGGTTCCCCGGGCCGGCGGAGGGGAGATCCCCAATCGACTTGACGGACCGATTTAGTCTATTATTTCGCTTGACGGCGGCGCCCGGCGTGTTATATTTCCGCCCGTTCCACCACTGCGGACTTACCGGAAACACTGCTAACAGAGGAGCAACCTTGAATCAGCGAGCAATTCTCGTGGGCCGCGGCCGGTTGGTGGCCGCGGGCGTGGTCATGGTGCTGGCGATGCCCCTCGCCTGGCTGTGGGCCCAGGGCGCGCCGACCTACACGGCCGAGCAGGTCAAGCGGGGGGAGTATCTCGTGGTGATCGGCGGGTGTCATGACTGCCACACGCCGAAGAAGATGACGGAGCGCGGTCCCGAGCCCGATTTCGCCCGGTCGCTGAGCGGCCACCCGGCCCAGGAGAAACTGCCGGCGGTGCCGGCGGGCGCGATCACGCCGACCGGCTGGATGGCGCTGACGAACGGGAACCTCACCGCCTGGGCGGGGCCGTGGGGGGTCAGTTTCGCCCTCAACCTCACGCCCGACGTGAAGACGGGGATCGGCGGGTGGACCGAGGAGATGTTCATCCAGGCGCTGCGGACCGGCAAGCACCTGGGCATGGGCCGGCCGATTCTCCCGCCCATGCCCTGGCAGAACCTCTCCCACGCCACCACCGAGGACCTGCGGGCGATCTTCGCCTACCTGAAATCGCTCCCGGTGATCGAGAACCGGGTCCCCGATCCGATTCCGCCGGCCGTGCATTGAGATATCCCGGAGCGGACCACCGCGCCGGAAAGCCCAAATCGACGGCGGGAGCCGATGCTCCCGCCGTTTCCTTTGCTCGAGCTCCTCAAGCGACAACGGCGGGTGCTCCGACTTGCAGGCCAGCACGCCGTCGGGGATCTACGCCCCCCGGAAAAAGCGCCGGGACCGCCGCCCGTAGATCGCCTCGAGAAGGGGGAACTGGAGAGTGACCTCGAGGCCCGCCGGGATGGAGGCGCCGCCCCCGCGCGCCAGGATTCGTCCCCGGGCGCGCGCTTTTTCCCCCGCCGATCTCAGGCCGCAGCCGGAGAGCACCGCGCCGCCGGCCACCAGCAACAGGCCGAGGAGCCGCCGCCGGCCCAGAGAACTCAACAAGTTGCGGGAACCGTGCGTCATGCGTCCTTCCTCCGTGTGGGGATGTGCGGGACCGGGCCGGCAAAGGCGCGGGAAGGCCGCCCGCCCGCCGCCCGGTCGGACCAACCGGTTTTTTTGCGGCTCTTGACGAAAGTCAATTTCCGCCGAACCCTGTCCTGCGTACTGTCCGGGGCGGTTCTCCGCGCCCGGAGCGGCGGCGGGAACCGCCGTGCCGACGTTTGCAGCGGGAATAACTCATTTTCTACCAGACCAACTCGCGGTCGGCCGCAATGGGGCGGCCGCCGCAAACGTGATGTGAGAGGAGTAACGTATGAGGAGGTTGGTTATGACGGGACTTTCAGCGGTGGCGCTGGCGGTGGCGGGAATGGCCGCCATTGCCGGGACCGAGGCGGCGCCGCCGGGGGCCGCGCTTCTGCCGCCGTCGCTGAACAAGCTCTATCCCCCGGAGGCCCCCGCGCCGGTGTACCTGATCGAGATGCACGCGCTGGCGGCGCCGCTGTCGGGGATGATGTCCGACCTGATGGAAGGGGATCACGCGAACGCGATGGCCAATTTCGAGGCCTTCCGCGCCCAGTATGCAAAGGTGGCCGAGCTCGTCCCGGAGTGGCGGCACGAGTTCCCGACGGGGCCGGTGGAGACGCTGGCGACAGCGCTCCGCAGCGGCGACCAGGGAGCGGTGATGCGGGCCGGTGACGCGGTCGGCCGCGCCTGCCACGGCTGCCACCTCCAGACTATGGTGCCCGCCCAGCACCGCTTCCACTGGGGAGACTTCGGCGCGATCTCGGTCACCGATCCGGTGATCGGTCAGGATATGCCGTTCGCCCAGTTCATGCATATGCTCGACGGGGATCTCGCGGGGATCGGCAATGATCTGAAGCAGGGGCAGCCGGAGAACGCCCGTCGGCATGCCGAGGGACTGGCCGCCCGGTATGCCACGCTCGAAGAAGTGTGCGGCGTGTGCCACGACACCGATCGGAAGTACTACGTCGACGAGAAGGTGATGCAGATGATTGCGGACCTCCCCGCGGCCCTCGAGAACGGCAAACCTGAGAACCTGGGCGCGCTGCTGCAGGGAATCGGGCAGGAAAGCTGCCAGAAGTGCCACCTCGTACACATCCCGGCGGCGTACGCCCGGGCGGCGCACTGAGGCGACACGGTTCGGCCGGGTGGCGCGGCCGCTCCCCGCGGGGAAGCCATCCGGCCGAGACCGAAATTCGACTCAAGCGGCGAAAGTCAGCGGGCCGACGCCGGCCAAGCCGCAAGAAAAGTGATGTCGTCCGTCTGGCTCCGGTCCCCGAGGAACCGGCGGACACCGTCCTGAAGGTGCTGCGGCAGCGCGTCGCGACACGCCCACCCCGTTCGGGCGAGCGCGTACAGCCGCTCCAGGCCGAACATCTCATCGTCGCTCCAGGCCTCCGCGGCACCATCGGTGAACAACAGCAGCAGCGAATCGGCGGGCAACGGGATCGTCGCCGTCCGCAGAGCCGACGGGGGTACCACCGGTGAAATCAGCGGAGACGTCACCTCGAGCGGGAGTAGGGTCTCGTCGCCGCCGACGATGAGGCCGCCGGAATGACCGGCGTTGACATACTCGATCGTCCGTCCGGACCGGGAGAGCCGGGCGCACAGCAGGGTCACGTATTGATCCGATTCGAACGCGGAGAGGTCGTCCAGGAGGATCCGCGCCACCCGCAGAGGCGCATAGCCGCGGTCCGCGGCGCGGTGGAAAGCGGATTTCACCAGCGCCGTGAACATGGCCGCCGACGCGCCGTGCCCGACCACATCGGCCACCAGGAGAGTGACAAGATCCCCCCCGGTGACGGCGTAGTCATAGTAGTCGCCGGCGACCTGGTCGCAGGGGTAGTAGCCGGCGCGCAGCTCAACGCCGTTGAGGTGGGCCGAAGCGGGCGGGAGCATGGTCCTCTGGAAGGCGCCGGCCGCGAGCAACTGCCGCCGCAGGTGATCGGCATACGCCCGGTTGCTCAGTTCGAGCCGCTTGAGTTCAAGGCAACGGTCCACCAGCGCCAGGAGCGCATCCCGATCGAACGGCTTGGTGATGTAGTAGAAGGCCCGGTTGCGCACCGCCCGAACGAGCTTCTCGTCCGTGTCGTCCATGCTGCCGGTCATCAGGATGACCTCGAGATCGGGGTCGTCCTCCTTGAGCTGAGTCATCAGGTCGAAACCGTCGAGGTGGGGCATGCGAATGTCGATCAGGGCCAGGTGCGGACGGCTGCGGCGGGCGAGATCCCGGGCGGCCGGCGAGGAATCGCACAGAGTCAGGTCGTGGGCGCTCCCGAGAACCCGCTGCACCGCCCGCAGCACCCCCGGCTCGTCATCGACCACCAGGATCCGCCAGCGTTTCATGGGAGGCGCTCCTGGCGGCGGGACGACTGGGTGGGGAGCCGCAGGGTTACACAGGTCCCCTGACCGACGGTGCTGTCGATGCGGAGTTCGCCCCCGATGTTCCACAGAATCCCCCTGCAGACCGCCAGGCCGAGGCCGTGCCCGGACTCCTTGGTCGTGATGAAGGCGTCCGCGACCCGGTCGAGGAGGTCGGGCGGGATGCCGCCGCCGCTATCCTCCACGCGCGCCTCGATCTCGGGACCCTTTTCGACAGCGCTGACGGCGAGCCGCCCCCCGTGCGGCATGGCCTCAATGCTGTTGGCGAACAAGTTGAGGAACACCTGGGTGATGTGCCCCTGGTTGGCGCCGATGGCCGAGAGCTCCGGGGGGATGTTCAGTTCGACGGCGATGCTGTGGCGATCGAGGCGGCTGCGCACGACGTTGAGGGCGCCGTCGACCGCGCGGCGGAGATTCGCCTCCCCGATCGTGCGGTCGCCGGAGCGGGCCACCGAGAGCAGCCCCGCGAAAATGCGCCGGCAGGCGAGCATGCCCGATTCGATCACATCGAGATCGGCGAGCAGCTCGCGCTGATCGAGTTCGCCGCGGGCGATGTCGGCGCGGATCTGCTGGGCCAGCGGCAGCACCGAGCCGATGGCATTGTTGACGTCGTGCGCGATCCCCCTCGACAGGTCCGCCAGCGCGCTCTTGCGCTCCGCCTGTACCACCTGCTCGGTGAGTACCTCGGTGCGGTGGTGGAACTGAAGGGCGAGCGACAGCAGCGGCGTGAAGTTCTCCACCAGCTCGATCTCATACGCGCCGGGAATATCGGCCCGCTGAAAAGCAATCTTGAGAATCCCCAGCGAACCGTCGGGAGCCGGGATCACGGCGCAGAGCACCGCGTTCTCTTCGGGCGCGCTCGCGCCCCGCGGACAGGTGCAGCAGAGCGCGGGGATCAGCCCCGGCGTCCGGACGGCGCCGAACACCGGCTGCCAGCCGTGGCCCCCCTGGCGGTGGAGGTGGATGCCGCCGCGGCTTAGCTCGTCGCGGAGCTCTGCCGCCAGCGGTACCGTCAGCCCGATGCGGCGGCTCTTTGCTTTCGTCCAGGCAATCTGTTCGGCGATGATCTGGAGCGGACCGTCGGGACCGTTGGTGGCCAGGAACGTGGCCGAGTGGTCGTAGCGGGTCAGCGAGCGGATGCCGTGGAGGATGAGGTAGATGATGTCTTTGGGTTCCCGGCGGTTGACGACTTTCTGTTCGAGGCGATGGCGCAGGCGGCGGATCTGCCGGTCGTCATACTGCGCGATCCCTTCCCGGACCGCCTCGGCGATGAGACCGAGCGCGCGGAGGTGGAAGGCCTCCTTGGGATGGGGCAGGCGCACGGCGATAGCGCCCCAGGTCGCCGCCCGCCGCTCGACCCGGGCCAGCACCACGTCGTCCGGAATGCGCGGCTCCCGCCGCTTGATGAAATCGTTGAGCAGGCCGACGTTCCATTCGGTCGAGGTGCGCGTGGTGAAGAGCAGGTCGGCCGTGTGGGCGGACGCGCTCAACGTCGCCACCGCCCCGGCGTCGGCCGCGAGAAACTCCACCGCCCGGCGCATGCCGTAGATGAGCATCTTGCGGGGCTCGCCGTAATCGCGTAGCGTGCCGCGGAGATCGAAAAGTACCTTGTACAGGTCGGCGTGCGTCTTGTCGATAGTGCCGTCGAACATGACAACTCCTGCGTGCGCGGTGCGGCCCCCGCTCGCCGGCGGAGGCATAACACGTGGGCGCCCTGCCAAGCGCGGTCGACCCCATGGAGTCGGCGGCTGGTCGCAGTATACGGAACGGGGACCGAAGTGTCAACGGTTTCGGGGAAGCGGGGCGGCGAAAAGCCGCCCAAACGAGAGCCGGGCGCCGGATCCGCCGGGACGCACCCCGCGCGCGGCGAGGCGCGGCCCGGCGGCCGAGCCGTGGTCCGGTTACGCCCGCAGGCGAGCGGGGCGGCTCAGCGCCACGCCCCGACGATCAGCCCCATCAGGAGAAAACCCACGATCGAGTAGAGAGCGTTCACCACAGTCAGCGAACAGGGGCGCTTCTCCATGACGTGGTGCATGGCGACCGTCGCGGCCGCAAAACAGACCCCGGCCAAAAACCCGACCAGAAGACCGTCGCCCGCCGACGTCCCGCCGCTCCACTGCACGAGTCTAGCAACCCCGTAGGCGGCGACGAACGAGAAGATGAACGTCCAGACCAGGTTCCAGGGGGAGAAATCCGCCTTCACCTGTTCGTCGGTCTTGCCGATGCCGGTCCGCCAGACCTTGCCGAACACGGGCGGAGCGTACCAGAGCGCGCCGAGGACAAAATAGGCGGCCGCGGCGACCAGGATGGCCCAGTAGTTCAGGGCCTGGGGGACCAGAACTTGCGCTTCCACGCAGCACCTCGCTTGTAACTAGTGTGAGGGTCGATGGACCGCCCTACGTTGGCCGAACGTGCGGGACCGGCGCAAGTTAAAAATGGAGTGCGGCGGTCCTACCGGAACAGCAGCGTGGTCACGATGATCTGGGCCAGCAGGATCTTGGCGATCATCGAGGCGGGCTGCACCGTGGCGTACCAGAGGTTGACCAGCTCATTCTGGGCCTGCTGATTCGCATAGGCGAGCACGGCCGGCTGGGTCTGGATCCCCGCTACCAGTCCGAAGGTCGCCGACATGGGCAGCTTCAGGTAGCGGTAGAAGGCTATGATGGTGGCGGCGGCGACGAACGAAACGATGAGCGCGGCGGAGACAATCATCCCCAGCGCCCCGGTCTCCACGGTGGCGGTCAGCCCCACGCCGGCCTTGGTGCCGATCGCGGCGAGGAAGAAGACCAGCCCGATCTGCCGCAGCGCGAGGTTGGCATTGAACGGGAGGCTCCAGTGGATCGGTCCGGTGCGGCCGAGGCGGCCGAGAACCAGGCCGGCCACCAGCGGCCCGCCCGCAAAGCCGAGCTTGAACGCCGTCCCATTGGGCAGCGGAATCGGAATCATGCCGAGAAACACCCCCAGGACGATCCCCGCCGAGAGCGACAGGTAATCGGTCTCGGAGAGCGCTTTGACGGAATCGCCGAAATAGCCGGCGATGCGGTCGACCTCGAGGCGCGGCGACACGACCAGCACGCGGTCGCCCATCTCCAGCGTTGTGGTCGGGGACGGGACAAACTCGACGTCGCCCCGGCGCAGGCGCGTGACCGTCCCGACATAGGCGCGCTGGCGCCTGAGCTCGCTGATCGACCGGCCCACCGCCAAGGGATTCGAGACGAAGAACCACTTGTACGCCGTCTCATCCCGCCGTTCCGCCAGCGTCTCGTTCGATTCGCTGCCGAGCAGGAGGTGGGCAGTGCGAAGGGCTTTCGAGGGGCCGACGGCGACGATGAGGTCGTTGGCCTCGAGCACGGTCTCCGGGCTCACCACTTGCACCAGGTCCCCCTTCTTGATGCGGCTGAAAACAAACTGCGGCTGTTCGAAAGCGGCGAAGAACTGCTCGACGGTCTGTCCCTGGACGGCGGGATTGGTGACCCGGAACGTCCGGCTCGCGATCGCTTCCGCATCCGCCTCGCGCTTGACTTCCTCGGTCTCGCGCGAGAAATCCACGCGGTAAATCTTCGCAAACGCGAACATCCAGAGAATCATCCCGGCAACGCCGATAGGGTAGGCCAGACCGTAGGTCACGACCGGGCTGTTGAGGTAGAACTGGACTTTGTCCGGGGGAAGGGCTTTGGCCATGTTGGCGGTGGCTTCGACGGCCGCGGCGAGAGCCGGGGTGTTGGTGAGCGCCCCGCAGTAGAGGCCGGCAATGCTTGTGGCCGGGAGATTGAGAAAATGGCCGATCACCCCGGCGACCACGGCGCCGGCCGTCAGGATGACGATGGCGATGGCGCTGATGCGCAGCCCCCTCCGGTGGAACGAGGTGAAAAATCCCGGGCCGGCCTGCAGGCCGATCGCATAGACGAACAGAACGAGCCCGACGATGTAAATCTGCTCGGGAAGGATGAGGCGTTTGTCGAGGGCGGAGAAGGCAATACCAACGAACAGCACGGCGGCCACCCCCAGTTTGAAACCGAGGATGCGGATGTTCCCGATCAGGTAGCCCAGCCCGATAATCACGAAGAGCAGGAGGAGGTCGTTCTGGGCAAGCAGGTTCAGAATCGACGCCATTACTTCAGCCTTTCACACCGCCGCACGGCCTGTGTTTCACGAGATACCCACCGCCGTGCCGGGGCGCAACTAAAAAGCGGACAGGCACCTGACGCGCCGCCGGCCGGACCATACGACGTGCCCGCCGGGGCGCAGCCCGCGGCCGCCGGGGCCCCCGCGAGCACATTAATCCCTTGACGAGTCGGGGGGATTGGTTATATTCGAAAGTTTAACCGACTTGAGGTAAGGAAGAAATGAAACGGACATTCCAGCCGTCGAACCGGAAGAAACTTAACGACCATGGCTTCCGCAAGCGCATGGCCTCCAAGGGAGGGCGCCTCGTCCTCTCGCGCCGTCGCGCCAAGGGAAGAAAGCGTCTGACTGTCAAGGTTGCCCGCAAGAAGTAACCAGTCGTCCCGCTGTCTGCCTCGCTGCCTGAGTCTCAAGCAGCGCCGGGCGATCGAGGATGTGGTGCAGCGCGGGCGCACGCTGCGCGGCGCGGCGGCGACATTCCGCTGGCAGCCGGCCGACCGTTTCGGATATGTCGTCGTCGTCGGACGCCGCCACGGCCATGCCGCCCGGCGTAACCGGATCAAGCGCCTCCTGCGCGAGGCGCTCAGACTGAATCGCCACCGTCTCACTCGGGAGGTCCGAATCGCGGTGCTGCCCCGGCTTTATGGAGACGCCCTGCGGTTTGACATTTTGCATGCGGAATTCGGTCGTATATTCGAGGCGATCAATCGCCACGCCGACTAACCCCCGGCCATCTGTGGCCGCCCGTCTTCTGATTTTGCTCGTTCGCATATACCAGGCGACGCTCTCCGGGCTTTTTGCCGGAAGTTGCCGCTTCTATCCCAGTTGCTCGCACTACTCAGTCGAGGCGCTTCGTTCACACGGAGCTCTCAGCGGATTGTATCTCTCTGTCAGGCGATTACTTAGATGTCATCCGTGGCACCCGGGAGGCTACGATCCGGTGCCGTCGGCGAAAGAAACCCGTGAATAAGCCGGCCGGCTCCGGGATAAAGACTGAAACCAAGGGTCACCGTGGACAAAAAAACCATCATCATCGTCGTCATTCTTGGCGCGATTATCATTTTCTACTATCCGATTCTTCAGTTTCTCGGGTTGTACGAGCCGCCGCGACCGTCGTCCCCCGGGACAGCACCGGATTCTACCGCGGCGGTTGACTCTTCCGCCCCTGTTCCCGTGATAAAACCGGAAGCGGTGCAGGAAGTTACTGTGAAACCGCAGCCGGTGGCGGAGATCCCGGCGGACACCGTCGGGGCGGATACGATCGCGGTAGAAACGGAGTTCTACCGGATTCTTCTATCGACGCGCGGGGGTGGCCCGGTGTCGATTCAGTTGAAGGAGTACACGTACATCGGCGGCGCGAATGTGGAAATGCTCCCGGAGTGCGAAGCCGCCACCCCGAACGCGGTTTTCGCCGGCGGGACATTCTCGACAGCGGCCCTTCCGTTTCAGGCGAGTCTCGCGCCGGGCCGGTACAGCGTCGCGCGCGAGACGCTGCCGATATCGTTCACTTACACGAACCCCGGGGGCGGGATTATCCGGAAGACCTATTTCTTCTATCCGGACCAGTACCACTACGACCTGACGCTCACGGTGGAGGACACACGGGCGCTCGGTTTCGAGCGGAGCTACACGCTGTGGTGGAACACGCCGCTGGGGATCACCGAGAGTCAGGCCCGGGCGGACTACAGCGCGATGCAGGCCGTGACCATGCAGGGGGGATCGCGGGCGACTCTCGATGAGTTTCACGACAACCAGCTCGCGCAGAGTCTCGACGGTTACACCGAGTGGGTGGGAGTGCGCAACAAGTTCTTTTCGGCGATCCTCATTCCCCGGAGCCGGGAGGCGCAGGCGGCCGTCGCCGAGGGATCCAAGCAGATGCTGGCGACGCCGGAGGGGCGGATTGAGCAGCGCCGGATCACCGCCGGCGCGGTGATGACGTTCGCGGGGGTCGAGACGATCAGCGACAGCTTCACCGTCTACGCCGGCCCGTTGGATTACCTGCGCATGGATGACTACGGCGTCGACCTGGAGGACATGCTCGACATCGGCACGATGCCCTTTTTCGGCGCGATCCTCAAGCCGTTCGCGATCGCCGTGATGTGGCTCTTGCCCAAGCTGCACGACATCGTCCCCAACTACGGCCTCGTGATCATCCTCTTCGCCGTGCTGGTGAAGATCATCACGCTGCCGCTGTCGCTCAAGCAGTTCAAGTCGATGCAGGCGATGCGGGATCTCGCCCCCAAACTCGAGGATCTCAAGAAGCGGTACAAGGATGACAACCAGGGGCTCCAGCGGGAGACGATGAAGCTCTACAAGGAACACGGGGTGAACCCGATGTCAGGGTGCCTCGTGATGCTGCCGCAGATGCCGCTCATGATTGCGATGTTCCGGGTCTTCCAGGCGACAATCCTCCTCCGCCATGAACCGCTGTTCTGGTTTGTCACCGATCTGTCGCGAGGCGCCTCGGGGCTGACCGACCCCTATATCATCCTGGTTGTCCTCATGGTCGTCACGCAAATGCTGTCATCGCTGCTGACCATGTCGGGAGGCGGACAGCAGCAGAAGATGCTCACCTACATATTCCCCATCATGCTGGGCTTTTTCCTGTACAGCCTGCCCTCGGGCCTGATCATCTACTGGACGGCTTTCTCCGTGCTGGCGGTGGTCGATTGGCTGGTGTTCCGGCGGAACAGGGCGAAAAATCCGCAGATCAAGACGGCGTAATATGGGCGGAGCACCTAAAAAAAAAGTCCTGATCACAGCGGGATCGACACGATCGCGGCGGTGATCACACCGCCGGGAGAGGGGGGAATCGCAGCCTTGCGGCTGGCCGGGCCGGCCAGCCTGGCCATTTTGTCCCGACATTTCCGACCGACTCAGGTGAAGTCGCCGGCTTCGCCGTGGCTCTTGCGGCACGGCCTTTTCACCGACCGTGAAGGGGCCTCAATCGATGAAGTTACCGCAGTGTATATGCCGGAGGGGCAATCATATACGGGACTTGAACAGGTCGAGATATTCTGCCACGGCGGGCACCTGGTGGTGCGGCAGATCCTGCACGAGCTTCTGACCGCGGGCGCCCGAGCCGCCGAGCCGGGAGAGTTCACCCGCTTGGCTTTCCTCTCCGGACGGATCGACCTCGCCCGGGCCGAAGCAGTCGCGGAAGTGATCGCCGCCAATACCGAGGTGTCGCTGGCGACTGCCCGAAATCACCTGCTGGGCGCCTACACCGAACGGCTCGAGCAAATGCGGCAGGAGATTGTCGCGGTGATGGCCGAGGTGGAAGCGTCAATAGATTTCCCCGAAGAAGAGATCGAGCCGGCGATGGCCGCCGGGCAACGGGAGAGCATCGATCAGGTTCGGGGAAAGATCCTCCAGCTGGCGGCGACTTATCGCGGCGGGCGGATTATTCGGGAGGGGTACCGGGTAACGATCGGGGGGCGGCCGAATGCCGGGAAATCATCGCTTTTTAACCGGCTGCTTCGACAGGAACGCGCAATCGTCGCTGCCACGCCGGGAACGACGCGGGACTATCTCTCCGAATGGATCGACCTCCACGGGTACGCCGTGAATCTCGTTGACACGGCCGGTATTCGCAGAGGGGGCGGCGCGGTGGAGCAGGCCGGACAGACTTCCGCACGCAAGATTATGGAAGAGGCCGACCTGGTAGTCTGGCTCGTCGATCTCTCGGCCAAGGACTGGCAAAAGCAACTGGGGGAGGATCTCGCGAGCATCGGCGGGCTGCCCGTGGTGATCGGGGCCAACAAGATTGACCTGGTCGGGGCCGCACCGGCGATATCGGAAACTCCGGCTGAGATCGAGACGATCTACCTGTCGTGCAAGACCGGCGAAGGGATCGACAACTTGGTTGGACATCTGGTGGCGCACATCAACGAGGGGATGCCCGATTTTACCTCCGGGATGATCGTGACTTCGGCGCGACACCGGCAAAAGCTCGAAACGGCTGAGACGGCCTTGCGGTCGGCCTCGGAAAAGATTAGCTTGAAAGAATCTCCGGAGCTGGTCGCGTTCGATTTGCGACAGGCGGCGGGGGCGCTGGAAGAGATCACCGGGCGGATTTATAATGAGGATATTCTCGATCAGATTTTCTCGAAGTTCTGCATTGGGAAGTAGTGTTGTTTCACGTGAAACATCCCGACATTTGATCAAAGCGCAAACCGGGACAAAAAAGCGATCCGCCCGACCTAAGCGGAGCGTTCCCTCAAGATGATGGTGAACCGGGATTTCGACATCGTAGTGGTAGGAGGCGGGCACGCCGGGGTTGAAGCAGCTCTGGCTGCGGCCCGGATGGGTAAGAGCGCGGCCTTCGTGACCATGGACCCGCACCGACTGGCCCTGATGTCCTGCAACCCGGCGATCGGTGGGATCGGCAAGTCACACATCGTGAAAGAGGTCGATGCTCTCGGCGGCGTTATGGGGATCGCGATTGACGCCACCGGAATCCAGTTCCGCCGGCTCAACCTCTCGCGGGGACCGGCGGTCTGGTCGACCCGCGCGCAGGCAGATAGAATCGGGTACAATCGATTCATCGTCGAGCTGGTGCGAAATTGCCCGAAAGTCTCGGTAATCCCGGGTCTGGCCGGAGAAATTCTCACCGAGCGCGAGACCGTAGTCGGAATCCGCCTGGAATCAGGCGACGAGATCTCATGCCGGGCCGCAGTGATCGCCACCGGGACTTTCCTGGGTGGCCTGATCCACATCGGCCGGAAACAGATTCCCTCCGGCCGAATCGGTGAACCGGCCGCCTACCGGCTGTCGGAGTCATTCCGGTCGCTCGGTTTCGAGATCGGGAGGATGAAAACCGGGACACCGCCCCGACTCGACGGCGACACTATCGACTGGGGTGCCTGCCAGGTTCAGCCGGGGGATGAGCCGGTGCCGTTTTTCTCCCCCCGCTCGCCTCGCCGGGTGTTCCAACAGGTTTGCTGCCACCTGACGTACACGACCTCGGCGACTAAGGCAATAATCGGCGAAAACTTCCACCTGTCTCCCATGTTTTCCGGCCAGATCAAATCGCGCGGACCGCGCTACTGCCCGTCGATTGAGGATAAATTCTTCCGCTTCGCCGACAAGGAGCGCCATCAGCTTTTCCTCGAGCCGGAGGGGAACGGGACCAATGAAGTATATCCGAACGGCTTTTCCACTGCGCTCCCCGAAGAGGTGCAGGTGAAGGCGATCCGGACGGTCGCCGGGCTTGAGAATGTCCGGGTGACCCGTCCGGGGTACGCGGTCGAGTATGACTACTGCCCGGCTCACCAGATCAAGCCGTCGCTGGAGACCAGGCGGATCAACGGGCTGTTCCTCGCCGGACAAATCAACGGGACATCGGGATACGAAGAAGCTGCGGGACAGGGGATTATGGCCGGCATCAACGCCGTTCTCCGGATCGAACAGGAAGCGCCGTTTGTACTTGACCGCTCCGAGGCGTACATCGGGGTGATGATCGACGACCTGACAACGCGGTCGACTACCGAGCCTTACCGGATGTTCACCTCGCGGGCTGAGTACCGGCTCACGCTCCGCGAAGACAACGCCCGCGACCGGCTCCAGTCCTACGCCCGGCGGTTCGGTCTCATTCCGGAAACGGTACTCGCCGGTTTCGATGATCTGCAGCGCCGAACCGATGCGGTGGTGGCGATGATCCCGAAGATCCGCGTGCGGGTGGATGAACTCGGTGAAGCAGGAGCCCGGTTCACGCGAGTGGAGACGATTAGCCTCGACAACCTCCTCCGTCAGCCGACGCTCTCTATTAATGAGGCGGTGGCGTGGCTGCGGAAGTTCCCCGGCCGGTTCCCGGATGACCAGGAGGCGCTCGAGAGGGCAGCCATCGTGGTTCGTTACAGCGGGTACGTGGACAAGCAGCAACGGGAAATCGACAAATTCCGGCGCATGGAGCGGGAGACAATTCCCGATGATTTCGATTTCGCGGGCGTGAGCGGGCTTAAGAAGGAAGCTGGGGAGAAACTGGCGCGGTTTCGGCCGACCTCGCTGGGCCAGGCGGGGCGGATCGAGGGGATCACTCCGGGGGATGTAGCGGTGCTTTCGGTCTACCTTCAGAGGCACAAGGCGCTGTCGGCATGAACGGGACAAGCGAGGGGATCAGGCTTGACGTGGCGGCGTTTCTGCGCGAACGGGATCCTAATAACAGGCTCACCCCGTATTTCGAGCTCCTCGCGCGGGAGAACAGCCGGGTCAACATTGTTTCACGTGAAACATTGCCCCCGACCGCCCCGTCGGGGCGCGATCGGTTCGAGGGACTGCGGCGGCTCACGGCGGAATCGATCTACCCGATCACCGAACTCCACCGAGCGCAGACGAGGAGTTATCTCGACATCGGCAGCGGTGGAGGATTCCCGGCGATCCCCATTGTGCTCACCGCAACGATCAGCGACACCCTCCTGGTGGAACGGACACGGAAGAAAGCCGCCGCGCTGCGCCGGATACTGATGGAGCTGCAGCTTCGGGCGGAGATTTGCACTGAATCGTTCGAGTCGCTCGTCCTTAAGGAAGGATCATGCGATCTGATCACGCTTCGGTTGGTGCGGCTCACCGACCGACTGGCCGCGCGAATCCTTCCGCTGTTGGCGCCGGGCGGAGATTTCGTCTACTATGCACTGGCCGATATCTCGGCTGATTCCTCCAGATTTCTGACCAGACAACTGCGATTCACCGCCGGCGGGGGGCGGGATTTCCACACGGCCACGATAGTTACGAGAAAACCTGAGTGACTCTTTCACATTTTAGTTGATTCTGAGGGTCTCTGCGCATAGTATTCGGTTTTCGAGTGTGTGGATATCGTCAACAAGGATTGTTGCTTGGCCAGAATTATCGCGATCGCGAATCAAAAGGGCGGCGTGGGCAAAACGACCACGGCGGTGAATCTCAGTTCCTGCCTGGCCGCGGCCGAATTGAAAACCTGCCTGATCGACATGGACCCGCAGGCAAACTCCACCAGCGGGTTCGGATTCGACAAACGAACAATCGAGACATCAATCTACGACGTCCTGCTCGGCTCGGCGACGCTGCGCGAGGTGCTGCGGGAGACGGAGCTCTCGTACCTCCACCTGGCGCCTTCATCGATCGCCCTGGTGGGGGCGGAGGTCGAGCTGGTGTCGGTGATGTCGCGGGAGACGCGCCTGCGCGCGGCGCTGGCCCCGGTGCTCGATGATTACGCCTACATCCTCGTCGACTGCCCGCCGTCGCTCGGGCTGCTCACCGTGAATGCGCTGACGGCGGCGCACAGCGTGATCATCCCCGTCCAGTGCGAGTACTACGCCCTCGAGGGACTCGGCCAGCTGATGAACACGATCCGCCTCGTGCAGGAGCATCTGAACCCGACGCTGCAGATCGAGGGGGCGCTGATGACGATGTACGACGGGCGGCTCAACCTGTCGCGGCAGGTGCTCGACGAGGTGAAGAAGCATTTCGGAGGAAAGGTGTACGATACCGTGATCACGCGGAACGTGCGGCTGTCAGAGGCGCCGTCGTTCGGCAAGCCGATCATTTTGTACGACATCCTGTCAACGGGCGCCGAGAACTACATGGCGCTCACCCGGGAGGTACTGGCACGGTGAAGAAGATTGTGTTGGGGAAGGGGCTCGACGCGCTCATCCCGGTCGAGAGCGGCGAGGCGGGCGGGGAGCGGCGGATGCGCCAGGTGGCGGTTGACCTGATCGCGCCCAACCCGCTCCAGCCTCGGCGGGAGTTCGACGAGGCGGGGCTGCTCGAGCTGGCCGAGTCGCTCGAGCGCAACGGGATGATGCAGCCGCTGGTAGTTCGGCAAGATGGGTCGACCTATACGATAATCGCCGGCGAGCGCCGCTACCGGGCGGCCCGCCTGGCCGGGCTGAGCCAGGTCCCAGTGATAGTGCGCGACGAGAGCGACGACGCGCGGATGCTCGAACTCGCGCTCGCCGAAAACCTCCAGCGCGAAGATCTCAACCCGATGGAAGCGGCCGAGGCCTACCGGACGCTCATGGAGCGGGGAGGATACACGCAGCAGGCGCTGGCCGATGCGATCGGCAAGAGCCGGGCGGCGGTGGCCAATGCGCTGCGGCTGCTCACGCTGCCGGAACCGGTGCGGCAGATGATCCGCGCCGGGCGGATCACCGAGGGACACGCGCGCGCGATCCTGCAGATTGAGGACGAGCAGGGACAGATCGAGATGGCCGAGCGGATCGCCGAGCAGTCGCTCACGGTGCGGGCGGTCGAGGAGGAAACACGCCGGCCCGCGCGGGCGAAAGGCCGCCCCGCCGGACGGCGCCTGCCCCCGGCCATGGCCGAGGCCGAGACTTTCCTTAAGCAGACGCTGGGAACCGCGGTGCATATCCACCACGGCCCGAAGCGCGGCCGCATCGAGATCGAATACTACGGCGTGGACGACCTCACCCGGATTCTCGAACTGCTCGCCAAACTGTCGTGATCATGGCGCAGTCGCGGTATATCACGGTGCTGTTTGTTCCCGACGGAAACCGGCCGCAGCGCGGGTTCCGGGTGCGCACCTGGGTGGTGCAGGCGGGCGGGGTGGCGCTCACGATGGCGCTGCTGGCGATAATAATTTTCTTCGCCACCTATTCGAAGATAATGGTTCGGGCGACCATGACCGATAGACTGAAAGAGGAAAACGAACAACTGCTGAAATACCAGTACAAGGTGCGCATACTCGAGGATAACATCGCGGAGATGCGGCAGGTGGTCGCACGGCTGACCTCGCTGGCCGGGATCGACTACCAGTTCCCGGAGATTCCGAGCGACTCGGAGCTGTTTGCGGCGATCGATGAGGCGCCGGCGGCGGCCATCAACCGTCCCGCCACCGATTTCACGATGCCGGCCGGACTGCCGATCCGCGGATTCATCACGCAGAATTTCGAGGTCAAGAACGATGCCCGCTACCACTCGGGAGTCGACATTGCCTGTCCGGTCGGCACGCCGGTGCTGGCGACGGCGGCCGGGCTGGTGATTTTCGCCGATGTCGATTCCACGTACGGCAACATGATCGTGCTGCGCCACAACGACACGGTGGTGAGCGTGTACGGCCACCTGGACAGGATTCTCGCGCGGGCCGGCGAGGAGGTCCCGGCCGGGAGCCGGATCGGGCTCTCGGGGAACACGGGCATTTCGACCGCCCCGCATTTGCATTATGAAGTCCGTATAAACGATGAACCCATAAATCCTCTGGAAAATCCCTATGATCAAGAGAAACGACAGTGAAGCGGAAGGACTCATGAACACCTTAATCGGCAAAGACACAGTGATCACCGGAACGGTGGATGTCAAGGGCGCCCTCCGGGTCGACGGCACGGTGAAGGGCAAAGTGATTTGCTCGGACTGTGTAACGGTCGGTACTACGGGCTTGGTCGAGGCGGAAATCGAGTCCAAGGAAGCGATCGTCGCCGGCCACATGCACGGCAACATCAACGCAACCGAAAAAATCGAACTCCAGGCCAACTGCGAAATGGACGGAGACCTGCGCACCAAGTCGCTCGTCATCGAGCAGGGCGCCGTCTTCTGCGGCAACTGCAACATGAAGGGGACTACCGCCTCGCGCAAAGAGTTCGGGTTCCTTCCCCCCGAGCAGAATCGGGAAACGGTCGCGAACGTGATCGGCGACAAAAAGGAAGTCAAGAAGTAACAATTCGCCGCCAGCTGTGGAGAAATACCCGAATTTGTGGATAAACGATCAAGTTTTTGTCGGCGAAGGACATAGTGTCGAGAAATTCACCGGGAAAGACACCCGTTATCCACAACGGTATTGCCTCTTAATGTCCTGAAAGAAAAAGACTTATACCTTGTTGCGTCAAGTGGCCGATTACGACCGGATAGGCTAGCGGCTGATACAAAAAGCCTTGCGCTATCCGGTCTTTTCATGTTTCTCCTGGTGATAGTTCGGAGTCGCCGGCCGGAGTTTCGGTCGCAAGCGAAACCGAAAGAAAAGCACGGACTATAAGAGAAATATGGTGATCCGCACCCGACCCGCGGGTGCGCGGCGTACCGGCTACCTGGATGATCCGGAGGATGAATGGCAATCTCGGGAACGCAGGCTGACCTGACAGCGGTTGAGAACCTCAACAGCGCCTATCGGCGCATCAAGGCGGAGATCGGCAAAGTCATTATCGGCCAGGAGAGAGTGATCGACCAACTCCTGATCTCCCTGCTCGCCTCCGGTCACTGCCTGCTCGTGGGCGTGCCGGGGTTGGCCAAGACGCTGTTGATTTCGACCCTGGCGCGGGTGTTGGATCTCAGATTCAATCGCATTCAGTTCACGCCCGACCTGATGCCCTCGGATATCACCGGAACAGAGATCATCGAGGAGGACCAGGCGACCGGGCGACGGCGGTTCCGGTTCGTCAAGGGACCGGTGTTCGCGCACATCATCCTGGCGGATGAGATCAACCGGACGCCGCCAAAGACGCAGGCGGCGCTGCTGCAGGCGATGCAGGAGCATGAGGTGACGGCGGCGGGCGAGACGTATAAACTCGACGAACCGTTCTTCGTGCTGGCCACCCAGAACCCTATCGAGCAGGAGGGAACCTACCCCCTGCCGGAGGCGCAGCTCGACCGGTTCATGTTCAACGTGTTCGTCGATTACCCCTCGGAGCGGGAGGAGCGGGAGATTGTGCGATCGACGACGGCGGTGCTGGACTACCAGTTGAACAAGATCCTGTCGCCGCAGGAGATTATCGGCTTCCAGCAGCTCGTGCGGCGGGTGCCGGTCTCGGACCACCTGGTCGAGTACGCGGTGAAGCTGGCGCGCAAGACGCGCCCGCACGAGCCGGACGCCCCCGACTTCGTGCGGAACTGGGTGAACTGGGGGGCGGGACCGCGGGCGTCGCAGTATCTCATCCTGGCCGCCAAGACGCGCGCGATCCTCGACGGACGTCCGACGCCGGGGCCGGAGGATGTGCGCTTTGCCGCCTACCCGGTGCTGCGGCACCGGATCGTGACCTCGTTCAACGCCGAGGCCGACGGGGTGGATACGATGGAGATTATCAAGCGCCTCCTGGAGACGGTGAAAGAGCAGTAGCAACGAGTCGCGGTGAAAGCGAGGGCCCCGGCTGCGTGTGGCAGCCGGGGTCTTTTTTTTGGCCGGTCGGCGAACTTGTTTTCGCCTCTGGACAAACTCACGCAAACATCTACACTCAAGCCATCAGATTACGCAGAGTCCAGCGCAGGTAACCTTGTTGTCGGCGAGAAAGCATGACCACGAGTGACGACAGCCGTGACCGGACGCAGACCCACATCCAGTTGACGGTTGATCTGATGGTCGGGCGCTACCGCTTGACCGGCTTCTCGGGAGCGGGCGGGATGCGTTAAGTCCACCAAGCGGAGGACACCACGCCCGGACGGGCGGTGGCCCTGAAGTTTCTCCCGCTTCACTTGGCGGCGGATGCCGGGGGCAGAAAGCGCTCTCAGGGGGAGGCGCAGGCAGTGGCGAGACTCAGTCATCCGAACATTGTCACCATCCACGAGGTCGGGGGGTTTCAAGGCCGGCCGTCGGGCGTCCGCAAGCAACGAGGTCAGGCGGGTTCGCGTCGGCAGCGACGGTCTCGACACGGTCGGCACACTGCCTGAAGGGGCGTCAAACGTCAAACTCCTCCCAGGCGAGAAGTCCGTCGTTTACTCGGTCATGCACTCCCGCTCGGACATCCGGATAGTCGAGAATTTTGGCCCCGAGGTGCGGCGCTAGGCCGCCCTCTCCCCTTCCCGAAAAGGGTTTGCATCCCTGTACCGATTGTATCATCGTATGCCCGTGATCGAGAAAATTCGGATATCCGACCTGCCGCCCTACGGAAAGACCTTCGTCGGCATCTTCGCCGGGCTGGCGGTCTGCATGCTCTTGTGGGTGGCGCTCATCTACACGGTCGATCGGGGAATCGTGCACTCCGACCGGCTGCCGGCCTACCTGAACGCCGACCGGGCCGGGCAGGGGGCGCCCACCACGGAAGATTCGGCACGGAACGAGCGGCTCGAACAGGAGGAGATCGCCGAAGAGGCCGAGGAGGTGGCGGTGGATTCCGAAGCGGTGCTGGCGCCGATCTGGGACAGCGATCTGGCGGGACGGGAAGTACACGCCGACAGCGCTTCCGCCGCGGCGCGGTTCGGGAAAGTCGATTCGACGATCGAGGCCGAGATCGCCAGACACGGGGTGGGGCCGGGTACCGGCTATGACTACAACCCGGACCGGGAGGATTTCGATGTCGATGAGTTCGAGCAGCCCAACCTGCGGCGCAATGCCGGGCTGGCGCACACGCACATCAACGGCCAGACGCTGATTTACTTCACGCTCGGGCTGGTCTTCCTGTTCACCTCGGCGGCGCCCAAGATCAAGACGACGGTGTACTGGCTGCTCGGAAGCGCGGTTGCGGCACACGCGGTGGGGCTGTCGGGAGCGGGGTTCCACTGGTTTTTCGATGACCTCCTGGCGATCAGCGGCCTGGTGATCGTGGGGACAGCCGGCTATATGCTGTTCTGGATATTTGCGGATCTGGGAAAGAAGCGGGCAACGCCGGCGGGGGAGTAAAAGAGAGAGACGCGCATGCCACAGGCGATGAATGCCCACCCCCCGTTCGCAATCGCAATCCACGGCGGGGCGGGGACAATACTGAAAGAGAAACTGACGCCCGCGCTGGAGGCGGAGTACCTCGACGGGTTGCGGCGGTCGCTGGCGGCCGGCTACCAGGTGCTTGACCGGGGCGGGCGGGCCCTCGATGCAGTCCAGGCGGCGGTCAATGTGATGGAGGACTCCCACCTGTTCAATGCGGGCAAGGGGGCGGTGTTCACCCACGAGGGGTTCCACGAGCAGGACGCGTGCATCATGGACGGAGCGGGGCGGGCGGTCGGGGCGGCGGCCATGCTCCGGCGGGTCCGCAATCCCATCAACCTCGCCCGGGCGATCCTCGAATACTCGCCGCACGTGCTGCTCGCGGGCGAGGGGGCGGAAAAGTTCGCGCAGGAACACGGCGTGCGACTGGTCGAACCGGAGTATTTCTACACCGAGCAGCGCTGGCAGCAACTTCAGCAGGCGCTGGCGAAAGAGCGGCAGGAGGGGGGCGACCAGACGCGACTCGATCATTCCGACGACCGGGACAAAACCGGGACGGTCGGGGCGGTGGCGCTGGACCGGGCCGGAAATCTCGCCGCGGCCACCTCGACCGGCGGGATGACCAACAAGCGGTTCGGGCGGATCGGGGACAGCCCCATTATCGGAGCGGGGATCTGGGCGGATAACGCCACCTGCGCCGTGAGTGCAACCGGCGTGGGGGAATACATCATGCGGGCGGTCGCGGCCTACGACATCGCGGCCCTCATGGCTTACCGGGGACTCAGCCTGGCCGAGGCGGCCGACGAGGTGGTGACGGGAAAGCTCACCGCGCTGGGAGGCCAGGGCGGGGTGGTCGCGGTCGATCGGGCCGGGACGATCGCCATGCCGTTCAACAGCCCCGGCATGTACCGCGGGTATCGGTATCCGGGCCGCGATCCGGTCGTCAAAATCTTCCGCGACGAATAGCCCTCTCCCCAAGAGCAGACCGAGCGGGGACGCTTTCGACGCCCGCCCCGCAAATCGCTGTGCACCAGGCTTACGGCGCGGCGCCGCCGGCGCGGAGCTCCGCCAGGGTCTGGCCCAGGAGACGATTGAATTCCTCGGGGCGCTCAAGGAAGAGGAAGTGCCCGACGCCGCTCATGAGTCTGACGTCGAAAGTCGGCTCGATTTCGCGGTTGGCCGCGAGGTTGGTCGGGTACGAGTCGCTGCTGACCGCGCGAATCGGTTTGCCGGCTTCCCGCAGCACCGGGAGGGCGTCGTAGACCAGGAGGTTCCCGAGAGTGGCCAGGCCGACCGCGGGATCATCGGCCTGGAAAGAGCGGATGATGCGGTAGGCAATGGCGGTGTCGACATTCTCCGGCAGCATGACGCTGGCGAACCAGGCGACGGTGGAGTCGTAGTTCCGGCGGAACGGCGCGAGGAACTGCTCGGCCTGGTCCGGGGTCCAGCGTTCGCGAAAATCCTGGTAGGTGTCGGCGCCGATCAGGGCGATGACCCGGTCCGGGGCAAGACGGGCGGCCTCGGCGATGATGACGCCGCCCATGCTGTGGCCGACCAGGAATGCGTGCGCGATCCCGGCCGCGTCAAGGACCGCGACGACATCGGCGCCATACGCATGCGGAGTCCACGCGGCCCGGTTCTTCCCCGAACGGCCGTGGCCGGCCAGATCGAGGGTGACGACCGTGTAGGAGTCGCTGAAAGCCGGAATCTGTTTCTCCCAGAAGCTGCCGTCAATGCCCCAGCCATGGACAAAGACCAGCGCGGTGTCGCCGCTGCCGTGGACCTCGAAGTAGATCGGGACACTGTCGGTGGACAGGGCGGAATCGACGCGGAGCGCGGCGGAGGCATCCGCCGGCCCCCCTTCTCCCCCGCCCCGGCAGGCGAACGCGAGCACCACGAGCAGCACTGCAGCAGCCCCGGTGCGAGGCCAAATCGAATGCAGCATATGTTTCCTCTCTTCCGGTGGCCGGCGCGGCGCGGGCGGCCGGACGCACCGCCGGCGCGGCGCACGATCACGGCGGGCCGCCGGACCGCGTTCGCGGAAATCTACGGAGTCCGGAAAGGGGGTCAAGGGGTATTTTGTCGTTGGCGGCCGATCACATGCTGGGTTCCATCTGCACCGCGCGGTCCCATTCGACGGCGAAATACTCCCGGATGAACCGGCGGATGACCTCTTCGAGCCGCCGGGTGGCCGCCCGGTGTCCCTCGGCGTGGAGATCCTCGGCACGGGCGGCGAAGACGCGGACGACGTCCGGGTCGAACTGGCTGCCGGCGCCGGCGACGACCATATCGCGGGCCTGATCGAAATTGTACGACAGCTTGTAGGGCCTTCGGCTCGTGAGCGCATCGAAGACGTCGGCCACGGCGAATATGCGGGCGGTGAGGGGAATCTCGACCCCGCAGAGCCCGGCCAGGTAGCCGGTGCCGTCCCAACGCTCGTGGTGGTAGCGGATGACGTCAATCGCATCGGCAAGCCAGGTGACCACTTCGATGATGCCGGCGCCCCGGGACACGTGGGACTTGATAATCTCGCGTTCCGGGGGCGTGAGTTCGCCGGGCTTGATGAGGACGGCGTCGGGAATGCCGATCTTGCCGATGTCGTGAAGGAAAGCCCCCTTGATGAGGGAGCGGATCGTCTGGCGGGGCAAACCCATCGCCTCGGCGATCCGGACGGCGAAGATGGTGACGCGGTAGCTGTGGTCGTTGGTGCCGGTGTCGCGCTCGGCGATGGCGCCGCCGAGCGCCCGGATCATGTGGAGGTGGCTGCGCAGAAGGTCGCGTTCGAGGGTCAGCAGGAGTCCCTGGAGAATGCGGTCGTAGTCAAGGAGCTGGCCGCGGTCGAGCGGACCGACCAGCCGATCCGGCTCGCACGAGGCGAGCAGCCGGGCGCGCAGGAGCTCAAGCAGGGAGATCGAGACGAGGTGGAAGTACTCATCGGGAGAAAGTCCCGGAGGCTTCTCGCTCAGGAGAGAGTGGCAGATCCTCTCGGCCATAGTTCCGATTATTCCCGATTCCTCGAGCCGGGTTTTCACCGACTCCTTCAGTTCTTCGGATTCAATCATACAACCCTCCACGAGAACCAGGGGTCAGGACCGACAGAGCCGAGGTGAGAGCCGACGATGCGACCTGTACAATCTATATAATAGCGCCGGGGGACGAAAAGTTCGGGCGGTCGGGGCCCCGGCGGCCCCCGACACGGTCGTGATGAGCTACTCCGACGGGCGGAGGTCGAGCCGGACACCTTTGGGAAGAGTGGGTGCGAAGCGGGTCAGGAGGATGCGAGCGGAGTCGGCGGCGGCGCGATCGAGCGCATAGAAAGTCACTTTTCTGTCGGCCGCGCTCGTGCGGCGGTGACCGAGGAAGAGATCGGCCACCGGAATCCAGGAATCCGGAATGTGCGCGAACCAGGATTCGTAGATGATCGCCAGACGGGCGCCTCCCGCAGCCGCCGCTTCGGTCATCCACTGACCGCTGGAGGCCTCCTTCCGGCGCCCCACGTTGCGGCTGTCCGCCAGGCCGACCAGGTCGACCACAGTCTCGTCATTCTGGAAAGCCACCCAGCCGATATCGTTGGCGGCCACGGGGCCATGGTAGTATTCGGTGATGAAGCGGTGCATCTGGTACTGCTGCTGGTAAATGTTGCTCGCGGCGATTTGCAGGTCGCTGAGGCGGTGAAGTTGCGGAAAAGCGACGAGGGCGACGGCTGCGACGGCGAGGACCGCCGCTCGCACCCCCCCGGCCCGCTGCAGGAACCGTCCCAGGGGAGCCGAGGCCAGGAACACGGTCAGTAGGAGCGTACTCAGCAGGATGTACATGTCGTAGCGGGCGTGAAACCAGCCCCCCAGCCGTCCGACCGACAGGTGCAAGACAATGCCGGCGGCCCCGGCGGCGGCGAGCAGGCGGTGTTCTCGGCGGCGGGAGCGGTCCAGCGCGACGGCGGCCAAGGGGATGAAGACGACAGCCAGGAGGGTCCCCTCCCCACTCAGCAGGTTGCCGCGGAAATGGTCCGTGATGGCGGCTATCGACCAGCCGGAGCAAACGACGTCGGAGCGCATCGCCACCGAGGTCGGCAGCGCCCCGAGCCCGAGGGCGGCCAGGTACCCGGAGTACCCGGCGGCCAGCCCGAGGGCGGTCAAAGCGGAGACGAGCGCCACCCGGCGATGCCCGCTGAGGTAGAGGCACACGGCGGCCGGCAGAGTCAACGCGAACATTTCGTACCGGACAAGCGGGGCGGCGATCAGGGCGGCCGGCAGCCACCGGGGAACGCGCTGACACGACAGAGCGCACACCAGACCATGCACGACCGCGGCGGCGAGCAGCAACTGCAGGGAGTGCTCCATGCCGGAGAAGATGAGGCCGATGAGGTTGGTCACCGGAACGAGCGCCGCGGCGACCCAGGCGGCATATTTGACCGGGTTCGCAAGACCGGCGGCGCTGAAACCATGCGCCATCGTCCGGACCATGAGCAGGACGGTGGCGGCGGCGCACGCGAGATTGACGACGAAGGGGACGACGGCCCCGAAGGAAAGGAGCATGAAGGGGGCCAGCAGGAAGGGCCAGAGGATGCTCGACGACGGCGCGCAGACTTCGCCGGGATTAATGCCGAAATGGCCGTGGGCGATGCCCTCGGCGAGCGCCATGTGGATGTACGCATCATCAAGCGTGTACGTCAGATGGCCGTCGTTAATGCCCAGATTGAGAGCAAGGTGGACAGCGGCGATGACCAGGAGGAGGGCCAGCGGCAGACGGACCCAGGCCCGGTCGCGGCCGGGGCCGGCGGGCGCCAGCGGGGGCGAATCGGTCACGGCGGTCGCAGGGGATTTCTGCATCACCTGGCTCCTCACAGTGCAGTCATTGGGGTAGTGGCCTGCGCGGCAAGATGGCATGCGGAGGGCGGCGGTGTCAATGGTTTTCCCCGCACGGCGGTTTCGCCCAGGGCGGATTCCCGGGGGGGCGAGCCATGCGGACAGTGCGACAACCCGTTGGCAAACAAACAATAAGCGCGGACCGGCGGCGGGGAGGCGAAAATGGACAGGAGACCGCTAAATTTGGTGGACTTTCGGCCGATCCTAGCGTATAGTAGTTAACAATAGCGGTTGCCGTATTCGCTTTTCGAAGTGTTCTCAATACCGTTGAATCTCCGAAAAAGCTCGACCCCGGGACCGATGCGCAATAGTGCGCTTGAATGTGTTTTCTCCGGTGATGGCCGCAACGGCCGCCATCGGGGCGAACGCGAGTGGAGAGTGGAATGAATATCTACGTCGGCAATCTGTCGTTCGACACGACAGAGGAGCAGTTGCGCCAGGCTTTCTCTAGCCATGGCGAGGTCACGTCCGTGAACATCATTAGCGACAAGTACAGCGGGCAGTCCCGCGGATTCGCTTTTGTGGAGATGCCCACGAAGAGCGAGGCGATCGCGGCGATCAGCGCTCTGAACGGACAGGAGATGAACGGCCGGGCGATCAGCGTCAACGAGGCGCGCCCGCGCGAAGAGCGCGGGGGCGGCGGCGGCGGACGCGGCGGATTCGGCGGCGGCGGACGCGGAGGCCACGGCGGCGGACGCGGAGGCCGGAGCGGCGGACGGGGGGGCGATCGGGGCGGTTGGTAAAGCCACCGGACAATGCGAAGCAAGAAGGGGCCGAGATTCGGTCCCTTTTTGCATAGACTGGGGCCGACGGGGAGCCTCAGAACCCCGCGGGCGAGGAGGGTGACCATGGCCGGACAACGAAAGTCTTTCCCCTGCGGACATGCCGGTAAAGGAAAATACTGCCATCGCTGTGCGGCGGCCGAGGCCGAGCGACAGAAAGTCGCGCAAATCAAGGGCGACTGGCAGTCGCGGCTGCGCGCCTCCCCGATTCCGCTGGATCATCTGCCGAAAGGTGTCGCGGAGAACGTCCTGCGGGTAATAGAGGACCTGAAAAGCGGAAAACCGTATGAGGACTTGAAGGGCAAGCGGTTGATCACCATGGGCCAGCGCGACGTGATCTCGATACCGATACAACGACGATACCGGCTCATTTGCCGCGACCGGGAGGGCAAAATCGAGCCTATCGAAGCGATAACGCACGAGGTGTACAACAGCCGGCTGTCCTCGGGCGGCTGGCCGAAGTGAGGCCGACGGCGAAGTCGGGATGTTGCGCGGAGTACGGCCCGGGGCGGGAGGGCTACTACGCTGCTCCCGCGCGGAGGATGCCGGATGCGGCGCAGCGCCAGTGAGAAGGCAAGAGCCCGGAGGCTCTTGCCATCTCGCTACCGCCCGGGTCGGGATCCCCAGGGACTCCCTCGCTGCGGGCTAGTACTCGCCCACCGTGAAGAATGTGGAATCGGCGTATTTCAGATGCGGCCCGGCGACGCTGGCGGCGCTCGTGTCGACATGGAAGACGTAGGCCTGTCCCACCACGGGACTTGCCGTCGGATTGAAACTCACCCGCTTATCACCATCCGACCACTGGAACACCCCGTTGACCGGGGTCCCGGTCATTGTGGTGAAGCGGATGGCGCTTTCCGTACTCGTCCGCTCCATTGGCGCGTTGAACCGGAAATACGGATCATCGTACCAGTAGAAAGTCCGCGTTCCCGGTGCAGGATAGACGCCGGCTACCGCTACCGGAGCTACACCAAACGCGAACACCTTGTCCTCGCCCAAGGCGGCACTGCCGATTAACGGCGCATCCCCGTCGATGGTAATGGTAAAGGATTGCTCCGGAAAGAGCTGTACCGGCTGTGTCGGGAAGAAGTCATAATATCCGACGTCATAGTAGCTTTCAGCGAAATACCAGAAGCCGGGAAGGGGGGGATCTATCGTGACGGCGTCGTTCAGGGCATTTTCGTCCACTTCGGCATTGAACCGAATCCGTGCGTAGAAAGCTCCAAACGGGCTGAGCGTCGTTTGTGTCTCGTAAAACCCCGATCCGTTACTGACGGCAATTTGCGTCACAGTCAGCGGTTGGATCTTGAGAACGACCATTTCATCGGCTTCCGTCGTCCCGCCGTGAGAAGATGCCAGGGTAGAATCGATGGTCACGGTATATGTCTCGCCCGGCGTCGGTTGAGAGAGTATGCTCACCCGCAGTTCCCTAGTGTCACTGTAGTAATCGGAGCTTACCTCCACCTGAAGCTCCAGAGGAGGGTCAACGGAGACGGCGTCCTCGGCGGTCTCAGGATCCAGGTCGGAATTGTAATCGAACTCGAACAGCGTCTGCGGCCTGGGCGGGAGCGCATTGGGAGAGTAGTTGTATGACCTATACACTACCCGAAGCGGTTCCGTATGGAACCCGATGGTGTCCGGGGTGGCACGTCCGGCACCCGCAAGGCAATGGAGTGCGGTATCGACAATGATCGAGTAGTCGGCGCCGCACGCGAAGTCGCCTTCGACCTCGATGCGCACCGTGTAGAGGTTCGACTGGGAGAGGCTGGCCGTGAAGGGGACATCGGGTTCGATTCTTACGGCGGTCAGGAGAGTGGACTCATCTACATAGGCGTTGAACCGAAGATCACAGAGCCATCCGGAGTGACCGGGTGAGAGATCCGCGAGATCATAGGAGGAGTTGATTTCGGTGAGAGCCATCGGGGCGGTGCGGAAGGAGAAACTCAGCGTATCACCCCACGGCCCGCCGTCCGCCAGCGCCAACTGCTCCGTTATGTGTACATGATAGTTCTCGTCCGGGAGCAGGCCGGACGTAGGCTCGAGAGCGTAAATGTACGATCTGCCCGAATAGTCATAGCCTCGCGACCACGAGTCGCTGACGGGTGGCGTGATGACCACGGCATCATCGAGTGAGGACAGGTCAAGTTCGACTTCCGATCTCAGCTCGAGAGAAGTAGCCGCCGGGACAACCGTGTCGCCATCGGCGGGATAGAACGAAACGATCGGCCACGAACTGGCGAGAATGATGCTTCCGAGGTTGATGAACCCGGCCCCTTCGATCGCGATTCCGCCCAGCACCTTTTCCCGATCATCCGAGGCGGCAAAGCGGACTTCGTACAAACCCGGGGGCAGGTTCTCAAGGGTAAAGTAACCTTCGGCATCGGTCGCCGTCGACGCGATTTGCTCGGATTGCCAGGCGCTGACAAGGACGCCGGCTTCCGGCGGGGAGACGCGGCCGAAAACTCCGCCGGCGGCAGTGTCGGTGTTGTAGATGTTATTAGTCGTTTCGTCGCCGCAGCCGCCGACAAGCAGCAGGAGGATGGCCACAAACGCGATGGTACGCATACATGACTCCTTGCGGAAAAGCTCGGATTTCGAAACCCTGCAGTCCGGCCAACCGGGGCGGCAGCGACGCCACCCCCGGAGGCCAGCACCTTCGGGATGTAGTCAACGGCCCGGGAGGAGCCGGCGCAAGCACTTTCGACCGGAACGCGGAGTTGCCGAAAAACGCGCTTGCCGCAGGGGACTGCTTTCCGTATACTATCAAGCTATCGGAAAACCGCTTAGCCGGCGCGTGTGTAACTGATTATGAAATTCGACAGTCTCAAAGATAACTTCACGATCCCGGCCGCCGAGGAGAAGATCCTCCGCTTCTGGGACGAGAACGACGTTTTCCACAAGGCCCAGAAAGCCCACCACGACCGGCCCCACTTCGTGTTCTACGAGGGGCCGCCGACAGCCAACGGACGGCCGGGGATCCACCACGTTATCGCCCGCACCGTCAAAGACCTGGTCTGCCGCTACAAACACATGCAGGGGTTCCGGGTCGACCGCAAGGCGGGCTGGGACACCCACGGGCTCCCGGTCGAAATCGAAGTCGAAAAACAGCTCCGGCTGGAGACCAAATCCCAGGTGCTCGAATACGGCATCGGGAATTTCAACGCCAAATGCCGGGAGTCGGTGTTCACCTTTCTCGACCAGTGGAACGAAATCACACGGCGGATCGGGTACTGGATCGATCTCGACGACGCCTATGTCACGCTCACCAACGAGTATATTGAGACGGTCTGGTGGATCCTCAAGACGTTCTACGACCGCGACCTGCTGTACAAGGGGTACAAGACGGTGCCGTTCTGTCCCCGGTGCGGGACGGGGCTGTCCTCGCACGAGGTGGCCCAGGGGTACCAACTGGTCAAGGATCCCTCGATTTATGTCAAAGTCCCGGCGGCCGACGAGGATTTCAAGTACCTGGTGTGGACGACGACCCCCTGGACGCTGCCGTCGAACGCCGCGCTCTGCCTGCACCCGGAGGCGACCTATGTGCTGGTGGAGCACGAGGGGGAGAAGCTGGTGCTGGCCGAGGCCCTGGTGCCGCGGGTGTTCGGGGAGGACAAGCCGGCGCTCAAGAAATGGCGGGGGAGCGAATTCCTCGGACGCCGCTACCGGCCGCTCTTTGATTTCTATACCGACCAGGCGGACACGGCTTTTGTCGTGATCACGGGCGGGTTTGTCACGCTCGAGGACGGCACCGGGATCGTCCACATCGCCCCGGGATTCGGGCAGGACGACTACGAAGTCGGCCTCCAGCACGGCCTCCCCGTGTTCCAGGCGATCGAGCCCAACGGGATATTCAAAGCGGTGGCGGGGAAATACGCCGGGAAGTTCATCAAGGACGCCGATCCCGAGATCATCCGCGACCTCAAGGCAACCGGGGCCCTCTATAAGAAAGAGCAGTACGAGCACAACTACCCTTTCTGTTGGCGGTGCGACAGCGCGCTGATCTACATCGCGCGCCAGTCGTGGTATATCCGGACGACGCAGTTCAAGGAGCAGTTGATCCGCAACAGCAACGCGATCAACTGGCAGCCGGACGAAATCCGCACCGGACGGATGCTCAACTGGCTGGAGAACAACGTCGACTGGGCGCTCTCGCGCGAGCGCTTCTGGGGGACGCCGCTGCCGATCTGGGTGTGCGACGACGAGAAGTGCGGGCGTATCACGGCGGTCGGGTCGATCGCCCAGCTCCGGCAGGAGGGGATCGACGTACCGGCCGAGGTCGACCTGCACAAGCCGATGATGGACGAGGTGAAGCTCCGGTGTGCCTGCGGCCAAACCATGACCCGGGTGCCGGAGGTGATCGACGTCTGGTTCGACTCGGGGGCGATGCCCTACGCCCAGTGGCACTACCCCTTCGAGAACCGGGAGGAGTTCGCGATCAAGTTTCCCGCGGAGTTCATCTCCGAGGCGGTCGACCAGACGCGCGGGTGGTTCTACTCGCTTTTGGCGATCGGGACCATGCTCTTCGACCAGTCGGCCTTCAAAAACGTCCTCGTGCTCGAGATGGTGCTGGACAAGGACGGGAAGAAGATGTCCAAGCACAAGGGGAACGTGGTCGATCCGTTTGTCACGGTGGCCGAGTACGGAGCCGACCCGGTGCGCTGGTACATGGTGTCGACCTCCAACCCCTGGCTGGCGACCAAGTTCGACCTCGGGGCGCTGCAGGAGGTGGTTCGGAAGTATTTCGACACCCTGCGCAACACCTACTCGTTCTTCGCCCTGTACGCCAACATCGACGACGTCCTGGCGCGGGCGGCCGCGGCCGGGCAGACGGTCGAGGCCTTTCTGGCGGACAAGGCCGGGGAGCCGACCCCGTTCGACCGCTGGATCACCTCGCGCTACCACAGTCTCGCGGGCGAGGTGGCCGCCGGCTTCGATCGGTACGACATCACGCCGGCGGTGCGCAAGATCCAGAATTTCGTGATCGAGGAGCTCTCCAACTGGTACGTGCGGAACAACCGGCGGCGGTTCTGGGCGAAGGGGGACGAGCCGTCGAAAATGCGCGCCTACCTGACCCTCTACCGGGTGCTCGAGGGGGTGTGCCGGCTGACGGCGCCGGTTGCCCCGTTCCTCTCCGAGCTGATCTGGACCGAGCTCATGGGGCCCCAGCGGGAGAAATTCGGGATCCCGCTGTCGGTGCACATGACCGAGTTTCCCAAGGCCGACGCGGCGGCGGTCGATGCCGAGCTCGAGGCCGTGATGGGGCTGGTGGAGCGGATCGTGTCGCTCGGACGGGCGGCGCGGGCGCGCAAGAATCTCAAAGTGCGCCAACCGCTGGCGCACATGATGGTCCAGGCGCCGCCCCAGATTCCCTGGGAACGGGTGGCCGAGTATGCGCCGATCATGAGGGACGAACTCAATGTCAAGGATGTGACGCCGGCGGAGAATATCGACCGGTTCGTCTCGTACGCGGCCAAGCTGAATTTCAAGGCGGCCGGTCCGAAGCTCGGCCCGGCGGTGAAAGCGGCGGCGGCCGCGGTCGCGGCGCTGGCCTCCGCTGACGTCCGGCGGCTGGCCGAGACCGGCAGGATCGAGCTGGCGATCGAGGGGCGGCGGGTCGAACTGGGCGCGGAGGAGGTCGAGGTGATCCGGAGCGAGGAGGCCGGATGGGCGGTCGAAAGCGAGGGGGGGACGACGGTGGCGCTGGCCACCGAGCTGACGGAGGATCTGATCGCCGAGGGGTTCGCGCGCGAACTCGTCAACAAGATCCAGAACATGCGCAAGTCCTCGGGGTTTGAAGTAACCGACCGGATCGCCGTCCGGGTGGCGTCGACGACGCGCCTGGCGGAAGCGGTCCGGCGGTTCGGCGAGTTCATCCGGCGCGAGACGCTCGCCGAGGAACTCGAGTTCACGGTCGACGGGCACCCGGCGGAGGGTACCGAGTGGAACATCAACGGCGAACCGAGCCGGATCGCTGTGCGGAAACTGAAAACCGGGACGACGGCATGAAGAAAACCGAGAAGGAGAAGCTGCGGAAGCTGCTGCTGGCGAAGCGGAAGAAGCTGGTCGAGGAGATGAAGGACACGCTGGAGAGCAATTTCTCGACGACGATGACGGATTCGGACGGCGACATTTCCTCCTACTCGTTCCACATGGCGGACCAGGCGACCGACGCCATGGAGCGCGAGATGGCGTTCATGCAGGCGTCGAAGTCGGGGCGCTTCCTCTACCATCTCGACGAGGCGCTGCGGCGGCTGGACAGCAAAGATTTCGGCAAGTGCATCAAGTGCGGGAAGGATATCGGGATGGCGCGCCTGGAGGCCGTCCCCCACGCCCGTCTCTGCATTGCCTGCAAAGAAGCCGAGGAACATGGCCGCCGGAAGTAGCCGCCGGCTGACCGCCCCCGCCCTGGTGATCCTCCTGGTCGCGGCCGCCGATCAGGCGACGAAATTCTGGGCGGTCCAGACGCTGCCGCTGCGGGAGCCGGTCGCCGTGCTCGGCAGTTTCGTTCAGTTCACCCTCGTGTACAACGAAGGGGGGGCGCTGGGGACGCGGCTGGCGTCCTCCAGCTACTACCTCATCACCTCGCTGATCATTCTTGGGATCGTGCTGTACTACCTCTTCGCCAACCGCGGCGCCGCGCGGGTGTGCTATCCGCTGGCGTTTATCGCCGGCGGGGCGCTTGGCAACATCATCGACAGGATCCGCATCGGCCAGGTCATCGACTTCATCGATATCGATTTCTTCGACATCCACCTCGCCGGCTACGAGCTGGAGCGGTGGTGGACATTCAACATTGCCGATGCTGCGATCAGCGTCTCCATCGTGTACCTGTTGGCAAGTGTCTTTCTCCACCAACCGGCGCGCGATCCTCGCCGGCTGACGGAAAGCGGCAGCGAATCGGCTTGAGGAGCGCGCCGTGGCGGGGACGGATCTGTGCCACGGAATTGTCGTGATAACCGTATGTGAAGTGTGCGGTTTGTCGGGGGCCGGTTATAGAAAATCTCATTCGGCCGTTGCGCGGCGCGGGGCGGCCGATTTTTCATGAGCGGTAAGAGACACTAATGTAATTACTTCCGGAAGCGCGGAAATTAATCCACATCGGGCTTGACGAGCCGCAGGAGCTAGTCTATCAATGCTCATGAATAGACGCAGACACCCGATTGTTGACAGTGTGTGGACGGTTTTTCCCGGGGGTGAGGGAAGCTGTTCTCTGATAGATCGTTACAAGCCCCCCCGACAACGCATCATGTGAATAACTCTGTGGATAGATATGCACGATCGCTAAGTTTCCAGCGCTATCCCACCTAACGACAACAGGGTGTTCTGTGGACAACTATACATCATACAAACGAGGGGACGAGTGTCTTGACTCTGCCACAAGTCATTCCGAATTCACCGCAGTGGAAGGATTGTCTGCGGTATATCGCTCAGCGCGTCAATGAACAGTCCTTTAACACGTGGTTCAAGCCGACGCGGGGCGGCATCAACGGCGACGGCCAGTTCTACCTGGCGGTGCCGAACCAGTTCGTGGCCGACTGGATCAAGGGCCACTTCGGGGAGGTTATCGATGAAGCGTTCCGGGAGGTGCTGGGGTCGAGTTATCAGTTGGAGTTTGTGATCGCGCAGATACCGGAGGTGCCGGAGCAGAACGCGCTCAACCTGGAACTGCCCCTGCCCGAGCGGCCGGAGCCGCTGCCGGTTCCGCAAACGCAGCCCCTTGGGCGGCGGCACGATCACAATCTGAACCGGAAGTACACGTTTGACTCGCTCGTGGTCGGTGATTTCAACCAGTTCGCGTTCGCAGCCGCCCAGGCGGTCGCCGAGGCGCCCGGTCTGAACAAGTACAACCCGCTGTTCATTTACGGCGGCACCGGCTTGGGGAAAACCCACATTGTCCAGGCCATCGGGAATGCGATCCTCGAAGCTTTCCCCAACAAGCGGATCTTCTACGCCACCAGCGAGAAATTCACTTCCGATTTCATCGCCTCCATCTCCGACCGCACGATCGCCGATTTCACTAAGGTCTACCGCGACGTGGACGTCCTCATCATCGACGACATCCAGTTCTTCTCCGGCAAAGAGTCCACGCAGGAGCAGTTCTTCCACACTTTCAACAGCCTCCACCACCTGGGGAAGATGATTGTGCTCACTGCCGACCGTCCGCCGCGCGAGATCAAGGGTCTGGAGGAGCGCCTGCTGTCGCGCTTCCAGTGGGGCCTGGTGGCCGACCTCCAGGCGCCCGACCTGGAAAACCGCACCGCCATCCTCTACAAGAAGCTGGAGACGGAAGGGATCACGCTCCCCGACAACATCGTGCGCTATATCGCCGACCAGGTGCAGACCAACATCCGCGAGCTCGAGGGGGCGCTCATCCGCCTGCTCGCGTATGCTTCCCTGCGGCAGGAGGAGGTCGACCTGAAACTGGCGGAGAAAGTCCTCGGTGGCGGCAACTCGGTGAAATGCAAAGTAATCGAGATCGAGGCGATCCAGCGAAAAGCCGCCGAGTACTTCAAGGTGGAGCCGCACATGATGCAGGCCAAGAAGAAAACCGCCGATGTAGTCCTCGCCCGCCAGGTGGCCATGTACCTCTGCCGCTCGCTCACGAGCAACTCGCTCAAAGTGATCGGGGCGGCCTTCGGCGGCCGGGACCACTCCACCGTCATCCACGCCTGCGACCTGATCTCGCGCCGCATGGCCCGGGAGCCGGATCTCCGGCACAAAATCGACCAAATCTCGGCCTCGTTGCTGTACTAACAAGATGTGGAGTGAAGTTGTGGAAGATGTGCGCACAGGTCGGCTTGGACGCGAACTGTGGAAGAAGTCGGAAAGGGAGAGGTTGTTGTGGGGATAACGCTGGGATAAAAAAAGGATGGGGATTTGTTTTAAATTGTTGCCATGCAAAGTGTACGGGTGACATATTAGTGGAAGGCGAGGGGTTGTACACAACCCCACAGCCCTTATTAATGTTACTCGTGAGATAAGTAGAAGGATATTGTAAGAGACAACGTGGGGATAGGCTACGTTGCAGGAGAGCACGGAGATGAAATTCACCTTACCGAAGTCACGACTGGGGCAGTACCTCCAACATATCCTCCAAGTAGTGCCCGCAAAGTCGACCCTTCCGATTTTGTCGAATATTCTGCTCGAAGCGCTGGAGAACAAACTGAAAGTCTCCGCCACGGATCTCGATATCTCGATTACCGCCTCCCTCGATGCGACCGTCACGAAAAAAGGGGCGGCCGTTGTTCCTGCGCGTATTCTCTTCGAGATCATCAAGGAACTTCCGGAGTCGGAGATCACGGTCGAGACCGTAGGGTCACGGGTGGAACTGAAAGTCCCGAACGGCTCGTACAAGATCGGTTCGGTAACGCCGGAGGACTTTCCCAAGCTGCCGGCCGTCAACACGAAAAAGGAAATACGCATCGTGGCGGGCAGCCTCGTCAACATGATCCGTAAAACCACGTTCGCCTGTTCGGATGATGAGACGCGGCCGGCCCTCAACGGAGTGCTCTGGCAAACGAAGGGGGAGAAAATGCAGATGGTGGCCACCGATGGCCACCGCTTGGCCAAGATGGCCACGGAGAACAGACAGCTGAAGGGGATGTACGAGGATGTTATCATTCCACCGAAGGTGCTGAATCTCATTCCCAAGTTTATCGCAGGCGATGATCAGGAGATCGGGATCATCTTCGGGGAGAACAACATCATCTTCAACCTCAGCGACATTATTCTCACTTCCCGTCTCCTTGAGGGGCCCTACCCGAATTTCGAGCAGGTAATCCCGCAGGACAATGACAAGCGGCTTACGATTCACAAGGACGACCTTGCCGGGGCGGTACGCCGGGTGGCGATTCTCTCCAATGCTCTGACACACCAGGTAAAGTTCTCCCTGAAAGACAACACGCTGGTGCTCTCGACAACCAACGCCGATGTCAGCGGCGAGGGGAAAGAGACGCTGGAGTGCGACTACAAGGGGGATGCGATCGAGCTCGGCTACAACGCGAACTACATCACGGAGATCCTCTCGAAAATTGACGGTGACGAGGTGATATTCGAGCTGGCCACCTCGGTCTCGGCCGGCATCGTGTACAGCCCGGATGTAGCAAAAGAGGATTTCCTGTGCCTCGTAATGCCGCTGCGGCTGGCTGACTGACGATGAAAGGCGGATTCTGAATAATGGCAGATGGCAGCGTCTGCCATTTTTCATTTTGGTATGATACTCCGCTCCCTTCACCTTCAGGGTTTTCGCAACTTCGCCCCGCTGGCGATCGAATTCGGCGAGCGGGTCAACATTCTGTACGGCGACAACGGCTCGGGGAAGACCAACCTCATCGAGGCGATCTTCGTGCTCTGCCTGGGCCGTTCCCACCGGGGAGTGCCCGACAGCGTGATGCTGCAGCAGGGGACCGAGACTTTCCGTCTTGAGGGGCGGCTCAGCCGCAACGGGGAAACGGAGGCGGTCGCGGTGGCCTACCAGACCGGCGGCCGGAAGAAGATCACGGTCGAGGGAGTGCCGATTCGGCCGGCCGAGCTGTACGACCGGTTCTGCGCGGTCACGGCCGGGCCGGAGGACACGGAACTTCTCGCGGGGTCTCCCGCGGCGCGGCGGGTGTTTCTCGATATTTATCTCGCGCAGTACTCCCCGAGGTACATCGCGCAGCTAAGCGATTACAGCCGGGCGCTGGCGCAGAAGAATGCGGCGCTGCGCATGAACGCGGCGCCGGAGGCGTTCAACGCCGTGCTCGTGCCTTTGGGGGCGGCCATCACGGCGGCGCGGGCGCGCTTTCTGGAGCAACTCGTGCCCCTGGCGGCCGGCCACTATGAGCGGATTTCCCACGGCTCTAAGATGACGATTGCCTACCGGGCTTCTGCCGCGAGTGTCACCGACAGCAACGGGGCGGAGGGGATGGCCGCGCAGTACGAGCGCAAGCTTGCTTCCTACACGGAGCGGGAGCGGGCCATGCAGGTGTCGCTCGTGGGGCCGCACCGGGATGATCTGGCGATCGAGATCGGAGGCTACCCGGCGCGGACGCACGCCTCGCAGGGAGAGATGCGGACGGCGGCGATCGCGCTCAAGCTGGCCGTGTACCAACTGCTGGCGGCCCGACGGGGGGCGCTCCCGCTGTTGCTCCTGGACGAAATATTCGCCGAGCTCGACGACAGGCGGATCGGGGCCCTCCTGGCCGAGCTGGCGGAATTCCAGCAGCTTTTTCTCACGACGGCCGGGCAGCCGCCTTCGGCCCTGCAGGCGCAGAGCCGACGGTTTGAGATCAGCGGCGGACGAATCGCGGGGGTGCAGTAATGCCGGAACTGGTGCTGCGGGAGATCCGGAAGGAGTTCGACGGGCGGTCGGTCCTGGAGGATGTGTCGCTCGAACTGGCCGCGGGGGAACTGCTTGTCCTGCTGGGTCCGTCGGGGTGCGGCAAATCGACCCTGCTCCGGCTGATCGCCGGCCTGGAGGAACTCGACCGGGGGGAGATCCTCCTGGGGGAGCGGCGGATCGACCGGCTCCCGCCGAAAGACCGCAACGTCGCCATGGTGTTTCAGAACTACTCGCTCTACCCGCACATGACAGTGGAGCAGAACCTGGCCTTTCCGCTGAAAGTGGCGAAGGTGTCGCGGGCGGAGCGCATGCTTTTGGTGGCGCGGACGGCGGCGCTGCTGGGGCTGGAAGACCGGTTGAAACTTCGGCCGGGCCAGCTCTCGGGCGGCCAGCGCCAGCGGGTGGCGCTCGGGCGCGCCATCATCCGCGAGCCGGCCCTTTTCCTACTGGATGAGCCGCTGTCGAATCTCGACGCCGATCTCCGGGCGCGCATGCGGGTGGAGATTGTGGGTCTCCAGAAGCGGCTGGGGACGACGATGATCCACGTGACCCACGACCAGGCCGAGGCGCTCACCATGGCCGACCGGATCGGGCTGCTCCACGAAGGGCGGCTGGTCCAGCTCGGGACCCCGGAGCAGCTCTACAACGAGCCGGCGACGCTGTTCGCCGCCCAGTTCGTCGGGTCGCCGCGGATCAACGCGGTGCCGGTGACGGCCGACGGCGAGGGGATCTCGGTGTTCGGGTTTGCACGGAGCGAGCTGGGGGCGGCGCCGCCGGCGGGAGAACTCACCGCGGCGGTGCGGCCGGAGAAAATCCGGATCGAACCGGAGGGGCGCTTTGCCGCGAGCGTCATCGGCTGCGAGTACCTCGGCGATCAGTATGTCGTGACGCTGAAGTTCGGGGAGACGGTGCTCACGGTGGCGGGCGTGACCCGGGAAATGCGCGCGGGCGAGCCGGCGCGGTTCGCCATTGCGCCCCGGGACCTCCTGTTTTTCGATCGGGCGAGCGGGCGGCGCGTCGGGTAAAGCGGGGGGCCACGGCCGCGCTTTCCGGGGGAAGCCGGCCGATCCGGCAGCCAGGGTTGCACAGTCTACCGGAACAGGGAGCGGGACGGCAGGTCAAGAAGGGCCCGGAAGGAGTAGACCCCCAGAGCCGCGCCGAGCGGGAAGTTGAACAGGTGGAGGACGGCGGCCGCGGCGGGGAGGTTGAACACGAAGATGACTATGTTCAGAATACCACGGCTTTCACGTGCTTTTCCCTCGGGCGGCGCGCTCCTATTCTTGCGAGAGGCGGTCAAGCTCCGCGACCTGGTCGGCGAAACGGGTGAGAGTGGACTCGATCGCCGCGGGGCGGCTCATGTCGACACTGGCGCGGCGCAGGAGCTCAATCGGGTAGTCGCTCCCGCCGGCGGCCAGCAGGTCGAGGTAGCGGTTGATCGAGTCAGGGCCGCCGGCCAGGACGTTATCCAGAATCGACTCGGAGGCGGCGTAGGAGGTGGCGTACTGGTAGACGTAGAAGGTCATGTAGAAGTGCGGGATGCGGCACCACTTGAGGCCGAAGTAGGGATCGTCGCCCAGGTCCGGGCCGTAGTATTTTCGGGTGAGGTCGGCCCACAGCGCCGTGAGCCACTCGGGCGACAGGGCTCCCCCGCCCTCAACCTGTGCGTGGATGGCCAGCTCGAAGTGGGCGTAGAGAACCTGGTTGAAGAAGGTCCCCATGGTGTTGTCGATGTACCGGTTGAGCAGGTAGAGCCGGGTGGTCTTGTCCTGGGCCTTCGACAGCAGGTGCTGCAGGAGAAGACCTTCGTTCAGAGTGGAGGCGACTTCGGCGACGAAGATTGAGTACTGGGCTTTCGGGTAGGGCTGGTGCGTATTGGAGAGGTGGGAGTGCAGGGCATGGCCCATCTCGTGGGCGAGCGTAAACATGTTGTCGACCGTGGCGTTGTAGTTCATGAGCACGAACGGGTGCACGCCGTAGCTCCCCCAGCTGAACGCGCCGGAGGCTTTGCCGGCGGTTTCGAAGACATCCACCCAGCGCGAGGCGAACCCCCGGCGGAGAACGTCGAGGTAAGTCGGGCCGAGCGGCCGGAGGGCGTCGAGAATCTCCGCGATCGCATCGTCGTAGGCGACCTCGTAGTCGGCCTCGGGAAAGAGCGGGCAGGCGAGATCCCAGGTGTGGAGCTGCTCCACTTTGAGGAGACGCTGCCGGACGCGCAGGTAGTGGTGCATCCCCTCGAGATGGGCCTCGGTGGTCTCGATGAGGTTGCGGTAGACGGAGACGGGGATGTTGTCTCCGAAGAGGGCGGCCGCCAGGCAGCTGTCGAACCGGCGGGCGCGGGCGTAGAACACGTCGGCGTTGACCGCGGCGGCGAGCGACGCCCCGAGCGTGTTGAGGTGCTCCCGGTAGGGGCGGTAGAACGCATGGTAGGCATCGTGCCGCACCCGGCGGTCGGACGATTCCATCAGCTTGGCGTAGCGCTGCTTGGTGAGCTGGACATCCCGGCCGGACTCGTCCTGGACAGTCGGGTAGGAGAGGTCGGCGTCGTCCAGCATGGTAAAAATTGTCTCCGGGCCGCGAGTGACCTGGGCCGAGAGGGCGAGGAGTTCCTCCACCTCCTGGGTGCGGACGTGGGCGCGGGTGCGGATGAGCTCGTTGATGTAGAAGTCGTATTCGTCGGTGTGCGGGAAGCGCGCGGCCATCGCGCGGAGCGCCTGCTCATCGATCGCCAGCAGTTCGGGTTCGACAAAGGCGAAAGCGGCGCGGCCGCGGGCAGAAAGGGCCGCGGCGCGGTCGGTCATGGCCTGATATTTCGAGACCCGGTTGTCGATATCCTGGCTCAACTTCGCATATTGGTAGAGACGGAACATGGCCAGCCCGAGGTCGGAGCGGCTCTTCAGACACCGGTAGAGCGTGTCCGGCGACTCGTGGAGGCGCCCGGCGAACCCGGCGGCGTTCCGGATGAGTTCCTCGACGCGGCGGGCGTCGTCATCCCAGGCCTCGTCGGACAGATAGAGGTCGGCGAGGTTCCATTGGTAGCGTTCCTCGACCTGGTCGCGGGTGGGGATTGTTTTCTGGTCATCGGTGCCGGTCGCGCAGGACATGGGGGGCCTTTCGTTTGGTTGGTTCGCCATCGGGCGCAATATCGCAGGTAAGAGCGGCGGGCGCAAGGGCGGCGGGCGGGATTTTGCCGGCCGCGGGCGAGCCGGGCTGCTCGTCCGCTTTCGGCGAACGCGGAACCCGACCCACCCGCGGCTTAGGGTCACTTGATCTTCTTGGCCGGCATGTCGCGACCTCCCTGGTGGAGGATCAGGCCGGTGGCGCGGCCGGTCGCCGGGTCGAGCTGGAATGTGATCTGCGCGTCGACAACACGCAGGAAGTATTCGGTTTCGCCGGCGGGGAAGATTTCGAATTCCTGCTGGCCGGTGGCCTGCGAGAAGAAGCGGCCGTCGCGGGCGCGAAACGTGAGGACAAACCCCGGCGCGAGTTCGTAGTCGCCGACCAGACGCGCGAAGACCGCCGGGTCGATCGGGACCACCGCCCGCTCCGCCATGAGGCTGTCCGCGAGCGGTCCGGTGACCCGGTCGCAGCGGGTGTCGACGCCCGACTGGTGGATCAGGTGGGCCACCACCGCGCCCGCCTGGTCGCGGATGAAAACGAGTGTCGTCGAATTGTCGTTCTCGAAGAAGAATTTGTCGGGGGCCTCGGGGAAGACCTGGAAGACCGGGCCGCCGGTCCGCTGCGAGTAGAGGTTGTCGCCGTCGCGGCGAATCACCCGGTACGAGTTGTCGCCGACCCGGTAGACGCCGACGAGGGCATCGAACGAGGCGGGGTCGGCCGCCGCCGGTGTTTTCCGGACCGGCCGGTCATAGGGCTGGTCGAACATGATCGCGGCGAGCGTGGAGCCGAGGCCGGCGGCATTGGCCGACATGTTGTTGCACAGGACGATGATGGTCAGCCGGTCGTCGGGGTAGCGGGCGATGACGCTGGTGAAACCATCGATGCCGCCGCCGTGGGAAATCTCGCGCCGGCCGAACCGTTCCGCCACCATCCAGCCGTACCCGTAGTTCTCCAGGGCGGGGGTGTACATCTGCTTCCGGGAGTCTTCCGAGAGAACCCGGTCGCCGTAGAGCGCCTGGTCCCAGATGAGCAGGTCGCCGACCGTGGAGGCGAGGGCGCCCGCGGCATACGGGAGGGTCATCGAGATCGGATCGGCCGGGACGAGTGTATCTTCCGGAGCCACGTAGCCGACCGCACGGTTGGGGGTCCGCTCGTTCGGGGGGTAGGTCGTGTGCGTCATGCCGAGGGGGCGAAAGATGTGCTCCGCCAGGTAATCGGCGTAGGTCTGCCCCGAGACAGCTTCGATAATCAGCCCGAGGAGGAAGTAGCCGGAGTTGCAGTAGCGGTACATCGCCCCCGGCTCGAACTGCAGCGGCAGATCTTTGAAGGAAGCGACAATTTCGCGGGCCGTCATGTCCAAGCCGCGGCGAGCCATGAGGCTGTCGATGTCGGTGTAGCTGACTAGGCCGGAGGTGTGGGTGAGAAGGTGGTGGACCGTGATTCGGTCGCCGGTGGCTTTCGGGAAGTCGGGGAGGAATTTCGAGATCGGGTCGTGGACGCTGAGTGTCCCCTGCTCCTGGAGCTGCAGGATGGCGGCCGCGGTGAACTGCTTGGTGACCGAGCCGATGAGGAACTCGGTCTCGGGGGTGTTGGGCTGGCCGTGGGCGACGTCGGCCATGCCGTAGCCTTTGACGAAAACGGGAACGCCGTCGTCGGCCACAAGCACGGCTCCCTGGAACCGGAGGACATCGCAGGCGGCGCTGAGATAGGCATCGAGTTCGGCCGTTTTGTCGGCGGCCGGCACGGTGGCCGCCAGCAGGAGCGCAGCGGCGAACACCAGCACGCCGGCGGTTGTACGGAGCAGGAACGATTTGCGCATACCGTACCTTTCACAGCAGGATAGAGCGGGTTCGATTTGTCCTATCAGACGAATCCACGGGCGTAATGTTGCCGTCAAATGTACTGCGCCCGTGGGGGGCGAAGCGAGCGCCTGCTACTCCATCTTCTCCACGCAGCCGGCGATCAGGTCGCGCAGGATCGGCTCGGTCGCACTCGCGGCCCCGATCACATCGGCCAGCGAGCAGGGATGCATGTTGTCCGGCAGACCCATGTCGGTGATGATCGAGAACGCGAGGATCTTCGTGCGCTGGTGGTGGGCGGTGAGCACCTCCGGCACCGTCGACATGCCGACCGCATCGGCGCCGAACCCGCGCAGCATGCGGTACTCAGCGGCGGTCTCCAGGCACGGACCGGTGAGACCGACATACACGCCTTCCTGGAGGCGGATCTTCAGCTCAAGAGCAACCTGCCGGGCGAGAGCCTGGTACCGCCGGTGGTATACCTCGTACATGTCGGGGAAACGGTCGCCGAGGGTGTCGTCGTTGGGGCCGATGAGCGGGTTGCCGGGGAAGAAGTTGATGTGGTCTTTGATGAGCATGATATCCCCCGGCGCGAAATTCGGGTTGAGACCGCCGGCGGCGTTGGAGACAATGAGGGTGTGGATACCGAGCGCTTTGAGGGTGCGCACGGGAAAAGCGATCTGTGGAAACGAGTACCCCTCGTAGTAGTGGAACCGTCCCTGCATGCAGACCACCGGTTTGCCGCGCAGGCGGCCGAAGAGGAGGCGGCCGGCGTGCGACTCGACGGTGGAGACGGGGAAATGCGGGATCTTCTCGTAGCTGACCGTGCCGACCATGTCGATGCCGTCGACCAGCTTCCCCAAACCGGTGCCGAGGATGATGCCGATCCGGGGGGTGAAGGCGATCTGCGAGGTGATATAGCCGACCGCGTCGTTCAGCATGGCGCGGAATTCCTCTATTGTCTGCATGGGTACGCTCCTTCAGCTGCGGAAACCTTCCGTTTACTGAGGCGAATATAGCAAACGGGGGGCGGGAGTCACGCGGGAAATTGGGTCGGAACCGAAGGGCCCGGGCGGCGCGGACAAGGCGGCCAAGAGGGCAAAGGAAAGGACCGGTCGCGGGAGGGAAGGTGCGGCCGGTCCTTTAACTGCGCGTGGGGTGATTTTCGCGTCGTTGCGCCGCCGCTAGGAGCGGGCGGCTTTGTCCATCTCCTCCTCGAAGCGCGCGGCGACTTCGTCGAGTTCACGTGCGATGTCCTCGGGCACGGCGGCGGCGCTCTTGCGCGGGGCGGCCGGGCGGGCGGCCGGGGCCGCATCGCCGATCGGCTGGTCGATGTCGATCAGGTTGTGCTCGGTCGAGGCGTCCGCTTCCTCCGGCGTCTCGGGAGCCGGGATCCGGCCGGTGCGGTTGCGCTCATCGAAATCGTTGAGGGTCGCGCGCATCGATTCATCCCGTTCCGACGCCGCGGCGGCCGTCGGGCCGGCGGCGGGCGCCGCTGTCCGCCGCGACAGCTCAGGGGCGGTGGCGTGGGACATCTGGTAGCTTTCCAGGGCGGCGGCCAGTTCCGGGTCGATCGCCGGCTGCGGGGGCGGCGGCGCCGTCGGAGCGGGACCGACCGCGACAATCTGTTCGGCGGCGTTGGCCTCTTCGGTGTGCGCCGGTTCGGCCGGTTCCGGCTCCGTGCTGAAAGTCTCGAGCTTTTTGCGCGTCACCTCGGTGACTTCTTCGACCTCAAGGCCGTTGGTCGGCTTGAACGGTCTCAGGGTGGGCGGCACGACGGCGGGGATGTTGGCCTCGCGCGCCTGCCGGATCCAATCCGCCTCCGGAGCGGTCGTCGCCGTCCTGAGATCGCGGCGGAAATCGCCGGCGGCCCGGGCGGGCTCCGTCTCCGAGGCGGCCGGGGTCGCCGGAATGCTCGTGATGGTCGGAGTCTTCGCGGTATCGTCGGCCGACGGCTCGGCGGCGGCGGTCGGGCGCGCCGGCTGCATCCGCGGCACCTCCGGCTCCTTCACCCGCTGGAGTTCGTCGATCAACTCGAGGTGCGACTCGATGAGATTCTTGAGCTTGGTCTGGTACGAGACCTTGACCATGCGCAGGCGGGTGATCTGCTCGTCGAGGACACGGGCTTCGTCGGCGCGGGAGCCGACGATGGTCTCGGCCTCGGCGCGGGCTTTGTTGAGGATCTCCCCCACTTCGCGCTTGGCGTTGGCCACGAGAGTGTCGGCGTTGCGGCGGGCGTCGATAGCCGCGCTCTTGATCGTGTCCTCGAACTGCTTGAGAGCCTCGAGCTGAGTGCGGACCGTGTCCCGCTCGATCGCGATCTTGAGGTTCTCCTGCTTGAGATCCTCCAGGGCCGCGGCCACCTGCTGCAGGAGCTCGCGCACTTCATCCTTATCGTATCCCCGCATCTGGTTCGGGAACTCGTAATTGCGGATATCGTTCGGCGACAGGGCCGTACTCATGGGTCAGCTCCTTCAGTTTCCCTTTTCCAGTCCACCGGCGCCGGGAACGGAAAGATGCCTTTCCGGCAGCCACCGGGCCGGTACGGTCTGTATCTGTATTAGTTATCGGGAGACGGGGGATGAAAATTGAGAACGGAATGGGACTTGAGAAGGCGGGACGGCCGCCTGCCGCAGAGTCGGAGCAGGTTGTATGCGCAAGCAGGACAGAGAGATAGACAGCTCAGTCGGACGGCTTGTCGGACTCCCGGTCCTCCGTGTACGAAAATTCATCGGTCGGACGCTGCCCGAACAGAAGGCTGCCGATGCGCAGCATGGTCGAGCCCTCGGCGATCGCCAGCGGAAAATCGCCCGACATACCCATCGAGAGCGTGTCGAATTCGTCGCCGAACAGATCCTGTCCCTGCCGGAACAACTCGCGGCAGCGCCGGAATGCGGCGCGCACGCTGTCCTCGTCGTCCGCGAGCGGGCCGATCGTCATGAGGCCGGAGAGGACGATGTTCTCCAGATTTCGGATCTGCCGGCAGAGGTCGAGACAGGCGTCCGGCGAAACGCCGTATTTCTGGTCTTCCCCGGAGCAGTTGACCTGAACGAGGCATTCGATTTCGAGTTCGGCTTTGCCGGCCTGGCGGTTGATCTCATCGGCCAGTTTCAGCGTGTCGACCGACTGGATGACGTCGAAAAGTTCGACAGCCCTTTTGACTTTGTTGGTCTGGAGATGGCCGACCATGTGGAAACGGGCGATCTGGCCGAGGGCGGCGATTTTCGCGTCGGCCTCCTGGACCCGGCTCTCGCCGATATTGTGCAGGCCGGCGGCGACCGCGGTGCGGATGACGGACGGAGGGTGGGTTTTGGTGATGGCGACCACGGTGATGTCGTCGGCATCGCGGTCGTATTGTTCGCAGGCCTCGACGATTCGTCCGCGCAGCTCAACGATATTTCGGCCAATGTCCGCTTTCATGGTACCGGCGCCAAGATGAAGGGAAAGGGGGATTCAGGCAAGCAAAAAGCGCGGCGGGAGTCCGGGGACTCCCGCGCCGCGGAAAGGCGGGGCTCGCGGATGATGGCGAGTTTGCCGATCTGAGCCGGTTGGCCGGGAACCTCGACCACCCAGTAGTAGAGCCCGCTCTCGACTTTCTGGAAGTTCCGGTTGATGAGATCCCACGCGTGGCGGGTGTGGAGCGGATCGGCGGGATTCGTGTCGTGGTCGAGGGTGCGCACCCGGTCGCCATTGAGGGTGTAGATGTGGATGGTGCACTGCGGGGGGAGGTTGGCAAACCAGATCGCGCGGACGCGCTCGTCCCAGCGGTCCTCCTGCGCCCGTCCCTCGAACCCCTGGACGCGGTAGCCGGCGTCGGTGCGGTAGGGGTTGGGGTAGATGTAGACCTGATTGCTCCCGGAGAGGGGGGCGTCGAAAGCGTGGAGGGGGAAGCCGCTCACAGCGGTTTCGGCGATGGCCGACTCCAGAGGGCGGACGCATGATTCGGGGGAGCCGAAGTCGAAAGCGGTGACAGCGACCCAGTAGGGGACACTGGGGAGGAGGCCGGGGATATCACCGGCGTACTCGTAGAACTTGAGGTAGCCGTCCTCGGTGTACATGTCGGAGGTGAGGGAGTCGGGCGGGAGGGTGCGGGGATCGGGGAGGTCGGGATAGGTTTTCCGGATGCGGGTGAGGGAAGAAGAGGGAGGCTCGGTCGAGTCGCGCAGGGGGACGGCGTTGAAGCCGTGGGGGGTGAAGTAGCAGGAGGAGTCGGGGTAGAGAGGGTACTGAAAGTAGCGGCCCGGGCCGGGGCAATCAGCCGGGTGAAAGCTCGTGTCTGCACAGGGGTCGGGAGCTCTTTGTGTCCTCGCCGTCAAGCTACGCCCGCCCGGGGCGTTTGTCAGGAGAATGAGTTGATGTGAGGGGTAACCCACAGCAGAGCTGTGGGCGACCAGCCGGGAATGATCGCGCCGGGCGGGGCCTGTGATACGACCAGCGGCGGAGGGCGCCTCAGGAGCCGGCGGGAGAGGAATTGATGATCGACTCGATGGCGCGTTTGAAGGTTTTGTAGTCGCGGGGGCCGACGTAGTGGTTGACGATTGTGCCGTTGTAGTCCTCGACCTGGAACAAGTTACCCTTCGCGTCGAAGAAGAAAGTGGTCGGGATGCCGCGGATGCCGAAATCCACCGCGACCGTCTGATCCCCCATGAGCATCTGCCAGGTCATGCCCTGCTGGGCGGAGAAGCGTTTGACTTTGTCGGGGGTGTCGTTGAGGGCGATGCCGAGGATTTCGATGCGGTCGCTGTATTCGCGGTAGATTTTCACCATGTCGGGGATTTCGCGGCGGCACGGGCCGCACCAGGTGCCCCAGAAATTGATGACGACCGGTTTCCTGCCGAGCCATTCGTCGGCGGTGCGGATGTTGCCGTCGGTGTCGCGCAGAGTGAAGGCGACCTGGCCGGGCGGCTGGGTCCGGGCAGGCGGCTGCGCGGCGGCCGTTTGGGGTGTCCTTTCGGCCCGCGGCCGGGTGTCGGCGCTGTTGTCCCCGCAGCCGGCGAGGAGCAGGCCGAAAGCGAGCAGGGGGGCGAGAAATCGGATCATGGCGTCGTCTCCCTTGTTGTCCGGACATGCCGGTTGGGCGGTCTGCCCGCGCCCCGGCGCGGGGCGACGGAGCGGGCCTCCTCCGGCAGTATCGGCGCGGCGGGGGCTAGTCGTTACTCTTGGGAGTCTCCGTCTTGGTAGTGTCGTACTGCTCGTCCTTCACGTACGAGAGGGCTTCCATCATGACGTCGGGGGGACGGTATCCGGTGATCTGGCCAAGCTTGCTGCCGTCGGACTTGAGAAACCAGAACGTGGGGTAGCCGCGGACGCCGAATTCTTTCTTGGCGAGGTTGGCTTCGGTGATCTTGTAGCCGTTGACGTTGAGTTCCTTCTGGGAGTCGCCGTCGACTTTCACCGGGATGAAGTTGGCGTTGATCATTTCGACGACTTCGGGTTTGGCGAAAGTTTCGCGGTCCATCTTCTTGCAGAAGCCGCACCACTTGGCGGTGAAGTCGACGAGGACGTGCTTTTTCTCGGCGGCGGCGCGCTGGAGGCCGACGTCGTAGGCGACCCACTGGATTTCGGCCGGGGCGGCGGTTTTGCCGGACTCGTCGTCGGCGAACACAAACGCGCCGGCGGCGAGGACGAGCACAAGCGGGAGCATGATGGGCGTGATGGCTTTCATGAGGCACCTTGTTGCGGTATGGATGTTAACTTTCTTTGCGCTGCAGGGGGCGCAGGTACGCGCCGCTTTCGCCGAGGATGGCTTTCAGGGAGTTCAGCAGGGCGAAATCGGGGTTGACGGCGTACTTGCGCGACCGGATGTACACCTCCGAGCCGTTTTCGCGGGCCGCCACGAGCACCGGGGTACTTCCCCGGCTGGCGTCCAGCGTGCGGAGCGTCTGATCGAGTACGGTATCGGGGCAATCCACATCGATCTTTATAACCAACTGGCAGGAGAAGCGTTCCGTCAGCTTCTCCAGCGGCAGAACCTCGCCGCCGATGATCTTCGGAGCCTCCCCCTCGCGCGTCGACACCCGCCCGGTCACCAGCACCATCCGGTCGGCCGCGATGATCTCCTTGTTCTCGTCGTAACATTTCGAGAAGAGAATCAGTTCGGTCGAACCGGTGTAGTCTTCGAGGGTGGCGAACGCCATCATGTTCCCTTTCTTGTCGACCATTTTCTTGACGGCGGTGAGGATGCCCCCGACCGTCACCTCGCGGCCGTCGGCCGCCTGCCGGAGACCGTCGGCGGTGAAGGTCGTGAACGACTTCAACTCGTCGCGGTAGGCGTCGAGGGGATGGCCGGAGATCCAGAAGCCGAGCATGGTCTTTTCCTGGTTGAGGCGTTCGGCGCGCGGCCATTCCTCGAGGGGCGGCAGAGCGGGGGGGACCCGCCGCGCGCCGGCGCTGTCGGCGAACAGGTCGTGGGAAGCGGCGGCTTCCTGGACTTTATGGGCGAACTCGAGCACGGCCTCGACGGCCGCGTACTTCTGCGCCCGGTTGCCGGGGAGGGAATCGGCCGCCCCGGCGGCGACGAGGGATTCCAGGACGCGGCGGTTGAGCGTCTTGGCCGGCACCCGGGTCACCAGGTCGGCCAGGTCGCTGTAGAGGCCGTCCCGCCGGCGTTCCTCGACAATCGCCAGCGCCGGCGAGCCGCCCACGTTCTTCACCGCCTGGAGGCCGAACCGGATCTTCCCCTCGGCTACGGAAAAATCGACCTGGGAATGGTTGACGTCGGGCGGGAGCACGTCGATGTTCGCGCGGCGGCACTCTTCGAGGAAGGCGTAGATGCGGTCGGAGTCGTTGATTTCCGAGGTCATGAGGGCCGCCATGAACTCTTTCGGGTAGTACTGCTTGAGCCAGGCGGTCTGGTAGGCGACGTAGGCGTAGCAGGTGGAGTGGGCCTTGTTGAAGCCGTAGCGGGCGAAGGTCTCGATCTGGTGAAAGACCTCCTCGGAGACGCTGCGCGGGACGCCCAGGCGGTCGGCCCCCTCGAGGAACTCCTGTTTCTGGGCGGCCATGAGAGCGGCGTCCTTCTTCCCCATCGCCTTGCGCAGCAGGTCGGCGCGCCCGAGCGGGTAGCCGGCGAGGACGTTGGCGATCTTGAGCACCTGCTCCTGGAAAACGATCACGCCGTAGGTATCGCCGAGAATTTCCTCGAGCGACGGGTGGACGAATTCGATCCTCTGCCGGCCGTGCTTGCGGTCGATGTAGATGTCGATCATGCCCGAGTCGAGCGGACCGGGGCGGTAGAGGGCGTTCATCACGACCAGGTCGGTAAACTTCGACGGGTTGAGCTTGCGGAGGTAGTCGCGCATACCGGGGGACTCGAACTGGAAGATGCCGACCGTGTCACCGCGGGCGAAGAGGCGGAACACCTCGGGGTCGTCGAGCGAGAGGTTGTCGAGATCGAGGGCCGCGCCGGGGTCGTTTTCCCGAATCATGCGCACGGCGTCGTCGATGACGGTCAGGGTGCGCAGGCCGAGAAAGTCCATCTTCAGCAGGCCGATCTTCTCGACCATCTTCATGTCGTACTGGGTTGTGATCTCGTCCTTGCCGGACTTGAAGAGGGGGACGTAGCTGGTGAGGGCGGAGGGGGCGATGACGACCCCGGCGGCATGGGTGGAGCAGTGGCGGGCCAGGCCGTGGAGGGTGACCGCGTAGGAGAGGATGCGGTCGACGCGCTCGTCTTTCTTGCGCAGCTCGGCCAGCTCGGGGACTTTCTTCAGCGCCAGCTCGATCGTCTGCCCGGGGCCCTCCGGGACGAGCTTGGCGATTCTGTCGACCTCGCCGTAGGGCATGCCGAGGACGCGGCCGATGTCGCGGATGACGCCGCGGGCGGCGAGGGTGCCGAAAGTGATGATCTGGCAGACGTTGTCCTCGCCGTACTTGTCGATGACGTACTTGATGATCTTGTCGCGGCCGCGGTCGGCGAAGTCGATGTCGATGTCGGGCATGGACACGCGCTCGGGGTTGAGGAAGCGTTCGAAGAGAAGGCCGAAAGCGAGCGGGTCGATGTTGGTGATGCGGAGAGCGTAGGAGACGAGCGACCCGGCGGCCGAGCCGCGGCCGGGACCGACCGGGATCCCCTCGCGGCGGGCGTAGTCGCAGAAATCCTTGACGATGAGAAAGTAGCCGGCATAGCCCATCTGCCGGATCACCCCCAGCTCGTAGCGGAGACGCCCCTCGATCTCGTCGCTCAGCCGGCCGTAGCGCTCCCGGCAGCCCTCCCGGCAGAGGTGCTCCAGGCAGTCGTCGGGGTTGGAGAAGGCGGCGGGAATCGGAAAGACCGGCAGGAGGAGGCGGTCCATCTCGAGTTCGAGGTTGCAGGCCTCGGCGATGCGGATGGTGTTGCGGAGGGCCTCCTTGAAATCGCCGAACGAGGCCTCCATCTCCTCGGCCGACTTGAAATAGAGCTGGTCGGTGCGGTAGCGCATGCGCTGGGTGTCCTCGACCATCTTTCCGGTCTGAATGCACAGGAGCGCGTCGTGCGCCTCGGCGTCCTCGCGGCGGAGGTAGTGGCAGTCGTTGGTGGCGACGAGCGGGATTCCGGTTTCGCGTGAGATCGCCTCCATGCGGGGAATGTTCTGCAGCTCCTGCTCGAGACCGTGGTTCTGGATTTCGAGGAAGAAGTTCCCTTCGCCGAAAATATCCTGCAGCTCGCGGGCGGCGGCGACCGCTTCATCGGTCCGCCCCTGGAGGAGGTGCCAGGCGACCTCCCCTTTGAGGCAGGCGCTGGTGGCGATCAGCCCTTCGCTGTGGCGACGGAGGAGTTCCTTGTCGATGCGGGGGCGGTGGTAGAAGCCTTCGAGGAAGGCGGCCGAAGCGAGTTTGACGAGGTTCTGGTAGCCGGTGAGGTTTCTCACGAGGAGGACCAGGTGGAAACCGCCGTCGGGCCAGCGGCTGGAAGGTTTCTTGTCGAGGCGGCTGCCGCCGGCGACGTAGGCTTCGCAGCCGATGATCGGTTTGAGGCCGGCGCGGCGGGCCTTGGTGTAGAATTCGATCGCCCCGAACATGTTGCCGTGGTCGGTAATAGCGAGCGCCGGCATGCGCTGCTCGCGGGCCAGCGCGATCACATCGTCAAGACGGCACGCCCCGTCCAGCAGCGAGTACTGGCTGTGCGTGTGGAGATGGACAAAATTCGCAAACATAGGCTCAGGCCAATCAACCCTCCCCTCTTCCCTGCTTGTACGGCGGCCGGTGTCTTCGGATCGCGGAAAGGTGACGGCCGGGCGGTACGGGTCGGGTATGACAAGGGCGGTCCCCGCCGGGGCGGTCGCCGCCGTCCACAGATACAAAAAAACAGGCGCTGCGGGGTTTCGTCAAACGATTTGTGAAGGGCGGGCGGCGGGCGGGCGGCGGGAGGGCGCGGGGCCGGACGACGAAAGGCGGTCCGGTCGGACCGCCTTTCGGATTTGGGGAGATGTTACTCTCGTGCCTAGGTGCGGCGCCACCGGCGCACGACACCCGCGCCGGCCAGGCCGATGCCCATGAGCAGCATTGTCCCCGGCTCCGGCACCACCGTGGTGGAGGTGTCGGGACGGAGGATTTTGTTGCCGATGGAGCCGTTGCCGGGCATGGCGGTGGGATCGGGGGCGCCGAACCCGGCATTGTATGCCTCGTTCAGCCCCAGACCGCCGGCCCGTCCGTCTTTGGCGTAGAAGTCGCCCCAGACGGGAGCGCGGTTGGAGTAGAACTTGTAGTGAGTGGCCGTGAAGTCAAGCTTCATGGCGCTGCTCATGCCGTTCAGATCGCCGAACTCAACGGCGCCGGAATAGCCCCAGAAATCGGACGCCGTAGCATCGGGAGAAATCTCCAGCGTGAAATGGCTGACAGCCGCAACCTCCCAGGGATTCCCCTGGGCGTCGGTCAGCCAGTACTGGTAAAACCAGGAACCATCGGGCTGGTCTTCGATCATCCACTCAATCTTGAAGCCCTGCTGCGCCCAATAGCCCGAGGCAGTGACGCCGGCGGGGGACGCAAGGGAGCCGGAGAATGAGAGGGCGCTTGCCAGAGGCGACAGCAACAAGACCAGCGCCAGTGCAAGCACAACGTGTTTCATCGGCAACTCCTCATGCAGTATAGGGTTAATGGGTGTTCGGTATTCCTGCCGGCGGTCTGTGCGGATCAATGCACATCTCACCGGTTGTTTGCCCTGCCGTTTGGTCTGAGGGTCTCCACAACAGCGCGATTGTCTCCCAGCGGGGCCGCGACGACAAGCGCTAAACTGTTGTTTTCATTTCCAGTCAATTCACGGGTTCGCAGTCGTCCGGTTCCTTCGCCCGACCGAGGGTCGGGCCGACAGAGCCCGGGTGGTGGTCATGCCGGGGGATTAGAGCAACAAGTATGCCCCGGCGGGGGAAATCGAAAGCAGGCGCCCTCTTGTATTTTATTGTCCGACAACAGGTTGAATGGTGCGGAAGGAGTGCTGTCGGAAAGTTCCGGGCGGGGTGTGAAGCAGGGCATGCAAACTTCCGCAGAACGACCGATCGCCCCCTGGACCGGACCGGTGAAACCGCTGCGGTGGAGACGGCCAGGGGCGGACAATTCGGTTTCCGGAGAGTGAAAGATGTGATATATTTCCGAAAACGTTCGTTCTATAATGGCGGGAGAAGCGCACATTTAGGCAGGCAGAGAAGGAGCCGGATGGTAATGAAAGGCAAAGACAAGGCGGCGGGATCGCAGGCGCCGGACCGTAAGAAAGCGCTCGAGGCGGCGTTGATTCAGATTGAACGGTCGTTCGGCAAAGGGGCGATCATGCGGCTGGGGGACGAGTCGGTGCAGAAGGTGCAGGTGATCTCGACCGGCTCGATCGGGGTCGATCATGCGCTGGGGGTCGGGGGGATCCCGCGCGGCCGGGTGGTCGAGATATTCGGCCCGGAGGCGTCGGGAAAGACGACCATGGCGCTGCACATGATCGCCGAGGCGCAGAAAGCGGGCGGGGTGGCGGCTTTTGTCGATGCCGAGCACGCGCTCGATGCCACGTACGCGCGCAATCTCGGGGTGGATACCGACAACCTGCTGGTCTCGCAGCCGGACACGGGCGAGCAGGCGCTCGACATCACCGAGACGCTCGTGCGGTCGGGCGCCGTGGATATCATCGTGGTCGATTCGGTGGCCGCGCTCACGCCGCGCTCGGAGATCGAGGGGGAGATGGGGGATGCGCACATGGGGCTGCAGGCGCGGCTCATGTCGCAGGCGCTGCGCAAACTCACCGCGATCATCAGCAAATCCAAAACGAGCGTCGTCTTCATCAACCAGATCCGCATGAAAATCGGGGTCATGTTCGGCAATCCCGAGACGACGACGGGCGGGAACGCGCTGAAATTCTACGCCTCGGTGCGGCTCGACATCCGGCGGATCGCCTCGATCAAGGAGAACCAGGAGGTGATCGGGTCGCGCACGCGCGTGCGGGTAGTCAAGAACAAGGTGGCGCCGCCGTTCCGCGAGGCGGAGTTCGACATCATTTACGGCAAGGGGGTGTCGCGCGAAGGGGAGCTGCTCGATATCGCGGCCGCCAAAGGAATCATCGAGAAATCCGGCGCCTGGTTCTCCTACGGCGGCGACCGGCTCGGCCAGGGAAGGGAAAACGCGAAGCAGTTTTTGGCGGACAACCCGGCGCTGTTCGACGAGGTCTATAAGAAGGTGCAGGTGGAGCTGGGCATTTCGGGCGGGATCGGGAGTTCCTCGGGGGCGGCGGAGGAGGAGCCGGCGGAAGTAGAGGGCTGAGGGGGAAACGCCGGAGCGGGCACAGGCATGGGAGAGGACCAGAGACCTCCACGGTATGGGGCTCCCTGGGACCGGGAGGAGTTGATTCTTGCTTTCGATCTCTATTGCCGCATCCCGTTTGCGAACACGAAAGCGGGCAATCCCCTCGTCGTTGAATTAGCGCGGTTGCTGGGGCGGTCACCGGCCGGCGTCGCCCGGAAACTGGGGAATTTTGGATCGCTTGACCCGGCCCTTCGGAAACGCCAGATCGGGGGCCTGCCGCACACCGGGGATTTGGATCGAGCGGTCTGGCGAGAGTTCCACTCCAATTGGAGTGAACTCGTCCTGCAGGCAAGTCAACTCCGCGAGCGACGGATCCAAGAGGTGGGGCAGAGCGCGGAAACATTGCGCAGCGGGCCGACAGAGACTCTGGCCTCCAGAAAGGTGAGGGTCGGCCAGGACTTTTTCCGCGAGGCCGTCCTGAGCGCCTATGATGAGCGGTGCTGCGTTACCGGACTGAGAATTCGGGAGTGTCTAATCGCGAGCCACATAGTTCCGTGGAGTCTCGCTGAAGAGGGACGTGCCGATCCCCACAACGGGCTCTGTCTCAGCGCGACCTTTGACAGGCTCTTTGACCGGGGCTTCATGACTGTCGACACTGATCTCCGCGTCGTTCTTGCCGCAAGCCTCCGGGAGGGGCTCGATCGCCGAGGGCGGCAGCTCGTCGGGGTTTATCACGGCCGCCCAATCGCCCCGCCGCGGAGATTTGCCCCGTCACCGGTGCGATTGGAGTGGCATCGCCAGAAAGTGTTCCGAGGACAGTGAGGAGGAGAGCAATGGGGTTTGATGCCGACGTAGCCGGTCTGGTGGGAGAGTACGCGGGCATTCCGGGAGGGAACCATCGAGCCGGTCCGGGCTCGCCTGCGTCTGAGCTTGCCGCACTCGCCGATTGGCTGGTGGAGCACCATGCATGGACACCTTCGGCCGCGCGCCATCTCGTCGAACTCGTCGCCCGGAACGGCACGTTCGTCCTTCGCAACGCTCTGGCGCTCTCGATCGTCCTGGGTGTTGAGGACGGCGAGTTGGGCCTCTAGCCGGAAAGGCGCAAGCATAAAGCAGGCCGCTCCGGATCCTTCGGAGCGGCCTTTGCGTTGCGTTCCCGACCGGGCTCAGCGGCCGGGAATTTTCCTCCATCGCCGTCCCGACCTCGCCCCGAATGCCGCACGGGCTCGCGGGCCGGCGACCGGATGTCGGCGGGTCAACCGGAACGGTCGGGCTTGCGCGGCCGCGGCGAAACACCGCTCGGCGGCCGGGCGACAGCGCCGGGATTACGGCGGGAGCGTAACGGACGCATAAGCTATTCCCCGTCGACGTTCAGAACCGCACGTGACAGTCCGTTAGCGAAAGATCGAAAGGACCTCGTGGCGTAGAGTGATGCTGCCATTTACAATCGCCTTAGTATAACCTGCCCGGCCCGTTTGCGCAAGCGGAAAACGAGCGGGCGGGCGGCGCCCAAAAACCGCTTGCGTTTGGTTGGGCGGCCGGTATTTTGATCGGACCGGGGATGCAGTTCCGGCAGGGTGATCGCGTGCCTCTCTCCGACCTGCCCCAGGACCCGGACGAGAGCGGCCGATAGGTGACGGACGACAGCAAACCACTATATACAGACTGAGGATCGGGCTATGAAGTTTACCGACACGCTCGAAGGGGATCTGGTCATCATCGAAATTTCCGGCAAAATCATGGGCGGGGAAGAGACGACCATGTTCCACGGGAGAATCCACGAGTACATCAAGCTGAACAAGAAGAATTTCCTGATTAACCTGAAGAAGGTCGAGTGGATGAACTCGGTGGGCCTGGGGATGCTGATTTCGGCGTTGACGACGGTCCGGAACGCGGGCGGGCGGCTGGTGCTGGCGAACATCGATAAGATCGAATCGATCCTGACGATCACCCGGCTGATCTCGGTGTTCGACCACTACGACAGCGTGGCCGAGGCCAGGAAATCATTTGCCTGAGAGCGCCGGCGCCATGGTCGACGGTGGAGAGGGCCTTGCCGTGCGAGGCCCTTTTGTTGTCCGGTGCTCCGTGAGCGACCGGCGGGCCGGCAACCGGCGCCCCCCGGCCGCCGTATACGGAAGGTAACGGCGACGGTATGATCCACGGTCGCCGCGAGGAGTCGCCGAGGTTCAGCATGCGAATGTGCGCGCTCTGCTTCTGGATGTGTCTGGCCGCGATGGCGGCGGCCGCGCCGGAGGCGCCCCCGCGGCCGACCCTGGCGATCGCGCGCGCCGCGGGGCCGATCGTAATCGACGGCGACCTGTCCGAGGGAGCGTGGCGGACGGCCGCGAACGCCACCGATTTTACCCAGTTCCTGCCGATCGACCGGGTGCGGCCGAAATCCGCCACCTCGGCGTATGTCACCTACGACGACCGGATGCTGTACGTGGGTTTCGTGTGCGACGACGATCCGGCGCAGGTGCGGGCCACCCTGACCGACCGCGACCGGATGTACAGCGACGATTTCGTGGGGATCATCCTCGATACCTACGGGGATGCGGCGTGGGCCTACGAGTTCTACGTCAACCCGCTCGGCGTGCAGGGGGATATGCGCTGGCTGGCCTCGGGCGAGGAGGACACCCGCTTCGACGTCGTCTATTACAGCGCCGCCCGCGTCACCGATTCCGGCTGGCAGGCGGAGATCGCGATCCCGTTCAGCTCGCTGCGTTTTCCCGACCGACCCGAGCAGAACTGGCGGGCGACATTCTGGCGCAGCCATCCGCGGCAGAGCACGTTCAAATACTCCTGGGCAGCCATCACGCAGGACATGCCGTGCGTGCTGTGCGAGCTGGGCTACTGGACGGGGATCAGGGATGTCAAGCCGGGCAGCCGCCTCGAACTTTTGCCGGCGCTGATCGCCTACCAGAGCGGCGGCCGCGACGAGGACGACCTCACGACGGTGTTTGAGAGTGGCGACGCCGAGGCGGAGGGGGAGCTCAACGTGCGCTACCGCCTGACTCCCGGGCTGACGGCCGAGGCGACGGTGAACCCGGATTTCAGCCAGGTGGAGTCGGATGCGGCCGAGATCGACGTCAACACCACCTACGCCCTGTCCTATCCGGAGCGGCGGCCGTTCTTTCAAGAGGGGAGCGATCTGTACGGCACGGCGATCCCGGCGATCTACACGCGCGCGGTCAACGACCCGAGCATCGCGCTGAAACTGACCGGGCGGCAGGGGCGAACAAGTTTCTTCTTCCTCGCGGCGGTCGACGACACCTCGCTGCAGCTTATTCCGCTCGAGGAGGAGACCGAGTATGCGGCGCGCGGCAAATCGTACGCCGCCATCGGCCGGGTGCGGCGCACCTTTGCCGATGACTCCTACCTCGGCGCGCTTTTCACCGACCGGCGGCTCGACGCCGGGGACGGTTCGGGGACGGTGTTCGGGATCGACGGCGCCCTGCGCGTCCGTGAAAAATACCTCCTCTCGACCCAGATGCTGGGAAGCTACCATCGGGAATCGGGGGCGCCGGGAGACGCGGGGGCGGGCGGGGAACCGGGGCCGGCGTTTGACGACGAGGGGCACACGGTGTCGCCGGACGGGGAAGCCTACAGCGGCATGGCCTCCTACACCCAGTTCCAGCGCTACTCCCGGCGGTGGGAGTTGGAGATCAGCCACACGGCGACCAGCCCGACTTTCCGGGCGGACAACGGGTTTATCCAGCGCGCCGGCATCCAGGAGGCGGATGTCGAGGGCAGTCTGTCGTTTCGCCCCAACGGGAAACTGGTGACGACAGTCACCACGGCCCTCCACGTGGGCCGCCTGTGGGCGTGGGACGGCGGGCGGAAGGATGAGTGGATCATGCCGGAGATTGCCTTCGAGTTGCCCTGCCAGACCGAGCTGTACGGATCGCTGGTGCTCAGCCGCGAGCAGTTCCGGGGAGTGTGGTTCAAGGACATCCGGCGGGTGGAGGGGGAAGTGAGCACGCGCGTGCTGCACAGTTTCCGCGCCGGCGCGGCGGTGACGTACGGCAATTCGATCGCCCGGATGGACAACCCGGTGATGGGGCGGGAGCTGTCGGCCGGATTCGAGGCGATCATCAAGCCGCTGCAGCAGTTCACGATCGAACCGACCTGGGAATACTACCGGATCCGGGACCGCGAGACGGGCGAGCGCCTCGAGGAGGGGTATATCACGCGGACGCGCTTCAATTACCAGTTCACGCGCGAGTTGTTCGCGCGGCTGGTCGTGCAGTACGACGATTTTGACGACCGGCTGAATTTCGAACCGCTCCTGACCTACAAGCTCAACCCCTTCACCATCTTCTACATCGGGGCGGCGTTCCGCCACGGGTGGGACGACGAGCGGGGGATCGACGGGCGCCTCATCCAGCGACAGTTCTTCGTCAAGTTCCAGTACCTCCTCCGGGCGTAGCGGCCGCGGGGGAGTTCGCCCTTGACCGCGGCGGCCAACGGGCTATACCTTGCCTGTATGCCCCAGCACATCGTACAGGTGGACAGCTTCACGAGCACGCCGTTTCGCGGCAACCCGGCCGCGGTGTGCGTGATGGCGGGCCCGCGGGAGCCGGAGTGGATGCAGGCGGTGGCGGCCGAGATGAACCTCTCGGAGACGGCCTTCGTGCACCCGCTCGACGGCGGGTATGCGCTGCGCTGGTTCACGCCCACGACCGAGGTGCCGCTGTGCGGCCATGCGACGCTGGCGGCCGCCCACGTGCTGTGGAGCGAGCACCACCTCAATCCCGACCGGCAGATCCGGTTTCACACCAAGAGCGGCTTGCTCGTGGTCACCCGGCAGGGGGAGCTGATCAGCATGGATTTCCCGGCGCTGCCGGTGGAGGCGTGCGCGCCGCCGCCGGGGCTGCGTGAGGCCCTGGGGCTCGAGGCGCGCTTTGTCGGCCGCGACAAGTTCCATTTCCTGATTGAGACGGCCGATGAGCAAGCGGTGCGCGCCTGTGCGCCCGACTTCACCGCCCTGGCGCGGGCAGCGCGGGAAGGGGTGACGGTGACCGCCGCGGCCGGCGGGGAGTACGACTTCGTCTCGCGGTTTTTCGCGCCGGCCCTGGGGATCAACGAGGATCCGGTGACCGGGACGGCGCACTGCGCACTCGGTCCCTACTGGGCGGGGAAACTGGGCAAACCGACGCTGGCGGGTTACCAGGCCTCGCAGCGTGGGGGGGCGGTGCAGGTGACGGTGCGCGGCGAGCGCGTGCTCCTGGCGGGGCGGGCGGTGACCGTGCTGCGCGGGGAACTGGCGGCCGCCGAATCGCCGCGGCACGGGTGACCGACCGTCGCCGGCGCGGCCGCCGAGCTTTTAACTTGGAGAAACGGCGGGTGTGACAATAGTTTTGAGCGGTACGGACAGATTCATCAACGCCGTACCCACGGCTGTTAACATAGGAGAGTGGTATCATGATAGGCAAAATCGAGCAGCTTCTGGGAGACCAGAAGGATCTGTTGAAGCACGAGTGCAAGACGATCCCGAAGTCGAAACTGCACCTGCCCGGCCCTGATTTTATCGATCGGGTCCTGGTTTCGTCGGACCGCAGTCCGGCCACCCTGCGCAATCTCGCGGCCATGTTCAACCACGGGCGGCTGGCCGGCACCGGGTACCTCTCGATCCTTCCGGTCGACCAGGGGATCGAACACTCCGGCGCGGCCTCGTTCGCCCCCAACCCGGATTTCTTCGACCCCGAGAACATCGTGAAGCTGGCGGTGGAGGGGGGGTGCAACGCGGTGGCCTCCACGCTCGGCGTCCTCGGAGCGGTGTCGCGCAAGTACGCGCACAAGATCCCGTTTATCGTCAAGATCAACCACAGCGAGATGCTGACCTACCCCAACAAGTTCGACCAGGTGATGTATGCCGATGTCGAGCAGGCCTTCGATCTGGGGGCGGTGGCGGTCGGGGCGACCATCTATTTCGGGGCCGAGGAAGGGATGCGCCAGCTCCAGGAGGTGACGGCGGCGTTCAAGTACGCCCACGAGCTCGGGATGTTCACCGTCCTCTGGTGCTACCTGCGCAATCCCGCGTTCAAGAAAGACGGTGTCGACTACCACACGGCGGCTGATCTCACCGGCCAGGCGAACCACCTCGGGGTGACGATCGAGGCGGACATCGTCAAACAGAAGTCGCCGGAGACCAACGCCGGCTACAAGGCGATCGGGTTCGGGAAGACCAGTGAGAAAGTCTACACCGAACTGACGACCGACAACCCGATCGATCTGACCCGGTACCAAGTGGTCAACTGCTACATGGGGCGGGTCGGCCTGATCAACTCCGGCGGCGAGTCGAAGGGGAAGGGGGATCTCGCGGCCGCAGTGCGCACGGCGGTGATCAACAAGCGCGCCGGCGGGACCGGCATGATCTCCGGCCGGAAAGCGTTCCAGCGGCCCATAAAGGAAGGGATCGAGCTGCTCAATGCGATCCAGGACGTCTACCTGGAGAAGGACGTGACGGTGGCGTAGGCCGCCCGGCGGCGAATACCGGGAGGCGGGTCGTGGATGCCCGCCTCTTTTTTTTTGCACCCCGGCCGCCGTTGTCCCGTATACTCCTGCATTACGATTCTCACCCGGAGGTAAACGACAATGCGTCTGTGCTATCTGGTTCTCCTCACTGCGCTCTTGGCGATTCCGGCGGCGGCTTTCGCGGCCGAGCCGGCGGCCGGCGGGTCGGCCGACACGCTCGGCCCGACGCCGGTCGAGACAGCGGCGCCGGCGCTCGACACGGCCGCGGCGGCGGGTGCGGCGACGCCGGAGTATCCCATGGATCCCGAGCGGAAAGCGAAGCTGATTTCGTACTCGCGCTTTGTCAACATCTGGCGCTTTGCCGACCTCATCATCACCTGCGGGATTCTGGCCCTGATCCTGTTCACCGGTCTGTCGGCGCGGCTGCGGACCTGGGCGCAACGACTATTCCGTCGGAGGTTCCTCGCCGTGTCCTGTTTTGTGGTCATGTTCATCGCAGTGGAATTCCTGCTGAACCTGCCGTTTACCATTTACCGGAACTACATAGTCGAGTTGAACTACGGATTCATGAACCAGTCGTTCGGCGGGTGGTTCGGGGAGGCGCTCCTGAGCCTGGTGATAGCGATGGTTATCGGGATCATCGCGGCGTCGTTTCTCTACTGGGTGATCAACCGGTTCCGGCGGTGGTGGCTGGTATTCATGATCGGGGCGGTCCCGTTCTCGATCTTTTTCATTGTCATCGCGCCGGTGGTGATCAGCCCGCTGTTTAATGATTACGTGCCCATCCAGGACAAGGAACTGGGGACGAAGCTCGTGAATCTGGCGGAGAGTGTGGGGATTCACAACCCCGATGTTTTCCAGGTCAATGCCTCGAAGCAATCAACGAAGATCAATGCGTATGTGACCGGGCTTTTCGGCACCAAACGGATCGTGCTGTTCGACACGCTGATCGACAATTTCACGCACGACGAGATCCTGTTCGTTATGGGGCATGAGATGGGTCACTATGTGAAGCACCACATCTGGTGGGGGCTGGCGGTGGCGCTGGTGTATATCGGGTTTCTCGTCTGGCTGGTCAGCCGGATCGCACCGGCGGTGATTCGCAAGTTCCAGGGGCGGTTGAGGTTCAGCTCGGTCGGAGATGTCGCCTCGCTGCCGCTTTTGATGCTCCTGCTGACCGCGCTGGAGTTCGGCTTCCAGCCGATTATGAATACCTACTCGCGTATGCAGGAACATGTCTGCGACAAGTACGGAATCGACGTCACGGGGGTGGACGGCGAGACGGCGGCGCGGGCGTTTGATAAACTGGCGGTGTTCAACCTGTCCGATCCCTCGCCGAGCCCTCTCGTCGAGTTCTGGTTCTATGACCATCCGGCGCTCGACCGTCGGATGGCGTTTGTGCGGGAGTACGCTGCCACGCTGACCGGGAAACCGTCGGCGCGCCAGTAACATGCGGAAAGGTAACCCGGGCCGGAGGCTGTCTCCGCCCCCGGGAGCATCAGGAATCCGGCTTTCCCTCTTTCCGGAGGGTTGGGTCGCTCGGCTATATCCAAGGGTCCGAAGCCAAGCTCGATGCGACCGGTCCGCTTGCGGACGAGGAGGATGGTGGGCAGGATTTGCCTCTTGTGATTATCTCATTATTATGTAACAGGATAGCCCTGATTGGGTTTGGGCATGTCGGGAAGGATCTTTCTCTTGGCTGTGTCCCGGGTACTTCGCGATCGGGCCGGGCATAGATCGAGTCGGTTTTGCCAAGAAGAGGTCGCTGACGTCCCGGATGGGACCTTCGGACCGACCAGCCGAGCGGACCTCGGTTGTGAACGCCGACCTCCGCGAGCCGGGTCGCCGGGCACGGTTCTCACGGACTGCAGTGCCTCGGATAAGCAAACCCCTCCGCAAAAAGAAGACAAATGCGATCCTGTAGGCGTTGTTGGGGCTGTCTACAATAGAAGAAAACGTAGGCGGGACGGGCTCAAACGGGGTTTTTCGCTTGACTGACAAGACATTAATATTTAGTTTATATCAGCCTGAATCGTCAGGCGAAAGCAACGAAGGACCGCACTGCAGGACGAAACGGCCCAGAGGGCCCAGTGCAAATTAGGTAATCGGGAGTAACACGATGAAGGATCGGTTAATTCTTTCCTCTATGAAAGTAATGCGTCACCGAACGTGCGTGCCGCCGAAAGACGCGCGATATGCTCAAGGTGCAGAGGGAGCTTGTATGTCAATTGTTAGTGCAGGTCGAACTTCGAGGTCGGGAGAAGCGAATTCGAGGGGGGTACTTGGACAAGCCCTACTTTTGATGGTGTTTCTCGTTGCGGCTTCTTCCGCCCAAGCGACGAACACGAGGCTGACAATCACCTCGAATCTGCCGGATACCGTATGTCCGGGGGTAGAATTCACGGCGTGCGCCCAGCTGAAGGAGGCGTGTGGCGGCGGGTACTATGCGCCGTTGCCGAACCGATGGATCTACTTCTTCCTGAACAGCGGCGGCTGCGGTGTGGATGTCGGGCAGGTACCCGACGACTCCGCCAAGACGGATGCGAACGGCGTGGCGTGCGCCACCTTGATGTACCCGGCGGCCAAGGGCGAGTATGCCTTGCGGGTGAAGTTCCTGGGCGAGCCCAAGCCCGGACCGAGCCAGCCGCCGAACAGTGCTTGTCAGCCATGGAAAAAGGTGCAGTTGTCAGCTTCAAATGATTGCCATGGACTGGTGGTCGACCCCGGCCTCTGCGAGCATGCGCCGGAGGCCTCTTGTCCGGGGGATACTACCATCGTGCTCTGCAGTCCGGGCGAAGTTTGCCTGCCGGGATTCAACTGCTCCGATCTGGACGGCGATCTCATGTCGTGCTCCGTCTCCCTCGGCACGCTTGAGGGCGGCACCGTCTGCTTCAATGCGCTGGCGGCGGGCGTCTATGAGATAGTCTTAACGGCGGTGGATTCGCTGCTCCATTCGTCATCCTGCACCACACTGGTGACGGTAGAGCTCAACTCCCCGCCGGTCGTGAATCTCCCTAACGACACCACGGTCTTTTTCTGTCAACCGGTGCAGTTGTGCTTCCCGGTCGACATCACGGATGCCGATTGCGATATCGTTTCGGTGACGACGAACCAGGGCGCTTACTCGGGCACCGAGGGCGGGTTCGATCAGATCGCCCGCCTGAATGAGATGGGCGGGACGGTCACGCAGATCGGCGGCGGCGCGCCGGGCAAGGTCCTGTACACGGCCGGAGATTTCGTCGCCCCGGTCAACACGCAGTCGGGCGTCTCGGTCAGTCTGCCGAATTTTGGCTTTGCGAATTATGTCGTGGATTATGGCTCGTTCCCGAACGGGCTCCAGCCGGGCAACTCAGCCGTACACATGCTGGGCAGCCCGACCGACCTTACCTTTACGACCCCGGGGATCGGGGGACCGGATGGCGGGGACGGCGACGGTTCAGTGGCCTTTGCGAGCGGTAACTATTGTGTTCTCGGGCTCTACACTCCCGTGACGACCTGTAACGGTTCGCCCACGGATCTTTACTTGTTTACCAACACCGACGGCACGGGCACCGTGCAGTTGCGGTTCTATCTGGGCAGTGTGCTGGCGCACACGGTGACGCGCACGGTCACAAACGGTGCGGTCGGCAGCGGCTTCGGCGGTGTTACGTTCGATTTGCCGGATGGTTTGACGTTCGATCGCGTGCGGATCACCTGTACGAGCGGTATCCTCGAGATCGACGGATTCGCCGCGCGCACCGCCTCGTCTCCCACCACCACCGATGTATGCTTCACGGCAGCCGCCGCGGGCAGTTATGATGTGATTGTCACGGCGACCGACGCCTGCGGCAACGTGGGGGCGGATACCATGACGGTCGCAGTCGTGGTGAACCGGCCCCCGGTGGCCAATGCCGGGAGCGACCTGACCATGTCGCTGTGCGAGTTGTCCCAAATCTGCTTCGGCGTGTCGTTCTCCGATCCGGACAACAACCTGGTGTTGAAGGAGAAAGTCTCCGGCCCGGGGACTTTGGCCGGGAACCAAATCTGCTTCACGCCCGCGGCCGCGGGGGGATACACGTTCATAATCCGGGCCGTCGATGCCTGCGGGCTGGAGGACCGCGATACGGTCGTGGTGACGGTCGGCGTCAACCACCGGCCGCTGGCGGTCGAACCGGAAGATATTGTGCTGTTCCTCTGCGATCCGATTCAGCTCTGCTACACGTTCACCGCCAGTGACCCGGACGGGAATAATCTCACGTGGACAAAGCTGGCGGGCGTCGGGACGGTCTCGCCGAACGGCCAGTTCTGTTTCACCCCGACCACCTCGGGCATCTATGCCGTGGCGGCGATCGTGCGCGATTCCTGCGGCCTGGCCGACACGACCTCGATCAAGTATACCATTACATTGAATTCGGCGCCGGTGGCGGCGGATCCGGGGCCGGCGGTCGATCTGTTCCAGTGCAACCCGGCGCAGGTGTGTTACAATTTTGCCGCGACCGACGTGAACGGCGGCACACTGCTCTGGACCAAGCTCAGCGGCGCGGGGACGGTCAGTTCGACCGGGCAGTGGTGTTTCACCCCGACCGGTGCGGGGACGTACGCGGTGACGGCCCAGGTGGCCGATTCGTGCGGCGATGCCGACACGGTGAGCCACACCTACAATATAACGATTAATCGGCCGCCGACGATTGCGCTCGGCGCGGATACGGCGTTGTCGCTGTGCGCGCCGCAGCAGATTTGTCTGAGTTACACGGCGGGCGATCCGGACGCGGGCGATATTTTGACCGAGACGATGGTGGCAGGGTACGGCGCTATCGACACCGCCGCCAACCGCGTCTGCTTCACGCCCACCACCGGCGGCCTGTACCAGTTCATTGTGCAGGTGACCGACAACTGCGGCAAGGTTGATGTCGACACGGCGCTGGTGCTGGTCAGTTTCGGCGAGGCGGCGGCGATCGAGTGCCCGACCGGGCCGATCAACGTCTCGCTCTGCTCGGCGGACCAGGTCTGCCGGCTAGTGGCGGTGACGCCGTCGTCCGCGACGGTCACCGCGTCTTTCGGGTCGTGGTCGGCCGGCGAACTGTGCTTCCAGGCCGACACGAGCGGCACATACGTCATTCGGGTGATCGCGGCCGAGAGCTGCGGCGCCGATACGTGCACCCTGACGTTCAATGTGGTCATCGGCGCGGCGGCGTCGATCACGTGCCCCGAGCCGTCGGCGGCATCGCTGTGCGCCCCGGATACGGTCTGCGAGCCGGTCAGCATCAACGGGAGTGACCTCTCGATCACGGTCACGCCGATCGGCTGGTACTCGGCCGGCAATGTGTGCTTTGTCGCCGACACGAGCGGCCTCTATGCGTTGAGGGTCATCGCGAACACGCCGTGCGGCGCCGATACCTGCTCGTTTGCGGTCGACGTGACGATCAATACGCCGCCGACGGCGGCCAATCCGACCTCGCCGGTCGATACGTTCGTGTGCGCTTCGGCGGCGGTGTGCTACCAGTTCGCGGCGACCGATGCGGAGGGCGGTTCTCTCACGTGGAGCCGCCTCTCGGGGAGCGGGACGGTGAGTTCGTCCGGCCTCTGGTGTTTCACCGCGACCGCCGGCAGCCATAGTGTCGTGGCGGTGGTGGCCGATCCGTGCGGGGCGAAGGACACGGTCAGCCTGGCGTACAATGTGACCATCAACAGCGCGCCGGTGATGGTGGTCGGCAACGACACGACCATCTTCCAGTGTGCGGCGACGGCGCTTTGCCTGCCGTACACGGCGACGGATGCGAACAATAATATTACGCTGATAGAAATTCTCGCCGGGGCGCCGGGTGCGGTGCTCGACCAGCCCAACAGCCGGTTCTGCTTCACGCCCTCGGGGGCCGGCTCGTACCAGTTTATCCTCCGGGTGACGGATGCCTGCGGGCAGACGGATCGCGACACGATCACGGTCACGATCGGGGTCAACAGCCCGCCGGTGGTCAGCCTGGGGGCCGACCAAACGCTGTTCGGGTGTACGCCTGCCGAGATCTGTCTGCCGGTCGCGAGCAGCGACCCGGACAACAACCTCGCGTCGGTGAACCTGATCAGCAGCCCCGGCACCTTGGTGGGCAATCAGGTGTGCTTCACGCCGACCGGCACCGGTTCGTACCTATTCATCGTGCGGGCGACCGACGCGTGCGGGGCGACTGATTACGACACGGCGGTGGTGAACTACACGCTGAACAGTCCGCCGGTCGTCAACGCCGGCGCGGACCAAACCCTCTTCCTGTGCGCGCCCGCGCAAATCTGCTGGCCGGCTTCCGGGACCGATCCGGACGGCAACCTGTCAAGCGTGACCTTGACGGAGGGTGTTGGGACGTTCAGCGGCTCGCAGATCTGTTTCACGCCCGCCGGCAACGGTTCATACCTGTTCGTTCTGAAGGCGACCGACGCCTGCGGCGCCACCGACTACGATTCAGTAACGATTGGGGTGACGATCAACGAGGCGCCGGTGTGTGTGGTTCCGAATGACACGAGCATCGCCCAGTGTGTGGCGCAGGAAGTCTGCCTGCCGGCTCATGCGACCGACGCGAACGGCAACCTGCAGGTGTGCCAGATTGTGTCGGGTCCCGGTTCGCTGGTGGGGGGCAACTGGTGCTACACGCCCTCCAGCGACCAGACGGTGACGGTCGTGATGCGCTGCACGGATTCGTGCGGGGCCTTCTGCGAATCGCAATTTACAGTCAGTTTCGAGGTCAACGGTCCGCCGCAGATCGCTTTCGGGGCGGACATCAACACGTTCCAGTGCACGCCGACCGCAATCTGTCTGCCGTACACAGCCTCCGATCCGGAGGGGCTGGCGACGACGACGATCGCGCTCGTCTCGGGTCCGGGCACGCTTGATCTGCCGAACTCGCAGGTCTGCTACACACCCTCGGCTCCGGGGACGTCGACATTCATCATCCGCATCGCCGACCACTGCAACCGGGCGGATTATGATACGATCAACGTGACCGTCGGGCTCAACGTGCCGCCGGCGGTGAACGCCGGCAGCGACCAGGATCTCTTCCTCTGCCAGACGGGTGCGGAGATCTGCTGGCCGGCATCGGTCTCGGATGCCAACAATAACCTCACGACGGTGAATTTGATCGGCCCGGGAACGTTCGACGGCGACGAGATTTGCTTCAACCCGACGACCTCGGGCGACTACGATTTCATTCTCGAAGCGACGGATGCGTGCGGGGAGTACCGCGCAGACACGTTGATGATCACGGTGACAAATAACGAGCCGCCGGTTGTCCAGCTGCCGGGCGATTCGATCCTCTCCCTGTGCGCGCCGCAGGCAATCTGTTTCGGCTACACGGTCAGCGACCCGAACGGCGGGCGGGTAACCGAGGCGATGCTGTCGGGTTTTGGCACGATTGACACGGCCGCCAACCAGATCTGCTTCACGCCGACCGCGGCCGGGAGCTACGAGTTCATCGTGCGCGCAACGGATTCCTGCGGGGCGACGGATCGCGACACGATGGTGGTGACGGTCGCATTCGGGAACTTCGCCGCGATCGACTGCCCTACCGGCCCGATCACCGTGTCGCTGTGCGGTCCGGACGAGGTCTGCTACCTGCTCGATATCGCGCCGAGCGGCGCGACGGTGCAGCTCTCGAACGGCACCTACAGCGGCGGGCAGCTCTGCTTCCAGGCGGATACGACCGGGACGTACCAGATCGAGGTGATCGCGTCTACCGACTGCAGCGCCGATACCTGCCGGCTCACGTTTAATGTCGATATCGGGTCGGCGGCGCAGATCAGCTGCCCCGGCCCGCAGCAGTTCGACATCTGCGCCCCGGACACCGTGTGCGTCCCGGTGACCGTGCTGATGCGGAGCGACACGGTGACGGTCAGCCCCATCGGGTGGTTTTCGGGCGGCAATGTCTGCTTCGTGGCCGACACGAGCGGCCACTACGAGTTGACGGTGATTGCGTCGACCGAATGCGGCGCGGATACCTGCATGGTGGTCGCCGACGTGTCGATCAATTCGGCGCCGGTAGCCGAGATGCCCGATCCGGTCGACAGCTTCCTCTGCGCTCCCGGACAAATCTGCTTCACGTTTTCGGCCACCGATGCGGACAGCGATCCGCTGACTTGGTCGCGCCTCAGCGGGCCGGGGACGGTGACGGCCGCCGGGGTGTGGTGCTTCACGCCGACCGAGGCCGGCACCTACACGGTGACCGTCAAGGTGACTGATCCATGCGCCGCCGCCGACACGGCGACCATGACGTATAGCCTGACATTCAATTCGCCGCCCACGGTGGATCTCGGCGGCGGCAAGGTCAACAAGCTGAGACTGTTCCAGTGCGATCCGAACGAGCAGTGCGTGCCGTACACGGTGACGGATCCGGACAACAACGTGGTGCTCGAGCAGCTGGTCAGCGGGGCGGCGACGCTCGATACGGCCGCCAACCAGCTGTGCTTCACGGCCGGCTCGTCCGGCACCTACCGGTTTATCGTGCGGGTCCAGGACGCCTGCGGCGCCTCGGATCTCGACACGCTCGATGTTACGGTGCAGCTCAATAACCCGCCGGTGGCGAATGCCGGCGCCGATCAGCAGGTCTTCCTGTGCGCCAGCGCCCCGATTTGCTGGCCCGCGAGCTGTTCGGACCCGGACAACAATCTCGACAGCTGCTACCTGATCACGCCCGCGGGTGTTTACAGCGGCGGGCAGATCTGCTTCACGCCCGATACGGCCGGCGTCTACCGGTTCATTCTGCGGTCGGTTGACGTGTGCGGCGACGCCGATCAGGATACGGCATTCGTGACGGTCGAGATCAACACGGCGCCGGTGTGCCATTTGCCGAACGACACGACGATCGCCCAGTGCGTGCCCACCCAGGTCCAGCTGCCCGTCGGCGCGACCGATGTTGACGGCAACCTGGACCGGTGCGAGATCATCACCGGCCCCGGATCGATCCAGAACGGCAAGTGGGTTTATCTGCCCACTGCCGACCAGATCGTCACGGTGCAGGTGCTGTGCATCGACTCCTGCGGGACCGTGTGCACGGGCGACTTCACGGTCACATTCCAGGTCAACGAACCGCCGCTGGTAAACCTGGGGCCGGACACGACGCTGTTCCTGTGCCAGCCGCAGCAGGTGTGCCGCCCGGTGACGGTAACCGATGACGAAAACAATCTCCAGAGCACGACGGTTCTGTCGCCGGCCGGGGCGACGCTCAACGGCAACCAGGTGTGTTTCGCGACGGCGCTCGGGACGCCGACGTACACGGTGATTGTCGAAGCGGCCGACGCTTGCGGCCGGTCGGGGCGCGACACGAGTATCGTAAAGGTGAATTTCAACCGCCCGCCGGTGCTGACGGTGACGCCGAGCTTCACGATTTACCTCGATGTTTCGGGCGAAGTGTGCTTCAGCGCTTCGGCGGCGGATCCGGACAACAACCTGGCCTCGGTCAGCATCACCGCGCCGGCCACGCTCGAGGGCAACCAGGCCTGCTTCTGGGCTGACAGTTCGGGCGTGTACTGCTTTGTCGTGACGGCGCACGATGCCTGCAACGTTGCCGCCGTCGACACAATCTGCGTGACGGTGGCGATCGACGAGTGCATCCACCTCCGGGTGGAGAAGACCCACAACAGCTTCCAGGGCAACCACGAGTTCGTCGACATCTTCCAGCAGGGATCGGGCAAGGAGATCGGCGGGTTCGACCTGCTGCTGCAGTATGATCCCACGGCTCTCCTGTTCAACAACGCCGTGCCCGGAGACCTGCTCGAGCAGTGCGGCTGGGAGTACTTCACCTACCGCCAGGGTCCGGCGGGCAACTGCTCCGGCTGTCCCAACGGCCTGGTGCGGATTGTGGCGATCGCCGAGTACAACAACGGCGCCAACCACCCCGGCTGTTTCCTGCAGGATCTGACCGGTTCGCTGGCGACGCTCGACTTCGTCGTGTCCAACGACCGCAACCTCGAGTGCCAGTATGCGCCGATCCGGTTCTTCTGGGTGGATTGCGGCGACAACGCGGTGTCGTCGCGCACCGGCGACACGCTCTTTATCTCGCGCAAGGTGTTCGATTTCGAGCTCAACGAGATGACCTCGTACACCGGGACGCTGCCGGGGTTCACGGGGGCGCCGGACGTCTGCATCACGAGCGGCGGTCCCGGCAAGCCCTCGACCGTGCGCTGCGTGGACTTCACCAACGGCGGCGTGGACATCGTGTGCGCCGACTCGATCGACGCCCGCGGCGACATCAACCTCGACGGCCAGATGAATACGATCGCCGACGCCGTGCTCCTGAGCAACTATTTCGTCTACGGCCTGGGCGTGTTCACGATCAACGTGGAGGGGCAGATCGCGGCCACGGACGTGAACGCCGACGGGCTGGCGCTGTCGGTGGCCGATTTGGTCTACCTTATCCGGGTAGTGGTCGGCGACGCGCTCCCGTATCCGAAACTCGATCCCAACAAGTCGGCTGAGGTGCAGTTGGCGCTGATTGACGGCGTGCTGGAGATCCAGAGGACCGACTACGAGATCGGCGCCATCGCCCTGATCCTCGAAGGCGAGGCCGTGCCGGAACTGCACCCGGAGGCAAAGGGGATGGAGTTGCGGTACAGCTTCGACGGGACCGACACCCGCGTGCTCGTCTACAACAGCCAGGCGGCGGCCGCGCTCTCCGGCGGGAAGATCCTGCGGATCGGGGGGGCGGCGAGGATTAAGACGATCGACCTCGGGGCCTTCAACGGCCTCGCGCTGACGGCCAAGGTGAGCAGCCTGCCGTCGCGTTACGCGCTCTCGCAGAACTTCCCGAACCCGTTCAACCCGGCGACGACAATCGAATTCGCCCTGCCCAAGACGACCGATTGGGAACTCAAGATCTTCAACGTGCTCGGCCAGACGGTCGAGACGTTTACGGGGACCCAGGACGTCGGGTACATGAAGATTGTGTGGGATGCCGGACGATACGCCTCAGGGGTGTATCTCTATCGTCTGACGGCTGGTGAGTTCACCGCCACGAAGAAGATGGTTCTGCTGAAGTAGCGGCAGGGCCACCGACCCGGAGGGTAACCCGAGAGGGGGACCCTTCATAAACGACAGACCCCGCGCCTACTGCCCGCGGGGTTTGTCGTTGGCGGCGGCCGGGACGCAGGCGGCGCTCACCGGCAGAGCGGCCGCCGGGTGATCCCGACCCAGTGCGGAGCCGAGCCGGTTGCCTCGCGCAGGAGGCGGTTCATTTGGGCCGCGTGGTGCTGCACGTGGCGCATCGTGTACAGCAGCAGTTCCACGTATGCGACCTCGCCCCAGCGAAAGACGCAGGGGCGGCGCGCCGATTGATCGGTCAGCCCGGCGACGGCGGCGCGGCACTTCTCGCGGCCGTGCGCCAGGTAGGCCAGCAGTTGGTCTTGCGTGTAGGCCCGCTCCGGAAGCCGTCCAGCCGGATCGAGCTCCTCGAGCCTGAACGGGGCCGGCGGCGCGAACCCCTCCGCCGCACCATCGAGATAGAGATCAAGCCAGAACAGGGTGTGGTAGGCGAGGTACCCGCAGTCCCCGGCCTTGGCGGGCCCGTCCGGCGCCGCCCAGACCTCGTCCGGGCAGGCGGCGATGGCATTCTCGAGCATGTCAATGGCGGCTCCGCACTGGCGCCAGAGAATCTCCCTCAGATACGGTTCCACAGCCTCCACCTTGTCAATCCGGCTTCAGGTCGACCACCGTGGCGCCCCATGATCCCCCGGAACCCTCCTCGTGGCGGAAGCGGACAACGTTGGGGTGGCGGGCGAGGAGGGCGTGGACGATGCGGCGTTTGACCCCGCTCCCCTTGCCGTGCACAATCCGCAGAGCGTAGATCCGCTTTTCCAGGCAGGCGCGAAGGTACTCCTCGACTACCGCGCGGGTGTCCTCGGGGGCGAATTGATGGAGGTCGAGGGTGCCGTCGATCGGGTACTCGACCGGGTCGGGGGCGTGGTCGGTCACAGGTTCTTCTCCCGGTGGCGGGTTGCGGCCGCGGCGCGGAAGCTGCCGGGGCGCATGAATCAATTGCCTTGCGCCCCGCCGGCATGTTAATTGGCGCAGCGGTCTGGAAAATATACATCAGGAGGTACCATGACGTCAACCGCGCCGGCAGCCGGTGCCGCGGGCGGGGCCGCCAAACCCGGCCTTTTCCGCCAACTCGCTTCCCTTCCGCGCCCCTTCTGGATGGCCAACGTCATCGAGATGTTCGAGCGCCTGGCCTACTACGGAGTGCGGGTCGTGATTCCCATTTACATCGCCCAGGCCGACGAGCCGGGCGGGCTGCATTTCACCCAGGCCGACAAGGGACTCATCTTCATGATCTGGGCGATCGTGCAGTCGCTGGTGCCGATGGTCTCGGGGGGCTTCGCCGACCGCTACGGCTACAAGAAGACGATGGCCTTCGCGTTCACGGTCAAGATTATCGGGTACCTCACGATGGCCACGCAGCGGGAGTTCTGGCCCTTCCTCGGCGGCGTGTGCCTGCTGGCGTTCGGGACGGCGGTGTTCAAGCCGGGGGTGCAGGGGACGCTGGTGCGGGCGCTGAACAACAAGAATTCGTCGATCGGGTGGGGGACGTTCTACATGCTGGTGAATATCGGGGGGTTCCTCGGCCCGCCGCTGGCGCACTTCTTCTACGGTATCTCCTGGCCGGCGGTGTTTTTCGGCTGCGCCGGGATCATCTCGCTCAACTACATCATGCTCTTCACCTACAAGGAAGTGCATGCGGGGGGGGAGCAGAAGGGGGGGCCGCTGCACATCCTGGCGATCACCGCCCGCAATTTCCTCAACGGCAAACTGGTCGTGTTCATCCTCATCATGTCGGGGTTCTGGCTCATGTTCATGCAGCTGTTCGACATGCTGCCCAATTTCATTGTCGACTGGGTCAATTCCGCGTCGCTGGTGAAAACGCTCGGGCTGCCCGACTGGATGCTGCAGCTCAATTCCGACCGGGCGCCCCAGTTGTCGCAGGAGTGGATGATCAACGCCAATTCGGGGCTGATCATCCTGCTCGTCGTGCCGCTGTCGTGGATGGTCTCGCGGCTCCGGCGGGTGCACTCGATCACCATCGGCGTCATCATTTCCTCGGTCGGCCTCGTGCTGGCCGGATTCACGACCGCCGGCGTGTTCTGCATTCTCGGCATCATGGTCTTCTCGGTGGGCGAGATGCTCGCTTCGCCGAAAATGAACGAGTACCTCGGCGTGATCGCGCCCGAGGGGCAGAAGGGGCTCTACATGGGGTACGCCAACGTGCCGCTCGCGGTCGGCTGGGGGTACGGCTCGCTCTACGGCGGACAGGTGTACGGCACCATGGGTGAGAAAGCCAAGCTGGCCGCCGACTACCTCGCCGCCAAGTACCAGGTGCTCGATGTCGCCCGGACCGAGGCGTTCGCGAAACTGCAGGAGGTTTCAGGAATGAACGCCCAGGAGGCGACCGATGCCCTGTGGCACGCCTACCACCCCTACAAGCTCTGGTACCAGTTCGCCGCGGTCGGCCTGTTGTCGGCGGCGGCGATGGTGTGGTACAGTTGGTGGGTGAAAAGGGACGAGAAGGCCAACGCGTAGGGGAGAACAGGGCACCGCCGGGGAGTGGATCCTCCGCCCGCCCGGACAGGGCTTGACGAAACAGGGAGTGCGCAGTATACTATAGGTAGTCATCGCCGTAGAAGTTCAACCGAATGCAAGCCGGGCCGCCCGGCGAGAGGTGCGAGTATGGCCGGCACGCTGTCAGGACGGCGCGGCAGCAGGGGTGCCCTGGCCCTCCGCCGCCTGTCGTTTATCGCGGCGCTCATTCTCTGCGCGGCCGCCCCTGCGGGGGGGAAAGATCTCTATCACGTTACCTTGACCGGTCCGACGGACGCGGAAGCGCTCCGGGGTCTGGGCCTCGATGCGGTGGCCCGGGTCGCCGACGGCTACCTGGTGCTCATCGACCCGCCGCAGGCGGCCGCTCTGGAGACGAGCGCGCTCCGGTCGCGGCTGGTTCGGGCCGACATCGCCCGGAGCGATCTGGCGCGCGACCTGCGAACGGATTCGGGGGACCGCGCCCGCTATCCGGTGGTCTTCGAGAGCGGGGGGGTGCGTCTCGTCGACGTACGCGGGGGGGTTGTGCCGGACGAAAACGGCTGGCTGGGTCTGGCGCCGCTGCCATCGACCAGTCTGCCGATTGTCTGCCGCACGGCCCGGCCGGTCGGCCGCGCGCGGCCGGAGCGCGCACTCGATCTCGACTCGCTGATCAGTCTGATCAATGAGGATTCCTGCCGTTCCTATGTGGAGCGGCTGCAGGCTTTCGGGACGCGCAAGGTGGGCACGAGCCAGAATGCCGCCTCGCGCGACTGGCTTGTCAACAAGTTCCGGTCGTTCGGTTATGACTCGGTAACCACAGACAGCTTCGCCGCCTACGAGAACTGGGGAGACGGTCCGGCGGTGGCCGCATTCAATGTTATCGCCGTCAAGCCGGGGACGCTGTATCCCGATTTTCACATTCTGATCGGCGCCCACCGCGATTCCTCTCCGCGGCAGTCGCCGGGAGCCGACGACGATGCGAGCGGCATCGCCGGCGTGCTCGAAATCGCGCGCGTGGCGGCCGCTCTGGAGACCCCGGTGTCGCTCGTGTTCGCGGCTTTCGACGCTGAAGAGTGCGGGTTGTGGGGCTCTGATTACTACGCCGCGGAGGCGGCGCGGCGGGAGGACAGCATCGCGCTTGTGCTCAACATGGACATGATCGGCTACCACGAGAACGACTCGGCCGTCTGGGTCTATCACACCGTGCCCGGTTCGTACGGAGCGCTCTGGGGAGCCTTGGCCGATTCGCTGGCGGGGGTCGACCTCTCGGCGCACCTGGCGGCCGGCGCGACGTGGGATGCCGAGCCGTTCGAGCAGCGGGGATACGAGGCCCTCACCCTCCACGAGTATGTCCGTATGCCGTTTGTTCACACCGCGCGCGACAGCGCCGTGTACATCAATTTCGACTACCTCGCGCGCGTTGTGCGGGGGACGCTGGCGACGACGTTGGTGGCCGCCGAGACCTTTGCGCCGGGGCTGCTCCGATTCGCGCTGCCGGGGCCGCTGGCCGACCCACTCCCGGCCGGCCGTCCGATCGAACTCGAGGTGTATCTGCGGGCCGCCGGCTCCGGCTGTCCGGCGGCCGGGGGCGCCCGGCTGCACTACTCGTTCGGCGAGGGGGCGTGGGACTCGCTCTCGATGGCCGAGAGCGGCGCCGATCGCTACCGCGCCGAGCTGCCGCCCGTGTACGAGATGACGCCGCTGCACTTCTACTTCACGGCCACCGACACCTCGGGGGCGGTGTTCACCTATCATGACCGCGAGGCGCCCCTCCTGGCGGTGGTTGCCGCCCGGTCCGAGGTCGTCTTTCGCGATGACTTCAATCAAGATTGCGGGTGGCAGGTAATGGGCGGGGCGACCGAAGGGGTGTGGGAACGGGTTCTGCCGCAGTCGGCAGCCTTCTGGGGGGCGCCCGGACGCGACTATGATCACTCCGGGTACTGTTTCCTGACCGGTAACGCCACGGTTGAAGACGTGGACGGCGGCACGACGATGCTGGTGTCTCCCTGGATTGCGGTCGGCGCGGGCGAGGCGCGGATTCGGTACGCCCGCTGGTTTGCCGACTACTATCCGGAAGGCGAGCCGTACAGCGATACCTTCCGCGTCTATGTCCGGCCCAGCCCCAGCCAGTCATTTCGACTCGTGGAGACGGTCGGCCCGGTGGTGCAGGCGGACGGCGGGTGGTACGCGCGTGAGTTCATGGCCGGGGAGATCGTCGCGACGACCGGTGCTCTGCAGCTCCGGTTCGACGCCTCCGATGCCGGCGCGGACTCCCACGTCGAGGCGGCGGTGGACGACATCACCGTATGGCGCTACACCTGCGATCCCGCCGTGCTGACCGCATCCCTGCCTGATTGGACCGCGGGTGTCCCCTATTCCTACTCGCTGGCGGCGGCGGCCTGCTGCAGCCTGCTGGTGTGGACGGACAAGAACGACGCGCTGGCCGGCAGCGGGCTGGTCCTGGAGCCCTCGGGCGCGCTCTCGGGAGTGCCGCTCGCGGCGCAATCGATCAATCTGACGGCGCAGGCGGTCGATGACAGCGGGCGGGTCGGGGAGCGCACGTTCCCGTTCACGATCAACCCTGTCCTTGAGGTTGCGACCGATTGGCTGCCGCGCGGCATGGTCGGCGCGGCCTACAGCCGCCGGCTCGAAGCGGAGGGCGGAACCGGGGGGCGGGTGTGGCGCGACCGGGATCTTGATTTGGCCGGCAGCGGCCTGGCCCTGGACTCGTCGGGGCTGCTGAGCGGGACGCCGGTCGCCGCCGGCGGGTATTCGTTCGTGGCGGAAGTGGTTGATCAGGTCGGGGCCCGCGCTGTCAGAGAACTCGCCGTGGCGGTCGACGAGTCCTACGTCTGCGGCGATGTCAGCGGCGACGGCGTCGGGCCGAACATACAGGATCTCTCGTTTCTTGTGTCGTTTCTCTTCCGCGGGGGGCCCCCGCCGCCGGTTCCGGCGGCGGCGAATGTTGACGGCGCCGGCGCGCCAGGGGCCGACATTACGGTCGCCGACCTGACCTATCTTGTGGCCTACATGTTTCGGAGCGGCTCCGCGCCGATTTGTGCGGGACCCTCGGCGCGGTGAGAGGGCGGCATTGGGAAGCGGCGCAGGGTCGCCCGACGGGTGGGCCGGCCGGCGCAATGCGGCCGGGTGCGGGCAGCGGCGCCTTGCCTTTCCCCTGCTTTTTTCTTACCTTCACCATACTTGGAAAAATGCTCTAACCCCCACGAATCGGAGACCGCGAATATGTCCCACACCGCCACCCACATCCCCGCCGCGCCCACCTGGGATCTGGACTCGATCTTCCCGGGAGGCAGCGCCTCCGCCGAGTACAAAGCGTTCCGCGAGAAAGTGAAGAAAGATCTCGCCGGGGCCGCGACCGCGGTCGACCGGCTGCCCGCCGCCATCACCCCGGAGAACCGCCCCCAATGGGCGGCGGCTATTTCCACCCTCCAGTCCATCCTCGCCGACCTCGAGTTGCTGCTGGCGTTCGCATCGTGTCTGAAAGCCCAGAATGTCAGCGACACGCTTGCCCACGCCGCCGATGCCGAAGGAGAGGAGGATGTCGCCCAGTGGAAGAAGCTCATGACCCGGATCGAGGCGATGTCTCTGCAGCAGTCGGATGCGGCCTGGCAGCTGCTCACGGCGGCCCCGGAACTGCGCGGGACGGAGTTTTTCCTCAACGAGGTGCGCGAGACCGCCCGCCGGAAAATGCCGGTGGAAAAAGAGGAGCTGGCGCTGGATCTGGCGGTCAACGGCTATCACACCTGGAACCAGTTGTATGACAAGATGGCCGGCGACCTTCGGGAACCGTTCGAGGAAGGCGGCCAGACGAAGCTGCTCTCGATGGGGCAGATTGCGACCAAAATGTCCAGCCCCGACCGGGAGGTGCGGCGGCGGGCGTTTGAGGCGATGACCAACGGGTGGAAGCGCCGCCAGGATCTGGCGGCGATGGCGCTCAACGCCCAGGCGGGATTCCGCCTGTCGCTCTATAAGTACCGCGGCTGGGATCTCATGTACGAACCGCTGCACAACGCCCGCCTGCAGGAGGCGACGCTCGATACCATGTGGCGGGTGATTGCGGAGGAGAAAAAGCGGCTCCGCGCCTATGTCGACGCGAAGAAGAGACTGCTGGGGATCGACCGGTTCCGCTGGTACGACGAATTCGCGCCGGCCGGCCGGTCCGATCGGCAGTACAGCTTCGCGGAGGCCGGCGATTTCGTCGTGGCCCAGGTGCGGTCGTTCTCCGATGACATGGCGGATTTTTACCGCCGGGCGATCGACAGCCGCTGGGTGGAGGCCGAGGACCGCGCCGGTAAAGCGGGCGGAGCCTTCTGCACCGGGTTCGGACCGGTCCGCCAGTCGCGGGTGTTCATGACCTACGGCGGGTCGTTCGAGAACCTTCTCACGCTCGCCCACGAACTCGGCCACGCCTACCACCAGCAGGTCATCACCGAGAAACCGTATTTCGCACAACAGTACCCCATGCCGCTGGCCGAGACGGCTTCGATTTTCTCCGAAACGCTGGTGACCGATGCGGCCCTGGGCCAGGCGGCCGACGCCGGGGAACGGCTCATGCTGCTGGACCAGAAACTCCAGTCGGCCTATGTGATGTTTACCGACCTGCACTGCCGGTACATTTTCGACCGAGCCTTTTACGCGGAACGCCGGAACGGGATGGTCCCGGCGGAACGGCTGTCGGAGATGATGGTGACGGCGCAGAAGGAGGCGTTTGCGGGAATGCTGGACGATTCGGGGTGCCACCCGCTCTTCTGGGCATCCAAACTGCACTTCTACATGACCTCGGCGCCCTTCTACAATTTCCCCTACGTGTTCGGGTTCCTCTTTGCCGGCGGCGTCTACGATCGGGCCAAGCGGGAGGGGAAGAAGTTCGCGAAGGACTACCGCGCGCTCCTGGCGGACACCGGCAGCATGACCTGCGAAGAGCTCGCCCGGACTCACCTGGGGGTGGATCTGGCCGACGAGGGTTTCTGGCGCAGCGCGGTCGACCGGGCGCTGGCCGAGGTCGAGGCGTATGTGAAGTTGGCGAAGTCGATGTAGGAGGCGTCGGCGCGGATTGGCGCCGACCGGGTCCGGGGGGGCCGGTCGGTTCCGTGCGGCGCGCGATGTGTGCGGAATACGAATAGAGCGGCGCCTGCCCGCCGGAGGCTGAGAGCGGAGGGCTCTCTCGGAGAACCGTATGATGGAAAATGACTTCACTGTCGAAGTGCTGGTCGAGATCCCCAAGGGGAGCCGGAACAAGTACGAGTACGACAAGGCGCGCGGGCTGTTCCGTCTCGATCGCATGCTGTTTTCGGCGGTGCACTACCCGAGCGATTACGGTTTCATCCTCAATTCGCTGGGGGGCGACCGCGACCCGCTCGATGCTCTCGTGCTCACCTGGGAGCCGACTTTCCCGGGATGCCTGATCGATGCCCGTCCGGTAGGGCTGTTCCGCATGCAGGACGAAAAGGGCCCGGATGAGAAGATTTTGTGCGTGCCGATCCACGACCCGATGTGGAACAGGATCCGGGCGCTGGAGGAGGTCCCGCCGCACCTGGTGAAAGAGATCGAGCATTTCTTCCAGGTATACAAGGAGTTGGAGGAGAAGAAGACGGCGGTCGAGGGGTGGGAGGACCGGGCGGCCGCGGAGCGCGTGGTGCGCGAGGCGCAGGAGCGCTGGCGCAAAGCCGGCGAGCACGACTAGGCCCGCCGCGCGGGGGGAACCTGGAAAAGGGGGTCCGCTTTTTTTTATTGACTCGGGCGCGCCCGCCCTGTATTTTTTCAGTAATCACAACGACTATAGGCTGAGTCAGCCCTTTGTTTTCGCGTATGGTGCGGATCATCATGCAATCTGCCCGTGGACTCTCATTGCATGTGAGGAGGTGGTGCGCCCGACAGACACTATTCCCTTGTTCGCAACCGTCACTTGATTAAACCCGGCTGCCCGGAGCAAAGGGTCTCCTTTGCGGGCAGCGTTCCTCCCAATCGAAGAAGGAGTCAAACCATGAGAGCAGTGTTCGTGCTGGTGATGCTGACTGTCCTTTGCGGTTTCGTCTTCGCCGAGGACTTTCGGGTCGGGCAGTCATGCGTCCCGCCGTCCGGAGATGAGTACGTTCCGGACGAGATAGTTGTGAAGTTCAAGGACGGCGTGGGCCGCCAGGCGGTCAGTGCCGCGCTCGCCGACCTCGGGGCCACCACGATCTCAACCAACCGCCAGATCGGTTTCCACCAGCTTCGGATCCCGGCGGGGACGACGGTTGAGGAGATGGTGGCGGCTTTCGGCGCCCGTCCCGATGTCGAGTATGCCGAGCCAAACTATATCGCCCACGCCTTCATGACGCCGAACGATCCCTACTACACGTACCAGTGGCACATGCCGCTGATCAAGATGCCGGCGGCGTGGGACCAGACCACCGGCTCGCCCAGCGTGATCGTGGCGGTGGTCGACTGCGGGGTCGCCTACGAGACCTACGGCAGCTTCACGCAGGCCCCGGACCTGGCCGGGACGAGCTTCGTGCCCGGCTATGATTTCATCAACAACGACAGCCACCCCAACGACGACTGCGCCCACGGCACGCACGTGGCCGGCACGGTCGCCCAGACCACCAACAACAACCTCGGCGTGACGGGCGTGGCCTTCAACTGCAGCATCATGCCGGTGAAAGTGCTCGATGCCTCCGGCAGCGGTTCGTACACGGCGATCGCCAACGGGGTCACGTTCGCCGCCGACAACGGCGCCCACGTGATCAACATGAGCCTGGGCGGATCCTACAACTCGTCCACCCTCCAGAACGCGGTCGTCTACGCCTACAACAAGGGCGTGACGATCGTCTGCGCCGCGGGCAACGCCGGCACCTCCACGCCCCAGTATCCGGCCGCCTACACCCAGTGCATCTCCGTCTCGGCCGTCCGCTACAACAAGACGTACACGTCGTACACGAGCTACGGCTCGACCATCGACATCTGTGCGCCCGGCGGCGACGTGAGCGTCGACCAGAACGGCGACGGCTATGTTGACGGCGTGCTGCAGCAGACGCATGACGGGACCAACTACGGGACGTTCGGGTACTACTTCTACGAGGGGACGTCGATGGCGTCGCCGCACGTGGCCGGTGTGGCCGCCCTGCTGATCGCCAAGAACGGCGGCTCGATGGCCCCGGCCGATGTGCGGGCGGCCCTGCAGAACACGGCCGAGGATCTCGGCGCCGCCGGGTGGGACCAGTACTACGGCTACGGCTTGGTGGACGCCAACGCCGCCCTGCTGTCGATCTCGACCAACAACCCGCCAGTGGCGGCTTTCTCCGGCACGCCGACCTCGGGCACGGCGCCGCTGACGGTCGTGTTCACCGACGCCTCGACCAACAATCCCACGAGCTGGTCGTGGAATTTCGGCGATGGCGGCACGTCGACTGCCCAGAACCCGACCCACACCTACGCCTCGGCGGGAACGTACACGGTGACGCTGACGGCGACCAACGCGTACGGTTCGGACTCCGAGACCAAGACCGGCTACATCACGGTGTCGGCGCCGCCGACCTACCCGCCGGTGGCGGCCTTCTCCGGCACGCCGACTTCGGGGACGGCGCCGCTGACGGTCGTGTTCACCGACGCCTCGACCAACACTCCCACGAGCTGGTCGTGGAATTTCGGCGACGGCGGCACGTCAACCGCCCAGAACCCGACCCACACCTACACATCGGCGGGGACGTACACGGTGACGCTGACGGCGACCAATGCGTACGGTTCGGACTCGGAGACGAAGACCAACTACATTACGGTCACGACCGAGACCGCGCAGTGCGACGACTTTAACGACGGCAACTACACCGGGTGGAGCAACAAGCTCGGGACCTGGTCGGCCGCGAACTACTACCTGAAGGGGAACTCGACGACCTCGAATGCCCGGCTGACCTCGCCCTTCGGGACGTTCTCGACGGCGACGATTACGTGCAAGGTGCGCATGAACACCGGGCGCACGCAGCGCAACACCCGCATCATCTTCGCCTACACCAACAGCTCGAACTACCGCTACGTGCAGTTCGACGATTACTACAACCGGGTGTACGTCGGCGAGATCCTCAGCGGGCGCCAGTACACGCGGGCGTATGCGAGCTACACTTTCAGCACCGGGGTCTGGTATGACGTGACCGTGTCCGTGGCTGCGAGCGGGACGGTCTCGATGATGGTCGGGTCGACGTCGATCGGCTCCTACACCTTCTCGGCCCGGGCCGGCCTGGTGGGAGTAGGCTACACCAAGTCCAACAGCGACTTCGACGACTTCTGCGTCAACGCCGCGGCGTCCTGGGCGGAGGCCCCGGCGGCGCCGGCGGAGCTCGTCCCGGCCGGGTTTGAACTCGCCCAGAACTACCCCAACCCGTTCAACCCGACGACGACGATCAGCTTCACGCTCCCGACCCCGGGCGACGTGACGCTCGAAGTGTTCAACGTGCTCGGTCAGCGGGTGGCGGTGCTGGCGAGCGGGCCGTACGGGGCCGGCACGCACCACGTCGAGTGGAACGCCTCCGGCGTGTCCAGCGGCGTGTATCTGTATCGGCTCTCGGCCGGCGAGTTCACGGAAACCCGGAAGATGCTGCTGGTGAAGTAGCATCGTCCGGACAGGAATTCGGCAGACGCCATGCGGGCGGGTCGGTCGACCCGCCCGCTTTATATTGGGCGGAGCGCGTCCGCGCCGGGTCTATCCCTTGACGACCCCGACCGGAGTCAGGCGGGCGACTTTGCGGGTGATGCCGGCGTGGTGGGAGATGGCGACGACCTCGTCGACGCTCTTGTAGGCGCCGGGCGCTTCCTCGGCGACGACCCGCTTGCTCTTGGCCCGGAGGTAGATTCCCCCCTCGCGGAGTTTGCGGATCACGTCCTCGGCTCGGTGCTCCTTGATCGAGGCGGTGCGCGACAGCCGCCGCCCGGCGCCGTGGCAGGAGGAGCCGAAAGTCTCCCGCATGGCCTGGGCCGTGCCGACCAGGAGGTAGCTGGCGGTGCCCATGTCGCCGGGGATGATCACGGGCTGGCCGACCGCCCGGTATTTCTCCGGGACATCCCTGTGCCCCGGGCCGAAGGCCCGGGTGGCCCCTTTGCGGTGGACATACACCCAGCGCTTCTTCCCGCCGATGTCGTGCTGCTCGCGTTTGGCCATGTTGTGGGCGATGTCGTACACGAGGCGAAGGCCGAGCCGATCGGCCGGCTGTCCGAAAACCGCCTCGAACGATTCCCGCACCCAGTGCATGATCACCTGGCGGTTGCACCAGGCGAAGTTGGCCGCCGCGTTCATCGCCAGAAAATACTGCCGGGCCTCGGGGGAATCGACCGGCGCACACATGAGCTGCTGGTCGGGCAGCGCGATGCCGTATTTCCTTGAGGCCCGGCGCATGCTCTCCAGATAGTCGGTGCAAATCTGGTGTCCGCAGCCGCGCGACCCGGTGTGGATCATGACCGCGATCTGCCCCACTTCCTCCAGGCCGAACACCCGCGCGGCGTCCGGTTCGTAGATGGCGTCGACGCGCTGGATTTCGAGAAAGTGATTCCCGGCGCCGAGAGTGCCGAGTTGGTCGTGGCCGCGCGCCTTGGCGTTCTTCGAGATCACCGACGGGTCGCTCTCCTCCAGACACCCCCCTTCCTCCATCGCTTCGAGATCCTCAGCGAGGCCGTACTCGCGGCTGACCGCCCACCGGGCGCCGGTGGCCAGCACCTCATCGACCTCGCGCTCCGACAGGCTGATTCTTCCGGAGGAACCCACGCCGGAGGGGACGTTGGCGAACATCGTGTCGACCAGCGTCTCGATCCGCGGGAGGACGTCGCCAAGATGGAGGTCGGTGCGCATGAGGCGCACGCCGCAGTTGATGTCGTACCCGACCCCGCCCGGGGAGATCACCCCGGCCGCGCCGTCGAACGCCGCGACCGCCCCGATGGCGAACCCGTAACCGTGGTGGATGTCGGGCATGGCGATCGACTTCTCGACGATGCCCGGGAGGGTGGCGACGTTGGCGACCTGGAAGAGCGAGTCGTCGCGGCGGATCGCCTCGAGCATCGCCTCATCGGTGAAAATCAGCCCCGGCACGCGCATCCGCAGCCCCTTCTCCCTGATCACGGGGCTGGCGAACGACGACGGGATCTGGTAACGCCACGCATCGATTTTGTCCAGCGGACCCTGCCATGCCATAGCACACTCCGATTTCCGGCGGCGCCGGGCGCATTTCCCGGCCGCGGGGATCCTCACACGTCGAGGACGACCCGCACCCGGGCCGGCCGGCCCGGGCCGCCCGCGACGACTTCGATCATATGGTACGACACCGCCTTCACGTGCATCCCGCACTCGTGGCGGCGCTCGTCGAACTTCTCCCCCCGCCCGCGCGCGGCGAGGCGGGTGTCCCCCTCCAACACGACCGCGAAATCCTTCGCCACAATCCGGTCGACCTCGTGCCGGATGATGAGCTCGCTGAGGAAAGCCACCAGCAGCCCCTCGCGATCGATCGCCTCGACCGCGACGTCGAGGTCGAGTGTCGGTGCGATCCGGTCGAGATCGGTGATCACCGCGAACAATCCGTCGGCCGCGGCGGCGAATGCCTCCGCGAGCGTGTCGCCGTGGCCTTGGAGGATGACGTCGGCGGTGTGGTCGAGAAATTCGAACCGCTTCATACCGTATAGTATGCCGGGCGGCGGCGGCCGCAAGGACAATTGCGGCCGGTTTACCCGGCCAGCCCTTCAAGATAAGCGGCGGCGCACCGGCCGAGGCCGTCGGAGTAGCCCCCCTCCAGGACGCTGAACACCGGTCGGCCGAGCGCGCCGATACGCTCCCCGGCGGCCCGGAACGCTTCGTGCGACAGCGGGATAAACGAAAACGGATCGAGCTTGTAGAGGTCAAACCCGGCCGACACCGCGATCAGGTCGGGGCCGAAAGCCCGCACTTTCGCCAGGCCGTCATCCAGCGCCCGCAGCCACATCTCCTCGTCCGCGCCCATCCGGAGCGGATAGTTGAAGCAGTTCCGCTCGGAAAACAGCCCGGTGCCGGGGTAGAACGGGCTCTGGTGGAGGGAGAGGTACACGACCCGGTCGCGGCCGAGAAAAATGTCCTGCGTGCCGTTGCCGTGGTGGCAGTCAAAATCGACGATGGCGACGCGGTCCACCTGTTCGAGGGCCCGGGCGGCGGCGATGGCGATGTTGTTGAAATAGCAGAACCCGGCGACCGAGTCCGGGCCGGCGTGGTGGCCGGGCGGACGGAGGAGGGAGATCGCCGCGACCCCGTCGAGCGCAAGCCGCATCGCTGTCAGGGCGCCGCCCGCCGCGAGCAGGGCATGGTCGAAGATGAACGGGAGGGCGGGCGTGTCCCAGTCGAGAAATTGCCCGGTCCGCACCATCTCCAGGTGGCGGGGCGTGTGGACGGTCAAAATATCCTCGTCGCCGGCCGGTTCCGGCGGCACCGTCTCGTACTGCCGGGACAGGTGCTCCCAGGCGAGCCGCACGCGCCGGGGCGTTTCGGGATGCCCCGGCAGGTGGTAGGTCAGACAGGTCGGATGGAATATCAGCCGCATCTGTGCCAATCCGTTCGCGGCCGCGCGCCCGGACCCCGCACCCTCTCGGACCGGAGGGGGATGTTACGCCTGGGTGCGGGCCGCCGGGTCGTTGCCGAGGATCTGTTCAATCGCCGCGAGGGTCTCGGCCGACAAGACGGTGTCGGCCGCTTTCACATTCTCATCGACCTGTTCCGGCGCGGTGGCGCCGATAATGGCGCAACTGATTTCCGGCCGGCGCAGAACCCAGGCGAGGGCGAGCCGGGCCACGGTGATGTCCAGCGACGCGGCGAGTTCGCTGAGCCGCCGGACGGCGGCGATGTTGGCCTCGGTCAGGCTCGGCTTGAGCCACATGCTCGTGGCGCCGCGGCTTCCGTCCGGTATCCCCGCGTTGTACTTGCCGGTGAGCAGCCCCTGGGCGAGGGGGGACCACACGGTCAGGCCCATGCCGTTGTGGGCGCACACCGGCATGATCTCCGGCTCGATGTGACGGTCGAGCAGATGGTAGCGGGGCTGTTCCACGATCGGCGCGTAGGCGCGGTAGTCGCGGGCCAGACCGACCGCCCGCTCGATCTGGGCCGCCTCCCACACCGAGGTTCCCCAGTAGATGATCTTCCCCTGCCGCACCAGGTCATCCATGGCGCGGACGGTTTCCTCGACCTCCGTCTCCGGATCGAAGCGGTGGCAGAAGTAGATGTCGAGGTAGTCGGTGCCGAGACGGCGGAGCGTTCCCTCGATGGATTCCCTGATGTGTTTGCGCGAGAGGCCCCGGTCGTTGGGGTTGTCGGACATCGGCCAGAAGAGCTTGCTGGACAGGACCAGGTCGGCGCGGCGGAATTCCTTGAGAATACGGCCGAGGGTTTCTTCGGCCGCGCCCCGGGCGTAGATGTCGGCGAGGTCGATGAAATTGACGCCGTGGGCGATCGCCCGGCGGACGATGGGCGCAGTCTGTGAGGCGGAGACCGGCCCGCCGTAAGTCAACCAGGCCCCAAGAGCGATCTCCGAGACTTTCAGCCCGCTGCGGCCGACTCGACGATACTTCATGAACGCTGATCCTTTCGCGTTGCGGCAGCCTTTTGGGCAAGGTACGAAAAAGGACCGCGCGAGGCAATCGGGTTTGAGGGAGCGGAGGGATTGCGTATATTGCGGCGGTCGGAACGGATCGGCCGGAAAGCGGATAGAAATGGCGGCGGAAGATCACGCGGACAAGACGGCGGACCCGATCCCCGAAAAGGGGGAGTCGCCCCAGATGTTTGACCGGATCGCGCACCGGTACGACCTGGTCAACCGCGTGCTGACACTCCGCCTGGATGTCCGCTGGCGGAAGAAGCTGGCGGCGATGTTTCCCGACCGGGACAATCTTGCCGTGCTCGACGTCGCCTGCGGCACCGGGGATGTACTGACGATCGGGCTGAAGCAGCGGAAGAATGTGAGCCTGGGGGTGGGGCTCGATCCGGCGGCGCGCATGATGGCCCGCGGCCGGGACAAAGCGCGGGAATGCGGGCTGGCCGAGCGGATCGCATTCGTGCGGGGCGATGCCCTGCGCCTGCCGTTTGCCGACGGAAGTTTTGACGTCGTGACGATCAGTTTCGGGATTCGCAATGTGACCGACGTGCCGCGGGCACTGGCCGAGATGCACCGGGTGCTGGCCCCCGGCGGGCGCGTGCTGGTGCTCGAGTTTTCCTTCCCCGAAAACCGCGCCCTCCGGGCGGCCTACCTGGTCTACCTCCGGCACATCCTCCCGCGCATCGGCGCGGCGATCAGCGGGGATGCGGCGGCCTACCGCTACCTCGACCGGACAGTGGAGTCGTTTCCCTACGGCGAGGCGTTCTGCGACCTCCTTCGCCGGGCCGGGTTCGCGGCGGTCCGGCCGCGGCCGCTGACGTTCGGAGTGGCCACTGTTTACAGCGGGGAGAAAAAGTGATATAGTGCGGAACCAACGGTGCAGGCCCATGATGCCCTCAGTATTCAAAGACAGCGACACGCACACGCCCGCCGGGGCGGCGGCCCATCTGGCCGAAGAGATCGCCCGGCGGGCGGCGCATCCGCGGGCGGGCAGCCCGCACGTGGAGCGGTGCGAGGTCCCTCTCGCCGCGATGGAACCGGCGGCCTGGCTCGCGGCGCAGCGGCAGAGCGAGCGGATCTTCTGGAGCGACCGCGAGGACCGCTCGGCCGTCGCCGGGGTGGGCGCCGCGGCGGTGGAATTCCGCGCGGTCTGCGCCGATCCGCATGACCTGATGGGGCGGATCCGGGAACTGATCGGCGACGCCGAGGGCGTGCGGTGCTACGGCGGAATACGGTTCGACAGCGACCGGGAGCAGGCCGATCACTGGCGGCAGTTCGGCGGAGCGCGGTTTGTGCTCCCCCGCTTCGAGCTCGCCGCCCGCGGCGGGGCGGCCGTGCTGGCAGTCAATCTGCGGTTCCCCGAGGACCGCGGGCAGGTTTCCCGCATCATCGAAGACCTGGCGCAGTTGCGCTTCGCGCCGGCGGACCCCGGTATCCCGCCGGCCGGCGTGCGCCGGCGGGTCGATACGCCGGGCCGAGAGGATTGGCTGGACATTGTCGGAGCGGCGGTGGACGAAATCAACGCCGGGCGGATGGACAAGATCGTGCTCGCGCGCGAAAGCCGCTGTGAGCTGGGCAGTCCGGCGGATCCGTTCCGCCTGACGGCCCGGCTGGCGGCCTCGGCGCCGGGCTGTTTCGTCTTCGCCTTCAAGCCGCCGGACGGCGCCGCCTTCCTGGGAGCGACGCCGGAGCGGCTGTACCGCCGGGAGGGGCGGCGGATCACGAGCGAGGCTCTGGCCGGAACCCGGCGGCGCGGGGAGACGCCGGCGGAGGACGCCCTCTTGGGCGAGAAACTCCTGACCAGCCGGAAAGAAGCGCAGGAACACGCCTGCGTCGCCGACGCGGTGCGCGGGGCGCTCGCGGCGCTGTGCCGGGAGGCAGCCGAGGAGAAGGGACGGGAACTGGTCAAACTGGCGCGCGTGCAGCACCTCGCGACCCGTTTCGCGGGCGTTCTCAGAGACGGCGTCGGGGACGCGGATATTCTGGCGCGCCTCCACCCGACGCCGGCGGTCGGGGGGGCGCCGACCGCAACCGCCCGGCAGCGGATTCGCGAACTCGAGGCTTTCGACCGGGGCTGGTATGCCGGACCGGTCGGTTGGATCGGGGCAGACAGCGCGGAATTCGCGGTCGCGATCCGCTCGGCGCTGGCGGCCGGAGACACGCTGCGGCTCTATTCGGGAGCCGGGATTGTCGGCGGTTCGCATCCCGACAGAGAATGGGACGAGATCGAAAATAAGATCGATAACTACCTGAAGCTGCTGGCGGGGCCATGAACAGCCGATTTCCGAATCTGAACAGCCTCTGGGCGGAGGCCGCGGTCGAAGAACTGGTGCGCTGCGGGGTGAGGTTGTTCTGCCTCTGCCCCGGCTCGCGGTCGACGCCGCTGACGGCGGCGGCGGCGCGGCACGAGGCGGCTAGGAAGATCGTCCATTTCGACGAGCGCGGGGCGGCCTTCTGCGCGCTCGGCTACGCGCGGGCGACGGAAAAACCGGCGGCCGTGGTCGTGACCTCGGGAACCGCGGCAGCCAACCTCTACCCGGCGGTGATCGAGGCGGCGATGGACGGCGTGCCGCTGCTGGTCCTCACGGCGGACCGCCCGCCCGAGCTGCGGGCAAGCGGCGCGAATCAGACGATCGACCAGACGAAGCTCTACGCCGATTATCCCCGGTGGTTTTTCGATCTCCCCTGCCCCAGCCGGGAGACACCGCCGGAGTTTGTGCTCACGACGATCGACCAGGCGGTCTACCGGGCGCAGCACGGACCGGCCGGTCCGGTGCACCTCAACTGGATGTTCCGGGAACCGCTCGCCCCGGTCGGCGCGGAGGAAGATTTCGGCGACTACCTGCGGTCGGTCGGGTGCTGGCGAACGGGCGAGAGCCCGTGGACAATCTATCGCTCGCCGGTGAAAGTGTGCGAACCGGCGCGGATGGAAGCGGCGACCGGGCTGCTGAACCGGGCGCGCCGCGGTGTGATCGTGGTCGGGCGTCTTCGGCGCGAGGCCGAGCGGGTCGCGATCGCGAAAGTGGCCGAGGCGCTCGGGTGGCCGGTCATAGCCGATATCGGGTCGGGCCTGCGGCTCGGGGCGGCGGGACACGTGATCGCACCGGCCGAGTACATGCTCGCCGCGGAATCGTTTGCCGACGCTCTCGCGCCGGACACGGTGCTCCACTTCGGTCCGATCGTAACCTCGAAGCGGGTCGCCCAATGGCTGAAACGGTCGCAACCGGCGGCCTATATCCACGCAGCCGCCGCCCCCGAACGCCACGACCCGCACCATCAGGTCACCCACCGGTTCGAAGCGGACATCGACATGTTCTGCAGTTTTCTCCTGCCGTTCCTGAGGGAGAAAGCCAAAGAGACCGGCCTTGCGGCCTGGCGGGCGGGTGCGGACAAGGCGGAAGCGGCGATCGCCCGAGTGCTTGCGGAGGATGCGACGCTGTCGGAGCCGCTGACGGCGCGGCTGGTGGCGGAGAATATCTCAGCCGCGGGCGCGCTCTTTGTCGCCTCGAGCATGCCGATCCGGGACCTGGATGCCCTGGCCGCCGGCGACGGCCCGGCGGCGCCGGTTGCAGCCAACCGGGGCGCGAGTGGAATCGACGGCACGGTCGCCTCGGCGGCCGGGTTCGGGCTCGGGTGGGAGCGGCCGGTGACCCTGCTGACCGGGGATCTGGCGCTGTTGCACGACCTCAACTCCCTGGCGCTCGTGCGGCGCTTGGCGCAGCCCATGACTATCGTCGTGCTGAACAACAACGGCGGCGGAATATTCCATTTCCTCCCGATCGCCGAGCGCGCCGATTTGTTTGAGCCGTACTGGGGAACGCCCCACGGGATCACGTTCAAGCAAGCGGCGCAGATGTTCGGGCTTTCGTACGCCCATCCCACGAGCGCCGAAGAGTTCGCGCGCATCTACCGGGAGGCCCAGGCCGGGCCGGGCGGGGGGACGCTCATCGAGGTGCGAACAGACCGGCGGCGCAACCGGCAACTGCACGCCCGGCTCACCGAGGCGGTGGTCCGCGCGCTCGAGGGGTAAGCGCATGGCGGGGGATTTCCGGTTTCACCTCGAGACGGCGGGGTCGCCGCGCAATCCGGCGGTGGTGGCGCTCCACGGTTTCATGGGAACGGGCGCGGACTGGAGCACCGTCATGGCGGCCCTGGCCGGAGAACGGTATGGCCTCGCTCCCGATCTCCCGGGGCACGGAAAGACCCGGGGTCCGGAGGGCGCGGGATCGTGGCGCATGGAGCAGGTCGCCGCCGCGCTCGCCCTCGAGCTGGCGCGCCGGGGGATCGCGCAGACGGATCTGATCGGCTACTCGATGGGGGGGCGGTTGGGGCTGCACCTCGCGCTGCACTGCCGCGCGCGCGTGCGGCGGCTCGTGCTCGAGTCGGCCTCGCCGGGACTGAGCGACGGAGACGAGCGGATCGCGCGGCGGCGGCAGGACGATACACTCGCGCGGCGGCTGGAGACCGAGCCCCTCGAGCGCTTTCTCCGCGACTGGTATGATCAGCCGATGTTCGCGGGACTTAAGCGGGTTCCGGAGGAATTCGCCGGGATGTTGGAACGCCGCCGCGCCCAGGACGGCGGAGCTCTGGCCCGGGCGCTGCGTGAGATGGGGACCGGGGCGCAGGAACCGCAGTGGGACCGCCTGGCCGACGCGCCGCCGACGCTGTTGATTGTCGGCGCCGAAGATGCTAAATTCCGGGAGATCGCGGCGCGGATGGCCGAGCGGATGCCGGGGGCGCGGGTCGCGACGGTGGCGGGGGCGGGGCACGCGGTCCACGTCGAACAACCGGCCCGGTTTGTCGAGCTGGTACAGGAGTTCCTGAGCGGATAGAAAGGGTGCCATGGCGAGGATCATCTGGACAGAAGCGGGCGCATACAGCGATATCACGTATCACAAGGCGGAGGGGATCGCCAAGATCACGATCAACCGCCCCGAGGTCCGCAACGCGTTTCGGCCGCTGACGGTGCAGGAGATGATGGCGGCGCTGGCCGACGCGCGGGAGGACCCGCAGATCGGCGTCATCATTCTCACCGGCGCGGGCGACCAGGCGTTCTGTTCGGGGGGGGATCAGAGGATTCGGGGGGACTCCGGCTACACCGATACCAGCGGGGTCAACCGCCTGAACGTGCTGGAGTTTCAGCGGCAAATCCGGACCTGCCCCAAGCCGGTGGTCGCCATGGTGGCCGGCTACGCGATCGGCGGCGGGCACGTGCTCCACGTGCTGTGCGACCTCACGATCGCGGCCGACAATGCCGTCTTCGGACAGACCGGGCCGAAAGTGGGGTCGTTCGACGGCGGCTATGGATCATCCTACCTCGCCCGCCTGGTCGGCCAGAAGAAGGCGCGGGAGATCTGGTTCCTCTGCCGCCGGTACGACGCCCGGCAGGCGCTGGAGATGGGGCTCGTCAACGCCGTGGTCCCGCTCGCCCGGCTGGAGGAGGAGACGGTCCAGTGGTGCCGGGAGATTCTCGCCAACTCGCCCACCGCGATCCGCTGTCTGAAAGCGGCGCTCAACGCCGACTGCGACGGGCAGGCGGGGCTGCAGGAGTTGGCCGGCAACGCGACGATGCTGTTCTACATGACGGCGGAGGCGCAGGAAGGACGCGATGCTTTCAAGGAGAAGCGCAAACCGGATTTCGGCAAGTTTCCCCGGCAGCCCTGACACAGTCGCGGCGGGCGCGCCGATCGGCCGCCCGCAGGTGTGGCTGCTCGCGGCCCGGCCCAAGACGCTCTTTGCCTCCGCGGCGCCGGTGGTGATGGGTACGGCGATGGCGGCGGAGGCGGGCGCCTTTCACCTCTGGTCGGCGCTCGCGGCGCTGGCCGGGGCGCTGCTCATCCAGATCGGGACCAATTTCGCCAACGATTATTCCGATTTCAAATCGGGGGCCGATGCGATCGCCCGGGTCGGTCCCATCCGGGTGACTCAGGCGGGTCTGGTCACACCGGGCGCGATGAAGGCGGCCACGGCGCTGGTGTTCGGGCTGGCCGTGCTCTGCGGCGCCTACCTCGTATATCGCGGTGGCTGGCCGGTGACCGTCATCGGACTCAGCTCCGTCCTCTGGGGGATTCTCTACACGGCCGGCCCGTACCCGCTCGGCTATATCGGTCTGGCCGACCTCTTTGTGTTCGTCTACTTCGGACCCGTGGCGGTCGGCGGGACCTATTACGTGCAGACGCTGGCCATCACTCCCCCGGTGCTGGTCGCCGGGGCGGGGACCGGGTTGTTCTCCGTGGCGATCCTGACGGTCAACAATCTCCGCGACATCGAGAGCGACCGTCGGGCCGGCAAGCGCACGCTCGCCGCGCGGTTCGGGCGAACCTTCGCCCAGTGGGAGTATGTCCTCGCCGTCGCAATCGCCGCGGGCATTCCCGCTGCGCTCGCGCTGTTGACCGAGGGGCACTCGTCGGCGATTATTGCATCGCTCACGATACTTCCGGCGCTGGCGGCGTTCCGTACGATCCGCCGCGCCACCGACGGACCGACGCTCAACAGGCTGCTGGCCACGACGGGGAAACTGCTCTTGCTGTACAGCCTGCTGTTTTCGATAGGATGGTGGTGGTGAGAATCGCGCAGGTTCAGCTCTACCGCTATGTACTGCCGTTCCGGCGGCCGCCGGTCATTCGGGGCGAGGAACTGCGCTCCCGCGAGGGCATGCTTGTGAAAGTGACGCTCGAGGACGGCGCCACGGCCTGGGGGGAGGCGGCGCCGCTTCCGGGACACAGCCGGGAATCGCTGGCCGATGCCGAGCGGGAACTGCGGGAACTCCGGGCCGGTGTGCAGGGGGCGCAAATCCCCGCCGGTCTCGAGCGGCTCGATGGCGGTTTCGGCAACTGGCTGGGCCACAGCTGGTTGACAGCCTCGGTGTCGGTCGCGATGGAGACCGCCGTGCTCCAACTGGTGGCACACCGCCAGGGGAAATCGCTGCACCGCCTGCTCTGTCCCAATCCCCGGGAGAGGATCACCGTCAACGCCCTTCTGAGCGGATCGGCGGATGAGGCGTTCGGGCAGGCAGAGCGCCGCAAGGGCGAAGGTTTCGGGGCGTTCAAGCTCAAAGTGGGGCGGCGGCCGTTCGACGAGGACATAGAGGCGGTGCGCCGGGTGCGCGAGACGATCGGCCCGCGCGCCAAGCTCCGGCTCGATGCCAACCGGGCGTTCGATATCCCCACCGCGATCCGGTTCGGGCAGGCGGCCGCGCCGTACGACATCGAGTACATCGAGGAGCCGGTGCGCAGTTTTCTCGAGCTGCTCGAACTGACTCACCGCGGCGGATTCCGCCTTCCTGTCGCGCTCGACGAGAGCCTGCGCACGATCTCGCCGAAAGCGCTGTCGCAAGTCCGCGGGGTGCGGGCGATCGTGCTCAAGCCGACCCTGCTGGGATTCGAGTGGGCGATGTGGTTTGCCCGGCGGGCGCGCCGGGCGGGGATGCTGGCGGTGATCAGCTCGGCCTACGAATCGAGCCTCACACTGGCGATGCTGGCCGAAATCGGCGCCTGCCTCAACGACGGCGAGGCCGGCGAGAATGTCGCCATGGGACTGGACACGCAGGACGCGCTCGCCGAGGATCTGACCGTGGAACCGCTCCGCATCGCGCAGGGGCAAATCGACCTGTCCGCCCTTCCCGCGGGGACTTTCGAAGTGCGTCCGGACCGCCTCGGAGAACCGGCGCATGACTGATATCCCCTGTCCGCTGGGGGAGGCGGCGCGCCGGCGGCCCGCGGCGCCCTTTCTCGTGACGCCGGCGCGGGAGTACAGCTACGCCGAGGCCAACCGCGCCGTGAATCGCCGCGCGGCGGCGCTGGCCCGCTTGGAAACGCGGCTCGGACCGCTGCGGCGGCTCGCTCTGCTTGTCCCGAAAGCCGGGGACGAGCCCTCCCTTGACGTCATCATCACGTTCCTGGCCGCGGGAAGAGCCGGGGCGACCGCGCTGGTGGTCGACGGCGCTCTGCCGGCGCCGCTGGTGCGGGCGGCGCTGCCGGCGGAGCAGGGAATTGTCGCGGTCGTCGCTCAGGACCGCCGGGAGCATATCCCCTTCGCCGCCGCCACCTGGGAGGAGGTTGCCGAAATTGAGGCGCAGATTCTCCTCTCGCCGGCGGAAGCGGACCGGACGGATTTCCGCCGCAACCTCCGTTTGGAGGCGACCGGCGTGCTCACCTCGGGGTCCACCGGGACGCCGAAGTTGTGTCTGCACACGGTCGGGAACCACTACTACAGCGCGCTCGGATCAAACGAGAACCTCCCGCTGGCGGAGGGCGACCGGTGGCTGTTGTCGCTGCCGCTGCACCACGTGGGCGGGATCGCGATCCTGTACCGGGCGATGCTCGCCGGCGCGGCGGTCGTGCCGGGGCGCCGACCGGCGAATCCGGCGGAGTCGATCGAGACGCTCGGCGTCACCCACTGCTCGATGGTGCCGACGCAACTGCGGCGGTACCTCGCCGAGGGAGGCCACCGGGCCGGGTTGAAGGCTGTCCTGATCGGGGGAGCGGCGGCGCCGCGCGGCCTGATCGAAGCGGCCGCCGCGCGGGGTCTGCCGCTGTTCACCTCCTACGGTCTGACGGAAATGTGCTCTCAGGTGACCACGACGGCCCCGGACGATCCCCTCCGGCGGCTGTTCGGGTCGGGCAGACTCCTGCCCTTCCGGGAACTTCGAATCGATGAGTCGGGCGAGATCCTCGTGCGGGGGCCTGTGCTCTCGCCGGGGTACCTGGAATCGAATGGCCTGCGGACGATCGCCGACGCCGAGGGATGGTTCCACACGGGCGACCGGGGGGAGCTGGAGCCCGACGGGTATCTTCGCGTGACCGGCCGAAAGGACCACATGCTCATCTCCGGCGGCGAGAACGTGCAGCCGGAGCTGGTGGAAAAGATGCTTCTGGAGTTGCCGGATGTCGCCGAGGCGGTGGTGGTCGCGGTCGAGGACGCGCAGTACGGGCAGCGGCCGTTCGCTTTCGTCTCTTTCGTGCGGAAAGATCCGCGCACGTACGACGGCACGACGCGGCTCCTGCGGGATTATGTCCTTCTCGCCGGCGGGCGGGCGGATACTCCCGCGCAGGTGCGGGAGATGTTCAGGGAGAGGCTCCCGGCCTACGCGGTGCCGGTGCGGGTGGCGTTGATCCCCGAGGAGGCGCGGGCGGGATTGAAACCGGACCGAAAGTATCTCGAGCGGGTGGCGCAAGCACTCTACGGGCAGGCAGGAGAGAAGACCGCGGGGTAGACGGCGAGCGTTCCCTTTTACGGGAGAGAGGGCCGCGAAAAGAACGCTCCTCCGGAAGCTTCAGGATCTCCCCGAAGGGTTGCCGGCGCCCCGCCCCCCTTACTGCAGCTTCTCCAGTTCCGTTTTCAGTCCGGCCGGGAGAGGGACGGAGTTGAGATCCGGCTTGCCCACGCAGGCATGCACGGTGGCGCCCTGGGCGACGACGCGGTCGTCGTCGTCCACAACAGTGTAGGCGAGCGTGAAGGAGGAGCGGCCGATGCCGGAAGCGGTCATCCGCACGGTCACACCGTCGCCCACGCGGAGCGGGCGCCTGAAATCGCACTCGGCGCGGACGATGAGCACGAGATAGTCGGCCTCGTGGATCAGGTGGAAGAAGTCGAACCCGACGGCGGACATCCAGGCCTCATAGGCCTCGTGGGCGAGCCGGAAATAATTGGCGAAAAAGAGCACTCCGGCGGCGTCGGTATCGTGGAGCTTGACCGCAGTCCGATAGGTGTACATGGCGGTGACCTTCAAGAAAAGTTCGTGCGCGACGCGCGGGCGGCGCGTATATTTGCAGCCTATGGTAACGCCGAAAGCAAGCGTGGAACAAGTGAAATACTCATCCCGGAGACCTCCTATGTGGCTCACATCGCGTGTCCTTTCCCCCGTCCTCCTCGCGGTCGGGCTGTTTCTCGCAGCCGCGTCCGCCGTCATTTCCGCCGACAGCGCCATTCCCCAGCGGGCGGATATCGCCGACCAATACAAGTGGCGGGTCGCCGACATCTTCCCGACCGACAGCGCCTGGGAGGCCGCCTTCGCCGGTCTCCAGGGAAGCATCGGGCTGTTCGACCAATACCGCGGCCGTCTGGGCGAGGGACCGGCGACCCTCCTGGCCTGTCTGGCCACCCGCGACAGCATCGAGCTGATCGCCGACAACCTGTATGTCTACGCCTACCTGATACTCGATGAGGACAACCGGGTGAGCACCTACCAGGAGATGGGAGGGCGCATCCGGCAGTTGTGGTCCCGGATTTCCGAGGGGACCTCCTTCATCGAACCGGAGATCATCGCCGCCGGCAAGGACAAGATCGTCGGATTCGCCGGGCAGGACCCGAAGCTGGCGGTGTACCGCCACTACCTGGACGATCTCTTCCGCAAGCAGGCGCACGTGCTGTCGGACAAGGAGGAGGCTCTCCTGGCGCTGGCCGGGCCTGCGGTGAGCGCATCCGGAGAAATCTTCAACATGGTCGACAACGCCGATATCGACTACGGCACGGTGGCCGATGAGAACGGCGCGGAGGTGGCGCTCACGAAAGAGCGCGTATACAAGATGCTCGAGTCCACCGACCGCGAACTCCGCCGACGGGTGAGCGACCGGTACAACGCCGCCTACCTCGACTATGAGAACACGCTGGCGGCGACGTTGGCGGCCTCGGTCAAGAGCGACTACTTCCAGGCCCAGGCGCGCGGCTACGCGACCTGCCTGGAGTCCTCGCTCGACCGCTACAACATCCCGGTCGCGGTCTTCCACAGCCTCATCGCGGCGGTCAACGAGAACCTCGCCCCGCTGCACAAGTGGGCCTCGCTGCGCAAACGCATCCTCGGGGTCGACACGCTCTTCACGTTTGACCTCTCCGTGCCGCTCATGCCGGAGGGGCGGAAGGAGTATACCTACGAGCAGGCCCAGGAGATCCTCCGCCGCGGCTTGCAGCCGCTGGGGCCGCAGTTCCTTACTGACCTCGAGAAAGGGTTCACGTCGGGCTGGATCGACGTCTACGAGACGGAGGGGAAGGGGTCGGGGGCGTACTCGTGGGGAACTTACAGCTCGCACCCCTACGTGCTGCTGAATTACAACGGGACGCTGGCCTCGGTGTTCACGCTCGCCCACGAAATGGGCCACGCCATGCACAGCTACTACACCAACCGGCACGAACCGTACATCAGCCACAACCATTCGCTCTTCGCGGCCGAGGTGGCCTCCACGGGGAACGAAGCGGTTCTCATGAAGTACCTCCTGGACAACACGACCGACCGGGGCGACAAGATGGAGCTGCTCAACTACTACATCGAGCAGATCATCGGGTCGTTCTTCACCCAGGTCATGTTCAGCGAATTCGAGCTGACGATCCACGAGCGGATCGAGAGCGGGCAGGCGCTGTCGGCCGAATTCATGCGCAAGACCTACCGCGACATCTACCAGAAGTACTGGGGGCCGGACCTGACGATCGGGGCGGTCAACGACCTGGGGTGCCTGCGCATCGGGCATTTCTACAGCCAGTACTACGTCTACCAGTACGCCACCTCCTACGCGGCGGCGCAGGCGATGTCCCAGAAGGTGCTCGAGGATCCGAAATATCTCGATACCTACATGCAGTTCCTGGCGGTCGGCAATTCCGACTACCCGGTGGAGATCCTGAAGAAGGCGGGGGTCGACCTGACCTCGCCCGAACCGGTCCAGCGGACGATGAAGCTGTTCGCCGACCTGGTGGACCAGATGGAGGCGCTGCTGGCCGAGAGCGGCAAATAAGGGGCGGCGGTCCCCGGGGCGGCGGCAACGGCCGCCCCGGCGGCGCGGAAAAATATCGGAGAAATCGATGTCGGATCGGGTACAACAGTTCAGGCAGGAGCGGGAGAAGCTGAACGAGATTGTCCTCGAGCGGGACAACCTCGATATCAAGCGCTTCTTCGCTCTGGACGGCGCCGTGTACCGGGACGGTGCGCTGGACGCCAAAACCAAGGAGCTGCTCGGACTGGCGGCCTCGCTGGTGCTCCGCTGCGACGACTGCATCGCCTACCACGTCATCCGCGCCCGGGAGAACCGCGTGACCGACGCGGAGTTCGACGAGGTGATGGCGATCGCGCTGGTGGTCGGCGGCTCCATCACCATTCCCCACCTGCGCCGGGCGGCCCGGCTGTGGAAGGAGATGAAAGAGGAATGACGCGCTGCGTCGCTGCGCTGCTTGCGATTCTGGCGGCGGCCGTCCCGCTCCGGGACAGCCGCGGGGCGGATCCGGCCCCGCCGGCCCCCTTTGATTCCCTGCTGGCCTGGTACCGCCAGACCTACTCCTTCATCAGCATGGACGACACGATCTACACGTTCGAGACGGAGTTCCGTCTCCCCGAGGGGTTCCACCGGCCGGATTCGGCCGCCCTGACCGGATACCAGTACTGGGTCTCCCACCTGCCGCTGTGGAACCAGTGGAAGCCGGTCGGGGTGTGGAAGGGCGGGAAAGCGTACGAGTACGGCGAGGTCTCGCGCGTCGTGCACATGCCCTGGCGGGGGACGATGTACACCGATATCGGGTTTCCGCTGCGCGTGTTCGCGGAGTACTGCCGGTACGCCGGCCGCGAGTCGGCCATGCACATCGTGACGCGGGCGGACGGCGACACGCTCGCCTACGCCGCCTGGCTCCAGAGCAAAGTGAGCTACACGCCGCTCGGCGGGCCGCGGCTGGTGCCGGCCACGCCGCGCGAGGCCAGCGAGATGGAATTCTACCGGTTCCTGACGGTGGCGATGGAGCAGCAGACGTACCAGACGCTGGCGGCCAACTGCGATTCCCTCCCCCCTGAGGAGGTGCGACCCGGAGACCTCGTCATCGGGCACGACGACCGCCTGTTGGTCGGAAAGGTCTACATTGTGGTCAACATGCTGGTCAACGACGAGGGGGAGCGGATGTATACGGTGGCGACCGGCTGCCCCAAACCGAACGCCTGCGACCTGCACATTCCGCTGCTGACGCCGGACCGCCACTCCCCCTGGATCACGCCGGGGCACCTCGCGGCACTTGTCGACGATCTCCCGCAGTGGGGGTTCTTCCGCCTGCGGGGTTCGCAGTGACGGTCCCGCGCCTTGACGGGACGGGAGGTTCTTCGTATCGTTTCGCAGAATTCAGAACCGCAGCCCGCGGTGTTCACAGGCAGGCGTGCAGTATCGGCAGATTGAGAAGTGGCCGGTGACGCGGGCCGAGGCGGCGGCGCTCCAGACGGCCCTTGCCCGCGAGATCCGGATTGCCCCCGCGGCCTCCGAGCCCCGCCTGATCGCGGCGGTCGACACCGCCTATGGCCGCGACGGCAAGCGGATTTACGCCGCCGCCGTCGTCGTCCGGTATCCCGGCCTGGAGCCGGTGGATCGGGCCGAGGGGTGTGCCCCCGCGATTTTTCCCTATGTGCCGGGGCTGCTGTTTTTCCGCGAGGGACCGGCGGTCATCGCAGCGCTCCACCGCCTGGCGACCGAGCCGGACATGCTCATGATCCATGGCCACGGCTTGGCCCACCCGGCCCGCTGCGGCATGGCCGGCCTGCTCGGCGTCCTGTTCAACCGGCCCTCGACCGGGTGCAGCCGCAAGCTCCTCGCGGGAACTCATCGGCCGGTAGCCGATGCGAAAGGGAGTTGGGAGCCGATCCGCATTGAGGGAGCCGAAGTCGGGTGCGCCTACCGTTCGAAAGACCGGGTGAAACCGATCTTTGTCTCCCCCGGACACGGTTGCGATCTGGCCGGCGCCCGGGAACTGGTGGTCCGCTGTCTGCGGGACTACCGGTTGCCGGAACCTTTGCGGCTGGCGCATGTGTTTGCCAATAAGTACAAGCGCTATCAGGAAAACGGAACAGCCGGCCGTAAGGCCGGATCACCCCCACCGGAGCGAACCTGAACGTGCCCCACTCCCCTGACCGACCAGACCGGATTCTCGCCGCGGCGAAGCGGATCGCTGCCCGCCAGGCGGCGCTGCGCCGCCACCTCCATCAGTATCCCGAACTTTCCGCGAGGGAGTTTCGGACGAGCGAGTACTTGGCCGCCGCGCTGCGGCGGCTGGGCCTGCGGTTGCTTGCGACCACGACCGACACCGGTGTGCTGGCGGAGTTGCAGGGGGTTGCGGGGGGGCGGACGGTGGTCGTGCGCAGCGACATCGACGCGCTGCCGATTACGGAGCGCACCGGCCTGCCGTTCGCATCGAAAAACCCGGGCTGCATGCACGCCTGCGGCCACGATATGCACATGGCGGTAGTCTGGGGAGTGGCAGCCGTGCTGAGCGGTCTGCGCGGCCAAATCGCCGGAACCGTCCGGTTCATCTTCCAACCCTCCGAAGAAATGCCCCCCGGCGGGGCGCGGCCGATGATCGAGTCGGGCGCCCTGACAGACGCCTCCGCGGTGTTCGGTCTCCATGTCGACCCGCACGTGCGGACGGGGAAAATCGGCCTGCGGGACGGTCCGACGATGGCGGCGGTGACCGATTTCGATCTCATTGTGCGCGGCCGGAGCGCCCATGCCGCCCGGCCCCACCTGGGAGTGGATGCGATCACAACCGCCGCCGAGGTGATCGAGGCGGTGCAGAAAGTGGTCGCGCGCGAGATCGACCCGGTCGAGCCGGCCGTGATCACGTTCGGGCAGATCGAGGGCGGGGTGGCGCGCAACGTGGTCGCCGACGAGGTGCGGGTGGCCGGGACGGCGCGGACGCTGTCGCCGCGGGCCGAGAAGGCGGTGCCGCGCCTGATCCGCCGGGTGGCCGAAAACATCGGCCGGGCCCGCGGCGCCCGGGTCGAGCTGCGCCTGATCGCCGACTATCCGGTGCTCAGCAACGACCCGCGCGCCAACCGTGTGCTGGCCCGCAACATGGAACGGCTCTACGGACGCGGTAAAATCGAAACGACCGAGGTGATGCTCGGCGGCGAGGATTTCGCCTGCTACCTCAAGCAGGCGCCGGGGGCGATGGTGCGGTTGGGTGTGGGGAACAGGAAAATCAAGGCCGACCAACCCTGGCACTCGCCGGCGTTCATAGCCGACGAAGCGGCCCTGCCGGTCGGCACCGCGCTGCTGGCGGCGGCGGTCCTGGACGTCCTCTCAGGCGGGCTCGCATGAAGGCGCGCACGACGATCGCGGGGATCCTCGCGGGACTCCTGCTGGCCGTTGCGGCCCACGCCGGCTATCCCGAGGGGCAGGCCGTGACCTTCTCGGATTTCTCCCGAACCAGGAGCATCGCCGTGACCGTCGTCCGCGTATATTTCGCCACCGCCCAGGGGATCATCTGCTACAACCAGGGGGAGGACCGCTGGGAGGAGCCCCTGCCGGCGATCCCGGGAGTCGATCCGGAAGATATCAGCCGGATCTGGGCCGACCAGTTCGGGCGCACGCTCTATGCGGCGACGCCGGACGGGAGGTACGTTTACGACCAGACGCTGGCGATGTGGTTCCTCACCAGCGAGACGCCCGAGGGGGACGGGGCGGCGCGCGAGGTGCCCCCGCCGGCCATCATGCACGCTCCGCCCGGTTTCAACTATTTCGCCGGCGGACAGCTCATCGACCCCTACGGGCGGACCTGGCAGATCAACGAGATGGTCGACGACGGGAGCGGGATGTACTGGATGGCCATCTGGGGATACGGCCCGGCGAAAGCGCGGACCACCAACCTCATCATCGACCTGCTCCCGTTCGGACTGGTCCAGCGGCGCGTCAACGCCCTCGATCAGGAGGGCGGCCGGCTGTGGGTGTCCGGGGCGGTGTACGACGACCTGCGCACCGGGATTACAGGATTCGAGCCGGCGATGATGACTTTCCGCCACCTCGAGTCCGGGGTGCGGCCGGAGTTTCCCGCCGACGACATCAATTGTCTCCGCTCCGATTCCGCCCACTTGTACATCGGGACCGCGCGCGGGCTGCTCGTGATGGACCTGGAGAGCGAAATGATCATACGGACGGTCGGGGAGCGGCAGGGACTGGCCGGCGAGAATGTCCTGAGCATCGCGGTGACCGGCGATTCGGTGTTTATCGGGACCGACGAGGGGCTGAACCTGGTGATCGGGGCCTCCGATTCGGCCGCCCTGATCCTCCCCACGACGTTTGAGGGCCAGTACATCTGGGACATCGAGGAAGTCGGCGACTACGTTTGGGTCGCCGCGGAGAGCGGCGCCTACCGGCTGACGAAGGGCGCGGAGCGACTCCAGCGGTATCGCGATCCGGAGAACGTGCTGTTCAGCCACGTCTACGACATCGAGCGGTGGGCGGACAAGCTCTGGTTTGTGTCCGACGGCGGGCTGGCGGAGCTGGATCTGCAGACGGCGGAGTCGCGGTCGTTCCACGACATGACCCAGCAGCTGCTCCCGCGGGCGCTGGCGGTCAACGAGACGATCGCGGCGGTGGCCTCGGACAAGGGGCTGACGATCCTCTTTCACACCGCGGACAAACCGTTCAAGCGGGATTTCACGGTCGACGACGGGCTGGCCTCGAACAACGTCTACGCACTGGCGGTGGATGGGGACTACCTGTGGGTGGGGACCGACCGGGGGCTGACCCGGTTTCTCTGGAACAATCCCGACCGCGTGGACTAGTTCCGGCCGGATTTCCGCAATTGTTGGTTGTTTGCGGCCGGGACGTGTGTTACCATATCGGCGGCCGGTCGCCCGCCGCCCGGCCGTGGGAACCGTGACATATGAAATCCCTGCTCGAGAACTTCTGGCTGAAGATCGTGGCCCTGATCATGGGGCTCCTCCTGTGGTTCCATGTCGCGACCGAGAAAATCTACAACTACGAGGTGCGGGTGCCGATATCGGAGATCGCGCTGGATGACTCCCTGACGCTGGCCAACCGGCCGCCCGATTCGATCACGGTCGTGGTGGCGGCGAAGGGGAAACAGCTCCTCCGGCAGACCTGGCGGGACTACGGCGTGCGCATCCTGGCGACCGCTTACGGCCCGGGGCGGCACGTTGTGCCGCTGTCGGCGGCGAACACGACGCTGATCGCAGGCGGCAACCGGGTGGCGATTGACGGCGTGGTGTCGCCGACTTCGATCAACCTGCACGTCGACGAGATCGTGCGGGCCACGGTGGACGTGGTGCTCGATCTCGACATCAAGACCGACGAGGGTTTTGCGGTGAGCCGGATTTCGGACCCGCTGCCGCCCCAGGTGGTGGTGCGGGGGGCCGAGCTGGTGGTCGACCGCCTGAGCGCGGTGTCGACCATCCCCCGCCAGATCACCGGCGTGCGCAACAATCTCTCCCTCCTCTTGCCGCTCCGGCGGCCGGAGGGATACCGCATCGGGCTCGATCCCGATTCGGTGCTGGTGGAGGTCGAGGTTCTCGCGATCAAGACCCGGGTCTTCGAGAACATCCCGGTGGTCGTCTACAACGTGCCGGCCGACCGCCAGGTGTCGATTCAGCCCCGCGTGATCAATGTGGAGCTGACCGGTCCGCCGGAGGATATCGACCTGCTCAACCCGAACGCGCTCGTGGCCTCGGTCGACTACCGCCGGCGCGACTCGCTCAACGCGGCGCCGATCAAGGTCGACGCGCCCTCGAATTTCCGGGTCAAGAAAACCTCGGCCGAGTCGGTCCAGTTCACGACTCGCCGCCCGCAGTGACCGGCCATGCTCGCGCTGGGTATTGAGACATCGTGCGACGAAACCGCGGCGGCCGTGATCGCCGACGGCTCGCGGGTGCTCGCCAACGTCATCCTCTCGCAGGCCGACCACGCCCGCTTCGGCGGCGTGGTGCCGGAAATCGCCAGCCGGGAACACCTGAAAACGATCGTGCCGATCTACCGGCAGGCGATGGAGACGGCGGGGGTGGGGATCGGCGACCTCGGACTGATCGCCGCCACCATGGGGCCGGGGCTGGTCGGGCCGCTCCTGGTGGGGCTGACCTTCGCCAAAGGACTGGCCTTCGCGGCGCGCCTGCCGTTCGTGCCGGTGAACCACCTCGAGGGACACCTCGCGGCAAACCTGCTGGCCTACGCCGACCTCTCCCCCCACCACCTCACGCTGGTGGTTTCGGGAGGGCACACGATGCTCATCGAGGTGAATGGGTTCGGCGTCTACCGGGTGCTCGGCCGGACGCAGGATGACGCCGCCGGGGAAGCGTTCGACAAGGTGGCCAAGCTGATGGATCTCGGCTACCCGGGGGGCGCGCGGTTGGACAAACTCGCGCAGCAGGGAAACCCCGGCTACGTGCGGTTTCCGCGGGCGATGCTCGACCGGGAGGACTACCACTTCTCGTTCTCTGGGCTGAAAACCGCGGTGGCGCTGCACCTGAAGAAGCTATCGCCCGGGGAGCTCGCGCGGCACAAGGCGGATATCGCCGCGTCGTTCCAGGAAGCGGTGGCCGAGGTGCTGGCGGAGAAGACGCTCCGGGCGGCCCGCGACCTCCAGATACACGACGTCACCGTCTCCGGCGGCGTGGCCGCCAACAGCCGGCTCCGCGCCCTCCTGGGCGAGCGGCTGACGCCGGAGGGGCGGCGGCTGTTCTCTCCGCCGCCGGAACTGTGCACCGACAACGCGGCGATGATCGCGGCGGCGGGGTACTTTCGCTACCGCAAAGAAGGCGCGGGGGAAATGTCGGCGAACGCCGTGCCGTACCTGCGACTTACGTAAAACTCCACCTGAAGCAGGGAGCGGGATCATGCTGAAGCCGGAAGAGGACGCGTTCGGACGGGGGATGTGCGATCATCTGCACGGGCGGTACACCTCCCTCATTGTGGAGCGCGACGACGGGTTCATCGATGCCAGTCATGTCGGACACCGGTTGTGCCTGGAGCGTTACGCCAGGTGGTGGAAAGTCGAGCGGCAAGCGATTCGCTATGCCCGCGGCCGGGTGCTTGATGTCGGATGCGGGGCCGGACGGGTCGCGCTGCATCTGCAGGAGAAGGGGCACCCGGTAGTGGCGATCGACTACTCGCCTCTGCTCGTGCACGTGTGCCGGGAGCGGGGAGTGCGGGATGTCCGGCTGATGCGGTTCGCCGATGTCTCCGCCGACATGGGAGTGTTCGACGCCGTCGTGCTGTTCGGGGGGAATTTCGGACTTCTCGAAACGCTCCAAAAGGGGCGGAGAATGCTGAGGCGGCTTCACGGGATGACATCGGACCGCGGCCGCATCATCGCCTCGGTGCGACATCCGTACAAGGTTTCGGACGTGCAGCACCTGGAATACCACGAGTGCAATCGCCGACGGGGGCGTAGGGGAGGCCAGCTCCGGCTGAGGGTCCGGTACGAGAAGCTCGCGACTCCCTGGTTCGATTACCTTTTGGTGTCGCCGGAGGAATTGCGGGAGATCGTTGCCGGGACGGGCTGGCAGGTCTCTCGATTGTTCGAGGACGAATCGGCTTTCTACTCGATGGTTCTCACGAAGGAGGCTGCGGTCTGAAGTCGGCGGGCGGGCGGCTGAGAGTCACCAGCCCCCACACCACGGCTCCGAGGGTGAGCAGGGTTTCGGCAACGACGGCATACCCGATCCAACTTCCGCTCGAACCGCGGCCGCCGGTGTTGTAGGCGGCCGTGTAGTGGAACGTGACGAGCAACATCACATTGGCCCCCAGCATGATGCCTGAGAGCATGGCGGCCACGATCGCGATCAGGCGGGTGCGGCGCTCCTGCGTCGCCAGCCAGTAGTCTTTCCTCGGGGTGTTGATCAGGCCCGGCGGGAGTTTGCGGATGAGCGGGCCGATAATCGCCGGCCAGATGTTGACCAGGAGCACCACGGCCAGCCACACGGCTATGAAAGAGGCGCGGGAGGAGTAGCCGTTCGGTACGCCGGAGGCATCGAAGTGCGAGGCCAGGCGCTCGGGCAGGCGCGGCCAGTAGTAGGCCGCTTGAAAGAGCAGCGCGGCGACACTCAGCAGCCAGAGACGGGGCAACCACTCCATCGGCGCATCCTCATCCTGCAGACCGGGGCTACGGAAACCCCGGGACGAAAGATTTCAGTCGGGGGCGGGCGGCCACTATCTGCCGTGCCAGCGCGGTATCCAGCCCGGCCTGCACCGCCCGCCGGAATACCTCCCCGGCCTCGGGAAGCCGGCCGGCCTCAGCATACATATCGGCAAGTTTCGCCAGCCCCTCCGGCGGCGCGTCCGGCTGGTCGGCGAGACGTTCGAGAGCGGCCAGGAGCTTGTCGGGAAGCCGGCGGATCTGGTAGAGGCGGCAGAGCTCCACGAGCGTGGGAGTTTGCGTGGTATCGAGGCGGTACGCCTTCTGCCAAAGCTGTTCGGCTTTCCGCCAGTCGCCGGTGCGATCGTAGCAGAGCGCGAGATTGTGGAGGATCCTCGGGCTGTACGGATTCAGTCCGCCGGCCATCTGAAGGCAGCTCAGGGCGCTGTCGTAGCGCTGCATCCGGATCAAAGCGGCGCCCAACTCGGCGTAGCCCGACCAGTGCGCGGCGTTGATCTCGATCGCCCGTCGGGCGAGGGCGGCTGCTTCCGCATACTGGCCCATCTCGATCAGGTCGACCGCCCGGGAGGTCAGCTCCGCCTCGGGGTTGTGCTTCCGCCACTCGGCCTCGACCGAATCGGCCGCCAGGGCATCGCCCCGGGCGGCGTAGTATTCGCGGAGGATGTGAAACACCGGCGACATGCGGGCGGGGTCGAGGGCGATGTAGTGGGCGATCGGGCGCAGCGACACCTGCTCATCCCGCAGGGTGGCCACCCGGCCGCCCAGCGCCGCCGCGCCGAGCAGGATCCCCAGGGCGGCGACTTCCACTGTCGGCCGCCTTTCCCTGCGCCCATTGAGCACGAGGTAGTAGAAGCCGACCACGAGAGGGACGCCGGCGAAAGCGAACAGATCCCAGTCGCGCGGCATGCCGAGTTCGGGTTCGAAAATGAAGGCCGCGCCGAGCGTCGAAAGCACCGCCACAACCAGAAAAGCGAACGGCCGGGTCACCGGCCGGCGGGATTTCACGAAACCGACAAGCGCCAGCGCCAACAGCCCTGCCGCCGGCAGGAGCAAAGGAATGAGGTTGAGGAAGTCGCCCAAGTGGGCGGGCGAGAGGACCGTGTAGCCGTTGGTCAGCCGACCGTCGTAGAGCGGCAGCACAGCCAGACGGAAAAACACGGACGTATGGCGGAAGTATGCCACGGCGGAGAATCCCGCCGCGCCGACGAGCACCGCCAGCGCCGCCCAGGTCCGGGGCGGCCAGCCGCGCGCCCGCTGGCCCAGCCGGGTGGGGGCCAGGAGCAGGTAGACCGCGCCGGGGATGAGCGTCACCCCCATGATGTGGAAGAAGATCGCCGCCCCCAGCGGGACCAGGAGCCACCCGCGCCAAAGCCGCCCCTGAGCGACCAGCAAACCGACCAGCACGAAGGCGCACACGGAGGTTACGAAGAGCGAGTAGTTCTCGACATAACCGAAATACAGGAGCATGTAACCGCCGGTGAGCACGCCCGCGGAAAAGAGAACCCGGCTCCGCCTGTCCTGAAAGAGCCGGGCGGCCGCCCAGGCGACGACGCCGACGCACACGGTCCCCGAGAGAATCGAAAGGAACCGGAAACTGAACAGGGCCCCCTGCTGCCCCTCAAGCCCGGAGAGGTCCTTGACCCACACGTGCAGCAGCGCCTCCCCGAGTTGGCGGGTCTTGAGAAACGGGCGATCGGCGGCGAGCAGACTGAGCAGCGTGTAGCCGTCGCCGAGGAAATGGGTCCGGGTTCGCGCCCACCAGAACAGCGCGACCGCGCCTGTGAGCGCCACCGGGAGCAGCCAGGGGCGGCGGCGGACCGACAGCGGGGCGTCCGATGGGCCGGCGGCCGCCGGAGCGCGCCGCAAGAACACGTGCAGGGCGACTGCGGCGAGAACGGCCAGGCCGAGGACGACCAGGGCCGGCAGGCGCGGCAGCCAGGCCCAGATGGCCAGTCCCCAGGTGCGCCCGCCGGGAAACAGAGCCACAAGCATCCAGACGGCCAGCGTGAGCAGGGTCGCCAGCAGAAACGAAATTCCGGGACCGGGAGTATCGCCTGGGCGGTTCATGGCGGTTGGGCGGAACGACTAACAGAAAACCCTCCGCCGGGCGGCGGAGGGTTTGCGCATTCGGTTCAGGCGCCGCTCAGGCGTAGATTTCTTTCTCGTTGCACTTGCAGACGCCCACGCTCACCGCGCGGAACTTCCATCCCGCCCCGTTCTTCTCGGCCTTCACGTGCTTGACGTACTGCACCGGGGATTCGCAGACAGGGCAGATCACCTGGTGGGACTTCTTGCTGGCCTTGTCAGCGAAGCTCTGTCTCTTGGCCATGGGTCACGGTCTCCTTCGTATCGATAGTGTCCTTGTTCTCCAGTTCCGCCAATTTATCTTTGACGGCCAGAAGCAGGCGGGTGGCTTCGCGGTACAGGCTGAACTCCCGGTTGTCGGAAAACCCGGGAGCCGCGGCATCGAAAAACCGCAGCGCCGCCCGATAGTCTTTCTGCCGGAGAGCCAGCAACGCCTGGCAATAGGCTTTCTCGTCAGGCCTCAGCATGGCTTTGGCCTCCCTTCACCAGCTCCTCGGCATGTTTGAGCCGTTTAACAAACGGCTCGACTTTATAGTTGCCTAGCTTCAGGTAATATATGATGAACGCGGACAAAATCAAAGCATCTTTGTTCTGCCGCAAGGTGGCGGCCGACAGGAGGTCGTCGAGGACCGACAGGAGGTGTTTTTTGTTGCCGGCGGTATCGGCATACAGCGCCTGGGCATGGGTGAGGAAGTCGCCGAAGCGGGCGATCGAGTCGCCCGGGTCGGTCACCGGGGGGTGGGGGGACGGGGCGGGCGGGGAACTCCTCTCCGGGCCCCGGGCGAGCGTAATGCGGGGCGGGACCGCGGTCGGGGCGCCGGAGCGCCAGCGCTCAATCTCCGAGGAGATCTTGTGGGCCGCCGGCGGCGAATCCCCGCCAAGGTCAAGGCGGCTGCGGATTTCCGCCAAAATGCCGCCGATCCGGTTGAGGTCGGCGGTGCGAAGCTGCTTCTGGTCCAGAAGGCGGTTGTGGGCCGCAAACCACTCCCCCACCTGCTCGGTGAAATCGGTCCCGGGATCCGGCGTCCGGGCGAGATCATCGAGCCGGTTGATCCCCTCGAGCACCTGCAGGCGGGGCTGTTTGTACGCGACCACCCGTTCCAGGAAAGTCTCGAGCACCTGCTCGAGCGACTTGAGGGTGTGAATCTGGCTCAATCGACCTGCTCCAGGAGGCTTTGGGTGATTCTTCGCTCGGCCGGCCGGGGGGCGGCCTTCTCGGTCATGTAGCTCTCCAGCAGACCGGCCAGACGGCCGACCATTTTCTCCAGATCGGCGGCGGGCGCGGGCGGCTCAATCGGCCGGTCGGTCTTCGTGATCAGCCCGGCCAGTTTCAGTTGCGCGAGTTTCCGCAGCGTCTCGTCGCGCCCCAGCGGCGAGAGCCGGCAGACCTCGTTGAGCGTCCGGTGCCCGTCGACCAGCGCCATGATGTTCCACTCGTCGGCGTGCAGGGCGACGTTGCGGGCGCGCCCCCCCTGGGCGGCCGAGATCGTGTAGACGGCCTCGAGGTTCGGCAGCGTCTCCCGGATAAGGTTCATCTCGTCGATCCGCCGCAGTCCTTCGAGAATGACATTCTCGACCGACAGGTCCACCGTGATCTCCTCCTCGGTCGGGAACTGATCCTCGTAGAACTTGAACGATCCGCTGGTCCACGAGAGGAGCGAATAGAGGAGACTCTCGACCTGGCGGCGGACCACATCCTGGAGATCGGCGCGGTCGATGAAGCCGCGGGTGATGAGGATTTCCCCGAGGCGGCGGCTGTTATCGGTGACCGCCTGCATGCGCACCGCTTCCTCGAGCTGCTCGGCCGTGATGAGTCCCCGTTCCTTGAGCAACTGCCCCAGGTGGTAGGTTTCGCGCGGGCCGTAGCCGTAAATGATGTTGCCCTCCCGGAAATAGACCATGACGATCGAGTCAGCCTTCTGGATCCCGAGAGTCCCGGACTTGCGGCCCGAGGCGATTAATTGAAGGATTTCCGGAAGAGTGAACCGCTCGATATTTCCCTGCAGGTCAAGATCCATTGATGCTCCCCGATATGTTTGGGCTGTCCACCGGCTCCGTCCTCGGTGAGCGCGGACGAAGCCTCAGTCATTACTTTATGAACAGCAAAATTTTAAGGTTCAAACAAATTTTGTTCGCGGAAACCTGCTTGCTTATAAAAGGTTACACGCGATCATTCAGAACAACTCACAATAATCGTTCTGTCGACACCTGTCAACAATGAAGTACAAATGTCTGTGAGAAAATGCACTATAAAAACACGGATGCTGGCGGATTTTTCCGCAGCCTGCGGCCCGCCCAGCGCTTTTTTTCTTTACCCGCCGAAGAAATCGCTATTAATGAAGGCTTGATCCGGGGTTGGCAACAATGGACGAGAGAATCTCTCTGATAGACATCCGCCTGGTCGGGAGCCGGGCCGAAATTCATCTGTCCACGCACGAGCGGCCGCTGGTGCTGTCGCCGGAGACCGTGCACCGCTACCGGTTGGTCAAAGGAACCGTTCTGACCCGATCGCAAGCCGCGCAGTTGGAGACCGAGGCGGCGCGGTTCGCGGTCGCCAGCGAGGCGACCCGCCTTCTGGCGCGGCGCCCCCATTCGGCCGGAGAGCTTCGCCAGAAGCTACTGAGGCAATTCGATGCGGAGCTGGTCGGCGCGGCGATTCGCGATTTCACCGCGCGCGGCGTGCTCGACGATGCGCAGTACGCGCACCAGCTGGCCGACAGCCTCGTGCGCCGAAAACCCTGCGGGCGCGGTTACGTGATCGCGTTCCTCGAGAGCCGGCGGATCGAGCGCGCGCTGGCGGCCGAGGCCGCGGACGCCGTGCTTTCGGAGCACTCGCCGGAAGAGCTGGCCGAGCGCGCGCTGCGGGCGAAGTGGCGGGAGTTCGGGCAGTTTGACCTTGAAACGGCCCGCCGCAGAGCATATAATTACCTGGCCCGGCGCGGCTTCCCTTTCGACATCGCCCGCGCCGCCGTGCAGACGCTCGCGCGTGAATCAACGGACGGAGGCAACGATTAAGACATCAGATATTCGCCGATCTTTCCTTGACTTTTTCGCCCGCCACGACCATCGGGTGGTCCCGTCATCTCCGGTTATTCCCTTCGACGATCCGACGCTCCTGTTCACCAACGCCGGGATGAACCAGTTCAAGGATGTGTTCACCGGGCAGCGCACCCTGCCCTATGCCCGGGCGACCAGCTCGCAAAAGTGCATTCGGGCGGGCGGCAAACACAACGACCTCGACAACGTCGGATTCACCGCCCGGCACCTCACCTTTTTCGAGATGCTCGGCAACTTCTCCTTCGGCGACTACTTCAAGGAGGAGGCCATCGCGTTCGCCTGGGAGTGGGTAACGAAGGATCTCGGGCTCGACCCGCAGCGGCTCTCCGCGACGGTGTACGAGACTGACGACGAGGCGTTCGCGCTGTGGGCGAAGATCGCGCCGGCGCTGAAGGACGGGCGCATTCTCCGCTTCGGCAAGAAAGACAACTACTGGTCGATGGGCGACGTCGGGCCGAACGGACCGTGCAGCGAAATCCACTACGACCGCGGGGCGAAGTACGGCACGGGGCCGGAGGACCGGGTCAACGGCGAGTCCGACCGGTTTGTCGAAATCTGGAATCTCGTCTTCATGCAGTATGAGACGCTGGCCGACGGCGCGGTCGTGGCGCTGCCGAAACCCTCGGTCGACACCGGCGCCGGGCTCGAGCGGATCGCCGCGGTGATCGCGGGGGCGAACTCGGTTTTCGAGATCGACCTCTTCCGGCGCATCATCGAGGCCATCGCCGACCTGACCGGGGCCGGCCCCCGGGCCCGCTCCGCCTCGCACAACGTCATCGCCGACCACCTGCGCGCCCTCTGTTTCGCCATCGCCGACGGCGCGGGGATATCGAACGAAGGCCAGGGGTACGTCCTGCGGCGCATCCTCCGGCGAGCGGCCCGGCACGGACGCAATCTCGGCATGCACCGACCCTTCATCCACCGGCTCGTCCCGGTGCTGGCGGCCGAGATGGGGGACGCTTACCCGGAAATCCGCGAAAAGCAGCCGCACCTCGAAAACGTCATCCGGACCGAAGAGGAGTCGTTCGGCCGCACGCTCGAGACGGGGCTGGAGCTGTTCGAGCGGGTCGCGCGCAAAGTCGCGGGGGAGGGGAGCGCGGTGGTGCCGGGCGAGGAAGTGTTCCGCCTGTACGACACCTACGGGTTCCCGTACGACCTGACCGAGATCATCGCCGCCGAGCGCGGCCTGCGGCTGGACCGGGAAGGGTTCGACCGGGCGATGGAGCGGCAGCGCACGCAGTCGAAGGCGGGGGCGCGCTTCGCCGCGCAAGTGTCGTCGCTCAACGAGGTTCTCGACGCCGCCGGTCTGCGCGCGGCGCCGACTGTGTTCGCGCGCGACCGGTTCGAGGCGGCCGCCTCCATCCAGCACGTCTTCCCCTGGCCGGGCGGCGATCCCCGGCGGGTCGGGATCATCCTCGACACCACGCCGTTCTACACCGAGGCCGGCGGCCAGGTGGACGATACCGGCGTGATCGTCGGCCCGGGCGCGGCCGTGCGGGTCGAGGCCGTGCACGGCTACCGGGACTGGTCGGTGCACGAAGGGGTGGTGACCGAGGGCTCGCCGGCCGACCTGCGGGCCGGAGACGGGGTTACGGCGAAAATCGACGCCGAGCGGCGCTGGGCCATCATGCGCAACCACACCGTCACCCACCTCACCCACGCCGCGCTGCGGACGGTGCTCGGCCCGCACATCAAACAGTCGGGATCGTACGTCGGACCGGACCGCATGCGCTTTGACTTCTCCCACCACCGGCCGATGACGCCGGAAGAGATCCGCGAGGTCGAACGGCTGGTCAACGAGCAGATCCTTCGCGGCACGGCGGTGCAGACCGAGATCATGGATATCGACGCGGCCCGGCGGACGGGAGCGATGGCGCTGTTCGGAGAGAAATACGGCGACCGGGTCCGGGTGGTGTCGGTCCCGGGATTCTCCAAGGAGCTGTGCGGCGGCACCCACGTGCAGAACGTCGCCCAGATCGGACCGTTCTTCATCACCCTGGAGACGGGCATTGCCTCGGGCGTGCGGCGCCTCGAAGCGATCACCGGCACGGCCGCGATCGGCTACATGCTCGATGCCAAGCAGTTCCGCAGCGAGGCGGCCCAGGCGGTCGGGCGGAGCGAAAAAGACGCCCTCGAGGGCGTGCGGCAGCTTCGCGAAAACTGCGCCGAACTGCAGCGCGAACTGAAGCGGGTGAAGGCGGAGATGTTCTCCGGCTCGCCGCGCGCGGTGGGCGCGGAGGAGCAGATCGGCGCCGTGACGCTGGCCACCCACGATTTCGGCGACACCGACCGCGACATCATGGCCGGGTGGATCGACCGTCAGAAAGACCGGCCCGATCCGGTGGTCGCGGTGGCGCTGGGGAAAGTCGACGGCAAGCAGGTGTACGTGGCGTCGGCCTCGAGCGAGGCGGTCAGCCGGCACCGGGTGAACATCGGGGCGCTCTCCAAAGAGATCCTGCCGCAGTTCGGAGGCCGGGGCGGCGGCAAACCGACTTTCGCCCAGGGGAGCGTGGCCGACGAAGCCGAGGCGGCCCGGGTGTTCGCGGCGGTGCGGGCGAGCCTCACCGCGGCGCAGCGCCGGTAGCGGCCCTCACCGCGGGCGCGCCGGCTTAGGGACACGAGATGGTTGAAGGCAAAGTATACCGCAGGCTTATGGAGATCCGGGCCGACCGCGGCGGGGTGTTTCTCCTGCTGATCGACCCGGACCGCACCTCGGCGCGGCACAACCGCCGGCTCTGCGAGGCGGCCGCCGAGTGCGGCGTCGACGCCCTGCTGGTGGGGACCTCGTTCATGCTCGACACCCATTTCGCCGAGGCGGTCCGCGAGGTCAAACAGGCGGCCGCGCTCCCGGTGATCATTTTCCCCGGGTCGTTTGCGCAACTGACGCCCGATGCGGACGCGGTGCTGTTCACCTCGCTCATCTCCGGCCGCAACCCGGAGTATCTGATCGGGGAGCAGGCGCGCGGGGCGCCGCTGGTCAAGCGCTTCGGCCTCGAGGCCATCCCCACCGGCTACCTGCTCATCGAATCGAACAACCTGACCTCGGTGCAGTACATCTCGGGGACGCTGCCGATCCCGGCCGCCAAGGCCGATATCGCGTGCGCGCACGCGCTGGCGGCCCAGTACCTCGGCATGCGGCTGGTCTATCTCGACGCCGGGAGCGGGGCGCACGAGGCGGTGCCGTGCGCGATGGTCCGCGAGGTGAGCGCCTATGTCGAGATCCCGGTGATCGCGGGGGGCGGGCTGTGCCGGCCGGAGGACTGCGCGGCGCGGATCGAGGCGGGCGCGGCAATGGTGGTGGTGGGAAATTCGATTGAAACCGACCCGTCGTTCGGGCGCCTGCGGGAGATGGCGGCGGCGGTGCATGCGAAGGAGTCCGTGCGATCATGAAACGGGAAAATCGTCTGGCCGAACTGCGCGACCTGGCCGCCCAGACCGCGCGGCTCCGCCTTGAGGTCGTCGAACAACTCGGCCCCCTCCTGCTCGACCTGGCCGCCCGCGTCGCCGGCGTGATCGGCGCGGGGGGCAAGCTGCTGATCGCCGGGAACGGCGGCTCGGCGGCCGATGCCGCGCACTTCGCGGCCGAGATGGTGGTCCGATTGACGGCGGCCCGGAGCCGCCAGGCCCTGCCGGCGCTCGCGCTCACCGCGGACACATCGGTCCTGACGGCCGCGGGGAACGATTTCGGCTTCGAGAACGTGTTCGCCCGCCAGGTGGAAGGGCTAGGCCACAAGGGAGACATGCTCCTGGTGATCTCGACCTCGGGCAATTCGGAGAATCTCGTGCGGGCAGTCGGCGCTGCGCGCCAACGGAGAATGCTGACCGCGGGGCTGCTCGGCGGCCAGGGGGGACGGCTGGCCGGACTGGTGGACCCTGCCCTGATCGTGCCGAGCGCGTCGACCCAGCGGATCCAGGAGGAGCATATCTTCCTCATCCACCTGCTCGTCGAGTACATAGAAAGCGACCTGTTCGGATGAGCGCGCCGGCGACCACACTCGCCGACCGCGTGCTCTTCGGCTTGTTCGCGCTCTTCCTTCTGAGTTCAAGTTTCTCGATCGCGCTGGCCCAGAGCAGCCTCGGCCTGGCGCTGGCCGTCTATATCGGCATCCTCGCCGTGCGCCGGGAAAATCCGTTCGGCGGCGCGCTCCGGCCGGTCTACCTGGCGATCGGGCTGTATGTTCTCTGGGTGCTGATCTCGGCGCTGGCGGGACCGACCCCCGGCCGGTCGGTGCTGCGGGAGCGGGAGGACTGGCTCTTCCTCATCATTCCGATCGCCGTCCACCTCGTGCGCATCGAGCCGTTCCGCCGGCGGCTGGTGCGGACGCTCGCCATCGCCGTGCTGCTGATGGGCGCGTACGGCGTCGTGCAGCACTTCACCGGGCTCAACTGGCCGCACGCGACGCCGCCGCTCAAAGCGCTCGAGGGAGGGTACATCGTGCAGGGGTCATTTGCGCACCGCCTCACCTACGGCAACTATTTCGCGGTGGCCTCAATCTTCGTGCTGGCCTGCGGAATACTGGCCGCCGGGCGGGAGACCGGGGTGTGGCGGCGATTTCTTTTCCTCGCGGCCTTCGTGGGCCTGGCGGCGACCGTGCTCTCCTATGCGCGGATGGCGCTTGCCGGGCTGCCGCTCGCCCTGCTGTTCCTCGCGGCCCTCAAAGGGCGGCGGTGGCTGGCGGCGGCCGCGGGCGCAGTGGCGATCGGCGCCGTCGCCGTGTACCTCTGGGTGCCCGGGGTGGCCGGGGGGTTCCGGGCGGCGCTGGATCGGGACCTGACCGGCGAGAACCAGGCGTCGCGCACGTACATCTGGGAGAAATCGCTCGCGATCGTAGCGGAGAACCCGATCACCGGGGTCGGCCTGGGCAACTTCTACGAGGCCTATGCGCGGCAGAACGATTCTTTGCGCGGTGAGAATCGGGTGTGGCCGCATGCGCACAACGACGTCCTCAACGTCGCGGCCGTGGCCGGAATTCCCGGCGCCCTCCTTTTTGTCGCCATGTGGGTCATCGTGTTTTGGTATCTCCGGCGCGGCTGGCAGCGGTTCCGGGGCGATCCCGCTTACCGCGCGCTGATCGGCGCGGCGATGGCGGCGTCGGTCATGTTTGCCCTCTGCTCGCTGTCGGAGGCGGCGTTTGCCGATGAGGAGCCCCGCCAGTTGCTGATGGGCGTCTGGGGGATGGGACTGGGCTGGGTCAACCGGCCGTCCGAGGAGACGCCGACGGCGGCGGGTTCGGCGGAGTGAGCGGGCGGGGCCGCCCCGGAAAACCGCTTGACAGGAACAGGTCCGGCGATCTTATTGGAAGTCGACAGGTTATGGCAAAACAAGCAAAAACAACGGCATCGCAGCCGGCGACGACCGAGACCCGTTGGCCGTTCGGCAAGCGCAACTACATCATGCTGGCGGTGGCCCTGGCCGTGATCATCATCGGCTACATCGCTCTCGGCATGGGCTCGATCACGCTGGCGCCCCTGCTACTCGTTGTCGGCTACTGCGTCCTGATCCCGGTCGCGCTGATCATTAAGGATCCGTCGCGGACCCGCGCGGCCGGCAGCGACGACACTCCGCCGGCGCCCTGAGCAGCGGCGGTCTCCGCGGTCGGCGGGCCGGGCCGCGCCGAGAGGCGGCGCTCCTGCCCGGGTCGGCGCCGCACATGCCTGATGGCGTGTTTCCCCCTATTCGGTCTGCCACTCCTCCACCAGGCTCCGGTAGCGGTTGACGAGCGCCTGGGTGGCCTCGCGCGAACGCGTTTCCGCCATGATGTTGAACGACGCCGTCTCGCGGTCGGGGATGAGCAGGACCCAGCCCCCGTTTTCTCTGATTCGCACGCCGTCGACCAACTGCCGCTCGCGCGTCTGGGAGTTTACAATCAGGTGGCGCATAACCGTGCCCTTCTTCGACCACGGGCAGGGGACGGAGATGGTTTCGCGCTGGAGGTCCTCGAATTGTCGGCGGAGGGCGCCGAAGCGGCTGCGGGTCGCAGCCATCATCTCAAGGATCTTGCAGGTGGCGAACATCGCATCGGCCCCGCTCTGGAAGCCGGGGAAGATGAAGCCGCCGCGGGTGCCGCCGACAAAGTCCGCCTCTCCGCGCCGCATCACCTCCATCATCGAGAGGTGGTCGTTGGCGACGCGGATGACCTCGGCGCCGCGGTCGCGGGCGATTTCCTCGACGCCCATCGAGGCCGCCACCGGGACCGCCACCCGCCGCACTTTGTTCAACTGCAGGAACAGATCGAGGACGATGAGCAGGAGCAGCTGCGGGTCGACCGGCTGCCCGAGTTCATCGACCACGGTGAGTTTCTCGGCCGCCGGGTTGAGCAGGAAGCCGATGTCGGCCTTGAGGGAGGAGACGATGGCGGAGAGCTGCACCATGGCCTGGGCCATCTCCTCGGGCGAGGTCGAGAACTTGCGCGGGTTGAGGTTCGCGTTCAGTTCGACGGCTGAGACGCCGAGCTCGGAGGACAGGGTCGGGAAGATCTGGCTCGAGGAGCCGTTGGAGTGGTCGATGACGACTTTGAATCCGGCCTTGCGGATCAGGTCGATGTCGAGCGATTTGAGGAAATCCTCGCGGTAGTCCTCGAGCACGTGCTGGGGCTGGTCGAGGTGGCCGATGTCGCCGAGCGAGGCGCGTTCGAAATCCTCGCCGAAATACATGCGCTCCACCTTCTTCAGCTTGGCCGTCGGCATGTCCAGCCCGGAGCCGTCGAAGAAGATCGCGTCAATCAAGCGGAAATCGGCCGGGGAGTGGCGCACGTAGATCCCGGCGGCGTAACTCCCCCGCGTCAGACCGTAGCGCACCACGGGAATGGGCTGGGTTTCGAGGTCGGCAACGTTGACGCCCGCGGCCAGGAGGCCCGACATGAGCCCGCGTTTGAGCAGACGCGACCCGTCCGAGGCGTCGCGGCTGGTCAACACGGCCGCGCCCTTGCCGAGGAAAGCGCCGAAGGCGGCGCCGACTTTGACCGTCATCTCGGGCGTGATTTCGGTCAGCGCCAGGCCGGTGATTTTCGAGTTGGTGAACAACTCCCGGTTCCAGCGGTCGCCCCAGACGATTGAGGTGGAGACGATGGCGCCGGAATCGACCGTCTTGCCCGGCCAGATTTTGCAGTTGGCTTTGACCGTCGCGCGGTCGCCGATCACCGTGTCGTCGGCGACGATGACGTCGTCCATGAACTGCACGTTGCGGCCGAGCCGTGCGGAGTTGCAGATCACGCTCTCGGCCACCAGGCTCTCGGCGCCGATGTTGGCGTCGTGCCACACCACCGTGTTGCTGAGCTTGGCGCCCGGGCCGATCCGCGTGCGGTCGCCGATGACGCAATTGTGGAGCCTGGCCCCCGCCTCGATCTTCGCATCATGGCCGAGGACGACACGCCCGGAGAGCTGGACGTTGTCGGCGATACGGACATTCTCCCCGGCGTAGAGCTCGCCCGAGGGGAGCGGTTGCACCGGCCGCTTGAGATCGAGGTTGAGCGTGCCGTTGAAGAAGTCGGCGTGCACTCTCCGGTACTCCCCCACGTTGCCGACGTCTTTCCAGTAGCCGGCCATGATCTTACCGAACAGCCCCATCTGCCGCGAGAGCATGAGGGGGAAGAGATTCTGCGAGAAGTCGAAATTGACCCGGGGCGGGATCATCTCGATGGCCGCGGGCTCGAGAATGTAGATGCCGGTGTTGATGGTATCGGAGAAGGCCTCGCCCCACGAGGGTTTCTCCAGGAAGCGCACGATCCGACCGTCGTCGTCGGTGATCACGATTCCGTAGGCGAGTGGATTCTCCATGCGGGTGAGCAGGAGCGTCGCCTGCGAGCGCCGGGCGGCGTGCCAGGCGATAGCCTCGGTGAGATCGAAATCGGTGATCAGGTCGCCCGAGATCACGAGCACCGGTTCCGTGGCCGTGGTGAGAGCGTAGCGGACCGCCCCCGCCGTGCCGTAATCGTCATCCGGCTGCGCGTACTCCATGTTCACCCCGAACGCCGCGCCGTTCTTAAAATGATTGCGGATCTTCTCCGGCTGGAAGTACAGCAGCGCGGTCACGTCGGTGATGCCGTGCCTGACCAGGAGGGACACCACGTGTTCCATCATGGGCAGGTTGCCGATCGGGGCCATGGGTTTGGGTATGTTAATGGTCAAAGGGCGCAGTCGGGTTCCGAAACCGCCCGCCATGACGATCGCCTTCATGTCGACTTCTCCCTTAAGTCTAAACGTCGTTACGACTTAACAATTCGCGTCGCTCCAGTTCGCGAGCAACGTCGAAGAAATCCTGATACGGCACGAATGGAATATTGTGCATGCGGCAGTAGCGTTCAAGGTCTTTTTTCGCAAAGAGAAGGTCGGCCTCGTGCGCCGCACAGGCGTCGGAAAATCCGTCGCCGACAAAGACCGCCGGCCCGGCCCCCGGGTGGCTTAAGCGGTACTCGCGAATCCGCTCCCCTTTGCAGCTGCCGCACCTGGCGCAGTCCCGGTTGTCAAAGGGGAATTCGATTTCGATGTGCCCGTCGCGCACATAGCCGTGATTGGCGATCAGCGGAAGGTGCGACAGGCGGTTGCGGGCCAAGAGCAGGTTGATGTACAAATCGAGGCCGTCGGACACGACCACCAGATCGATCTCCTGCCGATGGCAGCGGTCGGCGAAGGCGGCGAAACCGGGGTCGAGTGTGAAATCCTCGAGAAACTCAAGCAGTTCGCTCTCGGTCACCGGCGCCATCGCGGCCTCGCGGCGGAGGATCTCCCGGCTCGACATGCGCCCCGCTTTCCAGTCGGGGAGGAGAGCCAGATTCCGGCCGCCGGAGAAGCGGTGGAAAATGCTGTAGCCGACATCGCGAACGGCGATGGTGCCGTCGAAGTCGCAGAAAACGGCCGGTCGCGTCATGGTCATCCGGTAACATACAACTTGAGCGCAATGGTCGAAAGGAGAATCACCAGGAGCAGGTACGACAGCAGCGCGTAGCGGTAGAGTCGGGCGCGCCGGAACAGCTCCGCCATCAGGACGATGATGAAGGCGACGATGAGGAAGACCACGTTGATCCCCCAGGTCGTGACCCATCGGGCGCGGCCCGCATCGACCGCCCACAGCGCGGTCGCGGCGCCGAACAGCAGCACGATTGTCCACCAGAACCAGCGCTGGAGGCGGACGACGATGTCGGTGCGGAAGTAGTGTTCTCTCACCAGAGGCCCTCCAGCGCGCGGGCGGAGAGCCGCCACGCGAGGTACATCATCACCGCGAAGAAGAGCGCGCGGACGACCGCCGGGCGGGCGCTGGCGCCGAAATAGGCGCCGGCCCGGCCGCCGAGGAGAATGCCGAAGACGACCGGCGCCGCCACCGGCAGCGCGACCGCGCCGCGCAGGAAATAGACCGCCGACGCGGCGGCCGCGGAAAAGACCACGATGAGGGTGGTCGTCCCCCGGGCTGTCGCCAGCGGGCAGCCGATCACGAGGTACATCAGGGGGATCAGCAGGACGCCTCCGCCGACGCCGATCAGCCCGGCGAGAACGCCGATGAGAAAGGCGAGCACGACGACCAGGCCCATGAAGCGGCGGCGGTTGTCGGCAAACACCAGCCGCTCGGCCGGGCGGCGGCCCCTAAGCAGGGTCACCGCCGTATAGACCAATACCCCCGTCAGGAGAACCCGCACCAGCTCCTCGGACACCGCGGCGCTCACCGTGCTGCCGGCGATGTTGCCCATGACCATGAAGGTGGCGATGATGATGGCCAGTTCCAGATCAACCATGCCCCGCTTGAGGTACTCGGCCGACGACGAGAGCGCGTTCACTGTGACGGCGACCAGCGAGACCGGGGCCGCGGTCTTGACGTCAAGCCCGAGGACGACGGTGAGGAAGGGGACAACGATTTCCCCTCCGCCGAGGCCGAGGTAGCCGCCGAGCAGTCCGGCGGTCATCCCGCAAACGATGTACCAGACGAGTTCGGGTGGCATGTCATGACCGCCGGGCGAGGAGGATCTCTTCGGCCAGTCGGATGTCGCCGCGGGAGCGGAGGATCACTTCGCGGTAGGTTCGCGCCGCGCCGTGCGCCCGTTCCCAGGCGATCTGCCGGAGGCGCTGGGCGATGTAGCCGGCGTAGGAGAACACCAGGGCGCGATCCTGCTGCTCCGCCAGGCGGAGCGCCTCCGCGGCGGCTTTCCCCGCCGGGGGCGCCGCGGCTTCTTCCTCCGTTCGCCGGAGCAGTTCGCGGGCGGCCGCGGTAGTGGCGCTGGTGAACGCGAATCCGCGCGCGGCGGCGAAGCGGCCGAACGCGGACAGCAGCGGTCCTGCCGGGTCGAGGTCATCCTCCGCCGCCAGCTCCTCCAGGTGCGCATAGGCAAATTCCTGCAGGAGCAGCGAATTCTCCAGTTTCTGCACGAAGGGGTCGAGTTCGGGGTAGGCGTAGTAGTAGTCCGGAACCAGGCCGGTGCCGGAATCGGCGAGGCTCCCGTCCAGCCGGTTCAGGTAGACCCCGTTGTCGAAGTAGTATCGTGACATGGTGAGCCGAAGCCCGTCGCCATCCGGAAAACTGATGAACCCCTGGACGAGTCCTTTGCCGAAGGTGGTGTCGCCGACCAGCACCGCCCGCCCCGCCTGCTGGAACGCCCCGGCGACAATCTCGGCCGACGAGGCGGAGCCGCGGTTGACCAACACCGCCATCGGCAGACCGTCGGTGACGTCGCGGTACATCGCCCGGTGGACCTCCTCGTTCCAGCGGGAGCGGGCGTCGGTGCCGACGATAAAGGCGCCAGGTTTGAGGAAGATGTTGGCCGTCCGGTAGCCCTCGCTGAACAGGCCGCCGGGGTTGTTGCGCAGGTCGAGGATGAGCCCCGCCGGCCGGTTCTCGGCGCGCTCCAGGAGGGAATCGACGGCGGCGCGGATATCGTCGGCGGCCCCGGCATCGAAATCGAGCACGCGGATGTAGATTATGTTGCGGTCGGTGAGGCCGGCGAAGGGCACGTGGACGAGCGGGATACGTTGGCGGGTGAGAGCGACCGTGATCGTGTCGCCGGCCACCGGCCGGTAGACCCGGACGCGCACGTCGGTGCCGGGCCGACCCCGGAGCAGGGCGCTGGCCTCGGCCGGGGTGAGCCGGGCGAAGGGCACGGAATCGGTGCCGACCAGGATGTCGCCGGTGAGCAGCCCGACGCGGCCCGCCGGTCCGTCCTCGCGCACCGACATGATCAGCAGTCCGCCGTCGTGGGGGACGATGGTCACGCCGATGCCGCCGTAGGCACCGGAGAGTTCCTCGCGCATGCGGTCGAAGTCGGTGCGGTCGACGTAGCCCGAGTAGCGGTCGAGCAGGTCGAACATGGCGCGGCGGCCGGCCTCGGTCAGGCGCGCGCCGTCGACCGGCTCCACCCAGCGTGAGCGGATCACCTCGGCGGCCCGCACCAGGGGCGCGGCGGCGCGCAGGCCCGGGTCGGACACGACGTACACGCCCATGCCGCCGGCGAGCGCGACCAGCAGCACGATGACGACCATCGAGATCAACAGGTCGACCCGGTCAGGGGCGGCGCTCGGCATCATGATTTCTCAGTTTGCGCACGAGGTGTTTCTTGACGTCGGCGAACACGGTCTCCACCGGCTGGGCGGCGTCGATCACTTTGACGCGGCGGCGCTCCTTGCGCGCGATTTCGAGGAACCCCTTGCGAACCCGCTCGAAGAAGGCGCGCGATTCGGCCTCGAGCCGGTCGGGGTCGCCCGCCCGGCGGCCCATGGCGGTGCGAATGTCGCAGTCGAACACCAGCGTCAGGTCGGGTTCGAGATCGTCCACCGCCACCCGGTGAAGGGCCCGCACCATGGCGACATCCAGCCGCCGGCCGAAACCCTGGTAGGCGGTGGTGCTGTCGTAGAAGCGGTCGCACAAGACCACCAGGCCGCGCGCGAGCGCCGGGGCGATCTCCCGGGCTGCCAGATCGGCCCGCGCCGCCTCGTAGAGCAGCAGCTCGGTGCGCTCGTCGATGGCCAGGCGGCGGTCAAGGAGGAGGGCGCGGATCCGCTCGGCCGCCTCGGTCGACCCGGGCTCGCGCACCAGCTTGACCTGGCGCCCCTGCGCGATCAGGTATTTGTAGACGAGCATCACCTGGGTGGTCTTGCCGCACCCGTCGATGCCCTCGAAAGAGATGAACAATCCGCGTCGGTTCTTGCTCACACGGCTACCCTGACGGCCACAAAAACATACCGGCGGTGGAACCCACCGCCGGTAAAGTAGCCTGCGCAAAGAGGGCGGGAAACTACTTTTTCTTGCGGATGATGCGCTTGGGCGCGGCCGCCGCCGGTTTCTTTCCGCCCCCAGCCGGGCGGGCGCCGGTCGCGGGGCGGGCCGTCTTGCGATCCTTGGCGGCGGCGCGGACGCCCGGCCGGACCGCCGTCGTCTTCTGCTTCCAGCCGTACTCGGCGATGAACTGCTCGACCATCTGCCGGGCCACGTCGTCGGGGTACTGCACCGGCGGGGATTTCTTGAAGTAGGCCGAGGGGGCGATGAGGGCGCCCGAGAGGCCGTTGTCCAGGCCGAGCTTACAGCAGCGGATCGCATCGATCACGACCCCCGCCGAGTTCGGGCTGTCCCAGACCTCGAGTTTCATTTCGACGTTGAGCGGGACATTGCCGAACGTCGTGCCCTCCAGCCGGATGTGCGCCCACTTCCGGTCGTCGAGCCACTCCACGTAGTCGGAGGGGCCGATGTAGACGTTTTTCGCGCCGATGTCGTAGTCGAGCATGCTGGTGACGGCGCTGGTCTTGGAGATCTTCTTGGACTGCAGGCGCGACCGCTCGAGCATGTTGAGGAAGTCGGTGTTGCCGCCGACGTTGAGCTGGCTGGTGCGCTCGAGCTTGACGCCGCGGTCCATGAACAGCCGGGTCATGATGCGGTGGATGATGGTGGCGCCGACCTGCGACTTGATGTCGTCGCCGATCACCGGCAGCCCCTTCTCCTTGAACCGCTTCTGCCAGTACTGCTCCTTGGCGATGAAGACCGGGATGCAGTTGATGAAGCCGCAGCCGGCCAGGAGGATCTGCTCGACGTACCACTTGGTGGCCTCCTCCGAGCCGACCGGGAGGTAGTTCACGACGACGTCGGTCTTGGTGTCTTTCAGGAGTTTGACAATGTCGACGGTGTCGCCGGGGGCCTTCTCGATGATCTGCGACAGGTAGAACCCCAGTCCGTCGTGCGTCATGCCGCGCTGGACGATGATGCCCGTTTTCGGCACCTTGCAAAACTGGTAGGTGTTGTTCGGCCAGGTATAGATCGCCTCGGCGAGATCCTTGCCGACCTTGTTCTTGTCGATGTCGATGGCGGCCACGAACTCGATATCGCTGATGTGGTAGCCGCCGAGGTTGACGTGCATGAGCCCCGGGACCTTCTCGTCCTCGCGGGCCTTCTTGTAGAACTCAACGCCCTGGATGAGCGATGAGGCGCAGTTGCCGACGCCGATGACCGCAACTCTGATTTTTCCCATACCATTCTTCCTTCCTGCTCTGGCGGGCCGGTGCGGCCCGTTTGCCTTTTTCGCCGCGAATATAGAGATCGGCCGCCGCCCCTGTCAAATTGAAAGAAACCGCTTGCCGTCATTATAGAACAATAGTATATCACAGGCGACCAAACAGTCATATCCTGTGGAGGGCCGTATGACCGAGCGACAGCGGCCGGCGCCCGACCGGCTCGACGAAAATGAAGTCCTCCGGCTGGTGCGGCGCGGCGCCGCCACCGATACTTTCCGCCGCCTGCCGGCCGAGAAGAAGGCGTTCATTTACCGGACCGCGCTCCGGCTGTTCGGGGAGTTCGGTTACGACGGTCTTGCGGTGGACCGGTTCTGCCGCGAGGCGGGAATCAGCAAAGGCTCGTTCTTCCAGTACTTCCCCTCCAAGAGCCACCTCCTGGAGTTCTGCGTGCTGCTCTTCGACCGTTCGCTGGGGGAGTGGCTCGCGGACATCCGGCGAACCGACGGGGGCGGGCTGGCCCGGCAGCGGCTGCTGCACCTCTACCGGGCGGCGGCGGTTACCTCGCGGCTGCACCCGACCGAGGAACGGTTCTACCTGTTCGTTACGCGGGCGCTCAATCACGCGGCCGTGGCGCTGGAGGGAATCGACTGCGAGCGGCACTTCAGCGACTACGTGGCTGAGATCATCGCGCGGGGAGAGCAGACGGGGGAAATTCGGCGGGATTTCGAGAGCGCGCTGACGGGGCGGCTGGTGGCGCTCATTCTCGGGGCGCTGGTCGAGCGGGCATTCGCGGGGCGGGCCCTGCCGCCGCGGGAGGCGGAGCGCTGCGTCATCTCGCTGCTCTTCGACGGCCTCAAGGCCTAGTGGAGCCGCCCGCCGAGCGCCGCGTCATCGGCCGGGCGGACGATCGCGAGCCCGTTGCCGTCAGCCCGCGGCACTCCCAGGACGAGCACCTCCGACATGAAGCCGGCGATGTTGCGCGGCGGGAAGTTGACCACCGCGAGACACTGCGTCCCGCGCAGCGCTTCGGGCGCATAATTCTGCTTGAATTGGGCGGAGGACTGCCGGATCCCGATTTCCGGGCCGAAGTCGATGCGGAGTTTGTAGGAGGGGTTGCGGGCGCGCGAGAAGTCGGCCACCTCGATAATGCGGCCGACGCGGATGTCGACCCGGGCAAAATCCTCGAACGTAATCGTGGGTTCCATGCTGTCTCTCCGTTGCTGCGCGCGCGGGAGCGCGCCGCGACACGGCGCGCCCGCCCTGGGCTAGCGGTTGACGGCCACCCGCACGCGGTAGTCGGCCAGGGCCAGCAGCTCCTCCTGGCGGGCGCGGACGGCGCGCTCGGCGAGCGGGAAATCGGGGCCGGTGTGCTCGATCATAAAAGAGGAGACGCACGAGGCAAAACAGCCGGCCCGCCGAAGGTCCCGCGTACGCAGGTACTCGAACGTGAAGCCGGCCATGTAGGTGTCGCCGGCGCCGGTGGAATCGAGCAGGGCGATGTCCGTGTAAGGGGGGATGTCGATGAACTCCCGGCCGTCGTAAATGACCGAGCCGAGTTCGGCGAGCGTGACGATCACCACCCGCGGCCCCGCCTTCTGGATGAGCCGGGCCGCCCGGTAGGGATCCTCGCGGCAGTCGACGCCGGTGAGAACGCGCGCCTCGAGCTCATTGGGCTTGACGACGTCGAAGAGGCCGAGGATGTCGTCGATGCCGGGGGCTTTCTCGTGATAGATGCGCCCGCCGGCATCGGCGCCGCGGAGCAGGCCCTGCGGGTCACAGAAGAAGAACCCGTCGTAGAGGCGGCGGATGCGCCGGATATTATCGAGCGAAATCTCGCCGAGGATGGGACCGACCAGCACCGCCTCGGCATCGGCAAACCAGGCCGGGTCGATCGGGTCGATCGGCGCGGCCCGGCCGATCAGGTCGAGCGTCCGGTTCCCGTGGTCGTCGTAGTAATTCAGGGCGAAACCGCCGCTCTCCGCTGACGGGATGATGACGTGGTCGATCCCGTGGCGTGCGAGGTCGGCGGCCAGCTGCGGACGGAAATCCTCGCCGACGGCGCCGACGAGGCGGACGCGCTCGCCCAGCTTCGCCAACGCGAGCGCGGCGTTGGTCGAGCAGCCGGAGAGCACGCGGCCGGTGGGCCGGACCTTCCGGGTCGTGATGAGGTCGTAGACCGGGTTGCCGAGCGCGGTGATCATGGGGGAAAAATCCTTTCCGGGCTCCCGCGGCGGCGTCTACACCTCGCGCTTGTCGCCCAGCACCTTGTAGGTGTACACCATCCGTTGGACGGAGGTAATGTACGAGGTCGCGCCGACCACGATCAGCGCCAGCTCCAGCCAGCCGCTGCGCGGGAAAGCGCCCACGGGGAGAAAATACTCCAGCAGCGAGCCGATGATGATGAGGATGAATTTCTCGAGCCGCCCCATGATGCCGACGGCGCAATTCTCAATCTTGCCCATCGACTCGGCCGCGGCCCGCGTGTACGAGGCGATGATCATGCCGAAAAGGGCGAACAGACCCCACCCCGGGGCCACCCGGCCGGAGAGTGTGATGCCGGCGAGAATGAAGAACTCGCCGTAGCGGTCGGAGACGTGGTCGAGGATGCCGCCGAAGACAGTGCCCATTTTCCCGGCGCGGGCCGTCGAGCCGTCAAGCATGTCGGTGAACGACGTGATGACCATCCACACCACCCCCCACAACCACTGCCCCCGCCAGAAAAAGACGCCGGAGATGATCGCGCAGAGGAGGCTGACGGCGGTGATGTAGTTGGGTTTGAAGCCGAGCCGGACGCACACCCGCCCGAGCGAGAGCGACCACTCTTCGTAAAACTGCCGTTTGCGCTGGTTGAGTCCCGGCGCCGCTTTCGTCCCTTCGATGCTTTTCATCCCGGCGAGTAATATATGCGCTTTTTGGGGGAGGTCAACGAGTCAACCCGGCGCGCGCGGCGGTTTTTTTGGGCCCGTGTCCGCCCCGCGGGGTGCTCCCCGCCCGCAAAAACCATCTTGCCCGGCAAGGGCTTAGCGCGGCCGCGGAAAACCGCTTGGCCAGGCGGCGTTGAACTGTTTTCGTTGGAGTAGACGGCCGGCGGCGGTCGCATACGTATTCCGCCCGCCGCCGCGCGGCGTAGTTCCATGAAACGACTGGGAGTCCTGATCGTGGGCGTGCTCGCCTGCTGGATCGGCCCGGATCCGGCGCGGGCCCGCATGACGGAAGCCGCGGACGGCCTCCGCGGGTACCGCCGTCCGCTTGCGGCCGTCTCGCCAGCCCACATGCTCGCCGCCCACCGGGCCGGCCGCATCGAACTGGCCGTCGCCAACAACGGCACCTTCGGCAAGGAGTACCATCCCGGCGAAGCCTCCGACGCTTTCACCGGCGAGGCCATCCCGCTCTCCTGCCAGTACCCCAAAGGTTCGCTGGTCGCCTACCTCTTCGGCGGCGCCTTCTGGATCGGCGCCGTGGTCGGACGCGATACCCTCGTGTCGGTGGGCGCCGACGGCTGGCAGCAGGTGTACGAGTTCTTCCCCGACCCCGCCCCCTTCGGCAACATGGTCCGCCGCTCCATCCGCGATCCCGAAGACTCCCTGGCCGTCTCCGAGGAAGACTACATCTCGGTTTACACCGATACCTTCCCGGAACTGGTCAACCCCGATCCGTTCGCCGCCGTCCACACCCCACTTTGCGTGCAGGTGACGCAGGCGTCGTACGCCTGGTCGTACGAGTACACCGAGGATTTCGTCCTCTTCGACTACCGCATCAAGAACATCGGCCGCGAGACGCTGCGCCAGGTGTACATGGGCATCTACGTCGACGACATGATCTGCTACGACTGCTTCGGCAGCAACCTGGGGTACACCGACGACCACAGCGGATTTCTCCACACCTACCCGGTGCGGTACGGCCGCTGCGAGTATCTCGACACCGTCTTCCTCGCCTGGCAGGCGGACAACGACGGCGACCTGGAGACGATATTCTCGGATGGCCGGCGGCATCCCTGCCCGGACGTGATCGCGACCCGCATCATTCGGACGCCGGCGGAGGATCTCGATGTGAGTTTCAACTGGTGGATCGGGAACAGCAACGCGCAGCTTGATTTCGGTCCGCGCGAGCGGGAGTTCGTGGGGCGCTGGAAGGAGCCGGTGCGGGATTTCGGCACGGGCGGACTGGGGACGCCCGAGGGGGACCGGAACAAGTACTACGTGCTGCGCAACCAGGAGTTCGACTACGACCAGATCTTCACGGCGACCATTTCAAGCTCCGACAGCCGCTGGCTCTACCCGGACCCGAGCCTGGCGGCCGATTACGCCGATGGCTATGACACCCGCTACCTGCTCTCGTTCGGGCCGTTTGATATCCAGCCCGGCCGCTCGCTCCCGGTCTCGTTCGCCTACATGGCCGGCGAACACCTCCACCGCTCCCCCGACAACGCCGCCCATCTCCCCGCGCGGCCCGACCTCTACTACGCCAACCTTGATTTCTCCGATCTCGCCCTCAACGCCGGCTGGGCCTCCCGCGTCTACGACAACCCCGGCGTGGACACCGACGGCGACGGGTACCGCGGGAGATTTCGCCTGATGAAAACGCGGGCCGACGGCACCGTGGAGTGCCTGCCCGACGGGATCTACATCGGGCCGCCGGGCGACAGTCTGCAGGGGGGCGAGCCGAGGCTGGATACGGTGTGGTATCAGGGCGACGGGGTGCCGGATTTCCGGGGGGCCGCCCCCCCTCCGCCCCCCGAATTCCGCCTCGCCTCTCCCTCGGCCGGCACGATCCTGGTCCGCTTCAACGGCCTGCTGTCCGAGACCGCCCAGGATCAATTCTCCGGGCTGTACGATTTCGAGGGATACCGGGTGTACCTGGGGCGCGATGACCGGGAGGCCAGTTTCAGCCTCGCAGCCTCGTACGACCGTGAGGACTTCAACAAGCTCGTCTGGGATGCCGACGCGTCCGAGTGGCGGCTGTTCGATCCCCCCTACACGCTGGCCGAGCTGCGCTGTCTGTACGCCGATTCGTGCGGCGATGCGACGTTTGACCCGTTGCGCTACACCCGGGTCAACCGCTTCGTCCACCCGCGCTACCCGGACTCCCTCTTCTGCTTCGAGAAGCAGGATTACAATGCCGCCGGGTCGGGCGATCTCGGCGCCATCGTCAAGAGCTATCCCGACCAGCCGTATCCCTCAAGCCCCGATCCCGCGCTGGTCCGGCCGGACGAACTGACGGCCGAGGGGCGACTGAAATACTTCGAATACGAATTCACCATCACCGGCCTGCTCCCCTCCGTGCCCTACTGGGTGAACGTGACCGCGTTCGATTTCGGTTCGCCGAGCACGGGGCTGCCCGCCCTGGAGTCCTCGGTCACGGTCGGCGCGCAGTCGATCTACACGGTGCTCGGCGGAACGGAGGCGGGCGAGAGGCTGCGGGTGATCGCCTATCCGAATCCCTACCGGGCCGACGGCGGGTACCGGGGGAACGGGTTCGAGGGCCGGCTGGCCCCGGACCGGCCGGAGGACCGGGTGCGGGCCGTGCATTTCGCCAATCTCCCCGCCCGCTGCACGATCAGGATCTTGACGCTCGACGGCGACCTTGTCCGGGAAATCGTCCACGATCAGCCGCCGGGATCGGCGCGCGCCAATCACGACCAGTGGGATCTCATCACCCGCAACACGCAGACGGTGGTCAGCGGGCTGTACTACTGGACGGTGGAAGACGGGCAGGGCAACGTGCAGCTCGGCAAGCTGGCGATCATCATGTAATGCCGGGCGGCCCGCGTCGGACCACCGCCACGCCCGGTCACGGGCACACGGGCCAGGGGGCGCCGCGAAACATCGCCGCCACCAGCAGGGTGAGGTCGACGACAGTGAGTTGCGCGTCGCGGTTGAAATCGACCTCCTCAAAACACAACGGGGCGGGACCGCCGCGGAAGAGATGGGCGACGAAAGCGGTCAGGTCGGCGATAGTGACGGCGCCGTTGTGCTGGAAATCGCCCATGTGCGCGCAGCAGCCGCCTTCGCAGCCGAGGCCGCGGGCGCCGATGACCGCCCCGCAGGCGTTGTTCTCCGGCAGGCAGACGGAGCCGGCCGCCACCCGGTAGTCGCCGGCGGCCGTGTCGCAGAAGAGCGGGTCGACCGAGTTGTTGTTGGCGCTGTCGATGGGGTCGTCGGTGAAGATCACCACGTCCGCCGCGCCGTTGCCGAACCAGTCGTTGCAGGTGACAAAGTACGGGCAGGGCGCGGAGCCGTGCAGACCGTCGCCGTGGTTGAAGGCGAAGACGTTGCCGATTATCCGCGACAGGCCCGAGTCCAGCACGGCCGGGGCCGGAGCGCCGTCCTTCGGAAAATCCCAGTCGTACCAGAGCCCGGTCCCATTATCCGCGAAAGTGCAGTTGGTGACATAGAGACCGCGCGGCACCATTTCGTACCAGGCGAAAATTCCGCGCTGGGCGTTGCCGACAAAAAGCGAGCGATCGGCCCGGAGCACCGTCCCCCAGCCAACCTGTATGCCGTCCGCGCTGTTGTCCAAGAAACTCGTCGAGTCGACCGCTATCACGCCGCTCGTCCCGCCGCCGATCCCCTCCCAGGAGTTGCGGCTGATGTCGCAGCCGATCACCCGCAAAGTGTCTCCCAGCTCGGCTGAGAACATGATGCCCGAGCCCGCGTTGTCGACAATGCGGCAGTTGCGGAAAGTCGGCCCCGTGCCTTCGCACTTGATGACGCCCGATTGGGAATAGGGGCGGATGAAGCCGAGACCGTTGGTGATGGTGAACCCGACCACCTCCGTCGTCGGCCCCTCGTCGTTGCGGAAAGTGAACGCGTGGCGCTGGAGGCCGGCGTCGCCCCCGAGATTAAGGATTGTGGAGTCCGGGCCGGACGGGGCATAGAGGACGACCTGTTTGCCGAGGAAGTTGAGGTCGCGGTTGAACGGGCCGGTGTACGTGCCGGCGGCCACGGCGATCGTGTCGCCGTCGGCGGCGGCGAAAATGGCTTCCTGAATCGTGGGAAGGTCGGCCGGCACGGCGATTTTCCGATGGGGGGCGATCTGCACCGCGAAAAGCCCTTCCCGCCAGGAACCCCAGCCCTCGGCGTTCTGCAGGCGGAGGCGGTAGTAGTACAACCCCCGGTCGGCCAGCGGCCCGCCCCCGTACGCGGCTGCCGGGATGCCGGACGGTACCGGCCCGGATGCCCACAGCTCGGCCGCCGTCCAGTCGCGGTCGCGGCCGATCTCGATTTCGTACCCGGTCTGCGTCAGTCCGCTCGTATCTGCGTACTGCCAGGCGATGGTCGGAACGAGAGTCCCGGAGTCGACGGCGATCTGCCAGGCGGCGGGCGGCGCACCGGCCACCGAGAAAGCGCCGAGATCGGTCGGCGTGCCGTCCGGATCCCGGTAATCCGGATGCCCGGCGTCAATCAGCGGCGAACCGATCCACAGGCGCAGGTCGCCCGCAGCCGAATCGCACCACAGCGGGTCCGCGAGCAGATCGTGTTCGGCGTACGGGAGACAGCAGTATATGTCGTAGAGGACGAGGTTGTAGTCGATCCGGGCGAGCGAGGTGATGAGCGCCCGGTGCTGGCAGTCGATGATGATGTTGTTGAGGATGGCGGCGCTGTCGTGCGAGGCCGATATCCCTATATAACGGGAGTCGTAAATGGTGTTGTTGTAGATCCAGATCGGCCCCGCCGCCTTGATCTGATAATAACCGTCGTTGCGAAGAAACAAGTTGTGATGGATCGCGGGGGCGCTCGCCGAATCGGCCGAGAGAACCGCCGGCGTGTTGCTGAGATTCGGGCAGCGGGTGATCCGGTTGAAACAGATCGTGGGGGAACTCCCCTCGATCACCAGGGCGCTCGACATCCCGCTCTCTTCGAAACTGAACCCCCGCACCACGGCGGCGCGGGTCTCTCCCTGGTGGATGCGGACAAGCGGGAGGCCGCCGTCGGCGGGTTTCAGGATCGTGGAATCCATGCCCGCTCCGAGAAGGACGATGTCGATCCCGGCGAGGCTGATGTTTTCCAGATAGGTTCCGGGCGCCACCTGCACGGTGTCGCCGGCCGCGGCGGCGGCGATGCCCGCCTGGATGGTTGCGTGGTCGCCGGGAACATGGATTACGGACGCGGCCGCGGCACCCGCGAGGAGCGCCGGGAACAGACCGCAAACAATTGAGTATTTCATGGCAGCCTTCTTTGGGATGAGCGCGGTACCGATGAACGCGTTCCTGCTTTCTCCCAAGATAGCGCGGATCGGGGGTTCTGTCAATACACGTGTGGTTTGACATTGTCGGCGGCGGGGCCCATATTGTCACCCATGTTTGTCGACTACGCCGAGATCGAGGTCACCGCCGGCAAAGGCGGACACGGAGTAGTCTCCTTCCACCGGGAGAAGTTCATCCCGAAAGGGGGTCCGGACGGCGGGGACGGCGGCCACGGCGGGAGTGTCGCCGCGGTGGCCGACCCCCAACTGACCACCCTGCTCGATTACCGGTACAAGAAGCACTACCGGGCGGAGAACGGACAGCCCGGCCAGGGGTCGCTCAAGACCGGGCGTTCGGGGCACGATATCGAATTGCGGCTCCCGGTGGGGACGATCGTCACCGACCTCGACACCGGCGAGCAGCTTGCCGATCTCGACTCGCCGGGGGCGAGAGTGATCCTCGCCCGCGGGGGCAAAGGGGGACTCGGCAACAATCACTTCAAGACCTCGACCAATCAGACGCCGCGCAAGGCGACGACGGGGTATCCCGGCGAGCACCGCCGGCTGGCGCTGGAGTTGAAGTTGCTGGCCGACGTCGGCCTGGTGGGCAAGCCGAACGCGGGGAAATCGACTATCCTGGCCACGTTCTCGGCCGCCCGCCCCAAGATCGCCGACTACCCGTTCACGACGCTGATCCCGAATCTGGGGATCGTCCGACTGCGCGAGCACAAGTCCTGCGTTATGGCCGACATCCCCGGACTCATCGAGGGGGCGGCCGAGGGGAAAGGACTGGGGCTGCAGTTTCTCCGGCACATCCAGCGGACCGTCGTGCTCGTGTATGTCGTCGATATCAACGACGGGGATATCGAAGGGACGCTCCGGCTGCTGCGGCGCGAGCTGGCCCGGTACGACGAGTCGTTGGCTCGGCGGCCCTCGCTGGTGGCGGTGACGAAGATCGACACGGTGAGCGAAAGTGATCTGAAAGCGGTTTCCGAAAAGTTGTCCGACGGCTATATTTACCTGTCCGCGGTGGCCGGCCTGGGGGCCGGGAGCTTCCTTGAGGCGATAGAGCGAATCCTTGACCAGCAGCGAGCGACATAGACGATTAGTCGACACGATCGGGCTGCTGCAGGTGCCCGGCATCGGCGGCGGCCGATTCGACCGACTTGACCGCGCCTTCGGTTCGGCCGGCGCGGCGTCCGCGGCCTCGATCGCCGAGCTGGCGGCTGTCCCGGGCATTTCCCGCGCCCTGGCGACTGCTATCCATGAGCAGTATGACGAGGCGTCGGCGGAAGCGACCGCCGGCCAGATTGCGCAGCTGGGCTGGGCCGTGATTTTTCCCGACGATGCGGACTACCCGCCGATGTTGAGCGCACTCGAGCCGCCACCCCCTCTTTTGTTCCGGGTCGGAGAGCCGGCGCACGCCTCGGATCGCATGATCGCGATCGTGGGCACGCGCCACCCGACCGAACGCGGGCGGATGTTCGCGCACGGCCTGGCGCGGGCGCTGGCCGAGTCGGGCATCGCGGTCGTGTCGGGCATGGCCGAGGGGATCGACACCGCCGCCCACACGGGAGCGCTCGACGGGGGCGGCCGCACGGTCGCCGTCTGGGGCAGCTCGCTCGATCAAGTTTACCCCCCGACCAACCGGGGCCTGGCCGACCGGATCAGGGAACGGGGGGCGATCTACTCGGAGTACCTCCCCGGCACGTTCCCCGACCGCCCGCATTTCCCCGAGCGCAACCGCATCATCTCCGGCATGGCCTGGGGAGTGGTGGTGGTCGAGGCGGGAGACCGGTCGGGGGCGCTGATTACGGCGGAACACGCCCTGCGGCAGAACCGCACGGTGTTCGCCGTCCCCGGCCCCCCGGGTGCGACCGCCAGCCTCGGCTGCAATGAACTTCTCAAGCAGGGGGCCGGGCTGGTGACCTCGGTCGAGGACATTTTTCGCGAGTTGCCCACCCTGAGAGGCGAGGTCAAGGTGCAGCGGGCGGCCGAGCGCCCGGACCTGACGCCGACCGAGCGGGAAATCGTGGCCCTCTTCACGGCCGGACCGGTGCAGCTCGATGACCTCGCGCGCCGCCTGAACAAACCGGTCGCCGAACTCACCCAGTTCCTGCTGGCGCTGGAGCTCAAGGGGGTCGTCCTCGAACTGGCCGGCAAACGCTTCACGCTGAGCGACGAATTCGCATGATCACGGCCACCGCGACGATCGTCAACAAACTGGGTCTCCACGCCCGTCCCTCGGCCATGCTGGTCACCACCGCATCGCGCTTCGAGTCCGAGGTCTGGGTCACCAAAGACGGTTTGCGGGTGAACGGGAAATCGATCATGGGGGTAATGATGCTGGCGGCCGAGCGCGGCTCACAACTGCTCATCGAGGTGAACGGACCCGACGAGCAGGAGGCCCTCCAGGCAGTCCTCCGCGTGATCGAGGGGGGGTTCGGGGAACGGCCCGACTGATATTCCGCTTGCCTTTAGTCTGCGGGGCTTCCTATAATGTATGGTTACCCCGGAAAGGGGTATGATCGGCATGGATGGCAAGGAATACACCATAGACGGGGTGCCGATCTCCAGCGGGATTGTTCTCGGAACCGCCCGGGTGATGCTGCCGGGCGAGGCGCAGGTATCGGAAATGCCGATCCCGGCGTCCCGGGTGCCCCGGGAGATCGACGCCCTGCAGAAGGCGGTCGACGAGACCCTCGACGAGCTTCGCGAGGTCCACCAGGCGGCCATCCGCAAGATTGGCGGTCCGGTGGCGAAGATATTCGAAGCTCAGGTCATGATCGCCAGCGACACCGAGTTCCTCAAGCGGGTGCGGGCCGCCATCGAGGAGCAGCGGCTCGGCGCCGCCTATGTCTACCAGAAGCTGGTGCAGGAGACGGTCGACCCGCTGCAAAACTCCCCCGACCGTTACATGCGGCAGGTAGCGCTCGATATCGAGGCGGTTGCGGCCCGGGTGGTGGCCCGGCTATCGGGGCGGATCCCCCAGCAGAAGCGGTTCGCCCCCAACACCATCATGGTGGGGAAATCGTTTTCCCCCAACGACGTGGTCTCGTACCGGGAGCGCAAAGCCACCGGCTTCGTCATCAGCGAAGGGGGCGCCGATTCTCACATGGCGCTCATCGCCCGCGCTCTTTTGCTGCCGGTCGTGCTGGCCGAGGAGGCATGGCAGAAAATCCCCAACAACACCCGGATTATCGCCGATGCCGTGTCCGGCCGGGTCATCGTCAACCCCAGCCAGGCGACTTGGGAAGATTACCAGCGGCGCCGGCGACGGCTCGGGCCGACCGTGCTCAGCCGCATCAAGAAGCTCGGCCGCATCCCGCCGGTCACGGCCGATGGCGTTGAGGTGGCGATCGGGGCCAACCTGACGCTGCCCGGCCCGGCCGATGAAATCCTCGCCCACCAGCGCGTCCAGGTCGGTCTCTACCGCACCGAGTTCTTGTACCTCGCGAACGGGGCGTTTCCCTCGGAGGAGGCCCAGTACGATTACTACCGGCGGATCGCCCGGACTTTCGGCCCGACGCCGGTGGTGCTGCGGACTTTCGACCTCGGGGGCGACAAGGTGTTCAACGGCGGCGGCTTCCCGGTCGAGGACAACCCCGCCTTGGGACTGCGGGGAATCCGCACTATGCTGGCGATGCGGGAAGAATTCCGCACCCAGATCCGGGCGATCCTCCGCGCGTCCGCCCACGGCAATCTGCGGATCCTGCTGCCGATGGTCACCGAGCTGGAGGAAATTGAGCGGGCCCGGAAGATCATTTCGCAGGAGAAGCAGAAACTTCGGCGGGAAGCTATCCCCTTTGGCGAAGACGTTCCCCTGGGGATCATGATCGAAGTCCCATCGGCCGCCCTCACGGCCGACACGTTGAGTCGGCGTGTGGACTTCGTGTCGATCGGGACGAACGATCTGACGCAGTATACGCTGGCCGCGGACCGGATGAACAGCCACGTGGCGCACCTGTACAACGCCCTGCACCCGGCCGTGCTGAACCTGGTCTGGCATACGGTCAAGACCTGCCGGGCCAACGGCGTGCCGGTGACCGTGTGCGGCGAGCTGGCCGGCCAGCGGCTGGCCCTGCCCCTGCTGATCGGTATGGGCGTGGACGTGCTGTCGATGGCGCCGGCGCGCCTGGTCGAGGTCTGCCGTTTAATCCGCAAAATCAACTCCACCCGGGCGCGGGACCTGGTCGGGCCGGTGCTCGCCGGCGGCACGCTGCAGGCGGTGGTGGACCGCCTGCGTGACTATAGAGAGACCCTGGAACACGTGGACCCCAGAATGAGAGAGGACAGCTGATTTTGAATATACTCGACGACATTGAGAAGATCCGCGCCCACGATCCGGAAAACATGTACAACCGAATCTTCGATTTTCCCGAGCAGTTGGCGGATGCGGTGAAACTCGGCAAACTCTGGAAGTTCGATGCGAGCGCGTTCCCGGGCATCAAGAATATCGTTACCGTGGGCATGGGCGGGTCCGGAATCGCCGGCGACCTCATGCGCAGCTACCTCCGCACCAAACTGCTCGTGCCGGTCGACATCTGCCGCTCCTACGCGCTGCCCGAGTATGTCGACGACGAGACCCTGGTGGTCGCCGCCTCCTACAGCGGCAACACCGAGGAGACGCTCGCGGCGGTGGACGACGCGCTCAACCGCAAGGCCATGCTCGCCGCGATCGCCACCGGCGGTCTGCTTGAGGAAGTGGCCCAGCTCAACGACATCCCGCTGGCCAAACTGCCCGGCGGTCTCCAGCCCCGCGCCGCCCTCGGCTACCTCTTCGTGATGACCATGATGTTTCTCGAACAGGTCGGCCACGCCAAGGGGTTCTCCAAGGAGCTCGAGAAGGTCATCCCGCAGCTGCAGAAGCACCGGGAGAAGTATATCGAAGACAATTCGACGACCATCAACCCGGCCAAGAACCTCGCCCAGAAACTGCACAAGAAGATCGTGATCGTCTATAGCGGACCGACCCTGACCGATGCGGTCGGGCGGCGCTGGAAAGCTCAGTTGTGCGAGAACGCCAAGACCCTCGCCTTCGCCAACCAGTTCCCGGAATTCAATCACAACGAGCTGGTCGGCTGGTCGCCGTCGATCGAGGAACTCGCCTCGCACCTGGCCGTCGTGATCCTGCGCGACCTTGGCGACCACCCGCAGGTGCGCCAGCGCATGAACATCGTCGGCGAACTGATCCGCTCGCGCGGGGTGGAGGCGATCGACGTTCACTCGCGCGGGGAGACCGAGCTCGAGCGGATGCTCTCGCTGGTCCAGTTCGGCGACTTCGTCTCCTATTACCTCGCGATTCTCAACGAGGTCGACCCGACGCCGGTGAAGATCATCGACGCCCTGAAGAAGGCGCTCGCGGAGGCCAAAAAATAGCGCCGGGGGACCGACGGCAATTGGGCGGGGCCGCCAGACCGGCCCCGCCTTTTTTTCTCCCGCGCGCGGCCCGGCGCGCCAAACCCTCCCCCGCGTCTTCCACGGCACTCTGTCGGGCTCCGGGCGTTTAACAGTTTGAGGCGGCGCGCCGCACGGCGCGACCGCGATCGGTCCCGAGCGGAGCAGGAAGATGATTACGCCGGAAACCAGAGTCGACGAAATGGTGGAGCGCTATCCGGACGCGGTGCGCTTTCTCATGAGCCGGGGACTGCCGTGCGTCGTGTGCGGGGAGCCGTTCTGGGGAAGCCTGGAGGAGTTGTGCCGGCAGAAGGGTTGGCCGACGGTCCGCCTTGCGGAACTCGTGGACGAGTTCAATCGGCTGCACTCGTGAAGGGGGAGCGGCCGGTGCGGCGGTCGCAGAGACTGTGTTGCGGGGCCCGGCCGGCGAACAGACGACGGGCGGGGCGGCCACGCCGGCGCGCGCCTTTCGCATGGTACGTCATCCTACCGGAGACGACAGGAAAGCAGCGCGGAATCTGCTCCGCGGCGGGTGAGTTCAAAAATCCCATTGACAACCGGTGCGCTCCACATTATAGTAGAAGGGGCAGGGACTTGACCGGAGGTATGCTCATGTCTCTGCACAATCCCCTCTCTCGCCCGCCGGCCCTGTGTCTTTGGCAAAACTTGTGTCACTATAAACCAAGGAGTGTGTCATGAAACGTCTTCTCACTGTTTCGGTTGTCCTGGTGCTGTTGTTGGCCACCGCCGTCAGCAGTGTCAGTGCTCGCCGGAACCCGATTGCTGTCCCGTATCCGCGGCCGTCCAGCGAGGACCATCCGTGGGGCGGGGAGCAGAACTATTTCCCTGATTCTCGCCTGTCCCAGCCCGGCACTTCGTCGGGAGTGGCGCCCGGAATTGTCGGCATTGAGACCAGCCTGTTGTGGCGGCTGGTGATGCCGCTCTGGTTCGAACGGCTGACCGGCCACACCATCGTGACACTGCCGCAGCCGTCGACTGACGGCAACGCAATTGTGGGAGAGAACAACCCGGGTGCGACGGCCCCGGCAAACAACGGTCGAGGAAACTGAGGGAACGAAGGTATGAGAGTGATTACCGACACTGCCGACGGACTGCTTGCGGCAGCGGCTCACTACCTGGAGGAATTGCTCGCCGCGCGGGATTTTTCGGGCGCGGTCAAGTACTACGAGGCGAATCGCCGCCAGCTTGAGACGGCGGGAAGCGCGCTCGCGGGACGAATTCTCCGGTTGGTGGCCCGGGCTCACCTTGCGCTCGCTTCGTACCCCACGGCGCTCCGCCTGGCCCGCATGGCGCAGGCCATCCACTCCGAGCACGGCGACACGCTCGAGTTGGCGGAGACTTTCCTCACGGTGGCCGAAGTTCTTCGGGACAGCGGCGAACTGAAGCAAGCGGAGAAAGCATTCCGAGACGCCGAATCAATCTTTCGGCGCAACGATTGTGCGGAAGGGCAGAGCAGGGCGCTGAACCTGCTGGCCGGCCTCTACTTCCGCCAAAACGACTATCGCAATTCGCTGACGGTGCTGATGGAGGCCATCGGCCTCGCCAAGCGCCTGGACGACCGCAAGAAACTTGCGTACATGATGGGCAACATCGGCCGTATCCAGACATTCCTCGGCGAATTCGCAGAGGCCAAGAAACATCTCGAAATCAACCTCACCCTGTCCGAGGAACTGGGACAGACTCTCGAGGCGGCGCGGGCGGCGCTGTCCCTCGGCTACGTGCAGATGCAGGAAGGGGACTTTGCCGGGGCCGAGACGACGTTCCAGAAAGCGGCGGCCGGTTTGCGCCGGGTCGAAAGCCCGCGCGATCAGGTAATCCTCCGCACCTACCTGGGCGAGCTGTACTACCGGAGCGAGCGGGCGGCGGAAGCGGCCGAGATGCTCGAGAGCGCGCTGGCGGCCGCCGAGGCTATCGGTCGGGAGACGACCCTGACCGGCCGCGTGCTGCGCCACCTGGCCGAGGCCTCGCTGCGTGTCGGCCACGACCGGGTTGCCGCGCGCTATGCGGCCCGGGCGCTGGCGATTCTGGCCAAAACCGGCGAGATGGTCGAGCAGGGAGCCGTGCTGAAAGTGCAGGCCATCCTCGCCGAACGCGGCGGTCGCATCGCCGAAGCCCGCGAGCTGTTCGTGAAAGCGCTCGACACGCTCCACCAGTCGGGCGTTCGGTTTGAGAAGGCCGAGGCGCTGGTGGCGGCCGGCCAGTCGGCCGCTTTCGACCCGCGCAAACGCCTGACCTGCCTGTTCCGCGCCGAAGAGTATTTCCGCCGCGGGGGGATGCAGCGGCGTCTGGAGGAGATTGACCGCCTGCTGGCCGGCACGGACCGCCTGCGGCCGGGCGACGCCCCCGGCGCGGCCGCGAGGACCTCCGAGGTGGAATTCCTGACCGCCAACGAGCAGATCAAGCGGTTCAAACAGCAACTGAGCTACGTCGCCAAGTCCGATCTCCCCGTCCTGCTGACCGGCGAGACGGGTGTCGGCAAGGACCACATGGCCCGGTACTTCCACGCGATCTGCCGGCCCGATGGTCCTTTTGTGGCGGTCAATTGCGCCTCGATTCCCGAGACCCTTCTGGAGTCGGAGCTGTTCGGATACGCCAAGGGGGCTTTCACCGGAGCCGACCGCGACAAAGAAGGACTTTTCGTGACCGCCAACGGCGGCGTGCTCTACCTCGACGAGATCGGGGACATGCCGCCGACTCTCCAGGCCAAACTGCTCGGCGTTCTGGAAAGCCGCCGGGTGGTGCCGGTCGGATCGACGAAAGAGGTGCCGCTCGACATCCGGCTCGTCGTGGCGACCAACCGCGATCTCCAGGCGATGGTGGAGCGCGGATTGTTCCGCCGCGATCTCTACTACCGCATCAGCGGCATTACGTTCCACCTCCCCCCGCTGCGCGACCGGAAAGAGGATATCCCGCTCCTGCTGCGGCACTTCCTCCAAAACTGCCGCCGCCTGGCGGAGAGCCCGCTGCCGGCCGACGTTATCCACCGCTTTGTCGAGTATGCCTGGCCGGGCAACGTGCGCGAGCTGAACAACAAAGTCAAACGGCTCGAGGTGATGGCGGAACTGGCCGCCGAGGGAGATCTCTCCGAATTGGCCCATGCCGTGTTCGGCGACCCCGGTCGGGATCAACGCTCCTCGCTCTTCGAGCAGGTTGAGCGGTTCGAGCGGCAGATGCTGATCGAGGCCCTGCTGGCCACCGGCGGCAACAAGTCGGAGGCGGCGCGCATCCTCGGAATCCACGAGGCCACCGTCCGCACGAAACTCAAGCGCTACGGCATCAGCCTGGAAGGAGGTGCGCTCAACTAGGCTGAAACCGACACGAGCCGGATTTCCTCGCCCCGCTCCGTGTGATCGTCGCGACCGAGCGTGTGAGATGGCGCTTGGAGGCATCGGTACCGGAACCGGGCGGGTGGAATCGTAGCGGCTTACGAACAGACACAGTTACTCCTTGGTTGCGGTAAGCGTTTGATTGACAGGCGCTTACCGCTTTTTTTCGGGACCGGACTCGTATGATCGTACGAAATTCCACGAACGAATGTGGAACAGGGAACCGTAGCACAGAGCTAATATGCTGTGATGCAAACGACTACGGCGTCGTCAGGCAATGCGACACCATGCGGCACGAAGCTTGCTGTTCCAATAACTGTCATCTTAACTCCCTGAGCGTTGCAGTAATTGTTACGCTTATCTTTTCTCTTTGGCGGATCGCCACCCGTGCTTGAGGGGAGCACGGGTGGTATTTTTTTGGCCGATCACTTTAAGAACGAACCGCCGGAGAGCGGGCGCTTCAGCTCTGGGCGGATATCGCCGCTTGTGCGCGTAATGGGATTGCGTTTTTTCGGGGGCGGCGTTATTTGGATGTGGGAAGGGAAGGCCGATGATTTCAACGGGACCGCCAGGAACGGAGGTATGCAGTGAGTACATTTGAAATGGTCAGACAGCGGATCCGGTGGTATCACGTGGCCGGGCTCGCGGTGCTGGTGGTGGTGACCGCGGGGCTGGTCTGGTTCTGGTTGGAGCGCCGCCGGACCGCAGCGCTCCGGGCTGAAGATAAGACGGATCTGGCCGGCGGGGCGGAGTGAGAACACTTCCCGGGGGCATCCGCGGGTCCGCGGTATCTCCCGGGCTGAACGGCCGGCTTGCGCGCCTGCCGGAGGCGACGGAGACTCTCCGCCGGGTGAACCGCGCTCGTCGGGTCGATCTGTAGCCATGGCATTACTCACGGACAAAGTGGCGGTCGTCACCGGGGCCTCCCGAGGGGTCGGGGCGGCGACCGCCCGGCTTCTGGCAGCCGAAGGGGCCCGGGTCGTGCTCTGCGCGAGGCGGCGGGAGGGGCTCGAGCAGGCCGCCCACACGCTCGATCCGGACGGCTCGCGCTGTCTCATCGCCCCGGCGGACGTCGGGACGCTTGACGGTATGAAGGGACTGGTCGACGCGGCGCTCGGCCGGTTCGGGCGAATCGACCTGTTCATCAACAATGCCGGGGCGGGAGTCCGCAAGCCGATCGAAGAAACGACCGAGGGGGAATGGGATCTCATGTTCGCCGTCAACGTCAAAGCGGTCTTCCGTTCCCTGCGCGAACTGATCCCGGTCATGCGGCGGCAAGGGGGCGGGCACATCATCAACGTGTCGTCCATGGCCTCCACCGCCGGGCAGCCGACCCTGGGCCCCTACGCCGCTTCGAAAGCCGCGCTCAACCTGCTCACCGAATCGGCCGGGGAAGAGCTGCGCAACGACAACATCAAGGTGTCGCTCGTCATGCCGGGGTCAATCGCGACCAATTTCCTCGCGCGGGTCGCCGCCGATCGCAATCCCTCGCCCGCCGCCAAGCCGCGCCTGACGCCGGAGCAGGTGGCGGCGATGATCGTCGCAATCGCCGCGCAGGATGCGGGCGTGTGGACCTCGCGGGTCCACATACGGCCGCTGCGCACCAAGTAGGCAATCCCCTCTGCGCCATCGCCACGGGGCGGGCATGCCCCGGTAAATTCCGCCAATTCCCGCACCATCGGCGCCTGCGTAGGGAGTGCGTAGGGCCGGGGGACAGACTGTGTCGCGAGCGGCCGCGCAGCCGTGACAAAGTTGCGGGACGGCGAAAATAATATTTGACAATATACATCGTTTTACTCTATGTTGATCCTACAGTAACGCTGCCGGCGGCGGTTCCGGCCGCCGGCGACCATACCCTACAACGTTCTATACCATAGCGAGGCAAGGAGACTTTATGGGAAGTATCCTGCGGACCGCCGTGTATCGGCGGTTTGGGGCGGGAGTGCTTGCCGCCGTTTTCCTGTGCTGTCCGGTCGCGCCGGCACTGGCGCAAACGGGGTCGATTTCCGGGATAGCCTTCGAGGACATCGACTGCGACGGATCCCGTGACGCCCACGAGGCGGCCTTGGGGAGCATCAAGATTTACCTGCGGGGCCAGGCGGGCGGGCAGCCGCCGACGCTGGACTCGACGACCACGAATGCCGACGGGGCATACTCGTTTGCGGGGTTGAGCAGCGGCGACTATGACCTGTCGTGCGCGGTCCCGGACGGGTATGTGCAGCGGGGGCCGGTGTCGGTCGACTACCGTTTCGCCCATGGCGGAAGCGGGACCATGGGCGGGATGGATTTCACGTTCCGGGCGGAGGCGGGCTGCGACACGGTTCCGACGTACTGCCCGGCCGGGGTGGCGGACAATTTCGATCCGGCCAACGGCTCGGAACCGTCCTCGCCCAGCGCCGACCTGGCCGCGCAGATGGCGACGTGCGGGTCGTCCCTCCCGTTTTTCGATCAGCCGGCCTCGGGGGCGTGTTTCGGGCACACCTTCAGCGGCTGCTGGGATCCGTGCGACATCGTACGCGGCGAGCTGCGCCTGGGCCTGCGGGCCTCGGCGGCCGGCAGCCAGGATGACGAACTCCTCCTGGGGGACTGGCCCTCGCCCGGACGCATCTGGGGCGCCTCGCTGAGCCACCTGCTGGAGATCAAGACGGGCGGGGCCGATCCGAGCTGGGATCCGGGCGACACGATGACGCTCGTGCTCGATCTCGGGCGGCTCCCGCTGGCCGACCGCGGCCTGACCAACGTGCTCGCCGCCGTGCAGGATGGCGACCTGGATGTCTTCATCGGCAGCGAGACGGAGATCGATTACCTCACGGGAAAGATGGACGGCGGCTGACCCTTGCCGGAAGCTGAACTTCACGGTGTGAAGTATGACGACAAGAACTGCAACGGCACTTTCGACGCAGGGGACGTTCCCCTTCCCAATTGGATTATCGAGCTCAACACGATCTGGTGGGGTTACCAGTACGACACCACCGATGCGCTCGGGCAGTACGCTTTCTACAATCTGAACGCCGGCTACCACGTGCTCAACGAGATTCAGCAGCCGGGGTGGGTGCAGACGGCGCCGTCGAGCGTCAACTACCAGTTGTTTATCCCGAGTTTCAACGCGGTCATCAACAACCTGGACTTCGGCAACCTCGACCCGCAGTTGTGCGACACGACGATGGCCGATACCTGCATGGCCGGGGCGAAGGATGATTTCCTGGGGGGGACCCCGAGATTCCCACGCCGGCGCCCTACCTCCAGTCGATCCTGCTGGAGATGTGCGCGGGGTCGCCGGTGCTGAATTTCGACGAGTTTGCGCGCGACCGCTGTTTCGGCCACACCTTCAGCAACTGTTTCGACACGGCCTGCTGTGTGGTCGGGGCGCAGTTGTGTTTCAAGGTGCGCGCCACCGACCCGGGGGCGACCGATGACTTCATCCGGCTCGGCGAGGGAGCCAATTCCAACTTCCTCTACCAGATCAGCCTGAGCCAACTGCTGGCGATTCACACGGCCGGGGCCGACACGGTCTGGAATTTCGGCGACACCATGACGGTCTGCCTCGATCTCGGCAACCTGCCCTACGCCGGGCCTTACAACGTCTCGAGCATGATCGCGGCGCTCCAGGACGGCACGCTCGACTTCATGATGATCGACGACACGCAGATCGACTACCTGGAGCTGATTGTGCAGCGGTGCTGCCCGTCGCAGCAGTACTGCAGCATCAGCGGCGCCAAGTTCAACGATCTCGATCACGACGGCAAGCAGGATCCGGGCGAACCGGGGCTGCCGGGCTGGACGATCAACCTGTTCTACCAGGGCGGGCCGCTCTACGCGTCCGCCGTCACCGACGCCAACGGCAACTACACCTTCGCCAACATCCCCTGCTCGACCTACACGGTCAGCGAGGTGAACCAGCCGGGATGGGTGCAGACGACACTGCCGACCGCCTACACGGTGACGACGGCGCCGGGCCTGCCGGCGGTGAATATCAGTTTCGGCAACTGGATGTGCGGGGGCGGCAACAGCGGCGTTCCCGACACGTGCTGCGTGAAGCCGCCGGCGAAGATGCTGGCCTGGTACCCGCTCGATGAGGCGGCGCCGGCGACCGCGCTCGACCTGGCCGGCCACGACAACAACGGCACGCAGCTCGGGAGTTTCGGTTTCGCGCCGGGCATGGTCGGCGGGGCGTATGAGTTCGGGCCGAATGTCCCCAATCTCGACATCGTGCGGGTCTACAATGATCCGTTCGTAACGATCGGGCCGGGTGATTTCAGCGCCGATGCCTGGATCCACCCGCGGAGCTTCGGCGCCAACTGCGCGGTGTTCAATCAGAATGTCGGCAACCAACCCTGCGTCGACCCCATCTTTGACAACCGCCAGTGGTTCTTCGGCGGCTCGGGTCTCGACGGCGTCTGCTTCTTTGTCGAGGACGATGGCCAAGGGACGGGGACGGCTTTCCTCGGCCTCATCATGAGCAGTTTTCCGGCGCCGCAGACGGTGTTCTACAGCCCGCCCGGAACCGTGCAGCTCAACCAGTGGCAGCACGTGGCGGTGACGGTGTCGCGGACAACCGGCGGCGGGACGCTCTACCTCAACGGCGCGCCGGTGGCGACCTTCACGCCGCTCACCGGGCCGCTCTACAGCACCAACAGCGGGCCGATCCTGGATATCGGGCACGGCACGTTCCTGAACACCGGCGGCTGCTATTTCACGAACCGGTACTTCGACGGTTTCCTCGATGAAATCGAGATTTTCAACCGGGCGCTCACTCCGGCCGAGGTCCAGGGTCTATATGAGGCGGGAGCCACGGGCAAATGCAAAGTGCGCTGCCGCGTGCCCACCGTGGTCTTCTGCAAGAACCAGACCACCCGGCCGCTGGCGTTCACGGTGTGCAACGACGGCGCCGCGAGCGCGGCTCTGAACTGGTCGCTGGCCGGGATGGCGTCGGGGTCGGGCTGCAATTTCAACGGCGCCGGCCTGGTGTTCACGCCCGCGAGCGGGCTCACCGCGCCGCTTGCCCCGGGCGCCTGCACGACGATCACGGTGACGGTGACCCGGCCGGCCGGATTCAACCCCGGCGCCGTGGCCTGCTACAGCCTGAGCGTGCTCAACCCGATGAACGGCTCGTCCTCGACCTGCGAAGGGCAGATCAAGGCCGGGTTCGGCAAATGGTGCGCCACCATCATCGGCCTCCCGATCGACCCGATCGGCATCGGCCTCGGCGGGGGAAGCGGCACTGCCCGCGTCATGGTGACCAACGACGATGACCCGACCGGATCGCTCTCCTACGGTCTCCAGGTGCTCGATCACGACGGCGCGCCGTCGCAGGCCGTCAGCCTCAACGGTCTGCAGCCGGGCGAACCGGTCCTGGGCAACCGGATGATTCCGCTCGGGACGACGCAGGAATTCGAGGTCCAGCTCACGGCCCTCCTTTGGCCGGGCCCGGGTCCCGAAAACCTCGTGCTGAGCATTGATGAGGACGGCGACGGAGTACTGGATCGGACAGCCGACGTCGGGGTGGAAGTGATCTCGTTCGCCGACTGCAACGGCAACGGCGCGGATGACGCTCAGGATATTCTGAGCGGTGTCTCCACCGACGCCAACGGCAACGGCGTTCCCGACGAGTGCGAGGCCGTGTGCACGGAGGCGTACTGCCGCTGCCCGGTGTGCGGCGACGTGAACGGCGACGGGCAGGTGAAGGTGTCCGACCTGACCCTGTTCGTGTCGTATCTGTTCCGCGGCGGATCCGCGCCGGTTCCGCTCGCGGTGGCCGACGTGAACGGTGACGGGCAGGTGAAGGTATCTGACCTGACCCTGTTCGTGTCCTACCTCTTCCGCGGCGGTCCGCCGCCGACCTGCGGTTTCTGATCCCCCGGTGGGATAGAATTGACGCCTTGGGGCAAAAAGCCGCGTCCGGTGATCCGGGCGCGGCTTTGCCTTGGTCGACGCCGGGCGCGGCAGCCGGGGCGCGCCTGGCGGCAGGGCTGCCGCGGCGCGCCGCCGCGGTATACGAAACCAAGGAGGGCGGTGAGATCGGCCACGTCGAGGCCGCCGGAAGCATCGATGTCGGCCTCGGCCGCGCACGCCGGCGGCCGGCCGCCGGCGAACATGTACGCGATGAATTGGGCGAGGTCGTTGACGGTGATGCACTCCGGCAAACACCGACCGTCGATATCGCCGCGCCGCTCGTCGCCCCCGCAGCATCCGGCCGTCGGCACCGAGTACGGCCACCGGTCGCCGCCGTCCTCGTAGACGCCGGGGGCGGTCCGGTGTTTCCACGTCAGCATCGCCGTCGGACCGTCGAGCTCCACCAGCACGTAGCCATACTCCTTCTCGTGGTGCACGAGCATCGGAGTCCAGATCCCGTTGGCGCCGTCGTACGCCCCGCCGGCGTAGAGCGGCGCTCCGGCGGTGCCGACTACATACTGGTGAAGGTCGTCGGCGGAATCGGAGTCGCTGTCGGCCAGACGGGCGTGATCGTAGAAGTGGTCGTGGCCGCAGAAATAGACGCGCGCCCCGGCGGCCGCCAGGCTGTTCCAGAACGTATCGCGCTCGCCTGGGTAGTCATCCAGGCAATCGTCGTGATCAACCTTGAAGGCAGGCATGTGACCGAACACGAAGATGTGCTCCGCCGCGGTTGTGTCCAACTGCGCCTGCAGCCAGGGCAGGTTGATCCGGTTCCGAATGAGCACCTGGTCCAGGCCGATGACCAGGGCATTGCGTTGGGTGAAGGCGAAGGTGAGATTCACCTCGTTCTCCGGTCCGTTGGCGGGCAGCGCATAGGGACCGGGGAACACAGTGTGCGAGGGAGCAAGGCTGGCCCGTCGTGGTTTCCCCGGCACGGGAACACCCCGATGCCGGCATCGTAGAGAGGCTGGGTCAGAGCGCGCCAGAGGAGGGCGAAGGCTCCGAGCGCAACGGTTCTGCTGACGAATGACATCTTGCTGCTCCTGCCGAAAGAGGGCTGTCTGTTGGGATCTCCGCCGCCATGTGCCGGATTTGCTGCGGGGAGTCAACAACCCTCTCGCCCGCCCGTTTAGGCTCTTGCGCCGCCTGCAACGGTGTGTTACCATGGCACTTGCCACACTGTCGATGGGAACGGAGAAGAATCGTATGGCCGAGAAATACATCTTCCACATGTACGGCGTCAACAAGTTCTACGGGCAGAAGCAGGTGCTCCGCGACATCAACCTCAGCTTCTACCCGGGGGCCAAGATCGGGATCGTCGGCGAGAACGGCGCCGGAAAAACCACCGTACTGAACATCATGGCCGGCCGCGACACCGAGTTCATCGGGCACGCTTTTATCACACCCGGCTACCGGGCCGGGATGGTCGAGCAGGAGCCGCAGCTCGATCCCCAACTGACTGTCCGCCAGACCATCGAGTCGGCCTTCGGGGAGACCAAGGCTCTCCTGGACGAGTACAACCGGCTGGCCGACAGCATGGCGGCGCCGGCCGACGACGCGGCGATGCAGAAGGCGATGGACCGGATGGGCGTGCTGCAGGACAAAATCGAGGCCGTCGACGCCTGGAATCTCGACCAGCGGCTCAAGGTGGCGGCCGATGCGCTGTGTCTGCCCGAGGACGACCGGATTGTCGGCACGCTGTCGGGCGGCGAACGGCGGCGGGTGGCGCTGTGCAAGGTGCTCCTGGAAAAACCCGACCTGCTGCTGCTCGACGAGCCGACCAACCACCTCGACGCCGAGACGATCAACTGGCTGGAGGAGCAACTGCGGGAATACCCGGGAACCGTGATCATCGTGACGCACGACCGGTACTTTCTCGACAACGTGACCCGGTGGATTCTCGAGTTGGACGGCGGGCACGGGATCCCGTGGGAGGGGAACTACAGTTCCTGGCTGGAGCAGAAACTTGCGGCGCTGGCCGAATCGGAGAAGAAGAATTCGCCGCGGGCCCGGGCGCTGGAGCGGGAGTTGTCGTGGATTCGGATGAGCCGGGGGGACCGCACCGAGCTGACCCGCGCGCGCATGCGCGAGTATGAGCAACTGGTGGCGCGCGAAACGGCGGCCGCCAAAGGGGCCGAGGCGGTCATCCGCATCGCCCCCGGCCCCGAACTGGGAAGCCAGGTGATCGAGTTCCGCGAGGTCGGCATGGGATACGACAGCCGGCGCCTTTTTGAGAACCTCTCGTTCGCCGTCCCCCGCAGCGCCGTGGTCGGGCTGGTCGGACCGAACGGCGCCGGCAAAACGACGCTGCTGAAGATGGTCACCGGTGACGTGGCGCCGTCGGAAGGACAGGTGGTGATCGGCTCGACGGTCCGGTTGGCGTATGTCGATCAGGAGCGTGAGGCGCTCGCGGGCGGCCGGAGCCTGATCGAGGAAATCGGCGGCGGGGCCGAGGAGATCATGATCGGCAAGCGGGCGGTGCCGATTCGGCAGTACCTCGCCCAGTTCGGATTCAAGGGCGCCGCCCAGCAGAAGATGGCGAGCGAGCTGTCCGGCGGCGAGCGCAACCGTTGCCTCCTGGCGAAAGTGCTCAAATCCGGCGGCAACGTCCTGCTGTTGGACGAGCCGACCAACGATCTGGACGTCAACACCCTTCGCATGCTCGAGGAGGCGATCCTCGATTTCTCCGGCTGCGTGCTCGTCATCAGCCACGACCGGTTCTTCCTCGACCGCATCGGCACCCACCTCCTCGTGTTCGAGGGCGAAGGGAAGGTGCGCTGGTTCGAGGGGACTTTCTCCGAGTACGAGGAGTGGCGAATCCGGGAGATGGGCGACCGCCTGTTCGAGAACCGGCGGAACCGGTACCGGACAATCGTGCGGGCCTGAGTGCGGGCCGCGGTGCGGGCGGCGTTTTAACCTTGCGCCCGGCATGAGAATTCCCCACCCTGCCGGAGTATAAGGAATCGGAAAAAGAGTATGCCGCAGATTCGCGCCACCCGACTGGAGAAGGGAGAAGGCCGGGCCGAGACCTGGCTGAGCCGGTATCTCCCGTACGGCACCCGCCGGCGGAAGATCGCTCTCTGGGCGGGTCTCCCGCTGGCCATCCTCCTGGTGCTCTATTTCATCATGGACAATATCGTGATGATGCAGGTGACCCGCCACGGCGAGGAATTCACGCTGCCCAATTTCGAGGGGCAGACCATGATCGAGGCCTCGGTCACGCTGGACAACCTCGGTCTCAGCGGCGAGGTGGCCTCCTACGAGTTTGCGCCGGGGACCCCCAAGGGGGTGATCATCAACCAGTTCCCGCGGGCCGCGACCAAGGTCAAGGACGGCCGGCGGATCAAGTTTGTCGTCTCGGCCGGCCAGAAGATGATCACCATCCCGTCGCTCGCGGGCGAGTCGGTGCGGCAGGCGATGCTGGATCTGGAGACGGCGGGGCTGAAGCTGGGCGAAATCGCCTGGGCCTTCTCCGACACCCTGCCGGAGCGCGTCGTCGTGTTTTCGTACCCGGCGGCCGGGACCGAAATCCCGCTCGGCGCGCCCGTGAACCTGATGGTCAACCGGGGGCGGGCCTCCAGTTTCACCTATGTGCCGCACGTGGTCGGGCTGACGCTCGCCGAGGCACAGAAGCGGATCGAGGACAAGAACCTCCGGGTCGGGGTGGTCACGTACAAGAAGGACGACGCCTATCTTCCGGAGACCGTGCTGGAGCAATCGGACCCGCCGGGGGCGGAACTGGACATTCACACCGAGATCGATTTGGTGGTGAGCAAGACGGACTGAGGGGCGGGGACCCGCCGCCATCTCGACCGCAGATCTCACGATTCTCACGGCACCCGCGATGCCCGATAGGCTTCTCATCTCCTCCGCCCCGGTGTCGCTGACTCGCCCGATGCAGGCGATGGTCGCGAAACTGTATTCCCCCGCGTTGCTCCCCGCGGTCGCGCTCGAACGAATCACCTATCTCTCCGACAGTCTGAAAGTCAGCGGCTACCTCGCGCGGCCGGCGGCGGAGGGGCGGTACCCGGTCGTGATCTGGAACCGCGGCGGCTACCGGGAGCACGGGGCGCTCGATGATTTTCGCGCCATGCTCATCCTCGGCTCGACCGCCCAGTGGGGGTATGTCGTGCTGGCGACGCAGTACCGGGGGAACGCCGGTTCGGAGGGGACCGAGAGCTGGGGGGATAAGGATGTCGACGACGCGCTCAATCTGATTCCGCTGGCCGAGACGCTCCCCTTCTGCGACCCGCGCCGGATCGCTATCGAAGGTGCGAGCCGCGGCGGGATGACGACCTATCGGGCGCTCGCGCGCGAATCCCGCTTTCGCTGCGCGATCGTGCACGCCGGACTGGCGGATCTCTTTGCGCTGGCCGAACTCCGGGGGCAGATGCGCTCGTGGCTGGACGAGCTGTTCGGTGACCTCTCCCCGGCCGAGAAAGAGCGCGAACTGGGGCGGCGGTCGGCGGTGTATTTTGCGGACCGGTTTCCCGACCACGTGCCGCTGCTCATGCTTCACGGCAGCGCGGACACGCGCGTGCCGCTGTCGCAGTCGGAGGCGCTGGCCGCCGAACTGGCGCGGTTCGGCAAGCCGCACCGGCTGGTGGTGATCCCCGGCGGAGGGCATGTGGCGCTCAAGGACGGCTCCTATCGGGAGGTGGATCGCCATCGGAAAGCGTGGTTGGCGCAGCACCTGGTCGGGTAGGGATCGGGCGACGGGGCCCCGGCCCGCCGCCGTAAACTTACGGAACCTAAATCCTCTTGGTGCAGCGATAGTTACGGGTGCAGCAGGAGAGCCTCCCCGAAGCCGCCATTCGTATAAACTTCTTGCGGTACAAACGGTTTTGGTTATATTGTTGAGCTTTGCGCCGACCGGCGGTTGAATGTGGACCAGTCGGTCGGACCGAAGTGGTGTGTCTTTTTCCGCCCGGCCGCGGCGTTGTTGTCGACGGTTGGAGGAAGACGGCATGGAGACTCTGGTGCAGCTCGCGTGCGGAGCGGGCGTTTTGATGTTTCGGTAGTATGTTTAGCGCGTTAAGCGACAAGCTCGAAGACGTCTTCAAGAAACTTCGCGGCGCCGGCCGGTTGTCGGAGAAGAACATTCGCGACGCCATGCGCGAGGTGCGCCAGGCGCTGCTCGAGGCGGACGTCAACTACAAGGTCGCCAAGCGCTTTGTCGCCGCCGTCGAGGCCAAGGCGGTCGGCGAGGAAGTTCTCCGGTCGATCGAACCGGGCCAGCAGGTGATCAAGATCGTCCACGACGAGCTGGTCCTCCTGCTCGGCGGCAAGGCGGAACCGCTCGCGCCGCTCGACCGCGCGCCCACGATCTTCATGGTGTGCGGGCTCCAGGGCTCGGGAAAGACGACGCTCTGCGGGAAGATCGCTCTCTGGGCGAAGCGGAAGAACAAGAAGCCGCTCGTGGTGGCGGCCGACATCTACCGCCCGGCCGCGGTCAAGCAGCTGCGCGTGCTGGCCGAGTCGATTCAGGTGCCGCACTTTTCGCTCGATGGCGCGGCGCCGCCGGAAATCTGCCGCGAGGCGCTCCGCCATGCCGAGCGCAGTTTTATCGACCTCGTCATCCTCGACACCGCCGGCCGTCTGCACGTCGACGAGGAGATGATGGTCGAGCTGCAGCAGATCAAGGAGCAGGTGCGCCCGCACGAGATTCTCCTTGTGGCCGACGCGATGACGGGGCAGGACGCGGTCAATGTCGCCCGCGAGTTCCACGACCGGCTGGCGATCACCGGGGTGGTGCTGTCGAAGCTCGACGGCGATGCGCGGGGCGGGGCGGCCCTGTCGATCCGCGAGGTGACCGGCACGCCCATCAAGCTCGCCTCGGTCGGCGAAAAACTCGGCGACCTCGAGCCCTTCCATCCCGACCGGCTCGCCTCCCGCATCCTCGGCATGGGCGACATCGTCACCCTCGTCGAACGGGCGCAGGAGCACATCGACCAGGCGCAGGCCGAGAAGATGCAGCAGAAGCTGCTCCGGGCCAAATTCGATTTCGAGGATTTCCTCGAGCAGATGGAGCAGATCAAGAAGATGGGGCCGCTCGACTCGCTCCTGCAGATGATCCCCGGGGTGGGAAAAGCGCTCAAGGGGGTGTCGGTTGAGCCGAAGGAGATGGAGCGGATGGCGGCGATCATCAAGTCGATGACGATCGAGGAGCGGCGCAACCCGGGGATGATCGACGGGTCGCGCAAGAAGCGGATCGCCGCCGGCTCGGGGAATTCGGTGCAGACGATCAACCAGCTGCTCAAGCAGTTTACGGCGATGCAGAAGATGTTTCACAATATGAATAAAGGAAATCTGAAAGGGATCCCGAAGGGGATGCTTCCTTTCGGATAAGGCCGTGAGAAGGAGGAAGGATTTTTGGCCGTTCACATTAGACTGCTTCGGATGGGCAAGAAGAAACAGCCCTTCTATCGGATCGTCGCGGCGGATTCCCGCCGGGCGCGCGGCGGGCGCTTTCTGGAAGTGCTCGGCACCTACAACCCGATCAAGAAGCCGGCCGCGGTGAGTCTGCTCGAGGACCGGGTCACCAAGTGGCTGGACGACGGCGCCGTTCCCTCGGATACGGTGCGCTCGTTGTTGACCCAGACGGGGATGATGGAGAAGTACGCCAGGGCGAAAGCCGGCCAGGACGTCAGCGCGATCCAGATCCGCCCGACCATCACCGAGCGCCGCAAGCGCACTCGGCGGATGAAGAAGGCGACCGTCGCGGCGGCGGCCGACGCGCCCAAAGCCGAGGCCGCTCCGCCCGCGGGAGAGAAAACCGAATAGCGCGACCGTCCGGCGCGGACCAGCCAACGGAACTTAGCCTGAACCGCTTACGCGAACTGCGATTTCGGAGACGGAAAAAGGAAGGACCCAGCCATGAAGGAATTCGTCGAGTACATCGTCAAGTCGGTGGTGGACAATCCGGATGACGTGGAAGTCAGCGAGGTCCAGGGAAGCCGCACCACGGTCTACGAACTTCGGGTGGCCCAGGCGGATCTGGGGAAAGTGATCGGCAAGGCCGGGCAGACGGCCAAGGCGATTCGCACGCTCCTGGCGGCCGCCGCCGCGCGGCGGGGCAAACGGGCGGTGCTGGAAATCCTCGAGTAGCCGGAGTCCGCAGTGGAGTACGTGCGCGTTGGCTGGCTGGGCCGCACCCGCGGCGTCGGCGGCGATGTCTGGGTGACCCCCGACACCGATTTTCCCGAGCGGTTTCTCGGCCTGAAAGAGATTTTCGTCCGGAACCGCGACCAGTGGGAACGCCTCGCCATCGCCCACGCCCTCCTCATCGGCGGCCGGCCCGTCCTCCGCTTCGCGGGGATCTCCTCGCCCGAGGAGGCGCGCCGGCTGACCAACCGGGAACTGGCGGTCGCCCGCGACCGGGTGTGCGAGCTGCCGGCGGGCAGCCACTACATCTTCGAGTTGGTCGGCTGCGCGGTGTACGACGAGGCCGCGGTGCTCATCGGCGAGCTGGTGGACGTGGAGTCGTACCCGGCCAACGACGTGTACGTGATCCGGACTCCGGAGGGCGGCCGCAAATGCCTGCCGGCGGCGCGGCCGTTCGTAAAGGATATTGACACGGCCGGCAAGCGGATCGTGATCGACCCCGCCGGCCTGTTCGACGCGGCCGGCGCGGCGCCGCGCGACACCGGCAATGAAATTTGAACTGATCACGCTCTTCCCGGACTACTTCCGCCTGGCCCTCGGGCAGTCGCTTCTGGGAAAAGCGCGCGAGCGGCGGCTCTTTGACATCGAGGTGATCAACCTGCGCGACTTCGCCACCGACCGGCACCGCACTGTCGACGACACCCCCTTCGGCGGGGGCGGCGGCATGCTCCTGAAAGTCGAGCCGCTCGACCGGTGCCTGGCCTCGCTCGGTTACCGCCGGCGCGGGCAGGACGGTCCGCCCCATGAGCGGGAGCGGATCATCCTGACCTCGGCGGCGGGTGCGACCTTTCGCCAGGACGCGGCCGTGCGCTACTCGCTGTGCGAGCGGGTCACGATCATCTGCGGGCACTACCTCGGCGTGGACGAGCGGATCCTGCAGTTGTACGAAGTGGACGAGGTGTCGATCGGCGACTATGTGCTGACCGGCGGCGAACCGGCCGCGGCGGTGCTGGTCGATGCGGTCGCCCGGCTGATCCCGAAAGTGCTGGGGAACTTCGAGTCGGCGCTCGAAGACTCCTACATGAACCAGTTGCTCGGCACCCCGAGCTACACCCGGCCCGCCGTGTACGAAGGCCTGGCCGTGCCGGAGCCGCTGTTGTCGGGCAACCACGCCGAGATCCGGGACTACCGCCGCCGCCGCGCGCTTGAGCGGGCGCTCGAACGCCGGCCCGACCTGCTGGCGGCGGCCGAACTGACCGATGAGGAGCGCGCCTGGATCGCCCGGCGGCGGAGAGAACAGGGCGCGCCGCCGGCCGACAGCGCCGGCGCCGCCGATGAAAACGAGATGTAGCGATTACATATTGAACCTGAAAGGGATACTACGATGAAACGCATTGCCCAACTCGAAAAAAGCATGAAGCGGGAGGATGTCCCCGCGTTCGGCTCGGGCGATACGCTGCGGGTCCACGTGAAAATCAAAGAAGGGGACAAGGAGCGTATACAGGTGTTCCAGGGAACGGTGATCGGCCGCCGCGGCGGCGGCGTCGGCGAAACGTTCACCGTCCGCAAAATCTCCGGCGGCGTCGGCGTCGAACGCGTCTTTCCCCTCCACTCGCCCAACGTGGCCAGAATCGAGAAAGTGCGCAGCGGCAAGGTCCGCCGCGCCAAGCTCTACTACCTGCGCGAGCTCACCGGGAAGTCGGCCCGTATCCGCGAGCAACTCACGGAGTCGTCCGACGACCTGACGGCGGACGCAGCCGAGCGGGACGCCGCCGGCGAACCGACCGGGCCCAAGACGCCCTCCGGTTCGGCGGCCGAGAGCACGGACGAGCCGACGGCGTAAGGCCGCAGCCCGTGTGACGCGGCAGGCGCCCGGCCTCTGGGCGCTTCCCGCCGACCTTTGCCGTTCCCGGCCATGGCCAGCGAGGTCATCAAAGTCTGCCCCTGCTGCGGTGAGCCCTTCACCCTCCAGGACATCGTCTTCCGCCGCGACATCCTGCCGATCGGGATGTTGCTGGAGGACGACGATCTCCGGCACAACTTCTACTATTTCAACCACCTCGCGCCATCCTGCGGAACCACTTTCACCATCCCCGTCGAACTCCTGCGGGCGCAGATCGTCGGGGAGATTCCGTCGGAGCGGCTGAGCGGGACAGCCCGGTGCGGCCGGCACTGTTTGGATCTGGCCGACACCGGTCCGTGCGACCGGGAATGCGCCTACGCACCCTACCGGCGGCTGCTGCAGTATCTGAAAGACGTGCGGCGGGCCGACCGTGCGTCCACACCGCGAATTTAGACGGCCCTCGCCGAGCTGTGCCGCGGGGTCATTGCCGCCGCGGCAATCTCCCGATCACGCCTCCACGACAGTGAACGTGGTGTTGCCGTAGGCGCGGCGCTGCTGAATCGAAAAATCAAGAAAGTCGATGCGGCCGGTCTCGGAACTGTCGTGCTGGCAGATGAGGAGGCCGCCGGGGGCGGAGAGCGGGTGTTCGCGGAGCGCGGCCAGCGTGCGGTCGATCATCCCCCGGTACTGCGGGGGCGCGAGCATGATTACGGGCCAGCGGCGGGAGTCGTCGGACAGGTGCGCGATTGTCCGGAAGACGTCGTCGCGCAGGCAGCGGAGGCGGTCGGCGACGCCGAGCGCAGCCGCCTGGCGGTTGATGGCATCGGCTAGCAGCCGCTCCTGCTCCACCCCCAGGGCGAACGCCGCGCCCCGCGAAACCGCCTCGAACAGGTACGAGCCGGTGCCGCTGAACAAATCGAGGTAGGCGGCGCCCTCGAGGTGGGGGGTGAGGAAGTCGAAGATTGCCTTGCGCACGCGGGAGAGGGGCGGGCGGGTCGAGCCGAGATCCGGGGCCGTGATGCGCCGCCCCTTGAGATCGCCCGCCACGATAGTGAATTCGAACTGCCGCTGCTTCCGTCGCCTCATGCTTTCCACTCGCTTCCCCGCCCGCAATATACCCCCCGGCGGCCGCTAAACACACGGCTTTTCCGCGCCGATAGAATGGGGGAGAGCCGGATTTTTGTTGCCGGGACGGTCCCGGCGCGGCCTAGTTGCGATATGGCGGACCTCATGACGACCCACATGCGAAAAACGGCTTCCCTGCCGATCGACGACGTCGCGGGGATGCTGGCGAACCTCGGATTCCGCACCATGTGCGGCGTCGACGAGGCCGGGCGGGGACCGCTCGCCGGACCGGTGGTGGCGGCCGCCGTCATTGTGCCGCACGGGTTCGCTCTCGACGGACTCACTGATTCCAAGCTCATGACGCCCGCGCAGCGCGACGAGGTGTTCGCCCGGATCGCCGAAGCGGGCTTTCCCTGCGCGGTCGGCATCATCGACCACGAGACCATCGACCGGGTCAACATTCTGAAAGCCTCGCTTCTGGCGATGCGCCGGGCGGTGATGGAACTGCCCGCCCCTCCCGAGTGCGTGATTGTCGACGGCAACCACACGATTCCTAACCTGGCCTTCCCCCAGTACGCGCTCGTCCACGGCGACCGGCTCTGCCCGGCGGTCTCGGCGGCCTCGGTGATCGCGAAAGTGACCCGCGACCGGATCATGGATCGCATGGAACGCCTCTACCCGCAGTTCCGGTTCTCCCAGCACAAGGGGTACTGCACGCCCGCCCACCTCGAGGAACTCCGCGCCCACGGGCCGTGCGAGATTCACCGCAAGTCTTTCGGCCCCGTCGCCGAACTGCTCCAGTATGCCCTCGTCTAAGCGCCCCCGCGGCAAGGGGACCGGCCGGGTGGCCGCCGGCCGCCGCTACGAACGGCTGGCCGCCGATTTCTTCCGCGCCAACGGTTTCGAAGTGAGAGCGCAAAACTTCCGCGCCGGAGCGCGCGAGATCGATCTCATCGTGCAACGCGACCGCCTCGTCGTGTTCGTCGAGGTGAAAGCCGCGCGCGACGAGAGCTTCGGGCACCCGGCCGAACGGGTCGACGGACGCAAGCGGGAACACCTCGTGGCCGCCGCCCGGCGCTACATGGGCGAAAACGACCTGAGCGGCTGCGATCTGCGCTTCGACTGCATTACCTTTGTCGGGGGACAAATCGAGCACTATCCCAACGCGTTCCTGGTCGAGGAGTAGGCGCCGGCCGCTACTCGCGGCGCACCCGCACCCCGGGGGGCGGCGCCGAACCGGCCGAGGTTTCCGCGGGCGCCGTCCGGATCCGCACCAGCGAATCCACGAACCGGCTGACCTGGCGGAAGTAGTCCCCGGAGGCCGACGGATCGGCGCGCAGGCGGTCGACCCGGACGCGGAGCGAGTCGGCGGTGAGGTTCTCGGCGGCCAGCAGAGAGTCGCGCCAGGCCAGGAAGACGGCCGGGCGGTCGCGGTACTCGGCTGTGCCGACCCAGATCCGGGCGGTCAGCAGGGCGAGGTGTGCGCGCTCCGCCTGTGCGGCCGCGCGGCGGTGCTGCCGGACGTATGCGTACCCGCCGACTGCAAGGAGGACGAGCGCGAGGGCCAAAAGCCGCCTGAACCAGACCACGATGCCACCAACTTTCGGTTGACGCGACGCGTAAAACTCTGTAAACTACCGGGCTTTTCACCCGAGGTCAAGGCTGAACAATGGAACTGACTTACCCCATCCGGCGCCGCAAGAGCAAGGCGGTCAAGATCGGCAGCGTGATCATCGGGGGCGGGTTCCCCGTCGCGATCCAGTCGATGACCACGGCCGATACACGCAACGTCGAGGCCACGGTCGCGCAGACGCTTGACCTGTTCGCGGCCGGCTGCGACATCGTCCGCCTCTCCGTGCTCAACCATGAGGCCGCCGACTGCCTGCCCGAGATCCGCCGCCGCGTGCCCGACCGCCCCCTCGTCGCCGACATCCACTTCCAGTACAAACTGGCGCTCAAAGCGATCGCGGCCGGGTTCGATAAGATCCGCATCAACCCGGGCAACATCGGGGCGGAGTGGAAAGTCCGCGAGGTGACCCGGGCGGCCCGCGACGCCGGCGTGCCGATCCGCATCGGGGTCAATTCCGGATCGCTGCCCAAGGATCTGCTCGAGACCTACGGCCACGACGATCCCCGCGCCTTCACCGAGGCGGCCCTGCGGGAAATCGCGGTGCTCCAGGACATGGGGTGCGCCGACATCGTGATTTCGGTCAAATCGACCAACGCCGAAACGGCCTTCTGGGCCTACCACATGCTCGCGGCCCAGACCGAGTACCCGCTCCACGTCGGGATCACTGAGGCGGGGACGCTCGAGACCGGGAGCCTCAAGTCGGCGGTCGGAATCGGGGCGATCCTCATGACCGGGATCGGCGACACGATCCGGGTGTCGCTCTCGGCCGATCCCATCCACGAACCGCGGGTGGCCCGGCAGATTCTCACCGCCTGCAACCTGAAAAACGAGGGGGTGCAGGTGATCGCCTGCCCGACCTGCGGCCGCTGCCAGATCGACATGATCCCCCTGGCGGAGTCGGTCGAACGGAAGACGCGCCACATCAAAACGCCGCTCAAAGTGGCGGTCATGGGCTGCGCCGTGAACGGGCCGGGGGAAGCCGCGGCCGCCGATGTCGGAATCGCGGGCGGCGACGGGATGGGGATGATCATCCGCAAAGGGCAAATCATCAAGCGCTTCCCCGAGGCCGAACTGGAGCAGCGGCTCCTGGACGAGATCGAAGAGCTGACCGGAGAAAAGATCCCGCGCTAGGCGGCGCCCCCGCTCCGGACGCCGCCTCAGTCCTCGTACATGTCGAAGAAAACCCTCAGGACCTCCTGCCAGCGTCGCAGACGGTCCCGGAACTCCGCGAATTCGGAATCCGACGCCAGCCAGGCCTTCTTCACATCGTAGCCTTCGGCTCTCCCTTCCAGCTCCAGCAGGACGTTCACCAACTGGCTGTCGGGACCGAGCCGGTACCGGCCCCCGAGCATGACTTCCTTCCAGAGATTGAGGTCGAGGGGTTTGGAGTAATTTCCTTTGCCGATGGGGAGGGCGAATTCGGCGGTCTGGGCCAGGTCGAGGTAGGCCGGCAGGGCGGCGGGGTCGAGCAGCAGCCCGGATGCCCTGAACCCATAGGAGCCCATGCCATCCTGCACGTATTGAGGGGGCCAGACAAATCGCAGGAAGATGCGATAGGGAAGCGCCGGACAGCTGTAGGGCGTCTCCCCGCAATAGGCATCGAGGAAGTTCTTGATGTGAGAGTCACGCAGCGCCGGGACCGCGGGAATCAAGGCGGAGTCCGAGGGCAGCCGGCTCAGGATCAACCGCAGTGCATCTTTGACGCCGGGTACGATTTCGACATCTTCCGTCTGCCATCGTGATTCACCGGTCCACACGGGTTGCTGACGGGGAGGCGCGAGGGCCAGCTCGATCGTGTGTACGAAGCCGGTCGTGGTTTCAATCGCGACGGCGGCGCTGGAGCTGGTGCGCGTCAACCTCTGCACCACGGCGGAGGCGACCGCGACGCCCAGGCCGACATCGCTCACTGAAGCAGAACGGAAGCGCATGCCGACTGATGATGCCGTTTCCGCCGTCACGGATGCGGAAGCTGCAGCCGCGAATTCCTCCACCCGCTCGGTCCGGTACCTGAGCGTGAGCATAAGATCCGGATTCGACTCCACGATCTGATACCCCCGCCTGGCGAGAAGTTCTCCTGCGATGGAGGCGAGTTGATCCTGGAGCAATTCCTCGTGGCCCGGCATCGGATCGGTGGTCCCCTCCACCCGGATCTGAATCGACTGCCCGATCGGGACCGCCTGCCCCTCGCCGAGCACCCGCGTCCACGGCCGCCATACCTCATAGCGCGGGACGGTGGCGCCGCAGCCGAGGATCACCAGCGGCAGCAGCCCGAAGACTACAAAGTGTCTCACCTGTTCTCCTCCCGGTGACCGTTGTGTTGGCGATCAGGGTTCGCACCCGACCCGCATGCGCCGACGGCTGCGATACCCCCGTGTTCTAATTGTGCCTTTCGCTCCCGTATTCTATGGCGGCCGCCGCGGCCCGTCAACTCTAGACGTTGCCCCCGGCTGTTCCGGCCGCCCCCCGCCGCGGGATTTGCCGGGACCGCGAAACTGCTTGCGTCGGGAACGGCCGCTGTGTTCAATGGGGGATCCGAAACCGACTGTCCGGCAGCTTGTTTCGAAACGGAGACCCGCCCCATGAATCGCATCTTGATCGCCCTGCTGTTGTGCCTCGCCGCCACGCCGCCCTCACCGACCGCGAACGTCAAACCGCGAGTCAGCCTCCAGCCTTCCCTCCGGTACGGGTTCGGGGAGACCGAGTACGTGCTCGACGCCCGATGGTACGACGACGAGGGGGTGCTCCAGCATCTGAAAAGCCAGCTTGAGTTCCCGCTGGACGGCCTCTATGCGGGGCTGGAGGGGAGGGTGCGCTGGAACCCGGCCTCGACCAAACCCTGGGACTCGAAACTGAGCGTGTCCACCAACCTCAGCGACCCGGCCGGCGACATGACCGACCGCGACTGGTCGACCTTCTGGGAGAGCGGGAGCGAGACGTTCTACCTCCCGTCGTTCACGGAGCTCTCCAGCACCGTGTCCAGCGCCGAGTCGCGGTCCTGGGTGGTTGCGGCCGAGGTGGGCAAGGTACTCGCGGCCGGGCCCAAGGGGAGCATCCGGCTGTTTGCGGGCTACCGCTACCAGCATATCGCGCAGAAGGCGATCGGGATCTCGGGGTGGCAGATGGTGAATGTCGGGGGGGAACTCGTCAAGGGCTACTTTGACGGCTCCCGCGACGGGACGACCTTTATCGATTACGAGGTCACATTCCACAGCCCGCAGGCGGGCCTCGGGCTTTCCCTCGCCGTCACCGACCGTGCGGCGGTGGCCGCCCGGGCGGCCTACGCGCCGGTGTTTGCCTCCGACCGCGACGACCACGTGGTGCGGAATTTTCTCTCGGAGGCCTCGATCAACGGCCACGGCGTCATCGGCGAAGCGGAGGTCGAGTGGGAGTTGGGCCGGGGGGATAGCTGGGGGTTGTTTCTCTCGGCCGGCGGCGAATTCCTCTATTTCTCCGCCTCCGGCACCGGCACGCAGTTTTACTACGGCGACGACCCCGGCACGCGCAACGAAGATGAGACCGGGCAATACGCGGCCGGCGTGCCGCACGAGATCCACACCACCCAGGGGCGCGTCGGGCTGGGCCTGGCGCTGCGCTTCTAGTCGGCCGGCTTGGCCGGCGTGACCATCACCGATTTCTCACGCTCCACCGTCACCAGCCCCGGCTTGGCCTTGCGGGGCTTGCGGACATAGCGGCGCTCGGTGTAGATCACCGGGACGAGCGTGTCGTTGCGGGCTTTCGAGAACCAGGCCGCGATCGCCGCCGCCTCGGCAATCTCCTGCTTCGACGGCACGAACGACTTGTTCGGGTGTTTGATCACCACGTGCGAGCCGGGACACTGCTGCGCGTGCAGCCAGATCTCGTGCGGCTTGGCGTACTCGAAGGTGGTGCGGTCGTTGTCGGAACCGTCCTTCCCCACCCAGATCGTCAGCCCCGTGGAGAGCGTGTAGGCGCGGAAGGGGAGGCGCGGCGCGGCATCCTCGCGGGTCCCCTCTTTCGGCAGAAGCGCCTCGAGGTCGGCGCGGTAGCGCTCGCGCGCGGATTCGAACTGCCGGCCGAGTTCCGCCTGCATCCGCCGGAGTTCCTCGAGTTCCTGGCGGCTGATGTCGAGCCGCCGCTGCAGCAGCTCCAGCCCCTCCCGCCCCTTGCGGTATCTTCGGAAATAGACCTCGGCGTTCTCGGCCGGCCCGAGCGCCGGATCGAGCGGGATCGTGAGCGGCGTATGCGGGTCGGCGTAGACGTCGTCAACCGTGATCGCCTCCATGCCCCGCGCGAGAGCGTCGAAATTAATCTGCAGGAGCTCCCCGAATTTCCGAAACTTCTCGAAATCGGCCGCCTCGGCCAGATCGGATTCGATGTTCCGGATGCGCCGCTCGAGCCGCGCGATCGCCCGCCCGACCGCCGCGAGCACGGTCTTCTCCTCATCCTCCTGCTCGACCGTCGTCTGGCGCCGGGAGGCCATCTGCATGACCGCCAGCGAGAGGGACTTGAATTTCTCCGGCGGTTCGGCGACCGAGGCCAGTTTGAAGGGGTAGGCCTCGAGGCGGCCGCCGACTGTGTAGAGGCAGCCGGTCTCAGGGGTGCGGAACCGCTCCGCCAGGTCGCGCACCGCTCCCGCGACCGCGGCCAGAGCCTCCGGCGAGCGGTCGCCGGGCTCAGTGCGGCTGCGGTGGACCGCCTCGACCGCGAGGGTCCGGTTGAATCCGGTGACGTGTCTCTGGAGCAGGGCGGCGGCGCTCATCCCGGGAGCTTCGTCCAAATGCGCGGCGAGCGCCTCGGCGGCGGCCGCAAACGGATCCAGTCCGGCGAACGGTTCGGGGGGGGCGTAGATCCCGCCGGGGGTGAACTCGCGCTTGCGCAGGGTGCCGCGGAGGCGGCCGTCGGCATCGAGCAGCCAGAGGTTGCCGTTGGCCCCCATGGCCTCGCACACGACGCGGGATTCGGTGTCCCCGGCGCGAAAGTGAAGCGCAAACAGGCGGTCCAGGCCGAACGGCTCGACGCCGGCGACCAGCGCCCCGTCGAGGTCGAAAATCGGCCACGGTTTCTCTTTCGTCTCGATCGTCACTTTCGAGGCCGGCACGACGAAGACCCCGGCCCCGTGCGGGTGGTACAGGAAGCCGAAGGCGACGCGCGTGTGGGGGCCCTTGACGAACAGGTACGCCGCGCGCTCCTTCTTGTAGAACTCGGTCGAGGCCACCCGACCGCCGACCATCTCGCGGCGGATCTCGTCGATCAGGCTCAGGATGTGAAGGGCGGTCTGCATGGCGGAATATAGGAATCGGGGCGGGGATCGCAAGCGTTCGGGAGCGGGCGCCCGGTCGCCGCGCCACTAGGCTTCCGGCGTACCGTCCGCCCGGCGGTCCCCGAATGCGTCGCGGAGGATCCGGGCGTGGTCGAACGCCAGCGGCCGGCCGAGGTAGGCGCGGGTGCGGACAGCGCGGGCGGCGTCATCCCCGCCGGCCAACACCCCGCCGATCGGCTCCGCATGGTACACGACCGAGACCGTGTGCCCGCGCGGGTCGCGCGCGGGGTCGGAGTAGACACCGACCAGCCGATCGAGGCGAATCTCCAGACCGGTTTCCTCTCTGGCCTCGCGGACGGCCGCCTCCTCGACCCGCTCGCCGTACTCGACGAAGCCGCCGGGGAGGGCGAGCCGTCCCTTGTACGGTTCATGGCCGCGCTCGATCAGGACAATGGAACCGTCGGGGAACTCGATGATCACGTCGACCGTCAAGGCGGGGGATCTCATGGCTGTTCTCCCATTTGTCGTCATTCCTTCCGCAATATGAGCGGCCCGGGCGGTTCGGCGCAAACCCTTTCGCCCGGGCGGAAACGGATCGCCGGCCAACGGGTATAAGGCGGTGAAGGGCCGGGAAATCCGGCCGGGTTTTTCGCCCGAAAAACCTGTCGTGTCCATCGTGCTTAGGGCGGAGCAGCTCCCTGCTCCGCTTTTTTGTGCGACACCCGCCCGCCGCGGCCGCCGCGCAGGCGGCCTCCGCGCCGTTGACAGGAAGCGCCTCGCGGTCGTATTCTCTCTTGTGCAGGAAATCCCAACCCGTGGCAAGGAGCGAGCGATGAAGTACGGTGCGCGCAATCAGATCCGGGCGAAAGTCACGTCCGTGAAGAAGGGGGACGTCATGTCGCTGGTCAAGTTCCAGATCACCCCTCCGGCCCAGGCGGCCTCGGTGCTGACCACCGAGTCCCTCAGCGACCTCAAGCTGAAGAAGGGGGATGAGGTCATCCTGGTCATCAAGGCGATTCACGTGCTGCCGGTGAAAGACGCCTGAGAACACCCGCTGGGGCGGCGCGATAACAAGGCGGGAGCCCGGGGCTCCCGCCTTGTTCATGGCCGCCGGTGCGGCCGGTTATCTGCGGGGGCCGATCATCTCCTCGGGGCGCACCACTTCGTCGAACTTCTCCGGCGTCAGAAGCCCGAGCGCCACCGCCGCTTCCTTGAGCGTCGTCCCCTCGGCGTGGGCCTTCTTGGCGATCTTGGCCGCGTTGTCGTACCCGACGTGCGGGTTGAGTGCGGTCACGAGCATGAGCGAGTTCCGCAGGTGGGCGGCGAGGCGGTCCTTGTCGGCCCGCAGGCCGACCGCGCAGTGCTCGTTGAACATCTCGCAGGCGTCGGCGAGCAGCCGGATCGACTGGAGGACATTGTAGATGATCACCGGTTTGAAGACGTTCAGTTCGAAATTGCCGGACATTCCGCCGATGTTGACTGTGACGTCGTTGCCCATCACCTGCGCGCACACCATGGTCATCGCTTCCGGCTGGGTCGGGTTGACCTTGCCGGGCATGATCGAGGACCCGGGTTCGTTTTCGGGGAGGATCAGTTCGCCGATGCCGCACCGGGGCCCGGAGCCGAGCCAGCGGATGTCGTTGGCGATTTTGAACAGGGAGGCCGCCAGCGTCTTGAGCGCGCCGTGGAACTCCACCAGCGCGTCGTGGCTCGCGAGCGCCTCGAATTTGTTCGGCGCCGACACAAAGGGCAGGCCGGTCAGGCGGGCGATCGTTTTCGCCGACCGTTCGGCGAATTCCGGATGGGTGTTCAGACCCGTGCCGACCGCCGTGCCGCCCAGGGCGAGCGGGTAGACCCGCACGAGGGCGCCGCGGACCCGGTCAAGGCCGAGGGCCAGCTGGGCGGTCCAGCCCGAAATCTCCTGGCCCAGCGTGAGCGGCGTGGCGTCCATCAAGTGCGTGCGCCCGATCTTGATGATGTCCCGGTACTCCTCGGACTTCTGCCGCAGCGTGTCGTGCAGTTGCGCCACCATCGGGATCAGCCGGCGGTGGGTCTCCTCGGCGGCGGCGATGTGCATGGCGGTCGGAAACGTGTCGTTGGAGGACTGGGCCTTGTTGACGTCGTCGTTCGGGTGAATCGGCTTCTTGCTGCCGAGAACACCGCCGGCCAGTTCGATCGCCCGGTTGGAGATCACCTCGTTGGCGTTCATGTTGGTCTGGGTGCCGGAGCCCGTCTGCCAGATCACCAGCGGGAAGTGCTCGTCGAGCTTCCCCTCGATTACCTCATCCGCGGCCCGGACGATCAGCTCCCCTTTGTCTTTGGGCAGCGTGCCGAGCTCCATGTTGACCAGGGCGGCGGCTTTCTTGAGGATCCCCATGGCGCGGATCAGTTCGCGCGGCATGCGCTCGCCGCCGATGCGGAAGTTGTGCAGGGACCGGGCGGTCTGGCAGCCGTAGTAGCGGTCGGCCGGCACCTTCATCTCGCCCATCGTATCGGTTTCGATGCGGTATTCCATAGAGCCTCCCAAAGGCGCCCGCGGGCGCAGGGTTGTGATGTGATTCGCAGTGTCCGGAGGAAGTATACGCAATTCGCGCCGCGGGGCAAGCGGGGGGCCGGGTGCGGGGCTTCTCCGGCCGGGGGCGCCAAAGAGAAGGGCCGGGTCACTTGCGTAACCCGGCCCGAACCTTTAAGCGCCCGCTCTACCAGCGTTCGCGGTCGCCGCGATCGCGGTCGCGTCCGCCCCCGCGCCCGCCGCCGCCCCCGCCGCCTTCGCGCGGACGGGCTTCGCTGACCGTCAGGGCGCGGCCGCCGTAGTCGCTCCCCTGGAGGCCGTCAATCGCCGCCTGGGCCTCTTCGTCATTCGGCATTTCGACAAACGCAAACCCGCGGGACCGACCGCTCACCCGGTCCATGATGATCTTGGCCGAGGTCACGGTGCCGTACGCCTCAAACTTCGCCTTCAGCTCCTCTTCATCAGTGCTGAACGGAAGATTGCCAACGTAGATATTCATCGCATCAAACTCCAAAAAAAGACTAGTTGCCGGTTTTCATGTTCCCCCGCTGCGCGCACATCAGGTCATAGGGCACTCCTCCCAAGCGACACCGTTAACCGTTGATCGGGTCTGCAGCGGGGACAGGCGACGTGCGGAGGCGGACTGCAGACCGGGGCCACCATGTATCTCACCTTTTGCACGGTCACGGGGTCTCCTTGTCGGCGCCGATGATCCGGGCCAGGATGCGCGACACCGGCACCGCGCCGTCCGCCAGCTCCCGCTTCATCTGCGGGAACAGGAGCACCTCGCGGATCGTGTGCTGGTTGGTCAAGAGCATGACGAAGCGGTCGACGCCCAGGCCGAGCCCGGCCGTCGGCGGCATGCCGTAGGTGAGGGCGGTGATGAAATCGTCATCGAGCGGCTGCGCCTCTTCGTCGCCGGCGGCCAGCGCTTTTCCCTGCTCGATGAACCGCCGGAGCTGGTCGACCGGGTCGTTGAGTTCGGAGAAGGCGTTGGCGGTCTCCTGGCCGGCGATGAACAACTCGAACCGTTCGGCCAAACGGGGATTCTCCCGGTGGACCTTGGCCAGCGGCGAAATCTCCCGCGGGAAATCGGCGATGAAGGTCGGCTGCACGAGCGTCGGTTCCACTTTTGCTTCCCAGATCGCCTCCACGCACTTCCCCCAGTTGGTCAGGTCCTCGTCGGGAAGGTGCATCTTCTTCGCCTCGGCTCTCGCCTGCTCATAAGACAGGGCCATCAGGTCGAGGCCGGCCGCCTCCCGGATCGAATCCACCATCGACACCCACCGGAACGGCGGGGCGACGTCGATCTCCCGCTCGCCGTAGGTGAAGCGGTAGGCGCCGTGGACGGCAAAGGCCACGTGGCGCACCAGCTCTTCGACCAGGCGGGCCATGTCGCGGTAGTCCGCATACGCCCAGTAGGCCTCGACCATCGAGAACTCCGGGTTGTGCAGCCGGTCCATCCCTTCGTTGCGGAAGTCCTTGCAGTACTCCCAGACTTTCTCGAATCCGCCGACAATGAGGCGCTTGAGGTAGAGTTCGTCGGCGATCCGGAGGTACATGTCCTCGTCGAGCTTGTGGTGGTGCGTCTTGAACGGCCGGGCGCTGGCGCCTCCGTAAATCGGCTGAAGGATGGGGGTCTCGACCTCGAGGAAGCCGCGGCGGTTGAAGAAGTCGCGGATGGCCTGGACGATGGCGGTGCGCTTGAGAAAGGTCGCGCGCACCTCCGGGTTGGCGATCAGGTCGGCGTAGCGGCGCCGGTAGCGCATTTCGACGTCGGTCAGGCCCGCCCGCTTGTCCGGAAGGGGGTGGAGCGCCTTGGTCAGCAGTTCGAACCGGCGCACGTTGAGCGTCCGCTCGCCCGTGCGGGTCACGAACAGCGTCCCCTCGCAACCCACGATGTCGCCGAGGTCGACCGCGTCGAACAGGCGGAACTGGTCCTCGCCGACGGTGTCGATCTTGAGGTAGATCTGGATGCGGTCGGACTGATCGCGGAGATCGGCGAAAAACACCTTGCCCATCTTGCGGATGAGCATGACGCGGCCGGCGATCCGCACCGCCGTCTGGCGCTCCGCGAGCGTGTCGAAATCGGCGAGCAGGGCGGCGATCTCATGGTCGCGGTCGTAGCGGTACGGGTAGGGGTTGATCCCCCGGGCCTGAAGGTCGCAGGCCTTCTGGTACCGGATGCGAATCAGGTCGGCCAGCGGGATCTGGGCGTCGGACGGCTCCGACTGCGGGTGCGGCTCCGGGGCCGGATGGGAGTTCCTATCAGTCAAAGCGGTTCCCTGTCCTGGGTGGTATGGTTGTCATCACGAACATAGCGGATTTCCGGCGGCGCCCGTCGGGTTCGCTCACGAACGGAGCTTGTTCCTTCGCCGCAGCGCGGCGCGGACCGGCGGCGGCACGAGGCCGTTGACGTCGCCGCCGTGAACCGCCACGTCTTTCACAATGGTCGACGAGAGATAGACCCAGGAGAGGGCCGGCATGAGGAACACGGTTTCGATCTCCCGGGCGAGCTTACGGTTCATGAGCGCCATTTGGAATTCGTACTCAAAGTCGGACACCGCCCGCAGGCCGCGGATAATCGCGCGGGCCTTGACGTCGGTCGCTACGTCGGCCAGAAGACCGTCGAAACCGACGACTTTCACTTGAGGGGAAAAATCTCTCGCGCGAACGGATTGCTCGACCAGCTGAATGCGTTCCTCAAACTCAAAAAAAGGATTTTTCCCGGCGTTCAGGGCCACCGCGACGATCACTTCGTCGAACAGGCTGCAGGCGCGTTCGATCAACGACATGTGGCCGTTGGTGATAGGATCAAACGTACCGGGATAAACAGCTCTGCTTTTGGTCTTCGTCTTCGTCACTGTCCTCAGAGCGTCCTTTCCCGGTCACGCCGGATGAACGCCGCTCCGGCTAGTATACGCCCGCGGAGCGGGTTACGCAAGGAAATTAGCGCCCAGCCCCATCGCCGCCAGATACCGTTCCGGCTGCTCCAATTCCCCGCGCAAAGGTCCCGCCAAAAACCCGGCGTTCACCCCGGGCCTCTCGATCGGAACCGTAAACTGCTTCTGCAAAGCCGCTTGGAGAGCCTCTTCGGCCGCTCCGCCGGAAACCACCAGGGCCGAGGGGGGAAGAGTCAGGCCGTAGTCGAACAGGGCCGCCAGACGGAAACTGACCACCGTCTTGATCTCCACCGCGTACCGCTCGCGGTCGGCCGCCGCCGACAGGTCGAGATGCCCGGTCGGCACGTGGGCGAGCGCAACCACCCGGTTGCGATACAGGACGGCCGCCGAACCGTGCCCTCCGTCCTGGTCAATCATGACCAGCACGCCTCCCCGCGAGGGGCGGCAGAAGGCGAGATAGCCGTGCGCGAGCGCCAGGCCCCGGACCTCGGCCCGGATCGGCGTGCGGCCGGTCATGCCCGCCAGCGGATCAAGAAGCTCCTGCCGGAGCACGCTCCGCCGCACCGCCATCCCCAGCATCAATCCCGCCAAACCGGTCGGTGCGGCATCGAGCCAATAATCCGTGGGGCTCCCGGTCAGTGACTGCGCCAGCTCGAACAGCGCTCGCGCGCAGGGGTCCGAGCCTCCATCCGTGAGGGGGATGTTCTTGGCGATCGCATACTGGCCGGGGACCGCGGCGACCAGCGCGGCTTCTGCAAAAAACTCTTCCGGGGCCGGCCGGCCGGGAGTGATCTCAGCCACCGCGGCCACCTCCGGTCGCGGCGTGTCCACACGCATCCGGACCGCCCGGCAGGAGTCGGGCTGCAGATCGAGGCCGACAAGGAACGACGGGGTGTTCATGGGGCGGGTGTTTCCGGGCCGGCGATCTTGATGAACGGCCGCACCTTCTGGAGCGTCTTCGGCCCGATGCCGTCCACCCTGAGCAGATCGTCGGGCCCGGCGAACGGCAACGTGTCGCGAGCGGCGATCATGGCCGCCGCTTTGGTCGGCCCGATCCCCGGCAGCAACTCCAACGAGTCGGAGGGGGCTGTGTTCGGGTCGAGCACGAAACTGCCGATCGCCATCCCCCCGATCGATAAGGCCGGGAGGGCGGGGTCGGCGAAGGTCCCGGCGGTCAGGGGCAGGCCCGCCGGTTCCGGCGCCGAGAAGTCCAGACGCGCCAGCGCGGCATAACTGCCCAGAGCCGCCGCCGAGGTACAGAGCACGGCGAGAACATACAACTGACGTCTGGAGAACTCGAAATACCGGTTCATGAACAGTCCCCGACTCGCGTTTGTCCCGAAGTATACCACGGCGCGGGGGAGTGCGCAAGAGGCGGGCACGCTTGCGCCCCCCACGGCTCGGAAGGCCGAACAAAAACGGGGCCGGCGACCGCCGACCCCAATATCTGCGCGCTGTAGAACCGTTGCACTACTCGCCCGATCCCCCCGGGCCGACCTCCTGCTCCAGTCGGGAGGCGTCTTCGATCTCGGCCGACACCTGATGGAGAATCTTGTAGCGGCGTACGCGTTGGTCCGCCTCCAGACCCCATCCGCGGATCGTCTCCTGCGGAGTGGTGATCGTCACATAAGCGTCGGTGTAGATCCGGTCGCTCTGGGAGTTCCAGTGGAGATACTCAGTCTCGAGGCGGCGCTGGTCGGGTGTGATGACCACGACGTTACCGAAGACCGTGAAAAATCCCTCATCCTGCCGAATAATCGCGGAATCTCCCGTAACCTCGGTACCGACCGTCCCGGCCGAATCATAAGAGTCGATATCCAGGGCGTACGCCATCGTCGAATCCTTGGAGGAAAACTGCACGATCTTGGCTGCGTGAATCTCGGCCGTCACCTGGCCGCGATCAAACAGGTGGATGACGGCGCCGCTGGTTTCGGTGTCCGGATGTATCGCGCTGTCCACGGTGGCGGTGCGCCCGTTGGAGGGCAGGTCGTCCCGCCCGCAACCGCTCAGGGCGATCGCGAGAAGGAGGGTGAGGATCAGCGCAAGAACCTTGGGTTGGTGCATACTATTAATAATGAGCATTCTTATGTTCTACTTCCTCAGTTCTCCTAATGTCGGCAGGTAAAGACGATATAATCGGGGATTTGTCAAGGGGATTCTGAGGTGGTCGGCGGGCGGGTCCGCCAGCGGTCGTGCAGCCAGATCCACTGATCGCGGTGGCTGTCAATAATTGTCTGTAGCTCGCGGACACAAGCTTCGGTGATTCTGCGGGCGTCAGTCTCGGCGTCACCCGTCTCTTCGACTCTAACCTGTTGTTTTATAATGATATGATATCCGTCGTCGGGACGCCGGAGACAGGCCATCGGGACAAAAGCCGACCCGGCGCGCAGACCCAGCAGCGCCTGCCCGATCGGGGTCCGGGCCGGACGGCCAAACCAATCGATAAATTCGCTGCGGACACGGAACGAGTCGGTGTCGATCAGCGCGCCCACCGCCCCGTTTCGCTTGAGCCACTCGAGCAGCACGCGGGGGGAATCGGTGGTGAGGACATTCTTCAGGCCGACCGACTCGCGGGCCTGCACCAGCAACCGGTTCAGGCGGGGATCGTACAGCTCGCGCGCGATCACGGCGACCGGGTGGGGTTCCATGGCCAGACGCGCCGCGAGGATCTCGAAATGACCGATGTGGCCGGTCACGCCGAACACCCCGCCCCCTCCGGCGAACGCGCCAAGGTAGTGCTCCAGGCCTTCGATCGTGACGCGGGGGGCGATCTCCTCCCGAAAATGATCGCGGAATCGCACAAAGTCCGCCAGGTTCTTGCCGCTATTTACGAAGAATCTCCGGGCGATCGCGGCCGCTTCTTTCCGGCTTAGGCGGTCGCCGTACACGAGATTGAGGGTGGCGATACTGCGGTGGCGGTGCCGCGGGAGAAGGCCCCAGGCGGCCAGACCGAACCAGGCCCCGATCGCCAGGGCGGCCCGGCGCGGAATGCGGTTGAGCACCGCCAGAGCGGCGGTGGCCAGGCGGTGCACCGCCCCGCGCCGTATCCGTTGGGACAGCCGCATGACTCAGATGAGCTTGGACTTGAGAATGTCGTGGAGATGGATCACGCCCGCCAGCTTCCCGTCGGCGTCCACCGTCGGCAACTGGGTGATCGCATAGCGCTCCATGAGGGCGAGCGCGGCATCGATGAGCGCGTCGGCCGCAATCCGCTTGGGATTCTTAATCATCGCCGAACGGGCCGTCACCTCGTAGAGATTGCTCCCCTGTTCTGCCAGCCGCCGCAGGTCGCCGTCGGTAAATATCCCCGCCACCTGTCCCGTTTCGTCGGTCATGAGCACGCACCCGAGCCGCTTGCCGGTCATCTCGAGGATCATCTCCTTCATCGTCGCCTCCGGCCCGACCAGGGGGAGCTCGGCGCCGGTGTGATGCAGTTCGCTCACTCGTTTGAGCAGGCGCAGGCCGATAAACCCGCCCGGATGGAGGGCGGCGAAATCCTCGGCCGTGAAGTGGCGGGCTTTCAGGAGCGCCACCGCGAGCGCGTCCCCCATCACCAGCGCCGCGGTCGACGAGGAAGTGGGCACGAGGTTGTTGGGGCAGGCCTCTTTGTCCACGCTGCAGTCGAGTACGATATCGGCGCGTCGGGCCATCTCCGAATCGAGCGTGCCGGCCAGGTAGATGATCGGCAGTCCCTTGCGCTTGGCGACCGACAGCACCAGCTCCGACTCGCCGACCATCCCCGACTTGGAGATGATCATCAGCAGATCGTCCGCCTGCATGAGCCCGAGGTCGCCGTGCATGGCCTCGGCCGGGTGGAGGAAGATGGAGGCGATGCCGGTGGAGTTGAAGGTCGCGGCGATCTTCTTGCCGACCAGGCCGGATTTTCCCATGCCGGAGACGATGACGCGGCCGCGGCAGTCCAGAATGGCCTCCACCGCCCGGCTGAAATTGTCGTCGAGGTGCTCGGCCATGGCCGCTACCGCCTCAGCCTCCATCCTGATCACCTGGGCGGCATAGGCGCGCAGGTCGTTGGTCATACCAGGTACCTCCGGGGCTCCTGCCCGATCGCTTCGAAGTAAGCCTCCAGAATCTCCCGCACCGCCCCCGCCCCCCCGCGGGCGGCGGTCACGTAGTCGACCACCTCGACCAGATGCGGGGAGGCGTCGGCGACCGCGAGCGCGAGACCGGCGCGTTCGGCCAGCGTGATGTCCAGAATTTCGTTGCCGACAAAAGCGATATCCGCAAACGAGAGCTGCAGCGCGGCCAGCAGGGGAGTGATCTGCGCCACTTTGTCCTTCATCCCCTGCAGGACGTGCGGGATGCCGAGGTCGCGCATCCGCGTCTCGGTTGCCGCCGAGTAGCGCCCCGAGACCACCGCAAGCTGCAGACCGGCCCGCATCGCCAGTACCATCATGAGCCCGTCCGAAATGTGAAACCGCTTCATCTCGAAGCCGTCGGGGCCGAAGTACAGCGTGTCATCCGTCAGGACGCCGTCGACATCCATCGCCAGCAGCTTTACGTTCTTGAAGCGTCCGACCAGTTGTGTGCGGGTGAGTTTGGGCTTGGGCATGGCTTATCCTGCGGCATTCCGGATGCGAAGGACCTGATCCAGGAGATCGGGGATGCGGTCGAGGGGGAGCATGGCGCCGGCGTCGGACCGGGCCCGGGCCGGATCGGGGTGGGTCTCCACAAACAGGCCGTTGACGCCGATTGCGACCGCAGCTTTCGCCATCGGGATCACCATGTCCGGCCGCCCGCCCGACACCCCGCTGGCGGCGCTCGGCAACTGCAGCGAGTGCGTGGCGTCAAACACCGTCCGGCCATACTCCCGCATGATCAAGAGCGAGCGGAAATCAACCACGAGGTTGTGGTAGCCGAAGGTTGTCCCCCGCTCGGTGAGCATCACTTTGTCGGAACCGGTCTTCTGCACCGCATAGGCCATGTCGTCGGGGGCAAGAAACTGCCCCTTCTTGATATTCACCCACTTGCCGGTGGCCCCGGCCGCGGCGAGAAGGTCGGTCTGCCGGGAGAGAAACGCCGGGATCTGCAGGATATCGACGACTGCGGCCACGGCGGCGACCTCGGAGGTCTCGTGGACATCGGTCAGCACCGGCAGTTTCATACGCTCGCGGACGGCTGCGAGGGCGGCCAGCCCCTCCGCGATTCCCGGACCGGTGTAGGAACCCGGCGCGGTGCGGTTGGCCTTCTTGAAAGAGGCCTTGAAAATGTAGGGGACACGGCGGCGGGCGCACAACTCCGCCACGCGCTCCGCGATTTCGAGGCAGAGCGCGTGTGATTCAACGACGCAGGGACCGGCGATCAGGAAAAACTCGCCGGCGGCGACCCGGGAGAGTGCGGCCTCGATCATGGCAGGCAATATAAGCCGTCCGGCCGTCCGGTCACAAGTACTTCTCCATCATCCCCTTGACCTTCCGGACATGCCCTTCCTCGAACGACACCAGGCGCTCGAACACTTTCCGGCCCTCTTCGCTCTGCACGAAAGTCAACGCCCGGGCATAGATATCGCGGGCCTGCTCCTCAAGCCGCAGCGCGATGGCGAGAATTTCCCGCAGCGATGCGGCTTGGGCCACCTCGCCCATGAGCGCCGTGTGTGTCCGGCTCATCTCCTCCGGGACCTCCGGCAGCCCCTCCTGTTTCATGAGATCCGCGGTGCTGATCCATTTCTCACTGCGGACGAGGGAGTCGTATTGGCGTTCGAGCACGTGAAAATGGCGCTTCTCTTCCAGCGCGAGTTCTTCAAGAATCGTTCTGATCTGCGTAACCTGTTGCTTCTTGAGGGCTTCGCGGTAAAACACGTAACTGGCGACCTCCGCCTGTATGCCGGAGGTCAGCGCCTGAAGCGTTTCCTGGTTGACCGGGGTCATGCGATCGCGTCCTTTCACCAATTCGGAACACCACCATTTGGCCGCAAAATCACCTATTTGGTCATCGTTGTCAAGGCGGGGCTCAACACGCAGCGACAGGCCGGGCGGGCTGTGCGCGGACCCCCTAAAACGAAACACGGGGCTGGTGAAAGCGCCCGGCCGTGCGGGCGTGAGAGGACGAGGGGGATTATTTTCGGCGCAGCCTCGCGGCGGGATCGCCGCCGGATCCGCATCGTACTTTCAGCGCGTTAAGTTGCGCTTTCCCGTTCCACGACCGTGGAACGCGTGATCACCCTCACCGGAAGCCGCTGCCGGACGGGGTGGCGCACGAGGCGGCGACGCTGCCCCAGGCAAACGTGGAGAGTCTACGGGAGGCTTCCTGCGAACCGCACGCCGGACAGGGCACTTCCTCCTGGTCGGCGCTCACGAGTTCTTCGAAGTCCTTTCCGCAGTCAAGGCATTTGTATTCGTACAACGGCATATGCGTTACCTCATTCCATTACCGACATGACCGCCCCGGTCACCGCACCCGCTGTCGTCGTGACATACGGGTTGCACATGAGGGGTCAGGTCGAGCCGAGGCCGGCGTAGAGCAGGTAGACGGCGAAGCCGACGGCGCCGCCGGCGAGCGTCCAGAGCGCCGGTTTCACTTTCAGAAGGCGTTGCCATTTCATCATTATACTCCGTGACCCGCCGCGCGGAATGTGCCCGGCTAAAGCGACTCCTCCACCACGGCTGTCAGCGTCTGCTCGATCCCCCTGGCCAGTTCGGTCAGGCCGGCGTGCGGCATCAGGTCCGCGATCATTGACGGCCGCGCGAGGGTCACGACGGTCGTGCCCCCCTCGGTGTGAACCACGAAACGGCAGGGCATGAAGAGGGCGACGTTTATATCCTTGCCGAGCGCCTGATGGGCGAAACCGGCGTTGCACACCTCAATGATCTTGAGTGGTCCGCGCGCGAGTCCCCTCTCCGCCAGCGTCGCCTGCACATCGTGCACGTGCAGAACCCGGAAATTGTGCTCCGCCGTCCGGCGCTCGAGGTTGCCGACTACCTCGGCAAACGGTTTAGTCGATTCCCGGCGCAGCGCGAAGGCGGTGGCGGTCGGCGGCGAGGTATGGTGCGGCATAGAATACTCCTGTTCGTCTTCAGACTCGTCTTCTTTTCCGGTTAGATGGGCGAGCCGCGGAAACGATTCAGGAATTGCCGTCGGCGGCCGCCGCCTCCGGCTGGGACGCGATGATTTCGATGTGGGAGGTGATGGCGGTCTCGCGGCGAATGGTCTGGCCTACCGAGCAGTATTTGGATTCCGACAGCTCGACCGCCTGGCGGAGCTTTTTCGGGTCGAGGTTCCGGCCCCGGAAAATGTAGCGTATCTGTATATTTTGAAACGGCTTGGGGTAATCATCGGGCTGCTCGGCGGTGATCTCGATCTCCAGACCGGCCAGTTCCTGGCGCTGTTTTTGGAGGATGCGCACAACGTCGACCCCGGTGCAGGCCGCCATCCCCCAGAACAACAGCTCGGTCGGTTTGTAGCCGCCTTCCTGTCCGCCGCCGGCCAGGGAGATGTCGGTGGTGATGGCGTGGCCGAACTGGCCGGTGGCCCCGAACTGCATCCCGCCTTTCCAGTGCATCCGGGTGGTCATGGTCGATGGCATGGCGCGTCTCCTTTGCCGGCAATTATGTCTCTGTTCAGTATATCATATCTTGGATGATCCACAAAGCGGAATGATTCCTGCGAGTCGCGGGGAGAAGCGGGCGGACGGGATCGCTCGGGCAGAATCGCCCCGTCACCGACCGGGCCCGCGGCCGGTTGAGAGCGGCCGCGGGAAAGGGGGCTAGAGGGCGGCAAGCTGCGCGGCCAGATCCGCCGCCGTCGTGACCGGGAGGCGGCAGACGGAATTGCGGCAGAGATACGCGCGGGTCTCGCCGTTAGCCACGCCCCGCCCCTCGAACAGGGGGAGCGGTTCGGCGCCGGTGTCGCTGAGGGCGACCACCCGGTTGGGGAGGAAGTGGTCGTAGACCGCCCGCAGCATGTCGTCGCGCGTGCGGCCCCGGCCGACAATGACAATCTCAATCTTGTCGCCGGCGTAATACTGCAGCGCGATCGCCGCCGCGGCCATCCCGGAGGGATATTTGTCGAGGAGCCCGCTCACCGCCCGCAACGCCTGCTGGGCGGTCTGCAGATACGCGCGGTTGCCGGTCAGCCGGTTCAGCTTGAGAAGGGCGTGCATGAGTATCGAGCCGGGCGCCGGGAGGGAGGCGTCGGTCTCCTCGCGGGGGCGCAGAATCAGGCCGCCGGCATCGGCCGGGCGGAGAAAGAACCGTCCCTGGTCGTCGCCGAACAGTCCGATGGCGCGCCCCGCGAGTCGGTCGGCGAATTCAAGCCAGCCGCGGGCGCCCGCCGTGTCGGTCTCGGATAGGTCGAGCAGGCCGTGGACAAGGTACGCATAGTCTTCGAGGAACTCCCCCTCGCTGCGCCGGCCGTCGCGGTACGCGTGCGCGAGCGAGCCGCGGTGGAACAGCTCGTCGCGGATAAACGCCGCGGCTTGGACCGCCGCCGCGAGAAACCGGACTTCTTCCGTGATTTGGTAGCCGTGACACAGAGCGCTGATCATCAGGCCGTTCCACGAGGTGAGGATCTTGTCATCGACCTGCGGCCGGGGGCGGCGGCTGCGGACCTCACTCAGGTCGCGCCGGCAGCCGGCGAGGAAGGCCTCGAATTCCCCCCCGCTCTCCCGGCGCACTCCCTCGGATTCGGCGGAGAGGTGGAGGATATTCTTCCCCTCGAAATTCCCCGCAGCCGTGACATTGTAGTAGCGGCAGAAAAGCTCCGCGCGGTCCCCCAGGACACGGTCGATTTCTTCTTTGGTCCATAGGTAGAATTTCCCCTCCTCCCCCTCGCTGTCGGCGTCGACGGCCGAGTAGAACCCTCCGCAGGGGGCGGTCATTTCGCGCAGGACCCAGTCGAGCGTCTCGACTACGACCGTGCGGCAGCGACGGTCGCGGGTGATCCGGTAGGCCTCGCTGTAGACGGGGACGAGGAGGGCGTTGTCGTAGAGCATTCTCTCAAAATGGGGCACCAGCCAGCGTTCGTCGGTGGAGTAGCGGGCGAACCCGCCGCCGAGGTGGTCGTAGATGCCCCCCTCGGCCATGGCGCCCAGCGTCTTCTCGACCGCGGCGCGGAGACTCAGGTCGCCCGTGGCCTTGTACTGGCGCAGCAGGAATGACAGTTCCACGCCGTGGGGGAATTTCGGGGCGTGTCCGAAGCCGCCGAAACGGCTGTCGTACGCCCCCATGAGCGTGCGGGCTACTTTGTGGACCAGCTCCGGCGTCAGGAGCGTCGGCTCGGGCGATGACCTGAGGTAGCCCGCGATCTGGCCGAAAATCGCCTCCGAGGACTCCAGCAGCTGCGCCTTGCTCTCGCGGTAGGCGGCGGCGATTTCCCGGAGGACATGTTTGAACCCGGGCCGCCCCTGAGTGTCCTCCGGCGGAAAATACGTGCCCGCGAAAAAAGGCTTGAGATCGGGCGTCAAAAAAACCGACATCGGCCACCCCCCGCCGCCCGTCATCGCCATCGTGAACGACATGTAGATCTGGTCGATATCCGGGCGCTGCTCCCGGTCAACCTTGATGCTCACGAAATGGTCGTTGAGCAGCCGGGCGGTCTCCTCGTCCTCGAACGACTCGCGTTCCATGACGTGGCACCAGTGGCAGGCGGCGTAGCCGACCGAGAGGAAAATCGGCTTGTCCTCCGCTTTCGCCCTGGCCAGAGCCTCCTCCCCCCAGGGGTGCCAGTCGACCGGGTTGTGCGCGTGCTGCAGCAGGTAAGGGGAATTCTCCTCGATCAGGCGGTTGGTGTGCCGGCGGGGTTGGGGGCGGTCAGTCACGGACGTTCTACCTTTCTCCGACAGGTCGGCCGAGGAGCGTTCACCACCGCGCGGCGCCCTGTGCGCGCCGGCGGTACTGGCTCAACAGCCGCAGTCCCCCGGCTGTTCCGCCGTGCGCCTCAGCGATCTGGGGCCAGGCCGCCGTAGGCGGACACAATCTGCGCGTACTCCGGCCGCTGCCGGCCGTGTTCGCGATAGGTCAGGAAGTGCCGGCGGGCGGTGGCCTCGTCGCCCGACCGCACCGCGGCCAGCATGCGGATCAGATGTCCGCCGGGGGAGCGGCTCTCCATCGCCAGCAGAGTGTCGGCCACGGCGGCCGCGGAGTCAAGATAATTGAGACGAAGGTAGGCGGCGCCGAGATCCTCGAGGATGGCGGCGGCTCCGGGATCGAGGCGGCGGGCCTGCCGGAGCAGCCGACAGGCTTCGCCGAAAGACCCGGACCGCATGCGCGACTGCGCCAGACTGCGCAGCGCCGGGGCGTAGTCCGGCCGTTTGCGGATCGCCTCGCGGAACCGCTGCTCGGCGGCGGCCAGGTTCCCATCGGCCGCGAGCGATTCGCCGAGCAGATGTATGTGCTCCGCCCGGTCGGGATCGGCACTGACGAGATGCTCGGCGATCCGGCGGGCTTCGGCCGCCTGCCCCGACTGGAGGTTCCGCCAGCCATCGGCCAGCAGAGCCTGGTGCGGGAACACGCGCCGGATTTCCTCGCCCACCTGCGCTGCCTCCTCGGCCCGGCCGGCCTCGACCAAGTAGGTCTCGAACGCCTTCCAGCCGCTGTAATCCTTGCCGCCGTACCACCGCAGCAGCGAGAGAAAGCGCTCCTCGGAGGCCTCCACCCGGAGGTTGGCGGCCCAGTACGTCACTCCCGTCATCATCGCCAGCACCCCCAGCTCCACTCCGACCCGGCGGGTCAGCGGCGGTCCGACGCGTTCCAACCGGTGGAAGAGCCAGAGGACGGCCGGCAGGCCGGCGAGCGAGAGCAGGTCCCAGTCCCGGCCCATTCCGATGACCGGGTTCAGGCACAGGGCGAAGCACAGTCCGCCCAGCGAGGCGGCGGCAAGAAAGACCGCGATCGGCTCGGCGGCGAGTCCAGCGGGACGCAGCCGCGCCGCCGCCAGAACCACCGCCCCCGGGAACAACACCAGCGCCAGATTGAACAGATCGCCCAGATGTTTGAGGGAGAAGACCGCATACTCCGGCGCCTCGATGCGGCCCGACCACGGTGGGAGAACGATCCAGTTGCGGTCGGTCGGGCCGAAGAGGAACCAGAGATAGGCGGCCAGCGCCCCGAGCCCGAGCGTTGCGAGAAGCAGCCGCGACCGCCGCCGAGAAAGTTCTCCGGTGCGCGCGGCCACGACTCCGGGCACGAGGGCCGCCGCGGCGCCCGCCAGCCAGACCGCCTGCACGTGGATACAAAGCGCCGCCGCGTAAACCAGCAGCGCTCCCGCGAGCGCCCCCGCCCGGTGCTCCTGCAACCACACCAGCGCCAACCGGAAAAACCACACCGCCGCCGCCCAGAGCAGGGGATAGAACTCCACGTAGCCGAAATACAGCAGCCCCGCCCCGGAGAAGAGCAGGGTGGCAAGGGCCGCGACCCGATGCACCGGATGTTTTACCAGGAGTGCGACCAGGGGGAACAGGCCGAGCAGGGCCGCGATACCGGCGGCGATCGAGATCGCCCGGAACGCCGCCTCCGCCGTCCCGCGCGTGTACCCGCCGAGCAACCCCTGGAGCGTGCGCACGAGCGGGATGGAACCGAACTCGGCCCACTTGCGGACATGCCCGGCTGCCTGCGAGAAATTGGCCGTCCAGGTGAGACCGTCGCCGAGAAAATGCGTCTCGGCCTGGAAGAACCAGAAGGCGGCGCCGGCGAGCGCGGCCAGCCCTAATCGCCATTGCCAGGCGAGCCGGCCGAAGAACAACTCGTGCCCCCAGGCGGCGATCAGGGCCGGGACCGGCGCGTACCGGGGATGCAGACAGAGCAGGTGGAAGATCAGGCCGAGCCAGGCGAGAGCTTCAAAAGCCGGCGGCAGGTACCGGAGATGGTTCAGTCCCCACAGGCCGAGGCCGCCGGCGCGGCCGGCGGCAATGAACGCGAGGGCGAATATAATGATCAGGACGGCGGTAGCGGTATCCGTAAACGCAAAACGCGACTGACAGCGGTGCGGCCGGGTGCTCACGGCGGTTCACTCCCCAAAAGATGAAAGGCTGTTGTTCGGAGAAAGTATAGGCGGCGTTTAATCGATGTCAAGAGCCTGGGAGGCAAATGTGATCAGCTTGATGGCCGCAAAGGAGATCGTCCGGCGGTCGCCGCGCACGTGGCCGAAATCGGCCACCCGGTCCGCCCCGAAAGAAGCATCGACGAAGATGTGCCCGAAAAGCAGTCCCCGCAGCTGCAGCGCCGCCGTGAATGTCTTCTCCACCACGCCGGTTGGGAACGGCTCGCGGTAATCCCCTTCAACCTCAAGCCACGGGGTGTCCCAGGCGGCGTTGACGCGGCCTTCCCCCTGGCGGCGGTAGGCCAGCCGCACGCCGGCAGCCAGATCCTCCCCGCACCAGCGCCGGATGAGCAGATCGAGAAGATCGTAGTCATTCCCCAGCGCCGCCCCGAGCAGTTCGCTCTCGAACGTGTACCGGTTGCGGGGGTGGCTCTGGTTGAAGGTGCGGTTGGTGACGCGCGTGTACTCCGCCCGCAGGTCGAGTCGGGGCAGGAACTCGGCGACATACGCGCCCGCCAACAGGCCGATCTCGTTCGGTTCCTGGTCGCTCTGCGAGGCCCGGTCGACCTGGTAGTCATCGACCAGCAGTTGCCCGTAGAGCTGCACTCCGCGGCCGGGTTCGTAGGCGAAGTCGACACCGAGGAAGGTGTTGTCGTCCACGCCGTCGTTGAGCTGCGAGGCGTGATAGAACAGAATCGGGTTGAGGTAGTACAATTCCACCTGCCGTCCGGCGCCCCCGAACACCGCCGTTTCGAAGAATCCGATCCGCAGGCGGCGGCTCAGGTGGATGTCGAGCCGATGCCCCGCGAAATAGCGGTTCTCGACCGGCACAGCGCTGTCGGCGTCCGGATCAAGGCTGTCGAGCCGGGCGAGCCGGTAGGAGAGCACCAGCCGTCCCCAGCGGTAGGCGTACCCGAAACCATCGAGCGCCGCGTGCGGGGCCAGCACGAGCGACCGGCGCGGCCCCCAGAACGAGGCGTACCGCCCGAGCGCGGCGGTGAAGGCCCCGGCGCTCAGGTGAACGAAGGCCTCGTCGATGTCGCCCGCCAGACCGCGCCACTTCTTGCCGGTGTACGCCGGATCATCCGCAAGCGCCTCGTCGAGGCGGAAGCTGCCGTAGACAAAAATCCTGTCGTGCGGGCGCGCGGCCAGAGCGCCGGAGAACGACTCATAGCCGACTGTCGGGTGACCCTTCGCGCTCCGGAAATCCTCACCGAGGCGGCCTTCCACGCGCAGGTCCGAGCGGTCGAGCCGGTCCAGCCAGGCGAACGGACCGAGCGCCTCGCGGGCAAGGGCGAGCGGGTATGGACCAAGCTGGCGGTCGGCCGTGTCGAGCGTGAGGGCATCGGCGCGTTCGAGGCGGTCATAGAGAAATTCGAACTCCGGGCTGCCCAGCGGGAGCACGCCGGCGGCCTTGATCGCCCAGGGCAGCAGCAGCAACACCGCCAGCAGCGCGAGTATGCGGAAAAGCGCCTTCATCGTCAAACCGCGCCGTCGCCTTTGAGGACCGTGGGGACGGTGCGGGCGAGGATCTTGGCGTCCAGCCAGAGCGACCAGTTGTCGATGTACTGGAGATCCAGCTTCATCCAGTCCTCGAAATCGATTTTGTTGCGGCCGCTCACCTGCCAGATGCAGGTGAGGCCGGGTTTGACCGAGAGCTTGCGGCGCTGCCAGGGTTCAAAGCGGGCCACCTCGGAGGGGAGCGGCGGCCGCGGGCCGACCAGCGACATGTCGCCGCGCAGCACGTTGTAGAACTGCGGGATCTCGTCGATCGAGAACCGGCGCAGGAACCGCCCCACCCGCGTCAGGCGCGGATCGTTGCGGATTTTGAAGACCGGCCCGGACATCTCGTTCAGCCCCCGTAGCGACTCCTTGTGCTTCTCGGCATCGGCTCGCATCGTGCGGAACTTGTAGAGCGAAAAGGGCCGGCCGTTGGCGCCGGCGCGCCGCTGCGCGAAAAACACCGGCCCGGGGGACTCCAGCTTGATGGCGAGCGCGGTCACCAGCATGAGCGGCAGCGTGAGGATGAGGCCGACCAGACCGCCCAGGCGGTCGAGCGCGTTCTTGACGAACAGGGCGGCCGGACTCTCCGGCACGCGCCGCCAGACCACCGCCGGCGAACCGTTGAGCGTCGCCGGCACCATGCGCGCGATCGTCGTCGGGTACACATCGGGCAGCAGCGCCACCGCCACCCCGAGCTGTTCGGCCGCCGTCAGCAGCGGCGCCGTACGGGAGAGGTCCTCCGGTTCCACGGCGAGAATGACGGCGTCGACCTGGACCCGCGCGGCCAGCGGCGTGAGCAGGTCCGGGTGGCCCAGCAGGGGAATGTCGCGGTAGCGCCAGAAGCCGGTGCGGCGGTAGTCGAGGAATCCGTCGATCGCCGCATCAAGCTCGGGGGCGTTGAGAATCATGTCGGCCAGCGCCTGGGCGCGCGCCCCGGTGCCGACCACGAGGAGGCGGTTTCGGGCGCGGCGGAGGCGGTCGGGCAGCGGCGAGCGGGCCAGCCGCCGGAGAATCAGCCGCGCCCCGACCAACAGACCAAGCTGGGTCACGAAATTCAGTCCCAGAAAGACCGGCACCGCCAGGCGGGGCAGCGGCCAGTCCAGCAGGTAGGCCGCCGCCAGCACGAGCACGGCAAAGCGCGCCTCGGCGGCGAGCGCCGCGCCGGCGTATTTCCGCACCGGCGGAGCGTCGAGCACCGGACGCGGGTGCGGGTGGACGAACGCGAGCAGCCGCGCTAGGGTGATCGCGGCGGCGATTTCGACCAGCAGCCCCAGCGACGACCCGGCCGCCATGAGTGTCGCGCAGAGCGCGGCGACAGCCCCGGCATGGGACCCCGGAGACCCGGCCAGGCGGAGGAGGAACTGACGGCGACGGTGGGTGAGGTGCATACGATCAGGCTCTCCAATGATGATCTTCCCGCGCACCGCGCGTCGGTCGCCTCTCGTCTCGGCCGTCCTCCCGGCGGGTCCGCAGGGAGTCGCGCGAGGATCCCGACCGAAGCGACGGGCGCTTCGGTCGGTGTTCCGGAGGTGCAGCTATGAACAGCCGAAGTTTTTTCATACGGCGACTGAGCGGTTCACTCGGTGTCGCGCAGGGCGGCCATGAGGAGGTTGCCGCTGCGGCCCGCGCCCTTGCGGGCCGCCTGGGCGCTCAGGCGCATCGTCATCACCCGCCCGTCGATCGTCTTCATGCGGAACGACTCCGGGGGCATCGCTTGGAAGGCCTGCAGCAGGCGGTCGTTGGACAACGGCGACTGCACCCGGTAGCGCAGGTAGTGCTGCATCGCCGGGTAGCCGTCGAGATTGTCGATCGCGATCCGCGCGCGGCTCAGGTGATTACCGACCCGCGCCGGGTCGGCGACGCGGAGGAGGATGAAATCGGTGGCGCTGAGGCGGCACTGCACGCCGAGGCGGGTGAGTCCCTCGGCCAGGCGGAGCGATTCCTGATGCCCCTCGCGCAGGCGCGCGGCCAGCGCTTCTCCTCCGGGCCACCGGTCGATCAGCAGACGGGCCTCGGCGGCCGGCAGCACGCTCTCGGGGAGAGCGGCGCGAAGGCGGGCGATCGTGCGGGGGCAGGCGAGGGCGTATCCGGGCTCGTCGCCGCCGAGTGCGCCCCCGGGCGCAAACGAGCGGAGAATGATCACATTGGGACAGTCGCTCAGCAGCGGGAGCGCCGTGATGCCGAAGTAATCGTGGTAGTGCTCATCGACCAGCACGGCCCCCTCCGGGACCGTCTCCGCCATCCGCTGCACATCGGCCAGCGAGTAGTTCGCGCCGGTGACGCGGTTCGGGTTGGCCGCGCAGAGGATGTCGTGGGGGAGCACCGTCCCCTGCAGAGCGGTCTGCAGGCTGCCGGAGAAGGGCGATGGGCCGATGTGTTCGATCACCTCGACCTCGGCCCGGTCGGCGGCCAGCTCGACCTCCGGGGTCACATGGCCGATCGCCTGGAGGCGGCAGCCCGGCCGATAGAGCGCCCCCAGCAAGCCGGCGAGAAACGGGCCGGCCGCCGCGAACGGATGCACCATCGAGGGACTGGTCATGGTTCTCTGGGCGATCGCCTCGAGCAGGTCGGAGCGATCGGTGGTGGGCGTGTCCTGGAGAGTGTTCATACGCTTACCTCATATTCCGGCGGCGCTGCCGCCCGCGTCTGTGTCGGGGAGAGAGGGCGACCGCCGCGGTGGGACCGGCCGACTGCCAGTCGCCGCCGGGTCGCGGGGGTCGCTGTGAGTGAGTGGTTGCCATCGGCACAACATTCCTTGTCGCTGCCAGATTTCCTTTGCGGGCAGGAATTGCAAGCCCTGTGCCGAATGGCGCGGGAACCGCCAGCGGAGGCGGAACTCGTTGTGGCGACGGCGGTAAGGCGTGCGTGTGAGAGTCCCGGGCGGCGGCGTGCGACCACCCCCGGCGGGGGCGCGAGGCAGGAATTTCCCTCGGCTAGCGAAAACAATTCCGCCCGACAAAAAAACGCCGCCGGTGCTGTCGTCACAGCGCCGGCGGCTACAGGAAGGTAAAGGAAATAAATGCAGGAATCTTGGACCGCTAGAGTTTGCTCACCAGGTAGGCCGACGTCACCAGTCCGGCCGTGGCTGTGACCACCGTGGTGACCGTCTTGAGCCAGTCGCGGTCGTGCTTGATCTGGCTGGGTACGACGATGATGTCGCCGAGCCGGACAGCTTTGCCCATGACGTCGCCGCCGGCGAACACTTCGCCGCCCGCGCGAATGAGCCGCGTCTCTTTCTTGTCGGCGCGCCGGGTGAAATTGCCCGCCCGCTCGATGTAATCTTTCACTCTGCGGCCCTCCACGTACTTCAGCGTGCCGTTGGCCCCCACCGCGCCGAGGACGGAGATGCCGGAGGGAGTCGGCGGGATGAACACCCGGTCGCCCGGTTCCATCACCACGTCCCCTTCCGAACCGCCCGTGGCCAGGATGCGCTCCATGTCGATGATGATCCGGTCCATCGACTCATCGCGGTAGCTGAAAAAGCTGTCGGTGGTGGGGACGCCGTTGGAGTCGAGCACGATGGGCTGCGACTGCTCCAGGAGCGCGGGGACATTGGCGCGCTGGAGGTTGTCGCGGATCGAGCGCCGCTGGAAGATGATGCCGGTCGGGAAAGCGTTGGCGGTGAACCCGCCGGCCCGGCCGAGCAGATGGTGCAGCCCCTCGTGCCGCCCCTCCAGGAAGTACGTCCCCGGATACATCACTTCGCCGCTGACGACGACGCTCCGGTTGGCGTCCCACTCGGGAATGCGGCGGATGAAGAGGTGGTCGTCTTCGCACAGCAGCCGGCGGTAGCCGCCGGAGTCGCTCAGGCTCACCGGCAGAATAGCCACGTTGCCGAGCGAGTCGAGGCGGGCGAGTTCGGCCTCGCCGGCGTCGGCGCCGCGCAGGAACGAGCCGGCCAGGAAGATCAGGTCGCCGACCGTCATCCCGTCGTAGAGCGGGTACTTGCCCGGTTTATGCACCTCACCTTCAATGTACACGAACTGCTCGCGGCGCACGTCGTCGATGCCGTACACGTGGAGCGAATCGCGGTCGGCCAGCACGATGTCGGAGGCCGGGTCGCCGGCCAGCGCCCGGGTGAGATCGATCGGAATCACCTCGACCCGCCGGTCGGGGTAGCGGCGAAACACATCGGCCCGCTCGAAATAGACGTCGAGCGGCTGCAGCTGGCCGCGGGCGATCAGGTCCGAGACCCGCGTGGAGTCGGTGCGTTCGTAGCAGCCGGGGTGTTTGACCCGGCCGCCGACCGCCACCATGTTGGTGCGCAGGTCGTAGATGGAGTACACGGTGACCCGGTCGCCGTCGGCCAGCGCGATCGTGTCGCACGGCTGGGCCGGCCCGCAGTTGAGATTGAGGTCGCGTACGAGCCACTCGCCGGCCGGCGAGATCCGCTCGAGCATGACGCGGTCGAGGTACGCCGCCGCCGTCGGCCCCCCGGCCAGCCGCAGCAGGTCGGATACGTTCTCCCCGCCCGACAACTCATAGATCGCCGGCCGCCGGATCTCCCCCCGCACCGCCACCCGCGGCCCGGTCACCGGGACAAACACGACATCGCCCGTCTGCAGCCGGATGTCCGAGGCGTTGTGCCCCTTGAGGAGCAGATCGTAAAGGTCGATGGCGGCGGCCGCCGCGCCCCCGCGCGTGACCGCAATGGCGCGCATCGTGCCGCGCTCGTTCGGCCCGCCGGCCGTGAACACCGCGTTGAGCACCGACGTGAGCGACGACACCGTGTAGGCGCCGGGACGGCGGACTTCCCCGGTCACGTAGATGCGGATCGAGCGGATCTTCCCGAGCGAGGCGGTGAGTTCGAAATCGGAGTAGATCGCCGCGAGGCGCTCTTTCATCCGCTGGCGCATTTGCTCCAGGGTGAGCCCCCAGGCGATAAGGTCGCCGACTTTCGGAATGAACACTTTCCCTTCCCGGTCGAGCGTGAGGTTGTACTCGTGTTCGACCCGGCCCCACAGGTGGACGATCACGTTGTCGCCCGGTCCCAGCACGTAGTCGTCGCTCGACACGAGGTCGGCCGGCGGGTTGGTCTCGCCGGCGTTCTCAAAGAGTTCCATGCCGAAGGGGCGCAGGTCCTCGAACGGTTCGAGCGTCCGGTCGCGCTCAAAACCGGTGCGCACCGGGGCCGGCGGCGACGGCGCCGCGACGGGCGCCGCCGGCGGGCCCGGCGACGCCGTGTCCTCCTCAAAGATCCGGGGGCTCTCGTAGTAGCCCGGCTCGGGCTGGGGGGCCGGCGCTGACTTCTGCTCGTACTGGCGGCGCAGGCGCGCGATGTCCTCGGTGCTGAGCGAGCCAAGATCCTGCGCCATTGCCCGGCGGAACCAGTTGATCGAGACGAGCACGATCACCAGGAGAATGAAGATGATGAGCTTGCGCATGGACGATACCTTCCTGTAATGCAACTTCCTTTTGCCTGACGACCGCCTCCGGCGGCCGTTGCCGCAGGCAAAAGCACCCCGTGTGCCGGAGATCGGGGCGATGCGGCAAGCGCTTGTGCGCGTTGCGCCTCAGGCTGGCAGGCGGCCGCCGCGACCCGCCGCAGCAGGTTATGCGTGGGCAAAGTTGTCCCCTGTGGCGGGAAGTTTTTTCCGGAGCCGGAGACGACAATCTGGGGGCGGGGAGGGGGAGTGTGCGGCGGGGCTTTCATAAGAGCAAAGCGGGCAACGTCTTTCAACTTGTCCAATTTTCTCCGGCGCGCCGTATGGACTGCACGCCGGCGCCCCGTCGCACGTCTGTGTGTCGAATGCTAACGTGCGTGATGGCATATGCTTAATCAGGCGCGCAGACTTACATTATCAGGTGGAAGTCCTTGACAAGTCCCTGCGGCCGCCTTAATATGGTTGCCTGTTTGTTGACCGAAGCCGTGGAGGAGATACTGTCGGCCCCTGGTGGTTTCTCTCCGACTCGTTCCTGTCGGCCCCCATCCGTGCTTCGATCACTGACCACGAGAGAGACGCATTTGAGATGATATCAAACACGGAGATCAGGATGGGAATTGCGAAATTCTCTGCCACGGTAGCGACCGTTCTGGTTTTGTTGTCCTCCGGGATCAGCGCCAGCGGCTTCGAAAACTCGGGCGTCGGGATGAAAGCCCGGGGCATGGGGGGCGCGTTCCGGGCGATTGCGGATGACTGGACCGCCGCCTACTACAACCCGGCCGGCTATGCCTACATCCTGGACAACCAGCTGGGATCGGCCTGGGCCTTTGTGCACCACCGCGACGAGTTCGTGCCGAACACCCGCTGGGGCGGCACCTTCGACCGCGGTGTGTTCGACGGTCGCACCAACTACAACAACCATGAGATCCTCACCAATCCCTCCGCCGGCATCCTCCTCCGCCTCCCGGTGGCCGGCGAAACCGTGTTCGGCCTGAGCGCCTACCAGCGGTTCGACCGGAACATCACGTGGAAACTCTACGAGCCCCTGCGCGCCTACAGCGACAGCGCGAATTTTCCCGACGATCAGTTCGGCATGAACCTTGACGTCGTCTCATTCCAGCTGACGGCGGCGAAGGAGTTTGCCTGGGGCGAGCGCAGCGCCGCCCTCGGGATCGGTCTGCAGTTGCAGCGCGCCGACCTCATTTACACCAACGTCTTTTTCCGCCGGAACCCGATCACGAATTCGCCCGATGAACCCCTCTACGACGTGATGCAGGATTATCCCTGGGACGTGATCACCCAGTGGAGCCGCAGCGACGGCGAGGGGTGGGGATTCGGGGTCAACCTCGGGGCGATGGTGCAGTTGAGCGAGCGCACGCAGGCGGGGGTGACGTTCAACCTGCCGTTCCCGATCACGATCAGCGGCACCTCGCAGAGCCAGTTCTACATGCCGGACGGCGCGACCATGGTGACCAACCCGCCGCTGCCCGGGATCATCCCCGGCACCATCAGCCACCTGTTCGTCTCGGGGGCCGTGGTGCGGCCGATCTCCGATTTCGAGGTGGGTCTCGATCTGCCGCCGAGCCTGGGCGCCGGCGTGTCCTACCAGGCGACCGACCGGCTGGTGCTGGCGCTCGACGGCGAGTACACGTTCTGGTCGCGCTTTGACGGACTCGACTTCGCGTTCTCGAACGCCGTGGGCCTGGCCGGTCCGGCCGACACGGTGCCGCTGGCCCGCGAGTTCTTCACCGCCGACCTCAGCGCACCGGTCGACTGGGACAATTCGGTGAAGCTGATGCTCGGAGCCTCATATGACTTTCCGGAATTCCTGGCGCCCGAGGTGGGGTTGACGCTGGTGGGCGGGCTGTCGTGGGATCAGTCGCCCGCGCGCAACGAGTGGCGCCTGACCCCGCAACTGCTCGACACCGGCAATAAGTTCGGCTTCTCCGGCGGCGGCATCGTGCACCTCGACCGCTGGGATCTCGGCCTCGTCACCTCGTACACACGTCTGCAGCACCAGCGGGCCTGGGACCTTGACATGGACGAAGCTTTCACCAGCTTCCCCGGCTACTACCAGCCGCAGACTTTTGAAACCATCCTCTCGTTCAACTACCGGTTCTAGGGAGGTCGGAGATGCAAGCAATGACGAGATACCTACTGGCTGCTTTGATTCTGGTGCTCACGCTGGCGACGGGCTGCTCCGACCGGGGTGACAACACCGGACCTGTATATGACGGCGAGAGCGGCGTGCTGACCGCCGATCACATGTTCTTCCAGGAACTGTCCACCCAGATCCGCAACCAGGGTCGTTGGATGCTCTACCTGAAAGCCTGGGTGCCGAAGTACAATGAGTGGGGCCCGCCGCCGAACTACCACCCGGACCACCCGCTTCCCCTCCTGGTGCTCCTGCCGCCGGAAGACGCCGACGAGTGGTACTATTTCCACCACGGCCTCTCGCAGGTGGCCAATGAGTTGATGGCGGAAGGGCTCCTTGAGCCGATGGCCATCTTCGTCCCCCAGAACGACCCGGTTCTGGGCGGCTACTGGTGGGCGGGATCGGGCGGCGGCTGCGGCAATTATGACACTCTGGTCGGCGGCACGCTGATCGACCACATCCGGGAGAATGCGCTCGGCCCCGGCGCTTTCGACACGGCGCAGTGCATGACCGCCATCGGCGGGATCGGCACCGGCGCCTATGGCGCCGTCCGCGCCGCCCTCAAACACCCCGGACGCTTCGGATCCATCAGCGTCATCAACGGCCCGATGGATTTCGACGGCCTCGACGGCCAGGGCGGCCTGATCCCCCTGTTCGCAAAGGCCATCGCCGAACAGTCCGGCGTACCCTTCGCCACTAAGTGGGACACCTCCAGCTACAACGAGATCAGCCGTCTCCTCACCGGCGGCGCTATGGCTTTTTCCCCGCACGACACCCTCGTGTACCCGGTGATCACGTACACCCAGACTGGGCCCAGAGTCGCCTGTCCCGACTCCGCGAAGATCACGGGGACCGATACGTGGGTGCGCACCCGCTACAAAATTGCAGGTACGGAGACGCTCCTGCCCGATCTCATCAGCGCCGCCGATTTCTCGTTTCAGGTCCACCTCCCGTTTGATCGGTTCGGCCGGCCCTACAGCGCGCCCAACGAACCGATCTGGGACCTGTGGCTGCGCAACAGCCCGGACTCGATGATCTACAACGCCGAAAGCCAGGGGCGGGCCTTTCCCAACACCCACTTCTGGGTGGCCTACTCCCGGGAGGACGACCCCCTCGGGTACAATGTCATGACCCGGGACTTCGCCAAGCTGCTGCAGAAGTACCGGTATGATCCCGAGATTTACTACTTCGGAGGCTACGAGGGCAACCCGGGGTGGGGCGACGAGTACCTCACCCACCTGCTGCGCGAAGTGCTCATCTTCCACTCGAACTGCTTCCGTCAGGCCCGCCAGAACCAGCAGGGCGGGAACTGACCCGATTTGACCGGCACATGCGCCCGGAGAACTCGTTTCTCCGGGCTTTTTTGTAGAAGGAAAGGACAGGCGGATGGCTGAGACAACCCCCTACGATCTGCTTTCCGTGGGAGCACACCCCGACGACGTCGAGGTGGGGACCGGCGGCGTGCTGATCGACGCCGCCCGGCGGGGCTACAAAGTCGCCGTCGCCATTCTCACCGAGGGGGAACTGGGCACCGGCGGCACCGCCGAGATCCGGCGGCGGGAGGTGGAGGAGGCGGCCGGGATCCTGGGCGCCGAGGTCGTCGCCCGCTTTGACTGGGGGGACACCCGGCTGGAGGACACCTATGAACACCGGCGGGCCCTGGCGGAGGTTCTGCGGCGCACCCGTCCCCGCATCGTCCTGGCCCCGTACCCGCACGTCGGCCACGGCCGGCGCCAGTCGCACCCGGATCATGTCGCCGCCGGCATCATCGCCATCAACGCCGCCAACCTCGCGGCGCTGAAGAAAGCCGACGTCCCCGGCGAACCCCACCTGGTCACGCGCATCTTCCACTACTTCCTGCCCCCCGGCGTTTCCCCCAACTTCGTCGTCGACATCACGCCGCACTTCGACCGCTGGATCCAGGCCCTCTCGGCCCACCGCTCGCAGTTTTTGAACCCCGAGAAGTCGCGCGACTACCTCGAGGGGATTGCCGCCACCAGCCGCTCGTTCGGGCTCCTGACGCGTGTGAAGTACGGCCAGGGGTTCCATGCCGTCGAGCCAATCCTGGTCAAGGACATCATGACGCTCGCGGAGAGCTGGGAGGGCTAGGCGGCGAGGGGCGCGGCGGCCGCGGAGGGGAACATGGAGAGATTGGCCTTGCTTTCGGTGCGCCGGTCGTGTTTCTTGGCGCAAAACCGGTCCAACCGCTGAATCGGCCGCAGGGCCCCCAAGGAGGTCTCTCCCATGACATGCCGCGCATCCGCGTCGACGGTGCTGGTTGCCGTCGTGCTCCTGGCGATATCGGTCGTCGCCCGCAGTCCGCTGCCGCCCGTCGAGTCCGACCCGGGGCGGCCCGCACTCCCGCCCCTGGCGCTTTCTCCCGATTCCGTCTGCGATCCCGGTGTGGTCTGGCCGACGGCCTACGGCGTCCAGCAGACAGGGGAGATCAATGCCGCGTTCACGGCCGCCGGTAAGTTCGGCCTTAGGTTCTTCTATGGTCCGTGGGTGGATTCATGGCCGTCCCAGGGATTCGAAACGCCCGCCTACAGCGGAGTCGATTACCTGTTCACCGGGGGCCTCTGGGTTGGCGGTGTCGTCGGCAACGACACCCTCGTGTCGGTTACATACGACGGTTGGGTAAACGTGGAGGAGTTTTTCCCCCCTCGGCTCGTGCCGGAGGTTGATCGTTTTCCCGCCGTGTCGGATTTCGGCCTGCGGACGTCGTTCACCGATACGTGCGCATCGTGCCCGAGCGAGGATCCGATCGACAGCACTCACCGGCCGCTGGACGTGAAAGTCGCGTTGCGCAGCCACGCCTGGCGCACCCCGCCCCTGGACAAACACATCTTCTATGACGCAGTCATCACCAACATCGGCAGCGAACTGATCGAGGCGGGTTATGTCGGGCTGTACGTGGACGGCGACGTCGTTTGGGTCGGAAGCACGGGTGAGGGGTGGACTGACGATCTCGCCGGAGCGGTGCGGGAGGTCGGCACGGCGTACATCATCGATAACAACGGGGATTTCGGGTCGGGTGAGCCGGAGAAGTTGCGGGCGCTTGCGGCCCGCTTCCTGAACGCCTCCCAGTCCCCGTCCGACACAAACTGCAACTGGTGGATCTCCAACGGGTATGCCGAACTCGATTTCGGGCCCCGGCTGCGCGGCGCCCCGGATGACCCTTTCCGTGATTTCGGCACCGGCGGTCTCGGCACGCCGACCGGCGACGCCAACAAGTATTACGTGCTGCGCCATCGGGAATGGGACTACGACCAGTTCGCCACGGCGGCGATCGACTCGGCCGATCCGCTGTGGCTGACGCCGCCGGCCGCGCTGGCAGTCGATCTGTGCAATGGCTATGACGCGCGCTTCCTCCTCTCCCTCGGCCCGTTCACCCTCGCTCCCGATTCCAGCTTCCGCGTGATCTTCTCCATGTTCACGGCGGACTCCATCCACACTGTCCCCGGGAACCTGGCCCATCTTCCCGCTGACCCGGCCGCGTACCGTGACAACCTGGGTCTCGAGCGGCTCGCAGCCGGCGCGGCCGCCGGCGAGACGGCGCTGCCGCTCCTGCTGGATCCGCTGCAGGCGCCCGCCTGGCTGGAAGTCGCCCCGGGGTACGGGCACTCCGACCTCTCGTTGGAGTGGGATCCGTGGGTGTACGACGAAGTGACCGGGTACAACATCTATGTCACGCCGCTCGATCCGGGGCTTCTCCCGCACCCGGGCGCTGTGCCCCCCTGGCTCATTCCCGAATCGCCGGTTCTCGCCGGCACCGCCGGCCGGACGTACAAGGCTGTCCTGCCGTGCGACCCCGGCGTGTTCGCCGCCGTCAATATCGCCCACGTCTCCGCCGCCGGCGCGGGGGCCTTGAGCACGTCGGAGTTCATCCACGTCCCGAGCCCCAGTGCGCCGGATGTCAGGTCCATGTGGTTTGTGCCGGGGGAGGAGGAGGCGGTTGTTCACTGGCCCGCCCAGGCGGGCGTCGACCGCTACCATGTGTACCGGGGCACCCGGTACTTCGCGCCCTTCTACAGCGAAGGCCGGCTGGCCGCTTCGTCCTACGGCGAGCCGTTCGACAGCGTGACGGCGGACGGCAGGTGGTACTACTACTACCGCATGGCGCCGTACTTGGAGGTGCCGGCGCTCGAATCGTCGTTTACAGAAACCGTCGCCGACAGCGCCGATTTCCTCATCACGGCGGTCAACGCCTACGGGTTCGAGTCGGCCCCGCGGCCGGTCAAGGTGCTGCGGGTGCCGGTGCGGGACAAGAGCCTCATGGTGCTGACGAAGACGGCGTCGGGGCCGGGCGGAATCTTCTCCCCGACCGCCTTCTGCGAGCAGTTCTATCAGGCGGCGTTCCGCTACGAGATTTTTGATTACATCAACGCCGCTGACCCGCAGTGGCTTCAGCTCATGCCGTACGACATGGTGATCATCGACGGCCCGTTCCACGACGGCTTCCCGAGCCCCACCGGCGGATTTCCGGTCGCTCTCGAGCGGTACCTGAAGTCCGGAGGGAAACTCGTCTGCTTCTCGAACCTGGGGGCGTACTACGGGATGGGCTACCTGACGGGGCCCGGGACGCGGGCGCTGCCATCGTCCGTTCGCTCCTGGTTCGGCGTCGACTCCGCCACCTGCACGGGCTACGGCTACTATTACACCAACGGCATCCCCCACGTCGACAGCATCTTCGCCTTCCATACGGCGGAGCCGATCGGCGGCGGTTTCCCGTCGCTCTCCTGCGACACCGCCGCCTTCCCGCTCGCTGCGAACTGGACCACGTTCTGGCCGGAAACCAGTCCCCCCTCGGTGGCGACCTTTACGCTTTCGTCGGATCCCTCGGCCGATGCCGTCGCCACGCACGTCTTTCGGTCGCTCGCGCCGGCCACCTCCCTGCAGGAGGGAGGGATCGTCGGCGTCAAGAGTCGGGTGGCTTTCTTCGATGACACGTCCGACGTGCACCTCTTCGGTTTCCATTTGTACCACATGGACACGCTCGATGCCCGGGCACTGCTGGCGGCCCTGCGGACGCCCAATTCGGCCCCGGCCCTCGCCCTGACCGGCGAGCCCGGCTACGAGCGGAAAGGCGTGGTCCCGCAGTGGGGGAATCCCGGCACCGCCTTCGAGTTCCGCGTCGAGTTCAGCGATCCCGACGGCGACCTGCCGCTGCCCGGCTACCCGCGGGTGCACCTTTACAGCGCCCTCACCGGGGGACCGGCGGTCGGAAGTCCGTTCCCGATGACGGCGGTGTCGGGCGCGCGCTCGGCGGGCCAAGTGTACGCGGCGGTGGTGCAAGACCTCCCGCCCGATCCCTCGTACACGTACTGGTTCGAGGCGCGCGATGAGCACGGCGCGGCCGCCGCCGGCGCCGTCACCGCGGCCCACCGGTTTTACGGTCCGGTCGTCACGGATCCGGGCGGAGCGGTCCGGTGGGTGGCCGTAACCGGCAACGACACCACCGGCACGGGCGACGAGGGCGCGCCGCTGGCCTCCGTCCAGCGCGCCGCCGATCTCGCCAACAACGGCGACACCATCCGCATCGGCGACGGCGTCTATCCCGGCGCCTTCCTCAGTTTCTGGGGAAAACAGCTGGTGATCGAGTCGGTTCACGGCGCCGCGGCGACCGTCATCGACGGCGGGCTGTCACCCAATGTGATCGCCTCGACCAAGATCGGAGTGCCGCTGGCGGGTTTTGAGGACAGCACGTTTGTGCTGCGCGATCTGACTCTGCGCAACTTCGGAAATGATACGCTCGACGGCCGGGTGCTGGACCTGAACGGGAGCAGTCCGTCGATCCGCGACTGCCGGTTTGAGGCGACGCGGGGGCGGTCCGCCGGGGCGGTGGTCTGTCGGGGCGGGAGTCCCGTCTTCGAAGGCTGTGCCTTTATCGCCAACCGGGCCGACTCGGCCGGAGGGGCGGTGTGGCTCGACTCGTGTGAGATCCGGTTTGTCGGCTGCACGTTTGCCGGCAACGCCGCCCCGCTGGGTTCGGCGGTGTGGGCTTCCGCGTCGCACGTCACGCTCGAGCGCTGCATCCTCGCCTATGGCCAGGGGAGCCCGCCGGTGGCCTTCGACCCGGCGCACCCCGGCGCCGTAACGGTCTCCTGCACCGATCTCTTCGGCAACGCGGGGGGCGACTGGAGCGGCTGCCTCGCCGGGCTGGGAACAGGCGACAACCTGACCCGCAACCCGCAGTTCTGCGACACGACCGGCGGCGACTACCACCTCTTCGTGCACTCCCCCTGCCGGGCGGAAATGAACAACTGCGCCGCGCTGATCGGGGCTTATGCGGTCGATGAGGCCTGCGCCGGATGCTGCGCGCTGCGGGGGGATCTCACCGGCGAGGGTTCGGTGACGGTCGCCGACATCACCGCCCTCATCCGCCAGGTCTTCCGCGGCGGGGCGGAGCCGGGTTGCCCGGAGCACTCCAACGTCAACGGAGGCCTGGGGGTCAGCCTGATCGGCCCCGTGAGTGTGGTAGATATCACGTACCTGGTCAACTATGTCTTCCGAGGCGGATCGGCGCCTCCCGCCTGCGGTTTCCCGGGCGCGCCCGAAGAAGTCGTTCCTGATTTTGGGGCGGTCGGCGGCGCCGCTCCGGTTCCCTCGCCGCGGCCGTAGCTCAAGCGGTGAAGATGTCATAAGAGAAGGCGGCCTCCGCGCGGGGGCCGCCTTCGTGCTCTGCGGACCGGTCACACGCAAGCCGGGCTACATCTGCATTGCCAGCGCTTTCTGAATGAGCGTATCGAGCGCCGGGCCGCGGCAGGTGTCATGCATGGCGATCAGCGTCCCGTCCTTGCCGATCAAAAAAGGCGAGGGGATCGAGCCGACCGCGAAGGCCTGGGTGATGCCGCCGGTCCAGTTCTGTTCGTCGTAGACGTGGCGCCAGGGCATCCCGGCCTCGGTGATCCACGCCCGGTAGGCATCCTGGGTCGTCTGGTTGGGATAGTCGAGCGAGATCGACAGGATGTCGAATCCCTGGGATCTGTATTTCTCGTATGCGGCTTTCAGGTAGGGCAGTTCCGCGCGGCACGGGCCGCACCAGGTGGCCCAGAAATCCAGCAGGAGCACTTTGCCCCTGTAGTCCTCGAGCGACACCGGCTTGCCGTCGATATCGGTGGCCGTCAGCGGGATCGGCCAGCTCGCCTTCACCATGTCGGCGGGAAAGAGCGTCTTGGCGACCGCCATCGCATTCTCATCGGCGGCGTTGCGGGCGGCGAAATCTTTGATCTGCGGATAGAGCGTCTCGCGCGCCTCCCCGGCGGCGCCGAGGCGGGCCGCCAGGATCCACCCCTCCGCCCCGCCATAGCGGCGGTAGGACGAGTCCATCCGGCCGTAGTAGCTCTCCGCTTTGGCCAGCGCCGCCTGCCCCTCGGGCGTGCCGGTCGCGGCGGGACCGTGCTCCATGATGGCCGCCGCCACCCCGCGGTAGCAGGCCTCCGAGGCCGATTCTGCGTTCGGCGAGGTCGCCAGGTAAGCGTCGACTTCCTTCATGATAGTCTGCGAGACCGCCCCCCACTTCTCGTCGTAGGGGGAGTTCATGCGGCCCAGCGAGATGATGCGCTCGAGGTCGTAGTCGAAACGGTCGCCCAGGAGCGCCTCGGTAGCGGCCAGCCGCTTCGCCTCGAGGTCAAGGTTGGCCGCAGCGGTCTGCCAGGGGTGCCAGACCTGGCTGTTGACGCGGAGAATCTCCTGCTGCCCGTCAAACCACGCCACCAGCGCCGCGGAGTCGGTGATTCCCTGCGGCGGCGTCACGTCGCGCGGCAGGCCCGCCGCCAGCATCCCCATCTTCTCCGTATCGAGCTGGCGGGCCTTGTCCAGGATCGCGGCGAAGCGCGGGTCGTCCCGCAGCGGAGCGAGGTCCGGGTCGTTTTCGAGATGATCGACTACGGTCCAGCCGCGGGTGACGGCCGTGTCGAGATAGGCCAGCGCCGCGTCGGCGTTCCCCATCCGGCTGTAGGCGCAGGCGAGGTTGTACAGCCCCCACCGTCCCTCGGGAATCACCTCCGCCTGTTTCCGGAACGCCGCCAGCGCGGAATCCTGTTGGCCCCGCTCGAGGGCGCCGTACCCCTCGTTGCTCAACTGGATGTACTGGGTGATGAGAGCCTGGTCGTAGGCAGTCGGGAGCGTCAGGCGCGGCGAATCGTCCGACCCGCCTGAGCAGCCGAGAACAAGCAGCGCCAGTCCGCCGAGAACGAGCGCGGCGACGGTCGTTTTGTGAGGCACGGGGCAACTCCTTTCGGTGGTATGAGTTCGTCGGAGATAATAAGATGATCCCCGGCCGCCGAGGCAAGCGCAGATATTGGGCGCGCCGCCGGCCCGCCCGGGCCGCTCAGGCCCGGGCCGACTGCGTCAGCGCGTCGAACGCCGACCGCAGGTCGATCAGCAGATCATCGATATGTTCGATCCCGACCGACAGCCGCACCAGGCCGTCGGTGATCCCCCGCGGCTCGCGGATTTCCCTGGGAATCGAGGAATGGGTCATCGCCGCCGGGTGGTTCACCAGCGACTCCACCCCGCCGAGCGACTCGGCCAGCACGAACACCCGCAGCGCCATCACGAACCGCTTGACCGCCTCGAAATCGAACTGCGGCGCGATCGTGAACGCCACCATGCCGCCCGGAAGGCGCATGCGGTTCGGCACCGGCCGGCCGTCGAGCCCCGGAAAATACACCTTCTCCACCGCCTCGACCGTCTCGAGGTACTCCGCGATCTTCATGGCGTTGACCGAGTGCCGCTCCATGCGCAGCGCGAGCGTTTTCAGCCCCCGCAGCACGAGCCAGGATTCCCACGGTCCCAAGTGCGCCCCGCCGGCGTACTGGTTGAACCAGAGCTGCTCACCGAGCGAGGAATCCTTCACAATGAGCGCGCCGGCCACGAGGTCGCAGTGGCCGCCGAGGTACTTGGTCATCGAGTGGAGGACGATGTCGGCGCCGAGTTCGAGGGGCTGCTGGAGGTAGGGCGTGGCGAAAGTGTTGTCGACCCCGACCAGGATCCCGCGCTCCTTCGCGACCGCCGCGACTTTCTCGATGTCCACGAGGTGCATGAGCGGGTTCGTCGGGGTCTCGAGCCAGAAGAGCCGGGTGTTCGGGCGGATGGCGCTCTCGAGATTCTTCGGGTCGCGCCCGTCAACATAGGTGAAATCCAGCCCGAAGCGCCGTCCGATCCGCTCGAACTGGCGCATCGTGCCGCCGTAGAGATCGTCGACCGCCACCACGTGGTCGCCGGTTTTGAGTAGTTTGAGCACCGCGTCGAGCGCGGCCAGCCCGGAGGCGAACGCCGCCGCCTTCGTCCCCCGCTCGAGTTTCGCCAGCGTCTCCTCGAGCGCCAGCCGCGTCGGGTTTTTCCAGCGGGCGTACACGTAGCCCGACTCATCCCCCGGATAGTCGACACGGTAGGTCGAGCTGGGGTAGATCGGGGTGGTCACCGAGCGCGTGCCGTCCTCCGGCACGCGGCCGGAGTGGATCGCGGTGGTTTCGAACTGCCAGTTCTTGCTGCGGTCGTGAGCCATAAGCGCCTCTACTCGATGAATCCTTTCTCGCGCATCCACTCGTCGTTGAAAATTTTGCTGATATACTTGTTCCCGTGGTCGGGGAGAATCGCCACGAGCAGTTTGTCCTCGGCCAGATCGGCTTCCTGCGCGTAGCGGAGCGCCGCCAGCACGATCCCGCCGGAGGAACCGCCGCCGCAGATGCCCTCTTTGCGCGTGAGATCGCGGGCCATGAGGAAACAGTCCCGGTCGCTCACCTGGCAGATGTCGTCGATCACCGTCAGATCAAGCGTCGGGCAGAGGAAGTCATCGCCGATCCCCTCCACCAGGTAGGGGTGCGCCTCGGGGAGAGCGCCGGTTTTGAAGTAGTGGTAGAAGACCGAACCCTCGGGGTCGGCGGCGATCACGGCGACTTTCGGGTTCTGCTCCTTGAGGTAGCGGGCGGTGCCGGAGACGGTGCCGCCGGTGCCGATGCCGCCGACGAGGACATCGATCTTCCCCTTGGTCTGGCGCCAGATTTCCGGGCCGGTCGTGCGGTAGTGGGCCTCGATGTTGTCGGTGTTGAAATACTGCCCGACGAAGTACGAGTGCGGCGTCTCGCGGGCGATCCGTTTGGCGGTCTCGTAGTAGGAGCGGGGATCCTCCGGTGCAACCGCGGTCGGGCAGACATGGACCTGGGCCCCGAACGCCCGGAGCGCGTTGATCTTCTCCGCCGACATCTTGTCGGGGATAGTCAGGATGGCGCGGTAACCGTGGGCGGCGGCGAACATGGCCACCGCCGCGCCGGTGTTCCCGGAGGTCGCCTCGACAATCGTCCCCCCCGGCGACAGCTCCCCTTTGCGCTCCGCCTGCCGCAGCAGGTAGATCGCCATGCGGTCTTTCACCGAGCCGGTCGGGTTGAGAAACTCCGGTTTGACCAGGATCGTCGCCTTGATCCCCCATTCCCGGGGCAGCACGCGGAGCCGGACGAGCGGGGTGTTGCCGGCTGTCTCGGTCATATCCTCGGCGTAGGCAATGTCCCGGAGGCGGGCCGGGAGAGGTGTGGGGTTGTGGCTGTTCATGGACAAATAATCTCTCTCTTGTCTGGGTCGTTGTTTTCGGGCGTTCGCACGGTCCAGAACACCGGAGGGCCGGGAAAGTTCGACGCCGGCCCGTAGTATAGCGGGCGCGGAGAACCTGTGTCAAGGCCATGGCGGCGGGCCGCACCCGCGGGAGCGCGCGAGACAGCCGATGCATCGTGCGCGATCCGGCCGCGCGCGCCTTTTCCCCGCAACCGCCCGCCCGGCTGCCCGTATATTCAATCACGAACACCGGCGGACCGCCCGTCCACGAAACCGACCGAACTGAGAGGTGTCGCCATGATCGCCGACCGTGTTCTCTCCGAGCAGCTCGCGCTGTTCTTCTATGCCGACCCCATTATGAGCCGCTAGCCAACCGCGGCTCCGTCAATAAACTTCCTCAGGGTCCCGTTTCCCGGCCAAGGACGCGGGACCCTTCATATTTTGTTATATCATTGTCAATCAATATAGTACGATGGTGCTTGTTGATCCGGGACCGGTGTGTGTGCGAACTCTTTCCTCATTTCATCGGTGTAAAAAAAAGTTTGCTTCTCGGAAACCGGAGCACATAATTAGCCGGTTTCCGCTAGCACCTTGAACTTGTTCTGAGGGAGTCGAAAATGCGTTGCGCCGAGTGTGGCGACAAAATCACGGGCAAGCCGATCAAGCGCGGGAACCGGGTGTTCTGCTCGATCGATTGCGCCGAGTCCGCTGCCCAGGACCGGTACGATGACGAGGAAGACCAGGAACTCGACGATGAATTCGACACGCTCGATGAGGAAGAGGTCGACTTTGAGGAGGATTCCGAGGACCGTTTTTTGGGAGGAGAGGACGACGAGCGGTAGCCGGCGGAGGGCGCCGGCGGTCGTTGCGCGGGGCATCTCCCGGGCCGATTTTTCCGGGCGCTGTTCCTGCATGGGCTGCGCCCCGGATCATCGCGCCGGCGGGTATCGGTCATGAGGGCGAGCGGGGGCGAAAATTATATCCTTGACAAACCGGATTGGCGCGATAAATTACCGGGCTGGAAACTCGGACCAGTTAGGACAGATTTGAAGGTGAGCGACCGCGCGCCGGATACCGACGCGACAACCGCAAAAGAGAGACAACCAAGGAGTGCCGGCTGGATCTGGGATGCGCGGCACGTTAAGGATCACTGCTAACGCAACCAGACGTGTGCAAGTTCGCCGGGGACTTGAGCATGTCTTTTTTTTCATGCAAACCAACAACTCCCGGCAGTGAGGTAGTGTGATATGTTCAAGCGTGTGTCGCTGGCTCTAGTGGCGCTCGCGATGCTTCTGGCGGCGGCCGGTTGCTCGAAAGCCCCGGAAGCGGAAATGCAGGCCAGTGAAGCCGCTATGCAGGCGGCAGTCGCGGCCGAAGCCGAGCAGTACGCGCCCGAAGCGTTCCAGGCTGCACTGGACACGCTGAATTCCGCCAAGGCCCTCAAGGCCGAGCAGGACGGCAAGTTTTCGCTGTTCCGCCGCTACGGGAAAGCGGCCGAGATGTTCGTCCGCGCCCAGACCCTCTCTGAGCAGGCCGCTACCGCTGCCGCTGAAGAGAAGGAGCGCGTGCGGGTGCTGGTGGCCGGTCTGTTGACGCAGGCCGACAGCGTGTTGACCCAGGCCACGCAGCTTGTCGACAAGGCCCCCCGCGGCAAGGGGAACAAGGCTGAGATCGAGCTCATGCGGGGCGAGTTGTCCTCGGCGACCACCGCGCTCGCCGATGCCCGGGCCGACTTCGACCGCGGTCAGTTCCTGGTCGCCAAGACCAAAGTCGAGGCCGTCAGCCAGCGCCTCAACAGCCTGATCAACGAAGTCAATACCGCCTTCTCGCGCACGGGCCAGCGCTGACCGCTGCCCCCGCGACAACATACGGCCCCGGGGACCCTTGCACAGAATCGGTCTCCGGGGTGTTCTTGTAGGAGAACTCCTTCGATGACGGGGCACGACGGCAGGTGCGACGGACGCTGCGCAGACTGACTTTCGCCGCCGTTCTGATCGGCGGCCTGGGCGGGTGCGAGGATGCCCCCGAGGGGCTGTACCGGCAGGCCGATTCGGCTGTGCGCCGGGTGCGCACGCAGACGACCGGCGCCTACGCCGATTCGCTGCTGCGCCAGGCCGACAGCCTGCTCCTATCGGGCCGTCTGGAAATGGCCCGACAGAACGGCCGGATCGGGCCGTTCCGGGATTTTGCCGCCGCCGAGTCGCTGCTCACCCGGGCGCTCCAAACCGCCGTGGCCGCCTCCGATTCGGCCAAGGTCCGGCACGACCGCGCCCGCGATGCCGCGCTCGCCCGGCGCGACGAGCTGCTGACCGAGCTTAAGACCTGGCGGGAGGCGCTCAATGGGTTCCTCCGCCTCCACGGCGCGGAAAAACGGCTGACCAACGCCGAACTCGGCCTCCAGATCGGCCGCCGCCTGATCGACTCCGGCAAGTACGCCGAGGCCATGGAGGTGATGGATGACGTGCGGGATTCGCTCGGACGGATTCGCGACATTGTCGACGAGTACATGCGCGATGAGTCCCGCCACATCAGCACCTGGCGGCGCTGGGTGAACGAAACGATCCAGGAATCCCGGGCCACCGGGACGTCGGCCCTCATTGTCGACAAAGCGGCGCACCGGGCCTACCTGGTGTCCAGCGGGCGGCTCGTGAAATCCTGGCCGGCCGACCTCGGCCACAACCCCTCGCGCCAGAAGCTGTTCGCGGGCGACGGTGCGACGCCGGAGGGGATGTACCGGGTGACCGAAGTGCGGCGCCGCGGCAGCAAGTACTACCGCGCCCTCATGCTGAATTACCCGAACGAACTGGACCGCCGGCGGTTTATGGAGAATAAGAAAGCCGGGGTCATTTCCTCGGGCGCCAAAATCGGCGGCCTGATCGAAGTTCACGGCGAGGGCGGTCAGAACCGCGATTGGACCGATGGCTGTGTGGCCCTGTCCAACGAGGACATCGACGAACTGTTCCAGCACGTGCAGAAAGGGATGCCCGTGACGATTGTCCGGCGCTCCGACAAGTGGCCATGAGATATGTCGTGATTGTGCTCATCGTCGCGCTGACGGTCACCTTCGCCGCCATCTACCTGTCGCCTCCGGACGAGGCCGACGGGTCGCGCGCGGCGCAGGTGGTCGGCGACACCGCCGCCCGGCTGCCCGAGGGCCGCTCGCTGCGCAGCCAGCTCGCGCTTTTGCAGCGCGACCTCAAGCGGGTCGCCCCCCGGGAGCCGTATATCGTGATCAACACCCACGCGAGCAAGCTGTCGCTGCGCACCGCCGACAGCGTGCTGTTCGAAGCGGTCTGCTCGGCCGGTTCGGGGGCCGAACTGACCGACTCCACCACCGGGCGGCGCTGGGTGTTCGACACCCCGCGCGGAATGTACAAAGTCACGAGCAAGATCAAGGATCCGTGGTGGCGCAAGCCTGACTGGGCGTTTGTCGAAGAAAACGAACCGGTCCCCGAGGACGAAAACGAGCGGCTCGATCCGCGCATGATGGGCGAGTACGCCATCGGTTTCGGCGACGGCTATTTCATCCACGGCACCATCTACGAGCGCCTCCTCGGCGTCAACGTCACCCACGGCTGTGTCCGCCTCGGCGCGGAGGATCTGCGCTACCTCTACAAGAAAGTGCCGATCGGCACGAGGATCTATGTCTTTTAGCCGCCCTCGGCTGCGCGCCCTGATCGCCCTCGGCGTCCTCGCCGCCGCCGCTATCGCCTCCTGCGAACAGCAGCAGGCGGCCTCCCAGACCACCGGCGCGGCCGACCCCGGGGAAGCCCGCCTCGAGCGCGAGTACATGCGCGCCCTGGCTGAGATGGAACTGGCCCGCGGCGACCGCACCTACCTCGTCATCGACCCTGGCAGGCGGGCCCTGCTGCTGAAGCTCAAAGGCGCCGTCGTTTTCTCCGTCCCCATCACCGTCGTCGACGACGACACCGCGCTCTCGGCCGGCGAGGTGACCGACCGGCTGCGCGAGTTCGGCCTGGACCTGCTCGGCGACGACGTCGAGGTCTCGTTCCTCCGCGACCGTTACATGTTCAGCAGAGCCGGCGTCATCCCCGATTCGATCCTCCAGATCATCTGCGACGCCGTCAACGCCGACCCCGCGCTGGTCCAGCGCTTCCTCCCCGAGCGCTTTGTCCTGGAATGGGAGGGGGGCGCCGTGCTCGACGTGCGCACCACCGTCAAGGGGCAGGCGACCTCGGCGTTCGGCAACATCATGGCCGGTCTCAAGCAGATCATCAAGCGTCCCTTCACCACCCAGTTGCGCGTGCAGATGGACGCCGAGGCGGCTCTCACCCTGTACTCGGTGTGCGAGCCGGGCACGCCGACCATCCTCACCGCGATGCAGTAACCTCCCCGCCGGGCCGCGCAAAAAAAGCCGGAACCGCGAGAGTCATGACCATGGCGCCGTCCGCCTGTCCCCCGGCCGTTCCCGTTAAGCCGGCGGCCTTCCCGCTCATTGTTCGGGGAACATGGCCTCGTAGATCTCCTGCATCTTTCCGGACCGAATCTCGCGGGTCAGTTGGTCGGTTTCGCGGTTGACCCAGGCGTGCATCGGGTCGTTGGCCAGGAGGCTGTCGATATACGCGTTCACCGCCGCGTTGCCGTAGGCCCGCGCCTCCGGAAGCAGCCCGAAGTAGAAGTGCTTGGCGACCTCGTAGAGACCGTGCCACCAGGTGTAGTCGGGCCCCATCATCGCGGCGCCGTGGCGGGCGCGGCGGCCCTCGTGGTGCCAGATCTCCCAGTAGGTCCACTCGATCTCGTTGCCGAACGAGGCCGGGCGCTCCAGCAGCCCCTGGGCGCGCACGCGGGCGAGAATCTCCCCGGCCGGCCGGGCGAACTTCTCGTTGTACAGGGCCACGACCGCGTCATACTGGTAGTAGTGGCCGTCGACGAACCCGCCGCCGTGGCAGTTGGCGCAGACGCGCTTCATCGCCGCCCGCTTTTCCTGCCAGTTCTCCTTGTGCACCGACACTGCCGGCCGCAGCGTCCAACTGATCCGCTCCCCGACGTCGTGGGTGCCTGGGGATGCGGGGGTGGCGCCTATGTGGCAGGTGGCGCAGGTCGGGGCCGCGGCGTAGTCGCGCCCGACCACCCAACTGTCGCCGGCGAGCTTCATCTTGTCGACGTTGGTGTAGAACGCGTTACCGTGCTTCGACTCGTCGTAGATCTCGCGCTGCGGGTGATCCGGACCGAGGTGGCACTTGCCGCACGCCTCGGGCCGGCGGGCCTGCGCCGCCGAAAACGTGTGGCGGGTGTGGCAAGCGGTGCACGAGCCCTTGCTGCCGTCCGGGTTGATCCTTCCGATTCCGGCATTCGGCCAGGACTGCCGGGCCAGCCGGTTGGGCCGGTTCGGGTCGATCTGCACCTTCGCGCCGTGGCAGTTCTCGCACCCGGCGATCGCCGCGGGCGCGCCCCCCGCCACATGGGCGAGATAGGCGTCGTTGGACTCCAGAATCTGCCCCGCCGTCGCATGGTACGAACGCTCCACCTCCGTCGCCTCCTTCTCGTGGCAGGCGCGGCAATCGGCCGGCGTGACCAGGGTGGCGATCAGGGCCCCGTTGTGCGCAAAGGCGTCCGGGTCGCCCTCGGCCGCCGCGTGGCAGTCCCGGCAGCCCACCCCGTACTGGCCGTGGAGCGACTCCTGCCACTGCCGGTGGAGCCCCGCGGTCTGCTTCTGATGACAGTCCTCGCAGGCGTCGGCGGACGCGGCCGTCTGAGCCGCCGCGCCGGACGCGGCTACCGCCCACAGCAGGATGACGATGTTGAGAAACCTCATGCGATCCTCCTCTCCGGCGGTTCCCGCCCCGAAAGACCGACCGGGGAGGAGACCGCCTCGGTGATTTGCCCCCAACATACTCGCGAAGGCGCCGGGCGCAACAGATTTTGGCGCCGGTCGGGGCCCGGGCCGGGGCCCGGCGCCGGGGGCGCACCGCCGCATTTATTGTTTGCCTTGGCCGCACGTTTTCGCTAACCCTAAGGGGGAACCGACTGGGAGCAGAGGACGTATGCGGACACTGGTGCAGAACTGGCTCATCAATCACCGGGTGAACGTCGCGGCGGCCGAGTGGCTGTCGTGGCTGATCGTCGGCGTCGCCGTGGCCGGCGCCATGGTGATCGCCAAGACCGCCGCCCAGGTCATCGTGCTCCGCATCGTGCGCTACTTCGTCATGCGCACGCAGACCACATGGGACGACGCGCTGCTCCACCGGCGCTTCTTCAACCGCCTCGCCCACCTCGCCCCCGGTCTCGTACTCTACTTCTGCGCCGGGCTGTTCCCCTCGATCCGCGAGGGCATCGAGCGGGCGGCCATGGTCTACATGATCATGACCGGCCTGTTCGCCTTCTCGGCCTTCCTGTCCGCGGTGGACGACGTCTACCAGACGTTCTCGATCTCCCGCCAGCGGCCGATTCGCGGCTACATCCAGGTCGCCCGCATCATCCTGTTCGTCTTTGTCGGCATCGTCGCCATCGCCACTCTCATGAACCGCTCGCCGTGGCTCCTGCTCTCCGGGCTCGGCGCCATGACGGCCGTCCTGCTGCTCATCTTCCGCGACTCCATCCTCGGCCTCGTCGCGAGCGTCCAGCTGTCGTCCAACGACATGGTCCGGATCGGCGACTGGATCGAGATGCCCAAGTACGGGGCCGACGGCGAGGTGGTCGATGTCACGCTGCACGTCGTGAAGGTGCGCAACTGGGACAACACGATCACGAACATTCCCTCGTACCACCTCATCGCCGATTCCTTCAAGAACTGGCGGGGGATGCAGGAGTCGGGGGGGCGCCGAATCATGCGCGCGGTCTGCATCGACGTGTCGAGCATCAGGTTCTGCACGCCCGAGATGCTCGATCGTTTCGAGCAGTTCCAGCTCATTACCGAGTACGTCCGGCAGCGCCGCGGCGAAATCGAGGAGTGGAACCGCGCCCACGGAATCGACCGACGGCACCCGGTCAACGGCCGCAACATGACCAACCTTGGCACGTTCCGCGCCTACGTCTCCGCCTACCTGCGCCGCCACCCGCTCATCAACCCCGACCTGCCCCTCCTCGTCCGCCACCGCGAGCCGACCGAGAAAGGTCTGCCGCTGCAAATCTACGCCTTCAGCCGCGACAAGATCTGGACCAACTACGAGGCCCTCCAGGCCGACCTCTTCGACCACATCCTCGCTGCCGTGCCGCTGTTCGACCTGCGCATATTCCAGCTCCCCGGCGGTCACGATGTCCGGGGACTCGCGGCGCTTCTTCCGCAAGATCACCGGCCGGCGCCGCCGGCTGCGGCCGGGGGAGCGCCCTCGCCCTAACCGCGGGGACACCCATGCGCCAACGGCTGTCCCAAGGAGGTTTTCGCTTCTATGCCCCGAATCACCCGGCCCGAACCCGAACGGGATCTTTTCAAGAACCGCTACAGCCGCGCCTCGGTCACGGCGATGGGGCGGGCAATCAAGGCGGTCTGTCCGACCTTCGACCTTCCCGGCTTCGTCGCTTCCGTCATCACCGATGATTTTCCGCGCCTCGAGTTCAAAGACCGGGGGCGCGCCATTGCCCGCGCCCTGGCCGAATACCTGCCGGGCGATTACGGCCGGGCGGTCGACGTGCTGATCGCCGTCGCTCCCCGCCTCGATGGATTTCACAACTGGGCGGCCATGACATTCATCGAGCTGCAGGGCCTCGCGCATTTCGAGGATTCGGTGCGCGGCATGAAGGCGCTCACCCGCTACAGCACGGCAGAATCGGCGATTAGGCCCTTCCTGAACAGCTTCCCCGACCGCCTGCTGCCGATCCTCCACGAGTGGGCCGCCGATCCCGACGAGCACGTCCGGCGGCTGGCGGCCGAAGGCTCGCGGCCGAGGGGCGTCTGGGTTGCGCACATCGGGGCGTACAAGAAAGACCCGCGCCCCGTCCTCGCCCTGCTGGAGAAGCTGAAAGCCGATCCCTCGAAATATGTCCGCACCGCGGTCGCCAACAACCTCAACGACATCTCCAAAGACCACCCCGACCTCGTCATCACCGCCGCCCTCCGCTGGCTCAAAGACGGGGATGCCGGCACGACCTGGATTGTCCGCCACGCCTGCCGGAGCCTCATCAAAAAGGGCGACCCGCGGGTATTTCCCATCTTCGGCTTCACCGCCAACCCCAAAATCTCCGTCACCGGCCCGCGCCCCCCGCGCCGGGCGGTGGCGATCGGCGCGGACGCCGCCTTCCCGTTCACCGTCACCTCGCGCGCACAGAGCCGCCAGAAGCTGGCGATCGACTACCGCGTCCACTATGTCAAGAAGAACGGGAAGACGTCGCCAAAAGTGTTCAAGCTGGCCGAGAAGACGATTGCGCCGGGGGAGACGCTTGCGCTGCAGGTGAGACAGTCGTTCGCCGATGTGTCGGTGAGGAAACATGTCCCCGGACGGCATCGTCTCGAAATCATCGTGAACGGCAGGACAGTCGCGGCCGCGGACTTCACGCTCGCGTGAGACCGGGGCCGGCGCACATAAAAAGAGCTCCGTGCCGGGGGAGGGGTGACGACACGGAGCGGTGATGGCCGGTGTCAAACGAGTTGTCAATCCGGGCCATCGAGTCTGGTCATTTTGCCACTCTCCATAACCTATCGGCAGGCGCGGGAGTTTCCCGCCTCCGGAAGATTTCGAAAAAGAAGGCCCTGGAAGTCCACAACGCCGGGCCGGACAAAGACTGTCAGCCGCCCCCGCGCCTTCCCGCTTGTTTTTCTGCATCCTTTCCGGGTATATACCAATCCTATGGACGAGAAAGAACAACAGCTGGTGCGGCGGGCCCAGGCCGGCGATTTCGACGCTTTCACCGAACTGATCGCCGCCCACCGGACCAGGCTGTACAACCTGGCTCTCAAAATGACAGGCAGCCAACTCGATGCCGAGGACATCGTGCAGGATACGTTCCTCAAGGCGATCGACAGGATCGACCAGTTCCGCGGCGAAGCCGCGTTCGGCACCTGGCTGTATGCGATCACTCTGAACGAGACCCGCATGGCGCTGGCCCGCGAAAAACGCGCCGACCTCCGGCCGATCGAAGATTACCTCCCTGCCCACGACCGGGATCACGGCGGGCCGACGGTGTACGACTGGCGGGACCCCCACCGGCTTTTGGAGCAGGGAGAATTGCGCACCGCGATCGATCGCGCGATCGGCGAGCTCCCCCTGCCGTACCGCGAAGCATTCGTCCTGCGCTATATCGATGAACTCCCAATAAAAGAGGTAGCCGAACTGCTCGGCGAGTCGGTCGCCGCGACCAAGTCCCGGGTGCTCCGGGCGCGGCTGGCGGTCCGGGACCGCCTCGCGAAACAGTTCGAGGGCCACAATGGGTAAGAAATGCGCTGAATACGTCACCGACCTGAACGACTACCTCGATGGCGAAATCTCGCCGGAGCTCTGCGAGGAACTCGAGCGGCATATCGGCCGGTGCGAAAACTGCCGGATCATGGTCGATACCCTCCGCAAGACTGTGATCCTCTGCCGGGAGGGCCGCCAAGAGAAGCTCCCGGAATCGCTGCAACAGAAACTGACCGATCTGCTCCGGCAGGAGTGGCGGAAGAAGTTCGGTAAGTAGCTGGGCTGTTGAATTTTACGTCGCACCTGATGGGGCCGGAAGCCCCCGGACCGGCCGCTATCGGAATTCCCCCGAAAATTGGAATCTTTTTTGCCTTGTTTTGCATCTAACGGGTACGACGGAAATGACTTTCGATCGCCAAGCTAAAAGGTGGTGGACAATGACTCTGGAAAACGCCGTTCGCCTCTGGGCCGGTTTCGTGGTTCTGCTATCGCTGGCCCTCTACTTGTGGGTCTCCCCGTGGTGGCTGCTCCTGACAGCCTTTGCCGGGTTCAACATGGTGCAGTCCTCCTTTACCGGTCTGTGCCCGGCCCAGTGGATGCTCAAAAAGCTCTTCTTCAAGGACCAGGCCGAGGCGGCCGCTCCCGCGGGGCGGCGCTCGGCCCAGTCCTCGCGGGCGTAGCCCCTTTGCGGTAAGTGTCCAGGCAGGCGGATCACGGGTCGATCCGCCTCCTCTTTTTTAGGCTTAACCGTTCGGCCGTCGGTGACGATACTAGATACTATGATGAAACGACATATGCGGTTTCTCCCGATAATGGCGTCGGCTCTCGGGCTGGCGCTCGTGTGGGCGTTCGGCTGCAGCAGCCCGACCAAGGATGTCTTCGCGCCGGACGAAAAGACATACCAGGTCGCGGGCGCGCTCATCAAGGAGCCCAACAGCAACATCGCCTCGGCCCTGATGCAGGTCTTCAAGAACGGCGACACCGCCGAGACCATGACGATCCTGGTCGGCGACGACACCCTCCTTTACAACGGCCCGACTTTCGACCAGGGGGTCTACGGACGGGTGCTGGGTCCGGCAGACAGCCTCCTGCTCGGCTCCGCGCCGGTCTACCTCGCGGACAGCACCGTGTTCGCCGATACCCTCTTCGCCGTCGTCCCGGGCAAACCGGTCATCACCGACATCTCTCCGCAACTGAAGGGGACGTCGGATCCGGTGCGGGTGACGTGGAACGCGGCCGTCAATGCGGAAGGCTACATTGTGGCCGCCGTCAAGCAGGATTCGGTTTTCGACGGGATCGGCTGGACGCAGTTTGTGGACCAGGCGCTGACCCTGGTCACGATCAATGACTCGGCTTTCACCCGCTTCAACCTGCAGGGGGGCGAGCCCAACCCCGGTCTCTACTACATCTTCGTCTATGCCTACACCGGCGCTCCCGACAGCGCCCTCTCGGCGCTGCGGCTCCCGGTGCCGCTGCCGGCGCAGTTGGACGACAACCTTGACGGCGGGGAACTCGCCGGGCGTGTCGGCACGGTCGTGGTGAGCAACTACGGCGTCGTCGAGGTGCTGGCCAACTAAAGCGGGCGGGCGCGCGATCGAATTGCGATGGGGCCGCTTGGAGCGGCCCCTTTTTTATTGAATTTCCGCCGCGCCCCGTTCTACTTTGCCCGCATGGACGATCGCCGCGCTCTCATCGAGGAACTCGCCCGTCTCGGCACCGAGCAGGTGAACGAAAACACGGTCGACATCGACCGCCTGCCGGCCCTGGAAATTGTCCGGATCATCAACGCGGAGGACAGGAAAGTGGCGGCCGTGGTCGAGCGGGCGCTGCCGGAGATCGCGCGGGCCGCGGAAATCTATGCGGCCGTCCTGCGCGCCGGTGGCCGCGTCTTCTCCATCGGCGCCGGCACCTCCGGCCGCCTCGGCGTGCTCGACGCCGCCGAGTGCCCGCCCACTTTCGGCACCGACCCGGCCCGTATAATCGGCGTCATATCCGGCGGGTACGACACCCTGGTGCTGTCGCAGGAGGGCGTCGAGGACCGCGCCGACGCTGCGGCGGCCGATCTGCAGCGCCACGGGCTCGGGCCGGGGGATTTTGTCATCGGCCTCGCCGCCTCCGTGCGCACCCCGTACACCCGGGCGGGGCTGGAGTATGCCCGCAGCCTGGGCGCGAAAACGGCCTTCCTCATCTGCAACGATCCGGTCAATCTGCCGCCCGGTCTCGATGTCGTCATTGCGCTGCCGGTGGGGCCGGAAGTGATCGCGGGTTCGACGCGCATGAAATCCGGCACGGCGCAGAAGATGGCGCTCAACATGATCTCGACCGCGGCCATGGTGCTGCTGGGAAAAACGTACGGCAACCTCATGGTCGATCTGCAGGCCCGCTCGGAGAAGCTCGCAGCCCGGTCGCGCAAGATCCTGATCGATCTGCTCCGGCTCGAGTATGAGGAGGCCGACCGGCTCCTCGAGGCGGCCGGCGGATCGGTCAAAACGGCCATCGTGATGCAGAAGTTGAAATGTACGGCAGCCGAGGCGCGCGCCCTGCTGGCCCGCCACGGCGGCTTCGTGAGAAACGTCCTGCAACAGGAGAATCCCTAAACCGAGGATGCAGAGCCGTGTCCACGATACGCCAATTCCGGATCGGCTTCGCTCTCGCCGCGGCGGCGGCCGTGCTCATGACCTACGCCGCCATGGTCGCCGGCAGTGACGCCGGGGAGCCGGCCGACCCGCGTGACACCCGCCGCGCGCGCAGCGACGCCTCCGGCAGCATTCCGGATCCGGTGATCAACCGGGTAAACGAACAGTTCCGCACCGTCGAACCGATCCTCCGCGCTTCCTGCTATGACTGCCACAGCGCCTACACGGAATACCCCTGGTACCACCGCCTCCCGGTGATCTCGGGCATGATCGACGACCACATCAAGGAGGGGCGGGAGCACCTCGACTTCACCGACGGTTTCCCCTTTGCGGGCGATGCCGACCAGGTGCCGTTGCTGCAGAAGATGCGCAAGGAGATCGACCGGGGAGACATGCCCCCCCTGAGCTACCGGCTGATGCACTGGGGGGCCAAGATCGACGGGGCGGAGCGCGACTCTGTGTTTGCGTGGATCGATCGCACAGTCCTGTTTCTGGAACAGAGCCGCGGCCAGTGACGCACACGGTTGCGGATCGCTCCGTCCTGTACCGAATCGGCCGGGGAGTGTGCCGTTCGTACCGTACGGTACACTCTGCCGCGTCCCGGGGTTCTTGCCCGGCCGCCCTAAGCCGCTGTTTTTCCGGAAATTAGCCTCGCCCCGCCGCCGTTGGCACGGTTGTTGATCCTATCTGTGGATGACCGAAGGAACCCGGAAGGAGAAGGAAGGAGAACCGACCATGCCTCGCACAGCGCTCACGCTGGTCCCCCTCATGATCCTCGCCCTTCTGGTTTTCGGCTGTTCCGACAACCCCGCCGACACCGCCGCCACCAATTCCGCCGATCTGAATGACTTCTTCGGCGGTTACACTGCGACTCCGGAACCGCCGGGGTTCGGAGATCCTTCGCTGCTGGCCGGGGCGGGCAGCGAGGTGAGTTACGACGATCCGATCCTGGCTTCCCCGGCGGCCGACTCCATCGTCGGCGATCCCGAGGCGGGGTTCTTCTCTCTCCGCGTCGTGTGGGGGCGGCTCCGCTACGACTCGACAGTCACGACGCCCACCGATTGGACCGGGTCGCTGGCGGTCACGCGGGGCGTCGAGATCGTCCGCCGCGTCATCGCTTTCGAGCCCGCACAGGACTACGTTCTCGAACGGACCGACCCGAAACTCGTCGCGTGGGTGAGCCGGACAACGGTGCATCACGACGGCGTGGCTATCGACATCTTTGTCCCCCGGCCGCACGCCGTGGTCGACACCGTCGAGATTCCGATCGTCGACACGCTCGGCGACACCACCTGGCAGACGGTCATTGATACTTTCCCGAGCGAGCCGGTTGAGGTAACGTTTGCGACCGGTCCCTACACGCGCACCTTCACGCTCGGTGAGCTGGTGGCCCTGGACACGATCGTCTACCTCGACGACTCCAACGCTGTCGCATTCCACGCTTTCCGGATGGACCGCGTCCCCTGCGCGCGCGGTTTCCTCGCCGGCTTCTGGGGCGTCGATGAAGAAGGGAACAACGAATTTCGCGGGATGTGGATGTCCCGCTTTGGCTACCTCGAGGGCTGGCTGCAGGGGACGTATGGCCGCAACGACGCCGGCGAAAACGTATTTGTCGGCAAATGGGTCGACGACCGGGGGAACTTCGAAGGGTTCCTCCGCGGGACCTGGATGCCGCATCCCGACCGCCATGCCTCGGATCAGGCCCGCCGCCATGCGGGCGGGTGGTTTGCCGGACGCATCTACGATGCCGACCGGAACGAGATCGGCCTTCTCCGCGGGAAGTTTGCCTCCGACTTTCGTCCGGCCAAGCCCGGGTATTTCCAGGGCATGTGGCGTCTTCACTGCGGCCGGACCTACGGCCAGGCGTGGGATGACGACGACGATAACGACGGATGGTCGGATCACCCCGGCCCCGGCGATGATGATAACTTCGATCCGTGGCGCAATGGGGAAGGGGATGGCCACTAATGACTGATCGGTTGGGAAAAGCCCCGCTTGCAAAGACGCTGCCGGTCCGGCTCGGCCGGGCCGGCAGCGGTCTTACTTCCGGTGTTCGCCAGATTCTGTCAGGGGGCCCGAACGAGGATTGCGATTGTGCAGACAGAATTTGTCAGGGCGAGGCGAGAAAAACGGCATTTTTGTCCAAGAAATTGTGTTTTTTACGAATTTTTTGCTTGCTTTGCGAACCAGTGAGCATGTATTGTTGTTAAAGTTTTTGAAAAGCTTCTGAAAAGCCCCCCTCTGTCTCTTACCGAGACAGCCCTGCGTTGGGCAGGATTCTCGCAATCCTGCCCTTTATTTTTGCCTTCCAATTTCCTCGGCGCCTACTGCTGAAATTGCTCTCGCCCCGGCGCCCGCTTTTTCTCCCTTGCGCCGTTTCTCTCCGCCCGACACATTGCCCGAAAATGTCCCGGCCACACATACAGGACACTTCTTCGAGTTGAGAGATTGGAAATGACAGGCAGTCCGGCGATCGGTATCGACCTCGGTGGAACGAAGATCCGCGCGGCGCTGCTGGCGGAGGACGGCTCGCCCCTGCACGTCCGGCACGAGGGCACGCGCAAGGACGGCCCGCCCAAGATCCTCATTGCCCAGCTTGCGGACATTATCCGGGAGCTTCAGTCTCAGTGTCCCGAGCGGGCGGCGATTCCGGTCGGTATCGGTGTGGCGGGGCAAATCGACGCCGCCTCGGGAGCTATCACTTTCGCCCCCAACCTGAGCGGCTGGCGCGAGGTTCCGCTGGGGCGGCTGCTGGCGGAGGCGCTGGGCCGGGCGGTGTTTGTGACCAACGACGTACGCGCGGCGGCGGCGGGCGAGTGGAATTTCGGCGCCGGGCGGGGGTGCGCCGATGTGGTCGTTCTCTTTGTCGGGACCGGCATCGGGGGCGCCGTCATCAGCGGCGGGCGGATCCTCACCGGCCACCGCAACAGCGCCGGCGAGCTGGGGCACACGACGGTTCAACTCGACGGCCCGCCATGCCACTGCCTGAACCGCGGGTGCCTTGAAGCGCTGGCGGGTGGCTGGGCGATCGCCCGGCGCGCCCGGGAGCTGGCGCTGGCTTCGCCGCGCGACGGCGCCCTGCTCCTCAGTCTGGTCGATGGCGACCCGGAGCGCCTCTCGGCCCAGGCGGCGGCCGAGGCTTTCCGCCGCGGCGATCCGCTCGCCCAACGGATCATCGGCGAAGCGGTCGCGGCCCTGGTCGGCGGGTGCACCTCGTTCGTGAACGCTTTCAATCCGCGCCGGCTCATCCTGGGGGGCGGAGTCATCGAGGGCTGCCCCGAGTTGATCGGCCTGGTCGCCGAGGGCGTTCGGCAGCGGGCCCTGCCGGCCGCCGCCGGCGATCTCGAAATCGTCAAGGCGCATCTCGGCGCCGACGCGGGGCCGGTCGGCGCCGCCCATCTGGCGCGGGATGCCGACAGTGCGGCGCACCGGTGAGCCGGCGCGCCCCAATCCTCAGACCTCCGATTCCGTCTTCTGGCCGAAAGTCAGGTAGAGGGCGGGCAGCACAATCAGGGTGAGCGCGGTCGAGGTGAGGATGCCGCCGACCACGACGGTTGCCAGCGGCCGCTGAACCTCGGCCCCCACGCCGGTGGAAATCGCCATCGGGACGAATCCGAGCGCCGCCACGAGTGCGGTCATGAACACCGGCCGCAGCCGCACCAGGGCGCTCTCGCGCACCGCCTCGGTGATCTCGCGCCCCTCCGCACGGAGGTGCTTGATGGTCGACACGAGCACCAGTCCGTTGAGCACGGCAATCCCCGAGAGCGCGATAAATCCGACCCCGGCCGATATCGAAAACGGCATCCCCCGCACGGCCAGCATGGCCGCGCCCCCCAGGGCCGCCAGCGGCACGCCGGAGAAGATCAAGAGGGCGTCGCGCGTCGATCGGTAGGTCCAGTAGAGCAGGCCAAAGATGAGCAGGAGCGCCGCCGGGACAACTATCGCGAGCCGCACCCGGGCCCGTTCGAGATGCTCGAACTGGCCGCCAAGGCGGAGGAAATAGCCGGTCGGCAGTGTGATGTCCGAGGCCAGCCGCTCGCGGATCTCGCGCACCAGCGACCCCAGGTCGCGGCCGCGGGCATTGCACTGGATTACGATCCGCCGCTTGCTCCATTCGCGTGTGATCACCGCCGGGCCCTCGTCGAGTGTCGCCGTCGTCACCCGGTCCAGTCCCACCAGGCTCCCGGCGGCCGACTGCACCAGCAACGCCCCGATATCCTCCGGCCCGCTGACCAGCGTCGTGTCCACCCGCACCGTAAGCGCAAAGCGCTGCTGTCCCTCGTAGACGTCGCCCACGCGGAGCCCGCCGAGGCTCTCGATCGCGGTGAGGACATCGCGGGCCGACAGCCCGAAGCGGGCGAGCCGCTGGCGGTCGACCGCGAGGCGCAGCTGCGGCTGGCCGGTGAGTTGCTCGATGGTCACGTCGGCCGCGCCGGGAATCGCTCCGAGCAGCGCGGCGATTTCCTCGGCCTTCTCTTCCAGCACCGCCAGATCGTCGCCGAACAGCTTGACGCCGATGTCGCCGCGGATCCCGGCCACCATCTCGTTCACCCGCATTTCGATCGGCTGGGTGAAGATACGGTTCTGACCCGGCAGGTCGGCCAGCGCGGCATCGATCGCCGCCACCAGTTCCTCCTGGGTCGACGCTTTCGTCCACTGCCGCCGCGGTGTGAGGGAAATAAACATATCCGACTGCTCCAGCCCCATCGGATCGGTCGAGAGTTCCGCCGTGCCAGTGCGCGTCCAGATGTGGTCGATCTCATCAGGGAAAGCGGCCAGCAGGTTCTTCTCCACGCGCGAGTTGTAAGCCACCGCTTCGTCGACCGAAATCCCGGCCAGCCGCACGAGGTTGATTACGACCGTTCCCTCCGACAGGCGCGGGACAAACTCGGCGCCGAGCCGGAGAAAGAGCAACACCCCTCCGGCGACCAGCACGGCCGCCGCCAGCAGCACGGCCCGGCGGTACCGCAGGGCCGCCTCGAGCGCCGGCGCATAGAGCCGCCGCAGCCAGCCGACGAAGATCGGCTCGCGCGCGCGGACCCCTTTGTGCAGCAGCGTTCCGATGAGCGCCGGGAGGACCGTGAACGACAGGATGAGCGAGCCGGTCAGCATGAACACTACCGTCAGCGCCATCGGCCGGAACAACTTCCCCTCGACCCCCTCGAGGGTGAGAATGGGGAGGTAGACGATGATGATGATGATCTCGCCGAAGAGCGTCGGCTTGCGCACCTCGAGGATGGCGTCGCGGATCACGTGCAGGCGCGAGGCTGAACCGCCGGCCTGCGACAGCCTCCGGATCGAGTTCTCGACCTGGATCACGCCGTTGTCGACGGCGAGGCCGAAGTCGATGGCCCCGAGGCTCATCAGGCTTCCCGTGATCCCCGCGCGCGACATGAGATCAAACGCGAACAGCATCGCCAGCGGGATGGCGGAGGCGACGATGAGGCCCGCGCGGAGATTGCCGAGAAACGCCAGCAGCACCGCCACCACCAGCACGGCGCCGTAGAAGAGATTATGCTCTACAGTCGAGAGCACTTCGCCAACCATTTTCGTGCGCTCATAGACCGGGACCGCCCGCACGCCCGCCGGCAGCCCCCCGGCCGCTTCCCCCAGCCGGCGGGCCAGCCGTTCGGTGACCTCGGCCGGATTCTCGCCGGTGACCATGAACCCGAGTCCAAGCACCGCCTCGCCGCGCCCGTTGTAGGTCGTCGCGCCCCGGCGCAGTTCGTGCCCGATCACGACCTCGGCGACATCGCGCACCGCGATCGGCGTTCCCTCGACCACGGCGACCACGATGTTCTCGATCTGGCCGACATTTTCCACCTGGCCGATCCCCCGCACGAGAGTCATCTCGCCTCCCCGGATGATCTGCCCGCCGGGCACGTTGCCGAGCTGCTCGCGAATCGCCGCCGCCATATCGTCGAGCGGCAGGTTGTACCGCGCGAGGCGGGTCGGGTCAAAGAGAATGAGATACTCCTTGACGAACCCGCCCCAGCTGTTGATTTCTGCTGTCCCCGGCACCGCCAGCAACTGCGGCTTGATCAGCCAGTCCTGCACCGTGCGGGGGTCGGTGACGTCCCCGGAGTCGGCAACCACGATGTAGTGGAAGATTTCCCCCAGGCCGGTGGAGACCGGCCCCAGTTCGGGCGCCCCGATCCCGTCGGGCAGGGCGATGCCGGGCAGCCGTTCGCTCACCTGCTGGCGGGCCAGGTAGAGATCGACGCCGTCGTCGAAAATCGTAGTGACCTGGCACAGCCCGTAGCGGGTGACCGAGCGCACTTCCGCCAGCCCGGTCAGCCCCGTGAGCGCCTGCTCGACCGGGTATGCCACGAGCCGTTCAAGATCCTCCGGCGCCCAGCCCGGGGCGGCGACGTTCACCTGCACCAGGACCGGCGTGGTGTCCGGGAAAGCGTCGAAGGGGAGATGCCAGAGGGCCGCCAGGCCGAACAGGCAGAGGACGGCGGTGGCCGCGAGCACGGCGTATCGCCGGCGCAGCATGAAGTCGACTATGTATCCCAGCATACTCCCCCTCAGCCGACCGGGTCGAGGCCGCAGCAGCCAGCGCCGATGCTGGCCTTTTTCAGTTCGGTCTTCAGGAGGAAGGCGCCATCGACTACCACCTCTTCGCCGGGTTCGAGTCCGCGCAGCACCTGGTAGTACGGACCGGCGCCGTCGGTGAACTCGACTTTGCGCGGGCGGTAGCGGTCGGCCGCTTCTCTCACGAACACCACGTTGCAACAGCCCTCCCACTGCACGGCGTCGCGCGGCACGAGCGCGACCCGGCGGTGGCCGGTCCGGGCAATCGTGACACGCCCGAACTCCCCGGCCTGGAGCGTATGCCGGTGATCGACCACCTGCGCCCGCACCGTCCCGGTGCGCGAGTGGGGGTCGAGAAACCGCGCGACCCAGATGATTTTCCCGCCGACCCGGCTCAACCCGCGGCCATCCGAGGCAAACGTCAGCGGCTCCCCGACCGCCACCTGGCGAAGTTGTTCCTCGGTGAGGCGGGCCTCGATCCACATCACCGCGGGATCGGCCAGTCGGGCCAAGGCGCTGCCTGCCTCCTGAAGTTCTCCCGGCAGCGCCCGGCGCTCGACGAGGAGTCCGGCGGTCGGCGCGCGCAGCGCAAAGGTGCTGGAAATGCGGCCCTCGGCGATGATCTCATCGAGGTCATCCTCGCTCAAGCCGGCGGCCCGGAGCAGCCCCCGGCCGGCGACATAGGCCGCCTTGGCCTGCGCAAAGAGCGCCCGCTGGCGTTCCAGCTCGGCGTCGCTGATCAGGTCGCGGCCGCGCAGCTCCTCCTGCCGGGCCAGCTCGTTGGTGTGCACGAGAAGATCGGCGTGGGCGGAGAGCAGTTGCGATTCCAGCGCGGCCACCTCCGGCGACTGCAGGATCGCGAGCACCTGGTCCTCGCGCACCGTTTCCCCCGGCGCGGCCACCCAGCGCGCGACGAGCGCCGCCACGGTGGTGGCGACCGCGGTCGTCCTGGTCTCGTCGAACACGACCTCCGCCGGCGCCTCGATCGTCGTCTCGAGTTCAGCCGCCCGCACCTGCTGCACCGTCAGTCCGGCGCGCTCCGCCGTCCGGGCTGTGGCAAGCTGGATCAGCGCGTCATTGGTCGCGCAGACCAGGGCATTGGGGCGGAAGAAGAGGGAGACCCGGATTTCCTCGGCGGCGATATCCGCCGCCGAACTCGCCGGCTCCTCCTGGGGAAAGCCCAGCCCCGGGTTGCAGAGCCGGCAGTGCGACTCGGGGAGACCGTGCTCCTCGCACCAGTCGCCGGCCGCTATGAACGCGGCGATCAGGGCGGGGTCGCAAGCCGTGCACTGCGATTCCGGCACCCGGTGTTCGGCGCACCAGTCGTCGGCCTGCGCCGCCGGCGGCTCGATGGGGGCCGCCTCCGCGTGCCCGCCCGGTCCGTGAGCGTGCCCCGCGTGGGCATCGGCCTCCCCGGCCGGCTGTTCTGCGCCGCCGCATCCGAACACCACCAGGGCGCACAGCGCCGCCAAGAGCCCTGACTTCAGTCTCAACGCGTAACTCATGTGTGCAGATCTCCATTTCTCGTTCAGGTGTGAGGCCGCGCCGCCGGCCGCACCTGGGTTCGGCAATTCGTTTTGGGGAAGACAAGGACGCGCGGACGCCGCCGGGACCGGGCTTGGCCCCGCGGACGCGCTCAGCAGGAGATCCGGGGAGGATGGTCGATCGCGTGGATCCAGAGTTGCTCGGGAACGGCGGTTCCGCGAGAGCACAGGGGGAAGTGCGTTCCCTGGTCCGCGGGCGCGACCGGAAACGACTCGTCCGCCAGCCGGGGGGAATTGGCGCAATGGGCGCAGGTGCAGATTTCGTGGTTCTCATCGGCGCAGTGCTCGTCGCACCCCTCAAAAAACGACTCGCCGAGCACGAAAAGCGCAAAGGATGCCGCCACCAACGCCACCACCGGGATCAGTATCCCGGCACAAGAGAGATCTGGTCGGCGGCGTCTCATGATAGCCTGTAACCGGGCCGGCCCCGGTTGGTTCTCTTGAAGTTAGGCTATAGTATACGTAATTGCTCCGCTTTCGGCAAGAGAAAAGCTTGCTACCGGCCGGGGGTTCGGAAGGTGGGACTTGTACTTGACTGGCCCGACCCTTCTGCCTTGCTTTCCCCGTCGGCATTCACGCAGAGTTCTGAATCGGCGCCTTGTCCAGCAGTGAAAAGGGAGACGGTATGGCGAGAGAGAAGAAGTGGTGGGAGACATTTTTCGAGGACTTTCGACCGGCTTTTCGACGCGAACCGCCCGGAGAAACCCTCAAGCAGGCGCGCGCCATCTTTCGGAAGCTTGAAATGAAGAAGGGTATGAGATTTCTGGACTGCCCCTGCGGGTTCGGGAGAATCGGCCTGCCGCTGGCCAGGATGGGTCTCAAAGTCACCGGCGTCGATCTCACGCGGTCGTATCTTGACGAGTTTGCAGCGAGCGCGCGCAGATCCGGCGTGAGAGTCGAGCTGGTGCACGAGGACATGCGCCGGATAACCTTCGACGCTCAATTTCACGCGGCCGCGAATTTGTACACGTCGTTCGGGTACTTCCCGTCGGATTCGCAGAATGTGCTGGTCCTCCGCCGGATCTTTCGGGCGCTTCGCCCCGGCGGCCGGTTTCTGATGTCCATAATCAATCGGGACTGGATTCTCGTGAACTTCACACCGAGCGACTGGTCGGAAGTCGGGGGCGTGAGGATTCTCCAGACGCGCCGGTTCGACTATGCGCGGTCAGTCATGCACGATACCTGGCACTTCCTCAAAGACGGGACCGAGAAGGTACACCGGACCACGCTGCGGCTCTATTCGTTCCACGAACTCCGGGCCCTGTTCGAGCGGGTCGGGTTCATAGACATCGAGGGCTGCGGTTCTCTCGATGGCCGCCCGACCGGACGCACCAACCGCGACATATTCGTCCTGGCGCGCAAGCCGTGAGCGGGCGGTGCGGGGTCGCCCGGCCCACTAGTCGCGGGCGGGCGGCAGCGCGATTTGCCGGGCCCCAAGCGGTCGGAACGTGACCAAGTAGTCCGATCCGACCGGCAGGCGGAAATCGAGCTGGATCCGCGCCTGCGAGCAGTCCACCTCCCACGTGTCGATGATGCCGTCGCTGTCGGTGTCGCTGCCGGCGCACTCGCAGGTGTTCCATCCGGCCAGGTCGATATTGAACCCGCCGGCGACCACCTCGCCCAACTCCGTGCTCCACTCGGTCAGGTAGATGTCGCCCGGCTGAACGATCGAGCAGTTGCAGCCCCTCGATTCGGGGTCATCGAGGAAGGTGTACGACATCGGGTACGAGGCCGATTCGGGGATCGTGCACCTGGCCCGGGTGGTGACGAACGCGGCGGCGGCCGCCGCGCTCAGCCCGCTGCAGCCGTAGGCATCGATGCCGCCGATGCGGTAGGCTCCCGCTTCGGGGACGGCTTCCAGGCGGATCGCAAACTCAACCGCGTCGTAATCGCTCTCCGAGGTGCCCCTCACGGCGGCTGCCGACATAACGTCGGCGGGACTCCCGCCGAGCGGACACTCGTACTCATAGGGCGCCGGTGCGCTCATCCCGATTTGGCCGAACAGCGGGATAAAATCGATCTCGTAGCCGCCGGTGTTGTCGGTGTTGATGTAGATGCGGCCCGTCATCGTCGGATGCGGTTTGAGGATCAGATCGCGCGGCAACGACACGGAACCGTCGGCGGGCACCGTGACCAGCACCGAATCCGGATCGTAGTCGTCGTGGCGCGCCACCACCCACCACGTCCCCTGCGTGAGGCTGAAACTCAGCGTCCCCTCCAGCGCCCAAGTGTCGTAGGTGTCCTGGTCGCCGCCGGTCTGCCGGCAGTGGATGTTCACGTCGTCGCGGAACAGGGTCGAGGGCTGGCTGTGGTGGATGAGGATGTCGTTGCGCACGTAGCCGGCGACAGCGGCGCCGGTGCGCTCGAGCTCGAGGTCGGCGGTGACGGTTGAATTCTTGACCACCGTCACTCCCACCGAGGCCGTGCGGTACCCCGCCTTCGCCGCCGTGACGGTGCGCTCGCCGACCCCGATGTTCTCGAATCGATAGTGCCCGTCCGCGTCGGTCGCCAGTTCGTGCGGCGGGTTCATCGGGTTGTTGGCGTCCCCGCCGATTGTCACCGTCGCCCCGGCAATCCCCGTCCCGTGGGTCTTGTCCGCCACCATCCCCTCGATGTTGCCGAACTCGGCGTTCTCCTTCCACACTTTGAACGTCGTCTTGTAGCGGGCCGAACTCAGCGCGAGGGCGGTTTTGAAAGCCGACGATATCGAGTTGAACGTCAGCGTCACCTTGGCCGGGATTGCCAGCCACGACGCGAGCGTGCTGATCATCCCGTCGGTGAGCGTGATCCCGGTGATGATGCAGAACGCCTCCCGGTAGCCCGGCGAGGTGACGATCTTCTTGATCACTTCCTTGGTCAGAAACCATGAGCAGCCCCAGGGGTCGTTGGCCTCCATGTAGGCGGCGACCCGCTGGTAAACCCGGCCATCGGTGAAAATCGGCTTGAGAATCGACTCGTTGATCCGCTCGGCGATGGCGTCTTTCCCGGCCACCCGGGCGGTGTTGCACACCGTCCCGAGAACGTGCGAGCACAACTCCAGCGTCACCGTCACAAACCCGCCGTAGTGGGCGCAGAGCTGCTCGGCCGGCGTCAGATCCTCCCAGCGGTTGTCGGCGACCCCGAGGCAGCCGTAGCCGTAGATGTTGACGACAGTGGTCTCCGCCACGCTCACCGGCAGCGTCAGCCGCCGGCGCGAGGGGGGCCAGGGCTGCCCCTTGCGCACCCAGTCGAGGAAGTCGCCGTTGGGGAAGACATAGAAAGAGTCGGTCGGCGTGCAGCAATAGGCCCACCGCCCGAAGCTGTTCGATATCTCGAAGCTGGTTCCCCCGAGCCAGGTGAGGCGGTGGCCGCTGCGCTCGTAATCCGGCTGAATAGTCGGCGGCGCCTCGGAGGGGCTGGTCGGCGCGGCCGGAGTCGGCGCAAGGGACGCGGAGCGGACCCCCTCGGCGACGAACGAATTGACATACTCCGCCACTACTTCGGTCAGCAGGCTGTCGATCTCCGGATCGTCCACCGTCAGCGCCAGCCCATCGGCCTCCAGCTTGCGGCCGATCAGGGCGGCGAAATCGGCGAAAGCCACCTGGGCCTCGAGGGCGTCGAGGATGCTGTCGGCCTCAGCGGCGTCTGCCATGCACACGAACGGATTGAGAAACACAAGCGCCAGCGCCGTCGAACGGGCGTCGAGGAGAACGGGACCCTTCGCTGTCGGATCGGTGACGATTCCCATCAGCACGGGGTTGTGGTCGGTATCGACCGCCAGGAGCGCGGCCGCCGAATGCTCCCACACGGGCGCGGTAAAGCGGCCGGAGGAGTCGACGGCGCCCTGACCGCCGCCGCAGAGCACGGTCAGATCTTCCGGCGCCAGCGGCGATTCGGGGGGAAGGTCGATCGCCCCGGTGACGATCACCGGCCGGGGCGGCTCGGGCTCGGTGACCGTGTCGTCGTTGCCGCAATAGAGAAACAGCACCGCGCTGAAGAGCACTGCGGGGAACACCCACAGGCGGGAGTAGCGAAACATGGCGGCCTCCTCTGAGGCCTCCCGGGCACAGCCCAGTCCCAAACGCATGGCGGCCTATCTGGCGGCAATATAACAACTTCCCGCACTCTGTCAAGGAATAATGGACGAATCGCGCGCTGTTGAGCGGTCCCCGCCGACGCGCCTCAGGGCCCGCCGGAAATCCCCGCCGCGAGCGGTTGCGTTTTGGGGCCGCACCCCTATTATTTCCGCCGGGACTATGGAATACGCCGACCACCGCCCGCCCGCGGAGCACCGCATCCGCCGCCTTCTGGCCGACCAGTTCTACGGAGTCCTCTGCACGCGGGGAGATGGCCAGCCGTACGGTTCGATGGTGGCATTCGCCTGTTCCGATGATCTGCGCTACCTCGTGTTCGCCACCCCCAGGGGCACGACCAAGTACCGCTACCTGTGCGCCGGCCCCCGGGTTGCGGTGTTGGTCAACGACCTGAATCGCCATCCCGAGGACTTCATGAAAGTCGAAGCCGTGACCGCCACCGGCCAGGCGTCCGAGCTCCCCCCGGCCGAGTCGCCGCCGTGGCGCCGGCTGCTTCTGCAGCGGCACCCCTACCTCGAGCGGTTCCGGTCATCGCCGGCCACGGCGCTGTTTGCCGTGCGCATCGCGCGGTATCACTTCGTGAGTTCTTTCGATGATCTGATGGCGTGGGAGCCAGCGGACGCTGGGGGGTAGCACGTTCTCCCCGGGCACCGCCGGGTAAAAAAAAGCCCCGCCCGGACAGCGGCTGCCGGGCGGGGTCTTGCCTGGTGATTATCAGCTAAAAATCTGTTTGATGATCTCGGCGCCGTTCTCCCAGAACACCAGGACGACGCCCATGAGCGCACCGCCGGCCACCACGCCGGAGGCCACCGGGAACAAATACTCCTCGCAGTTCTTCGCGTTCTTCTTCTGCCAGGCCCAGCCGATCACCGCGCCGAGGAAGAAGAGCAGGCCGTAGAACCATTGGAAGACCCAGGCCAGGCCGACGCCCGCGGCCGAGGGAATCCACTTCTGGTGTTTCGGGAACACGCGGGAGAGGATGGGCAGGATGATCCCGACGAGGCCGCCGATTACGATGCACCAGATTTTGACCGGGTGCATCGTGCTCAGCCCTTTCGCCATGGCCTCGGCCACCCCCCGCCAGGTCTGGGCGGCCGGCGCGGGGAACTGGTCGGTGCCGAGCACGCCGGCGTTGGGGACGAGCATTCGGAACGCCGCCACGGTCACGAGCGTGCCGATGAAGATTCCGGCAAACTGGGCGAGGAACTGTCTGCGCGGGTGGGCCCCGAGGAGGTATCCGCTCTTCAGGTCGGTGAGCAGGTCGGCGGACGAGGTGGCGGCGCCGGCGGTGATGTTCGCCGACATGAGGTTCACATCCATGTTGCCCGGCGAGAGCGCGCCGAAGGTCAACTGGGTGATCTTGCCCATGGCCCCGACCGGGGTGGTGTCCGTCTCACCGGTCACGCGGCAGGCTACCAGCGCGAGAGCGAAACTCAGCAATACCGCGATGAAGCTCTGCCAGTAGGGCATCCCGAACGTCTTGTGCGCCAGCAGGGCGAGCGCCACCAGCGCGACCGCCTGCCCGATCAGGAACCACGAGCCGGGGGTCTCGATCGCCGCGACCGCATCGAGCGCCTGCCCGCTCCGTTTCGCGAGCATCCCCCCGAGCCCGCGGAACGCCCGCAGGGCCGCGCGCCATTCGAACAGGACCGACAAAATCCCGGAAGTGACCATGCAGGCGGTGCCGGCCCACAGCGACCACTGGACCAGGTCGCGGAAGCCGGTCAAACCGGCCGCCTCGGTGACGTTCCCCTGCAGCCACGGCACGAAAATCATCCAGCACGTGATCGACCCGATGAGCATGCTGGCCGCCACCCGCATCCCCACGAACATCCCGGCGGCGATGAAGATCGGATCCCAGGTGAAGGTCACCGTCCGACCGATCCACGTCTCGCCCAGCGTCGCCGAGCTGAACCGCCCCACGAGCGCCGAGATCTGGAGCGATTCCAGGCGGGCGCTGATCAGCCGAAGTCCGTCGGTGAGAAAGGCGCTGACGATCGCCAGCAGCCCGGCGATGCCCAGGGCGCGGGCCGCCCGCATCCCTTTCTGGCCGGTGGCGTGGAGCGCCCGCAGCGTCTCGGCCGCCGCAATCCCGCTCGGGAACCGCAACTGCTCGACATTGATCATCTGCCGTTTCATCGGCACCGCCATCGTAACCCCCAGAACGGCGATGAAGAACACCCAGAGAATCATGAGCGAAAACGACAGCGTCTCGTTGTGGATCAGGATGTACGCGGCGAAGGCCGACACCAGCGTCCCCCCGGTCGAGTAGCCCGCCGCGCTGGCCGTCGACTGCATGCAGTTGTTCTCCAGAATCGTCATCTGCGTCCGCGCCAGCTTCAGCTTGTAGAAGGTGGTCCAGATGGCGTAGGAGAGAATGCAGGCGGTAATCGCCACCCCGAACCCCCAGCCGGCTTTGAGGCCGATGTAGATGTTGGTCAGGGAGAGCACCGCCCCCAGCACCGAACCCATAATCACCGCCCGCCACGTCAACTGCTTGATCGCGTCGCCGCGGCCGACATAACATCGCTCGTACCACTGGCGCTCAATCTCTTCCGCCGTCCCCTTGAACCCTTCAATCGGGAGCTCATAGTTCTCGTAGGCGTCGCGCGATGCATCCGCCCCGCCAAGCTCCGAGGAACGCTTTGGCTGCTGGTCCATCGACATACCCTTGTTCTCCTTGCGAGTTAGTCGGCCTGGAACGATAGCCGTCAACTTACACCATCTTTCGAGCCAAGGCAACGCGATTCTGCCGCCCGCGTCGTCTCCGGCGCGGCGTTCCGCTCGGACCGCAAACCGCCCAGGCAGCGGAGGCCGCAGGTCATCCGACCGGCAACGCGCCGGCTCGGCGGCAGCCGCGGCGAGCAGTCTCAACCTAACGCAGACGGTATTGGTTTTGTATGCTAATCGTCCAGCGGGCGGTAGTTGACGCCCCAGGTGTCCAACCGGCGAAGGTGACTGCGGAGCCGCATGAGGAAATCCGGAAACGTGCGGGCGGCCGGCGGCGTCCAGAGCACCTCCGCCAGCGCGCACAGGCGGGGGAAGGCCATGTACTCGACCTGGTTCTCGGTCGCCATGTACTCGGTCCAGACATTTCCCTGGGCGCCAAGCACCCGGCGGAGCAGGTCGGGAGGGAGATCGGGCGGCGTCGGTTCGAACGCGTGCACCGCCTCCAGCGGCGTGAAGCCGCCGATCGCTTGCGGTTCGCTGGAGGTTCCCTGGTAGTGGTCGAAGTAGCAGTTCGACATCGGGCACATGACGACGTCGTGTCCCGCGCGCGCCGCGGCGCTTCCTTTGGCGACATTCTGCCAGGCCATGATCACCGCCCCTTCGGGCGCCCCGCCATCGAGAATCTCATCCCAGCCCACCACCCGCTTCCCCTGTGCCCGCAGGAACCGGGCGACCCGGCCGACGAAGTAGGCCTGGAGCGCATCTTCATCGGCCAGCCCGAGAGCGTCTTTTCGCCGCCGGCAGAGATCGTGACTCTGCCAGCGTGCCTTCGGGCATTCGTCTCCTCCGATGTGCAGGTAGGGGGAGGGGAACAGATCCGCGACCTCGCTGAGAACGTCCTCCAAAAATGTGAAGGCGGCGTCGTTGCCCGCGCAGTAGACATCATCGAACACGCCCCACTGGTTCGATACCTGGAACGGCCCGCCGGTGCACGAATACTCCGGGTAGGCCGCCAGGGCCGCCGTGGCATGCCCGGGCAGTTCGATCTCCGGCACCACGGTCACCTGCCGCGCGGCCGCGTAGCGGACGATCTCCCGGATTTCAGCCTGCGTGTAGAACCCGCCGTAGCGCCGCCCATCCGGCTCCGTCCGCCAGGCCCCGATTTCGGTCAGCCGCGGGTAGCGCCCGATTTCGATCCGCCACCCCTGGTCGTCCGTCAGATGCCAGTGGAAAATGTTGAGCTTGTGGAAGGCGAGCAGGTCGATGTACCTCTTGATGAACGCGGGCGGGAAGAAGTGGCGGCTCACATCCAGGTGCATCCCCCGCCAGCCGAACCGGGGGGCGTCGCGGATTTCCATCCCCGGCAGCACGATTTCCCGTTCCCCCGTCTCCGCCGGCCAGAGAAGCTGCCGCAGCGTCTGCAGGCCGTAGAAGAGACCGGACGGCGAGGCGGCGTTGACCCGGACTCCGCGTTCGCCGACCAGCAGCCGATATGACTCGGCGACCGGCTCCGGCCCTTGCTCCATGAGCAGATGAATTCCGGGTGGGTCTGCCTTCATCTGGTCCGCCTCCACCGGCCGCCACAGGGCCTCGCCTCCCGGCCAGGCGTCGCTGCCGACGGCAATGACCCGGCTGATCCGCGCATCGTTCGGTGCGAAATGGACCGGGATCGGCGCTCTCAGCCGCACCCCGCCGCCGGTCGGGAGAATCTCGGCCGGGCGCGGGATTACGTGTATCGGGAAAGTCACCGCGGCTGTCTCCAGCCCAGGAGCTGCCCGGAGACCCGCCAGTAGCCGTAATTGCCCCGCTCGTCCTTCGGGCGAATGTCCTCGATGACGAATCGGAGCGTGTGGCGGCCGGCGGTGAGGTGGTCGGTCAGATCCAGCTCGAGAGGCGCCACCCGGTCTCCCGGGCACCAGCCGCTGCGGCTGTAATCGCACGACCAGGAACCGTCGGTCCAGCGGCGGCAGTACGGGTTGATCGCCCGGAAACGGCGGCAGTCATCCCGCCACGGCGGGTAGCGATACACCACCGCGCCGTCGACCGAGATGACGTTGTCCTTGCTGACGAATTCGTCGGCATCGGTGCCGTCGGTGCAGTGGCCGCTGACATAGTAGTGCAAGAGCACGCGCTCCATCCCCTCGGGCACTTCGATCACCGCTGCTCTCCCGGCCGCTCCCGGATCGTCGCGCGTGAACGCCTCCTCGTAGAGCAGCCCGGCCGCCCAGTCGGCGTTGAGCGCCTGTGAATCCGGCGCGTAGGTCAGCGAAAAATCCATGCGCCAACCCGGTGTGACCCACGTGTCGACGAATCCCTTGATCACGCGGGGGCCGGCCAGCAGCGGCGCCAGGGGAGACAGGTCGACCTCGAATTCGGTCGGCCCCCCATAGGCAGTCACGAACTTGATCAGTTCCACATCCGGGCCGCCGGCGACCTCCAGCCGCACATTTCCGGCGCGGTCCCAGCGGTCGTACATCTCGAGCTCGTCTTTCGGGATCGGCCTGAGGGCGAGGCGCCCGGTGATCCGTACCGGGCCGGCGAACGGAGGGAGCTCGACCCGGGCGGCGATCACGCGCCCCTTGTCCCGGACGGTCACGCCGCCGCTCTCGTACTTCGCAGAGTCGTCGGGCGCGAAATGAATCGTGTGGTCTCGGAAGACGACGATGGTCCGGGCATCCGCCGTTTCGAAGGCGCGCGGAGCGCCCGCCCCCGGGTTCAAAAGCGCCAGCGCGGCGAGTACCCCCACGGTGAATAGCTCCGTCTTGCTCGCCGTTGGTCGTCTATTGCGCTGTGTCATAGGTTAACCTCAAAGTGCGTATCTCAAACGGCGCCATCCGGAGCACCGCCGCCGGCGCCGCCTCAAGCCGTCGGCCGACCGCCCGCTCCATCAAATCGGTTTCTTCGAGAGTGAAATTCGGGAAGTCAATCTCCAGCCGCCCGGTCGAGTGTCGGCCGTGGGTCTCCGCCACGCGGAGAATCAGGCCGGCGTCCTTCTCCGCTTTCTTTACTGTCTCCAGGACCACGCCCTCGCCGGAGAGCCGCACCGGGAGGCGGGTGTTCGTCGCGCGCACGCCCTTCGCCGCCAGAAGCCCCTGGTTCAGCCGCGCCGCCTCGGCCATGACCTCGGAGGCGGCCAGATCACCGGGGTGAGGGAGGAGGCTGTAGGTGAACCGGTGTTCCCCCTGGTCGGCGTCCGGATCGGGGTAATTGGGGGCGCGCAGCAGGTTGAGATCCAACAGGCCGTTCTCGACCCGGTAGCCGTACTTGCAGTCGTTGAGGAGCGCCACCCCGTGGTCGCGGTCGGACAGATCGGCGTAGCGGTGCCCCACGACTTCAAACCGGGCCTGCTCCCACGAGGTGTTGCGGTGGGTGGCGCGCCGGAGATAGCCGTACTGGATGTCGAACGCGGCGTAGTCCGAGCGGACCGTGACCGGGAACGCCACGCGAAGCATCCGGTGCTTCTCGCGCCAGTCGACCGCCGTTTCGAAATCGAGCCGCCGCGACATCCGCCCCAGCCGCACCGTCTGCACAATGTGCGACCGGCCGATCCGGTAGCGGAAGCGAACCCCCCGGCGCACGTCCCCGGCCGGCAGCGGTTCGGCCGCGGCCGCCCGCGCCGTGGCCAGCGGCGTCTCGCGATAGAAGGCATCGATATCCCAGGCGTCCCAGTCGTTCGGCCGATCCTCGTACAGTGTGAGAATATTCCCCGGCGCCTCGGGGACCACCAGTTCGAGGCCGAGCGCCTTGTCGAAACAGCGCAGCAGCGCACCGCTCTCCGCCAACTCGTACCGCACCAGGTCATTTTCCAGCACCAGACTCTGGCCGGGCGGCGCCGCCGGGGCTGTTGTTTCTGCCGTCCGGCGGAGCGTCAGCGCAGCGTACGGAGGAATGCTCACGTGCACCGCCACGCCGTCCGGTTCCCGCTGGCACGGAGGCGTCGGCCCGCCGCCATCGATTTCGCAGCCCGCCCAGCCCGCCGGGAGTGTGACCGCCCCCTCGTAGGGATAGTGCAGGGTATTGACCAGAGTGAGGCAGTTCCCGTCGGCCGGATACAGCTCCGCGGCCACCGCGGCGGCCAGCCGTTCGCACCCGGCGAGGGCCTCCCGGTACTCCGTGTGCGCCACCCGGTAGACGCGGCCGATGCTGGAGCCGGGGATGATGTCGTGGAATTGGTTGAGGAGCACCGTCTTCCAGACCGCGTCCAGCTCCTGCTGCGGGTAGCGGTCGAGCGGGAGCTTGGCCGCGAGCATCTCCAGCGCCCGGAGCTTGTGCTCCAGGCGGCGATTGGCCCACTTGGCATACGCCTGCGTCGTCAAGGTCCCGCGGTGGAGTTCCAGGTACAGCTCTCCCGTCCAGGTCGGCAGCCGGTCCCGTTCGGCGGCGAGGCGGCGGAAAAACTCGCGGGCGGGGCCAAACCGCACGCGCGGTGCTCCCTCCAGATCGGCCTGCCGCCGGCCCATTTCGATGTGCTCCTCTTTCGGGCCGCCCCCGCCGTCGCCGACGCCAAAGAGACAGAGGAATTCGTCGAGATAGTCGTTTTCCCGGAAACGCTCCTCGGCCGCGGCGAGCGATTCGGGGTGCAGTTGGCTGTTGTACGTGTTTTCCGGCGGGAAATGGGTCAGCACCTCGCTGCCGTCGATCCCCTGCCACCGGAACGTGTGGTGGGGAAATTCATTCGTCTGGTTCCACGACAGCTTCTGGGTGAGGAAGTAGTCGATGCCGCTCTTGCGGAGCAGTTGCGGCAGGGCCGCCGAGTATCCGAAGACGTCGGGCAGCCAGAGGTTGTCGACCTCGACGCCGAATTCGTCGCGGAAGAAGTTCTTGCCGTGGAGGATCTGCCGCACGAGGGATTCGCCTCCGGTCACGTTGCAGTCCGCCTCCACCCACATTCCCCCCTGCGGCTCCCAGCGGCCGGCTTTCACCGCCGCCCTGACCTGTGCGTACAGCTCGGGGTAGTGTTCTTTGACGAAGGCATAGTGCTGCGGCTGGGAGGCGCCGAACACGTAGTCGGGGTACCGCGCGAGCAGGTCCAGTTGGGTGGCGAAGGTCCGGGCGCACTTGCGGATGGTCTCACGCACCGGCCAGAGCCACGCCGTGTCGATGTGGGCGTGCCCGACCGCGGTCACCGCCAGGCTCGAGGCCGCGGCCGGTTTTTTCAGTTCGCGCGCGAGTATCTCCCGGAATGCCCGGGCGCTTTCGCCGCTCGTCGCATACGCATTCAGCCCGTCGACCGCCGCGCGGACGATTCGCGCACGGCGCACGCTCCTCTCCGGAAGGCTCCTCACCAGCCCGAGGAGCACGCGCAGGTCGAGCGTGAGGTGCCACAGCTCGGTGTCGAAGACGGCGAGGCGGAGGGTGTTGACGCGCGCGTCGTACCGGCCGTCGCGGTTGGCCGCGTCCGGGCCGGGGTCGAGATCGCAGAACATGCCAAACAGGCCGTTGGCGGCCGCCTCCACCCAGAGCTCGACCGGTTCCCCGCCCGCGCAGGGATCGAAGAGGCGGACAACATCCCGCCCAAATTCGGAGTCGAACACCGAGCCGTTCGTGATCCCCTGGAGCATCCGGCCGTCGGGCCGGTACACCAATCCCTCGCCGCCCAGGTCGATGTGCGCCACGACTGTCCGCCCGCGGTACGTCTCCGGCACGCGGCCGACCAGATGAAACCAGCCGCTCTCCCAGTTCCGGCCCCAGACATCTCCGACCGCCACCGGCTCGCAGGCGAGCCCGTGTCTCTGCGCGAACGGCACCGGCTCGGCCGAGCGCGCACAGGTCGCCGCGAGCGCCGCCGGCTCGCGGAGGATTCCCCCCACGGCCCGGCGATAGAACTGCTCGAGCCTTCGGATCGCGATGAGCGTGTCTTTCGTGTTCACTGTCTGTCTCCGTTCGGCTTTACGTGCGGGGGGCCGGCCCCGATTCGGACACGAACCCGTCGTCGCGATGGTCGCGGTCGGCCACCTTCAGGCGGCGGTTCATTCGCCGGAGGTCCCGGAAACCGCCGATCACAAACCAGATGATGATGGCCGACGAGACCGCCACGTGGATGGCGAGGTAGGTGCGCCAGAACGACAGCCAGGCGCCGTCGCTCACCTCATGGGTCAGATTGTAGATTGTGCCGACGATAAACACGAGCAGCCACGCGCCGGTCCAGACGTAGTTGAGGATGTAGATGATCTTGTCGCCGCGCGTGAACTCCCGTCCCATCCCGAGCATCTTCCACCCCCGGGCGGGGGTCGCGTTGACGACCGTGCGTTCTCCCTGGATCGCGTATCGCCCGCGGTGGAGCAGCCGGTCGATGTTGAACGGTTCGCGGCGGTTCAGAAGCGAGACCGCGATGTAGACGAGCGAGGCGCCCAGCATGCTGATCCCCCAGAACCACTGGCCGTTGATGAAGAAATCGGGGATGATCTGGTGGATGATGATCCCGGCTACGGCGATCCCGGAGCCGGTAATCATGGCGGCCCAGGCGGCTGCCGCCGTCCCCCGCTTCCAGTACAGCCCGCCGATAATGACCGCCCCCGAGCCGCCGGCGAAGATGGCGCCGGTGATGGCAAAGAACAGGAAGATGTACTCGGCCTGCGTGAAGATGAGGCTGAAGAAGAAGGCGAACGCGCCGACCGCGACAATCGCCCAGCGCAGCACGCGGAGATGCTGTGCCGGCGCGAACGGCTTTTTCCGCAGGGGCATGATGACGTCCTGCACGATGATGCTCCCCCACGAGTGCATGTAGGCGTCGAGCGTGCTGATGCTCGCCGCGAGCATCATGGCGGCGAAAGCCCCGATCAGCCCGCGCGGCAGCAGGTGGGTGAGCACGAGCGGCACTTTCACCTGGCTCTGCACCGCCTTGCCCTCGATCCCCGACAGGGTGTCGGACACCGCCGCTGCAATCGACGCAAAATCGGGGTGGTTGAGAACCGTGTAGGCGACGATCGGCACGAACAGGAACATGATCGACATCGGAAGGTTGCGCAGCGACGAGAGCACGCTTGCCATCTTCGCCTCGTGCGCGCTCCGGGCCGACGAATTGTAGGCCTGCGTCCCCTGCCACGACATCGTCCCGTAGATCACGCCGATGATGCCCACGAGGAAGTACCAGAAATTGAAATCTTCCACCTGGCTCGTCTTGAACGGGTTGATCAGCGAGGCATCCCGCGGCGCCGCCGCCAGCGCCTGCTCGATGTGCCCCCAGTCGAACGAGACGAAGAAGTACACAACGAGGGCGATGAACACGCCGTAGACGAGCACGCCCTGGAAGAAGTCGGCGTAGATGACCGATACTTGTCCGCCGCCGAGGACGAAGTAGAGCGAGACGCCCAGCAGGAAGAGCATCATGAGCGGGAAGAGGGGGACCTCGAACCCGAGCAGGGAGACCGATTCCGGCAGACCGCAGAAGTAGATGAAGAACCGGGCTTCGACGGCCGGGAAGATTCCGAAATTGACGATGCCGGAGAGGAAGGCGATGAAGCCGGTGAAGATGCGGAACTCCCGGCTGTAGCGGGCCTCGAAATACTGCGCCAGAGTCAGCGAGCGCGTCTCGCGAAACCGGTAGATCACCCATCCCGACACGGTGATCAAGAGTACCACGAGCGCCGTCGTCATCCCCCACCAGGTGAGCGAGAAGCCGGCGATGAGGTTCATCTCGAGGTTGCCGACGACCGTGATTGCGCCGATGCCGGCGGCGCCGCTGGCCACGCACAGGACATACCGCCCGGCGGAGCGCCCGGCCGAGAGGAAATCGGCCACGCTCCGCATCACCCGCCGCCCGCCCTCCACCGAGGCGATCATGAGCCCGAGCGACACGATGACGATGGCCCAGTCGAGAAGGCTGAGATTCATGGGTGTCCGCCTTGCCTAGCCGCCCGCCTGCCCGGTCGGCGCCGTGCGGCCGTCTTCTGTAATCCGGAGCGCCCCGCCGCCGTCGCGGCGGACAACCTCCGCTTCAAAACGATCTTCCGTTGCCCGGAGCGCCGGCGGCCAGGTGAAACCGCGCGGTGCGGCGGTCTCGAGCGCGAGATCCGAGTGGGCCGCGGTGAAGCGGCCGTGCGCGGCCTGGTAGTTGCGCTCGGCGTAGTACACCTGGCGGAGCGCCCAGCGGGCGGAATCCGCCGGGTCGGCGACCAGGGCCGCCTCGGGCGACCCGGGCGGCGCCGCCGAAAACTGCACCAGCCCCCACATCTCCGGGTAGTGCATCGCGATCAGTCCCTGCGGCGACCAGACCCAGTTGTCCTCCGGCAGCGGCCGGCCGGTCGCCGGATCGGTCACCTTCGCATACACGCCGTCGCGCGCCTCTACCTGCCATTCGACGCGGGAGAAATTGACTTTCCACCGGTCCCCCTCGCGCGGCGGGCTCGGCCGGTGCGCGCACTCCGCCAGGACCGCCCAGGGAATGGCGATCTCCACCCGCCACCCCGAGTCGACGTCCGACGGATCGTTGAGCGTCCCCTCCACCGCCACCGCCGTCTGCAAACCCGCGATGTCCCAGGCGTTGACCGCCGGTCCCCCGTCCCGGTAGGGCTTCAGCAGGAGCAGGTCCCACACGGTGTTGAGCGCGTTCACCTCGAGTTCGTAGTACTCGTGCGTGTCCGCGTCGGGATCGATGAACACCTCGAAATCATTGTCGTGGTAGATGACCGCGTCGCGCCGGGTGAGGGTCGCCCACACGTGCGGCTCGGCCAGTTCGGCCCCGATGTAGAAGCAGGTTGAGTCCCACAGCATTTTGGCGCGCGTGCGGAAACGCGGAGCCGGTTTCCGGTCCCCCTCGATATCCGTGAACAGCTCGGTCCACCGGGCCTGCCGCCACGCGGCCTCCTCCAGGCGGCCGTCGACCGTGAGGCCCTCGGCCGTCCGGCAGCACACGTAGCCGCGCGGTGCGTAGGGGATCGCCGGGACCGGCAGAGTGTCGCCCGACGATCCGGCCGAGGCCCCTCGCCCCGGCTCCGGTCGGCATCCGGAGACGACGGCCAGCAGCAGCACAAACAGGGCGATCCGGGCCGCCGGGACGCCTTCGCACCGATCACACTTCATCGCACGCCTCGAGCAACTCGCCGACAGTCGCGGTCGCCAGTCCCACGCACGTGTCGGCCGCCCCGTAGTAGAGCAGGAGCTCGGCGTCGTCCTCGACCGCGCCGTCGCCGCCGTCGCGGGCCGGGATCAGCCCGGTCGGAAAGACCACGTTCGGCACCTGGCCGGTCAGCTCGTAGAGTTCCCGCGGTTCCAGGATATTGGCGCGGCTGCGCGCGATCACCCGGCCGGGGTGGTCGGCGGCCAGCAGTACGACCCCGGCCTGGTAGATGTTGCTCGCCGCGAAGTGGGTGGCCACCCCGTGGTACACGTGGAGCCAGCCGTGGCGGGTCCGGAGCGGGGGCGGCCCCGACCCGATCAACTCGTCCCAGTAGTGCGGCCGCCCGGCCATCACCGGCCCGCGGGGCGACCAGTCCTGCAGATTCTCCGACACCGCCCACTCGATCGCATCGCCGCTGGCCACCCCGCCCTCCAGCCGCGTCCGGTTCGGCCGATACAGCATCGCGTACGCCCCGCCGATCCGCTCCGGGAAGATCACCGCGTTGCGCGCCTCATCATGCAGGATCTCGCCGAGGAATTCGAACGCGCGAAAATCCGTGGTCCGGGCCAGGCCGACCCGGCAGCCGGCATCGGTATCCATCGCCAGCGTGACATAACACACGTCGCCGATCCGGGTCAGCCGCGGGTCGTAGATATGGTGGAGGCGGTGCGGGAAGCGCTCGAGGCCGGAGAAGGTGATCGGGCGGCGGTCGATCCGGAACTGAATGCCGTTGTCGCTGAACGCCGTCAGGAGGAAAGTCTCGCGGCCCCGGTTCTGGACCCGGAGGATCAGCACCACCTGGCCGCGCCACCGCACCGCGCCGGGATTGAACACCGACGACACATCCACCAGCGACGGTTTGATGCAGGGAATATCAGTGCGGCTGATCAGCGGGTTCCCGGAGTAGCGCTTCATCGAGTCGTGTCGTTGCAGACCTTTTCCCCAAGGATAGGTGAATGAGTCTCGGGGGACAAGAGGTTTCCTGCGCCGGGGGTGCGGACCGGGCGGCCGGAAGCTGCATTCGCTCGGAGGAAAGCCCGGAGAGCGCCGGATGCGTGTGTCGAAGAAATGTGCGGTGCGGGGCAAACACTTACGGGCTGAAGCGGGAAATCCCGGCGGTCGGCCGCAGTTCCCCTGCGTATCCGAAGAACCCCAGGGCAACCGAGGTCTTATCAGTTGGGGCAGCGATCGGCGGCGCCCCGGGTCGTTCGCCGCATTCGTACGCCAAAATGCGACGAGCGGGAGGTGTGCTCCCGCTCGTCGGCGAACCCGATATCGCCAGACCGGCTTACAGGCCGACATCGACCAACAACCCGAGTTGGTCAGTCTTGATCTTATCGGCCTTGCCTTCTTCGCGATGGGTGTATTCGGCGTGCAGCGCCACGTTGACGGCCGTCCAGTCGCCGAGGTAATAACGCACCAGGAGGGAGAACGCGCTAATGGTGCATTCCTCGTCGAAGTCGGGAGGGGTGACCCAGTTGTAGGCGGCCGATCCGACCAGCCGGTTGTTCATCAGCCCGGCGTAGTCGAGCTGTACGAAACCGCCGGTGAAGTCGTAATCCGCGGTGTCGGCGGGCACAGCGGGGAGGTTAATGGCCTGGTCATCGGATCCCTGCAGGAACATGCCGTGCAGGTTGAACGTCTGCCAGTTCAGGCTGAGGTCGGCGCCGATGCGGTGGAACTGCGCATGCGCCCGGCCATTCCCCTGCCCGGCCGCATCGGGAGAGGGATCGCCCGTGATGGTCGGACACCACCCGAAATACCCGAACAGACCGATTCGCTGGCCGGCGTTCTGTCCTTCGCCGCGCCCGAACACCTGCGAGGCCCGCACATACACGTCTTTCGCGCGGCTGTTGTCGGGGTTGGCCCCGCTGCCGTTGACCACCCCGAGGGCATAGAACAACCCGCGGCGGAAGTGCCCGGTCACCTCCACTCCCAACTGGTTGTCGTCGAACACGAAGCCGTTCGACGGCGTGGTGAACGCGTAAATCTCGTACGGCTGGAGCAGGTAGTACGACCGCTTGCTGCTGAACGGATGGTAGGCGGGCTCGAACCGTCCGACCCGCACGTTGACGGCATCCGGCACCAGATTGCTGAAAACCAGGTTGGCCGATTCGAGCCCCCCGAGCTGGCTGGGAGCGGACCCGTCGGCCGGCCCGGTGTAGTCGGCCGCCGGTTCGTCGATCCGCGGCGTATAGACGATGAGGTACGAGATGTTCTTGTGGAGCACTCCGGCCGAGAACACATCCAGTCCGTGGATGGCGAACCCGGCGGTGTTGGCATTGGGCCGGTGGCTGGCGAACAGGCCGACACTGGTGCGCACCGCCAGCGGCGGCGCCGTCTCAAACACCGTTCTCTCCAACCCCTCCTGTCCCGGAATCTGGTAGCCGCTGTTCCGGTAGAGCTGGCCGAAATCGTTGAGCTTGGTGAACCCCGTGTGGCACATATTGCAGTTGAAACCGTACTTCCGCGCGAATGCCGGCACCCCCTGGCTCACCTGAGGTACCATCAGGAGGATACCGATCGCGAGCGCGCCGCGTCTCATCATTCTGCTCATGATAACCTCCTTCACTTGGGCATTTTCTCCGGCGCGACCGGCTGTTCGTTCGCCACCGAGGGGTTGCTGCTGACCATGGCGCGCTCCATGAAAGCCACCAGGGCGTCGATCTCCGCGCGCGACAGCCCCAGCGGGAGCATGAGGGGGTCGAGATTCGCATCGTCCGTTCCCCCGCCGCGGTTGTACAGCGTCACGACGTCGTGCAGCGTCTTCTCGGTCCCGTTGTGCATGTAGGGTGGGCGTTTCGCGGCGTCCCGCACCGTCGGCGTCTTGAACTTCGCCGCGTCGGCGGGGTCTTTCGTGACCGCCTGGCGGCCCTCGTCGTAGGCGGCGCCGGGAGCCGGGGCGACCCCGAGATTATGGAACCGGCCGTCGGAGAAATACCCCCCCCAGTGGCACAGCGTGCAGTGCCCCTTGCCGTTGAATATCTCCAGCCCCTGCTTCTCCTGCCGGGTGAGGGCCGACTGATCGCCGCGCACGAAGCGATCGAACGGCGAGTCGGTGGTCACAATCGTTCGCTCATAGGCGGCAATCGCCTGGGCGACCAGGTCGAGCGTGATCGGGACCTCCCCGAAAACCCGCTTGAACTCTTCCACGTACTCCGGGAAGCCGTCGACCGTCCGGAGCATCGCGTCGTGGGTGTTGCCCATTTCGATCGGGTTCGCGATCGGCCCTTTCGCCTGCTCTTCGAGCGACGGCGCCCGGCCGTCCCAGAACTGCAGCGGGCTGTAGGCCGCGTTCGAGACCGGCGGCGCACGTCGTCCGCCGCGCTGGCTGTTGATCCCCGCACTCGTCGGCCCCGCGTCCGACCAACCCATGGCCGGATTGTGGCACGTCGCACAACTGATCGTGTTGTCCTTGGACAGGCGGGTGTCGAAATAGAGCTGTTTGCCCAGCAGGACTTTCGTGTCGGTCTGGGGGTTGTCGACCGGCACGATGACCGGCGGCAGATTCCCCAAGCGCTCAGGGCCCAATGAGTGGGCGCTGACAGCCGTGAGCGGAACACCGGCGTCGTCGGCGGCCGCCGGCCCCGGGCCGAACAGGGCCGCCGCCGCCAGAAGTAAAGCAGCACCGAATCTCATGTCATCGCCTCCTTTCCCAGGGCGCTGTGGGCCCTGGCGCGAAGAATCATCCGACCGCTTCGTGATTTTCCGTGGGCCAATATCCGCCGCTCCCAATGCACCGTCAACAGCAGTCTTGGAGTGCGGCATCGATATCGGGCGCCGGACCGGCCGGGCCGGGGACTCGCGTCAGAATGTGACAGCCGCGGCCGCATCCGAGCCGGCGTCTCCCCGGCTCGCCCGCCTCCGCCCCGCCCGCCGGCGCCGTCTCAGAACCTCACCCCGACCATGAACGATAGGTTCGTGTTCGTGATCTTCACCGAGAGGTCGCCGTCGAGATAGTAACTGTCGCCCGGTTCCGCTCCCGTCGCCTCGTTGACCGCGGCGGCGAAATCATCGAAGCCATCGACCATGCCGATCAATCCCACCGTGTACCGCGCGTCGAAAGTGAAGTACCCGTAGTCGATGCCGCCGCCGAAGACGAGCCCCACGTCCACCGACTGGGTGTAATCGGAGAGGTCGATTCGATAGTCGCTGACCCGGAACTCCGAACCAAGGAGGAAATCCAGCGCCGGCCCGGCGAAGAGGTTTGGATGAGCCGGCCCCGCAGGCATGAGGTCGAACTTCAGCAGCACCGGGATTTCCAGGTATTCCGTAGCCCATTCGGGCGTGTAGAAGAAGAAATCCTTCTCCGCTCCCTTGGCGACGTACAGGATCTCCGGCTGCACCGCGAATTGGCGGCTGACACGGTAGGTCAGAAACGCACCGGCCGTGAAACCCACCCGGCTGTCCAGAAAATCATCCAGTTCATCGTACTCGGTGTTGATTCGGGAAAAGTCGAGACCGAGTTTGACACCCTTGCCGGTCACCCCGGCAGGCGACTCCTGCGCGCTGGCGGCGATGCCCAGCATCAATAGTGCTCCCGCCATCAGGATTAGCTGCTTCATAGGACCTCCTCATCACGCCGGTCGTTGATAACGCCGTCATTTTGTGGCGGCAATATGGCGGGGGGCTGATCGCCCCGCCAAGATAAAAGCGGCCTCCCGCCATGATGATCGCGGTGAAAAAACCCTTACGGATAGCGCCCGAAATCGCCGCACCACGGCCGCCGCCGCGATATCCGCCGCCGAGCGCGGACCTCGGTCACAACGATCGTCTCGGCTGACGTATGATGACGGGGACGGCTGCGATTTCCGGCCCGCCGGCTCAGGAATTCCCTGAGCTCCACCGCTCCTTTTGGCGAAGCAGGCGTTCGCCCGCGCGATGGAAATCGTGGCCGGAATCGTTGCGTCGGCTCAGGATTCTGTTCCCGCGCGGCTCGCCTTTATGACCGCTCCGACTCCGATTTGGCAACCCCCACATTCCGGCGGCGCCCGATTGTCGCAATTTCTTGTCTGCCGTTATTTCTCAACAGAGAAAACAAACGGGTCGAAAGGGCCGACGCTGACGGCAGCGCGCCGGCCGGTTGGGCGGACAAGCGGCGCCGAACCGGCTTCACTTCGACCCGCCCGTTGCGAAGAGACCAGCCGCTGACTCATAACCCAATGGAGGTAGGTCGCCATGAACCGCAGATACGTCGAGACGAAGGTTCTCGCCCAGCATGGCCCGTCCACCCACCTGCTGATCAAAGCCGGCGACACGGTCGTGCAGGCGAACTACGCCGAAGTGGCGCCGTGCGCCTTTCCCGTGTGGACCGGAGCCCCCGTCTATGTCGAGATTCCCGCGCATGGAGTGAAGAACAGCGTTCCCGGGTCGTTCTCCCGGGCCCCAGAGCCCCAAGACGCCTCCGGCGAACTGCCCAACATCATCAAGTTCCCGGTGTACACGCACCAGGAGGAGACCGCGCTTCAGGAGTTTGAAGACCTCGCCGGTCCGTCGGGGCGCAGCAACGGCGCCACCGGCCCGGGCTCGCGCCTTCCCGTCGTCGCCATCGCCGCCGCGGCCGGCGCATTGATGAATGACGACCGCCGCATCGAGACCCACCGCGTCCTGCCGGTGTGGAACGACGGCACCGCCGTGCTGGTGTCGCTCGACTGGTGCGAGGGCGAGCCGGCCGAGGGCACACCCAATCCGGAGTGGCACCTGCGCGCGTCGAACGGCCTGCCCCTTGACCTCGGACTGCGCCATCTCGCCGAGTCCGCCCAGCTGCCGGCCCAGGCCGCCGACAGCCGCTACTGTCTCACCGTTTCGCCGTGGAAGCTCGGCGCCGCCGTTCTCGGCAGCCCGGGCCACGAAACGGCGCACAAAATCTGGCAGCGCGAATGGCGCTATGACGACCTCGAGGAGTTCCGCAGCGCTCTCGGGCGGCTGCGCGATGCCCTCCTCGGTCTGACCGCCGACCTGCCGTCGATGGCCGAACAACGTGCGTGATCTACAAATGAAACCTGTTTACCGGAGGATACCATGCGTATCGTAATCCCCAAAGAAATACTCCACGCCGAGAAGCGTGTGGCCGCCATACCTGAAACGGTCGCGAAATTCCGTCAGAAAGGCTTCGAGGTGGCGGTCGAAGCCGGGGCCGGCGAAGGCATCTTCGTGTCCGACAGCGACTACGAGAAGGCCGGAGCCGCCATCGTCCGCGATGTCGAAGAACTCTTCGGCCAGGCCGACCTGATCCTGAAAGTCAAACAGCCGATCTTCAACGAGGCCCGGGAGAAGCATGAAGTCGACATGATGCCCTCCCGCGCCCTGCTCGTGACCTTCCTCCACCCGGCCTCTCCCGACAGCCACGACATCGTGCGCAAGCTGGCGGCGCGGAGGATCACCTCCCTGACGATGGACGGCATCCCGCGCATCTCGCGCGCGCAGCGCATGGACGCCCTGACGTCCATGAGCACGGTCGCCGGCTACCGGGCCGTGCTTGACGCCGCCGAGTACCTTCCGCGGTTTCTCCCCATGGTCGGCACCGCGATCGGGGCTATCAAGCCGGCCACCGTCCTCGTCGTCGGCGCCGGCGTGGCCGGGCTCCAGTCGATCGCGACCGCCAAGCGCCTTGGCGCGGTCGTGAAAGCCTGGGATATCCGCGAGTCCGCGCGCCAGGAAGCCGCCAGCCTCGGCGCCAAAGTCGAGGGTTTCGACGTGCCGGCTGACCTGGCTATCGCGCCCGGCGGATACGCCCGGCAGCTGCCGGAGGAATGGCTGCGCAAGGAGCAGGCCGCGATCGGCGCTATCGCCGCGCAGGCCGACATCATCATCCTCTCCGCGCTCGTGCCGGGCTCCCTGGCCCCCACGATCATCACTGAGGAGATCGTCGCCCGCATGCGGCCCGGCTCGGTCATCATCGATATCTCCATCGACCAGGGCGGCAACTGCGCCCTCACCAAGCCCGGCCAGGACGTCTGGGCCCACAGCGTGCGGATCTGCGGCGTTCAGAACCTCCCCGGCCGCATGCCCATGCAGTCATCCTGGCTCTATGCGAACAACATGTACTACTACATCGAGAACCTGTTCAAGAACGGACCGGGGACGCCGGATTTCGAGGACGAAATCGTGCGCGCGTCGCTGGTCACAACCGACGGTCGGATCGTCTACGAACCCGCCCTGGAGGCCATGGGCGAGCGCGTGACCGTCTGAACCGCCGCCCGGAGGATGAAGTCATGACGGATCTGATACTCATGCTGCTGGTGTTTGCCCTGTCGTTCGGCGCCGGCTACCTGCTCATCTCGCGGGTGCCGCCGCTGCTCCACACGCCCCTCATGTCCATGACCAATGCCGTGTCGGCGGTGACCATTCTCGGGGCCATCCTGCTGTTCGCTGTCCCGTCCGGCGCGGGCGAGAGGGTGATCGGCGCGCTCGCGCTGATCACCGCCGCCTTCAACCTCGTCGGCGGCTTCGTGATCACCGACCGGATGACGCGGCTGTTCAAGACGCAGCACGATCCGGCCAACCGAACGGACGGTGCCTGAATGAGTGTGGCGGCCGCGCCCATCGGCTAAGGTCCGCGCCGAACGGTTCGGGCGACGCGGAAGGACGGACGCCGGCCTTCGGGCCGGCGGCCCGAACCGCCGCACCGGACCCCGCTCCGACGCGGCGCGGCTGCCTCTACACGGAATGGAGTATGGATATGAATAGTCTCACTGCACTTTTGCTGGACCTCTCGATCATCGCGCTGCTGATCGTCGGCATCACCCTCTTTCGGACGCCGCGCGGCGCCCGTTTCGGCAACCTGACGGCCGCCGCCGCTCTGCTGGCCGCGATTGTGCTGGTCCTCTCGCGCAACGCCATCTTTGACCCGGCCTGGCTGGTGGTGGCCCTGCTCATCGGCAGCGCCGTCGGCGCCCTCGTCGCCATGCGCGTCACCATGATCCAGATCCCGGCCATGGTGGCCTTCCAGCACGGCGCGGGCGGCGTGGCCGCCTGCACCATCGCCCTGGTCGAATTGACCCGCACCGGCGTCGTCCTCACCCCGGTCGGCGAGCTCTCTGGCTACCTCGGGCTGGTCATCGGCGCCGCTACCTTCAGCGGCAGCATGCTGGCCAGCGCCAAGCTGGCCGCCAAACTTCGGCAGACGCCCACCCTCCTGCCCCGCCACAACCTCCTGCTGCTCGCGCTGCTGGCGGTGATTGCGGGCCTGTGCGCGGCGGCTGCCGGCGCCGTCGGATCCTCACTCATGGCTCTTCTGCTCGGCCTCCTCGTCGCCTCGGTCGGGCTCGGCCTCCTCTTTGCGATCCGCATCGGCGGCGCCGATATGCCCGTGCTGATCTCGTTCTTGAACGCCACGGCCGGGTTGGCGGCCGCCTTCTGCGGCGTCGTCATCCAGAACCGCCTCCTCATCGCCGCTGGCGCCACGGTCGCCGCGTCCGGCTCCATTCTGACCGCGGTCATGTGCAAGGCGATGAACCGGAGCTTCGTGAAGGTGCTCTCGGGGGCGAAGCAGAAATCGGCGGGGAGCGCCGTCGCGGAGGCGCCCGCACGGCAGCCCGTGACGCGGCGGACGCAGACGTATACGGAAGCGATGGCCGAGGCCATCCAGGTCCTCAACCGGGCTGACCGCATCATCATCATTCCGGGCTACGGGATGGCCTTGGCCAAGGCCCAGTTCCAGGTGGCCACCCTCGCCCGCACGCTCATCGAGCTCGGCAAACGCGTCAGCTTCGCCATCCACCCCGTCGCCGGCCGCATGCCCGGCCACATGAACGTGCTGCTGGCCGAGGCCGACGTCGACTACGAGCTGCTGCGCGAGATGGACGAGGTCAACCCGGAGTTCGCCGAGACCGACGTGGTGCTGATCATCGGCGCCTGCGACGTTGTCAACCCCGCTGCCATCAGCCGAGCCGATACCCCGATCTCGGGCATGCCCATTCTCAACGCCCACGAGGCGCGCCACGTCCTGGTGCTCAATCTCGACGAGCGGCCCGGATACTCGGGCGTGCCCAACCCGCTGTACGACGAGCCGACGACCCTGCTGCTGTTCGGCGACGCCAACAAGTCGGTCACCGATCTTCTGCTCAGCGTGCAGGCGGAACCCGCCCGGCAGCAAGGAGTGGCAGTGTGATGCTCGCCCTCAAACACCTCAACGAGAGATTGCTGCGCGCCGAGTACGCCGTGCGCGGACCGATCGTGCAGCGGGCTCAGGAACTCGAGGCCGCCGGGCGCAGGATTATCTACTGCAACATCGGCAACCCCCAGGCGCTCAAACAGCGCCCCCTCACTTACCTGCGCCAGATCCTCTGCCTGATCGAGTACCCCGAGCTGCTCGAGAATGCCGATGTCACCCGCCACTTCCCCAAGGACGTGGTGGAGCGGGCCCGGTCCATTCTCGTCCGGCATCCCCACGGCACCGGCGCCTACAGCCAGAGCGCCGGCATTCCCTTCATCCGCAAGGCGGTCGCCGACTTTGTCGCCCGCCGGGACGGCATCCCCGCCAGCCCGGAGCACGTGATTCTCACCGACGGCGCGAGCAAGGGGGCCCAGGCTGTCCTCACCGCCCTCCTCCGCCGCCGCAACGACGGCTTCATGATCCCCATCCCGCAGTACCCGCTCTACAGCGCCAGCCTCGAGCTCTTCGGCGGCAGACAGATCGGGTACCTGCTGGATGACGACGACCACTGGCAGCTCAACGAGGCGGTGCTCGAAGACAGTCTCGCGGCCGCCCGCGCGGACGGGATCAACCCGGTCGGCATTGTCGTCATCAACCCCGGCAACCCGACCGGCGCCGTCCTCACGGTCGACAACATCAAGATGATCATCGCCTTCGCGGAGCGCCACCGCCTCGCCATCATCGCCGATGAGGTCTACCAGGAGAACGTCTACGCCCCCGGCTGCCGCTTCCACTCGTTCGCCAAGGTGATGCACACGCTGGGGGTCGTCTCTGTCCCCCTGTTCAGCCTGCACTCGGTCTCGAAGGGGTTTCTCGGGGAGTGCGGGCACCGCGGCGGCTATCTCGAGATCCGCAACGTCTCCGAGGAAGTGCTCGCGCAGTTCATCAAGCTCCAGTCGATCAGTCTCTGCGCCAACATCCCCGGGCAAATCGCCACCTACCTCATGGTGTCGCCGCCGCAGCCGGGCGAACGGAGCTACGACGCCTACGTGCAGGAACGGGACGCCATCCTCGACGACCTCAAGGCGAAGGCGGAAATCCTGGGGGAGGGAATCAATCAAATCCCCGGCATGTCCGTCGACATCCCCCAGGGCGCCATGTACGCTTTTGTCCGGTTCCGCCTGCCCGAGGAGAAGGGCGCGGATTTGACGCGCCTGACGCCCGAGCAGTTGTCGGCCTACGTCGCTAAGCGCGACACCGACTACTGCCTGGCGCTGCTGGAGCAAACGGGGATTTGCGTCGTGCCGGGATCGGGATTCGGCCAGAAACCGGGAACCTTCCATTTCCGCATGACCTTCCTCCCGCCGCGCGACGAGATCGAGGCGCTGGTGGAGAAACTCGGCGCCTTCCACCGCTCCTACGCGGCTTCGCACGTGGCAGAGGACGGCGTAGCCGCCATGTCCCGCTGCTGAGTGCATGCACGGGTGTCCGGCTGCGGCGGCCCAGGGCTGCCGCGGCCGCCCCCGGACCGCTCACTCGGTCTCGTCCCCTTTCCGGGTGGAAATGTCCAGCGACGTGAGCCCCTCCCGGATCGCGAACTTGGTCAGCTCGGCCACGTTCCGCAGCTCCAGCTTGGCCATCATGTTCTTCCGGTGGGTCTCCACGGTTTTGCGGCTCACGTGCAGCCGTTCGGCGATCGCGGCCGTCGAGTGCCCCTCGGCGATCATCTGCAGCACCTCCCGTTCCCGCACCGAGAGTTTCTCCAGCGCCGAACCCAGCGCGGGGGAGAGCCGCTGGGCGTAGTCCTCGACAACGATGTCGACGATGCTGGGGCTGAGATACCGTCCGCCCCGCGTGACGATCCGGATGGCCTCGTTCAATTCGGTGAAGGCGCCGTCTTTGAGGACGTAGCCGGAGGCGCCCGCCGAGAGCATCCCGGCGACATATTGCCGGTCGTCATGCATCGACACCGCGATCACTTTGACCTCCGGCATTTCCGCCCGGATCTGCCGGGTCGCCTCGATGCCGTTGAGCTCGGGCATGCCGACGTCCATGACCACCAGGTCCGGCGTCAGTTCATGGCACAGCCGCACCGCCATCCGGCCGTTATTGGCCTCGCCGACGATCTCCATGTGCGGCTGCTTTTCCAGCAGCAGGCGAAGACCCTCGCAGAAGAGCTTGTGGTTGTCGGCGATCAATATTCGCATGTTCGGCTCCTGTTCATCGCGGGGCGGCCGGGCTGTCGGTGACCGGCACCCACAGGTGGACCCTTGTCCCGCCGCCCACTTTCGGATCGACCGTCATCCGCCCCCCGAGGTGCGTGAGGCGCTCCCGGATGCTGAACAACCCGAAGCCGCCGTTGGCCGAGGGGTACCGGCCCTGGTGCTCGAGGTCGAACCCGACGCCGTCGTCGGCCACGCACACATGCGCCTCGTTCCCCTGCCGCTCGACCTCGATCCGCACGGCCGCCGCCCCGGCGTGCTTCACCACGTTGGCCAGCAGCTCCTGGATCGAGCGGAACAGCAGCACGCGCACGCCCTCGCTCAGCGCCACGTCCTCCTCCGGCCAGTGCACCTCGACCTGCAGTCCCGATTGTTTTCTCACGTGGTCTCCCAGCCAGACCAGCGCCTGGTCGAAGCGGAGCTCGTACAGAATGGGCGGGCTGATGTCGGCGGTGATGGTGCGGGTGTCGGCGATGATCTGCTGGATGAGCGCGAGGATATCGTCGATGCGCTCCCCATGCCCCTCCGGCAGCAGGTGGCGGAGGGTCTCGAGTTTCAGTTTCGCCACGGCGAGCCCCTGCCCGATGTTGTCGTGCAGGTGCAGCGCAAGCTGCCGCCGTTCCCGCTCCTCGGCCAGCGTCAACTCCATGGCCAGTGACCGCAGGTGCTGCTGGTAGGTGGAGAGCTGGCGCTGGGCCTCTTTGAGCGAGTAGGCCTCCCCCAGCCGGTGGGCGACCGTCTCCAGAAGGTCCGCTTCCTCGGGAAGGAACTGGGGCGGGGTTCCCCCGGGCAGGACCTCGAGATACCCCACCTCGATGACCCCGACGCGCTCGCCGCCGGCGGTGATGTCCGCCTGCTGCCGCCAGGGCGTCTCCCTGTAGTTGTGGCTCTGGTACTGGCGGCTTTTCATTGTGATCCGCGCACACGCGATTTCCGGGTACTGCCAGGCCCCGGGGAGGAGTTCCACGATTCTCTGGAAAATCTCGCTCAGCTCGATGTGCCGGTTCTCGAACAGATCCGACACCGAGTGCAGACATTCGAGCTCTTTCATGCGCTCGGCGAGAGCGTGCGAGCGCGCCCGCAGTTCCTCGTCGAGGTTCTTCCGGCCCAAAGTGTCGGTCACCGTCAACTCCTTGCCCGCTCCTCGCGTGGCCGCGGGCCTCTCACTAACCAATAGAGCACTGCAGCCGCGCGAAGTCAATGCCTTTTTCGCCGCCTGCGGAGGACCGTCGCCCTCGCCGGCGCCTTTAGACGCGCGAACTCAGAACCGCAACGACAGGCAACTCAACCCGCCGTCGAGCTTGCGGAACTCCGACATTTCGAGCACGATCGTTTCGTACCCCGCCGCGCGTACGGCCCGCTCGGTTTTCGGATAGCCGGCCGCGACCAGCACCGTCCCGTTCAGCCACAGCGCGTTGGCCGCATAGCGCTCGTCGTCGTCAACCGGAATCAGATCGTACGCCCGGAACTCGGGCCGCTCTTTGAATTCCCCGGCCGCCAGCATGGTGTTGTTCTCCAGGTAGACAACGCCCGATTTCAGATGGAGAACCCGGTCGAGCGGCACCGGGGAGCCGGTCATTCCGTACGCCTCGAGCAGCGCGATAATCTGGGCCGCCCCCTCCCGGTTCGTGCGTTGCGACAGGCCGATGAAGTAGTGGTCTCCGACCATCATGATATCCCCCGCGTCGGCTGTTCCCGGCGGCTCGACCCGCTCCACGGCGTCGAACAATCCGGCCACCACCGGTTCTATGGCGGCCGCCTCGCCCCGCCGCGCGGGGGCGCCCGGCCGCATGATGATGGCGCAGTGCGGCGTCAGCAGCGCCGTGTCCTCGACAAAGGTCGAGTCCGGGAACTCGTCGTCCGCGGGCAAGCAGGTGACCGCCAGCCCGCAGGCGCGCAGCGCCTCGACGTAGGCGCGGTGCTGCGCGACCGCGAGCCGGTGGACCGGCGCGCCGAGGCCGGCGGAGGTAATGCCGTCAACCATCGTCGGTCCCGGCGCTCGGACAAGGGCTCGCGAGAATCTCATAAACGATCCGTTTCCTTTCCGTGCCCGTCCGGCAGTTCCCCGGCCGCCGCGTTCGCCGGAAGGTGCTCACCCCTCAGGGAGATGCCGAGCAGGGGCGCGCTGCGAAAGGCAATATCGGAAATGACCGCCCGCCCGCCAAAGACTATGTCACCGTGACTGGCGGCGACCGCGTGGCGGCATCCAGTCGGCCGGCGAATACGTCCTCACCTGGGACGCCGGCCATCTGCCGTCGGGCGTCTATGTGATCCGCATTGCCACAGCCGAGGCCGGCACCCCGGACCAAATGGCCACGGTTGAGGGATCGTACCCGTCGATGCGGCGATGTGGATTCTGCGCCCGCGGGGAATCACATCCCGCTTGCGGAGCTGTTGTGGACTAAATATACTGCAGCGCAAACAGCCGCAGGTTAAACCTGTTCACATTGATAGACGGTCCGTAAACCAGTGAGGTTCGCTATGTCGCACCGCAGACGGAGTCTTTCCAGCTTGGTGAGCGCGGTCGCCATTCTTCTCGCCGTTTCCCAGGCGGCGGCGGGTGAAGCAGTCGACCGGACAGGGTTCTATGTCGGCGCTTTCGGTGGCTATGTCTCCGGAAGCCTCAATTCGAATGACCCATCGCACAAGGAATCGACCGGTGACTATGACGACGACAGTCCGCTGGCGGGTATCAGCGGCGGATATCAGCGCCAGTACAGCAACAACTGGGTTGCCGGCCTCGAGATCATGATCCCGCTCTACATTCAGAAAGGAACGGCGGTCGACAAGAAGTACTTCCCGGACACGGTGACCTACGAGGCAGACTTCCGCTACGGCCTGCTGCTGGCCGCCAAGTTCGGGCGCGCCTACGGCAACGCTCTGCCCTACCTGTTTGGAGCCGCCGGATTCACCAATGTGGACGGAAAGACGCTCAATGTCGATCTCAGTGAGAACTACTCGCCCGGGTTTGAGCAGAGCGCTGCGGCGACCCACTTCCTGTGGCAGCTGGGCGGCGGCTTCGATTACCAGGTCAGCCCGGTGATGTTTGTCGGCACGCGCGTGGCCGCGTTCATTGGCGCGCGCGCCGACCATACCATGCCTTGGAATGAGCCGGGCCCCAATGAATTCGGGTACAACGCCGTGCTCGTGCAGATCCAGGGGGGGTACCACTTCTAGGGAATTTCGGGACAGCCCGGCGCAGGCAGGGTTGTCAAGCCGCGGGGCCGCCCGATCGGCATTTCCTCCCCCGGATAGCCCCAAAGACACAAGGCCCGCGGCCGGAGCCGCGGGCCTTGGGCGATGTCGTCGCCAGGTTCGAGAGGGCTCAGCACGCCGCCGGCGCCGGACCTCCGCGGAAGAGGTAGTTGACCAGCAGGGTCAGGTCGGACACCTTGATCGAGCCGTCGGCGTTCGTGTCGCCGTGGTCGGGGCAGCCGGGGGCCGCGCCGCCGCGGAAGAGGTAGTTGATGAGCCCGGTCAAATCCGACACTTTCACGGCGCCGTCGCCGTTGAAATCGCCGCGCACGACGCAGCAGGGCTCCAGGTCGACAGTCCAGCCGTTGAAGAGTACCGACGGCACCTTCGCTCCCGACAGGATGACCTTGGTGAGGAACCCGGTCGGCGGCGACTGCATCTCCGGAATGAACCGCACCGAATCGGCCAACACGTGCAGCGCGTCCTTTCCGTGGCCGAGGTGCACTTCCGTTGGCGCCGCCCAGACACCGGTGCAGCCGATACTGCTCGGGGCTTTGCCCGAACCGCGCGTACTCCAGTGCCAGCCGCTCGGGGGTGAGGAGGCCGCTCCCGCCGGACCGGTGTGTTGCTGAAGTGTCGCTACTATCAGGTTGTCGCGAAACAGCTGCACGCTCTGGGTAACCGGCCCGAGCGGCGAGAAGTCGACCTCAAGCTCCCACTCTCCGGTAAGCTCCCGTGTGACCTTTCCGGTCCCGACCGCCCGCTCCAGCGCCCCCGGCGCCTTCTGGTAGGCCTTGAACTGCAGGAACGTCCCCGGTGACAACAGGGCTCCCGGCTGCTCGAGATCCTGCCACCGAGCGCCCCATCCCCTGGTGGTGGTGTCGTGCAAAACGAACGCCACACCGATCGGGCCCGGGTCAAAGGGTCCTATTACCACAACGGTGTCGTACGTCAGCGTATCGACATCGATCGGCGGCCACCAGACCACGACAATGATGACCGTGTCCACATCGGGCCAGACCAGGGTATCCTGGGGGCACGGACTCGGCGGCGGGAGGCACTTTGTGCTGTCGCCCTGGTACGAGCCCTCGAGGCAGTTGCTGTGGACATACTGATAACATGTGTCGATCGTGCAGCAGGCCCCGGTAATCGTGTTGGGGTGGCAGCAGGTCGCTACCGGATACCCGCCATAGGGCGTAAAGCAGGAAGGCCCGTTGGCCAGGTAGCACTCCAGAAGATCGATATCTTCCTGATCCACCGCGCAGTCGCCGTTGAGATCGGCATGGCACATGGAATCGAGCGGAGGGACCCACCCGTAGACGATGCCGATCAGGATCTCCAGGTCGATATCGGTCAACGGCGAGCCGTTACCGTCGATATCGCCGGTCGCCAGACACGCGCAGGTGTCGCAGGCGGCCGAATCGCATGTCGAGAGGTCGCCGAGGTAGATCCCGCCCATGAGGTCGCAGGGAACTTGCCCCATCGTCAGGACACACCCGCCCTGGTCGCCGGGAGTGCCCGTGCCGGTGGGCAGACAGCACGCCCCCAGGGGAGCGCAGACAACGCGGTCGCAGGAGGTGCCGATTCCCTGGAACAGCCCGCCGAGGACATTGATGCAGGTGTCCTGGGTGATGCTGTCGGCGCAGGAACCGTCGGGCAGGCAGCACGCACCCCGGGCGAACTGATCGCATGCCCCCGAGTCGCAGGTGGTGCTGTCGCCGAGGTAGAATCCGCCCAGCGCATCACACTCGGTCTGCCCGAGCGCCAGGATGCAGCTCTTGTCGGGAAGGCAGCACGCGCCCACGATCGCGTCGGTCGGGCACTTGCCAAGCGTGTCGGCAAGCACCAGAGACATCACCTCGGCATGCGTCAGCGCCCGGTCGAACATCTCGACCTCGTCGAGCAGCCCGGCATACCGGTTCGCCCCGGAGGCGCTCCGCGCCCCAAACACGAGCGTGCTCGCGGTGGTGAGCGAGCCCGGATGCAGCGTCGGATTGCCCGTGGCCGCCGGGACACCGTCGACATAGAATTTGATGCCGTTGGCCAGGGTGCGATCGACCGAGACAGCCGCCAGGTGCCAATTGTTGTCCGCGACAAAACTCCCCGACAGGTAGGTGGTCGAGGTGCCGTCGGCCAGCTCGAGGCCAAGGATGCCGTTCTGCAGGATGAGCGCGTAGCCGGTGGTTGTTCCGGCGTCGATTTTGTCCACCAGCGCCGCCGTGCCGGCCGCGGCCGACGTCCGGATCCAGGCGTCGATAGTGAAATCGCCGGAGGCGAAATTCACCTCGGTCGCATCGGCAATATCAACCTGGTCGTCCAAGCCGTCGAATTGCAGGGCCCCCTGGACCTTCCCGGCGGTCGGGGTCGGCCCGCCGACATGGGTGCCGTTGTCGGCCGTGCCCCTGATGTCGGCCGCCGTCGGCCCGGAGGCTTCGCCCAGCGGCCACCAGTTGACAACGTCCGCCGGTGCGTTGACGCAGGTCGTCGAGGTGAGTCCCGTCCCCCGGGCAAGAATGTACGGCTGTCCGGTCGCGCCGTCGGTCGCCACGTACGTCCCGAAATTCCGGCCGATCGCCAGCACCACGAAGTTGCTGGGCCAGGTGTCGAACACTTCATGGGTCGAGCAGTACCAGTACGAGAGGATCGAATCGGTCACGGCGGTCAGGGACGGGTGCGACACGACCTTGTGCACGAGGTTGTGGCACTGCGAGCCGTAGACGCTGAACGTCCCGTACGGGCTGAGCGAATCCAGCATTGTGACCTGCGTCGGCGTGCTGAAAATGCCGTAGTAGCAGCTCAACATGACGAAGGCGCCCGTCTCGCCGCTGCCCGCGTTGGCCGTCACAAAGTCGAGCCCGTACTTGATCAGGCTGTCCCCGCCCGCCGTGCTGTGGTAGGCGGCGTCGGTCCCGATCAGAATCACATTCCCGTCCACCGCCGCATTCCAGACCGCCTGGTTCTGAATGGCCGCCAGGATCGGGGTGGTGTCCCCCGCACAGGAGGGATCTCCCAGTACAATCGCCTCGTACGATGAGAACTGACCGGTGGTCATCGAGGCCCACTGGGCGCCGTTGACCACCACCGGGGTGAAACCGAGTTGCTGCACCCAGTAGTATTCGCGGCTCGAACTGGGCGGATTGGCCACCGTGGACTGGAGAATGAGGACCTCGTTGGGAGCGGCCAGCGCGGGCCCAACGCCGAGGGTTATCAGCACTAATGCCGACAGGATACCGGCACTCGATCCTTTTGACTGCATGGGGATCCTTTCGAAATGAGGATACTGCTGTCGAGAAAACACTGGTTTTCGTCTGCGCGGCGCTTTGTCCGGCGAAACCGGCCACACGAACCCGCGGAATAAAGTTCTACGATTCAGTTAACCAAGGCAAAAGTCCTGCACGGGATCGGGGAACGCCGTATAATGCACTATATGGCCCGATTTTGTCAATGATTATTTTCGCGCGGGGCTGAAAAGAGCCAAGAAACACAGAGGGCGCGGGGGCGCGGCCGGAGTCAACCGCTCCGCGCACGGGATAGCCGGAGCGGCCGGCATCGCAAAGCCGATCGGGTGCAGGACCTTACCGGCGAGACGGGGAGGGGCGGGGAGGGAAGGAGGGAAGGCAGGAAGGAGTGCAAGGGCGACGGCTCAGGCTCACCGGGGAGGTGGCGCAGGAGCTGCCGCAGTGCTTCAGCGGGTGTTCGAGAACCGAGACGATCTTTGGGGGGGCGGGCTATTCGGTTTAACAGCAGTCGCTTCGGTCGAGTTGCAGGCGGGCCGGGGGACCCCCCTGTGCCCCTGCAACAGAGGGGGAGCCTGCAGCATATGTAGTGGAAATGGGGGACGGAACCCCAGTGTCGTATTGCGGCACAAGAACTTACGTGATGTAGTGCCCATATCGTGGCGCATATTTCCATGGCCAATTCGGAAGTTGCCTTGTGAGTCCAGCCTGGTCCGTGGCACCGTACTGACCACCGCAGCCAGTCCTCAGGAGACCGTGCCGGGGCTCACACCCGGCAGATAATCCGATATCTGAATCGGTGAACGAGCGGACAACCCGTGCGGGACAGAAATGACACGAGTGGTGCCAATCGGCCCTCTCCCGTCCGGCAGTTATCCCGGTTTCGGTGTCTTTTTAGTGACAACATTGGGGACAAAAAATACCGTATTAGCTATATATTCTGTAATCGGGTGTAATGTCCCATATCTGGCACAGGAGAATCGAGGTATGGAGGTTTATTCGGAGGCGGCTTTTGACCGTTATCTCGAATGCATCGGTGTGAGGAGAACCGCGCCGAGTTGGGAAGCTCTGGCTGAACTGACGTCAGCGCATCTGAGGCGAGTACCGTTCGAAAACGTGTCGAAAATATATCGGGCGCATTTCCTGGGAATCAGAAAGATTCCGCGATTGGACGAGTTTCTCGATGGCATTGAACGCTGTAATTTTGGGGGCACCTGCTACACCAACAACTACTACATGCACCTGCTATTGGTTCATCTCGGCTACCGAGCCCGTCTCTGCAGCGCCGACATAGCTGTCAACGGAGCCCCTCCCGACGGACATATGGTCAATGTCGTCTCCTTCGGCGCAAAGGAAGCCATTGTTGATGTCGGATATGGCGAGCCATTCTGGAAGCCGATTCCCCGAAACAAGGCCGATGATATCGTGCTGGAGTTGGGGTCGGAGCGCTACGTTCTGAAACCGCAGGATCAGCAAGGGCGCAGCCGGCTGGAGGTATATAGAAGCAACCAATTGGCTCATGGTTACTTGTTGAAACCGGCTTCCAAAACCATACATGATTTTGCGGAGGTAGTAGACCGCTCTTACGAGGACAAGGCGCCGTTTCTCAATCGACTCGTGGTGACACGTTTTTTCGAGGATTGGGCACTGGTTCTGCGCAACCACACACTGACCGAGATTCGCCCATCGGCACCGGTCAGGCGACAGATGGAAACGCTGGATGCTGTCGTCGAGACTATAGTGGACAGGTTTGGCATGCCCGAGGGCATCGCTTGCGCCGCCGTGGGGCTTGTCGGGAGTAAAATCTTCGGCAGCTGATGAGCAGGCGGTTCTTGTTGTCGTAGGGTCAGTAATAACAACCGATTAGTCCTCTATTTCTGTCTTGGAACTCTCTTCTTGTCTGAGTGAGAGGGACAATCTGACGTTGGCCGTCGAAAGTCATTGCGGTTTGCCTTGGCGTTTTTCGGACTTCAAGGTCAGAGGAGAATGCGCGAAATCCACCGGTTTACGTTGAAATTCAAGGAATTCTGCTTCCAGGAGAAATGGTGGAGGTGGGGGGAATCGAACCCCCGACTCGCGTTGTGGCACAAGGACTTACGGGTCATTGTGACCAAATTGTGACGCTTTCTTACAGTCTAGAAGTGGTTAACATGGCCTTGTCAAGTACGCACGGTTCAGGAACCACCGTCCCACGTCTGCTCACTTTCCGACTGGCAACTCGAGATAACTTCGGTGTGTAGCGTCGTGGTACACCTTGATATGTGCTGTCCGCGCGTCATTGCCCGTCTCCTCGACCACATTTTTCCCACTGTTGTAGTTCTTCTGTAGATAGATCGAATTGGGACAAGCAATCACCAGACGAAGTCGGCTCCCCTTGGCGACATAGCGTGAAAACCAATTGAAGCCAGTGAATTCGTATTTCAGGACTTCTCCAGGCTTGATTAGTCTCTCCTCCCGGAGAGATTCGCGAAAGCGAGCCCGCAAACGGTCGCGAGCCAGGAGAATACTCTTCCCATCCGGCATGATTTCGTACAGAGTTGCCTGGAAGTCGGCATCCGGCACATCCATGGAAATCCAGAGGACAAGCTTCGAGTTGCCGCTAACCTCGGTGCTCTCGGCAAAGGCTTCTGTGTGATATACCAAACCATTGCCAAAGAGGTTCAGCGCATAACGCTCATCCGTCAAGTAGTTCTCAATCTCCGCTGTTTCCAACTCGGCCGGCCGCGTGTCGAGTGGATCGTATACGAAGCTGTCTGAAGCGAATTCCGTCGCTCGTGCTTCCGTCAGATATCCGGAATGGAAGACATCGTTTGCATTACTGCCATTGGAACCGAGGTAAAGCACGCGTTTGTCGGCACCAATGGCTTCGAGTGAATCGGCATACTTCCACACGTCCTTGCCGACAACATAGTAGGCAACACGAGCCTCTAAAAACCCGGGCTTCTGACCCGATTTGAGAACCCAGTCGTACCACTCCTTGTGGAGTTGGTTCATGTCGAGCACGCGTGCATCTCCGAACAGCAGGCCGCCGACTTCCTTGGTCGGAGAATCTGTCCCACCATGATCCCATGGCCCAATGACTATATAATGGCGCGCTCGTGCTTCTCGAGAACCAAACATCATGTGCCGTCGGTAGAATTCCATCGCACCGGGCTGATCATCGTCGTAATAGCCCGTGATCGTCAAGATAGGCATATCGATTCGAGCGAATTGCTCGGCAGCGGGATTGCAGGCATCCCAGTAGGAATCCGGGCAGGGGTGCGCGAGCCACTCCTGAAAAAGAGCGGAGGGATTGCCAGTAATCGTATCGAGTTCCCTGAAGGCTCGATGCTCCATGTACAATTCACGGTACTTCTGTATCCAAAAGTGCGATTCCGCGAAGAGCTTCTTGTTGGCTGTCACACCGCTCGTCAGAGTGATCCACTGTACATCAAAAGGATCCCAAATATTCTTCCAAAACGGGATATCGATCGAAGGCATCGCCGCCGCCGTGGGCACGATGGTCTTCAAGTTCGGGGGAAATTCTTTGGCGGTGGCCCACTGGTCGTAACCGTCATAAGAACTACCGTACATAGCAATCCGACCGTCGCACCACGATTGCCTGGCTATCCAGCCTACAGCATCAAAGCCATCATTGGCCTCTTGGCGCAAGGCATTGAACGTACCCTGTGAATTACCGCGCCCGCGAACGTCTACCATGACGAAAACGTAGCCATTCTGTGCAAAGTAGAAGGCCTCGTTATGGTACGTATCGGCAATATACGGCGTCAGCGTCAGGATGACCGGCAGAGGCCCGGCCCCTTTCGGCTTGTATACGGTCGCATTGAGTTGAATGCCATCCCGCATGGGGATCTTAACTCCCCATAGAAGATCAATCGATGCAGACAACGACGTGTCGGTGACCTGCGCGGATAGACTGGCGACAAAGAGCACGCTCCACGCAACCAAAGTCAAAGTGGTCTTGACAATGTTCATTACCAATTTCCTCTTTTTCGACTTTGCTGCCGCATTCCTGTGCCCGACTCCTGAGAGCCCTAGATCTTCAAAGCGCATTAGCGGTTGACTCACTGCCTGCCGTGGATGCACGAACATAAGAGGCCGTAATCACGGCTTTTTCGTTTGGTCGAAAAAGGCTGCGACATCCGACTTTAGCTTCTTCAAGGACGGTTCATGAGTGTACATCTCATGGCCTGCCTCATAGTATTCTATGCGAATATGAGAACGCAAATCATCCTGCAGATCTAAATGGGAAATCATGTACTCAGTTGCAAGAAATACACTACCAAGATCAAAGGTGCCCTGCAAGACCAAAACTCGCAAGTTCGGATTGAATCCCATCGCGTGCGCAAGATCAATACCGGTGTTTGCCAGCGGCTGGGGCAGTTCATAATTCCCAGCCTTATGCCTGTAATCCCAAGTTGCAAAAACGTTCGCATCAAATACATATGTTCTATCGGGGCTGAATTTCAAATCACGTTGAAGATAATCCAGAAATGAGGCGACGAACGCTGATGTCGTCGCGGCATCCATGGGATCGTACTCCGCACTCTTCCCCAGTGGGTTAAAATTCACACCGAGGAACCGGCCATCGAGCATTCCGACTGTCTTACCATGTTCGCGCATTAATTGGTTCGCAAATTGTGCTGACGTCACTCGCATATTAGCCTTATCGAGATAATCAATCGAGAGTCCAGTGTAGCGGTGGAGTTTTTCTATGATGGCTTTCCGCGTGGGAACAGGCAGAGCGTTTCCCTGCGCGAGCGCATTCGAGTATTCCCCAAGGGCAAAAGTGCGCACCTCTTTGAGAAGCAGATCGATATCGGCGGGGGGATCGGGCAGCATTTTATGGTACCACGCAATCGCGGTGTATGTTGGAAGCGAGAACACAGAAGGCCAATGATACCCCGGCATATCGTCAAAAAGCAGTTCGAGGTCTGTGGCCATGGAGATAAGAATCAAGCCATTGAAGGACATGTATTCCCTGCTTTGAAGATAATCGACAACACCGGCTGATCTGGTTGTCCCGTAACTTTCACCCAGGAGGTACTTCGGTGAATTCCATCGGCCGTTATCCGTAATATACTGCTTGATAAACCTCGCAAACGATTCGATATCGGGGTCGACACTCCAAAAATCTTTGTCTTTCGCCTCGCCAACGGCATGACTGAAACCGGTACCGATCGCGTCAATCATGATAATATCAGTTTTATCCAATATGCTGAATTCATTATCGACCAGCTTGTAAGGCGCCGGCGGAATGAAAGAGGTATCGCCCGTGACAATTCGCTTGCCGCCCAAAGCTCCCATATGGAGCCACACCGAGCATGATCCGGGGCCGCCATTATATGCAAAAGTAATTGGCCGGTGGCTGATATCGGTTACATTGCTCCTGACATATGCGATGTAACCCATGCTAGCGTAGGGAAGATCCTTGTCATTACGAATAATCAGAGTTCCCGCCGTAGCGGTAAAAGGGATGGACTCACCGCCAATAGTGAGTTTATGCGTAGTGACTGACTTCTCTGCCTTGGGTGCCGTCGCCGAATTGACGGTGGTAGTGTCTTTGTCCTTTTCCGACAGGTTGCCGGAATCCGCCGCCACAGCACGGCTGCAGAACGCAAACAGGAACAACTGAACAACACTAATTGCTAGAAAGAGATGCTTCGCACGCATGAACCTACTCCTTTCGGGGGCCTCGATGTAGTGCCGTAGGGTAGGCGAAGATGCAGGTGCCGAAAGCTCCGCCCATCCGGTGCTGAGAGCGCCGTCACATATCTGAACAAAGCTGGCAAGTTGTTGAGGGAGTGTCAAGTAGTTATGCGAATAGGGTCGGTCGTCAGACCATTTGGGCACCGCGATCTTCCGATTTATGGCGCCGTTCGAGTGATGCCAATGGCCGTTCGAAGGGAAGTGAACTATACGTCTTCCGAGAGAATAGGTGAGGAGTATATACTCGAAATCACATGATCAAGAGTGTTTGTCGTGTCTAACCATAGCTATCATAGACCCATTATGGTGGAGGTGGGGGGAATCGAACCCCCGACTCGCTATGTGGGACAAGGACTTACGTGTCATTGTGACCAAATTGTGACCGTTTTTTTCAGCTTACTGCACTCAGACATGATCAATCTCTGTGTGATTCGAAATCTCACTGTTTGTCGTGCAAATATCGGCTAGTGATAGCTTGTGCACGTTGTCATTGCCGGTGAGACGGGCGAAATCCTTTAGCTCCGAAGTGCAAACTCTGACAAAACTCGCCAAGTTGGATGACGATCTTTCAATATCGAGCCGGCTTCGCAAGTTAGGGTCCTGAGTGGCAATCCCCATGGGACATATTCCGGTATGACACACCCGGTATTGCTGGCAACCGCAGGCAATGAGGGCAGCCGTCGCGATTGCGATTGCGTCCGCACCAAGCGCCAGGGCCTTGGCAAAATCTGAGGAAACTCGAAGTCCTCCAGTGATGACCAAAGAGACATCCCTCGCACCACAAGAATCCAGACATTTCCGGGCCCGATATAGAGCGAAGATAGTTGGCACCGACGTCGCTGCCTTAATGTACTTGGACGATGCGCCGGTGGCTCCTGGCCGGCCGTCAATAGTGATGAAATCCGGCCCCGCCTTGAGTATAAACTCCAAATCGTCTTCGACGCGGCCTGCCGCGATCTTTACGCCAATCGGCTTCCCGCTGGAGGCCTCACGCAACCAATCAATCTTCTTTCGCAGATCTGCGGGAGTCGTGATATCCTTGAATCGAGATAGACTAATGATATCTTTCCCGACTGGCATACCTCTCACCGCGGCAATCTCCTCAGTTACTTTAGCACCGGGAAGATGGCCCCCCATACCAGGCTTCGAAGATTGACCGATCTTGATCTCAATGGCGTCAACTTTCCGCAGATTCTCTTCAGTCACGCTATACTGATTGGGAACGTATTCGAAGATGTACTTGTAAGAGCTTTCCAGAGACTCAGGAAGAATGCCCCCTTCTCCAGAGCACATGGCGGTCTTTGCCAGCGCACTCCCCTTCGCAAGCGCAATCTTAGCTTCCTTTGACAAGGCGCCGAAAGACATATGCGAGACATAAATTGGAGTCTGGATCACCAGCGGCTGTTTAGCTTTCGGCCCAATGATCGTCTCAGTACTGACCGCTTCGCTATCGTTGAGAGGCAGCCGGGCAAGCTGTGCACCCCGAATAAGGAGGTCGTCCCAGGATACGACCGACTTTCTCGTCCGCATCGGTTCCAGGATGGACATGCCCGTTTCGGCCATACTATGGATGTCGGCCATCTGTTCCTCAAGGTCATCTGATGAGCGACGGTATTTTTCGGCTTGATCTAACTTGACGGGAAGTTGCGCTTTAGCCGCGATAGCAACCTCTGCGGCCTTGAAATACGCCTTGGTCGATCCACAGACAGGGCATACCCAGTCGTCGGGCAGGTCAGCCCACCTCACCCCTTCGTTCTCTTCATCATAGTGATAGTCACAGACGTCGCACTTGTAAACGGCCACGGTCAACTCCTTTAGATATCACTCTCCAAGTCGGCCGGCTCGAAATACTCTCGTGCGTGCCCACAGCATGGACACTTACCGGGCGGTTCGTTTCCCTCGTGGACGTAGCCGCAGACACTGCACTTCCACGTGATTGGCTGTTCACGTTTGTAGACGGTACCGTTCTTTACTCGATCCAACAATTTCTGATACCTCTTGCGATGATGCTCTTCGACCTTCGCGATCATACGAAAAAGAGCCGCCGCCTTCATGTTCCCTTCGGCTTCGGCGTCCTTGGCAAATTCGGGGTACATGGTTACGGTCTCGTGCTGTTCCCCTTCGATGGCGGCAACAAGATTCGCGGCGGTATCTCCAATCCCGTTGAGCAGGGCAAACTCGTCCTTGGCATGACGGCGCTCATTCTCGGCGGTCTCTTCGAATATCCTCGCAATGTAATGGTAGCCTTCTTTGCGAGCCACTTGAGCAAAGTACGTATACTTGTTTCGAGCTTGTGATTCGCCCGCAAATGCCGCTCTTAGATGTTCTTCGGTCTTACCCATCGGTAATCCTTTCCAATAGTCATAATGCAACTTGTCACTTCATTGGTTCTGTCGCTTCCACACACGCCGGCGACCTCATCCCATATACGCATCGAGTAATGTAACCTTACGTGGACACTTCATAGGCGGTCACTATTTGATCAGCAGCATCTTCTTCGTCTGCACGACATCGCCGGCCTGGAAACGATAGAGATAGACACCGGTCGAAACAGAGTTGCCAGCTTTATCAGAGCCATTCCACTCTACTCGATATGATCCTGCCGATTGCGGCTCATTCACCAGCGTCCGTACCTGCTGACCAAGCACGTTGAAGATCTCGATCGTCACCTGCGATCGGACTGGCACGCTGTACTCGATCGTCGTTGTCGGGTTAAAGGGGTTCGGATAGTTCTGGCTCACTTCAAACCGGTACGGCAGTGGGCTTTCCAGCTCGTCCTCAACGCCCACCGGTGACTTGGTCGTGAACAGGGCGAACGTACCGAGCGTGCTGATTTCAGCGGTGACGTTGTTGCCGCTCGTATCGACCAGGCCGCCGACATACTGCCAGATGTTGAGACCTTCGTGCCACCGATACATTTTCAGTTGCGACTCATCGCCAAGCACACTATCTCCGGCCATCAAGTCCTCATCCTCGTACGCAATTGTCAGCTGGTTAATGCCGGTCAAAGCAACAGTCGGCGCGACACTCACGGCGTACGCATCTCCCGCCTGCACCGCGTCGGCCTCCAACCCAGTCATGATCGGCGGATACGATGAGGCAGCTATCAGTGTCTTCGTGATGGTGCTGTTCTGTGGCGATAGACTCAGGATCGCACGGTTCCCCGGGCCGAGCTGTTTCTCCAATTGCGTCGAATCAGTAATGACAAAGGTTACATACGAGAACGGCACGAAGAATGACTGGCCGACAGCGTCAACTGCATCCAAACGAACCTGCCCCTCCGCCGCAATTGAGTCCGCTGGCCGCATGTTATAATTGTCAGTCAGCTGGGTCACGGTTGGCATAAGTGGTTGGCCGGACTGACTCAGGAACTGCACGCTCGGCAATTGCGTGAACGGCTCCGCAAATTCCAAGCGCCACCGCTGAGGCGCAATGGCGACATCGGCGGTCAGCACCAGTGGATAATCTCCTTCGATTGGCAGCAGACTGAGACTGACGCTGTCTCCGATCACCGTGCTCAAGTCCAGGGACGCCGTCAACCATTGGCGACGCACCCGTGAGGCTGCCGCTGCCGATGGCTCGTTGATGATGTCATAAACATAGCCGCGGGCGTTAATACGATCGGCGGCGGACGCCCCCAGCACCCAGAGCATGCCGTCATCGGTGGTAGACCCTTGCTCTATCATGCGCTTTCTGTCGCCGGGCAGGGACTTCTCCAGCGTCACTTCAACCGGTGCCGCCGGCACCGCCACTAAGGCGAGGTTCAGCGACCGATTGCCCGGATCAGGCGGCTGAATCGGACTGGCAAAGTAGATCTGCGCACCGACATCATAATCCGGCACCGCCAGATTGTCGTTCGGCCCGAGGATGTAGTCCAGCCCGGGCGGCGTCAGGTGCTCCAGTGTATCTTCGGTATCGGGGCGACGGATCGGTACGTAAATGCCATCGAATGTCCCCTCCGCCCACTCCTCAAACTGGTCCCAGCACGACGTGTCGTTCTTGATCAGTTGCTGGGTATTACGGCAATAGTCGGACACGTAGCGGTAGCGGCTGGACATCTCGGAGGATCGCACGCCGCCCAGGGCTCCTTCATACTGCCAGTCCATGAAACCGTAGTTACCGGCCGGATAGGGCTGGCAATGCAGATCGGGCTCTTCTGCGCATTTGCCCGCCTGATCACAGAAGAAGTACTCATCGTAAAACGCCAGAGCGTAGTGCCCGAACTCATGCCCCTTGGTACGATAGTCCATGGCCAGCGCTTCCCCCAGCGGATGATGGTCATAACTGTACGCGCGGCTCCCGTCACCGTACCACTTCCGCGGCATGGTAATGGGACCCCAGCCGGGGTGACCAATGGCGTTGACCGCCGCATCAGGTCGGTGGGTGTTGCTCGCCCGGATGTGCACATCGGCCTCCTCCCACAACTCGCCGTCATCCACAATGCCTATGGTATCCAAACGCAACTGGCCATCGGTCACATCGTACAGATAGTTGGACATCTGCTGGAAATCTTCTTGCAGTCCCTGCTGATACGCCTCCACCGCATCCCACTCCACCGATACCAGCAGATTGTAACGATATTCAGTGTGATTCATTACCACGTCAAGGCCGGAATTCTTCAGAACATCGAAATACATCTGCCCGTTATCGTCAAAGTGAGCATTGTCCAGATGAACCGAATACATTGTTCCGACAATTCCCGGATGCCTGACCGAAGGCACACTCTGCAGCAGCTTGGCGATCTTCAAACTGTCCCCGACCACGAGTTTATTCGTGCCGGTGTTCAAGTCCACTGAAAATGTGTCCTTGGCAATCGCGGTCATAGCCAGGCGTCCCTGACTGTCGGTAGTGAACGACCCCAACGTGTCCTCGGTGAAGAACGGTGGATCGTTCATCGCCTTGATGAGATTGAACTCCACGTTGGGGATAGAATTGTCGTTGACATCCTTGACAGTGATGGTTGGCGCAGGGGTAAGCAGGCAAAACCGGGAATAACCGGAAATGCTGGCTAAACAGAGGATTTCGCCCCGATTGTTAATGTCGACTGCATAGCTGAGGATTACGTTTGAACCCTTTGCAACTAAGGTATTCAAGTCTATCTGCTGCCCATCTAGAAAGATAACTGGGTTACCACTTAGGCTCTGTCCTACTGCAACACCACTATCGTTGATGGCGTAGGCTATGGCACTTGTACCCAATATGGTGGGTTGAGGATTTCCGATTTCCCACAGCACGGCATTGCAGTTTCCTCCACCATAGATCGTCTCGTAACCAACGACCATACCGAGATTGTTGATGCCCCGCGCCGAACTCACATTGTACTCGGCGCCGGACGTGTTTAGACGCACGAGAGTATTGTTGTGATAGACAAAGGCCCAGTGACTCACCTCGCCTGCCATCGTCACCTGACCAACAAGATCGCCTCTGTCATTGATGCCAAAACTCCCGTAATTGTCTAGTACGCCTCCAAAATTCAAGACCTGGTAGCTCCCTGCACTCGCCGAATAGATAACGGGGACAAGCTGACTGCTACCCGACGACATGTACCACCCCCCAATGTCGCCATTAGAATTGATACACTCGGCGCCTCCACTTACAGAAAAGTCCGGCCCGCTGCCGCCGAGGAATACCTCCTCTCCGTTTATCCAACACACCGGTCGGCTACAATCTTCTCCGACAACCACTCCGCTGCTACTGATGTCAATCGCGTACGCATAGCAGCCACTGTATCGCGGCAACGTGGTCACAATTCCATCTTTCCATTGGGTAGCCTGGCCATTAGTCGCCTCATGTCCAACTACAACAGCATTGTCATTAATTGCCCCCCAATGACCTTTATATTGCAGGGGAAACATCTGGACTTCCCTGATGGAGTAATTCGCCTGTGATAGCACCACGGAAGGACCGTTCAATGTCAGTATAAGCGTAAGAATTGTAACGAGTGATGACCGCATAGAACAACTCTCCTTTCATCCGCCCGGAGTGGCGGAGAGATGGTCAGCGAGCTGCTTACAAGATACCGTGTGAAGGGAATGAATGCGCGCGAAAAATACCGTCACCCTTCGGCACTGATTGCAGGCAGGTTCATCTGCAGCAAAGGATTTTTTGGCTCTTGATCAGGTGCATTGTTTGCGGGATCACCTGAAACACAGTGTGCCAAAACGTGATCATTCCCGTTTCAAGATATTCTATTTTATCGCAGGATATAGGGGGGAGGACGGGGGTTCAGGGAATTCGTCCAGCCCCTGTCGTCATTGTACTTGCTTGATTGACAATGAATTACAACGAATGGAGGTGGGGGAATCGAACCCCCGACTCGCGTTGTGGCACAAGGACTTACGTGGTAGTGTGACCAAATTGTGACCACTTTCCACTTAGTCCCGATAGGGAAGATGGGGCAATTTGAGTACCGCGACTCCGCACCTCACCATCCATAACAGGGCAGGAGAATGGGCTGAATGACAGGACTCTCTTGATCACCGTTACTGTTTGACTCTAGGTCTCTCGGGTTCTTGTCATCTCTCAAATAGACCTACTTCGCAAATAACCAGATGCTCCAACACTCCTCCCGGAGTCATTCGCGTAGAGTTGGTCAGCTGTTAACAGGCCAAACATAAGACTATCATTGCGAAATTCCGCCCGGAAGCCTAACTTCCCCAAAACGCATTGGAACGATCACGCGTGCAGGAATAGCTCAAGTAATGAGAAAGGGGTAAGACTATGTCACTCAGGGTCTGTCCTAGATGTGAGAATACAGTCAGTTTTGGTCAATACCTGATTAAGTTCGCCCCGGGTCAGTATCAGTGCGTGAGCTGCAATACCAAGTTGACGTTCTCCTGGAAGTACCGGGGTCTGCCATATGTACTCTTCATGTTCATCATCATCTACTTGATGACTAGATTTCGTTTTCCATTCGCCCAAGTAAACGATGAGATACTCAGAGTGGTTCTCGCTCTTATCATATTTGCTATCTTGTATGTCATCGTCATCGCGTTACAGTACTGTTTGGGGTCCTGGAGCATTGATGACAAGAAAACGAGCTAGTGTCATGTGTCAAATCTCATGACTAGATACCGGTGCCGCTTCGGCGGACTCCGTCACACTCAGTTCGGCCATTCTCCGAGCTAGCCGGCGAGGATTCGATTGTATTACTGGACCAATCACTGCCCAAGAGAAGGAAACACATATGCCCCCTGTCTCCTTCAAGCATAAGCGACGTTCGATAACTGACAGGGATCTGTTTCGAATTAAACTCATCAGCACCGTTTCAATGTCTCCGTCGGAGCGGCACATCGCCTACACGGTTGAGCGAATCGAACCGCAAGAAAACCGCTACGTTGCGAACGTATTTGTATACGACTCTGCCGAAGACAGGTCGACTCAGTATACATTCGGCCCGCACTATGATAGCCGGATCGCGTGGTCTCCTGATGCTTCGACAATTGCGTTCGTCTCAACTAGAAACCGAAAGACCGGCATCTACATCATCCCGGTGAAAGGTGGCGCAGAGCGGAGTGTTTTTGAAGCCGAGGCGACAATTGGAGAGCTACTGTGGACACCCGATGGAAAGCATCTCGTTTTCGACCTTCGTTATCACGACAGCCATTTTGTCAACGACGAGCAGAAGAAGAACGATGAGCCAGTCTGCCGACACATTACGCGGCTTTACTATCGAATGGAGGGAGTAGGGTTCAGGCCAAAGGACCCGTGGCAGATTTATCGGTTGGATGTGGCTTCCGGTAAACTCCAGAAGATCACTACTGGTAACCGGGATTGCCAGTGTCCAACCCTTTCACCGGACGGAAGGTGGGTTGCTTTTCTCTCGAATTGCTCGAAGGACCCTGACCTAGAGTGTTTTCGGCAGGATTTGTTCGTTATCTCGCTGCAGGGCGGTCGACCGCACTTAATCGCTGCGCCGCCCGGCCCCAAGGCTAGCCTCAAGTTTTCTCCGAACGGAAAGCTTATTGCCTATATCGGCCATGACAATCTGCACGACCCTTGCGGCGCGATCAATCAGCACATCTGGGTAGCTGAGATAGGCGGAAAGCCCAAGGCCCACGATGTAATGCCTTCCTTCGACCGTTCAGCTCGCGATCTCTCCCTGACTGACCTGGCGAACGTACAATTGCGTAGTCCGCTATTCTGGTCTGCCGATGGCAGGCGGCTATACTACCTTTGCTCCAACACCGGCGTTACCAACCTCTATTCTATGTCTATCTTGGACGGCAAGCCCGTCAAGATTTTCGCGGGCAAGTGCCATATCAAGGACTTCTCTGTCAGTGGCAAGTGTCGTATGGTTGCCTTGATCTATGCCGACTTGGCAACCCCATCGGAACTCCTGCTCTGTCCGACGAAGTTCGGCGGAGAGAGAGAGGCCAAGAAGCTGACCGATGTGAATGCCTTTTTGCGCACTGACATCAAGATTGGACGTACACGAGACGTTACGTTTCACTCGTCTGACGGCACCAAGATTCAAGGGTTCCTACTTACTCCACCGAACTTCAGCCCGCGTCGCAACTACCCGGCCATCTTGGAAATTCACGGCGGTCCCCGCCTGCAGTATGCCTATACGTTCTTTCATGAGATGCAGTTCCTGGCAGCACAAGGGTATGTGGTGTTCTATTCCAACCCGCGCGGCAGCGCAGGTCGCGGCTTCACGTGGGCCGACACAATCAGCAGTTGCTGGGCGGACTTCGCATATCAGGATTTGATGGCTGCCGCCGACTATCTGGAGAAGCAACGATTTATCGATGGCAAACGAATCGGCGTGACCGGAGGTTTATATGGCGGCTACATGACGAATTGGATTATCGGACATACCGATCGCTTCCGAGCGGCCGTGACTCAGCGCGGAATTGTTGATTTTGCGTCCATGGTCGGCACTTCTGATGTCGGTTACATCTGGGCCGACGTCCTCGGCGGTTATCCGTGGGACATGCCGGAGGAGTACGCCAAATGGTCTCCGATTACCTATTTCAGAAACGTCAAAACACCGGTACTCATACTCCATAACGAGCAGGACTTCAGTTCACGCATCGATGGTGCTGAGCGCATGTATGTGATGCTGAAGATCTTGGGCAAGACTGTCGAGTTTGTGCGCTTCCCTGGAGAGTCCCATGGCCTGTCACGCCATGGTCGGCCGGATCGCCGCATCGCACGGCTGAATTGGATTCTGAAGTGGTTCGATAAGTACCTGAAATAGCAGCGCATCGGTGCGGAGTCAACGCGGGGCGCTCTGCCGGCTACTTCGGCTTGAAATAGCCACTCGCAATACTCTCCTAAGTCTGGGGCACCCAGCTCCTTGAGTCCGCACTAATCTACACTTCTTCTGACTCGTCTGGAGTCGCATAAGCCAGAAAAAGGCTGGCCAAAATCACTGCAAGCACTGCTACCGAGACCAGCAGGTGCAAGACCGAAATGATCACATACTGCTGACCCCAGTGTTTAATGGCAACAAATGCAGGCATTATTACCGCCAGAATTCCGAGCGCTCGCAACGCAGGCGCTACTGGCTTACCTTGCTTGACTAACAGGTAGACCCCTCCAAGAAACACTAAGACGAAGACTAGTGCATAACCGGCTAGATCCAAGTACGTGCGAGCAGGAAACATCCCGAAAACGCGAGTTGGGTCGTCAGTTAAGGTGCTTGCAGGCGGCTGAACAAGCCAAGTTACGACTGCCACAAACATCGTAACAGCAATGACTGCCAGAACGAACGCCTTGAATGAGCTAATGGGGAGTTTGTTCATGGGACTCTCCTAACACTTATTGAATCACTGAGCACCTCACGAGCTTAGGTTCTTCCGCCTTCCGGACGGATCGCCTCCTCCGACTTAGCTTCAGCACCCATTCTGCCCACCACATAGTATACGGAGAAAGTCGCGATCAAGAGCCATAGTACTATCCAAAACCAACCCAGCGTTTGGTAGTATGACGTTCCGAAGGATTTGTAATATAACCCGTGACGTAGAATGTCATAGCCGATCGCTCCCATGATACCCGCAAGAAGACTATATCTCACCACCAGAAACAGCACCATGGTGACAAAGAGAATATTCGAGAGGTTTACCCAATTCGATGTTGCCTCCATTGCGAAGAAGCCACTAGTAAGTCCGAACCAGGCCATAGCTGTTATCAACCAGGCTAACCTTCCAAAGCGCAACTGATCCTCGAGTACGATCGTCGAAGCAATGATCAACGGTATGACCCCCAGATACCCGACTAGGTCGCTGACCTCGTCTACAAGCATAGGCAGGCGGACGCCGAATGAGTCCGACGAGACAAGAGAGTCGAGCAGGTTCTTTCCCAGTACGATAAGCAACGTATGGATATACAGACCGCGCACTACGACCACAAGGGCTGCACTGACTAAGCCAACTGCAGACGATATTGCGAGAGTTCTCATCCCAATGTATCCACTTGGTGCCAATGACAGTCCCGACAAATATGTCGGCTTCGTCAACCGCAGCAAACCAAACGCCGCCATGAAGGTCAAGCATACGACACCGGCACCAATCACTGACACTAGAATGCTGAAAAGCGCAACAAGCGTTGGCGGCAAAATCCGAAAAACCTCGGACGTCGACTCCGACTCAATCATAACCCGACCGGCCCATGGAAAGAGAATAATACCAGCCAACACGATCGGACAGGCAACTACGGCAACGGCTCGCCAAGATGGAAGACTCCATACTTTGCGAACAATGGCTGTAACATACACCAACCCGGCGGCCAAGACTGTTAGCAACACTGCCATGAATCCTGCCACCACCGGGGATTCTGCCGCCGTTCTGCTCAGCACCTCTGGGAACAGCGCCTGTAACCCGATACTTCTCAACTCCGCGCCGGCGAACGAGACTCGAAGTTCGCCTTGGGCGGATCCTGGAAGCGAATCAGCGGAGACCCATTGGAACTCTGTCACCATTTGTCCCGCTACCATCGACTGAGAGGGCCGCATTGCTGAGAGTGTCGCGATATTCACGCCGAGGAGTCTCTCAGCGGCACGTTCAGCACGATAGCGTAGAGAGTCGAGCGCGAGTGTATCGGATATCATATCAGGCCGAAAGGTATGTGCGTACGAGAAGATCTTCCCGCGTCGCGTGGTCAGAACGGTGTACTTCTCAAGCTTGTCTGCGCTCACGGCAACGGTCTTGTACCAGGACGTTGGCCCCCAGGATTGAAAGTTCTCCAGAGGCTTGCCCGACACACCCATCTGATCCAGAATACTGTGCGCCTTCCTGTCGGACTGAGCAAAAGTGTAAATCTCAAAGCCAAGGGTACTTACCTTTTCTCGACGCAGAAGATCAAGTGCCCCAACCTCTGCCTCAGTCGGGCTGATCGTGATCGCCTTCTCGCCATCATATTGACGAAGAGGGAGACTCAATAGCAGCACAAGCGCGATTACTGCGATTACGAAGGCAACCAGGAGAACGGACTTCTTTGGGAGTGGCGGATGCGCGGGAATTTGCGAGAACTCTGCGCTTTCGGTAACCGCTTGGCCCTTTGTTTCTGTGCCGGTAACCCACTGCCCTCCTGAAGTCAGAGTGGGTTGCTGGCACATTCGCTGAAAGTGACGAAGATCATCCAGTGTCTGGCCGATATCCTGATATCGATCAACCGGATTCTTCTCTAAGCACCGCCCAATAATGCGCAGAAGCTCCACCGGAGCATCCTGTTTCACCGAATCGATCGCCGACGGCGGCTCAGACACGATTTTATGAGCGACTTCGGCGGCATACTCACCACGAAACGGGCGCCGACCCAGTATCAGTTCGTAGAGAACCACACCGAACGAGAAGACATCGGAGCGTTTGTCGATTGCCGACCCCTTGACTTGCTCAGGTGACATGTACGCAAATGTACCGACAGTAGTTCCGGTTCGCCTGATATCCTCGTCGCTCTCTCGTCGGGCAAGGCCGAAATCGAGTATCTTCGCCATTCCGTCCCTGGACACAAGTATGTTGGCAGGTTTGATGTCGCGATGAACAATATCTGCGTTATGAGCGGCCTTGAGACCGGCAGCGATTTCAGTCGCCAACTGACATTTCTGTTCAAGGGTAAGGTCTTGCACTCTGTCCAACGGCTGGCCATCAACATACTCCATGGCAATAAATGACCGCTGCTCAAACTGAAACACCTCGTAGATGGCCACTACATTGGGATGGTTCAGATTCGCCAGCGTTTTGGCTTCACGACGGAATCGGGCCTGGAACTGCTCGTCTGCAGCGAGTTCTGGCGACAGGCATTTGAGGGCGACCCTACGATCGAGCTCCGTATCCTTAGCGAGAAAGACAGTCCCCATTCCGCCGGCACCAAGGGGCTTCTCTATGGTGAAATGGCCGACAGACTTTCCCGCAGCTATGTTGGTAAACGTCTGCGTCTTATCGTCCTGATCATTCTCACCCATTTGTGCCGTTCCTGATCACACGTGAAAGGTTCTCGTTCAAGCGACTCTCAGTGGAGATTATACACTTCTCTATTGTTACCAAGCAAGCCGATTGATCAGGCAATACCGCGTTCGGGTGGCGCTATATGAGACCAATTCTTACTTCACCGCATCCCATTTTGGAGACACGATCAGCGCGAAAACTCCGCTAATTGAAGCGACCGTACACACCGCCACCCAGTCAGTCCCCGAACCATGACCTCGGGGGTGTGCAAACCCGTTATAAGCGTTCAATAGGAACGCCAGTCCCGCGATTATCCTAAAAGCTGTAAAGGTCCCAGCGCGGGCCCGAAGTCGACCAGCCATGGACAGCAAAAACAGCAGGATTGCTACTAGGAATACATCCTCCATCAAGAAGAAGCTCAGTGCCTGTCCGCCAGATCTGATAAGAGCCAGATGTATAACTCCCATGATGATAACAATGATCATAAGCATCAGCGCCGTCCATCGGTACGCCTTCATAGTCAGTTGAATCATTACTCATACTCCTTTCGTTCGCGCAAGGCTCCAAGCATTCCCTGACGCCTAATTTCTTTCACCGTCAAATGCGCCGATCTTCTCGATTGTCCGGAGATGCCCGATTATGCTGCCGTGTGCGAGTTGCACATGCGATCGGGTAATGTCGTTTGAGTCGCTGTCTGGCACGATCGACAGACTCCGGTTCTGGCGGTCTTTGAGCCGCCGGTTGTCAAACGCGTTCTCCAAAATAGCTGTTTTGGATAATAAGGGCAACAAGTCAAAAAGACTGGCGCGGGACAACGACCCGTGAACAGCTGGAACCAAAGCGATGATGGGAGACACTAGGCAGAGTGGAGCGAAGTGAACCGGATTCAGTGTGTGACTCCATCGACTTCGAATGACAATCCTAGACATCATCAACTATGAGATTCCAGTCCCTGTGACCAAAACGTGACGCCTTTTCGGTTTCGACCCTCATACTTTGGTCTGACCGACTCCGCGCAAAACGAATTCGACCGCCCAACATCATTAGGCCGGTTCGAGGTCTATCCAACCGCTTCCCGCGCTCTCGTGTAATCTCTGGCAAAGTCAAACTGCGGACAGCACCTCTGTAGGCACTGTCCTTTACGAGCACAGCAAGTGAGACGCTCGCGAGGTGCCTATCTACAGCCTCTTGATTGCCATCATGGTTGTGTCGTCGTCCCTGACTCCATCGCCCGCAAACTTCTGAACTTCCTCATTCACGAGCCTGATGGTTCGCTCCGGCGATTCGTCTCGGGCGGCCGAGAGCGCAGAGACAAGTCGCTCCTCGCCAAACAATTCTCCTCCACGGCTGGTCTCGATCAATCCATCGGTAAAAAGGAATAGCAAATCCCCCCGGTTAAGTCTGACAACGTCTTCGTTCCACTGCAGACCATCCAGTATGCCAGCAGGAGTGCCGGTCGCATTCAACCGTTCTGTTAAGCCGTCTGAGCGTACTATGATTGGAGAGTTGTGGCCGGCATTTGCATATCGCAGCCGACCGCTTCCACCTTCCAAGACAGCGATCAAAGCGGTAATAAAATGTGAGGGATCAGTGTATTGGTACAGCAGCTGAGATATGACCGCAATCGCCTTGCCCGGTTCGAAGTCCCCCAGGTAGCACTGAGTACGATAGGAGGCGAGTACATAAGCCATCAACACTGAGGCGCCGATGCCATGGCCGACAGCATCACCTATCATGATGGCTGTGTCCCCACTGGCCAGTTGAGTTACATCGTACATGTCACCGCCAACCATACTACATTGATCCAAATAGGATGACAACAGATAGCCCTCGGGGCAAACTGGTGACCTGGTAATCAGTTTCCTTTCAATTCGCGACGCCCGATCGATGTCTTCTTGAAAATCGAGCATGGTGTGCGAGATGGCATCTGACACATTGTCGTCAACAAAGAGGAGCTTAACGTTAGCGACACCGAGAAGGCTGCCAAGCGGCAGACTAGCAGGGGAGCAAATCCTTCTCCCGTTCAGATAGGTGCCGTTAGAGCTTCCCAGGTCAGTGACCGTCGCTCCACCGTCGGAGGACACTTCGATTGAGGCATGGATTCGGGAAACAGTTGAATCCGACAACTAGAGATCACAATCATCCCGTCGTCCAATTGCATATGTGCCGGCTTTGAGAGCCCAGCGGAGACGATCTCCTCGCTCCCTTCCGATTAATGCATACATGGTAGGGTCACATCCTCGCTGACGAATATTCCTCGCCCATGCCCCCTGCCCCGGTCTGACTCAGCACCGTGAAATGGCGGTCGTCCGGCCAGCCGCTAGACGGATCATGCTCTTGGTAACGTCGTCATCAAGATTATCACTCATGGACGCTCCTACTTACCAATACAGTCAGTATTTGGGTACGATCACTACGCCATCTGTTGCGCGAAAATGTACGCTGAGGCAAGATCCGGGTCAATCAATATCACGTTGAAACCGCGACTCCAACCACCAACACGGTACGCTTCAGCGCCTGCCACAATCCGACGGCAGTTCTTCAAGTGCGCGACATTATCAAGGCTCCTTAGCTACGATTCACTGGATGGCTGCTTTCTGCCCATTTCATGACAATCAACTGAGCCAGGTTCGTTGAGACTTCGTAAAAGACAATCGTGATGTAGCACCATTGTTCCGTATACCAGACACGAGATCAAAGGCGACGACTCAGAAAACGAGCAATTCCGATACCGCGCCGAGCTTCTATCGTCACCAGTCTGACTGCAGGAGTTGCAGATTGTGAGTGTCAGATCACGGTTGAATGCTGTTGTGGACGGCAGCGCTATTTGATCAGCGCCTTGCTTTGCAGTCTTCATGTCACCTTCCCTTATCCCCTTCTGACTGCGATAGACAACATTCAACTCCTGACCGCAATGACCGCTGTGGCAATTCACACAGGATCGAGTTCGGTCCTGCCGACTGTGACTTCAAGCTCAGCGATGACTCGATCCTGCTTACGGGAAACCGATTCAAGGAGTTCAATCTGTCATTCGCCAAAGAGCTGCATAAGATCCTGAAAGGCCTCGTACTGCCTTTTCCTCGCGTCCACATACTTGATAAACTTGTCTGCCCGATCTTCAGCCGCATGGTGAACCTGTTGTTCCGACCATGTGCTCGCATCAGGACCCAAATAGCACTTCCCTTCGTCCTCGTAGAAATCAACTAGTCTCGCTCGATCTGCATCTCCGTTCATTGACGCAAGGAACGCGTCGCCAGCATCGTATAACGAGGAACCGGCGTGCAAGACTTCGCCAAGGGAAGCTGCAGAGGCGATTGCTCCCCCGGTTACAGAGGTGACGAAGGCTCCCAGCGCATGACCTGTCAATACGTCCAAACCGGCGTTCATGAATTGACTCTCAAGATAGTGTCCCGCTTCCTCGTCACTGATGTAGAGTCTGTCCGCCGCATACTCCTCATCCCTAAGATCTGTGTATCGAGTGAGATACTCTTCGGGATCAATACCCGCCGGTATAGCTGGCATAGGTTCGCTATGGACGACCCCACCAGAAATTCCATGATCTGAACGAAAACCGGATTGACCGTCGATACCTATCTCTCCCGACGCACTCATTGAATTATCGTCAATTGGGACGTAGTTCCACCCATTCTCGGTTTCCTGAATTATGGCATCGTTTGGGCCGAATGTGCCGTCTCCATTTAGGTCAACTGGAGTTCCACGGGCATCGGATCCTTCAACCCACGCAATAGCTCCCGGGATTGCTTTGTCGTAGAAGTGGGACACATGACCATAGTCCTTCGGAGTGACAGCTGAAGAGATGTCCGTCGAGGCGTGTGGATTCTCTACCGGTGAAACAGCTGGATTGTCTTCAGGGTATGAGTATTGTTCCTTACCACTCGGAGATACTTCAGAGACTAAGTCAGGTCGACCGTCACCGTCAGTGTCACTCTCGAATCTCGCACTGCCATCGTCATTGTACTTCGCGGCAAAGTCAACCCTGCCATTCTTATCTGTATCATGATACTCCTTGAGCCCCTCGTCAGTGTCAAACCGGAGGAATGGATGGCCGTCTACATCAAGCATCGCGATACCTCCCTCAAGATCACTCATCCGAGTCGTGCTCGGCCACACTCGCTGAGTCTGGCTAGCTTGATCCGACGGTGTACTTGGTGAAGAACTGGCGCGCCCTGATTCGGTGCTCGAGCTTGTTGGGCTGGAGCCGCTCGCCGGAACAGTATTTCTTTGACTGCTCTGAGCACTCGCCTTCCTGTTTGCCTCCCAGTCTCTACGAAGATTGTTCATTTCCTGTCTCAACCATTCACTGAATTCCTGCTGATCTCTCTTCTGGTTACTAAGAGAATTCTTGTAGGCTTCCGCGTCAGATAGATACCGCTGTATCTCACTGCGAAAGTCATCCAAATCCCTAGCGTCCTCGCCAGACATAGTCGCAACGTTCACGCCATTCCTCGTTAGTATGATGGTTGGAGCACCTGCTTCGCCGAGAGGCTCGGCCAAATCGAGTTTCACATTGCACGGCAACGAGGATACCGCCTTGACCAAACCAGCCATTGCCATGACATTGGACGCCTTTGTGTCTGTTAGGGAAGACGAAGCGAACAACATCCCACAGAAGAAATGCTCAGGATCTTCGCTTGCACCCGATTCACTTGCCTCGTGACCGCCGAAACCAATGCCAGAACCAGCATCGCGGCCAGATAGGCCGACGCGATCTCCGTTTTCGTCTAATTCTCCTATTTCACCCTCGGGGCGCGGGTCGTAGTCAACTTCCGTCCAGCTCGTCTGATTGCCGTTTCCTGACTCCCCGACGTAGTAATGCGTACCCCCGCTTTCGTCCACATGAACTCTGTACGGGGTTCGAACTCTGCCAGAGTTCGATGACTCCAGATCAGGACTGTAACCCTCAGAATTCTCGTTGAGTTCAGTATTGTTGGCTGCTTTCGAATTCAAGAGATGAATCATCGCCAAGACATCAGGGTGATTTGCGAGAGAATCTTGAAAAAGGGGGTCATCCAAGCACTCCTGAATCTTGCTGAAAGGGAAATCATTTAAGGCGTCTTGGAAAGCCTGTCGCGCCACCTGCTCATTGTGCGATCGATATTGGCAATCAGCCGAACAAAATCCGCAGAGGCCCAAGAAAGCAAGGACTAAGGGCCAGATAGACGTTACATTGAGCTTTCGATCTTCTCGGCGCATACAAACCTCCCGCATTGGCCGCCGTATTCTTACTTTTCGCAAGAAATCTCAGCGTCATGAATAGTCATAGCCAACACCTGGCAAAAGTAATCGTTTGTTTCGCCCTCAGTCGAGATTGACGAAACAACATACAAGACGCACTTTCGTGCAGGCAACCTGACACCGACTCATTCTACCTGCGCTTCCAGATCGTAGTCGACGAAACACCATTGTACTTTCCTGTTACCTGTAAATCGCCGCTCTCGGTGAGGTGAATATCCGTTATCGTGAAGTGTGGACCTTCACGACGATCAGTACTTGCGGGCACATTCTTTCTTGTCGTCTTATCTCCCGATACTTCCTCCCAGATGTGAGCCTCCGTATCGGTAGTTGTGACCCAAGTGACATCCGCGACCCCGTTCACAAGTCGACCCGTGCCCATTTCAAGTATTCTTGATGTGAAGGCCGTGTTGCTGACCTTTATTACTTGTCCAAACGCCGAGGAATTGAGCATAGGTCCTCCGGGCCAATACATGGTAGTGGACTTGCTAAATCTGATTTCCGTTCCGTCTACTGTCAATGTCGTCGCTGTCCTATTCACTTGCCCAACTCCCATGTTTACATAGGATGTATCAACCCCGTACTGATACGTGCCAGAAATGCTATTACCGGAACTCACCTCGATTACTCTTAGGCGACCACCGATTTCATAAGCATGCTGACTCGGAGCTGGTGTCGTCTTGAACTCCTGTTCCATTGCCGACGCTTCTGGGCTTTCAGGCATGTCTTGAGGTAGCACTTCCACCGTCTCGTATCCTGCCTCACTCATCAATGAATCCACCCTTGGCCGCAATTGCTTCCCCGATATCTCTGAAACCAGATACGACACTATTCCCGCGACTATGCGATTTCGTAGCTCAGCGTCGTCCGTTAACGGTGACGACTGCCAGTAGCAAAGGTAACTGAGGGCCGACTGTATCTCAGAATCATTCCCTCCAGCCAATGTCACTCCGCCTGCCACGGCTACAGCAGCGACCAGGTGCTCCAGATATCCCCATTCCGGACGGTCAGTGGAATATTCCTGAGCAGACTCCGGGAACACCGACTGCACAATATTACTCTCAGGATTGCCCTTCGGAACGACCTGCCCTGAAGCAACCTGTTCGGAGACTCCCTTGTTAGCTGAAGATGCTTTTCCCTTCGTCGCCGCCTGTTCCAGGAATTCGCATGTGGCCAAATGGAGCTTCGCCTCGCGGCGGCGCTTATCGCTAATCCCCACTTGAGCGGAGTCCCCGGCGATCCACCGATAATGAGTGAGAGCCTCCCGATACCTACCTTGGTATTCCAGGAGATTTGCAATCTTCCAGCGGCTGTCTGAATCGTCGGGGTGGGCTGCGACAGCCGCAGCCAATTCGTCGAGTTGTCCTCCAGCCCCGCTGATCTTGACTTCGCCAGATTGTGCCCCTCCGAAAATCGACGTAAGTGGCTGCTGCTTGGTTGAACTTGTGTCAGAATGAACAAGGGGTCCACCGAACGGAGCCCCAAGAAGCGGGCTACCCAACTGCTTGATACCCTTCGACGTCTGTGCGACCTCATCCACGCTGTACGGATGTCGAGTGAGCTTCTTCCTGGTTTCTTTGTTAAGAAGGCTCCAATCCTCTACTGCCGACGCTGTCCAGTACAGCTGATCTCGAGTTAACGGTCCCACGTATGGCCCGCAGACCTCACCCGATATTGCTATCATCACTACTGCAGGTAGCTCTATTGATTTGAATTGTTCAGGCAGAGGAAAACGCTTTATATCCTCCGGAGAGACCTGGAGTGAGCCAATGATCTCGTACTGCGACATCTTCAGCGCTTTGGCCGTCACCCACCGATCAGAAAGCAGGTCTTCGCCAAGGATGACTTCAGATTCATACTGAGGGCACTCTGGACAGCCTTCACCTCCTATGAATAGGAACAGAGGCCTCCCCTCGGCTTTGGCTAGTCTGAGGCCTTCATCAAAAGAGAGCCAATTGACCGTCTGCGCTTCCTGTCCCCTTCCAAGCCCAGAAAGGGTACTCAGCAAGAACAATAGAACTACTAACTGTGAGGCACGATTACGGGACATCTGGTTAGCTCTCCTCTCAAATCGTCATGTAGATACAACAGCTGTTCTTTGTGATCCAGTCCAAGTACAGACGCCAGACCAAAATCGACGATTCGCGCTCTGCCGTGCGAATCGATCAGGATGTTCGACGGCTTGATGTCACGGTGGGTGATCCCCTTTTCGTGCGCCGCCTGAAGACCGTCACACACTTGAATCCCAATTTCGAGAACGCGATCGATAGGAACTGACCTGTCAGAAATCACTTCCTTGAGCGACTGCCCCTCGATGTGCTGCATGGAGAAGAACGGCCGACCTTGGTACTCGCCGACCTCATGAACCGCAACGATGTTAGGGTGATCGAGCCTCGCCGCCGCCTGCGTTTCGCTCTTGAACCGGGCGCGACAGTCCGCATCCTGACAGAGATGGGGAGGAAGGAACTTGAGTGCGACTTTTCGATTCAGCTCCGTATCCTCAGCCAGATACACTTCCCCCATGCCACCAGCGCCGATGCGCTCGATGATGCGATAATGCCCGATCTGGATGTCCTTCTGAAGCTGAGTGCACGATCGGGTCTTGTCGTCTGAATCGCTTTCCGGCACGATCGACAATCTCCCGGTAGTGGCGGACTGACTCCGCCGGTTGCCTAAGGCCTGCTATAATATAGAAGTTATTGACAATCCGGGCAACAAGTTAACAGGTGATATCCGGGATGCCGTACCGTCGAAATGGTAACTGAGATGAATGACTTCAATTGACTCTGGCCCTATCGGATCACATTGTTCAAGCATGTTAGCATGGATCCGGGTCCGAAGAGTGATGCTCATAACTGGGGAGACGTAAGGCAAGCGCGACTTGTATGCATGGCGGCGATATATAGACCAATATTAACTATGATCTGGTTTGGTCGAGTGTGACGAAATCGTGACCAACGTCATCGCAAGTCGTTGATAATTCGTTGGGGGATAAGAGGGGTGGGGGGAATAGGCAAATCATCCCACCCCTTGTGTCATAGTAACTTAGTGTGGGACAATGATTTGGAGGTGGGGGGAATCGAACCCCCGTCCGAATCTAACGCCAAGCCGCCGAACTACGTGCGTAGTCGATCTACCATTCTCGCTCCGACCGCTGCCGATCGACAGGCCACCGCCGAAGCCAGCCTCTGAGCTTTAAGCCCGCTTTAGAGACATCAGCCGACCGAGCCTTCCGTCATCGACGCCGCGGCTCCCGACCCGAAAGACAAAATCGGGCGCGACGGGCTGAACCTAAGATTCTCTCTTAGGCAGCCATAGCGAAATTAGCTTCGCCATTTATCGGTTTGCCTGAATTGGTAACGGGGCTCCAGACATCCCCGGCACGCCGACAACTCCTCGCTAAACCCGTCGAAACCTGGTCACCCCCATATCGTGACAAGCGTTTCTGCAGGCTCAAGAGAAGCCGCCGCCTCTTGAGCTGTCAAAGAACACTGCGGGTCATCGCCGAACCCCAATATACGCTATCGACCGGAATACGCAATGCCCGCACTGTTGTAACGAAAATCCCCCGCCGATGTTCCACTCCGCCCCGCCGATCCGGAGCCGCAGGCCCACGATCAGGTCGGACGGCCAAGCCGTCGGCCCGCAATCCAACAGTCCCGCCGGATCGCCAGCGCGCAGTCAACCGGTGCTGTCAAACCGTCGGTTCGCGATCCCGCCGGCTCGCCGGGCGGCCGCCGTCCGGGATCCTCTTGCAGCCCTTGCGCTGCAAGCGGCTCCACCGGACTGACGCACGATCCCGCCGTGCCGGCCGCGTCCCCGCCCCCTACACGGCCTCCGCCACCGCCGCGGCGTCGGTCGCTTCGACCTCGTGCCGCCGCCGCGAGGACAGGTAGGTGTACAGCGCAGGGATGACGAAGAGCGTCAGCACCAGCGAAAACAGAAGTCCGCCAATAATCACGATACCCATCGAGGCCCGGCTCTTGGAGGCCGCCCCGAGGGCCAGCGCGATCGGCAGCACCCCGAACACGGTCGCCAGACTCGTCATCAGGATCGGCCGGAACCGCTGCGCCGCCGCGTCGATCACCGCCTCCCGAATCCCCAGTCCCTGGGCACGCCGCTGGTTGGCGAATTCGACGATCAAAATCCCGTTCTTGGTCACGATCCCGACCAGCGCGATGATGCCGATCTGGCTGAATATGTTGAAGGTCTGCCCGAACAGCCACAGCGAGAGGATCGCCCCGGCCAGCGCCAGCGGCACCGTGAACATGATGATCAGGGGATCGCGAAAACTCTCAAACTGGGCCGACAGAATCAGGTACACCAGGACGAGGGCGAGCACAAAAGCGAAGTACAGCGTGTTCGAGCTCTCGGCGTACTCCTTGGCCGTCCCGGCCAGACTGGTGGAAAACGACTCGTCCAGCACGCTGTCGGCGATCCCCTGCATTTCGTCGATAGCCGTCCCGAGCGCTACGCCGGGCGCCGGGGCTGCGCTCACGGTGGCCGCGACATACCGGTTGTACCGGTACAACTGCGGCGGGCTGCTCCGGTAGGAGAGCGTCACCACGTTGTCCAGTTGGATCAGTTCCCCCCGGTTGTTGCGGATGTAGATGGAGCTGAGGTCCAGGGGTTCATCGCGGTTGGGCCGGTCGGCCTGCGCGATCACCGGGTACTGCTTGCCGTTCATGATGAAGTAGCCGTAGCGCTGGCCGCTGAAATACAGCTGGAGGGTCTCGGCGATGTCGCGCACCGTAATCCCGAGGGCCCGGGCGCGGTCACGGTCGATCCCGACGGTCAGCTCCGGCTTGTTGAAGCGGAGGTTGAGATCGACCACCTGGAAAACGGAATCGGTCTGCGCCCGCTCCATGAACGGCGGGATCGCCGCCTTGAGCTTCTCCAGCGTCGGCGCCTGGATGACCAGTTGCACGGGCAGTCCCGGGCCGCGGCCGCTGCCGATGGTCTGCTCCTGCGTGACGAACGCCCGGGCGAACGTCTCCGCGCGGAGCCGCGCGCCGATCGCATCGGCAATTTCCTGCTGGGTGCGCGCGCGCCGGTCGGGCGGCGTGAGGTTGACCCGCACGAAGCCGCTGTTGGCCGAGCCTCCCCCGCCCCATCCGGGGGCCGTCATCGCCATGATCACATCCCGCTCCGGGAGCGTGTCGACGATGCCGATCAGGCGGTCGATATACGCGCTCATGGCGTCGAACGATGTTCCTTCGGGGGCGGTGGCGTTGATCACCAAGCGGCTCCGGTCCTCCATGGGCGCGAGTTCCGAGGGGATTGTGGCGCCGATGCCGAAAATGAGCGCCAGGGCGGCGGCCATGATCACCGGGGCGAGCAGTCGCCGCTCAATGAACCGTCCCAGCAGCCGCCGGTAGCCCGCCGCCAGCGCGGCGAACCGCCGCTCGCTCCAGAGGAAGAGCCGGTTTTCATGCTCGCTCTTGTGCAGCAGGTGCGCGCTCATCGTCGGCGTCAGCGTCAGCGACACAAACGCCGAAATGAGCACCGCCCCGGCCACCACGATTCCGAATTCCCGGAACAGCCGCCCCGTCAGCCCCTGCAGGAAAATGATCGGCAGGAACACCGAAGCCAGCGTGATCGTGGTCGACAGGATGGCGAAGAATATCTCCCGCGACCCGCGGTGGCCCGCCTCGACCGGCGGCATGCCCCGCTCGATCTTGCTGTAGATGTTCTCCAGCACCACGATCGCATCGTCGACCACGATCCCCGTCGACAGCACGACCCCGAGGAGAGTAAGGATGTTGATCGAGAAGTGAGCCGCGTACATGATGAAGAAGGTGCCGATCAGCGAGATGGGGATTGCGAGCATCGGGATAATCGTCGTCCGCCAGTGCCGCAGGAACACGAAGATCACCAGCAGGACGAGCAGGATCGCGATCAGGATCGTCTCGCCCACCTCGGTGATGGCGCGGCGGATGCTCGCGGTCGTGTCCATCGCGATATTGAGCGTGAGATCGTCCGGAAGTTCCCGGGCGATCTGCTCCACCCGCCGGTAGACTTCATCGACGATGGCGATGTGGTTGGACCCCGGCTGGGGTGTGATGGCCACCGCGACCATCGGAATGCCCCCGTTGCCGCGCAGACTCGTGCGCTCGTTTTCCGGCGCGAGGATCGCTTCGCCGACGTCCCGCAGGCGCACCACCGAGCCGGCCGTTTCCCGGATAATCAGGTCGTTGAACTCCGCCGGCGTCGATATCCGTCCGAACGTGCGGATCGACAGCTCCGTCGCGTACCCTTCGATCATCCCCGAGGGCAGTTCCACGTTTTCCCGGTTGAGGGCATCGCGCACGTCGAGCGGGGTGAGGCCGTGGGCCGCCAGCCGCCCCGGATCGATCAGCAGCCGCATGGCGTAACGTTTCTCGCCCCAGATTCCGACCTCGCTGATCCCCGGAATCGTCTGCAGCCGCTCCTTAAACTCGTCGTTCGCGATCGCCGACAGTTCCAGGAGCGACCGCCGGTCGCTCTGGAGCGTCATCGAGAGGATCGGCGTCGCGTCGGCGTCCGCCTTCGACACGATCGGCGGGTCCACATCTTTGGGCAGGCTCCCCAGGGCGCGCGACACGCGGTCCCGGACGTCGTTGGCCGCCGCCTCCATGTCCACCCCGAGCTCGAACTCGACCCGGATCGAGCTCCGCCCGTCGCGGCTCGTCGACGTCAGCGACCGGATCCCGGAAATCCCGTTGATCTCCTCCTCGAGCGGCTCGGTGATCTGCGATTCGATCACGTCGGCGTTGGCCCCGGTGTACGCGGTCGAGACCGAGATGATGGGCGGGTCGACATTCGGATACTCCCGCACGCCGAGGAAGAAAAAGCCGATCCCCCCGAACAGCACGATCAGGATCGAGAGCACGGTGGCGAGCACCGGCCGGCTGATGCACAGGGAGGAAATGTTCATAGTCCGGTCCGGCTGCGGTCGGCCGGCTCGGGCCGCGCCGCCACCTTCTTCCCGTCGTTCAACTGCAGCAGCCCGGTGGTGATGACGGTGTCGCCGGGGGCAAGTCCCTGGATGATCTGGGCGGTGCGCTCTCCCCGAAGGCCGACCGTCACCGGCGTCGCCCGGGCCGCGCCCTCGCGGCACACATAGACGAGGTCGCCGCCGAGCTGCGGGACAATCGCCTGGGCCGGCACAATCAGGGCGTCGGGGAGATGCTCCAGCGTAATTTCCACTTTGGCGAACGACCCGGGGATCAGCCGCCCATCCGGGTTCGGCACGGTCGCCCGCGCTTTCAGCGTCCGCGTCGCCGGGTCCACTTTGGCCTCGACCGCGTACACCGTCCCCTCGTGGCGCTCCGGCGCGTCGCCGACCTGCACCAGCACCGGCGTCTTCACCGCGAGCTTCCCGGCGTGCTTCTCCGGAATCGAGAACTCCACCTTGACGGGGTCGGTGTCCTGCATCGTGGCCACCAGCGTGCTCGGCGTCACCACGCCCCCGGCGCTGATGTAGCGCAGCCCGACCGTCCCGTCGAACGGCGCGAGGATCTCCGTCTCCGCGAGCTGCGCCTCGATCACCTCGCGCTCCGCCTGAATCATCCGGAGCTTGTTCAGCGTGCGGTCGTAGTCCTCCTGGCTGATCCCCTTGATATCGAGGAGGGCATTCGCCCGCCGCTCTTCTTCAGCCGCCAGCGCCTCCTCGTGCTGCTTGCGCCTCAATTGCGCCTCCAGCTCGCGGTCGTTGAGTTTCACCAGCAGGTCCCCCTTTTTCACGGCCTTCCCCTCCTCGATATACAGGCCGACCACCCGCCCGGAAATCTCCGGGCGCAGGGCGACCTCTTCGTTGGCCAGCAGGGTGCCGGTTGTGAAGATTTTGTTGTCCAGGGGCTGGGGTTGCACGACGATCACGTTCACGGGCATCGCCGCGCCGCCCGGGTTTCCGCCGGATCGGCCGGCGTCGTCGCCCGGGCTGTCGCCGCACCCGGCCGCCGCGGCGACAGCCGCCCAAAGCAGACACCAATTGCTCGTCTTTCTGATACTCATACTTTTGTCATACACTCACCGGTTTTGAATCGCACCAATATATGCGCGCCCGAGACCCTCAGAAAGGCGAAAACACTCCCGGCCGGCCCGCACCCGATCAGAACGCCAGCCGCACCCCGAACTGGTTCACCGCCTCGGCTTCAAAGGTCGACAACACCCGCTGGTAGTTCAGCGAGACCAGCCCGGTCACCGGCTTGACCAACGACAGCTCGACATAGTGGTCCCGGTTCTGCCCCGGCGTGTAGTCGAAATTGTAGTCGGCGGTGAACTCTAACTTGAAGGTCGTGAACACCTTAAGCGAATTGATCAAGACCAGTTGCAGCGTCCACCCCCGGTCGCCGCCGGCATCGTCGACGCTCCTGAGCATTGTCACCTCGTTGGACAGAGGCATGAACCCGAGCTTCCCGGTGCGGCTCTCCCATGAGGGAATAACCCCTGCGGCGGGACGGGAGGGCCCGCCGGTCAGGGAGGCAACCACGACAACAAACAGCACAAGCTTGCGCATGGCCTGCTCCTTCGGCTTGAGATGGTACGGCGGCGCCTCGTCGGATACGAAGCCCGCCGGCGTACGGATGTCAGGGAGGCAATATAAACAAACGGCGGCTTCCCCGCCAAGGCCTCACGAGGGCGTCTTCTCCGCCGCCTCGGATTTCCCCTCCGTCGCCGGCCGCAGGTAGGTCCCGAGAAACCGGTTGTGGAGCAGATCGTCCAGCGTCACCCACACCGAGCGCGAGGTGTACCCGAGCTCGCGCCGCGCTTTGAGCGAGGAGTACGCCCAGTCGTAATCCAGGAGTTTGACCAGATCGGGATAGAACGCGAGCTTGCCCCGTCCGGTGAGCTTCACCCAGATTCCCCACAGCCGGGCCGCCACCTCGATCACCCCGCGCGGCACGTGCATGACATGGGGCACCCGGCCGAGCGCCTGCGAAATGCTCAGCACCAGTTCGCGGGCCGTGATGTTGTCCCCGGCCAGGATATACCGCTCGTTCGGCCGCCCGCGCTCCAAAGCGGCGATGATCGCCGGTGCGACATCCCGAATGTCCACGAGGTTGAGCCGGTTCGGAAACCCCGGCATCACCAGCCGGGGAAACCGCTTCAGCGCTTTCGCCCGGTCGTCGCCCGTCGACGACGGCGCGACGATGATGGCCGGATTCACGATCACCAGCTGGGTCGCCCCCCCCGCCGCCAGCTTCAGCAACTCCTCCTCGGCCGCCCGCTTCGTCATGAAGTACGGGATGCGCAGGTGCCCGAGATTGAACGGCGTCTCTTCCGTCACCCGCACTCGCGGTCCTCCCGGACGGCCGTCCTCCCCGTTTTTCCGCGGAATTGCCGCCGTCGCCGCGATCGTCGACACGTGGACAAACCGTTCCACCCCCGCTTTCTGCGCCGCCTGGAAGACGTGCACGGCTCCGAAGGTGTTCACGCCCGCGAACTGGGTGAGCCGGTCCTGGCGGAAATTGACCCAGGCCGCGGTGTGGATGATCCCGTCGACGTCCCGCACCAGCGCCTCGATCTGCCCCTCGTTGCCGAGGTCGGCAACCCGTTTTTCCAGGCCGAGCGAATCGATGTACGAGGTGTCGGAGTCGGGCCGCACGTGGGCGATCGGCCGGCATCCCCGGCGCGTGAACTCATAGAGCAACTGCCGGCCGAGCGAGCCGGAAGCACCGGTGACCAGTATGCGCTTGTGCGTTGCCATCTGCTTCGTGAGCTAATTGGGGGCCGCGGCGTCGGCCGCCGGACCCCCGGAAATACGCAAAGAATCTCGACTCTCACAACAGCTTTTATTAGATTAACGCGCGGAAAATGAAGAAAGTCGCATCGTATCTTTGGGGCCGGTGGAGGCGCGCCGCCCGCGTGCTCGGCCGGGCACAGACGCTGGCGCTGCTGGCCGTCCTCTACGCCCTTCTCCTGTCGCCGCTCGGCCTGCTCATGCGTCTGGGCGGATGGGATCCCCTCGATGTTTCCGCGCGGAAAGCCGCCCGCACCACCAATTGGAAACCGGTCGCCCGCCCTGCGCCCGACCGCGAGGCGCTCCGACGGCAGAGCTGACATGAATATCCTCGGCCTATCCTGCTTCTACCACGACGCCGCGGCAGCGCTGGCGGTCGACGGCCGTCTCGTGGCCGCCGCCCAGGAGGAGCGTTTCAGCCGCCTCAAGCATGATCCCGAGCTGCCGGTCCGCGCCGTGCGCTGGGCCCTCGACCGGACCGGTCTGTCGACAGCCGATCTCGACGCCGTGGCCTTCTACGACAAACCGATTCTCAAATTCGACCGCATCCTGACCGGCTGTCTCGCCGCCCCTTTCCGCTCCTGGCGCCCGTTCCTGACCGCCCTGCCGGTCTGGCTCGGCCGCAAGCTCTGGACCGACCACATCATCCGCAAGGAACTGGGATTTGACGGCGAGGTGCTCTATCTCCCGCACCACCTCTCGCACGCCGCCGGCGCTTTTTTCACCTCCCCGTTCAGCGATGCCGCAGTGCTCACGGTCGACGGCGTCGGGGAGTGGGCCACGGCCTCCTACGGCGTGGGCGAGGGCAACCGGGTCCGGCTGATCGCCGAGATGCACTACCCGCACTCCCTCGGTCTGCTCTATTCGGCCCTCACCTACTACCTCGGCTTTCGCGTCAACTCGGCGGAGTACAAAGTGATGGGTCTCGCCCCGTACGGCAAGCCGCGCTATGCCGACCTGATCGAGGACAGGCTCGTCACCGTCCATGCCGACGGCTCGCTCCACCTCCGAATGAAATACTTCACTTTTCACCGCAGCCTGACCATGACCGGACGGGCCATCGAACGTCTTTTCGGCTGTCCGCGCCGCGCGCCCGGCGCGCCGCTGGAGCAGTTCCATGCCGACGTGGCGGCCTCGCTCCAGGCGGTGACGGAGAAGATCGTCCTGGCGATGGCGCGGCATGTGCGCGAGACGACGGGCAAGTCCCGGCTGTGCCTGGCGGGGGGGGTCGCTCTCAACTGCGCCGCCAACGGCGCCCTGCTGCGCTCGGGGCTTTTCGAGGACGTCGCCATCCAGCCGGCCGCCGGCGATGCCGGGGGGGCGGTCGGCGCGGCCCTGTACGCCCACTTCTGTCTCACGGGCGCCGCTCGCCAACCGCAACCCTTTTTCGGGATCGGCCCGAATTTCGACCATGCGATCGCCCCCTTTTTGGCCGCCCACCGCATCCCGCACACGGCGGGCGATCGGGCCGCCCAGTTGCGGCGCGTCGCCGCCGCGCTCGCCTCGGGCCGCATCGTCGGGTTCTATCACGGCGGCGCCGAGTTCGGACCGCGCGCCCTCGGCTTCCGTTCTATCCTGGCCGATCCCCGCGACCCCCGCATGAAGGAGAAGATCAACGCGGCCGTGAAATTCCGCGAACCGTTCCGCCCCTTCGCCCCGGCGGTCATGTGCGAGCACGCCGCCGACTACTTCGAATGCGACCGCCCTGCCCCCCACATGCTCGTCAACTTCACCGTCCGCGCCGACAAGCGCAGCCTGATTCCCGCGGTCACCCATGTCGACAACTCCACCCGCATCCAGACGGTGGCCGAGGCCGACAACCCGCCCCTGTACCGCCTCCTGGCCGAATTCAAATCCCTCACGGGAATTCCGGTCCTGCTCAACACCTCGTTCAACCTGCGCGGCCACCCGATTGTCAACACCCCCGAGGAAGCGTTTGCGACCTTCTGCTCGGGCGGTCTTGACATTCTCCTTCTGGGTGACTATCTAGTGAAGAAAGAGGAGATTCCCGAAGCGCTGCGGCAGCGTTTCCGTTTGGTGCAGGCGGAGGACTGAAGTGTCTGCGCGCCGCAGGAGTAATCTCCCGTGAGGCAATCGGTTATGGCCGGACGAGTCAAAATCCTCGCCGAGTTCTGGTACTTCCTCCGGACCTCCCGAAAGTGGTGGCTCGGGCCGATCCTGGTATTGCTCGTGCTGGTGTCGGCCCTGATCCTCTTCACCGAATCCTCCGCTCTCGCCCCCTTTATCTACTCGCTCTTCTGACCGCGGGGCCGGCTGCTCTCCCCCTGACAAACATCCCCGCGCGGCATATATTGGTTTCATGCCGCCGCGAGACACTTATCCGGTGCTCTTCCGGACCGCCGCCGTGCTCCTGTCGCTGGCGCTCTTTGTCGCGCTCGCGGAGGGCGTCGTCCGCCTCGCTGGTCTCGATCCCTATTTCCAGAACCGCTTCTTCACTGTCAACCGGGCGCTCGATTATCCCGAGATTTTCGACAAGGACCACGAACTCTTCTGGCGCTTCCGCCCCGATCAGAGCGTGACCTCCCGCTTCTTCATCGGGCGCACCCACCGCATCAACAGCGCCGGTCTCCACGGCCCCGAGATCACGCCGGCCGAGGGGCGCACCCGTGTCATCACGCTGGGCAACTCGTGCACTTTCGGATGGGGCGTCGCGACCGAGCACGGCTACCCCCGGCTGCTGGATTCCCTCCTCGGCGACTCTTTCCAGGTCATCAACGCCGGTATCCCCGGCTACACCTCGCTGCAGGGCAAGCGTTTTTACCGATCCGATCTGTCCCGCCTTCGCCCCGCCATCGTCACCATCCTCTTCGCTTTCAACGACCACTGGGCGGCCGCCGGCGACCGGGCCGACAAGGACCAGCGTATGCCCCCGCAGTGGCTGCTCGACATTCAAAACGCGCTCGGCCGCCTCCACACCTATCGCCTTCTAAAGAAAGCGATCCTCTCGGCGGTCGAACCGCCCATGGATTCCCTGTTCGACCGCCGCACGCCGATCTACCGGGTCGGGCTGGAGGATTTCCGGGCGAACCTCGAGGATCTCTGCCGGATGATTGTCGCCGACAGCGCGCGGCCGATCCTGCTCACATCGCCCATCCCCGACCTGCCGACCTATTACCCGAAGGGGTATCAGTCGAACCTCCACAAATACCACGAGCGGTACAACGCGGCGATCCGCGAGATGGCCGCCGCCCGCGGTTATGATGTGGTGGATCTGGCGGAGGGCTTTGCCGGCCGGCCGGGGTTGTTCGATGATCCCCTGGTGGATCCGGCCCACTTCAACGACTTCGGCCACCGCCTCGCGGCCGCGATGATCGCAGCCTGCATCAGGGACAGCCTCTAGCTACGGCGCGCTTTCCGCGAACCGGTCCAGCACCGCGATCAGTTTGTCGATGTCGTCTTCGTTGTTGAAGAAATGCACCGAAATCCGGATCGAACCCTCCCGGTGCACGCACGTGATTTTCCGCCGGTAGAGCTCCTTGTGCAGGTCCCGGAACCGGTCGCAGGTGAAAGTGAAAATCGAGGACCGGTGTTTCGGCTCCATCGACGAGGTGATCCGGTAGAACTTGTGTCCCCTGATGTAATCGGCCAGCCGGTCGATCAGGGCGCGGGTGTGGCGCTGGATGTTGCGCGTGCCCAACTCGCGGAACATCGCCGCCGATTCCCGCATTCCCGCCAGATTCAACTCGACGTAGTAGCCCAGCTCGAACCGCGCGGCCGTGGCGAGAAACTCCCGGTCGTACCGGAACAGGTCGCCGAACTTCTGATGCCACTCCACGCCCAGCCAGCTGGCCGAGGGGGGCTGGAGGCGGTCCCGGATGCGATCGGCGATATAGAAAAACCCGCTCCCCTGCGGCGCGAGCAGCCACTTCTGGCACCCGGTCGAGAAGATGTCGATCCCCAGCTTCCGCACATCCAGCGGCTGCATCCCCGTTCCCTGGATCCCGTCGACCACGAAGAACAGCCCATGGTCCCGGCAGAACTCTCCGAGCGCGGCGAGGTCGTTCCGGTATCCGTCGAAAAACTGCACCCACGAGATAGCGAGCACTTTCGACCGCTTGGTGACGGCGCGGCTGAGCTGCTCCACATCGACCCGCCGGTCTCGCGTCTTCACGAACCTCAGGGTAATCCCGCGCGTCTGGGCCGCCCCACGGAATGCGTAGACGAGCGCCGGAAACTCGACATCGGTCAGCAGCACCTCGTCCCCCTTTTTCAGCGGCAGCCCGTAGGCGGCCACGTTCAGTCCGAACGTGGTGTTGAGCCCGATCCCAATCTGGGACGGTCGGGCGCCGATGAGCGCGCCGTAGTCCCGGCGGAGCGCCTCCCGCATGGCGAAGATGCTCGCCGTGCTGTCCTCCGCCGACCGCACCCGCGCCGCAATCGTCTCGGCCAGCGCCCTCTGCACCCGGGTCGAGTACGGCCCGTATGACGCCGAGTTGAAATAGACCAGCTCGCGCGTGTGGGGGAACTCGCCGCGAACCGCCCGGAACTGTTCCGCTGTCGATGTCGTCATCCCGTCCTCACAGACTGTACAGGTAGCCGATGATGGCCAGGCAGCCGCCCAGTTTGAGCAGCAGGCCGAGCAGGAAGTACAATAAATGCGGCATCCAGAGTCTCACGCGCAGCGACAAGCCCATGATCGCGGGGACTCCGCCGAGCACGAACCCGGTTAGGGCCAGGGCGAGCCCCGTGCGGATCCCCGCCAGCGGCAGCACCGCCGTGAAAAATGAGTACGCCAGAGTCGGGATGGCGACAAAAAATAACCCTTCCATGACATACCCGACCACGAACGCCGCCGGCCCCCAGGCCTCGCGCTGGGCCGGCGGAATGCCCTTGGCCATGTCCAGCTTCCGTCCCAGCCACTCGTGCGCCAGCGTCACGACCAGCAGGTACACCCCGCCCGCAATGAGACAATAGGCCATCAGCGTCATGTTGATCACGTGAGCCATCCTTCCCGGCGATACCAGGCAAACGTCTCCCGCGCCCCGTCCGCAAAACCTATCTGGGCCTGAAATCCGAATTCCGCCCGCGCTTTCGCCGTCGAGACTTCCCACGAGGCCAGTAGTTCGCGGCACTTTTCCCGCGTCAACATCGGCGTCGCCCCGGCCAGCCGGAACAATCCCTCCGACACGGCCGCGATCGCGCGAAAAACCCCGCCCGGCAGGCGCAGGCCGATCCCCTTGCGCCCGCCCGCCGCCGCCACCAGATCCACCAGCCGCCCCATCGCGTAAGCCTCCTCTTCGGCGATGAAATACGCCTCCCCGGCGCGCGTTCCCCCCGTCAGCGCCATCACCACCGCCCGGCTGAGATCGTCGGCGTGCACCAGTTGCAGTTTGCGCCTGGGATCTCCGATCACCGGCCGAAGCCCGCGGTGGGCGGCGGCAAAGAACGTCAGCAGCTCGCGGTCCCCCGGTCCGTAGACGGCGGCCGGCCGAAGCGATATCACGTGAAAGCGGTCGGCGAACGACAAGACGGCGCGCTCTCCGGCCAGCTTCGAGCGACCGTAGGTCGTGATCGGCTGCGGCTCGTCCGCTTCGGTCACCGGGCGGCCGTCGGTCGAGGGTCCGGCGGCGGCGAGCGACGAAATGTAGACCAATTTCCGGACCGGCGCCTGCTCCGCAATCACCGCCTCGCACACCCGCCGCGCCCCGGCCTCGTTCACCTCGAAATAGGTCGCGGCGCGTTTGGCTTTGACCGCTCCGGCGTTGTGCACCACATAGTCCGTTCCGGCCACCATGGGCCGAAGCCCCTCGACGGTCGAGAGATCGCCGAAGCGGTATTCAACCGGGACATCTTTCAGAAGGGAAACATCGGCCGTTTTCCGAACACCGGCGATCACCCGGTAACCGGCCGCCTGCAAGGCGCGACACAGCCTCGAGCCCACAAAACCGTTGGCCCCCGTCACCAGAACCGTTGCCTTTGTCTCGCTCACCCCGCCAATGTAGACAAATTGACACCCGCGGACAACATCCGTTTGGCGAAAGGCCCGCCCGGTTTTCTGTCGGAGTCAAATACGTGATGCCCAGGATTCCATAGGTGATTGGTCGGAGGTTGCCGACCGCTCATTCTTTGAGCGCGGGGGAGAGCCCGCCGCAAAGCACCGTATCCGGCACCGGGGAGAACGCCGCCGCGCCGACCGGCTGATCGACCGGTCCTGCTTCGCCGGGCGCTGCGAACCCGGCCGTGGAACAGACTAAGCGGGATTCCGCGTTCTCTTGCCTCCCTTCATGCGAAAGCCGGGCCGATCACTCGGCCCGGCCGCTCGCATTGCACTGACCTCACAGTGGGCTAATTTGGTCTCACGGTGACGCAGATGTCGATCCCGTGGCCGTAGGGATTCGGCTTGATCCGCTCAATCCGAATCGTCGCATCGGCGGCCAGTTCCCGCTCCACGACAAACTCCGGCTGGTTCCAGACATCCCACAGGTACTCCGCGCCCCCGATCGTGATCTTCACCACGTTCGACGGGTGTTCGCGTTCGGCCAGCCCGCGGAACTCCAGCCGGTACGGCCCCGCCTCGTTGCTCAGCAGCCAGATAATCTCTTTCTGGCCGGCCCCGAGGTTGGCGCAGTGCGACGTGAGGATCGTATCCGGCACCACAACGTATACCGTGTCGACAATCGTCAGCGTGTCCGTCTGGATGATGGTGTCAGTCACGATCACCGTGTCCGTCTGGATCACCGTGTCCACCTGAATGATCGTGTCGGCCACCACGAGCGTGTCCACCAGTTCCAGCGTGTCCACGGTCGTGACCGTGTCGACATGGACGAGCGTGTCGGTGACAATCACCGTGTCGACCGCCAGCAGGGTGTCCGTCTGCACGAGCGTGTCGACCACCAGGAGGGTGTCGTACTCGGTCAGCGTATCGACCCAGGTCACCGTGTCCACCTCGATGAGGGTGTCGACGATGAAGGTGGTGTCGTAGTTGTTGAGCGTGTCGACCTGGATAATCGTATCCACCGTGGCGATCGTGTCGAGCACGATCACCGTGTCGTACTGAATGGTCGTGTCGACCAGCGTGATCGTGTCCCAGAACTCGGTCGTGTCGACCTGAATGACCGTGTCGTAGAGCGTGGTCGTGTCGACGAGGAAGGTCGTATCATACCAGTGCACGGTGTCGATCAGAGTCACGGTGTCGAACTCCAGCAGGGTGTCCACCCGGAAGAGCGTCTCGACCGCCGCGCTGTCGATCACGATGATCGTGTCCCAGAGGAAGATCGTGTCGGGCGGTTCCGGCTCCGGCCGCGGCGGGTTCCCGTTGTCGAGAGTTTCCAGCGGGCTGGAGCAGTTCAGGAGCGCCTGGGCGGCCAGGAATAGGAGCGCCACCGCCGACAGAAAAACGACTCGTTTCATCGGGCGCCTCCTATTTCGACAAAGGCGGTGAGGGTCAGCATGAACTGCCCGTTCTTCGCCATCGATTTCAGGTCCTCGGTGATGCGGTGGCGGGCGGGGTTGTAGGCGCCGGTGATGGCGAGGTGGTCGAACGGCACCGCCCGCACCCCGACCATCGGCCCCTCCGACAGCCGCACGTATTTGTAGTAGTACTCGGAGATCTCTTCAAACCGCATCCAGCCGCCCACCGCGCCGACCGGGATATTTTTCAGCGGGAAGACCACCACCTGTCCGCCGGCCAGCCGCCGCTTGGTTTTGAGCAGTTGGTCCTCAAACTGGAACTCGCTGTTCCACAGCGTGTACCCGAACACCCCTTCGAGGTACACCGTCCTCTTCCATGACAGCGCCCCGGTGACAATGGGGAGGCCGCCGAACGGGGAGGTGGAGACGCCGGCCCCGAACTGCAGACCGAGGAAATCGTCAAGTGCGGGGGCCTCCCCCGGCACTTCTCTCACCGTCTCGGTGAAGTGCTTTTCCACGGGCGGCCGCTCCTCGAGCGCGCTCACGCGGCCCCCGAGATCCGACAGCTCCCGCACGACCCGCACGCTCGCGAAGCGGTGCGCCTCGCCGGCCGCGAGGACGTCGACCGACTGGATGATGATCCGGTGCGGGTCGATCTTGAATTTGTCCACCAGCAGGTTGCGCAGGACATGGGCGCGCCCGATCGCCAGGCCGGGATTCTTCGCGTCGTGGTGCTCGCGGTACTCCAGCCCGTCCGCCCCGCCCGTCACCACCGCCAGCATCAGCGGGTACTGCGCCAGCGTATCGGCCAGCGCCTGCAGGTCGGCGTAGTACGGCTGGAAAAACTCCTCGCCGATGCTGCCGCCGACCGCCTCCGGGAAGCCCGGGATGACGACTTCCTGCGCCCCGGCTGTCGCGCCGAGGACGAGCCCAAGCGCGACCATCGTTAGGAAAGCTCTCTTCATAGAAGACCTCTGTTTACGTCGGGAGCGCCGCCTGTCGGCCGTGGTCAGCGGCTGCACAGTTTTCGGCCCGCGCCGCCGGCCCCCGGTCCGGGACCGGCCCGCCCGGCCGTCTATTCCGCAATGCGCTGCAGGTTGCATGCTCCCGGTTTGGTCATTGTTTCTTCTCGCCATTGGCGGCGGTCGGCGGAAGACTGCTGGCCTTGCCCGATTCGCCGCTTCTGACGTAGCCTGACAGCAAACGCCGTTCCTGCCGCCCGGCACCTCCCGCTTGTCCCGCCGGCCCCAGTCGGTTATACTGTACCCGGACTCTGTGAGAACGACCGACAGACCGGTAACCGAGGAGAGAGGCCCGACCATGACCAACGAGAAATCAATCTCTCAGAAGATGGCCGAGTTCGCCGTCGAACTCCGCTATGACGACCTCCCCGAAGACGTCGTCCATGAAGTAAAACGCTACCTCTACGATTCGGTCGGCTGCGCCTACGGCAGCTACCATACCAAGGACGTCAACATCATCCGCGACCTCTGTCGCGAGATGGGGGGCCGCCCGGAGGCCACGGTCATCGGCTTCGGCGACCGCCTCCCCGCGGTCAACGCCACCCTCGTCAATTCGCTCATGATCCGGGCGCTCGATTTCAACGACATCTACTGGCGGGAGGACCCTTCCCACCCCTCCGACCTGATCCCCGCCGCGCTGTCGGTCGGCGAGCTGGTCGATGCCCCCATGCGCGACGTCATCGTGGCCATCGTCCTCGCCTACGAGTTCGAGCAGCGCCTCTGCGAATTCGCCGTCCCCGGCGTCCGCGAACGCAAGTGGCACCATGCCACCCTCACCCAATTCGTCTCGCCGATCGTCGCGGGCAAAGTGCTCGGGCTGACAGCCGCGCAGATGGCCAACGCCATCGGCATCAACGGCTGCCACAACCACACCATCGGCTGCCCGACCGCCGGCAAGCTGACCATGATGAAGAACACGGTCGACCCGATGGCCGTGCAGGCGGGCGTCTTCGCCGCCCTCATGGCCGGGAAGGGGTACACCGGCACGACCGCCGTGTTCGACGGCAAAGAGGGACTCATGGATGTGTTCGGCCCCGAGTGGGACCTCCACCGCCTCCTCGGGCACCTCGGCGAGAAGTACAAAATCCTCGAGTGCGGCATGAAGGCGTTTCCCACCGAAGCGCTCACCCACACCCACCTGACCTGCCTGCTCAAAGTAGTCACCGAGAACAACATCACCTACGACCAGGTGGAGGAGGTCATAGTCACCACCATCGCCCGCGCCTGCGACATCCTCTTCGACCCCCACAAGTACCGTCCCGACTCGCGCGAGACGGCCGACCACTCCCTCCCCTACTGCCTCGCCGCCGCCCTCGTCGATCACGAAATCTCCGTCCAGTCGTTCAGCGAGAAGAAGCTCAAGGACGAACGCATCTGGCAGGTCATCGACAAAATCAAGGGCGAGGCGTCGACCGAGTTCGAGGCCATGTTCCCGGCCAAACAGCCCTCGCGCGTGGTCGTGCGGACCAGGGACGGCCGGTCGTACTCCGCCTACCTCGAGTACCCCAAGGGGGATCCGCGGGAACCGATGACCATGCACGACCTCGAGGTGAAGTTTAAGGGGAACAGCGCGGCCCTGCTGGCTCCCGAGCGGCAGACGGCGGTCCGCGACGCCATCTTCGCCTGCGAGAAATTGTCCTGCCGGGACCTGATGGCCAAACTCGTGGTGTGAGACCGCGGCCCGGGGTGGGCCGCCGCAAAGGTCAAAACTCCTGCGGTATTGACGGCGAGCCATGATAGCCGACCACCGACATTCGCTTCGGCGTCCGCGCGGCGTGTTCGACTTTGCCGCACTTGCCGAACGCCCGGTCCCGGCGATTTTCGCTCACCGGGGGGCCTCGCGCCTCCACCGCGAGAACACCCTCCGGGCATTCACCGCGGCGATCGCCCTGGGGGCCGATGGCATCGAGGTCGACGTGCGCCGCACGCGCGACGGCGTCCTGGTCGTGCACCACAACGCCCGCCCCCTCGGATCATCGCGCCGGATCGCGAGCCTCGACTACGACGCCCTCCTTGAGCTGGCCCGTCGCCGCGCCTACCATGTCCCCACGCTCGAGGAGACGCTCGACCTGTGCGCGGGGCGGGCCGCCCTCGACCTCGAACTGAAAGAGTCTGGTTATGAAGCGGAGGTGGTCCGGCTGGTGCGCCGCCGCTACGATTTGCGCCACGTCGCTTTCACCTCGTTCCGCGGCCCGGTGGTCGCGGCCCTTCGGAAAGCCGCTCCCCGCGCCGCCCTCGGCCTGCTGGTCGGCCCGGCGGCGCCCGGCACGTTGCGCCTGGCCCTCCGGCGCAGCGCTCTGGCGCGGAAAATAGACCGCGTCGGCGCCGACTTCATCGCCCCCCACCGCCGCCTCGTCACCCGCGCTTTCAGCGCCCGCATGGAGGAACTCGGCGTGCCTGTCGCCGTCTGGACGGTCAACACCCTCCCCGCCGCGCAGCGGCTCACGCGCCGCGGTGTGGCGATCCTCATCACCGATCTTCCCGGCACCATCGGGCCGGCGGTGCGAAGCCTCGGGGAGAAAGGCGCGCGAGGCGAGCCGCCGCGCGAGGATTTGTGATGAAACCGCACTACCTGCTGATCCTGCTCGCCCTGGCCATGCTCGCCGGCGGAGCTGTCGGCCTCGCCCGCACCGGGTCGCCCATCCCCCTTCTCATCAACAGCGCCCTGGCCCTGCTCACCCTTATCCTGGCGCTGGTCGTTTCCCGGGACTCGCGCCGGGTACTGCTCGCCGCTACCGTCTGGGTCGCGCTGTGCGTCCTCCTTTACACCTATATGACGATCATTCCGCCAGCCGCCCACAACCCTTCGCGTCCCGGCTCAAAGTACCTCTTCGGGTCAATGGCTCTGGTCGCCTTGATCGTCCTGGTCGGCCTGAGCGGGGGGCTTCGCCGTCGCCGATCTCAACGCCGACTATGAGAGCTATCTCAGTGATCGCCGATTCAAGTCGTTATTGCATAAGTTCTTAATATGCAATATAGGGCACCGGCAAAAAAACCGGCACAAACTATCAGGAAATGTGGTATATATGACTAACAGGTTAGTTAAATCAACTGGTTAGTTATGGATAGAGAAGAAACTGCATTATCCCCCGGCCCTCCTGAGCCGGCGGATTCGACCTCCACGCGGAATCGTATTCTGGAAGCTGCTTTAATGGAGTTTGCGGAGCGTGGCGTGGCCGGGGCCCGTGTCGATAGGATCGCGGCCCGTGCCGGCGTCAACAAGGCCCTTATCTACTACTACTACACTTCCAAGCAGCGTCTGTATGAGGAGTCCATTTCAAGTTACATGCGGGCTCTCCTCGACAGTGTGCGGCTCAGCCTGGACGAGGCGTCCAACCTCGAGGAGGCCTTGCACGGAGTGGCCGAGCGCTACTCCTCGATCTTTCTGACGCGCCCGGAAATTCCGCGGCTAATGATGCGCGAGCTGGCCAATCCCGGCAGCACGCTGGTGTCTCAGTGGGCGGAGCGTATCACCGCCTCGGGCGTTCCGGCGACCATCCGGCGGCGCTTGGAGGCCGGGCGCGAGGCGGGGGAGGTCCGGCCCATCGACTTGCGGCAGGCGTTCGTCTCGTTCCTCACGATGCAGATCGGCTACTTTCTCATGTCGCCGCTGGTCGACCGCGTGCTCCACCTTGAGGACCGCGAGGCGTTCGTCGTCGCCCGCCGGGACGCGGTCGTGGACCTGTTCCTGAACGGAGTGAAAGCACGATGAGGCGCACTTTGCTTGCGGGCCTTCTGGCTGTGCTGGCGGCCGGACCGTCGCCGGCGGCCCGCCAATTGACCCTGCGCGAAGCGCTGACGCTGGCGCGGGAGCATTCATTCGAGATCCGACGGGCGCTTGCCGAGGAGCAAGCGGCCGGGGAGGCGCTGGGCGCCGCCCGCGCGGCCCGTCTCCCGACCCTTGACGCGTCGGCGATCGCCTTCTACAACACCGAGGTTGCTTCCCTCGACCTCGCTACCTCGCTGGGACGGCTGTCGCGGGAGATCGGCACAAAAGAGAATGTCCAGACCGATCTCCGCCTGGCGTTCCCGCTGTACACCGGCGGCCGCATCGCCGGCGGCGTCGACGCGGCGCAGGCCTCGGCCCGCCGGCAGGCGGCGCTCACCGAGGCGGCGGTCGACGACCTGCTCTACCGGACGCGGGTCGCTTACCTGACCGTGCACCGGAGCGACCGTCAGATCGAAGCGGCCCGGTCGGCGCTCCGGCGGGCCCAGATCACCCGCGCCCAGGTGGCCTCGTTGCTCTCGGCCGGGGCGGCCGATTCGGTGGCTGTGCTCGAGGCGCAGCTGGCGGTGAGCGAGACCGAGCTGCGTCTGCAGCAGGCGCTGCACGACCGCCGGGAGGCCGTCATCCAATTCGCCCAGTTGGTCGGCCTGTCGGCAAGCGACTCACTCGATCTAGCTACTCCGCTTGCGCCCCCCGCCGCCCCCGGCGATCCCGACACCGGGTTTGTCCGCCCCGAACTGGCCGCCGCGCAGGCGGCGGTTGAGATCGGCCGCGCGGGCGTCGCCCGGGCGGCGGCGGACTGGTTCCCCACCCTGGCGGCTTTCGGCGGCTACTCCTATGGCAAGCCGAACCTCGACCGGTTCGGCAACACCTGGAACGACTACTGGCAGGTCGGCGCGCGGCTGGATTGGTCGTTCAACCTCGGGCGGGGCACGCGGCGCGAAGTCAACCGCGCGAAATTCACCGTCAGCGCCGCCGAAAACCAACGGAACCGCCTCGCCGAACAGCTCCGCGAGCAGCACCTGCTCGCCTGGGAGCGCCTCCGGCTGGCGTACGAGCAGTATCTGACCGCGCTCGACCGCGCCGCCCTCACCCGCCGCAACTATGAACTGGCAACGAGCCGGCACAGCGAGGGAGTGCTGTCGTCCAATCGCCTGATGGAAATCGAAGCCACCCTGAACGAGGCCGAGGCGGGTCTCGCCGCCGCCGAGGCGGGATACTACATCGCGCGCTCGGCCTACCTGTACGCCTCCGGCGCCGACCTGATGACGGAAGGATTTTGATATGAGATTGCTGCTTTTCACTACTGCGCTGTTGGGACTGCTGTTGGCGGCCGGCTGCCGCAACGAGGATGCGGCGCTGTCCGGCTCGGGCATGATCGAAGCGACTGAGGTCACGGTCTCAGCCCAGGTCGGGGGCCAGGTCGAGAAGCTGTATTTCGACGAGGGGACGGTTATCGCCCCCGGCGACACTCTCCTTGTTGTCGACACCACCGCTCTGGGGCTCGAACTGGCTTCGGCGCGCGCCGGCCGCGCGCTCGCCCGGACCCGCCTCCAGGCCGCGCAGCTCCGGCTGAACGACGCTCTCGTGACCGAGGCCTACCTTGCCAACGAGGTGAAACGCATCGAGACGCTCGTGGCCGCCAACACCGCCACCCGGCGCCAGCTCGACGAGCTTCAGTACCGCCACACCCAGGCCGGAATTGCGGTCGGCAGCGCCCGCTCGGCGATCGCCTCGGCCGAGGCGGAAATCGCCAAGATCGACGCCGACATCGCCCGCCTTTTGGACCAATGGGACGATGCTTTTCCGGTCGCCCCGATCGCCGGGACGGTGACGGAGAAGTATGTCGATGCGGGGGAACTGCTCGCCCCCGGACGGCCGATCGCGCGCATCGCCCGGCTCGACACCGTGTGGGTCAAGATCTATCTGCCGGCGCGGGAGTTCGCCGCCGTGACTATCGGCGCCGCCGCCACCGTCGATACCGAAGCGGGGGAATCCTCTCCCGGCCGGGTCACGTGGGTGGCCGACCAGGCGGAGTTCACGCCCAAGAATGTGCAGACCAAAAAGGCCCGGGCCGATCTGGTGTACGCCGTTGAGATCACGGTCGCCAACCCGGCCCACAAACTGAAAATCGGCCAGCCGGTGTTTGTGACGGTGGGGGAGTGATGGCTTTCCTCGAGGTCCAGGGTCTGGCCCGGTCGTACCGCGGCGTGCGGGCGGTCGAGGACTTCTCCTTCGCCATGGAGCGCGGCGAGATCTACGCCCTTGTCGGGCCGGACGGCGCCGGCAAGACGACCGTCATCCGCGCCATCGCCAATCTCATCACGCCCGACCGCGGCCGCATCCTGCTTGACGGGACCGACATCCGCGACCGGTTCGATCGGGTCAAATCCCGCCTCGGGTACATGCCCCAGGTATTTTCGCTCTACCCCGACCTGAGCGTGGAGGAGAACCTCATTTTCTACGCGGGGGTCTACGGCGTGACCGGCCGGGCGTATGAAGAGCGGCGCGACCGGATGTACGATTTTTCGAACCTCCGCCCCTTCGCCGGCCGCCGGGCGGCGGCCCTCTCCGGCGGCATGAAGCAGAAACTGGCGCTCTCCTGCGCCCTCATGCACGACCCCGAGCTGTTGCTGCTCGATGAGCCCACCACCGGCGTCGACCCGCTCTCCCGCCGCCAGTTCTGGGACATTCTTCTGCAGCTCAAGCGGGACGGGGCCGCCGTGCTCGTCACCACCCCCTATATGGATGAAGTGGCCCGCGCCGACCGCGGGAGTTTCGTCTTCGGCGGGCGGAAACTCGCCGAGGGGTCGCCGCGCGAGTTGACCGAGTCGTTTTCGGGCGAGGTCTATTTCGTCGGCGCGGCCGCCGACCTCGAGCTTGTCCGCCGGCTCAACGAGCTGCCCGAGGTGAGCGCCCAGCGCTTCGGCGCCGGCCTGCACCTGTATCTGCCGCGGGGCGGCCGCCTCGAGCCCCACTTGCCCGCTCTGGCGGCGTGCGGCATTCGGCCGGAGCAGATCCGGAAGATCCGTCCCGACCTCGAAGACGCCTTCATCCAGCTGATGGAGCGATCGGCATGAGCGAACCGGCGGTCGCGATCGAGCACCTGACCCGGCGTTTCGGGGAGTTCACGGCGGTCGACGACGTCTCCCTCACCGTGCCGCGCGGCGAGACGTTCGGTTTTCTCGGCGCCAACGGCGCGGGGAAGACGACCACGATCCGCATGCTGACCGGCCTGCTCCTGCCGACCGCGGGCGCCGGCACGGTCGCCGGCTGGGATATTTTCACCCAGTCCGAGCAGATCAAGCGCTCCATCGGGTACATGTCGCAACGGTTCTCCCTCTACCCGGACCTGACCGGGCGGGAGAACCTCCGGTTTTACGGGGCGGCCTACGGGCTCGCGCCGGGCCGGGTGAACCGCCGCCTCGGGGAGCTGACCGAGCGCCTCGGGCTGGGCGAATTCATCGACCGCCAGAGCGGCGCGCTGCCGACCGGCTGGCGCCAGCGCCTCGCGCTCGGCGCCGCGCTGCTGCACGAACCGAGCATCCTGTTCCTCGACGAGCCGACCAGTGGCGTCGACCCCGTCTTCCGCCGCCGGTTCTGGGAGATCCTCTACGAACTGGCCGCCGAGGGCGTCACCGTCTTCGTCACCACCCACTACATGGACGAGGCCGCCTACTGCGACCGGATTTCGATCATGCACCGCGGGAGGATCATCGAGGTGGGCAAACCGTTCGACATCGTCGCCGCCCACGGCCGCGAGACCCTCGAGGACGCCTTCGTCCACCTCATCGCCGCACAGGAGGGCGCCGGTGCATAAGATCCGCTTCATCGCCCGCAAGGAGCTCTACCACATACTCCGGGACCCGCGCTCGCTCATCATCGTCCTCGCCATGCCCATCCTCATGACATTCCTCTACGGCTATGCGATCAACCTCGACATCGAGCACATCACTCTGGCGGTGCTCGACTACGATCGGACGGCGGGCTCGCGGGATTTGATCGAGGCCTTCTACGGCTCGAGCTATTTTTCGCCCCCCGAGACGCCGGTTCGGCCGGAGGATCCGGAGGCGGTCCTCAAGTCGGCCGAGGCCCACGCGGTGCTGGTGATCCGGCCCGGTTTCGCCGAAGCCCTCCGGACCGGGCAGTCCTTCGATCTCGGGCTGTACATCGACGGTTCCGACAACAACATGGCGGCGGCCGTGCAGAACTACGCCGAGGCGCTCCTGTTGGCCGGGCCGTACGCCGGCCGCGCCGACGGTCGGGCTCCCGGCGGGATCACCCTCTCCCGCCAGGTGCTCTACAATCCCGATCTCAAGTCGGCCCAGTTCTTCGTGCCGGGATTGATCGCCCTCATCCTCGTGATGATTTCGGCGCTCCTGACCTCGATCACGATCGCCCGCGAGAAAGAGACCGGAACCATGGAGCAGTTGTTGACCGCGCCGGTGACGCCGGTGCAGATCCTGGTCGGCAAGATCGTGCCGTACATCTTCATCGCCCTGCTCGACGCCGCCGCCATCATCGTCATCGCCCGCACCGTATTCGGCGTCCCCTTTGCCGGCTCGCGACTGCTCATGCTCGGCTACGCCCTCGTCTACATCGGGGTGTCGCTCTCCCTGGGGATACTCATCTCGTCGCTGGCCAAGACGCAGCAGGTCGCCATGATCTTCGCCGTCACGACCACGATGCTGCCGTCGGTGATGCTGTCGGGTTTCATCTTCCCGATCAAGAACATGCCGGTCGTTCTCCAGGGGCTGAGCTACATCATCCCGGCCCGCTACTTCGTGCGGATCATCCGCGCGGTCATGCACAAGGGGGCGGGGATGGAGGCGCTCGTGCTCGAGGGGCTGGCGCTAGCCGTGCTCATGGTCGTGCTCATGGCCGTCGCCGCGAGAAAATTCCGAATGAAAGTGGCGTGATCATGGATACCCGCGCCCTCCGAGGACTGGTTCGAAAAGAGTTCATCCAGGTGTTCCGCGACCGGAACATGCTCCTCATCATCTTCGCCATGCCCGTCGTCCAGCTCATCATTTTCGGCTACGTTGCCAACACCGAGGTGAGGGAGGTCGCCCTCGACGTCTACGACTTCGACCGCACGGCCGTGTCCCGCCAGTACGCCACGGCGCTGGGGGCGGGGAACTACTTTACCGTGCAGTCGCCGGAGGCGCCCCTGCTCGAGGTTGAGGAGCGTTTCCGCCGGAGCGACGCCGAGATGGCGCTGGTGATTCCGCCCAATTTCACCCGCGATCTCACCTCGGGCGGCCGTCCCGTCGTGGGGATTGTCGCCGACGGCGCCAACTCCAACACCGCCGCCATCGGCATGGGCTACCTCGCCCGCATTTCCGCCCAGTATGCCCGCGGGGTTACGGAGGTGTCCGCGCCGGTGCGGTTGCGCTTCCAGGTCCTGTACAATCCCGAAATGGAGTCGGTCTACTTCATGGTCCCCGGCATCGTCGCGGCCCTTCTGACTATGGTCACCGTCATGCTCACCTCCATGGCTGTCGTCCGCGAGCGGGAGCGGGGAACTCTCGAGCAGCTACTGGTCACGCCGATTTCGACGGTCACCCTGCTTCTGGGCAAACTCCTGCCCTTCGCCGTGCTGGGGATCGTGGAGATGATTCTGGCTCTGACGATCGGGGTGCTTTGGTTCGGGATACCTTTCGCCGGGTCGGTGCCGCTGCTGTTTGCGCTGTCGGGGCTCTACTTGTTTTCGACGCTGGGGATCGGTTTGTTCTTTTCGACGATCACCTCGACCCAGCAGCAGGCTATGTTTTTCGCCTGGTTTTTCTCGGTTTTCGCGCTTTTGACCAGCGGCCTGTTCACCCCGATTTCCAATATGCCGCAATCGGTTCAGTACCTGACGTACGTGAACCCGATGCGCTACTTCATGGACATCGCGCGCGGGATCATGATGCGCGGCGCGGGCGTGGGCGAACTGGCCGGCGACATCTGGCCGCTGGCTGTCTTCGGCGCCGTCGTCCTGTCTGTCTCCATCATGCGTTTCTCCAAGCGCACCGCCTGACCGGGGCCGGGGCGCCCCCGGGGCGGTCGGCTGCATTCTCCTGCTGGACACGTCGCCTCCGCCGCGTATATTACCGGAGGAGCCCCGCAACCGGCTCCCGCCGATGAAAGGACCGGCAGCCATGCCGATATACGAATTCAAGTGCGGCCGCTGCGCCGCGACGTTTGAGGAACTGGTGAGCAGCGGCACCGACGCGGTGCCGTGCCCGAAGTGCGGTTCGGCCGATGTTTACCGGCTGATCTCGCTGGTTTCGTCGAAGGGGATGTCGGCCGGAAGTTGCGCCGGCTGCGCTCCCTCTCCCGCTAAGTGCCGCGGGTGCTCCGGCGGCCACTAGAGCCGTTCGGGCAGTTCTCCCACAGCGCGAAACGACTGTTTCACGCAGTCGTTCAGCCCGATCCCGTAGTAGGCATTGCCGGTCACGGCGATATTGCCCAGCCGCGCGAGTTCGGCCTCAATGAGCGCCAGCCGTGCAAGGTGCCCGATCGTGAACTGGGGGATGCCGCGCTCCCAGCGGTAGATGCGGATCACTTCCGGCCCGCCGCGGAGGGCCATGACCGCGCTGAGGTCCCGGTGCACGGTCTCCTGCAATTCCTCGTCGGTGAGGTTCATCACCTCCCGGTCGCCGTCCCCGCCGACCATCGTGCGGAACTGCACTTTTCCCGCCGGAGCGCGGTCGGCGAAAATCGACGAGGTCCAGATCGAGCCGAGGATCCGGCGTCCCTCGACGCGCGGGACGAGGAACCCGAACCCGTCCACCGCGCGCCCCACCGCCGCGCCGTCGTAGCCGGAGCAGACGACCGCGATCGGGGCGTACTCGATGGCCGCGAGGGCCTCGCTCAGCTTTGCCGAGAGCGGCCGCACGAGCGCGGCCGCCTCATAGGAGGGCGTCGCAAGGATGACCCGCGGCGCCCGCACCTCCCGGCCGTCGGCGAGCCCCACCCGGTAGCCCCGGCCGTCCCGCTCGATGCACACGGCGCCGGCGCCCGTGGCGATGTCGTCGCCGTAGCGTTCGCGGGCGCGCGCGATCACGGCGTCGAGACCGCCGCGAAACGAGGTGAGCCAGCCGCCGGGACCGGCCGGGCCGCCCGCGGCGCGCCCGGACCGCTTCGTCGCCCGCATCTTCGCCACCATCGCCCGCAGGAGCGAACCGTACTCCGCCTCCATTTCCGCCATGAGGCGGAAGGTCGCCCGCAGACTCAGCCGGTCGGCCATCCCCCCGTACACGCCCGAGACCATCGGCTGCACGAGGTAGTCGGCCGCTTCCCGGCCGATCCGGCGGCGGGCGAAATCGTAGACCGACTCGTCGATTCCCTCCGGCCGCTTGCGCCCGAACGGTTCCATGGCCACGCGCAGCCGGCCCCTCAGGCTGAGGATGTCGGACCGCAGAAACGCCGGGGGGGACATCGGCACCTCGCGGAGCCGCCCGCCCCGGAGGATGAACCGCTTCTGCACCGCCGCGCTGGCCCGCTCCAGCCGGTCTTCCAACCCCAGCTCCCCCGCCAGCCGGAGCGTGAGCGGCTCCCGGTCAAGGAAACCGTTGGGGCCCCAGTCGAAGCTGTACCCCGCGACCCGGTCGGTCCCGACTGTCCCGCCCAGCCGCGCCTCCTTCTCGTAGAGCGCGGCTGCCAGCGCCGGCCGCAGGGTGCGCGCGAAGTGCAGCGCGGCCAGGCCGGAGATGCCCCCGCCGATGATCGCGAGATCCTTAGAGATGCTGCTCGACATTGCGCCGCGCGTCGATGATGCGCGCGAGCGTCCGCGCCAACCGGGGATCGTCGTTGAACATCGGCATCCGGCGGATCCGCTCGCCCGCGTTGAGGAGCTGTTTCAGTTCGATATCTATTTCGTAGAGCGTCTCGATGTGGTCGCAGACAAAGCTGATCGGCACGACAAACAGCCGCCGCCCCGCGCCCAGCAGCCGGCGCGCCTCGGCCACCGTGTCCGGCCCCACCCACGCCACCGGGCCCGTCCGGCTCTGAAACGACAGGAAATATTCGCGGTCGCCCGCCGCCAGCGAGGCGGTGGCTCTCACCTGGTCCACGTACGGGTCGCCGTCGTCCACAAACGACTGCGGAATGGCGTGCGCCGAAAACAGGATCGTCTCGTCCTCGCGCATGTGGTTGCCGATATACTCCCGCAGCAGGAAGAGGTAACCCTGGTTATTGTGGAAGTCGTCGATGAACACCGGGTGCACGTCGTCGTACCGTTCGAGGGCCCGGCGGGCCTCGGCGAACGACGATCCAGTGGTGGCGCGGCAGTACTGCGGGTACATCGGGAGGAAAAACATCGTCCGGCAGCCGTCCTCGTACGCCTGGCGCACGGCCTCGCCGGTCATCGGCGGCGCGTAGCGCATCCCGATATAGCAGCGCAGCGGGCGGGTCACCGCCCCTTCGGCAAACGACCGCTCGAGGTGCGCCTTCTGCGCCTCGGTCCAGTGCAGCAGGGGAGAGCCGCCGCCGATCAAATCGTAGTGCCGCTTCACCTTCTCCGCCCGCCGGGCCGCGATCAGTTTCGCCAGCGGTTTCTGCAGCAGCGGCCCGCCCGGCAGGCGGATGATGCGGCGGTCGGAGAAGATGTTGTACAGGTAGGCCGGCACTTCGGCCGTCGTCCGCGGGCCGCCCATGGCCAGCAGGATCACGCAGGCAGGTGTTTCCGAAAACGCCATTCAAATCGTCCGTGAAAATTGCGGCCGTTCGCCCGACGGCTGGGCGCCGAGGTAGGCGTCGAACGTCATCGCGATGTTGCGCACGAAAGTGCGTCCGAGCGGCGTCACGCGCAGCTCGCCCTCGCCTTCCTCCACCAGACCGTCGTCGAAAAACTCCCGCAGCCGGGAGTGCTCCGCGCCGAAATACTCGGCATAGTCCGCGCCGAACCGGTCGCGCAGCGCCCGGTAGCCGAGCCGGAAATTGCACATGAGACCGGCGATGACATACTGCCGGATGAGATCGTCGCGCGAGAGCACCAGGCCCCGGTAGACCGCGAATGCCTCCCCGTCCATGGCCGCGTGGTAGGCCGCCAGTGTGCTGTGGTTCTGGAAGAAGCTGTCGTTGAGGTAGCCGATCGAGGACATCCCCAGGCCGATCATGTCGGGCGAGGTTTTGACCGTGTACCCCATGAAATTGCGGTGCAGCTTGCCGTCGGCCTGCGCCCGCGCCAGCTCGTCCTCGGGGAGCGCGAAATGGTCCATCCCGATCTGGCGGTAGCCGGCCCCCGTGAACATCTCCACCGCCGTCGCAAAGAGGCCGTACTTGACCTCGGTGTCGGGGAGGTCATCCGGCTTGATCGCGCGCTGGTTGGCCATGCGCTGCGGAAGGTAGGCGAAGCTGTACACCGCGACCCGGTCGGGCCGGAGCGAGAGAGCCAGGCGGATCGTCTCGGCAAACGACGCCACCGTCTGTTTTGGAAGGCCGTAAATGAGGTCGAAATTCAGCCCCTTGAACTCGAGCGCACGGCAGTGCGCGACCGTCTCGGCCACCAGGCGGTACGGCTGTATGCGCCCCACCGCCGTCTGCACCGCCTCGTTGAAATCCTGCACGCCGAGCGACACCCGGTTGAACCCCTGCCCGGCGAGAAAACTCAACTGCTCCGGCGTCGTGACCCGCGGATCGATCTCGATCGACTTCTCGCAGTCGTCGGCGTACCGGAACACGCTCCCCAGCGAGCCGAGCACGTTCCCCAGCTCGTCAACCGTCAGATAGGTCGGCGTGCCGCCGCCGAAGTGGAGCTGGTTGACCGTCCGCCGCCCGCCGAGGTGGGCCCCGACCCGCTCGGTCTCCCGGCCAAGCGCAGCGAGGTAAGCGCCTACCGCCTCGCGTTCGTTCAGAATGCAGGTGTTGCAGCCGCAGTAAAAACACCGCTTGCGACAGAACGGGATGTGGCAGTAGACCGACAACGGCGTGTCGGTCTGCGCGCCCGCCGCCTCCAGCGCCTTCACATACGCCTCCCGGCCGACCGCCTCCGACCACTCCGGCGCCGTCGGGTAGCTCGTGTACCTCGGGCCGGGGCGGTCGTACTTCCGGAGCAGTTCAATCGGGACATGGGTGGCGCTGTGGGCGTGGTCAGCCATCGTCGTTACCTGTAGTCGTGCACCGTCTGCACGAGCGTCTCCACCGCCTCGACCGGGGTCTCCGGCCGGATACCGTGGCCGAGATTGAAAATGAGCCGCCGCGGGTCTTCGATTTTGTCCAGGATCGACCGGACGCGGGCGATGATCGTCTCGCGCGTCCCGAACAGCACGGCCGGTTCCAGGTTCCCCTGCACCGCTTTGCCGGGGAGGGCCGCCGCCGCCGCCTGCAGGTCCATGCGGTAGTCGACACCGACCACCTCGCAGTCGAGCGCGCTCACCATGTCGATGTAGGGGGCGAGGTTGTTGACAAACAGTATGCGGGGCGCCGTGCGCGGCGCCAGCCGGGTGAAAATCTCCTCTGTCCAGCGGAGCGACCAGTCGCGGTAGTCCTCGCGCGAGAGAATCCCCCCCCAGCTGTCGAACAACTGGACCGCGTCGCAGCCGGCCGCCAGTTGGGCCTCGAGGTAGCGGACGGTCACGTCCGTGACCAGCGCCATCAGGCGCTCCGCCGCCTCCGGGTGCCGGTGAATGAACTGCTTGACGGTCTCGAAATGCCTGGAGCCTTTCCCCTCGATGAGGTAGCAGGCGATTGTGAAGGGCGACCCGGCAAAACCTATCAGGGGCGTTTCGGGCAAGAGCCGCTTAATCTCGCGGATGCCGTCGCAGACGAAGGCCAGCTCGGCCGCCACGTCGAAATCGTGCAGCCGCTCCGCGTCCTCGGGTCGCGCGATCGGCCGGGCCAGTTCCGGCCCGCCCTCGGCGAACGAAACTGCGGCCCCCATCGGGTCCAGCACGATGAGGATGTCGGAGAACAGTATGGCGGCGTCGAGCCCGAACCGCCGGACCGGCTGGCGGACAACCTCGGCGATCAGCTTCGGGTCGCGGCAGAGCTGCTCGAACGTCGCCTGCCGCCGCACCGCCCGGTAGTCGGGGAGGTAGCGCCCCGCCTGGCGCATGATCCAGACCGGTATCCGGCCGTCGTTGCGGCCGCTGCAGGCTTGGAGAAACGGGCTGTTCGCTAGGTCCACGTGTGCGCTTCCTCTTTGATCAGTTCGGCCAGCGTCTCCGCCGCCCCGTCGAGCAGGGCGTCGTCGTGGGCTGCGGAGATGAAGCAAACCTCGTAACCCGAGGGCGGCAGGTAGAGACCGGCGTCGAGAACTTTTCCATGGAACCGGTTGTAGTGGGCGATCCCGTCGGGGTCGATCGCCCGGGCGGCGCGGGGAATGTGCTCCTGGAACACGATCCAGAAGATCGAGGCGACCCCGACCACGTTCACCCGGTTGCCCCGCACGCGCGCCGTGATCGCGCTCACGAAGCGGCGGTTGCGGGCCTCGAGGTCGGCGTAGATGCGCCCGTCGGCCAGCTTCTCCAGCGTCGCCAGCCCGGCCGTCATCGCCACCGGATTCCCCGAGAGCGTCCCCGCCTGGTACACCGGGCCGTCGGGCGACAGGAGGTCCATGATCTCGGCCCGCCCGCCGAACGCCCCGACCGGCATCCCCCCGCCGATCACCTTGCCGAAGGTCACCAGGTCCGGGTGGATGCCGTAGTACTGCAGGGCGCCTCCCAGGCCGAGGCGGAACCCGGTGATCACTTCGTCGAGCACCAGCAGCGCCCCGTGTTTTTCCGTCAGCGCGCGGAGCAGGCGCATGTACTCGTGGCGCTGGATGAGCAGGCCATTGTTGGCCGGGATCCCTTCGATCACCGCCGCCGCCAGCCGATCGCCGTTCTGGCGGAAAAACCGCTCGAGCGCGTCTTCGTCGTCGAGCGGCAGCACCGCCGTCAGGCTCGCGACCGCCTCCGGGACGCCGGCGGAGGAGGGAGTGCCGAAGGTCGCCAGCCCGCTGCCCGCCTGCACGAGGAGCGGGTCCGCGTGCCCGTGGTAGCAGCCGTCGAACTTGAGGATGAGGTCGCGCTTGGTGAATCCCCGTGCGACCCGGATCGCCGACATGACCGCCTCGGTGCCCGAGGAGACGAAACGGATCTTCTCGATCGCCGGGATGTGCCGCACGATGAAATCCGCCAGTCTGAATTCGATCTCGGTGGCGGTTCCGTACGTCATCCCCCGCCGGACCTGCTCAACTACCGCAGCGACCGCCTCCGGGTCGGCGTGGCCGAGAATGAGCGGTCCCCAGGATCCGCCGAAATCGAGGTACCGGTTGTCGTCGGCGTCCCATATATACGCGCCTTCCCCTCTGGCGATGACGCGGGGCACGCCGCCCACCGACTTGAACGCCCGCACCGGCGAATTGACTCCGCCGGGGATCACCCTCCGGGCCCGTTCCATGATCTGTTTTGATTTGTCCGTCTTCATGTCTATCCGATACGGGATGTCCGCCGCTCGCGCTCACTCCTTCAGCTTCGTATATGCGGCCTCGACAATTTGTTCCGGATCGTTGGCCGGTCCGGCCGCCTCCGCCCGTTTCAGACCGGTCCAGGCGCCGTCCCGCTGCGTCCCGAGCACCGCCAGCAGCCGAAACGCGTCTCCCTGCCGCTCGGAGTACACGCCCAGCGGCAGCGAGCACCCCAGTCCGAACCGCTGGAGCAGGCCGCGTTCCACCCGGGCCGTGAGCATCATCTCCGGAGAGCCGAGCCGGCCCGCCGCCGCTTCCACCCGCGGGTCGTGCGTGCGGATCTGGATGCCGAGAATTCCTTGGGCGGGTGCGGGAAGGAACTGCCGGGGATCCAGGGGCAGCGCGACCAGGCCGGAGAGATCGAGGCGGAGGCGCTCGACCCCGGCGAGCGCGAGCACGATCGCATCGTACTGCCCGTCCCGCAGCTTGGCGATCCGGGTCGGCACATTTCCGCGAAGATCCTTGATGCGCGCCGAGGGGCGGTGGAACGCGATCTGGCACTTGCGCCGGGCCGATGAGGTTCCGATCACGCTCCCCTCCCGAACCGGGATGAGACCGTCGCCGTGGTGCGCCGCCGGGCGGATCAGGAGAAGTTCGCGGCGATCGGCGCGGTACCCGGCGGCGGCGAGCTTGAGCCCCGCGGGCTGGGTCGTCATGAGGTCTTTGAGGGAGTGCACGGCCAGATCGATGTCGCCGGCCAGGAGCGCCTCTTCGATCTCCTTGGTGAAAAACCCCTTCCCCTCCATCTTGTCAAAGGACAGGTCCTGAATACGGTCGCCGGCGGTTTTGATGATCTTGATCTCCACCGTCTGACCCAACTCGCGGGCGAGGATATCGGAAATGAAATGGGCCTGCCAGAGAGCCAGGTCCGAGCCGCGCGATCCTATGATGAGAGGCCTTGCGTCGGTCAAACCGCTTCCTTACGACTTTCCCCCAACATATCAAACAGGAACTGATCCTGCAAGTCGACAAGATGGTTTGACAGGAGACGCGCGGGGCCGAAAGACGAGTGGCCGATGAGTTTTATTACAAGAGTGCGAAGGTGTTCTTTCTGTTCGCGGGAGAGTTCGCAAAGCTTCTTCTCAAAGAAATCATCGAGTGCCCGGTTGGCCAGTTCGAGCGACTGTTCGTAGCTGTCGCGGAGAATCGGCTTCATCGATACCTCCAGCCGATTTCGCAGAAACGCCTGCACCGCCTCACCGACAATCTCATTGGCCCGGCTCGACTCGACAAACTTGCGGCGCAGGTTGCGCTGCTCGCGGGTTTTAAGCGCGGGGATGTCCACCAGCACCGCGCGGGGATCGCGGCCGAACTCGGGGGAGAAATCCTGCGGGATCGCCAGGTCGATACAGAGCACCGGCGGCCGGCCCGCGGAGAGCTTCTCCAGGTGCTCGTGGGTGAACACGAATGCGGGGGAAGCGGTCGCGGAGAGGATCGCGTCGACGGGCGGGGGAGTGGTGAGGAACTCCGCCAGTCCCATCCCCCGGCCGCCGAACTCGCGCGCCAGACTCGCCGCCTTGTCCGCCGTCCGGTTGACAAAGACCAGCTCCGCCAGGCCGGCCTTGGCGATGTAACGGGCCATCTTCGATGTCATCGCGCCCGCCCCGACCAGCGCCACGGTCGGTCGCTCCCTCCGGTCGCCCAACGCCGCTTCCAGTTCGGAGTACGCCAGCGAAGCCATCGACACGGCGCCGTCGCCGAGACTGGTCTCAGTCCGTACCCGCTTGGCGACCGCGAGTGCCTCTTTCGTCAACACGTCGAGCATCGTTCCCGACAACCCCGCCTCGGTCGCTTCTCGGGCGGCCTCTTTGAACTGACCGGTGATCTGGGTTTCTCCCACGACGAGCGAGTCAAGGGAGGCCACGGTGCGGAACAAGTGACGGACCGCATCACGGCCGGAGTACTGATAAAAGTCGTTGGGAAAAAAGGAGATGTCCCGACCGCCGGCAAAGAAGAAGTCTATCAGGCGGTGCAGGACCCGGGCGGTCGAGCCGTTCTCACGCGAGGCAAAAATGAACTCCACCCGGTTGCAGGTCGACAGGTAAATCAATTCGTCGACCCCGAGCGCCGCTTTCAGTTGCACCAGACGGTCAAGTTTGCCCTCACGGTCGATCGTCAACGTCTCCAACAGCCGCATGTTCTGCTGCCAGATTGAGGTCCCGATGATGCCGAGTTCCATGTCCGTCCTTAGGCTTGAGTTCCGCCGGCGTCCATTTCCATTGTGGGCAAAGGTATCATCCCGCCGAATTGTTTTGTCATCCGACTGTCATAGTTGTGAAAAAAGGTACAAGAAGTGGGAATTAACTCTCCACGAGAACATACTCAAGAGTGTGGATTTTCCCGCACCCGCCGCCCAAAAATCCCTTGCCTCGCCCAACTATTTGGCTATTTTGCCAAATAAAGGAATACTCGTCAAAGGCACTGTGTGGATTCTGCGACCAGACAACTTTTCGCCTCTCGCGCCCGGGTCATCAAAGCGCTCGCCCATCCTACTCGGCTGTTCATTGTCGATGAGCTCTCGCGCGGCGAACGGTGCGTGTGCGCCCTGCGCGACCTGGTCGGGGCCGACATCTCGACCGTCTCCAAGCACCTCGCCGTGCTGAAAGCGGCCGGTATTGTCGACGACGACAAGCGGGGTCTGCAGGTGTGGTACCGCCTGCGCGTCCCATGCATCCTGAACTTTTTCGGGTGTGTCGAGGAGGTTCTCCGCACCCATCGCCGGGGAGTGGCCTCCGGCCATGAGTGAGCGTCTCTCCGGGGGTCGTTCGGCCGGCGGGTCGGTCGCCGGGCGGGGATCCATCATTGGGGCGGGTGGGTGAGCCGATGGACTGGAGGCGCGAATGGCGGCCGCTGGCGGTTCTCACCGCCGTCTTCCTCGGTCTGTATTTCCTCCCCTTGACCGGCCCCCGGGCGGCCTCGGCCTGGTCTGAGGCGCTTGCGCTCACCCAGTGGTATGCCCGCGAGCATGTGATCCTGTGCCTTCTGCCGGCGTTCTTTATCGCCGGGGCGATCGGCGTGTTCGTCGGGAAAGCATCGGTGATGAAATACCTCGGCGCAGGGGCCGACCAGCGGCTCGCCTACGGCGTCGCGTCGGTTTCGGGTTCGGTGCTGGCGGTGTGCTCGTGCACCGTGCTGCCGCTGTTCGCCGGGATATACCGCATGGGCGCCGGGCTCGGTCCGGCCGCCGCCTTCCTCTACGCCGGCCCCGCGATTAACGTGCTCGCCGTCATTCTGACCGCGCGCGTGCTCGGCCTGTCGCTGGGGGTCGCGCGGGCGGTCGGGGCGGTTCTGTTCAGCATCGTCATCGGCCTGCTCATGCACTTCTTCTTCCGCCGCGAGGCGCGGGAGCGGGAGGCCGCGGCCGCCGTGTTGCCGGCCGATGAACCAGTCCGACCGCTGGGCCAGACGGCGCTCTTTTTCGGTCTGATGATCGCCGTGCTGGTGTTCGCCACTTGGGGCCGCCCGGCCCAGCCGGTCGGGTTTTGGTCGGCCGTGTACGCGATCAAGTGGTGGCTGACCGGCGCCGCCGCGCTCGCGCTGGGGGCGCTGTTGTGGCGACGATTCGGTCTTGCCTGGTGGAAAGTGGCCGCGCCGGCGGCCGTGACCCTCGCGCTCGCCTGGCTCTTCCCCGATCGGCCGCAACTCGTGTTTGCCGTCGGCGTAATCGGGCTCTCGGTCGTCCTCGCGGCGTCGCCGGGCGAACCGGGGGAGTGGTTCGCCCAGACTTGGGGGTTCGCCAAACAGATTCTGCCGCTGCTCGTTATCGGCGTGCTCGCCGCGGGAGCGCTTCTCGGCCGGCCGGGAGAGGAGGGGCTGATCCCGCAAACCTGGGTGGCCGCGGCTGTGGGCGGCAACTCCCTTCAGGCGAACCTCCTCGCCTCGGTCATCGGCGCTTTCATGTACTTTGCGACGCTCACCGAGATCCCGATCCTGCAGGGGCTGATCGGCTCGGGGATGGGACCGGGGCCGGCGCTCGCCCTGCTTCTGTCCGGCCCGGCCGTTTCGCTGCCGAGCATGCTCGTGATCCGCTCGGTGATTGGGACCAAAAAAACCGTGGTGTACGTCCTGCTGGTGGTCGGGATGGCGACCCTCAGCGGACTGATCTATGGCGCATTACTCTAAGGCAAAGGGCGATACAACATGAAGAAGATCCAGGTTTTTGGGCCGGGCTGCGCGAAATGCGAGGAACTCGCCCGGCTGGCCGCAGCCGCGGTGGCCGAACTCGGCCTCGCCTGTGAGGTGGAAAAAGTGTCCGACATCCGGGCGATCATGGAGGCCGGCGTTATGATCACACCGGCGCTGGCGGTCGACGGCCGGGTGTTGGTCGCGGGCAAAGTCCCGTCCCTGGCCAAACTGAAAGAAATCCTCGCCTGACTCTCAGGCGGAACCAGAAGGGAGAACCGCATGAACCCGGTCGCATTCACCATGCTTCTGTTCGGGTGCCTGCTCGGCGCCGCGCTTCCCGCCTCCGCCGCCGAGGAACCCGCGGCCCCGGCGGCCGACACGGCCGCGATCGACTCCGTCGAACCGGCCCCGGCCGAAGCGCCGGTCCAGGTCATCGCCACGTACTTCCACGGCAACCGCCGGTGCGCCACCTGCCGGAAGCTCGAGGCTTATGCGCAGGAGGCGGTAACCGGGGGATTCCCCGATGAAATCGCCGCCGGCGTCCTCCAGTGGCGCGTCGTCAACTTCGATGAAGATGCCAACGCGCACTTCCTCGAGGACTACGAGCTGTTCAGCCAGGCGGTTATCCTCTCGCGCCTCGAGGGCGGGAAGGAGACAGTCTGGAAAAACCTCGACCGGATCTGGACGCTGGTCGGCGATCAGGAGGCCTACCTTGCCTACGTCCGCAGTGAGCTGCGGACCTTTCTCGCCGCCGGGGCCGACTGATGGATTCGTTCGCGGTTGCCGCCGCCACGGCTTTCTGGCTGGGTTTGCTGACCTCCGTGTCCCCGTGCCCGCTGGCGACCAACATCGCCGCCATGAGCTATGTGGGGCGGCGGATTGAACGCCCCCGCCTGGTGCTCCTGTCCGGTGTGCTGTACACGGTGGGGCGGCTGGCGGCCTACGCGGCGCTGGCCGCGCTCATCGTCAGCAGCCTCACCGCCGTCCCCGAGCTGGCCCGCTGGCTCCAGCGCTGGATGAACGTCGTGCTCGGGCCGATTCTGATTCTCGCCGGGCTGTTCCTCATCGACCTGATCCCGCTCCGCCTTCCCGGAATCGGCGTTGGCCGCCGCCTCGAGCAGCGGGTTGACCGGCTGGGGATCTGGGGGGGCGGGCTGCTCGGGGTGATGTTCGCCCTGTCGTTCTGCCCGGTCTCAGCGGCCCTCTTTTTCGGCAGCTTGATTCCGCTCGCTCTCGAACAGCGGTCCGGTTTTCTCATGCCCGTGCTCTACGGGCTGGGGACGGCCCTGCCGGTGGTGGTCTTTGCCGCGCTCATCGCTTTCGGCGCCCGCTTCATCGGCTCCGTCTTCCACCGCGTGAACGCCTTCTCCCGCTGGGCGCGCCGCCTCACCGGAGTCGTCTTCATCGCCGTCGGCGCCTACTACGCCGTCCTCTACATCTTCGGCTCCCGGTAGCCGGGCGGGCGGCCCGGCATGCCGTGGGGCGGACCGGCCACAAAAAAACTTGTTTCCGGCAAGCCCGTCCCGGAATATGAAACGATGTTCCGGGGAAGCCGGGTCGGCTTCCTGCCGGACCGCGAGTGCCGGTAACCCTTACTACCAGATAGGCCGCAACGTGGCGGCAGAGGAGATGACTATGAGATACCTGTTAGTTGTGCTGGCGCTGGCGGCGCTGGCGATCGGCTGCGGCGGCGGCCAGACTGTGACCCGCCTCGATCCGGGCGGCACCACCGACCTCAGCGGCAAGTGGAACGAGACCGATGCGCGCCTCGTGGCCGAGGAGATGATCGCCGATGCGCTCGCCCGCCCCTGGCTGATGAATTTCGTCGAGAAAAACGGCGAAAAGCCGGTCGTCACTGTCGGCACCATCCGCAACAAAACCAACGAGCACATCGACACCGAGGTGTTCACCGCCGACTTCGAACGCGAACTGATCAACTCCGGCAACGTGCGCTTCGTGGGCAGCCACGATGAGCGCTACGAGGTTCGCGAGGAGCGGCAGGACCAGGCGGAGTTCGCCTCCGAGGAGACCCGCAAACTCCTCCACGATGAGCTCGGCGCCGACTTCATCCTGCTCGGCGCGATCAAGACCATCACCGATGCGGTCGAGGGCCGGAGCACCGTCTTCTACCAGACCGACCTCGAACTCATCAACATTGAGACCAACGAGAAAGTCTGGATCGGGACGAAGAAGATCAAGAAGGGGATTGCCCAGTCCGGCACGAAATGGTGAGCCTGCCGCGATCGGCGGGGCGGGGGATCCTGGGTCCGGGCGCGCTTTTGCTGGTGCTCGCGGCCGGCTGCTCCTCCGGCCTCAACCGGGAGAAGTTCTACGCGCCGCTCGAGGCCGATCTGCGCTCGGGCAACTACGCCGCCGCCGTCGCCACCGTTGAGGAGGCCCGATCGAAAGGGGCCTACAAGGAGAAGGACCGCTTCCTGTACTACCTCGATGCCGGTCTGGCCTACCACTACGCCTCCCAGTTTGACTCCTCCAACCTTCGCCTCGCGGTCGCCGAGCGGGCCGCCGAGGAACTCTTCACCAAGAGTATCTCCAAGGGGGTGCTCGCCAACACTCTGCTCAACGACAACGTCCTGGAGTACCCCGGCGAGGACTATGAAGTTCTCTACACGAACCTCCTCATGGCCCTCAACTACCTTGCCCTGGGGAAGCACGACGATGCGTTCGTGGAAATCCGCCGCGCCCACGACAAGCTCAACCTGCTGGAACAGAAGTACGCGGATGCGGCCGCGGCAATCGCGGCCGACGCCGCCCGCGACACGACCGGCGCCTGCGTCGCTTTCGCGGGCACGGATGTGCGTTTCAACAGCTCCGCTTTCGCCCGCTACCTGTCGATGCACATGTACGCCGCCGAGGGGCTCGACGACGACGCGCGGATCGACTCGCAGGCGCTGGCCGATGCCTTCGCGCGCCAGCCCAACATCTACGCGTTCCCTCCGCCTCCGGTCGCCTACGCTGCGGACAGCGGCGGCGTGCTCAGCGTGGTCGGGCTGGTGGGTCTCGCGCCGGTGAAGCAGCCGCTCAATTTGCGCGTCCGCACCGATGAGAACCTGCACCTGCTGACGGTGATCTACGACGACGCCCGCCCGGAGCACACGGTGTTCGCCAACTACCCGCTGCCCGAGGGGATCGGCGACTTCTACGCGAAACTGTCGCTCCCCCAACTGGTCCCGAGACCGTCGGAAATCGCGGCTGTCCGGGTCTCCTCGGGCGGCCGGGTGCTCGGCGAGCTGCAGTTGCTCGAGGATGTCGCGGCGGTCGCGGCCGCCTCTTTCGAAGCCCGCCAGTCGATCATTCTCTGGCGCACCGTCGTGCGGGTCGTGCTCAAAACCCTCTCCGCCTCCAGACTGAAAAACGCCGTCGACAACGGCGGGATCGCCGGGTGGCTGGGCAAACTGGCCGCCGACGTCGCCTACGACGTTTCCGAACAGGCGGATCTCCGCTCGGCCGTACTCCTGCCCGGCCGCATCTTCGTCGGCGACTTTGTCGTCCCCCCCGGGGCGTACGATCTGACGGTTGAGTACCTGGACGCCGAGGGAGCGGTCGTCGAAAGCCGCCACTACCCCGGCGTGTCGGTCCGCGAGCGCGCATTCAACCTCGTGCGCACTTTCTGCCTGCGCTGATCCGGCCGCCCCGGGCGGCCGCGTGGGCGCCCATCTCCCTTTCAGGCCGTGGGTCCCGGTGCGGATTTCGCCGTGGGCGGCCGACCTGATCAACGTTGACACGTCCCGCACGCCGGCCGATCTTTCCCCCCGTCGGCCCCATCACGCCGGAGCTGTGAAGTGTCAGTACCGCGATGGTCCTACAGGAAGTCCCTGGCGTCTCTGCTGGCGTGCCTGATTCTCCTTCAGGCGGCGGCGGTGATCGTCGCCGGTCCCGACCGGCCGCCCTGGGGGGACGAGAGCCACTTCGTCGACACGGTCCGCCTCTTCGCCTCCCGTCCCAGTCTCGAAACGCTGCGCACCTATCCCGAGATGTCCGGGCCGCTGCCCTTCGCCCTCTATGCGGCCTGGGGGCATCTCGCCGGCCTCGGTCTATGGAACCTCCGTCTGCTGTCGCTCGTGATTGCCCTCGGTTCCTACTTGGTGTTTCACCGGCTGCTGTGGCGGATGTGCGGGGATGGCCGCCTCGCCTTTCTGTTCGCGCTCCTGTTCGCCCTGCAGCCGTACATGATCGGTTTTTCGATTTTCGTCTTCACCGATGGCGCGGCCATCCTGTTTCTGCTGGCGGCCCTGTGGGGAGCGGTCGCCGGCCGGGCGGTGCTGATCCTGCTCGGCCTCGCGGGAGCTCTGCTGTGCCGTCAGTATGCGGTATTTGCGGTGATGGCGGTTGCGGCCTGGGCGCTGCTGCTCAGGAATTCTCCGGAGCGAAGGGAATTTGCCGGGCGGGCGCTCGGCGCGGCCGCGGCGGCGGCCGTTCCGCTGCTCACGCTGTTCCTGCTGTGGGGGCATGTCAGCCCCGACAACCGTCTGCGCGGGCTCTACCTCGGCGGAGGCCTCGCCTTTCACCCTTCCGCGCTGGTGCTCTACATCAGCCTGCTCTTCTGGTACCTGCTTCCGGCGGCAGCCTATGCCGGGCGGCGGGTCTACACGCGCGGGCGGCTGATTGCGGCGGCGGCTCTCAGCCCCCTTTACTGGCTGTTTCCGGTCGAAGCTTCGCCCGCCGCCAAGGCGATCGGCGTCCAGACGGTCGGTCTCCTGCACAAGGCGGTCGAAAACTTTCCGGCCGCTCCGTGGCTGCCGCACGCGTTCTTTTTTGCCGGATTCCTCTTCGGGTTGCCGATCGTGCTGCACATCGCCCAGAGCGCAGTCGCCCGGATCCGCGCCCGGACGGGTGATGTCGTACTCCTGCTCGACAGCGGCGTGATCGCTTTCCTGCTCGTCATGCCCTTTTCGTATCTGGCGTGGGAGAAATACATGATGCCGCTGGCGCCGCTGGTTCTGGCGCGTCTCGCCGCTCTGCGCGTCCCGGGAGACCCTGCGTCCTGACGCGAAAACACGCGGCCGGCCCATCGGGCCGGCCGGGTCACACAGTGCAGAGCGAGGAGACCGCATCGTCACGGGACTTTCACGTCAATCTGCTTCGGCTTCGCTTCCTCCCGCTTGGCCTGCGTCAGCCGCAGGAAGCCGTTCTTGTACTCAGCCTTGACCGAGTGCTGGTCGATAGCCGACGGGAGCGTATACTGGCGCTTGAATGTCCCGGTCGCGATCTCGCGGCGGACCCCACCCCTCATCGGAGTCATCGGCCTCGAGGCGCCGCTCGCCCGACACCGTCAAGCGGTTGTTCCCGACCTGCACTTCGAGATCCTCCTTGCGCATGCCCGGGGCCTCGAACAGGAGGGTGGCGTCCTCGCTCGTCTCCCGGACATCGACCCGCGGCCAGTGATGCGGCTCCCACGGCGCCGGCGGCCAGTGGAAGAAGTCCTCGAAGAACGGGCTGGGCAGGCGATTCCGCATGCCGTTAGTTTCACGTCTCGCCACGTTCGTCATTTCGCAACACCTCCTTGCGTTTGCCTCAGCTAGGTCATCTATGGCTGTTGTTGTTTTCACTCTGCACGTAATCAAAGCATGTACCCATTCGGTCGCACGCGCTCGGCCAAGCACCTGCTCTCGCGGTGGGAGAGCGGCCTGCCGCAGGTCTCCCATCGTGGCAACTGCGGCTGTCGATTCTGCTTCCCGATGCGGTCAATCCGGCAGAGAGCGAGCGTACCCCCCCGGTCCCGCCGGGCCGGGGCGCGCGACGGCGGCTCCCGCCGGCTGCGTTTACGCCCTCCGGGGCGACCGGCGAACCGGAGTTTTTGTTGAATCCCGGGCCGCCTCGTGGCTAGCTTTGACCAGTTGCGGCCGGGCGACAGCGGCCGCGCCGACACTCGCGCAAAGGAGCTTCTATGGCGACCATGTTCTGGATCTGGATGGCCGCGGCAGTCATTTTTCTGATCATCGAAATCACCAGCCCGTCGTTTCTCGCGATCTGCTTCGCCATCGCGGCGGCCGCGGCCGGCGTCTTCGCCCAGTTCAATCCCGAAAGCTACTACTGGCAGGTGGGGTTGTTCATCATCGCCTCGCTCGTGCTCCTGCCGCTGATGCGCCCCCTGGCGCGGCGCATCACCAAACCCTCGCCGGTGCAATCCAACATCGACCGCCTGATCGGACAGATCGGCATCGTGACCAAACCGATCGATCGCGAGAGCCCCGGGCAGATCGTGGTCGACGGCGAGACGTGGCGGGCCGTCGCCGCCGGAACCTTCGCCCCCGCCGAGCGCGTGCGGGTCGCCTCCGTCCAGGGGAACCGCCTGCGCGTTGAAAGAGCCGAGGAAAGTGAGGAGTGAGCCCCATGGATACCGGAATCCTGATATTTCTGCTCGCGGCGATCGCCTTCGCCGTGGTCATCGTCTCGTTCTCGGTCAAAGTGGTCGGTCCCTACGAACGGGGCGTGGTCGTGCGCCTCGGCAAATACCAACGCGTCCTCGCGCCCGGCCTCAACGTCATTTTCCCGCTCCTCGACGATGTCCGGAAGATCGACATGCGCGAGCAGGTGCTCGATGTTCCCCCGCAGCAGGTCATTACCAAGGACAACGTCGTGGTCGAGGTCGACGCCGTCATCTGGGCGCAGGTGACCGATCCGGTGCGGGCGACTTTCGAAATCTCCAACTACTTCGACGCCGCCTCCAAGCTGGCCCAGACCAACCTGCGCAACGTGATGGGGGAGATGGACCTCGATACCTGCCTCTCGTCCCGCGACAAGATCAACGGCCAGTTGCGCGATGTCCTCGACGACGCCACCGACAAGTGGGGCGTCCGCATCAACCGCGTCGAACTCCAGCGCATCGACCCCCCCCGCGACATCACCGAAGCGATGAGCCGCCAGATGAAAGCGGAGCGCGACAAGCGGGCCGCTATCCTCGAGGCCGAGGCCCGGCGCCAGGCAGCCATCCTGCTGGCCGAGGGCAACGGCAAGGCCGCCGTCCTCGAAGCCGAGGGATTCGCCGAGGCCGTCCGTATGAAAGCCGATGCCGAGCGCTACCGCCAGATCACGGTGGCCGAGGGAGAGGCGCTCGCCATCAATAACGTCTTCGGCGCCATCCACGCCAGCCGGCCCGACGACAAGCTGATCATGCTGAAATACCTCGAGATGCTGCCGAAACTGGCCGAGAACCAGGCGAACAAGATCTTCCTGCCGTACGAAGCGAGCGGGATGATTGGGGCGCTGGCGGCGCTCATCGAAGGGGCGCGGCCCAACGGCGGCGGCAAAACGGCGTCGCCCCGGCCCGCGATCGCCCCGGTCGATACCGAAGAGGTCGCCGGCTGAGCCGATTTAATTGGACCGGCTCGCCCCCCTCCATTTGACACACCCGCCTTCCCCGGCGTATACTATCGCCATGGAAACCGACCGTGCGACCATACGCAAGCCCGCCGTCGCGGGCGCCTTCTACCCGCGCGACCCGGGCGAGCTGGCCACCGCCATCGCCCGACTCTATGCCCAGGCGGGCAAACGCATAATCACCGGCCACCCGGTAGTGGTCGTCGCCCCCCACGCCGGCTACCCGTACTCGGGCCTGACTGCGGCCAAAGCCTACAAGCAGCTCGAGGGGGAGCAGTTCGACACGGTCGTGGTCATCTCGCCGTCACACACGGTCTTCTTCAAAGGCTCATCGGTCTTCGCCGGCGCCGGCTACGAGACGCCGCTCGGCGTGGTCGAGACCGACCGCCCGCTGGCCGACCGAATCGCCGCCATCAACCCGTCCAACGTTTACTACTCCAACATGGGCCACGCGACCGGCTCGACCCGCGGCGAACACGCTCTCGAGGTGCAGTTGCCGTTTCTCCAGGTCATGCTCGGCCGCTTCAAGCTCGTCGCGATCGTGATGGGCGACCAGGAGGAGGAGTCGGTCCGCATCCTCGGCGAAACCCTCGCCGCCGCGCTCAAAGGGGCCAACGCGCTCATGGTCGCTTCCAGCGATTTGTCCCATTTCCACAACGCGAAAGTCGCCTCCCGTCTCGACGGCACCGTCCGGCAGGCAGTCGAGCAGTTCGACGAGGCGTTCCTGCTGGAGACGCTCGAGACGGGGAAGGGCGAGGCCTGCGGGGGCGGGCCCATCGCCGCGGCCATTATCGCCGGGCGGCGCCTCGGCGCCACCCGGGCCCAGGTGATCGACTACTCCCACTCCGGCCAGACGACCGGCGATTTCAACGAGGTGGTTGGCTACCTCTCGGCCGTCTTTCTGTCCGAGCGGAAAGCGGCCGCCCGCGAGGTCATCGGCGCCCGGGCCGCCGGCGAACCGCGAAAAAGGGAGGAGCGCATCGCCGATGACGACCGGCGGCTGCTGGCGGCGGTCGCCCGCGACGCGATCCGCGCGCGCCTGGAGGGCCGAGAGTACGCCCCGCCCGCTCCCGAGTCGCTGGCCATGCAGAAAGGCGCGTTCGTCACCCTCCACCTCCAGGGACAGCTCCGCGGCTGTATCGGGCGGCTCCGCTCCGATGAGCCGCTGCCCCGGACGATTGCCGACATGGCGGTGGCGGCGGCGTTCGAGGACCCCCGGTTCCCCGAACTGCACGAACGCGAGCTTGACCGTATCGATATCGAGATCTCGATCCTCTCGCCGCTCGCGCGGGTGCGCGACATCGAAGAGATCCAGGTCGGCCGCGACGGCCTCATGATCAAACTCGACTGGCACTCCGGGCTGCTCCTCCCGCAGGTCGCCGCGGAAAACGGCTGGGACCGGATGGAATTCCTCGGGCAAACGTGCCTGAAAGCCGGGCTGCCGAAAAGCAGCTGGAAAGACAAGAACGCCGAGATCTATCGTTTCAGCGCCGAGGTGTTCTGAGAGACTACGCCCGCAGCCACAGCCATACCCCCGCCGCCAGCAGCGTCGCCGCCGTCACCGGCACTCCCGTCCGGGCGTGCCTCCGCCATGAAATGCGCACTCCCAACCGCTCCGCCTGGTCGAGCACGATGATGTTCGCGATCGAGCCGACCACGAGCAAATTCCCCGCCAGCGTCGATGACAGCGCGAGCACCGCTCCGCCCAGGGGATGGGTCGCCGAGGGCAACAGGAGCATGGTTGCGGGCACATTGCTCACCAGGTTGCTCAGCACGACGCTCGCCGCGAAGAGCCACCCCGGGTGGTCCAGGGGAATGCCGGCCGCGTCCAGTCCGACCATGACGCCGGCCATGTAGCCGCCGCTGTTGACCGCGTAGTTGACCACGAAGAGCGCGAGAAACAGCACCAGGAGCGGCCAGTCGATCAGCCCGAGCATCTCGCGCGACTGCATCCGCCGCGACAGCAGGAGCACTCCCGCCGCGCCGAGCGCCGCCAGGTCGCGCGGCCAACTGCCGGCCAGGAAAATCACCAGCAGCGCCGCCAGCACGAGCGTCCCCTTGGCCGTCTGCCACCGGCTGAACAGCGGGGCCGCGACCGGCGGCGCCACCGTCTCCGCTCCCAGCCGGCCCCGGTACTGCCAGGCGAGAATGAGCCACAGCAATACGAGCCCGAACACCACCGGAATCAGGCTCTCGAGCAGGTACCCCGAAAACGACAGGCGGAGGACCTCCCCGATGAGGATGTTCTGCGGGTTGCCGATCAGGGTCGCGGCCGAGCCGATGTTCGCTGCCGCCGCCAGCCCCAGCAGGTACGGGACCGGGTTCAGGCGGCGGTGGGCGCAGGCCTCGATCACCACCGGCGTCGCCGCCAGACAGACAATGTCGTTGACCAGCACGGCCGACAGCAGCGCCGTCACCCCGATCACCACCGCCAGCAGCGCCGCCGGCGACACCGCCAGCTCCCCCGCTCGCCGCACCAGGAAGGAGTAGGCCCCGGCCAGCCGAAACTGCGATGACACCACCATGAGCGCAAACAGCAGCGCGATCGTCGACATGTCCACGGCCGCCGGCAGATCGGCCGTCGTCACCCGCCCGAACCCCAGCAGACAGAGCGCCCCCAAAAGCGCCACCCCGGTCCGGTCAAGGGCCAGACCGGGAATCCGCCCAAGGATCATCCCGAGGTACACGACGCCGAACACGAGTATGATGAGCCAGTCCATCGCCTTGCCTTTCGGGCCGCTGCCCGCGCCGGCTGAAAGCTATCGTCCCGGCGCCGGGGAATCGGCCCCGGGGAGCCTCACGGGGAGTAGGAAATGAACTCGAACCCCTCGTCCGGATGCTCGTACGCCTGATCAAAGCTCGCGCCGCGCACCGGACCGTAGCCCGGGGCGATCCACGCCTCGTAGTAGCGCGTCCCGATATGCCCCGGCACGTCGATGAACGGTATTCGGATCAGGAATACCTCCGGGTAGGCATTCCCGCGCACGACGGCGTTCGTAATCCGTCGACAGGTTGCGTTGAGCGTATCGGCGACCGACCGGTTGCACTGGTCGATGTCGGTCTCCGCATGGCCGATTGTCTGCCACTTCAATCCGCTCGCCAGCGGGTATGGGGCGATCCTGCCGGGCGAGGGCAGGGGAAGGTCCAGTCCGCAGTACGAGCCGCCGTGCCAGTACAGGCCGCTGGAGTCGGCGCTGAAGTAGAGCGTGAAAGCGTAATCCGGGTCGGAATAGTTACTCGGGATGGGCGCGGCGGACACCGGGTAGGCCAGCCGACCGTTGCAGATCGTCGGCAGACCTATGACCGGGGTGAAGGACCAGGCGTCGACCGGGCTGTTCGGCACAAACTGGCGGAGACTGTCGCCGACATAGTTCACGTACCCGGCTGTTATGGTTCGGCCCGGAACCAGGCCGAAATACTCGGCCGGGTTGAGGGCATGGTCCGGCCCGCCGCCGCCGAAGGGGTTGCCGTCATCGGAACCGCACGCGAGGAACAGGGGGCCGGCGGCAATAAGCGCGGCCAGCGCCGACGCGACTGAGCTGTGATACTTGAGCGCCATGTCTATTCCTCCGCGTGGGGGTTGGCCAATGCCGTCTCTCGGCCGTTCTCTCCTACAGCCGCTGCCGCACCCATCCTTCCAGCCCGCCGCTGAGCACCAGCTCCTGCGCCGCCGCGCCGATCGGATCGACCTCGTAGGTCTTGCCTGCGAACACCAGCGACGCGGCCGCAAAATCGACCGTCGCCTCGCTGTCGGAAACCGCCGTCAGCCGGTTCGGGTCGCACGCGGCTTTCAGATCGTTCACCAGGTCGGGGCATTCGATCGCGAGAAAACCGTTGTTCAGGGCGTTCCGCTTGTAGGTCTCGGAGAACGAGCCGGCGACCACCAGCGCGATCCCGCGGTGCTGCAGCGCCGTCGCCGCCTGTTCCCGGGAGGAGCCGGTGCCGAAATTGAACCCGCCGACCAGAATATCCCCCTTGCGCACGAGCTTGCCGAATTCGGGATCGTAGTTCTCCATCACCACCGCCGCCATCTGCTCGGGCGTCATGTCGTCGATATAGGTGTACTTGCCGGGGTAGATCCCGTCGGTGTTGAGGTTGTCCTGGCGGCAGAAAGCCAGCCGCCCGGACAGCCGGGTGGGGAAGCCGTCGATCACCCGCGCCGCCTTGGTTACTCCGGCGGGTTTTCGGTTCACCCGCATCTCGCCGGTGGTCGGCCGTGCCGTCGCCTCGGCCGGTCCGGTGATGTAGCCGGCGATTGCGCTGGCGGCCACCACCGCCGGCGAGGCCAGGTAGGCCTCCGCCTCGCGCGCGCCCATGCGGCCTTTGAAATTCCGGTTGGTCGCGGAGATCCCGACTTCGCCCTCGCCCAACAGCCCCCGGCCCAGACCGATACACGGTCCGCAGCCGGCCGGGAGCGGGATCGCCCCGGCCGCGAGCAGAGCCGCCCAGTCACCCCGCTTCTCGCTCTCCGCCTGCACCTCGGACGAGGCTGCGGCGATGTAGAACTCGACCCCTGCGGCCACCCGCTTTCCGCGCACCACCGCAGCCGCGGCCGCGAGATCCTCCACCCGGCTGTTCACGCAGGACACGAGATAGGCCTTGTGGATGCGCTTCTTCTGACGCGCCAGGTCGGCCACCGAGGTCATGACCTTGACATGGTTCGGCCCGGAGACGTGCGGGGTGACCGTGGCGAGGTCGAGCATGAGCTCCCTGGCATAGAACGCCCCCGGATCGGCGGCCGGGATGTGGCGTTGGAGGTCCTCCAGCCGCGCCGTGCGGAGCCGGGGGTGCTCCCCGCCGCCGTCGGCGTCCGAGGGCACGCCGGCGAGCCCGCGCCGCCGCACAAACTCGATCCGCCGGCGGAGCCAGTCCAGGGTGACGTCGTCGATGGGGAAGAGGCCGACCAGCGCCCCCCATTCGGTCGTCATGTTGGCGATCGCCAGCCGCTCATCGACCGACAGCGAGCGGAGCCCGTCGCCGGCAAATTCGACCGCGTGGTTGAGCACCTCGTCCTTGTTGAAATAGCCGCAGAGCGTGATGATCACATCCTTGCCGGTCGCACCCGGCGGAAGTTGTCCCTTGAGTTGACAGCGGGCGACCGGCGGCACCTGCCACCAGGTGCGACCGGTGGCCCAGATAGCGGCCGCGTCGGTGCGGACGATCGGCGTGCCGAGACACCCCAGCCCGCCGTACATGTTCGAGTGCGAATCGGACGCCACCACCATGGTCCCCGGCCAGGCGTATCCTTCCTCGCACATGATCTGGTGGCCGATCCCCCGTCCCGCCGGGTAGAAATCGATCCCGTGCGCCGCTGCGAACGACTCGATCTTGCGGTACTTGGCGAGGTTCGATTCGGTAGTGTCCTGCACGTTGTGGTCGAGCGTGAACACCGGCTGGCGCGGGTTGGCCACCCGGGCCGCGCCGATCGACTGGAATTTCGGTATCACGGCGCCCGTGTTGTCGTGCGTCATGACGTGGGCCGGCCTTATCGAGAGGTAGTCGCCCGCGCGGACCGCGTGACCGGGCTCGAGCCCGACCGCGTAGCGCTGGGCGATCTTCTCAACGAGAGTCTGCGAATGGGACATGGGGCGATCCTTTATGACGTGGGCCTTCGTTTTCCCGTTCGGCAGGCGGGAGCCCCGCGGCTCCCCCCCACGCTTATTTCACCAGGTCAAAATCGATAAAATCACAATGGTGGAAAATGATGCTCTCCGGCAGCCGCTTTTCACCCTCCCCCTCCTTGCTGTGCGTCGCGATGACGTGCATCACTTCCGAGGGCAGCCCGTGCCGAAAGGCCAGTCCGACCCCGGAGAAGGGGTGCCGGAGGTGCTTGCCGTAGTCGCTCTTCACCGGCTTGCCGTCGACAATCTCGTACTCCATCAGCTTGCCCACGTCCGCCAGGAGCGCCCCCGCGATGAGGTAATCGCGGTTAACCCTGGTGCGGTTGGCCCCGTGCACTTCGGTCAGCACGTCGTCGCAGGCCAGACACATGCGGCAGACCGCCCGGACATGGTCGACAAAGGTGATTTTGACATTCTGCGCCAGCAGCGTGAACGGGATGTTCCGCAGGAGGTGTTCGGTCCAGCCGCGGAATGCGATCGCATCCGCCCAGCAGGCGATCGTCTTCTCCCGCAGTGTCGGGTCGGTGATCTCGTTGACTTCGGGCAACAGGCGCGCAACCAGGTCGTGCATGGCGTACCTCATTCTCTGTCAGCGTTTCTTTTCAGGCGGCTCGTCTCCGTGGCCGCATTATACGGCGAGCGGCGGCGGGTTGCCAAGCGCTTTGCGCCGGGGGAGCGCCGCCGCGGCTGCCCATCCAAGATAACCGCCGCGCCCGGCGTTTTCGTGAAAAAAGTCACAACAAGATGGGCCGTACGGTACTTTTTCACTTGGCCCGTCCGCTCTCCGCGGCTCGTGATTACTGACAAATTCGCGGGGATTGGTGACTCGGCGGTGACGGACCGAAAAGCGGATATTCCCGACGAAGCCGTCAACCTCTTCGTCCGACTCGGTGGTGGCGGCAAGACGACGAAACCGCTCGCCTGCGGCATCAGCACGCCCCCTCTCCGTCGCCGTCCCCAGGAGCGTCCGCAGACCGGCAGGGAAACACGCAAAGCAAAAATAAACTGCCAAGGGGTTTCACAGCACGAACAAACAGAGGAGGTTTCATGGGTTGTCTGATTTCAGGAGGACTGCGGATACCCCGGGCCGCGCTGGCGGCGGCCGGGCTGGCGCTCGCCTTGCTCCTGGTCGGCCCGGCCGTGGCGGAAGTCCCGGACAGCGCGTGCGCCGGCTGCCACGACATCGTTGACATGTTCCACAAGTCCCCCCACGGCGCATATTTCGCCGGCGATCCCGCGCTCGCCGCGGGCACTTGTGAAGCATGTCACGGATCGGCGGTCGACCACGTCGCATCCGGCGACCCGGCGGACATCATCAATCCGGCCAGGGCCGATCAGTTCGGCGCCGCGGCGCTGTGCCTGAACTGCCACAAGAACCACCAGTTCGATGACTGGGCGTTCAGCGCACACTACGCCGCCGGCGTCACCTGCGCATCCTGCCACCGCATCCATGCCGAGTACACCGACGACCGGCTCCGCGACCCCGCCTTGTGCTACTCCTGCCACGCGGAGGTGCGGGCCGCCGCCTACATGCCGTCCCACCACCCTATCGCCGAAGGCAAGATGCGGTGTCTCGACTGCCACAGCGTCCACGGCGGCGGGACAATGTTCGTGAAGGACATGACCAACGGGGAACTGTGCTTCTCCTGCCACGCCGAGAAGGAGGGGCCCTTCATCTACGAGCACTCCCCGGTTCAGGAAAACTGCATGATTTGCCACTCCCCGCACGGCACGGTGGCCAACAGTCTGCTCAAACAGAACGAGCCGGCTCTGTGCCTCGACTGCCACCCCATGCACTTCCACGCCGCCGTCCCCGGCATCGGCGGAACCTTCCAGCCCCCCGCGGCCCCGGAACGGCGCACCGTCTCGACCCGCGAGTCGCGGAGGATCGGCATGCTGACCAAGTGCACGCAGTGCCACACCCAGATTCACGGCAGCGACCTTCCCTCACAATCCATGTCCGCCCGCGGCGCGGGCCTGACCAGGTAGGAGGTGAAAGATGCGACCCTCTGCGATAACATCTGTTCTTTGCCTCGCCCTGCTCGCCGTCGCCGCCCCGCGTGCCGCCCAGGAGGAGGCCGAGTCGTACGACGAATACTCGACCTGGCTGGGCGGACACTACTCGGAGTTCCTTAACGACGGCAAGAAGGCCGGGGAATACCGCATAATCGAGGACGACGGCTGGGCCGAGGTCCGGCTCAGGCTCCTCTCCCGCCGTGGGAACAGTCTCCTGACAGCGAACGGGCATTTCTTTGATAAGGACAACCTGCAGGCCAGGATGAGTCTGGTCAATGGCCGCACTCTCGATCTCGACTTCGGCTGCCGGACACTCATCCACCAGCTCGGCCAGGACCGCCTGCTCGACTTCGCCGCCCGCGAGTGGGCGGCCGGGGCGGACACCCTCGGCGGGAAAATGCTCACCCACACGATCCTCGACTCGCTCGTCGATTGCCACGTCAGCCGCCGCGAAATGCTCACCCGGATCGACCTCCAGCTCTGAACAGCCCCGACGTGAGCCGGTTCGCGATTGCCCCGAATTTGAACGTCATCCGCACGCCGGACGACCGCTTCTCGGCGACTATCGGGTACACGTTCAATCATTACCGTTCCACGGGGCCGGTGTCGGTCGCCCTGTAGGACGGGTGAGCAGGCCACCTCTTTACAGACACCGTGCGTGTCTCCGAAGAATCGGCCGACTCCGTCATCGCGCCCTTCCACTACGGCACGACGTACGAGATGGCCGGCTACACGACCAATGCTCACACGTTCTACCTGAGCGCCGCCTACCAGCCGATCGCGAAAATGCGGCTGACCTCCACCCTCACCTACAACCTGTCGAAAGCCGGGTTCGAGGAGGGGATTATGCCCGACGGTCGCGCTTTCTACGACGGCGATCGGGTGCTCGAACACATGGACTTCTCGTTTGCCGAGATGGATGCGTACTCCGACCTCGACTTCGAAATCCTCCGTTTCGCGGCCGGGGTGGAGTACCAATTCACGCCGACTTTCACCTTCACGCTCGACGGGGACGTCGCCCATGTGGTCGACTACCAGGGCTGGGTCTGGGGGGACGAGACCGGCCGCTACTATATGGTCCGGTCGGGAGTGCTGGTGAACTTCTGATCTGGCGCGGGTGCGGACCGACCGGACAAACCGGTCGGTCCGCCACCCCGACCAGGCGGGGCGTATCGGGCGGACTGGGCGGTCCGCTTTCGGGAAAGTGCTGATTGCGGCGAAATATGAGCCTGCATGTCTTGATTCGCCGGCCGTTTTGCCGTATGTTGGCGCCGATCGGAGTCGCAAACGATAACGAGGTAATCGACTAATGACTACGAATGGCCATCCCAGACGAACACTCTTGCGCCATCCCCTGGCGGCGCTCGGCGGCGCGCTCGTGCTTGCCGGCGGCGCCCTCTTTATCATTCTCGTCCTGATCGACTTGTCCGCCGCCCACGAGAACATGTACCGGTCGCTGGTGACGTTCATCCTGGCGCCGGCGGTGATTCTCCTCGGCGTGCTGCTGTTTCTGATTTCGGTGCGGCTGCAGATCGGCCGGGCCCGGCGCGCCGGCGAGGACGTCCGCTTCACCCTCTCCATCGATCCGGCCGACCCGAAATACATCCGCAACCTCTGGCTGTTCCTCGCTTTCACCGCAGTGCTCGTGCTCGTGGTCGTGTACGCCGGCACCGAGGCGTACGACGCCACCGAATCGGTGGTTTTTTGCGGCGAAACCTGCCACCGGGTGATGGAGCCGCAGTACGTGACGTACCACAACTCGCCCCATGCCCGGGTGGCCTGCGCCGAATGCCACATCGGACCGGGCGCCTCGTTCTGGGTGAAGTCGAAAGTGGACGGTCTGCGGCAGGTGTGGGCGACCGCCCTCAACACCTACCCCGAACCCATTCCCACGCCCATCGTGAACCTGCGCCCGGCCCGGGAAACCTGCGAGCAGTGCCACTGGCCGGAGCAGTTCTACGGCGACAAGCTCCTCGTCCGCACCTACTACCGGACCGATGAGCAGAATTCGCCGTGGACCGTGGCCCTCCGCGTCAAAATCGGCGGCGGCACGCCGCGGGCTACCGGCCAGGCCGGCGGCATCCACTACCATATGCTGACCGAACGAAGGCTCGAATACATCCCCGCCGATGAGAAGCGCAGCGTGATCGCCTGGGTCCGCTCGATCGGGCCGGAGGGCGACACGACCGTGTGGGTGAACGCCGATGCCGAGCAGCCGGCGGTCGCCGACTCCGCCGATGCGATCCGGGCGTTCGACTGCATGGATTGCCACAACCGCCCCTCCCACCGGTTCAACCCGCCCGCCACCGCCGTCAACCGCGCCCTGAACAGGCATGAGCTCTCCGCGGAGCTGCCCTCCATCCGCAAGCTTGCCGTCGACCTCCTGAATGCGGAATACAAGACCAAGCCGCAGGCGCTGGAGGCGATTGCCCAAGGCCTCCGCGAGTACTACCGAACCAACTACCCCGACCGGGTCGAGGCGCAGAAGGATGACATCGAGCGGGCGGCCGCCGTCCTCCAGGAAATCTATACCCTCAATTTCTTCCCGGAGATGAAGACCGATTACCGCGTCCGGGAAAACCACCTCTCGCACTTCGTGAGCGACGGCTGTTTCCGGTGCCACACGCCGAGCATGACCAACGCCGCCGGCGAGCCGATGAAAAACGACTGCCGGACCTGCCACCTCATTGTCGCCCAGGGACCCTCGACCGCCATCGACAGCCTGGAAATGAATCTGGCCGGACTGGAATTCCGCCACCCGGAAGATATCGATGAGGCTTGGAGAGAGGTGAATTGCACGGCCTGCCACACCGCGGATCAGGGGTATTGACCGCGGGCCGGACCGCGATGCCGTTATGAGACGACTGCTGCCGTTGGTGTTGCTCGCGCTGCTCCCGGCGCTCCCTGCTCTGGCGCAGGACAACGAAACCTGTCTGTCCTGCCATGCCGACGAGGATCTGGCCGGGACGCTGCACGGGCGGGAAATTTCGATGCACGTGGGGGAGGATGCCCTCGCCGGATCGGTCCACGCCGAGCTGGAGTGCATCATGTGCCACACCGACCTCGCCGGGGTCGAGGACTGGCCCCACGCCGAGGATCTCGCGCCGGCCGCCTGCGGCGACTGCCACGACGCCGGCGCTCTCCGCACGAGCGCGCACGGGACCGCCGCCCAGTGCTGGGATTGCCACGGCAGCCACCGGATTCTCTCGCCGGCGGACTCCGACCCGGAAACCGGCGGCGTGCGCTGCGGCGTCTGCCACGAAACCACCGCGAAAATCTACTACCAGTCGCTCCACGGCCGGCTCGTCCACGAAGGCGCGGAGCTCGCCCCGCGCTGCTGGGACTGCCACGGCGGCCACAACATCCTCCCGCGCACCGACCCGAACTCCCAGGTCGCCAAGTTCAACATCCCCTTCGTCTGCGGGGAGTGCCACAAGGAAGGCTCGCCCGTCCATCAGCGCTACGACATCCCGCAGGACAGCATCATGCAGCACTACTCCGAGTCGATCCACGGCATCGGGCTGTTCAAGCAGGGACTCACCGTCACCGCCGTCTGCTCGGATTGCCACACCGCCCACAACGTCCGCGACCACGCCGATCCCCAGTCGAGCATCCACCGGAACAACATCGCGGCCACTTGCCGGCAGTGCCACGGCCGGATTGAACAGGTCCACCAACAGGTCATCCGGGGCGAGCTGTGGGAGAAGGAACCGGGGAAAGTCCCCGCCTGCGTCGATTGCCATTCCCCCCACCAGATCCGCCGCGTCTTCTACCAGGAAGGGATGTCAGACCGGGAGTGTTTGGCCTGCCACGGCCGGCCGAACCTGACCATGGTGCGCGGGGGAAAGACCGTCTCGATCTCGGTCGACAGCCTCGAAACCCATAGCTCGGTCCACCGGGGCGTCACCTGCGCCCAGTGCCACACCGGCGTGACCCCCCGGCACAACGAGCGCCCCTGCGCCACGGTCGTGAACAGGGTCGACTGCTCCATCTGCCACGCCGAGGTTGTTGCCACCTACCGGGAGAGCACCCACGGCCAGTTGGTCGACCGGGGTGATCCCGACGCCCCCGAGTGTATCGACTGCCACGGGGTCCACGGCGTGCTCGGGCGGAAAGACCCGCAGGCGCGGACTTTCCCGACCAACGTGCCGCGCCTGTGCGCCGAATGCCACCGGGCGGGCGCGCGCGCGGCCGCGCGCATCAACGAGGGGCATGACCGGGTCGAGGAGTACATCGAGAGCATCCACGGCAAGGGGCTGCTGCAGAGCGGCCTGGTGGTCACCGCCATGTGCACCGACTGCCACACCGCCCACCACGTGCTGCCGCAGACGGACGCCCGCTCGAGCGTCCACCGCGCGAACATCCCCAAAACCTGCGCCCGCTGCCACAACGGCATCTACGAGCAGTACGCGAAGAGCATTCACTCGGCGACCGCCAACCCGGACGCCAAAGACCCGCTGCCGATCTGCAACGACTGCCACCACTCCCACACCATTACCCGCGCCGACCTGGCCGATTTCCGCCTCACCGTGCGCAAGCAGTGCGGCGCGTGCCACGCCGACGTCACCGAGTCCTATTTCGAGACCGTCCACGGCAAAGTGTCGCAGCTCGGCGGCACGGCCGCGGCCCAGTGCTACGACTGCCACGGCGCCCATGACACTCTGCCCCCGAGCGATCCCGGCTCGCACCTCTCCCGCGCCCACATCGTCGAAACCTGCGGCCAGTGCCACAAGGGGTCCCACCGCCAGTTCGCCGGCTACCTGACCCACGCCACCCACCACGACCGCACGAAGTACCCCATCCTCTTCTACGCCTTCTGGTTCATGACCACCCTGCTGGTCGGCACGCTCATCGTCGCCGGCGCCCATACCATCCTCTGGCTGCCGAAATCGTGGCAGATGATGCGCGAACACAAACAGGTCCGCACGCAGTACCGGGGCAGTCTCGAGTACCGTCGCTTCAAGCCCCTCCACAGCCGGCTCCACATCATGGTCGTGACCAGCTTCATCGCCCTGGCGATCACCGGCATGACGCTGAAATTCTCCTACCTCGGCTGGGCCCGGTGGATCAGCGAACTGCTCGGCGGGTTCGAGTCGACCAGCTACATCCACCGCGTCGCCGCCGTCGTCACCTTCGCCTACTTCGGCATCCACCTCTGGGATCTCATCAGCGAGAAACGCCGGCAGCGGAAATCATGGCGGGAATACCTGTTCACGAAAAACTCGATGCTCCCGAACCGCGATGACCTCCGCGAGGCAATCGCCACCATCAAGTGGTTCCTCGGCCGGGGACCGCGCCCCCGCTACGGGCGCTGGACCTACTGGGAGAAATTCGACTATTTCGCCGTCTTCTGGGGCGTCGCCATCATCGGCACCACCGGCCTCATGCTCTGGTTCCCCGAATTCTTCACCCGCTTCCTGCCCGGCTGGATCATCAACGTGGCCCAGATCGTGCACTCCGACGAGGCCCTCCTCGCCGTCGCCTTCATCTTCACCGTCCACTTCTTCAACACCCACTTCCGGCCCGACAAATTCCCGATGGACACCGTGATCTTCACCGGCCGCGTCCCCGTCGAGGAACTCAAGAACGACCGCCCCCGCGAGTACGAGGAGCTGATCCAGTCCCGCAAGATCAAAGACCATCTCGTACCGCCGCTTCCGCCGGTGATGGTGCGCACGGCGAAGGTTTTCGGCGCGGTCGCCCTGACCATCGGGTTAATCCTAATCCTGTTAATCATTTATGCCGAAATCTTCGGCTACCGTTAATTCTCTTGAAAATTGATCGACACATCCGTATATTTCTTCGTGAAATATATCACAAAAAGGACCTGACTAGTCGAAGAGGTCAAACATGAACGCACGCTGCTCCCGCCGGTATCGCCTTTCCCTGCTCCTGCTGGTCACGCTGCTTCTGTGCCTGCCCGCGGCGGTATCGGCTCAGGATGACAACGAAACCTGCCTGAGCTGTCACTCCGATAATGAACTCACCGGCCTGAACCGGAAAGGGGCCGAGATCTCAATGTTCGTGGCCCCGGGCTCGCTCGACTCCTCGGTCCACGCCGGCATGAGCTGTATCGACTGCCACACCGATCTTGCGGGCAACGCCGACTATCCCCACGCGGAGGAATTGCAGCCGGTCGATTGCGGCACCTGCCACAGCGACGTCGCCGAGTTGTACGCCACCTCCGCCCATGCCACCAGCAATCCGAACGCCCCCACCTGCGCCTCCTGCCACAGCCACCACAACATTCTGTCCGACACCAACCCGGAAGCACCGACCTCGGCGGGGAAACTCCCCTATACGTGCAGCAGTTGCCATAGCAAGCAGACGCTCACGCGGGATCCGGATGTCCGCATCGCCGACTCCTTTGACCGTTACATGCGCGGCATTCACGCCCGCGGCATCCAGAAAGGCATCGGGTCGGCCGCCTCCTGCAACGACTGTCACGGGATGCACAGTCTCAAGCGCGCCTCGGACCCGCAGTCGCTGGTGCACAAGATGAACATCCCGAAAACCTGCGCCAAGTGCCACAACGACATCTACATCCAGTACGCCCGCGGCATCCACGGCAAGGCCCTCGCCCAGGGCATCCTCGACTCCCCCAACTGCTCCGACTGTCACGGCGAACACGAAATTCTCGAGGTCGACCGGGAGGGCTCGCCGGTCAACCACGCCAACCTGGCCGATTATGTCTGCGGGAAGTGCCACACCGACCCGCAGATGGTCGAGAAATACGGCTTGAGCAACAACCAGTTCACGTCCTACCAGGACTCCTACCATGGCCTGGCGGTGCGCGGCGGGTCGCTCAAAGCCGCCACCTGCGTGTCGTGCCACGAAGCCCACGCCATCCTCCCGCAGGCCAACCCGGCCTCCTCCATCCACCCCGACAACGTCACGGCCACCTGCCAGCAGTGCCACCCCAAGGCCAACGCCAAGTTCGCCCAAAGCTACACGCACCAGGCCTTCATCGCCGGCGACAACCGGATCGACGACGTCGTGGAGACCATCTACGTCTGGCTGATCGTCATCACTATCGGCGCCATGCTCGTCCACAACCTCATCATCGTCGGGCGCTACGTCGTCGAGAAACACCGCAAGATGAAAGGCCAGCCCACCGTCCAGCGTTTCACTGGGGCCATGATCTACCAGCACATGGTTGTCACCATCGCCTTCATCACCCTCGTCCTGACCGGCTTCGCCCTGCGCTACCCGGACGCCTGGTGGGTTCACATCCTCAATTTCCTGCACCTCAACGAGGGGTCGCGCTCGGTGATCCACCGCATCGCCGCTGTCCTCCTCATGTACATCGCCGTCCACCACGGCCTCTATCTCTTCCTGGCGCGCAAAGGCCGGAAAGAACTCCGTGCCATCTGGCTCAGCACCCAGGATCTCAAACACCTGGTCCAGAACGTCAGGTACCACCTCGGCATGACCAGGGAGAAACCCCGCTTCGGACGTTTCGACTACACCGAGAAGGCCGAGTACTGGGCGCTCGTCTGGGGCACCGTCGTCATGGCCCTCACCGGCTTCATCCTCTGGTTCCCCACTTTCTTCACCGGCTTCCTCCCCGCCTGGATCGTGAAAGTCGCCGAGACCATCCACCTCTACGAGGCTTGGCTCGCCACCCTCGCCATCGTCGTGTTCCACTTCTTCTTCGTGATCTTCCACCCGGAGCAGTACCCGATGTCGTTTACCTGGCTGACGGGCAGGATGACGGTCAAGGAGTGCGAGGAGCATCACCCGGAGTGGTACGAGTGCATCGCCTCCGGGGAGCACCGCGAGCACGTCGGGGCGGGTCCCGACCCGGGCCGCTCCGGCGACCGCCCGGCCAAACAAGATTGAGGACCCGTGCGCGGATACGATTGTCGGTAGAGGGAGCTAGGACCGGGCGCCGTCGGGCGCCCGGTTTTTGATTCTGCGCCGCGCACCGGCGGGCTTTCTAGTCGGCGTCCCCGTTCCCCGGCCGCTCCGCCGCCGTCACCGGCCGCACCACGACCGCTTTCGCGCCGCCTTCCCGCACCAGTTGCAGCGTCGCCCCCCGCCTCGTCATCGTCTTGAGAATCTGCTCCACCAGTTCCCGGTGATTCTTGACCCGCCGGCCGTCCACGGTCCGGATGAGATCCCCCTCCCGCAGCCCCGACGCATACGCGGCCCGCTGGGGATCGAGCGCATCCACTCGCAGCAGCCCGTTGTCGGCGACGCTGATCGCCATCCCCAGCTCGCCGCTCAGCGGCAGTCCCTCGACGGAAGTTCGTTTCCCCGTGCTCTCCGGCCGCGGCGCCGGGTTGGTCGCCGCCATCAGCGCCGAGGTCGGCGGTTCGGCCAGCACCCGGGTGACGAGCGGGTCCTGCGGGGACAGCGCCCAGTCGCCGCCCGCGAAATAGCTCTCGTAAATCTCGATCCCCGGAAAATGATTCCGCCAAAACGCCGAGCGGATAGCCCCCTGGGCCGAGTCGCGCCCGAGCACACCCTCCGCCGCCGCCCCGGCGAGCACCAGCGCGAGGATATCCCGGCGGTACGGCCCCGGACGCAGGAGCGGGTGGTCCGCCAGCCCCGAATGGCCGGCGGACTCGCTCGCCTGGTCGAGCAGCCGCCGCGCGAGCTGGTAGATGACGTTCAGCTTCATGACCTTCCCGGCCGGTGCCGCCTCGATCGCCTCCCCGCGCCGTATCCCCCCGGTCGGGATGATGAGCGGCTCCGGCGCGCCCGTCGAGAGGAAGTACCGCAGCACGAACAGATCGAATGCCGACTCCGTCCAGGCAATTCCGGACAAGGCCGCCAGCAGGGAGAGGATCGAATCCCCCTGGGCCGCCCAGAAACTCTCCAACCCGGCATTGTGTTCCTGCGCCCAGCGCAGGTCGGCGCGCGCGCTGCTGGCGCCGTAGTGGACCGGGTACAGCGCCCGCTGGAGCTCGACGGCGCCGTAGTTCAGACGTACCTGCGGAATCGGGCCCGCCGGCGGTGACGCCGGGACCGCTTGCTCCTGGGCCTGGGCCGGCAGCACGGCCGCCACCAACATAATGAGGAAAAGCGCCTTCATGACGCCAAATAAACCGCACCGACCGGCGATCGCAAGATGAAACTCTCGGTCCGACCGAGCCCCCCGGCTCCCGCTACGCCGTCGCCGGCGCTCCCGCCGGGATCGGCTCGAGCAGGCGAAAGTAAAACAGCGTATACATCGTCTCGAACACCGCCCCGAGAAACCCGCCCGCCGGCAGCGACACCAACCAGAACAGGGGAATCCCGATCGCGAGCGCCGCGATCAGGCCGGCCGATGAGGACATCGCCAAGAGCACAAACGGGATCGCCATCACGACGATCGCCCCCGCCGCAATCATCGCGGTGACAATATACAGCCCTACATGGAGCAGAAAGAGGATTGCACACGGGCCGGGATACCGCCCCAGCAAACCGAGACCCTCGCGGAGCGCCGCCGCGATCGGAATGTCCCGCACCACCATCGCGCGGTAGGCCAGCTGGAACACCGTCTCCGCCGCAAAGACAAACAACATCAGGAGCGGGATCCCGGTCAGCACAGCCGCGACCAACAGCAGCGGGTGTACGAGAAGGGCGAGCGCGCCGAGCGGCACCGTGATGGCGAAGAAAGCGATGTAGACCAGAAAGTGCAGGATCAGCACGCCGAGCGCCCGCCCGAGGAAACGAAACCCGGCTGCGAACGACGCGCCCAGCGAGTACCTCCCGCCGCGTGATAACCGGTTGACGGCGTCGATAATCGCGGGTGTGCACAGAGCCGTCAAAAACACCGCCGTCGCCGCCATCAGCAGAACGACCAGAAGAGCGGCGGCTAAAAGCCACCCGCCGAGTGAGAAGTCGTACCCGCCCAGCCCCGACAGGTCGATCCACGGGTGCTCCGAGTCCAGATCAAAAGTCGACTGAAACGAGTACAGTCCGTAGCCCGATGAAAACAGCCCCAGTAGCCAGAGCGATTTGTTCTGCCAAGCGAGACGGAAGGAACTGCTGATGATCTCGCTGTAGTTCATAGCCATTCTCCTGACATGGATATTACTCACGGAAACCGCGCAGTATTCACCCGATCTGCGAAGGACAACCGGAATTGCCTCGCCAAAGGACTTGTCCGGTCGGGAAAAGCATGGTTACTTCACCGTATGTTCAGGCCGGTCATATTGTCGTGCCGGGCGGCCGCTGTCCTGTCGCTGGCCTTGGCCGGCGGGGGTTGCGGGGAGCCCGGCACTCCGGGCGCGACCGCCGCGGCCGACAGCGCCGTGGTGCTTGTGGTTGCCGATGACTCCGCCACCGTGCTGGAGCTCACCCGCCGGCAACATCGGGTCGAATGCCGCAACACCGCGATGGGTGCGTTCGTAACCGGCATTGACACCCTGCGGGCCGGCGGCCAGGCCTACTGGGTCTACTCCGTCAATGGCACGACACCCGACCGCGCCGCCGACAAATTCCTGGCCGCTCCCGGCGACACCATCCGCTGGCGTCTCCGGAAAGTGCAATGACCGGTGCGATCGCCGGCTGACCGCAGTGCGCTCCGGGCGGTCGCGCCGCCGCCGACGCGGCGGGAGTGCCCGGGCGCCTGCCGCAGGACCCCAGTCGCGTGCAACTCAAGCGCGGCTGACATGAAGCGAACTGATCCATAGACCGGAAAGGAGTCTCCCGTGTACCACTCCCTGAAAGAATCTCTTGAGTCCTGGAAAGGGGAGTCCGAAAGGACGCAGCAGGTTCTTGATGCTCTCACCGATGCCTCCCTGGCCCAGTCCATTGCGGCCGGCCACCGGACGCTTGGCCGGATCGCCTGGCACATCGTGACCACCATTCCCGAGATGATGACCTACACCGGCCTGAAACTCGAGAATCTCCTCAACCCCGATAAACCGGTTCCCGCAGCCGCGGCGGAGATCGCCGAAGCCTATCGGGCCCTTTCCGCCGCCCTTGTGGACCAGGTCAGCGGTACGTGGAATGACCGGTCGCTCGATATTGAAGACGATCTCTATGGCCAGAAATGGCCGCGGCGGATCACCCTGATGGTGCTGATCCAGCACCAGATTCACCACCGGGGGCAGATGACCGTCCTGATGCGCCAGGCGGGACTGAAAGTGCCTTCGATTTATGGGCCGTCGCTCGAGGCCTGGCAGGAACACGGCATGAATGCCCCGGAGGTCTGATCGCCGCCTCGGCCCGTCTGTCGGGCTCCCGAATGACTAAAGCCTGCCGTCACCGCCAGTCGGTGGCGGCGGGCGAACCGTCACTCTGAATCGCCGCCGCCGTCCGTCCCCCCGCCAACGCGACAGAGCGCTCGCCACATGTGATCTGTGATTTGTAATTCCCCCTCCGCCTGGTTCTCCGGCGGGAGGTTCAATCCGCATCGCTCAAGAACCCGAGTCAGGGGAGAGGCTGTGGGCGCTCTCCTGTCGCCTGGGTTTTGCCGAACAGGCGCGCCGGCGCGGTGGCGGTGGCGGGGGTTTGTGGTAATAGCCGAAGCCC